>FTKM01680085.1_pt1 | contig 200459 bp, 200 predicted proteins | sample 1658051 | NCBI WGS metagenome assembly FTKM01 (sample SAMEA3914794, study PRJEB12502) | metagenome | biome: forest; material: soil | place: Canada | collected 2011-07-05 | depth 0.1 m | reverse complement strand
CGCCCAGCCACGCCACCACGGCATGACCATGCTGATCGTGCCCAAGTTCAACGTCGAGACCGGCGCGCCCCTGGCCGGCGTCAAGGTCGGGCGCAAGCTCTCCAAGCTGGGCTATCGCGGCATCGACACCGGCGAGATCTTCTTCGAGGACTACGAATGCCCCGCCGACCTCTGCCTGGTGGGGGCTGAGGAGGGCAAGGGCTTCTACATGGCCACTGGCGGCCTGGAGCTGGGCCGGATCAACATCGCCGCTCGGGGCGTCGGCATCGCGCGCAGGGCCCTGCGCGAGGCGGTGTCCTACAGCCAGGTCCGCAAGACGATGGGCAAGGTCATCTGCGAGCACCAGGCGATCCAGCTCAAGCTGGGCGAGATGGCCGCCAAGACCAAGGCGGCCGAACTGCTGACCTGGGACGCCGCCAGAGCCTTCGACACCGGCGCCCGCGTCGATATGGAAGCCGGCATGGCCAAGTGGTTCGCATCGGAGACCGCCCTGGAGGTGGCCACCGAGGCCATGCGCATCCACGGCGCCAACGGCTATTCCACCGAATATCCCATCGAGCGGCTCTACCGCGACGCGCCCCTGCTCTGCATCGGCGAGGGCGCCAACGAGATGCAGCGGATCATCATCGCCCGCCAGCTGATCGCCCGCAGCAAGGCGTAGGCGGATGGCGGATTGGCTTAGGGCTGAATCGCTCCCCCGGTGGGGGAGCTGTCAGCCTGCAAGGCTGACTGAGGGGGCCTGGCCGCTACGCCGGCGCTTCAATCAAATCCTCTCCGCTGTCGGCGCGGCTCTATCTGGCCAGGTCTGCGTAGCGGCCAGGCCTCCTCAGTCCCTTCGGGACAGCTCCTCCATCGGAGGAGCGATTAATACGCCTCGCGTCGGCGCCCGCGTGGGAATCGGCAGTGGCGGATAGAAACCGCCGCATCATCGTCGCCGGCGCCGGCGCGGTGGGTTCGGCGATCGCCGCGACCCTGGCTGTGCGCGGCGCCAGCGTCGTCTGGGCCGATCCGGCACAGGAGGGCGAAAACGCCTCCGCTGTGGCCGCCGGCATGCTCGCGCCAGCCTTTGAGGCCGTGCTGGAGGGGGGCGACCCCGAGACCTTCGCCCTGTTCAAGGCCGCCCGCGACCAATGGCCGGTTCTGATCGCGGCCCTGGGCGAGCCGGATGTGGGCCTGTGGCGAGGCGGGGCGCTCTGGCTCGACCTGCCGGGGATGGAAAGCCGCACCGCGAGCGACCTGAAGGTCCGCTTCGACGCCCTCGGCGCCGAGGCCGAGCTGATCGGCGCCGAGGTGGCGCGCGGCTTCCTGCCCAGCCTGCCGGCGGAGCTGACGGCCGCCCTCTACGCTCCACAGGACTGGAACCTCGATCCGCTCATGGCCCTGGCCGCCCTGCGCGCCGCCGCGGTCGGCGCCGGCGCCCGGATCGTCCGCGCCCGCGTCACCGGCTTCGAGGCCGGCGTGGCGACGCTGTCCGATGGGCAGACCCTCGCCGCCGACGCCCTGGTGCTCGCCACCGGCGCCGACGCCACAGCCCTCGCCCCGGAACTGGCGCGCCTGACCCCCATCAAGGGCCACATCCTGCGCCAGCCCCTGTCGGATCGGCGCACCCGTGGGCCGGTCCTGCGCGCCGCCGCCGGCTATGTCTCGGCCACCGCCAGCGGCGTGCATGTGGGCGCGACCATGGAGGCGGGCCGCTCGGACCACGCCATCGATCCCGCCATTGTGGACCGGCTCAAGGCCTTGGGCGAGCGCCTCTATCCCGCCCTGGTCGGCGCTGATCTGGAGGCCCGCACCGGCGTCCGCGCCGCCACCCCGGACAACCTGCCCATGGTCGGCGCCTCCGCCACCCCCGGCGTGCTCATCGCCGCCGGTATGCGCCGCAACGGCTGGCTGCTCGCGCCGCTTGTCGCCGACATGATCGCGGCGTACCTGACGGGCGACAATCCGGGTCCCTACGCCGCGCGGCTCAACCCGCGCCGGTTCGAGGCTCAATGACAAAACCAGGAATTTCGGTGACAGTGCACTAATTGGCGTCCAGCCCATGCATCGGCCAGCGTCGCAAGCGTGCCAATTAGTGCACTGTCACCGAAATTCCCCTTAGGCAAAAGACAGAGGGGCGATATGTCGAGTTTCTGGCTGACCGAGGATCAGGAAGCGATCCGCGAGGGCGTGGCGCAGGTCTGCTCCAAATACGACGATGGCTATTGGCTGAAGACCGACGACACCGGCAAGTTCCCGGAGGACTTCGTCGCCGACATGGCCGCCGGCGGCTGGCTGGGCGTGGCCATGCCGGAGAGCGTGGGCGGCGCGGGGTTAGGCCTCACCGAGGCCGCCGTGGTCATGCAGACCGTGGCCCAGACCGGCGCGGGCTTCAGCGGCGCCTCGGCCATCCACCTCAACATCTTCGGCCCCATGCCGCTGGTGAAGTTCGGCACCGACGCCCAGCGCAATGAGCTGCTGCCGCGCATCATCTCCGGCCAGGACAAGATGTGCTTCGCCGTCACCGAGCCCAACTCGGGCCTCGACACCGCCAGCCTGGAGACCAAGGCCGAGCGCACCAACGACGGCTATCTGCTCAACGGCCGAAAGATCTGGACCACCGGCGCCCAGCGCGCCAACAAGATCCTGATCATCGCCCGCACCACCCCCAAGGACCAGGTGGCCAAGCCGCACCAGGGCCTCAGCCTCTTCTACACCGACCTCGACCGCAAACACATCGAGGCCAACCCCATCCCCAAGATGGGCCGCAAGGCGGTGGAGTGTAACACCCTCTTCATCGACAACCTGCACGTCTCGGCGGGCGACCTGGTGGGCGAAGAGGGCAAGGGGTTCCAATACCTGCTGCACGGCCTGAACCCGGAGCGGGTGCTGTTCGCGGTGGAGTCCGTGGGCCTCGGCCGCGCCGCCCTGGCCCGCGCCGCCACGTACGCCAACGAGCGCGTCGTGTTCGGCCGCCCCATCGGCCAGAACCAGGGCGTCGCCCACCCCCTGGCCAAATCCTGGGCCGAGCTGGAAGCCGCCAACCTATTGGCCTTCAAGGCCGCCGCCCTCTACGACGCGGGCAAGGACTGCGGCGCCGAAGCCAACGCCGCCAAATACCTCGGCGCCGAAGCCGGCTTCCACGCCTGCGAAAACGCCGTCCTGGCCCATGGGGGGATGGGGTATGCGCGGGAGTACTTCGTGGAGCGCTATTTCCGCGAGGCGATGATCGCCCGGATCGCGCCGGTGAGCCGGGAGATGATCTTGAATTATATTGCGGAGAGGGTGCTGGGGCTGCCGAAGAGTTATTAGGGGGCGGCTCCGGTCGATCTCCGCTTTTTAAAACTGACTGATTCTGACTCTGCCGACATTCACGAGGTCAGCTTCGAGCCCTGCCCTGCGGCGGGCGCGAAGATGTGCTGGATCAAAAAGGGATCGATTGCGCCGTCGCGAAGGTGCGCTGTTTCGAAGATGCGCTCGATCTCGGGTGCAAAGCGTGATCGGCGCAGCGTAGCGTCGCTGCCGATCATCAGGTCTTGCCGATACGATGTGATCGCAGCCTGAACGGATCTGATTGCGAGATCGACGCGACCGTCCAGTACGTAGGCCAGCATACCACCGTGACGCACCTGATCGCCGTATTGACGTCTGACGAAACGGAGCATCCCCTGTACGACATATTCCGTCGCCAATGACCGCCGCCGGCCTCCGACTACGGTGTTGAGGCGCTTACACTCCAGACAGAAATAGTAGGCTTCGTTCGGGATCATCGGCGAGAACGCAACGTCCATTCGGCCTTGATTCTGGTCGGCCGCAGGGTCCAGCTCGACCATTTGGATGTCGATCCGGAAGGGCAAACTAGCGCTAGTCCTACTTCTGCGAAGGGCTCGACAAAGCGCTTCGGTTGTCGGGTCCTCGAGCGCGTCCGGTGGAAGCGGGGGCATCTCGTCCCATGTCGTCAGCACTAAGCGAAGTATTGCGGGTACCTGGGACTCGATCAAATCCAGCCACGCCGCAGGATCACCGCCAAAGCTCATCAGTGCGCCTCGAGGGGATAGGCAAGGAGCATCCCAGCGATTTCGTCTGCATCATTAAGGGCGGCGGATTGCGTCCAGTGCCGTCCGCCATCTGGTCTTACGACATAGAGGCTACGCCCATGGAAAATCATGAGTCCCCGCACGAAATCGACGGCCCGCTTAGTCCCCGGGAAAGCCTTCTGGAGTGAGTGGATCGTGGTCAACACGTCCATGTCGCCAATCGCGTCGTGGACCGGCGCCAGCGCCTTTTGATCGGTGCGCTCGATGACAGCCATGGCGATCCCGAGCTTCCTGGACCGAGCGATCCGACCCACGAGCTTTTCGGTGGGGCGCGACCACAAGCTGAACGTGTCGCAAAGCCGATCCTTGTACGCCAACAGCGCCGCGTCTGTAGCGGGCGCCATCGTTGGGATGGACACCTTGGAGCGGGTCGGCTGCAGGCTGGGTATGACGACGTTGATCGTATCATCGATCAGCTGCTGCTCAGTTTCCTGGACTCCGAAATACTCGTGAATGAGCGGCTCTATAGCCTGAGTTGCCGCTACGGTAACGCCGGCGCGTACGAGGTAGTTTTCTGACGCCTCACGGGCTGCGTCGTCGACTATTCGAACAACCTCATCGACGATGCGACGTGCGTACGGCCGATCGTCGTGGTCGTCAGGCAGCACCATTGGCAGCCGAAGAATCTCCTGAACGTGCACTTCCGGACGATAGATCCCCCAGTTCGAGGAAGTGTGGAACATCAGGTATTTGGCCAGGGGGGTACGTAGATAGGCCGCAAGAAAGATGAGCAGGCCTCGATCTTCTTTCGGCCCATGAATTCCCCGCACGGCGTGCTGAAAGCTGACATCGAAATCAGCAAAAGCGATGCGCTGAAATCCCTTCGTGATCATGACATGCGGTGCACGGAATATGTCGACGTTCGTGTTCGAACGATTCCTAACCAGCACCCCGGCTTCCGGAAGGTCGATGGAGTCCTCAGAAAGCGCGAAGAGATCGATGCCCGGATGCGTCGCCTTGATAAACCGTCGCGACGGCAGTTGGAGTTGCTTGGCTCTGGTGGGATCGTCATTCTCACCAGCCGGCTGAAAACCTTCAGCCCTGACCCAACGCTTCGAGGCGGGCGCTTCTGAAGGCAGCCTCACAAGCTCACGGAGGCGAGGCTGCAACATCATCCGATCGATGAAGCGAAGGTCTCGGGGAGTACCCCAAAAGTTCTGCGTCCAAAGCTGTGGCGCGTCAGGTCCCGTAAGATCGGACAGTAGCTTGCCAAGCTTTATCGACCGTCGGTCCGCCGCGCCGATCACAATCACCTCGGCCTGCGTGGTCGTCCAATCGGCTTTCGGAGTCAGGTATTCGATAACGTCCTGTTTCGGATCGCCCGCAGAGCTTCGGTAGTTAATGACGAGGGCCGGATGGATCGCTTCGCTAAATAGGAAGAGTCGCAGATCGGCGAGATTAAGGACCCGCTCGATTGAGTGAGCCCGCACCCATTCACGCTGGAATCGGACAGCTGCGGGACTATGGTTGAATAGCACGCCGTGCGGAAGGACGAACGAGATACGGCCGGCTGCGGAGACGTGCTCTACAGCCTTCCACACGAACGCCGCCGCGATCTGACTATCCGGGAGGGGCTTTCCCGCCTGGGCGCACCACATGCCAGCTGGTGTCTTGGGTCCGGCTGTGCTTCCCCAAGGGGGATTGCCCACGATAAGATCCACCTCTCGCGGAAAATCCTGTACCTCGAAGAAATCCGCGCAGCGAATGGTTACGGGTACATCGCCGATTCCACACTTGGCTGCGGCTGACGGTTCGGCGATTAGACGCGGCAGCGCCCTCCCTTTCTCCTGAAGCCCCTGAATGTCACGAGGAGACAACTGATCGAGGTAGGCGAGATAGAGGCTGAATGCCGCGATCCGACATGCCGTTCGATTGATATCGACGCCGAACAGATTTTCTTGAAGAATTCGGCTCAGCTCGCGCGCGCGGCGGTCGTTCCGCGCGTTGGGGTTCGCCTCCTTCCACTCTTCCGCGATCCGATTGAACAATCCGACGAGAAAAATCCCCGATCCACACGCTGGGTCGAGGAAGCGCTTGTTGAGAAGCGAGCCGGCGCCTTCAAGAGCGGAATCCAGAACGATCTCTGCCAAGAAGCGGGGAGTATAGAAGGCGCCGTCATCCTGGTCCTCAGCCTTCAGAAAATGCTCATAGATCGCACTAATCGTCTCGATTGGGATGTATTGAAAGTCGTACGGCCAGAATGACCGCTGTCCCGTGCGAACCTGGGTGCCTTGAAAGAAATCATCAAGGATCGCCACATGCTCGTTCGAGACTAAGCGGGCCTCGGCTTCAATGTTGTCGCTAAACAGATCGCCGTTGAAATCATGGCTTAGCTTGGTGAAAATCTTGAAAAGGCCAGCTTTCGCATCGGAGAGCGGCCTCTGCGCCAACACGTCGCGCAAATGTTTTGCGGGCTGTAAGCCGAGATCTTGTAGGTAGCGCTGGCCTACGACGCCTCTATCGAACAAATAGCAAGTGAAGACGAGCCGACAGAGCAGAGCGTCAAGGACATCAATGGGGATGCCGTCCGGCGTGTTGCCGCTCAGCTCCGAGCGAACGTCACCGAGATTGGACAGTAGATCACGATCGACCCTCCGACTGGCATCGAACGAGCGGGCGTACTCGCGGAAGAACGCACCAGACTCCACAGCCAGCAAGAATTCTGGAATTGCCGTGATTAGATTTGTAAGCGTCGATACAAGTGACGGAGGGATCGATCCCACATCCTCGCGGCGGACGGGTCGCGACATGCCAGAATAAATTTCTGCACGATCGCTCGAAATCAGAACGAGGACAGGCGCGCCGCCGTGATTCCAGAACCGCTTGTGTAGCGCCAGCACCTCATCCAGACCGAAGTCATCGACCAGCTTAAAGAAGACGACCGGCGCACCTTCCGTACAAAAGACGCCGTCCAGCCCAAGAAGATCGAAACCATGGCGAATGACGTGGGCCTGCGGCGTCGCAGACGTCACATCGTCGGCAGACAGGAAAAGGCTTGGATAGAGCGCGCGATCAATGCCGACGCTCTCATGCCAGTGCTGCTGCTGGACCGTCATTGTCGGTGCTCAACTGCTTTGGAAAGACTAGGGACCGAACCGCTGATCCCGAAAGCCCATCCTGATGCTAGTCGGCGTGAGGAAATGCGGTGACCCTTGCTGCGTGGGAAACCGACGTCGCGATTGACTGTCGCCTCGGAGACACCAAGCGCCATCGCCAACCCGGCGGCCGAGTGTCCGCCCGTCCCGATCAGTTCCAGCAGAGACTGGTGCCGTTTCGCGATTGCCAAGCTCCGGTTGTACGGCACGTGCTCTTCCTCAAGTCTATCAAGATTCGATAGACATGCCGCGCGGATATGGCAAGAACATTCGGGGAACGAAGGTGCGCGCCCGTGCGGCTCGCCGACGGCGCCACGATGGACGGTTCCCAGCCCGTTTAAGGGGACAGGAGCATCTGCCCCCTTAATTGGTGTCGTCTCAATTGGTGGGCGCCCCGCAATTCATTTCTCGTACAGATAATAGCACCCAACCAGGGTTGCCCTATCGCCCGGCGCATCCCCGGACATCAGCACCAAGGTTCGCTGCGGGGCGATTGGCAAGCCGCAGGTCCTCATGCCGTCGCTGGCCTCGCATTGGCCCAGGGGCTTGCCGAGCATCTGTTCGAGCGCTTGTTTGGCCTCATCGAAGGTCGCATCGACCTGCACTGAAAATCCCACGCCCATGCCGACGCTGTCCGGGAAAACCCGCGTAACCTTCAGCGGGCCTATCGCCACCGGCGCGTTCGGGACGGCGAACGCATCGTTGCCGTTGTGGGTGAAGGCGGATCGAAAATAGGCGGCGTAGCTGTTCAGCTTGGCGGGGTCGGTGGTCTTCCACTCCAGCCAGGACTCCCGGCACAGGGCCAGGTTTTCAACCTGTGGATCGTCCGCGGCGCGGGCGGACGTGACGCCGATCAAAAGCGTGAGCAACAGTCCGGTCGGCCAGGCGCCCTTCATGACATCGGTCCTCGGTTCTCGTCGTCGAGAACGGCCTCTGTTTTTCCTGTCTCAGTTCAGGGGTCCGTTCCGCGGCGTGCGGCGAAAGCCAGTTGATGCACTGCCGCCGCAATTGCAACTTTTGCACTGTCACCCTGATCGGGCGCCGCCAGGTCATTGCGGCCCCCGCGTGGCCTGCGTCATCGCGTCCCTGCCGCCTTAACGCACATTTCATCGCGATTGGGCACAATCCCCGCGCGATAAGGATTGGCGGTATGCAGGAGACTTTGGCGGGACCGCCCTTTGGCCTTGCGGCCGCGGCGCCGGCGTTTCAGCGGGCGACGCGGCTGGCGGAGGCCCTGTTCGCCGGCGCCGAGGCCAGCGTGGTCCTGATCGACGGCGACCGGGTCTGGCGCAGTGGCGGCAGCCTGGTGGGCACGGGCGTGCAGCCCACCGGTGTCCTGCACGTGATCGAGCGGGGCAAGGCCGTCTGGCTCGCCGATTGCGAACCGCCGACCGAGCCTGGAGCCGCGCGATCGGCCCAGCGGTTCTGGGCCGGCGCGCCGGTGCGGCTCGCAGACGGCTCCACCATTGGCGTGCTGACCGTGCGCAGCTCTCTATCGCGCGTCTATGACAAGACCCTGGCCGCGCGGCTGCAGGACCTGGCCGACAGCATTGCGGACGAATGCGAGCGCGCCCGGGCCGCCGAGATCATCGACAAGCGCGACGCCGAGCTGCGCCGCGCGCGCAAGGTACTGGCCTCCTTCGTCGGCTCCGTGCCGATCGAGTCGCTGATGACGGACCGCGAGCTGCGGGTGCTGACCGCCACGCCCCGCTGGCTGGAGACCATGGGCGTCACCGAACAGGCGGTCGCCGGCCGCAGGCTGCAGGATGTCGCGCCGGAGGCCTTCGCCTTCTTCAAGGGCCACTTCGAACGCGCCCTGGCCGGCGAGACGGTCAAGGACCCCCAGGTTCCCGTCGTCACCGCCGACGGGCGGACCGCCTGGATGAGCCTGGAGATGACCCCCTGGCGCGACGATGCGGGGGAGGTGGCCGGGGTGGTCAGCGCCGCCCACGACATCACCGAAACCGTCATGGCCATGCGCAGCCTGCGGCGCACACAACAGACGCTGCAGATGGCCGCCGAGATGGCCAACCTGGAGGTCTATGACATCGACTACCGCCGCCGCTCGGTGAGCCGAGCCGGCAAGGCGCTGTTCCGGGCCAGCCAGGGCAGTGAAGAGGCGGTGGCCAAGGCCTACTTCTCCGGTGATCTCAACAAATTCATCGACCCCCGCGATTTGGATCGCGTCAATGAGGCCTGGAGCCGCTTTGAGGCGGACGACACGCCCTATGCGGTGGAGTACCGGGTCAAGCCGGCCGACGGCGAGGAGATCTGGATCGCCGAAGTCACCCAGGCGACGCGGGACGATACGGGCAAGATCCGCCGCCTCATCGGCGCCATGCAGGACATCACCGCGCGCAAGGCCGCCGAGCAGGCGCTGACCGAGGCCAAGGATGAAGCCGAGGCCGCCACCCGGGCCAAGAGCGCCTTCCTGGCCAATATGAGCCATGAAATCCGCACGCCCATGAACGGCGTGCTCGGCATGGCCCAGGCCATGGCCAGCGAGGCCCTGTCGCCGCGCCAGCGCGAGCAACTGGAGGTGATCCGCCAGTCCGGCCATGGCCTGCTGGCCATCCTCAACGACGTCCTCGACATGGCCAAGATCGAGTCCGGCAAGTTCGAGCTGGAGGACATCGCCTTCGACCTCAGCGAGGTTGTGGGCGCGGCCTATTCCACCTTCAACACCCTGATCGAGGAGAAGGGGCTGGCGTTCGAGATCGACCTGGCCGAGACCGCCCGCGGCCGCTATCGCGGCGACCCCACCCGCCTGCGCCAGATCCTCTACAACCTGATCTCCAACGCCTCCAAGTTCACCGGGAGCGGCGAGGTCGCGGTCCATGTGACCCGCGCCGAAGCCGAGCTCCGCATCGCGGTCAGCGACAGCGGCATCGGCATGACGCCCGAGCAGCTGTCCCTGCTGTTCAGCCAGTTCTCCCAGGCGGACGCCGCCACCACCCGCCGCTTCGGCGGCACGGGCCTGGGCCTGTCCATCTCCCGCGACCTGGCGGAAATGATGGGCGGCTCGCTTGAGGTGGCCAGCGAGCCCGGCCGTGGCTCGGTCTTCACCCTGAAGGTCCCGCTGGTCTATCTGGGCGAGGCGGCCGTCGCCGATGACGAAGCGGCGCCGACCCAATCCGAAACCATCGAGTCCGAGACGATCCAGAACGACCGCGAGATGAGGATCCTCGCGGCCGAGGACAACGGCGTCAACCGGCTGGTCCTCTCCACCCTGCTGGAGCAATTCGGCGCCGCGCCGGTCATGGTCGAGAATGGCGCCCTGGCGATCGAGGCCTGGCGGACCGGGGACTGGGACGTGATCCTGATGGACATCCAGATGCCTGTCATGGACGGCCTGACCGCCGCCAGGGCCATCCGCGCCGAGGAAGCCCGGTCGGGCCGCCCGCGCACCCCGATCATCGCCCTGACCGCCAACGCCATGGCTCACCAGGTCGCCGAATACCGCGCCGCCGGCATGGACGGCCACGTCAGCAAGCCGATCGTGGTGAAGGACCTGATCGAGGCGCTGAGGGGATTGGGCGCGGCGGACGAACGCGGCGGCGTGGCGGCCTAGCGCGGGCTCTACGCCCCACCACTTGCCTCCGCCGCCTTGAACTCCGTGCCGCCGCCCCCAAATCCGAGTGCTCGGAGGCACAATCCATGGCGTCACCCTTTGCCGGTATCGAAGTCGACAAGGTCCTGCGGCCCACCCCGGGCGCCTTCAGGTTCGACCTGAACGCCTGCCTGTCGTCGGTGGTGGCGCTGGAGGCGAGCGTCAGCGCCGACGCCTCGACGGCGGAGGCGCTGGGCACCAACCGGATCGGCAACGGCGTCGTCATCGGCGCCGAGGGCCTGGTGCTGACCATCGGCTACCTGATCACCGAGGCTGACGAGGTGATCCTGACCACCGGCGACGGCCGGCGCGTGCCGGCGCATGTGCTGGGCATCGACCAAGCCACCGGGCTGGGTCTGGTTCACGCGCTGGAACCCCTGAACCTGCCGGCCCTGCCGATCGGCGACTCCCGCTCGGTGAGCAAGGATGAGACCGTGCTGGTGGCGGGGGCAGGGGGCCGCGCGCATGCGCTGTCGGGGGTGTTGCTGGCCCGGGCGCCTTTCGCCGGATACTGGGAATATTACCTGGACGAGGCGCTGTTCGTCGGGCCGGCCCATCCGCATTGGAGCGGCGCGGCCCTGATCAACGGCGCGGGCGAGGTGGCCGGGGTGGGGTCGCTCTATGTCGAGCAGCGCGCCGCCGGTGGCGAGGTCGCGCCGCTCAACATGTTCGTCCCGGCGGAGTTGCTGAAACCGATCCTGGCCGATCTGAAGGCGGGCCGCGCCGTGCGGGCGCCCCGGCCCTGGATCGGCGTGATCGCCCAGGACGCCGACCCCGGCGTTGTGGTGCTGGATGTTTCCGATGGCGGTCCCGCGGACCAGGCGGGGCTGGAGCAGGGCGACGTGATCCGCTCCATCGGCGGCGAGAAGGTGATGGACCTGGCCGGCTTCTACCGGACTCTGTGGGCGCTTGGTCCGCCGGGGGTTACCGCCCGCCTGGTGGTGCAGCGCGACCAGCAGATGCTCGGCATCGACATCCAGACCATCGACCGCACCGCGCGGCTGAAGAAGCGGCGGCTGAACTAGGAGGTTGGGTTGGGTCCTAAGTTCAAATTTCCTCGTTCCCTCGCCCTTGTGGCGAGGGCCCATTGAGCGCGAAGGCAAAACAATAGGGGCGCAGGCGGCGCCGCCGCTTCGACCTTCCGACTGTTCGAGTTCAATGGGCCCCAGGCACAAGGCCTGGGGAACGGTGAAATTCAGCGAGGGTCCCCGCCTGTTGGCGCCTCACGAATCCCGGTGCAGGCTGGCGCGATGCCCTCGCCCGACATCGCCATCCGCGCCAAGCGCAAGCTGACCAACCGCCTGATCGCCGCGCATGACGCCGCCCGTCTGCGGCCGCATCTGACGGACGACATGCTGTTGATCGTCGGCAATGGCGAGCTGATCCAGGGCGCCGAGGCGGTGGTCGCCGCCTTCGCCGGACAGTTCGCCGACCGCGCCTTCATCGACTATGTCAGAAACACCGAGACGGTCGAGCTCGCCGCCGACGGCCATCGCGCCGCCGAAGGTGGCCGCTGGGTCGGGCGCTGGAAGGATGGGGTGGAGGTCAGCGGCGTCTACCTGGCCGCCTGGCGCGAGCGCCACGGCCAATGGCTGTTGGAACGCGAACTCTACATCACCTTGAGCGACTGACCGACTGACCGACTGACCGACTGACCGACTGAGCGGTTGTGGGGAATGCTTCCTATGCATTTGCGATGAATCGGGTGGACGCTATGAGTGTTTTATTCTAACCGCCCCGGAACAGCCGGCGCCGAACGGCGTCCTCGCTCCATCGATCCTCTTGCGAAACCTGCAAATGGATGGCCGCCCTCGCAGCCTGTTGCAGTTGGTCGAGGCGGGGATTCGGGCCCAGGGCCGCGTGGATCTCATCGAGACGCTTGGCAAGAACATGACTGCGCCGGCTCTGATCGCCAAATCCGAGAATGGCTTCCAGGGCCAGGCTGGCGGCGCCGACAGCCGGCACGATGGCGCCGACCATGATGACCACGCCATGCATCTTCTCAATCAGCGGCGCCAGCGGCTTCAGCTCAGCAATGGAGAGCGGCGTAAACACGAGTAACATCGCGATAAAGACGACGAAGCACAGGCCCTCAAATCGATGGATTCGATGGGCGATCCTCTCGTTCCGGCGCCCGTGGACATGATGATAGTCCGCCTGAGATACGACGATCTCGTTCATCGCCCAGGCGCCCCAGCGATCGACCCGGTCGGTATCGAAGGCCCCCGAGGCTAGGCCGGCGGCGCGCCGGAGTTTACGCGCGGCCAGCGCTGAATGCCCGGCGCCGTTTCGCCGGTCGTCGATACTGCTCATGCCTAAGGCCCAGGCGGCGCGCTCGACACGCAACTGTTCCGCCAATCGGCGCGACCGCCCCCACTTTTCGTGACGGCCGGCCCGTCGGGCGCCGCTTACGATCAGCAGCGCCAGGATCGCCAGGCATAGTTCGAGGCCGGCGGCCCAGGGGATAAGGGCATGGTCGGTCCACACGGTCGGTGAGGTGCCGACCGCGGCGGCGACAATCGCCGCCGCGAGCAGCAGGATCTGTTGGGAGCGATGGATGGCCGCGATGTGGTTGGCCTGCTCGTCGGCGTGACCTTGAGCCTCGGTAAAGATGATGAAGCCCTTCTGCGCGGCGAGGTCCTCCGGCGTAGCCGGCGCGGTCAGAGCGGAATTGGCCTTGCCTCCAACAACCCTGCAAAAGAGCGCATAGGTCTGCCAGATCGTCCGATGAAGCGCGGCGTGCAGCCACTCCAATCGCCGGCTGCGTGAGGGTGGGACGGTCAGGGGCAGGCTGTCCGGCCAGCCGCCACGATCGCTGATCGCCGACTGTATGTCGGCCGCCGTCGCCTCAACCACCGTGTTGTCGAGCTCATGCTGCACTTGCTCGAGAAATTCCAGGAAGCCGAAATCGTCATTCAGCAAGTCCGGTCGAATGAGGCGAATACCAGTGGGGCTGGCCGGCTGTATCCAGATCACCGGGACATTGTGTTCAAGCGCCAGTCGCACCGCGTCGGCTGTGCCTCCAGCGCCTCGGCCTGGATCGCCGTCCCAGACAACGACCAGGATATCGGCCGCCGATATCAGCCAGCGGGTCTGGGCCAGGTGCGCGCTTCGCCCGGCGGCTTCCATCGCCACGCCATCGAGCCATGTGCTGGACTCGATCGGCGTGCGGCTGTGACCGTCCGGCTTGGATTTCAAATAGGGGTAGACGGCGTGGATGGGGCCGAGGCCGACTTTGCGCCAGGCCGTGGCGGCCATCGCGTCGGCGCCTTCGGCCAGCCCGCTCAGAAGCCTTGCATGCTGGATCCCGGCGGCGCGTAACAGTTCGAACGCGGCGATAAGACGGGCAGCCACCGTTGCGGTATTGCCGAGGTGCGGCGCGCGATTGTGGCCAGCGAAAGCGACTTGGATCGCCGCCGCTTGTGAGCCAGGGTTCTGCGTTGTCGAGGGCGAAACGCCGTCCTTCGGAAGATCGCTGGATCGCGCGGCTGGTCCGTTCATCTCAACTCGCTAAATCCGGGGTCGAACGGCCCGTCTGGTTCGCCATCCAAGGATTCTTCGGAGGGCAATTGTGCAGGGTCCGGCCGAGAGTCAAATCAAACGGCGCCGGTCTGCGTCAAAACGAGCCATCGACCGGGCATCGGATCGCCAACCGCGCCTGCTGGGTTAATATCGCCTTTCCAACGCGAGCAAAGCGAGCAATATTCCCTTCGGGGTAGGTTAGCTCGCGAGGCAGGCGAGCTGGCGAACCGTGTCGATGAATGGCGGCGGAGCCGGGCGACGCCAGATTGGCTGCGATCGGCGGGATTATTCAAGGGGTGATGTGGTGAATTTCGGCCAAGCTATAGCAAGTGGATTCAAGAAATACGTCGATTTTAATGGAAGAGCCTCGCGTTCGGAATATTGGTTCTTCTTTTTATTCGTTTTCTTGATTTCGCTTCCTTTCAGTATCATGCAATCCGTGATGCAGGCTGGCGGATCGTCTGACGCGTCCGGTGGTTTTTCGATCATACTATTGCTGATCGACCTCGCGACATTTCTTCCGTCCCTGGCGGTATTTGTTCGCCGGCTGCACGATGTCAACAGGAGCGGGTGGTGGTACTTCATCGCCCTTACGATCGTGGGCATCATTCCTCTGTTGATTTGGCTTTGCAGGGCCGGGGAGACCGGACCCAATCGGTTCGGAGACAACCCGCTCAAGGTCGCGGGCGCGCAGGCTGCGACAGCCAACGTTTGGGAATCCTGACGGTGGCGGGTCTTTCGGCGTCTCCGTCGCGGACCTAGTCCTCAATGGCTGGCGAGTTATTCATCAGCTATGCCTCCAAGGATCGCGAGACGGCCGAAACGCTGTGCGCCGCGCTGGAAAGCCGTGGGTTCAGTTGTTGGCTGTCCAGCCGAAACGTCGAGCCAGGCGACAACTTCCAGGAATCGATCGTCCGGGCCATCCGTGCGGCCAAGGTCATGTTGTTCGTGTTTTCGGCGAACTCGAACAATTCCGACGAGGTGAAGAAGGAAATCGCGCTAGCCAGCCGCAACAAGATGCTGGTCATACCGTTGCGGGTCGAGGACGTGCTTCCCAATGAGGCGTTCGACTATGAATTCGCGACCCGGCAGTGGATCGACCTTTTCAACGACTGGGAACATTCGCTAGGCCAACTGGTCGCTCAAATTCTGAGGATCGTGCCGCCAAATAGCGGGATTGCCTCGGACGAGTCCGGCGAGGCCGTGGGTGGCCAACCCGAACCGCCCAGGCGCAGGCGGTCTCGCCTCCATGCGGCGGCGGATGTCGAGCCAACGGCGGCCGCGCCAAACGCCAATCAGGTGCGGGGGGACGCCTATGCGAAGATCGGCAAGTACGATCTGGCGATCGCCGAATACGATCAGGCTGTTCGCCAGAATCCCTTGCTCGCCGCCGCCTTCCACAATCGCGGCACCGCCCACCAGGCCAGTGGCGCGAACGTACTGGCGATCGTGGATTTCGACGAGGCCATTCGTCTTCGGCCGGACCATGCCTCGGCCTTCAACAATCGCGGCAACACCTATCTCAACATGGGCGACCACGCGCGCGCCGTAAGTGACTTCGATGAAGCCATCCGGCTGAAGCCGGACTTCGCCCTGGCCTTCAACAATCGCGGCTTCGCCGAATTTGGCCGCGGCGACTACGATCGGGCGATCGAAGATTTCAGCGCCGCGCTCCGTCTGAAGCCCGACCTGGCGATTGCGCTTGAAAACCGCGCGAAGGCCTACGAGCGCAAGGGGTTGTCGGCCTATTCACGCGATGACCGCGCGACCGCGGGAAAGATCGCGTCAGCCTCGCCATCGGGGGTCCTGAATCAAACGAGCGATCCGCCGGCGAAGAATAATACCGTCTTGATCATCACGGTCTGCGTCGGCTTTGTTTTGCTCCTTTTCGTCTTTTTCTTCATCGTCGGCGTCGTCGCCAGTCAGTCATCGGCGAGCAAGGACGCGGCGGCGAGTTCGGCCGATTCCGCGACTGCTGCGGCGTCCGACGCGGCGGCCGCCGCCGTTTCCGACTCATCCCAGGTCGCCTCCAATACTGATGCGTCCGCCGCGACCGACGATGTTTGGGCTAACTGCAAAACCGGTAGCGAAACAATCGCCGGCTGCAGCGCCGTGATCAAAGCTCACAATGAAACGCCCGAAAACATGGCGGTGGCGTACAGTAACAGAGGATTGGTATATTATAATGCCAGCGATTACGACAAAAGTATAGACGACTACGATCAAGGTATCGCGATCGATGGTAAGAACTATTTGCTATATTTCAACCGGGCGATTGCTTACGACGCCCGAAAGGCGGATGGCGATTTCAAGCGGGCGCTAGACGATTACCAGCGGACGATTGATTTGAAGTCGGACTACGCGCCGGCCTATTATTATCGGGGCGTAACCAAGCGAGAGAACGGCGACCCCGTTGGCGGCGCCGACGATATCGCGACGGCTAAGAAGATGGATCCAACGGTCGGCAACTAAGCCGGATCGCCTAGCCCCTCCGCCGCGAGCCGTCCGGCCGCGAAATCCAAGGTCGAAGAGTGTTGGTGAACGTTCGCGCGTTCCGCTAGTTTGGTGGAGACCAAGAGCTCGAACAGGCAGCCCACGGCTCGCTCCGCCGGCCAGCCCTAAAGCCAATTCCTAGGGAGTTCCGCGATGAAGTTTGCAATGACGGCGCTGGCCGCGACGGCCGCGCTGATGGCCACCACGGCCTCGGCCCAGGTCAACATCGGCAAGCAGGCGCCCGAGGCCAGCAACCCCTTTGTCCTGACCAAGGTGGCCACCTTCAACCAGCCCTGGCGGATCGCCTTCCTGCCCGACAGCCGCATGCTGATCACCGAGAAGCCCGGCGCCCTGTGGCTGGTGACTCAGGGCGGCGCCAAGACGCCCGTCGCCAACGTTCCGGCCGTGCTGGCCTTTGGCCAGGGCGGCATGCTCGGCGTCTTCCTGTCGCCGCACTATGAGCGCGACCACCTAGTCTATCTCACCTATGCCGAGCCTGGCGACGGCGGCTCCAGCCTGGCCCTGGCCCGGGCGCGGCTGCAGACCACGGGCGGCGCGGCGAGCCTGGAAGACCTCAAGGTGATCTGGCGCGACGGCGAACGGGGCAAGGGCGGCCAGTTCGGCGCGATCGTCGCCTTCTCGCCTGACAGCAAATACCTCTTCCTCAGCGTCGGTGACCGCCAGCGCATGACGCCGGCCCAGGATCCCAACCAGCCGCTGGGCAAGATCCTGCGGCTGACCCCGGACGGCAAGCCCGCCCCGGGCAACCCCATGGCCGGCCAGGTCGGCGCGCCGACCGTGCCGATCATCAATCCGCCCGCCGACACGGAGAAGGCCAAGACCGCCCCGGTGGTCAGCACCTATACCTTCCCGGGGCCGAACCTGACGCCCTCGGAGACCTGGACCACCGGTCATCGCACCCCCTATGGCCTGGCCTTCGCGCCGGACGGGCGTTTGTGGGAGGTCGAGCACGGTCCTCGGGGCGGCGACGAACTGAACCTGATCGAGCCCGGCAAGAACTATGGCTGGCCGCTGGTCTCCTATGCGACCAACTACAATGGCGTGCCGATCAATAGCCCGGCGACCCGTCCGGACCTGACCGAGCCGGTGCTCTATTGGACGCCGGTGATCGCGCCAGGCAACCTTGCCTTCTACAAGGGCGCCATGTTCCCGCAGTGGAACGGCTCGGCCCTGGTCAGCGGCCTGGCGACCCAGTCCCTCAACCGCATCGTCATCAAGGGCGCCAACGCGACCTCGGCCGAACGCTGGAAGGTCGGCTTCCGCGTCCGCGACGTCGAAGTGGCCCCCGACGGCGCCCTCTGGCTGATCGAAGACGCCAACCCCGGCGGCCTTTATCGCGTGACGCCGAAGTAGGCTGAAAACCTTCCCCATCTATTGGGGAAGGTTTCAGGCCTTCGGCCGCACAGCTTTGATCGCCAGTTTGTTGTTCTCGCCCGCACCGATGGTGACCCTGCCGCCCAGCGGATCGTGATCGATCATCGACTGGACGGTCGCGGCGTCCTCCGGCGCAGCCATGGCGATGACGCGGGCGCCGGTTTCGGTGCGGGCGACGATGACGCCGCGGGGGGCAGGGCCGGAGTAGTCGATCGTGTAGGTCTCGACGGCGGCTTCGCCCTCAAAGGTGGGGTCGAGCGACGGCGCGGACCAGGCATCGACTTCGGCTTGCAGCAACGCCGAGTCGAACGGCCTGAAGTCGCGCGCCGTGGTCGAATAGACGCCCACCGAGTATTTCGACAGGAAGCCGCCGTTGGCGCCGACGAGACCGATGTCGCCGGGCTGCGCACGCAGGCGGCGGACCATGCTGGCGATGGCGTGCATGGAGTAGTTGTTGCCGGCGCCGCCGAAGAAGGGCAGGCCGCCGGTGACGGTCAGGCCGCGCTTGTCGTCGGGCTCGAGGCCCAGGCCGTCGCAGATGTTGAACACGGCGATGGGGAAGCAGCTATAGAGGTCGAAGGCGTCGATATCGCCCAGGTCGAGGTGGGCGATGTCCATAGCCTTGTGCGTGGCGGCCACGGCGGCGGGGCTCTTCGACAGGTCCTGGCGTTCGATCACCGTTCGCTCGCGCACGTCCGCGCCGCCGTAGAGGTAGACCCAGCGATCCTCCGGCACGCCCAACTCGCGGGCCATCCCTGCCGAGGTCATCAATACCGCGGCGCCCTGGTTGGCCTGGTCGCGGGCCACTATGCGGCGCGGGAAGGGATCGGAGGTCAGGCGGTTGGGGCCGGTGACCGTGGCCAGTTCGTCGGCCGAATAGACCTGACGTGACATGGCGTGCGGATTGTCGTGGGCGACCTTCGTGAAGGGTGCGAACAGCTCGCCCATGGCGTGGGCGTAGGTCTGGCGATCAAGCCCGAGGCGCGCGCGGCGCGCGTTTTCAAATAGCGCATAGAGCTGGATCGGGGTGCGGGCGCCGTGAACGATCAGGTCCGGGGTGATCAGGCCGTCCATGCCGTAGCCGCGATCTTCGAGCTGGCCGTCGATGGTTTCGGTCCAATCGCGGGTCTCGCCCTTGGCCTGCAGGTGGCGGACGGTGGAGATGGCTTCCGAGCCCGTCATCAGCGCCATCTTCATCTCGCCGGCGGCGATGGCGTGGGCGAACTCGTTGACCAGGTGCTGCGGACCCTGGCCGCCGACCACTTCCAGAATGGCGCGGGCGGGATCGGCGCCGATGCGCTTGGCGATGGAGCGGGAGAAGTTGTTGGAGGCGCCGAAAGGCGGCTTGGCGTAGGCGCCGGAAACCTCGAACTGGCGGATGGCCGCGATGACGTCGATGTGGCGGGCGAGGTCCGGCGCGCCAGCATCGGCGAGGGCGTCGGCGGAGGCTTTGGCGGCGAGTTCTACGGGGGACAGGGCGGCGTAGTCGGCGGCGTCGATCCGTTCGGAGGCTTCGCCGACGCCGATCAGCACGGGGGTGTTGGGCGGAACGGTCATGGTGAGCCTCGTTGTCGTTTCCCGCGTCGTCACACGCGAGGCCTTCTGCTGGCAAGACTGACGCAAGGTGACTGTTGCGCCTCGCGGAGGCGTCGGCCTTTAATCGTCGGGAAGCGCAAGCAAGGGCGCGAGTGGTTTTGGAGGAAGCGAACGTGGCGAGCCTGACGCCTGAGGAGCGCGCGGCGCTGAGGGATTCGGTCAGCCGCCTGCTCGCCGATCACAGCACCGAAGCCGATGTGCGGCGAACGATGGAAACTCAGACCGGCTACGACGCCGACCTCTGGCGCAAGCTGGCCGAGATGGGCGTGGTCGGGCTGGTGGTGGACGAGGCCTACGGCGGCGCGGGCGCGGGGCCGATGGAGCTGGAGGCGGTGATGGAGGAGGCCGGCGCGGCGCTGCTCTGCTCGCCGCTGCTGGCCAGCGGGGTGCTGGCGGCGGGCCTGCTGCAGGCGCTGGGAGACGCCGAAGCCTGCGAGCGGCTGGCTCCGGGGATCGCCTCGGGCGAGCGCATCGCCACGGTCGCGCTGACAGGACCGGAGGGGCTCTGGACCCGTGAGAGCGTGGCGGTGAAGGCCATCGGCGCGGGTGACGCCTGGAGCCTGGATGGCATGGCCGACTATGTGCTGCATGGCCAGAACGCCGACGTGCTGCTGGTGCTGGCCGAGGCGGCCGATGGGCTTGCCGTGTTCGAGGTCGATCCGAAGGTGGCGGGGGTCGCCGTGGCCGCCTTGCCGACCTTTGACCATACGCTGCGCCTGGCGCGGATCGAGTTGAAGGGCGCGCTCGGACGGCGGTTGCGGGCGACGGGCGATGTGTGGGGCGCGGTCAGGCAGGCGATGGACCTGGCCCTGGTCGCCCTGGCCGGGGAGCAGGCGGGCGGGGCGCGGCGGTGCCTGGAGTTCACGGTGGACTATGCCAAGAGCCGTATCCAGTTCGGGCGCGCGATCGGAAGTTTCCAGGCGATCAAGCACATGGCGGCGGATCTTCTGCTGGAGTCTGAATCGGCCATCTCGGCGGCGCGCAATGCCGCCGCGCGGCTGGCCGAGGGCGGTGCGGCGGCGGACGAGGCGGTCAGTCTGGCCGCCTTCGCTTGCGCCGAGGCCTTCTCCAAGATGACCGCGGACAGTGTGCAGATGCATGGTGGGATCGCCTTCACCTGGGCTCATCCGGCCCACCTCTATCTGCGCCGCGCCCGCGCCGACGCCCAACTGTTCGGCACGCCGGCGGTCTGGCGCGAACGCTATCTGCAAACCCTGGGAGCCTGATCATGGACGACGCGACCGTCGCGACCGATGAGGCCCTGAGAGACGAAGTCAGGGCCTGGCTGGCCGATAACTGGAAAGGACTGCCGAAAACGGCGCCCGGCGCGGGCGGGTCGGCCTGGGGCGCTTCGGATGCGCTGAAGGCTTGGCTGCGCAAGGTGGTGGATGCGCGCTGGGCCGCGCCGCGCTGGCCGGTGGAATGGCGTGGCCGGGGTCTGTCCGACGCCCAAGGCCGGATCGTCGAGCGAGAGTTCGCCAAGGTCGGCGCGCCGGGATCGGGCCAGGATCGCACCAACCTCTGGGCCAATACATTGCTGGCCAAGGGTTCGCCGGCGCTGAAGGCCAAGCTGATCGACAAGCTACTCGCCAGCGAGGTCGGCATGTGCCTGCTCTACAGCGAGCCGGGCGCCGGCTCCGATCTCGCCGGCGTTCGCACCCGGGCCGACCGGAAGGGCGATGTCTTTGTGGTCAACGGGCAGAAGGTCTGGACCTCGGGCGCCGCCACGGCCGACTACGGTATGCTGATCGCCCGCACCGACTGGGACGCGCCCAAGCACATGGGCATCAGCTTCATCTTCCTGCCGATGAAGCAGCCCGGCATCGAGGTGCGGCCGCTGCGCCAGATCACCGACGAGAGCCATTTCAACGAGGTCTTCATCACCGACGCCGAGGCGCCGGTGGAGAATCTGCTGGGCGAGTTGAACGCGGGCTGGGGCGTGTTGCAGACGGCTCTGGCCTATGAGCGGTCGGTGATGGGCGAGGGGGCTCGCGGACCGCGCAGCGGGGCGGCTGAGGCTAAGAATGAGGAGCCGCTGATCGCGCTGGCGCGAGAGGCGGGGGTGTTGGACGATCCGGTGCTGCGCCAGGATATCGCCAAGGCAGTCGCCTACAAGCGGCTGAATGCGCTCAACACCGCGCGGGCCAAGGCCGACCTGGCGCAGGGGACATCGTCGCCAGTGATGAGCCTGGGCAAGCTGGCCATGTCGCGCATCCTGCACGAGGAGGCGAGGGTTCGGACCGCGATCCTGGGCGCCGGCAGCCTGCTGGAGGGGCCGGATCATCCGCGGGCGGAGGACGCCAACTTCCTGACGCTGAACGCCTATTTCACCTCCATCGGCGGCGGCACCGACCAGATTCAGCGCAACATCATCGGCGAGCGGGTGCTGGGCCTGCCCAAGGAGCCAGAGGTCGATCGGACGATCCCGTTCCGCCAGGTTCGGGGCGGCTAGCGTTCTCGGCGGATATCGGCAAGATAACGCCAATACAAACCTTGGGGGGATTTCATGAAACGCATTGCCTTGGCCGCTATCGCCTTCGCGCTCGTCGCCGGCCCTGTTCTCGCCGATCCGGCCGCGCCTGCCACACCAGGCGCGCCGCCGAACGACACCATCCAGGCCATCCTGGCGCACGGCGACGCCATAGACGTCAGCGGCATGACCTTCGACCTGACCTTCAAGCCGGACGGCACCTTCTCGTCCGGCGAATTCGCCGGCACCTACCATACCGATGGCGACAAACTGTGCGTGACGATCGAGGGCCTGGTGAGCAACCAGTGCACCGCCTATCCGGCCGGCAAGAAGTCGGGCGACAGCTTCACGGTGCAGGGCGACATGGGTCCCTACACAGTGACCATCCACTAGGCGAGTTTGTCGGCCGCCCTACTGAGGCGAGCCGGTCTCGACGTAGTGCTTGAGCCGCGCGATCTGGCCCGCCAGCATCGTGTCGGCCCTGGGCGCCCATTGCTCCATGCCTTCGGACATGTAGCCGCCGAGGTCGTTGGTCATGGTCAGATCGACGCCGTCTCCGGCGGGGGCGATGTTGAACGCCAGCACGCCGTCCACGCCGCGGGCGTGGAACGGGCCAAGCGCCCCCCGCAATTCAAGGCTTTGGCCGGGGGCGGCAAAAACCACGCTCAGATGCTGCACAAAGCCGCCGTTCGGCAGGGCCTCGCAGAAGCAGCCGCCGGGATGCGCATCGAGGCTGAGGTTGGCGGCGTTGTGCGAATAGGTGTGGCCGGAGTCCCACCATTTCGCCGGCTGGATCAGGGCCGCATAGACCCGCGCGGGCGACGCTGCGATGTGGACGACCTGCTTCAGTTCGAAACCGGACGGGCTGGCGCTCGTCACCGCCGCCGATACGGGCGCGGCGAGCATCAGGGCCAGGCCGATGGCCGCTACGGCTGAAATTCCACGCATGGTCCAGTGCCCCACCTGACGGAACTGCGGCGTTCATCTTCCGGCAGACTGAGGGGCGGGGCAAGACTGAGAAGAAACGGAAGATAGAGGGACACGATAATTATCCCCTCAAGCAGGTCGCGCGGCAGCGCCGGGGATAAGTATCATGTCCCTCTATCTTCAGATCTTCTTGTAGCGGAACACCCCGGCGAGGAAGGAGGTGACCAGCATCACCGCCGCGTCGTCCACGTAGCCGTAGGCGCTGCGGTCCGGAATCAGGTCGTAGGGCCAGGCCCAATAGGTGAGGGCGATGGTGACCAGAAGGGCGGGCAGCACCCAGTGGACCAGAAGCCTCTTGTCCGACCGGGTCAGCCACTGGCGCGACTTCGCGACAACGGTGGGAGCCGTCCGCCCGGCCGGCCTGGGCGGCGGCGGCGCGCCGGTCAGCGCGGCCTCGGCCTGGGCGCGCACGGAGAGAATGTAGGGGTCGTTCGCGGCTTCGGGATAGAGGTCGATCAGGTCGAGGATGGTCTGGACGGTCTGGGGCTGCAGGGCGCAGCCACGGCCGGAGACTCCGACATTCAACCGGCCTGTCTCACGGGAGCGGGAGGTGGCGATCGCGTCCTCGACGTCTTCGCGCGAGGTTGCGGCGCCGCAGAAGCCGAGGATTTCATGAATGACCTCGACCGGGGCGCTGGTCAGCTCCTCATAGGTCACCATCAGGGCGCCCGGCGTCTTGCGCCAGCTCATATAGAAGTTGATGTACCAGGGCAGGGCGAGCCGGGCGATCATCTGCTCGAGGGACGCATCGTCGAGGGAGGCGTGCTGCGCTTCGGCGAAGAACTGGGGAAAGACGGCGCTTTCGCTGCGCATATGATCGCGCAGGCTGACGACGACATCCTGCAGGCTGCGGATCAGCACCACCGGCGCGACGCCATAGGCGCGGCACATTTCCGACGTCCACTCGCTGTTGCGGACGTGATGCTGGGCCACGAAGTCCACCCGCCCAAGCTTGCGCAGCATCTGCTCGTCGATTTCCTGCTCGCGCCGGCCCGCGGAGGGAGTCAGGACAGCGCGGCGGAAGCCAGAACACTGGCTGATCACGTCCGACAGAAAGGTCGAACCTGATTTTGGCATGCAGGCGATCAATATGTGAACTGGCTTGGCCGTTTGGCGCGGGCTTCGCTCTGGTTTTGGCGCGAAGCGGTCTGCCCAATTATGGGCAAAATTCGGCCTTAGCCCTACTGCACCCATGCTCGACCGCCTTCACTCGTGACGGCTGAACGGTGAGGTTCAAATGTGGCCGAAGGCCGTCCCATTACGTTTCTAACGTTACTTATGGGACATATTGTCGCATGAATTCAAGCCATATCGCAACAGAGGACTCTGGGCGCGGCGCATTGATACAAATGAGGATTTTTCTTGCAGCTGTCTGCAAAAATAATCTGCATTCCAATAGAAGCCATGGGCGCGACCTGCAAAAATCTTTTGAGCGCGATACCGACGCCAAGCGGTCAGGCTCGACAATGTGGGCGGTGAAGGCCGCCAGCGCAGACCTTCCACGGAACGGGTAAGTGCGCCGGCCAGGGCCAGCCGCCCCAGCGCGTAGATTCGTTGAATATGGCGCTGCTCATGCCATAAGTGTCACGCCAGCCGCCGGGAGCGCCGCCCCATGACCCTGTCCTACGATCTCTACTGGTCGTTCCGTTCGCCCTACTCTTATCTGATCACCCACAAGCTGGTGGCGTTGGAGCGGGACTTCGACGTGGCTGGGCGCATACGGCCGGTCTATCCGCTGGCGGTGCGGACGCCGGAATTCTTCGAGACCCGCGACCCGCTCTGGTTCAGCTATCTGCAGATGGATATCCGGCGTGAGGCGGCCTTTCTCGGCCTGCCGATCCGGTGGCCGCGGCCCGATCCGGTGAAGATGGATTTCGCCACCGGGAAGTATCCGAAAGAGCAGCCGCATATTCACCGCCTGACCCAGCTTGGCGTCGCGGCGGCGGAGCGGGGCCGGGGGTTGGCCTATCTGGACGAGGTGAGCCGGCTGCTGTGGAGCGGGACCATCGACGATTGGCATGAGGGCGACCATCTGGACCGGGCGGCGGAACGGGCCGGGCTCGATCCGGCCGAATTGTCAGCCTGCGTGACGACAGAAGGCGAGCGGCTGAATGCGGTGGTCGAAGCGAGTCAGGTCACGCAACGCGAGGCTGGCCACTATGGCGTGCCGATGATCGCCTTCGGCGGCGAGCCCTTCTTTGGTCAGGACCGCTTCGATCAGTTCAAATGGCGGTTGGAGCAGCAGGGCCTGAAACGCCGCTGAGCAACGAGCTTTGCTGTAGAAGCCAGTTTTCGTAGTATATTCTGTAAGATAACGAGGGCGGATCATGACTGGCGCGAAGATCGGCAAGACCATCGCGGACTCGACGCCCTGGTGGCCGGCGCCGCCCAGCCCGCCAAAGGGCGCCCCGAACATATTGGTGATCCTGTTCGACGACGTCGGCTTCTCGGACTTCGGCTGCTACGGCTCGCCGATCGAGACCCCGGCGATCGATGGCCTGGCGGCGAGCGGGCTGAAGTTCACCAGCTTCCACACCACGGCCATGTGCTCGACCACCCGAGCCGCGCTGCTGACCGGACGCAACCACCATTCGGTGGGCATGGGCTGCCTGTCCAATTTCGATTCCGGCTATCCGGGCTACCGCGGCAAGATTTCCAAGGAGGCCGGCACCCTGGCGGAAATGCTGCGGCCGGCCGGCTACCGTAACTACATGCTCGGCAAGTGGCATGTGACCTCGCTGACGGAGACCGGGCCGACCGGGCCGTTCGACGGCTGGCCGCTGGGGCGCGGCTTCGACCGCTTCTATGGCTTCATGGACGCCGAGACCGACCAGTATGCGCCCGAGCTGGTGCGCGACAACACGCCGATCGATCCGCCCGGCGGCTATGCGGACGGCTACCACCTGACCGAGGACCTGACCGACCAGGCGATCCGGTTCATCGCCGACCACCAGTCCAGCTCGCCGGGAACGCCGTGGCTGACCTGGCTGGCCTTCGGCGCCTGCCATGCGCCGCACCAGGGCCCGCAGGATCTGATCCTGAAGTACGACAAGGTGTTCGCCGAGGGCTGGGACGTGGAGCGCGAGCGGCGGCTGGAGCGGCAGAAGGCGTTGGGCGTCGTGCCGACGGACACGCGCATGCCGCCGCGCAATGACTATGTGCAACCGTGGGAGGCCCACTCGGCCGATGAGCGGAAGGTGTTTACGCGCCTGCAGGGCGCCTTCGCCGGCATGCTGGATCAGGCCGACCGCAACATCGCCCGGCTGGTGGCCTTCCTGGAGGAGGCGGGCCTGCGCGACGACACATTGATCCTGGTGATGAGCGACAACGGCGCCAGCCAGGAGGGTGGTCCATTTGGCATGATCAACGCCATGGGTCCCTACAACTTCAGACCCGAACCGATGGAAGAGAAGCTGGCGCGGATCGACGATATCGGCGGGCCGGACACCCACTCCAACTTCCCCTGGGGTTGGGCGATGGCGTCCAACACGCCGCTGAAGCGCTACAAGCAGAACACCCACGGCGGCGGCATCCGCGATCCGCTGGTGATGTCCTGGCCCAAGGGGATCAAGGCGCGGGGCGAGTCCCGACACCAGTTCCGGCACGCCTGCGATATCGCGCCGACCATCCTGGATATCCTCGGCCTGGAGCCGCCGAAGACCATAGCCGGTGTCGAGCAGATGCCGCTGGAGGGTGTCTCCTTCGCCGCCAGCCTGAAGGACGCCGATCCGCCGCGCGGCAAGCCGCAGTATTTCGAGATGTTCGGCCACCGCGGCCTGTGGAAGGACGGCTGGAAGGCTGTCGCCTATCACTCGCCCGGAACGCCGATCGATGACGACGTCTGGGAGCTCTACCACCTGGAGCAGGACTTCTCCGAGACCGAAGACCTGGCGGCGAAACATCCGGAGAAGCTCGAGGCGCTGATCGCCGAGTGGTGGCGCGAGGCCGAGGCGTCCAAGGTGCTGCCGCTGGACGACCGGTTCGGGCCGCGCATCGTCGAGAACGCCGCCCGCTTCCACGGACCGCGAAAGGCCTTCGTCTTCCACGCCGGCATGGGTCACCTGCCCACCGACGTCGCGCCGGACCTGCGCTCGCGGGCCTTCGTGATCGAGGCGCACGTCAAGTATGCGGCGGGCGAGGAAGGCGTGCTGATTTCGCACGGCGATGCGACCTGCGGCTATTCCCTGTTCGTGCGGGACGGCCGACTGACCTACGACATGAACGTCGGCGGCCAGCATTCGACCACGGTGAGCGAAGCTGTGGTTCCGGAGGGCCACCACCGGCTGGGCGTCGCCGTGCGCAGCGACGGCGGCAAGCGGTTCATCACCCTGATCGTCGATGGCGTCGCGGCGGGTTCGGGTGAGACCGCACTCGGCTTCAACACCTTCATCTCGTGGAGCGGCCTGGACATCGGCCGCGACCGGGGCAGCCCGGTGGCCGACTATGCCGCGCCGTTCGCCTGGACCGGAACGCTGACGAAGGTGACCGTCACCATGGACGTTCAGGCGCCGCTGGACGGAGACGCCATCGCCGAGGCGGAGATGGCGCGGCAGTAGGGGGCTTTGGCGCTCTGTTGTCGTGGCCTCCCCGGCCGAAACAGTTAGGCGGGCGTGAGATCCGGCACGGGCGCCAACCTGAAGACCGCGTTTGACCCAGTCCCGCGCGGCCGCAAGGTGGAGATCTATACGGCCGTGGCGCGTGCGACGGCGTCCGCCCCGGCCGGGAGCCGCATGGGGCAGGCGGCATCGGTGGCGGCGCGCCATACGGCCTCGGAGACGTCGCGCGAGTAGGTGACGTCTCCGCCGGCCCCGAATCGGGCGAACATCTGCGCCGCCAACGCCTGGTAGGCGTCGGGGATATTCAAGCCCATGCGACCGCGCGCGTTGTCGCCGAACGGGGTTTCGGGCGCGCGGCCGGGGATGACGATGCGCACGCGCACGCCGAACGGCTCCAGTTCCAGAGCTACCGATTCCGAGAAGGCGTTCACGGCCGCCTTGCTCGCCGTATAGATCGACATCAGTGGCAGCGGTTGGAACGTCACCCCCGACGTCACGTTGACGATCACGCCCGAGCCCTGCTCGCGGAATTGTGGCAGCACGGCCTGGGTCATCGCGATCGTGCCCAGGGTGTTCGTCTCTAAAAGCTCGCGGATCTTGTCCATCGAGACGCCTTCCAGCGGGCCGATCATGCCGACGCCGGCGTTGTTGACCAGGACATCGATGGGACCGGCGGCCTCAATCGCCCGGGCTATGCTGCCCGCGTCGGTGACATCGAGCGGCAGAACCCGCAAGCGGTCCGAGGGCGGCAGCAGATCCTCGCGCGGGGTTCGCATCGTGGCGATGACCGTCCAGCCGCGGTCGAGGAAGAAGCTCGCTGTGTCGAGGCCGAAGCCGGAGGAGCATCCGGTGATCAGGACGGTGTTCATGCGATTTCCTATCGAGCGCAGGTGGAGCAGGCGGCTTTCAGCACCAGCTTACGCTCCGCCGCGAGCCCGCACTACGGGGTAAGCGGCGGCGCGTTGCGTTGAGGACACGTCGTGACACCGGGACAGCAAGGATTTGCGAGGGTGAGCCCGGTCACAGGCGGTGGGCCGAGAGCGGGTTGGTCTATGGCTGAATCGCTCCTCCGATGGAGGAGCTGTCAGCCTACAAGACTGACTGAGGAGGCTTTGCCGCTACGCCGGCCCGTCAATCAAATTCTCTCCGCTGTCGGCGCGCCTCTATCTGGCCAAGTCTGCGTAGCGGCCAGGCCTCCTCAGTCCCTGCGGGCCCCTCGGCCTATACGCCTCGACCTCCATCGGAGGAGCGTTTCAGTCGTAGTGGCTCAGCTTAATCCCAATACGTTCTAGCGCCCGCTTCTCGGCGAGATGCCAGCCAGCCTCAGTCGCCGATCAGCCCGCGCACCATCTGCTCGACAATCGCCCGCGCGCGCTTGATCGGCAGGCCTTGCTCTCGCCGCAGGCGGCTCCAGAGTTCGAAGCTGAGCATCAGGTCGAGGGATTCCATCAGGTCCGGCTGGGAGGCGACATCCTTAGGCAGGATGACCGTCAGGTAGGCGCGGCAGAGTTCGGTGAACCGCTTGTGGCCGGCGGCCAGGTAGGGGGAGCGGTGGCGATGGGCGGAGGCGGCGCGTTGGAAGGGGGCCATCTTCTCGAACGCCACCGTACGGCGGGCGATCATGTCCATCAGCTGTTCGCGCCAGGTTTCGCCCTTCAGCGGCTTGGAGACGACCTCGTTGATCTCCTCCTCGATGGCGGCGGACATCTCGCGGTAGAGGCTGTCCATGTCGCTGAAGTGGCGGAAGACCGTGCGCAGGCCGACGCGGGCGTGGTCGGCCACCTGTTCGGCGCCGGGGGCCATCTCGCCGGCGTGGACCAGCTCCAGCATGGCGGCGACGATGCGGGCGCGGCTGTCCTCGGATCGCTTGCGCCGTCCGTCGGTCACCTCGGTCGCCTCAGCGATACGCGCGGGCTTGTTCACTACCGAATCCACTCGCCAATCCTCTTACCCCACCTCCGTAGCGCACCGCGCCAGCGTGGGCTAGCGGCGCGGTCAAGCGAAGAGTGCGCCGCATCCAGAGGAATTCAACACCGGATCGATCGCCGCCCGGGCTGAATCCGGCAGGGCCGCATAGGATTGCCGCAGCCATTGCAGGCATTTGCCCTGGTAGGGAAAGGGCGGCTGGGTCCAGCGCCGGCCATCGACCTCTGCCTCGACGGCGTTTGCGCCGCTCATGACCGCGCGGGCGTTGGCCAGCATCACCGGCGGATAGACCCTGCCGATCTCGGCCAGCAGGGCCTGCAGGGTTTCGGGGATGTTCTGGGAGTCCATCCAGCCGTCTTCGGCCGGCTCCAGGCCGGACTGGTCCTCCATCAGCCCGGTCCAGGCGCAGACGCGGGGCGCGATGGCTTCGGCCAAGGCGCGGGGCGTGGGGTCGAACTCGACCAGCTGGGTCAGCTGGCCATAGATGGCGAAGTCGCAGGCCGCCGGCCGCGAGCCCAGGATGAAGGGCTGGTGGGCCAGGTGGGCTTCGAAGGCTTCCAGGAAGCGGCGGTAGTGGGCCTCGATCACCGGCCCGGTGATCGCGTTCGAGCCGACGACATGGAGCCGGCCGATCTGGCGATCGCCGATGGCCTTGGCGCGTTCGGCCAGGACCTCGTCGGGGATGGAGTAGGCCGACCAGCAAGGCAGAATCTGCGATGCCTTGTCGATGTCGTCCTTATAGGCCCAGCGGTAGTGGAACATGGCCTTGGTCAGCCATTCGTCCGCATAGTCCTCGATCAACTCGTCCAGGAAGGCGAGGGCGGGATCAGGCGGCAAGACGGTGCGGCCGGCGTGGTCGCGCTCCAGCCGGCGGATGAGCGGCGTCGAGTCGGTGACCGCCTCAAGCGCGCCGTCCGGGCCGGGCAGGTAGAAGGTGGGCAGCAGAGCCGCCTTGGGCGCCGGCAGGTCTTTCACCAGCGGCGAGCCGCGCACGAGGAAGCGGTAGGCGATGCGGCGGTAGCGCATCACCGCCAGCATCTTGCGGGTGTAGGGCGAGCCCGGCGCGCCCAAGAGGGTGATGCGATCGGTGTCGGACATGGCTGCTGCTCCTGGAGGGACCTGTTTCAGGCGGGGCGCCCGCGCCGGTCGCCGAGCTTGACCCAAGCGCCGACTAATGACACTTGTTCTGCCATAATATTCGGCCGGTCGCCGTGGCCTGTCAATCGCAATGGGATGAACAATGCAGGTGCTGAGAACGCCGGACGCGCAATTCGAGGGCCTGGCCGACTGGCCGTTCGCTCCGCTCTATCACAATCTGACGGACGCCGACGGGACCGCGCTGCGCCTGCATTTTGTCGATGAGGGGCCGCGAGATGGCGCGCCGGTGCTGCTGATGCATGGCGAGCCGTCCTGGGCCTACCTCTACCGCAAGATCATTCCGCAGCTCGCGGCCAAGGGCCGGCGGGCGTTGGCGCCGGACCTGATCGGCTTCGGCCGCTCCGACAAGCCGGCCAGCCGGGCCGACTACACCTATGAGCGACATGTGGCCTGGATGAGCGACTGGTTCGCCGCCCAGGACCTGACCGGCGTGACCCTGTTCTGCCAGGACTGGGGCGGCCTGATCGGCTTGCGGCTGGTGGCGGCGTTTCCCGAGCGGTTCGCCGGCGTGATCGTCTCCAACACCGGCCTTCCCACCGGTTCGGGCATATCGGAGGGATTTCAGAACTGGCTCAACTTCAGCCAGTCCGTGCCCGCCCTGCCGATCGGCATGCTGCTCAACGGCGGCACGGTGCGCGACCTCACGCCAGCCGAGATCGCCGCCTATGACGCGCCCTTCCCGGACGAGACCTACAAGGAGGGCGCGCGGCAGTTCCCAGCCCTGGTGCCGATCACCCCCGAGCACGGCTCGGTGGCGGAGAACATGGCGGCCTGGCAGGTGCTGGAGCGGTTCGACAAGCCCTTCCTGACCGCCTTCAGCGACGCCGACCCGATCACCAAGGGCGGATTCGAGGTGTTCCAGGCCCGCGTGCCTGGGGCCAAGGGCCAGCGGCATGTGACCCTGCCGGGCGGCCATTTCGTGCAGGAGGATTCGCCGGACGCCATCGTTGGGCTGATCGACGATATGATCCACAGGTCCGGTCGCTAGAGCCAGCCGCTAGAGGGAGAGACGCCATGGAAGTGAAGAACGCCGTCTATCCCGGCGCCCAGCAGGCCACCGAGTTTTTCGGCGCACCCGAGGATGGGCCGTTCGTCATGGTCAACCTGCTGAAATTCAAACCCAAGGCCGAATACGCCGACGGGTCGGACGCGGATCTGTCCGGCCGGGAGGCCTATATGCGCTATGGCTCCGAGGTCTCGAAACTGGTGGCGGCCCTTGGTGGCGAGGTAACCTTCTCCGGCGAGGTGACGAGCCTGATGATCGGCGAGGTCGAGGACCTGTGGGACGCCGTGGCGCTGGTGGAATATCCGTCGCTGAAGGCTTTTCGCGAGATGGCGACCTCGGCCGGCATGCACGCGATCGAGCATCATCGGTCGGCGGGACTGGCGGGGCAGCTTAATATCCGCACCAAGGTGCGGGGCTAAAGGCGGTGGACTTCCTGCCGCCATCGACCAACGGCGACTACAGGGGCGCGCGGTCGTCGGTGTGGTTTGTCGGCCTGGTGGCGGTTCTGACCATCGTTCCGGGGCTGATCCACAGCTTCCTGCCGGACGGTGGGGCGGGGGTGATCGCCCACCTCGACCTCTCTACTCAGCGCGAACTGGTGCTGGGGGTTTTCCGGTGGGAGGGCGCGACGCAACTGGCGCTCGGCCTGATCATGCTGGCGGTGGCGCTCCGCTACCAACCGCTGACGCCCCTCGTCTTGAGCCTGGTGATCGTCGAGCACGGGCTGGCGGCGCTGCAGGGCTGGGTGTTTTCGCCGCCGGCGAACGGCCATCATCCACCGGAACACTACGGCAGCCTGGTTACGGTGGCGCTGGCCCCGGTGTTCCTGGTGCTGGCCTTGCGTCGCCGCCGGGCGTCCTAGCCGCCGCCTTTGACGATCGCGGTGGCCTGGTCGATCCGGGTGGTCGCGGCGTCGATGGCCGTGGCGGTGCGACCGATCCAGGTCTGGGCTTCGGCCCAGCGGCGGCCCTCCAGCGCCTCGCGCACGCCAGGCAGGGTCTTGGCGCCGTAGCCGGTGAGCATGCCGGGGGCATAGACCACATGCTGATACCAGGGGCGGCCGGGCAGGCCGCCCGGGTCGGTGAGGCTGTGTTCGACGCCGATCAGCACCAGGTCCAACCTGGCGCGCATCCCCTTGGAGAGCGGCGCGGCCGAGCCGAGGGCCGCGTCATAGGCCGCCGCGCTCGTCTTCAGCTTGGCGACCGCCGTGTCCAGCGCCGCGAAATCGATTGCTGGTGGGATGGCCAACCGCTCCGGCGGCAGGGTCGGCTTGGTCGGGTCGTCGGCCAGGGCGTAGGACTTCTGATCGAGCAGACGGTCCACCATCCTGGCCCGCTCGCGTTGGGCGTCGGCCAGCTTGTGCAACTCGCCGAGATTGTCGCCGATGGTGGCGGCGAGGTCGGTGAACTGGAGGGGGACCACGTCCGCGTCCGCCGCCCGCATCACCAGCCTCCCGCCGGTCTTGGCCATGGCGACGCCATAGACCATGCCCGGGTCGCCGAAGCGGGCGTAGTGCTCATAGGTGTCGTACTGGGAGTGATAGACGCCGCCCTGTTCGCCCTCGCCGCCGAACTCGAAGTTGATCGAGGCGATCCCGAGGTGCTGCACGAAGGGGGTGTAGTCCGACCCCGACCCCATGGCGCCGATCGGCAGGTCCGCGCCCGAGGTCGCGGCCTTGGCCTCGCGCTTGGCCTCCTCGGTCGCGTCCGCCGCCGCGCCGCGCACCTCAAGCGTCGCCTGCGCCCGATCAAGGGCGCTTGCGCCGGTCTCGGGGTCTTTCACATCGGCGGTGGCTTCGGTGATCAGCCGTTGCAGGGAATAGCTGGCTTCGGCCCCAAACATGCCGCGGGTGTTGGTGTCGGAGTTCACATAGAGGACCGCCTTGGCCTTGAGCTCGTCGGCGTGGGTTTCGGCCCATTCGGTGGAGCCGAGCAGGCCGGGCTCCTCGCCATCCCAGCTGGCGTAGACGATGGTCCGCTTGGGCTTCCAGCCGGTCTTGGCCAGCGCCCCGAGGGACTTGGCTTCTTCCAGCATGGCGCTCTGGCCCGAGAGCGGGTCCCAGGCGCCGAACACCCAGCCGTCGCGGTGGTTGGCGCGCAGCACCCATTCGTCCGGATGCTCGGAGCCCTTCATCACCCCGATGACGTCGTAGAGCGGCTTCAGGCTCCAGTCGGACTGGACCGACAGGTGCACCCGGGCTGGCCCGCCGCCGACATGGTAGGTGATCGGCAGGGCGCCGCGCCAGGCCTTGGGCGCCACCGGCCCGCCGAGGGCGGCCAGCAGCGGCTGGGCGTCGCCGTAGGAGATCGGCAGGGCCGGGATCTTCATCAGCACCTTGGCGTCGGCGATGGGGATCCGCTTGGCGTCGGCGGTGGCGCCCACGCCGGGGGTGAGCGGGTCGCCGGACTCCACCGGGATGTCGATCACCGAGCCGCGCTGGACCCCCTGGTCCGGCCGCCAGGCGCCCTTGGGATAGACGTCGCCGGGACCGTAGCCGTCGTCCGCGGGGTCGGAATAGATGATGCAGCCGACGGCGCCATGCTCGTAGGCCAGCTTGACCTTCAGGCCGCGCCAGGCCGAACCATACCGGGCGATGACGATCTTGCCCTTCACGTCGACGCCCATGCCGGCCAGGGCGACATAGTCGTCCGGGTTGCCGTAGTTGACGTAAACCAGGTCGCCGGTGACGTCGCCGTCGGCGGCATAGACCAGATAGGGCGGCAGGGCGTTGTCCCGTACCGCCGAGGAGGCGTCGCCGGGCAGCGGCGGCTCGTACAGGCTGGCCTTGAACGGCGTGGGGCCGGTCATTTCCAGGAGCTCGTGCTTGGGGGTCGGATAGAGGACCTGGAAGACCTCGATATGGGCGTCCCAGCCCCAGGACTTGAGTTGGGCCAGGACGAATTCGGCATTGGCCTTGTCATGGGGCGAGCCGACATTGTTGGGCTCGGCGGACAAGGTCTTGAGCCGCGCCCCGATGGCGTCGGCGGAGAGGTTGGCGTCGAACTTGGCCTCGGTGGCGCGTTCGGCGTCCGCGCTCGGGGAGGAGAAGCCCAGCATGGGCGCGGCGCCGGCGGAGGTTGCGGCCGAGGCCTGCGCCGCGGCGAAGGCAAGCGCGGCAAGCGCGGTGAGATGCTTCATGATCCAGCCCCAGATAGCCGAGCCCAAGGTCCTTGAATCGCGGACGCGCCCGGCGGTTTTGGCGACCCATCCTCGACCGAAGGCGGGCGCTGTCAATCGAGCTGTTCGGCCGGGTGTAGCTAAGGCCGCGCGGGAGACGTATTGACGAAGGAAAGAACGGCCCAGCGCCCGGAGGAAACCACCATGCTTCGCCTCTATGATCACCCGTTTTCTCCCTATGCGCAGAAGGTCAAGATCGCGCTGCGCGAGAAGGGGCAGGCGTTCGAGGCGCCCTTGCCGCAGGGCATCGGCGTCGGCGGCGCGCTCGGCGAATTCAGCGCGGCCAACCCCAGGGCCGAGGTGCCGACGCTGATCGACGGCGACGTCAGCCTGTTCGATTCCACCATCATCCTGGAATACATCGAGGACAAATGGCCGACGCCGGCCCTGCTGCCCGCATCCCCGGCTGAGCGGGCGCGGGTGCGGATGATCGAGGAGGTGATGGACACCCACTACGAGCCGATCAACTGGGGCCTGGGCGAGGTCAGGGCGTTCAAACGGGCGACGGGGGATTTGGCGGAGGCGATCGAGGCCAGGGCCGCGACCCAGACGCAGGGCTATTTCACCTGGCTGGAGCGGCAGCTGGGCGGGCGGGACTGGTTCAACGGCGAGGCTTTCGGCTGGGGCGACATCGCGGTGGTTCCTTACCTGAATGGCTCACGGGGCCACGGGCATCATCCGGAGGCGGGGAGCCGGCTGGCGGCGTGGCTGGAGCGGGTGAACCAGCGGCCAAGCGTGGCGGCGACGGTCAAGGACATCACCGACATGCTGGCCGGCGGGGGGGCGAACATGGGCGACGTCGCCAAGCTGGTGGAGCAGGGTCTGTTCAAGCGGGAGTACCGCGATCACAGGCTGGAATGGATGATCAAGGTCGGCGGCTTCGACGTGATCGCCCAGGGCCTGGAGCGGGACAACATCCGCTTCACACCGGATCTGCGGTGAGCCTTTTGGCCCGCCCCATCAGTGATGGAGGCGGGTGTCGGCATTAGAACAAAACAAGAACTTATTCTCGCCAGAGTCAAGCGAAATTTGCGCGGCGGCGGCGTTTTTTCGGATCGCTCAGAGCCGCGTCGGAATCACTACCTGCATCGAGTGATAGCCGTTGACGAAGGCCGACGGGACGCGGACGGGGTCCTCGACCACGTTGATCTCCGGGAACCGCGGCAGGATCTCTTCCCACAGGATGCGCAGCTGCAGTTCGGCCAGGCGATTGCCGACGCAGCGGTGGATGCCGAATCCGAAGGACAGGTGGTTGCGGGGACGTTCGCGGTCGATGATGTAGGCGTTGGGGTTGTCGATCACCGTCTCGTCGCGGTTGCCCGAGGCGTACCACATGATGACCTTGTCGCCCTTCTTGATGGTCTTGCCGCCCAGCTCGACGTCCCTGGTGGCGTTACGGCGCATGTGGGCCAGGGGCGTCTGCCAGCGGATGGTCTCCGACACCATGGACGGGATCAGCGATGGGTTGGCTTTCAGCTTGGCGAGTTGATCGGGGTTCTGATGCATGGCGAGGACCGAGCCGGTCATGGAGTTGCGGGTGGTGTCGTTGCCGCCGACGATCAGCAGGATCAGGTTCCCGAGGTATTCCATCCGGTCCATGTTCCGGGTCGCCTCGCCATGGGCCAGCATGGAGATGAGGTCGCCCCGGGGCGGCTCGTTGACCCGCTCGTTCCAGAGCCGGAGGAAGTAGTCCACGCACTCGAACAGGATGGCTTTGCGCTCGGCGTCGCGGGCTTCAGTGCCTTCGCTGGTGAACAGCGGCGAGTCTTCCGGCGCGGTGGCGACGTCCGACCAGAAGGTCAGCTTGCGCCGGTCTTCCCAGGGAAAGTCGAACAGGGTGGCCAGCATCTGGGTCGTGAGCTCGATCGACACCAGATCGACCCAGTCGAACGGCTTGCCGATGGGTAGGGAATCCAGGGTCGCGACGATGCGGCTTCGGATCAGCGGCTCGAGCAGGTGCAGGTTCTGCGGCGAGACGATGGGGCTGACGGTCTTGCGCTGAACGTCATGCTTGGGAGGGTCCATGGCGATGAACATCGGCATGACGAAGTCTTCGGTGGGGTCGAAAATGGTGATCGACGGTTCGGACGAGAAGGCGTCGTGGTTGGTGTCCACGGCCATGATGTCGTTGAACTTGGTGATCGACCAGAATGGGCCGTCCTCGTGGTGTTCGGCCGGATGCAGATGGACTGGGTCTTCTTTCCGCAGGCGCTCGAAATAGGCCAGGACGGAGCCGTTGCGCCAAAGCTCCGGGTCCGAGACGTTCACGTCTTCCAGCGGAATGGCAAAGGCCTTCGCGCGGGCCTCGTTCATCAGGTCAATCGCGCCGTCGCTCATCCGAACCACTCCAATAGTCTTCGGGCGACGCTCTCTCAGAGTGACGCCTGAGTCAACTTTTGAAGGGATGGTTTGAGGTTCGCCGTCCGTGGGCGCAGTAGGGATTGAACCTACGACCCCACCCGTGTGAAGGGTGTGCTCTCCCGCTGAGCTATGCGCCCCACGGATCGACTGAACCGTCCCGGCGGCGCATCCGTCGCCGGGGAGGCGTGCCTATAGCTCGCAGGCCCGGCTCGGGCAAGCCTCACCCCAACAGGTGCGCCGCGAGCGGCGGTAATTCGGCGAAATGGTCGATCAGGTGGTCCGCGCCGAGGGCGGCGGGCGCGATCTCGGTGTAGCCGAAGCTGACGACGACGCTGGGGATGTTTCCGGCGCGGGCGGCGCCGATGTCGGTGGCGCTGTCGCCGACCATCAGGGCGCGGTCGTTGCGGCCGCCAGCGGCGGCGATGGCGGTCCAGAGGTGGCGAGGATCGGGCTTGGGCGCCGGGGCCTGGTCGGCGCCGACCACCGCGACGAACCGGCTGGTCATGTCCAGGGCGTCCAGCAGGGCCAGCGACAGGTCGGTGCGCTTGTTGGTGCAGACCACCAGGCTGGCGCCGGCGGCGTCCAGGATGTCGAGGGCTTCGAGCACGCCGTCGAAGGGCCGGCTTTCGACGGCGATGCAGTCGAGGTAGATCTCGATGAACCGGTTCGTCAGCACCGTGGCGTGGTCGGCGTCGAGGGGCTCACCGGCGGCGGCGAAACCCTGTTCGATCAAGGCGCGGGCGCCCCGGCCGACCATGACCCGGGCCGCGTTGAGCGCCAGCGCCGGCAGCTTCTGCTCGCGCAGGACATGGTTCAGGGCGCCGACCAGATCGGGGGCCGTATCGACCAGGGTGCCGTCGAGGTCGAAGGCGATCGTGGCGCCGGTGAGACTGCGAGAGGGAAGGGGGTTCATACGTGCGCCGTTTCGGCTAAATCCGGGGGCAGCGCAACCGCTCCGATTCAAGGGCTTTTACCGTCCATGGCCGCCACCGCATCAAAACGCGCCGCCTCAAGTCGCGCCTGTGTGATCCTCGCCGCCGGCCAGGGCACGCGGATGAAGAGCCCGACGCCCAAGGTGCTGCACAAGATCGGCGGCCGGACCATGCTGGACTGGGTGATCGACGTCGCCGAGGCCCTGGACTGCAACCCCATCGTGGTGGTGATCGGCTCGGGCAGTCCCGCCGTCGCCGCCCACGTGCAGGCCCGGCTCGGCGAGGCGGCGATCGCGGTGCAGGATCCGCCCATGGGCACCGGCCACGCGGTGCTGGCGGCCAAGGCCGCCCTCACCGGGTTCGAGGGCGACGTGCTGGTCAACTATGCCGACGGGCCGTTGCTGGGACCGGATGAGATCGCGCCGCTGTTCGCCCTGCGCGAGGCGGGCGCCGACCTGGCCGTGCTGGGGTTCGAGACGCCCGAGCCCGCCGCCTATGGCCGGCTGATGCTGGACGCCGAAGGGCGGCTCAGCAAAATCGTCGAGGCCAAGGACGCCAGCCCGGCCGAGCTCGCCATCCACGCCTGCAATTCCGGCGTCCTGGCCGCGCCGGCGGGCCTGCTGTTCGACTGGCTGTCCAAGGTCGGCCGCGACAACGCCAAGGGCGAGTACTACCTCACCGACGTGGTCGGGCTGGCCAACGCCGCCGGCAGGTCGGTCAAGGCGGCCTTCGCGCCGGAGGAGGCGTTCAAGGGGGTCAATTCCCAGGCCGAGCTGGCGATCGCGGAACAGGCCTTCCAGCAGAAGCGCCGCGCCGCGCTGATGGCGGACGGGGTGACCATGCTGGCGCCCGAGACGGTGCACCTGGCCTTCGATACCAGGATCGCCGGCGGCGCGGTGGTCGAGCCCTATGTGATGTTCGCGCCGGGGGTTGTGGTGGAGACGGGGGCGATGATCCGTTCCTTCAGTCACCTGGAGAGCTGCATCGTCAGGGCGGGCGCCCTGATCGGGCCCTATGCGCGCCTGCGCCCCGGGGCGGACATCGGCGAGGGCGCCCATATCGGCAATTTCGTCGAGGTGAAGAAGGTCAAGGTCGGCAAGGGCGCCAAGGCCAATCACCTGACCTATCTGGGCGACGGCAGCGTGGGGGCGGGCGCCAACATCGGCGCGGGGACCATCTTCTGCAACTACGATGGGTTCGACAAGTTCGAGACCCATGTGGGCGAGAACGCCTTCATCGGCTCCAACACCGCCCTGGTGGCGCCGGTCAGGGTAGGGGCCGGCGCCTACACCGGCTCCGGCTCGGTGATCACACGCGACGTCGCGTCCGACGCCCTGGCGTTGGAGCGGGGTGCGCAGGTGGAGAAACCCGGCTGGGCGGCGCGCTTCCGGCAGATGAAGCTGGCGCGCAAAAAGGGCGGGTGACGCCTAATATTCCACAAGCATCGAGCCCAGAGGGGCCGCGCCGCTCATCGCTCTCAATAGTGGATTTCAATCCGGATTGATCTCTAAATTTGTATTTCGAAGCGCCAACGCAGAGCTGTGCCGCCGACATATTTTCTCGAATTTAAGGTTGATTTCGAAATATCGCCGCGATAACTTTGCTGTACGCGCGATATTGTGTGCGTTTTCAATGAGTTCAGGGGGGAATTATGAAATATCTATTCGCGGCCACGCTTGCCGCTGCGGCCGTGTGCGGCGCATCCGCCGCCAGCGCCCAGACCACCACGCCAGGCTCGGCGTGGACCGCCTATGGCAACCTTGGCTACACCTATCTGGATGTGAAGCTGCCGAGCATCGGCGGTCTGCCGGCCGCCAGCACGAACATCAGCGCGGTCCGGGTCCTGGGCGGCGTGCGCGAGACCTACTTCGGCTTCGAACTCCAGGGCAATTTCGGGGTTTCCTCAGGGTCGGTGGATACGGTTTCGCTCAAGCTGAACACTGAAGCGAGCATCTACGCGGTGGCCTTCTTGCCGGTGACGCCAAAGGCCGATCTGTTCGCTCGGGTCGGCTATGGCCACGTCAACTTCAACGTTTCCGGTGGCGGCGCCAGCAGCAGCACCTCCGACGGCGCGGTCCCGGTGGGCGTGGGCGGCCAATACATGGTCACCGCGCACGACGGCGTGCGGCTCGACTACACCCACTTCTTCGATACCCAGGAATCCAACGTGAGCTTTGACGAAGTGTCGGTTTCTTACGTCCGTCGCTTCTAGCCTATCAGCTGTTTGGACGAACCTGACCGCGGCGGCTCCTGGCGAGCCGTCGCGGTTTTGTTTGAGGCCTGCTGGCCGCCTGCGCGTCGCGCGGCGATGCTGACCGCGGTTCAGCAAGGCTGGCCAACAAGGTTGGCTTGACCGGCCTCTCCGGATCACCCATTGCGAGGCTGCGTTAGTTTCTATCAGAAACGCATTCGGTTCGATCTGGGAGGCGTGTGTGGGCGGGGCGGCAGTGTCGGCAGACCAGGCGGGGGTGAGCCCCATAAGGCCGCGCCATGTCGCCGCCGCCGTGGTCGGCAATGCGCTGGAGTTCTACGACTTCACCACCTTCGCCCTGTTCGCGACCCAGGTGGGCCGGGCCTTCTTCCCCAGCCACGATCCCTTCATCAGCCTGATGTCGTCGCTGGCGACCTTCTGGCTCGGCTTTGTCGGCAGGCCCATTGGCGCCGTGGTGCTGGGCCGGATCGCCGACCGGGTGGGCCGCAAGCCGGCGCTGCTGTTGAGTTTCAGCCTGATGGGTGGCGGGCTGGTCGCCCTGGCCCTGATCCCGCCCTACGCCAAGATCGGCATCGCCGCGCCCTTGCTGGCCGTAGCCTGCCGCCTGGTGCAGGGCTTCGCCCTGGGCGGCGAGGTCGGCCCGACCATGGCCTATCTGATCGAGGCGGCGCCGGCGGGAAAGCGAGGCCTGTACGGCTCCTGGCAGAGCGCCAGCCAATCGATCGCCGCCCTGGCCGGCGCCTTCGTCGGCGTCGTCCTATCCTCCGTGCTCACCCCGCATCAGTTCGACGACTGGGGCTGGCGGGCGGCCTTCCTGATCGGCGCCCTGGTGCTGCCGTTCGGCCTGATCGTCCGAGGAACCCTGCCGGAGACCCTGCATCATCAGGAAGCGGCCATCGAAGCGCATCCCGATCGCCCCGGCCTGGCCAGTCACGCCCGCATCCTGATCCTGGGCGTGGCGATGATCATGAGCTTCACCACCTCGACCTACGTCATGAGTTATATGACCACCTACGCCCTGCACACACTGCACATGGCGGCCAGCGTGGCCTTCGGGGCGAGCATCGTGAACGGTGCGGCGGGGGTGGTCTTCACCCTGCTAGGTGGGATCCTGTCGGACCGGTACGGGCGCAAGTGGATCATGCTGGCGCCGCGGGTGCTGTTCCTGCTGGTGACCCTGCCGGGCTTCTATCTGATCGTCCGCAACCACGACGCGGTCACCCTGCTGGTGGCCACCGGAGTCATCGCCGCCTTCAGCTCGCTCAGCACCGGCGCGGCGCTGATCAGCCTGACCGAGGGCATCCGCAAGGAGGTGAGGGGGCTGGCGGTGGGCGCCATCTACGCCGTCGCCGTGACCATCTTCGGCGGCGCGACCCAATTCATCATCACCGGCCTGATCCAGCTGACCGGCAACCAGATGGCGCCGGGGTATTACATGGCCGCGACCAGCTTGATCGGCATTGTCGCCATGGCGATGATGCGGGAGACGGCGGGACGGGCGGCGAAGGGCTGACTTCGATAGGCGCGCGCGGTCGTACCGCCGGCGCTGGCCCCCACCGTCACGTCGCTTCCTCTACGCTTCAGCGCCGCGCCACCTCCCCTCTCTCGCTACGCTCGGGGGTGAGGAGGAATAGGTCCGCGCCAATCTTCTCCCGCCCCGCGAGCGAAGCGAAGACAGGGGGCCAGCGCCGGCAGATCGGCTGACGCCGGCGCCTAAAACACCCGCCTGACCCCCACATTGATCAGGCTGCCGATCTGCTGGCTGCGGTAGTCCACCAGGGACGCCACCGGGAAGCTGTTCCTCGGCCCGTCGGAGTAGGCGTAGGTCTTCTGGATGCCCTGGGAAAACAGGTTGATGCCCTGGATGCGGATGCGCCAGGCTGGGGTCGGCTTGTATTCGAAATAGGCGTTGATGCGGTTGCCGAAGTGGATCGAGTCGATCTCCGCGAACCGGTAGTAGGTCTCCGTCCAGCCCCGCTGCCAATCGATGCCGAAGTCGGATTTGAGCATCGGCAGGTCCTGGGTGAAGTGCGCTTCGGCATCCAGCGGATGGACCTGGGTCTGTGAGCGCGACGTCAGGGTGATGGGGTCGATGACGTTGGTGGACCGCCAGGTCTCGGTGGTCTTGAGCTGCGCGCCCTTCCAGCCGAGCTTGTCCAGCGGCACGGTCAGATCGACCACCACGTCGTTTTCCGTCCCGTGCGGCAGGTTGCCGCCTTCGTCGAAGAACTGGCCGGCGACGGGGTCGAACACGGCGATCCGATCGACCGCGTCGGTGATGTCCATGTGGCGCAGGGTGACGGTGGCGTCGCCGCCGCCCCAGAACTTGCGCTCATAGGCGCCCTCGAAGGTCCAGGACTGCTGTGGCAGGGCGTTGGGATTGCCGGCGTGCAGACCGCCGGCGTTAAGGGAGCCCGAGGCGGAGAAGGCGCCGAAATCCAGCTGGCCGACCTCGCGCTCCGCGCGCAGCCGCACCTGATCCTTCGGATCCGGCGACCAGGTAAAGACGACGCGGGGCTTGGGGTAGAACAGGGTCTTGCCCTCGCGCACGTCGCCGGTGGCCTGGACGGAGGAATCCTCGAGCCGGATGCCGGCTTCCAGGCTGTATTGGGCCGAGGGGGTCCAGGTGGCGCTCAGCGCCGCATCGCCGCGGGTCTCGGCCACCTGTTCGTTGGATGCCGGCAGTGGTTGGAGCACGCCATTGACCGCATAGATCGTCCCGGTCTGTTGGGTGTTGTAGGCGCCCTCAAGCGCGCCGCGCAGGGTGATGGTCGGCGTCAGGGCATACCGCAGGGTCGAGCGCAGGATGCTCTCGCGGTCGTTGTTGGTGATGCCGAACACCTCATCGTCGCCCACGGCCTCGTAGTAGGAATTCTCGTGGTAGCGGGACGCCTGCTGGATCGCCAACACCTCCAGCGTCGCCTTGCTTCCGAAGTCGCGGGTGTAGTGGGCGCCCAGTTCTCCCTGCAGATTGGCGTTCTCGTCCTTGTAGGCGTCGTCGCCCCCCACTGTCGGCAATGAGGCGTCATCCGCCTCGTGGTCGATGTAGTTGGTCAGCTGGGCCAGGGCGTTGATGCGCAGCTTGCCGCCGAACAGGGGCGTGGTGAAGGCGCTGGTCAAGGTGCTCTGGTAGCCGCCGGCCTTGGTCCACAGGTGGGCGTCGTAAACCTCGGCGCCGGTCTGGTCGTACTGCCGATGCGATCCGGGGCCGGAGCCGTCATCGACGAAGCCGCCTGTGCTCAACGCCGCTTCGAAAGTGCGGCTGCCTAACGGTTGGGTCCACTCGAAGTCGGTGGCGGGAATGTTCTGGCCGTCGTTCACCGAGACCTTGTCGGCGACGGCCACCACGACGCTGCCGCCGCCCCCCTGCTTGAGGATGACGTTGGCCAATATGGTGCGCCCCTGCATGTCGATGCCAGGCGCGCCGCCGCTGATCACGTCGATCCGCGCCACCTGGCGCGCGGGAATGCGGCTGAGGGCATTGCCCAGGTCGTCCTGTTTGGAGGCCGGCCGCGAGCCGTCGATCAGCACATTGCCGGCCGCGTCGGCGAAGCCGCGCACCTGGGCGCCCGAATCGAAGGTGAAGCCGGGTAGCCGCAGGATCATGTCGAAGGCGGTGGTCGGCCGGGTGGAGGTGAAGAACTCCGGCGCGTAGCTGACCACGCCTTGAGTGGCGGCCGCCGTCGCGGACGCCGAAATCGGCCCGGTGGTCGCGTGGGCCAGGCCTGGCGTCAACGCCGTGCTGGCCAGGAGGATCGCCGAGGTGGCCGCAACGAGCCGGATCATGTGGACGCCCCGAGTGTGAGGCAAGGCGTCCGCGCCGCACGAATCGCGGGCGGGTGGCGCAAACCCCCGTTGTGATTGTTTCGCTTCAGAAAATACCGAAAGACTAAGTGTTTAGTAGGCGGTCGAATAAGGCGAAACTTGGGTGCGGGGCGAAGCTTACGAAAAGTTCACGTGGCGTCCTTGAGTAGCTTCAGGAGCAAATCCCCTCGCGGCCTTCGTCGCGATCCTTTATCCAAAAGCCATGAGCGCGGACGATGACAAGAAGGCGGTCGGCTATGCCGCCGCCGACCTGGTGCGGAGCGGCATGATCGTGGGGCTGGGCACCGGCTCGACGGCGGCGTGGTTCGTGCGGGCGCTGGCCGAGCGGAAGCTGGACATTCGCGGCGTGCCGACTTCGGAAGCCACCGCGGCCCTGGCCCGCGAGTTGGGAATCCCGGTCGTGGCGCTGGACGACGTCAGCCAGATCGACCTGACCATCGACGGCGCCGACGAGATCGGGCCGGGCCTGTCGCTGATCAAGGGCGGCGGCGCGGCCCTGCTGCGTGAGAAGCTGGTGTGGGAAGCCTCCAGGCGCTGCGTCGCCATCGCCGACGGCTCCAAGGTGGTCAAACCGTTCGGCCAATTTCCCCTGCCCATCGAGGTGATCGCCTTTGGCCACAAGGGCACCGCCAACCGATTGTGCGACGCTTTTGCGGAGTGCGACCTGGGCGTCGCCCCGCGTCTGCGGATGAAGGACGGCGCGCCGGTGCGAACCGACAGCGGCAACCTTATCTATGACGCGGCGTGCGGGGCCATCCCCGACCCGGCGCTGCTGGCGGCGACCATCAAGTCGGTGACCGGCGTGGTCGAGCACGGCCTGTTCCTGGACCTGGCCGACGAGGCCCTGGTCTCCCGGCCGGGCGGGGTTGAACATCTGACGCCTTAGGAGGCTGTAGCGAAATTCCGGGGTGCGTCCTCTCCTTCGACAAGCTCAGGATGAGGACGACTGAAAGGCCAGTAGAAATCCTCATGCTGAGCTTGTCGAAGCATAAGAGGATCTCGGGCCCTCGGACCGGTCCGCTGCGGGACTCTGAAGGCCGTTAAAGGAGCGAAAGCTGTGGCTGAGTACGACTACGACCTCTTCGTCATCGGCGCGGGCTCGGGCGGCGTACGCGCGGCCAGGTTGGCGGCCATGACCGGCGCCAAGGTGGCGGTGGCCGAGGAGTACAGGGTCGGCGGCACCTGCGTGATCCGAGGCTGCGTGCCCAAGAAGCTGATGGTCTATGCCTCCGGCTTCACCCGCGACCTGGAGCTGGCGCGCGGCTACGGCTGGACCATCGACAACCCGACTTTCGACTGGCCGGCTTTCCTGATGAACAAGGACCAGGAGATCGCCCGCCTGTCCGGCGTATATACCAGCAACCTGACCAAGGCCGGCGCTGACCTGTTCTACGGCACGGCCCGCTTCCTCGATCCCCACACCCTGGAGATCAAGGGCGAGAAGGAGACCAAGAAGGTCACCGCCGCCAAGATCCTGATCGCCGCGGGCGGCCGCCCGGTGCTGCCGGACAATGTGCCGGGCATCGAGTTCGCCATCACCTCCGAACAAGCCTTCCATCTGCAGCAGCTGCCCAAGAAGATGGTGATCGTCGGCGGCGGCTATATCGCGGTGGAGTTCGCCTGCATCTTCCATGGCCTGGGGGTCGATGTGACCCTGATCTATCGCGGCGACAACCTGCTGCGCGGCTTCGACGAGGACGTCCGCTCCCACCTGGCGCTGGAGTTCCGCCAGCGCGGCCTGAAGGTCGCGCTCGCCTGCCAGCACCAGAAGATCGAGAAGCGCGAAGACGGCATGCTGCTCAGCCACACCGCCGACGGCCATGTGCTGGAGAGCGAGGTGGTGATGTTCGCCACCGGCCGCAGCCCGCACGTCAAGGGCCTGGGCCTGGACAAGGCCGGCGTGAAGCTGAACGACAAGGGCGCCGTGGCCGTCGACGACTATTCCCAGACCAACGTCAAACACATCTGGGCCGTTGGCGACGTCACCGACCGCATGCCCCTGACGCCGGTGGCGATCCGCGAGGGCCAGTGCTTCGCGGAGACCGAGTTCATGGACAAGCCCATGACCTTCGACCACGCCGACGTGCCCACCGCCGTCTTCTCCCAGCCCCCGGTGGGCGTGGTTGGCCTGACTGAAGCCCAGGCCCGCCACAAGCTGGGCAAGGTCGACGTCTACATGACCCGCTTCAAGCCCATGCGCTCCGGCTTCGCCGGCGGCGATGAACGCATGCTGATGAAGCTGGTCGTCGACCCCAAAACCGACCAGGTCATCGGCTGCCACGTGGTCGGCGCCGACGCCGCCGAGATCATCCAGATGGCGGCGATTGCGGTGAAGGCCGGGCTGACCAAGGCGCAGTGGGACGCGACGTGCGCGTTGCATCCGAGCTCGGGGGAAGAGCTGGTGACGCTGAGGGAGAAGTACGTCCCGGCGGAGCTGGCGGCGGCGGAGTAGGGGCGGGCCTTAGTCGACGATGTCGGGCTATCAGACTGTCGATACTAAGGTCGTCGCACACGTCACCACTCTTGGCGTCAGCCGTGGCGCGGACGTTTGATGACCGAACATTTCACCACCACTCTCGAATCCGAGCCCGAAGTGATGGTGAACCGGCGATAAGATCCTCCAGGTTGCCTCGCCGAATTGTCGTGGCGGCCCAGATCATTGCGTCCATGATCGACTTGCGGGTCGCTTTCGTAGCAGGTGTGTCGCCGCACAGATCCTTGCGCAGAAATAATCCGAACCACGTGTCATGAGTGGCGTTTTTCTGTGAATGAAAATTTTCGTCGTAAAGTTTTTCGGTGAACGGAGGCCAAATAATCACCCCCGCGCCCTCGTCTACCATCTTCAATATATCCAGATAACTCTCGACCGCGATGGGTGTTGACCGGTCTATGATTCCATTGTTTCTCAATATCTTGGCATATTCGTCACCAGATGTTTCCGCAATATGAAACATTTTCTTTGGAAGCAACCGGCTCCCTCTGATTAATATAAGATCATCTGCCGGATGAAAAGGTGCGTAAAATGAATAGTGTTTCCGAATGTATTCGGCATTCGTGGTCAAATATGGAGCTACAGCCATTATCAAAACTTCAGGAAGTTGCCGAATTATGTCTTTAACCTGCTCGCGCGGAGTTGGGCCGCTCAACAGCGGTTGCGCTTCGTCAAACATTCTGCAAACGACGTCGGCCATCATGATGGACGATGGGGAAGAGCTCTCACACGAAACAAAGAGGCGTCCGACGTCTCGTCTTAGTGATGTGACGAGTTCAGATGGCGGATCGGGAGTGATTTTCGGATTCCAGGAGAGCATATCGCTCTGATATGCAGCTAGATCAGATATGGCGAAGCTTCCCCCGAGAACGTCTCGCCTTAATCTAATTTCGGACGTTGCTCTATCCATCTGGATTAGGTTTGGAAACGCCCAACCCCGGAGCTGCCGCTTTGCCTCGTCTATGAATCTGTATTCGGCGGGAGTCATTAGGGGAGGTGAGTTTTTCTGATCATAAGTCGGAACTACTTGTCGCTCTCGCCCGTTCGATCGCCTTTTTAGGGCGGAACGAACGGAAAGCAGCTGTTCCAGAAACTGTTCGACAATTTCGAAATGCCCGTCTTGAAAATATATTGGGCGAATTAGTCTTTGGTTGAGCTCGTCCGTGCGAGCTGACAAATCGGTACAGTCAGGAACGAGCGCAAAATGAAAGCCGCCGGGCACTTGCTCCGCAATGTGTAGGGCGGCCAACGTTGTTCTGTCCTCGGATAAGCTGCATCCGATAAATAACAAAACCTTTGTCGAAAATATTGATCTCAATACGGATGGTATTGGTCTTGACAGTTCAATCTTACTACCAGTTTGGTCGCAATAAGCATATTCATATTCTGACCTAGTTAGTATTCTAGATGACGGTTTTGCATAGTCGCCGTGTAGTTTTATTAACACTGGCCCGTCGTGCAGTTGCATTGCGTGAGAGTCGGCCCCAATTTCTAAACCAGAAAATACGTTATGCGGACCGAACGGGGTCCCATTGTCAAAATAGGCCGCTTCTATTGCGCGATCAAAGTTTGTTGTAATTATATGGGACAGAAATTGCTTAGGAAGAGTCGAAATGGCTCCGGACCGGAGGGGGCGCTGATCGGTCAAGAGGCTTTCGGAAAATTCACTTCGAATAAAATCGTTGAATTGTGCGTTCGATGTCTCGGCACAGATTCGCTCCGCTGCTTCTTCGAGCTGCCCCTTAGCTAAAATTGGTCGTATGATATCTTCAATTTTGGCGTTTTTGGCGCCAGTCAGCAAAAGATCAGGCCAGGATTTGTAACCTAATCCTACAGAAAGGCCCGCTCCAACAAACGGAATTACGCTGTCCAACTGGTCAATCAGCAGGCGGATGTTAGTTTTGTTGGATCCTATATTTCCAACAATCTCAAGGAGTTCATCCGCTAAATCCACAGCCCTCTCTCAATCGTTTTGAGATGTCTAGATCGCGCTAAAATTGCAACCTCTACGTATATCGAGGACGTGTCTAAGAGAAGGGCTGAATGTTGATGTGTTGCAAATCGCAAGCTAATTTGGGCTCCCTGGGTTCGATGGTTGGGGTGGTTGCGCGGATGAGGAGTTCGAGGTGTTCTCCACTGTCGTCAGTACGGAATCCGGCGCCGTCCTCGCATACCGGCTGGGCGATTGACTCAGCCGCCGCGCGACGAAAGGTCACCCCCGCCGCGAAGCAATAAACGCCACCAGATTATCCAGCGTCTGGGCCGTTCCATCCGCGACGCCCATTTGCACAAATTGATCCAGGTGTTCGGCAGACGCGCAGGCGATGGTCACGGTCAGGTGCGTGCGGCCGCCCGCGTCTTCCAGCAGCACGGTGCCCACCGACCCCATTGCGTCGAACACCAAGCGGACCGGCGGTGCGATCTCGCGATATACGCCGGCGAAGGGCGGGGCGCCGGAGGCTCCCTGGTTTACGAATTTGAACCCGCCGCCGGGGCGCAGGTCGATCTGGCATTCGGCCAGGGGAGCGCCGGACGGATCCCACCACACCGCCACCTGCTCCGGCTTGGTCCAGGCGTCGAACACCTGCTCGCGGGAGCCGGTTAGGTCGCGGGTGAGGATGATCTTGTGTGCGGCGCGGTCGACCACGAGGTTGAGGTCGATGGAGGCGTCTGGTCTTGGCGGCATGTCAGTCGTCCTTGCTGTTGAGGCTCGCCAGGTGGCGATCGAGATTGCTGAGCCTGTCTTCCCACTGACGCCGGAACGGCTCGATCCAGTCGGAGACGTCGTGAAGCGCCGGCGTCACCAGCTTGCGCGGCCGCCGCTGGGCGTCGCGCCCGCGCTCGATGAAGCCGGCGTCTTCCAGCACCTTCAGGTGTTTCGAGATCGTCGGCTGGGTGAGCGCGAAGGGCGCCATGAGCTCCGACACCGTCGCCTCGCCGGTGGCGAGACGGGACAGGATCGCTCGTCGGGTCGGGTCGGCGAGGGCCGCGAAGGCGCGGTCGAGATGGTGGGTCGGGTTGGTGTGAGTTTCCATTCAGCTATATAGCCAAATGGCGATGTATGAGTCAACGCCGGCGGTTAAGCCCGCTCAGGCCGCAGCCGGCTATGGAGCAGATCCAGCGCGGCCAACACCGACTGGCGTTCAAGCGCATTGAGGCCGACCCCCAGCTGATCGAGTACATCGTCGGCGGTGGCGAGAGCGCCGGCCATGTATTGGGCCTGCAGCGTCGCGCTCGGCGCCATGAGGGTGCGGCGGCGGTCGTTCGGGTCGAGGGAGACGTCGATGGCGCCGCGGCCGCGCCATTCGGCGACGATGGCCGAGACGCGGCTTTGCGCGATCCGGGTGCGCCTGGAGATCTCGGCGACCGAGGTTGGCGCGGCGGCCACCAGGTCCTCCAGCACAATCCGCTCGGTGCCCGGCAGATTGCCTTCCGCCTCGGGGACGATGGTGCGCCGGGCGGCGGCCAGGAGATGCCGCGCCACGAAGAACAAATCGGAAGCGTCCATCAATCTCTCCAGATGCATCTTGACAGATGTGCATCCTTAAATGCATCTCGCCAGATGTATCTGACCGATACACATGACCTCTCCCCACCACAAGGAGCGTGCGGTGCTGACAAAGACAAATTTGACGACGGCCTTCCTGCTTGTGGCGGGTATCGCGCTCATGGGTGTCGGACGCGCCGAGGTGTCCATGCCCCTGCTGTTCTGCGGCCAGGTCCTGACGCTGCTGGGCTCACGGCAGAGTGGGCTGAAGGTTCTGGTGGGGCTCGGGTTCTCCGCGCTCATGATCTCCGCGAGCCTAGTTTTCTACGGATCGGCCCATGAGCTGTTCGGGGGTACGGGCCGCTTCCTTGTCGCGATGGCGGTCGGGACGGCGCTCAATCTGGTCGGTTGGCTGGTCGACCGCTGGGCGGTTCCGCGCCTGCCGCGATGGGCGGCGCCGCTGGTGTTTCCGGCCATCCGGACGCCCATCGAGGTCGCGGCCGCGCTGGCCGGCCCCTATGGCGTTTGGGGATCGTTCGCGGCGCCCGCGGCTGGGCTTTGGCCGATTTCGGGGCTGGTGGCGCTGGGCGGGTTTTCGCTGCTGAGCTTTGTGTTGCTCTGGCTGGCATCCTCGTCAGCCTTGTTCTGGCAGGGCGCCGTTTTCGTTCGAAGGTCCCGGCCCTGGCTCGTCCTGGCGCCCTGCCTGGTGGTTCTGTTGGTCGCCAATGTGGTCTTGGCCGCCATCAGCCCAAAGCCGGGTCCGGTGGTTCGGGTCGGCGCCGTGGCGGCCCCGGAGCTGTCGCAGGCCTATACGTCGCGATCCTACGATCAGCTCGAAGCCTACGGTCATGGGACGCTAGATCCGAGCGTGACGGCGGCGTTGCGGGCCGCGTCGCTGGATACGGCCACCCAGACCTTACGCGCCGTTGAGCAGGCGGCGGATCGGGGCGCGCGGATCGTCTACACCGGCGAGGGGGACGTGAAGGTGCTCGACCTCGACCTGCCTCTCGTCGAACAGATGGCGTCACGGACAGCGCGCGCGCATGGGATCTGGCTTGGGTTGGGTGTGCATGAGTTTCGCCGCGCCCAGCGGCCCCTGGCCAATATGATCCTGCTGTTCGCTCCCGATGGCCGGCTGGCCTCGCAATATGAGAAGACCCATCCGATCGGCGACGAAGCCAGCCAGATGCTGATCGGCGATGGCCACCCCGGCGGCGCCCAGACCCCCATGGCCAGGATCGCCGGCGTGATCTGCTACGACACCGAGTTCCTGTCCTATACGCGCAGCATAGCGCGAGCGGGCGCCGACATCCTGTTTGCCCCGTCCAACGACTGGCCGCAAATCGCCTCGATTCGCGCGGCGGTGACCCGGTTCCGCGCGCTTGAAACCGGAATGGCTCTGGTGCGGCCTACCCGCAACGGCGTGTCCGAGATCGTTGCGCCGGACGGACGCATTCTTGCAAGCGCGCCCTATGACGCCAGTCAGGGGGTGGTTCTGGTCGCCAACGTGCCCGCGCGGGCGGTTCCAACCCTCTATGCGCGGCTCGGCGATTGGCCGGGCGCCGCCTCATTGCTCCTGCTCTGCGTGCTCTGCCTGGGAGCGGCCTGGGGTGGCTATCGCGCGCGCGCCGCCCCGCAGAACGCCACCAGCCGGTCCACCTCCGGCTCCAGGTTGAAGTAGTGCGGCGACGCCCTCAGCACATAGCCCAGCCCGCGCGCTTCGGAGTCCAGCCTCGTGCTGGCTGGCGGCGACGCGCCGATCACGATCCCGGCCGCTGCGGTGTCTGCCAGGGCGGCGGCGACAGGATAGCCCTCGATCGAGAAGCTGACGATGGCGCAGGGGGCTTGGCCGAGGTCGTGGAGGGTGACGTTGCCTAGCGAGGCCAGGCCTTCGCGCAGGCGGGTGGCCAGTTGGCGGCAGCGGGTCTCGATGGCGTCCAGGCCGATGGCGCGGGCGTAGTCCACCGCGGCGCCCAGGCCGAGGCGGGCGGCGTAGTTGTTCTCCCAGGTCTCGAACCGGCGCGCGTCGGGCCGCAGGGTGTAGCCGTTTGTCGAGGTCCAGGGGGCGGCGAAGTGGTCGATCATCGGCGGCTCCAGGGTCTGGAGCAGGCCGCGCCGCACATAGAGAAAGCCCGTGCCCCTGGGGCCGCGCAGGAACTTACGGCCCGTGCCGGTGAGCATGTCGCAACCCAGGGCTTGCACGTCTGCCGGCATCTGGCCGGCGGCCTGGCAGGCGTCGAGCAGGTAGGGGAGGCCGGCTTCGCGGGCGATCTTGCCGATTTCGGCGGCCGGGTTGACCAGGCCGCCGTTGGTGGGGATCCAGGTGATCGAGATCAGCCGCACGCGGTCGTCGATCATGGCGCGCAGGGCGCCCGTGTCGATGGCGCCGAAGGGGTCGTCGGGGATGATGTCGATGACCACGCCGTACCGCCGCGCCGTCTGCAGATAGGCCACATAGTTGGCGGCGTATTCGGCGCGGCCGGTGAGGATGCGGTCGCCGGGCAGCCAGCTGAAGGCATAGAAGGCCATCTGCCAGCCGACGGTGGCGTTCTCGACCAGGGCGATCTCGTCGCGGTCGGCGTTGAGCAGCGCGGCGACACTGTCATAAACGCCGTCCAGGCGCTGCTGCTCCCGGTCGGCGGCGGCATAGCCACCCAAGGCCTGTTCGAGCCGCAGGTGGTCGATCATCGTCTCGACCACGACGTCCGGCATCAGTGACGAGCCGGCGCTGTAGAGGAAGGCCTGTCCCTCCACAGCCGGCGTGTCGGCCCTGATGCGCGCCAGGTCCACTGCGCTAGCGATTGACGTCGACGACGACCCGGCCGCGAACCTTGCCGTCGAGGATGTCGGCGGCCAGGGCGGAGACCTCTCTGAGACCGACCTCCTGCGTCATTGTCGCGAGCAGGGCCAGATCGAGATCGGTGGCCAGCCGGCGCCAGGCTTCGGTCCGGCGCGGCAGCGGGCACATGACCGAGTCGACGCCGGCCAGGGTGACGCCGCGCAGGATGAAGGGCGCGACCGAGCCCGGCAGGTCCATGCCTTGCGCCAGGCCGCAGGCGGCCACCGCGCCGCCGTAGCGGGTCTGGGCCAGGACGTTGGCCAGGGTGTGGCTGCCCACCGAATCCACCGCGCCGGCCCAGCGCTCCTTGCCCAGCGGCCGGCCCGGTCCCGAAAGCTCGGACCGGTCGATGATGTCGCTGGCGCCCAGCTTGGTCAGATAGTCGGCCTCCTGGTCCTTCCGGCCGGTGGAGGCGATGACGCGGTAGCCCAGCTTGGAGAGCAGGGCGATGGCCACCCCGCCGACGCCGCCTGAGGCGCCGGTGACCAGGATGTCGCCCCGGTCGGGGCTGATCCCCTGGTTCTCCAGCGCCATCACGCACAGCATGGCGGTGTAGCCGGCCGTGCCGATGGCCATGGCCTGGGCGGCGGTGAGGCCCTCCGGCAACTTGACCAGCCAGTCGCCCTTGACGCGGGCCTTCTGGGCCAGGCCGCCGTGGTGGCTTTCGCCGACGCCCCAGCCGTTCAGGACCACCCGGTCGCCGACGCTGAACCCGGCATGGTCCGAACGCTCAACCACGCCGGCAAAGTCGATGCCGGGGGTCAGGGGAAAGGTGCGCACCACCGGCGCCCGGCCGGTCATGGCCAGGCCGTCCTTGTAGTTGAGGGTCGAATAATCGACCCGCACATCCACATCGCCGTCCATCAGGTCGGCGTCCGTCAGGGAGACCAGGCGCGGCTCCTGGCCTGCGTCGGTCTTGAAGATGCGAAGGGCGCGAAACTCGGAAGACATCAGCTGGGCTCCTTGGGGGATGTGGGGGTCAGGCCGAACCGGTCGCCGCGCTTGCCGCGCACCGCCAGGTCGACCGTGTGCAGGCGCCGCTCGGTCTCCATTCGGTGCAGGGAGCCGGGCATGTGCATCATGGCCTGGTAGTCGCCGAGGGAATCTTCCAGCGCCTGGGTAAAGCCCTGGGCGTCCTGGGCCTTGTTCATCTGGATCTTGGTCAGGCGCAGGGCTTCGGGGGTGTTTTCCGCGACGCGGCGGGCCCAGGCATAGGTCTCGCGCTCCAGGTCGGCGGGCGCCAGCACCCGGTTGACCAGGCCGTAAGACGCGGCTTCCTCGGCCGAGATGAACCGGCTTTCGAAACACAGCTCCTTGGCGCGGCGGACGCCGATGTCCCAGGGGATGGACATGTATTCGACGAACCCGGCCAGGAACTCGGCATTGTCGGCGGCGAACACCACGTCCATGGCCGCGGCCAGCATCCAGCCGGCATAGATGCAGTAACCCTCGACCATGGCGATGGTGGGTTTCGGGAAGTTGCGCCAGCGGACCAGCAGGTCGAGGTTGTAGTGCTTGAACTGGTCATAGGTCTGGATGCCCGGCTTGGCGCCCAGCGCCTTGCGGTATTCGACCTCTTCCGGCGTGCCCAGGTCGTGGCCGGTGGAGAAGACCCCGTCCGTGCCGCGTATCAACACCACCCGCACGGCCTCGTCGGCGCGGGCCAGTTCGAAGGCCTGCTCCAGCTCGTCGAGCATCCGATAGCCCTGGGCGTTGCGGCGGGCCGGGCGGTTCATGGTGATCACGCCGATGGGGCCATCGGTGGCATAGAGGATGTGCTGGAAGTCCAAGGTTTCACTCCATCATCTGCGCCGGTGTTCCGGCGTCTGGTTGTGCGTTAACGGGACCGGCCGCGCGCGGACACGGGCCACAGGGCTCGAAGCGTATCGCCCTGCACCACATGGTAGGTGTCGTAGAGATTGACGGTCGGGTCGCAGTGGGGTGCGCCCAGGGTGACCCTGTGCGCCAGCGGAAGCGACTCTTTGTTGGGCAGGATCAGCAAGCCGTGCTCATCGCCCATGAACCGGTAGGTCGCGCCTTCTGGGGCGCCGGCCAGCACCAGCGGGTCGTCGGCGTCGGTGGCGAAGGCCTTGAAGCCTGCGTCGAGGGTGGCGAGGCCAGGCGTGTTGGCGCTTACCACGCGGGCGTCGATCATCAGAGAGGTCTCGAACGGCGGCGCGGCGCCTTCGCCGACCAGATCGCAGGCCAGATACTGGCCGTCCATGAAGACGTAGGATCCGACCTGCAGCTCGGTGAACAGGTTCAGCTCGACGTCGATGCGATGGGTGCCGGTGCCGCCGCCGGTGACGATGTCCGGCTTGCCGCCCGATGCCGTGAGGGCCTCGACCACGGCGCGGATAAAGGCGGCCCTGTCCTGCATGGAGGCCTGCCGGGCGGCAAAGTCCTCGATGTGCTGCTGGGCGCCGCAATAGCACTGGATGCCGGCATAGCGCAGGCCGGCTTGGGCCTGGATGGCTTCGAACACCGCCACAGCCGCGGCCGGCGAGCCAACGCCCGTGCGCCGGATTCCGGGGTCGATATCGATGATCACAGTGAGCGGCTTCAGCCCCTCGGCCGCCGCGCCCAGGGCCGCGACATTGGCGGGGTTGTCCACCACGCACATCAGCCCGTCCGTGCGGGCGTTGAGCGCCATCAGCCGCGCGATCGCCGGGGCCGAGACCACGGGCGACGTGATGTGCAGACCTTGGCTGACGCCTGCGTTGGCCATCACCTCAGCCTCGCCGATCTTGGCGCAACAGACGCCGATGGCGCCCGCCGCCAGCTGCCGGCGGGAGATGTCCACGCTCTTATGGCTCTTGGCGTGCGGGCGCAGCTTTAGCCCGCGACGCCCCGCGAAGTCCGCCATGGCGGCGATGTTCCGGTCGAGGGGGTCGAGGTCGATGACCAGCACCGGCGTATTCAGCGCCTCGCGCGAACCTTGCTGGTCTATCAGAGGACCGTGCAGTTCCTCGTCGGTCATGACGCCACCGTAGGAGGAGCCAGCGCCTTGCGGCCATAGAGGATCGAGGCGCTGACCAGCACGGAATCGGTGAGCAGGTCCCACAGCGGCGAATAGAGCAGGAAGTCCTTCGCCGCAAAGTTGGCGCCCAGCCAGTAGCTTCCGGCCGCCTTGATCAGCAGCCCGATCATCCAGCCCAGGGTCAGAATCCGATAAGCCCGCAAGGCGCCCGGCTGGTCCGCTGTCAGGTCGAAGCTCTGCCGCTTGGCGGGATCATTGCCGGTGGTGAGTTGCCTGGCCATGTGGAACATCAGCGGCCGGGCGGTGGCGAGCGAAGCCAGGAAGATGGCCGCCAGGATGACGTTCTGCATCGACCGGCCGATCAGCGCGCCCCGCTCGGTATGGGCGAGCACCAGGGCCGCCATGCTGACCACCACATTCTCGGCGGCGAACAGGCCCAGGAAGTCGATCGCCCGCAGCTTGATCACGCTGTAGGCCAGCCAGAGGATCGGCGGGATGCCGGAGATCGCCAGCGGCAGCAGGCTGTTGGCGGCAAAGTGCGGCGCGGCCAGGCGGTAGAGCAGGGCCGGCGCGGCCAGGTTGATCAGTACGCTCTTGAACAGCGCGCGGACGGCGACATGGCCAGTGACGGCCCGCCACCCTTTCAGTTCGGCGACGGCGGCGGTCATGACTGGGGTGCTTTCGTGGGGACGGGCGCGTCGCCGCGCTCTGAAATGAGGTCGACAAGCGCATGCAGGGCCTGGGTGGTTCTGGCCCGGTCGCCGGTCGACAGAAACTCCTGCAGCAGGCCGGTGAAGGTCGCCAGGATCAGGGTGGAATGGTTTGAGAACAGGTCGCCGCCCTGCGCCAACCGGCTTGCGGCCCGGTCGATCAGGGTGATCCAGACCGTGCTGTTGGCGCGGCGAACCTCCTCCGAAAAGCTCAGGCGGTCGAACATGGCCAGGCCATCGACCTCGAACAGCAGCCGGAAATAGCGCTGGTTCGCCGGCTCCGTCGCCCAGTCCCAGACCATCACCATGAGCTCGCGCAGGGTCTGTGGCCGCGCCTGGTTGCCCCGGGCGTACAGCGAGGCGCCAATGTGCCGTCGAACCTCCGCCAGGGCGGCGGCGACCAGCTGCTCCTTGGAATCGAAGTGATAGATCAGCAGGCGCGCGCTGCTGCCGACCCGCTCGGCAAGGGGGCGCAGCGACAGGTCGCCGACGCCGTTTGTCAGCAGCTCTTCGACAATCCTGTCCAGCAGTTCGGTGCGGCGGTCGGTCGGCGTTTCCATGTAACGACTGTTACATTCAACGATCGTTTCATGCAAGCTCGATCCTGCATGCTGTCATCTAAGTGGTGGTTACCGCCTACCGCACCCGCAGGGTCGCGATCTGGAACCCGCGCAGCGAGAGCGCCACCTCGCCGTCCTCGACCGCCAGCGCCTCCGCCCGCTCCTCAAGCGTGTTGCTCATCCAGGACTCGGTCACCGATACCCCGAAGGTCAGCCGCGTATCGCACCGCCCGCCCGTGCTCTCGTAGAGGCGCACCACCCAGCCATCGCCGTCTTCGGCCGGCTTGATCGTGTCGATGACGACGGTCGGGGTATCTGTGAGCGCCAGAGGCTGGGAGAGCACCGCCGCCGGCTCGCCCCTCGTCCAAAGCACCGGGCGGTTGAAGCGGGCGGCGAGGCCGGTGGTGTCTGCGTCGCGCCAGTCGCCTTCGTGGGGGTAGAGGGCGTAGGCGAAGTGGTGCTCGCCCAGGTCTGCGGTGGCGTCGGGGGACAGGGGCCCGCGCACCAGGCTGACGGCCAGCTGGTCGCCAAAGGTGGAGAAGCCGTAGCGGCTGTCGGTCAGCACCGAGACACCGAAGCCGGGCTCGGACAGATCGGCCCAGCGGTGGCCGGGGACTTCGTATTGGGCCAGGTCCGCGTCGGTGTTGGCGTGGGTGGGTCGCTGGACGGCGCCGTAGAGGGTCTCGTAGGTGGCCTGCATCGCCCGCGCGGCGATGGGGAAGACCGCCTTGACCAGGGTGCGGCGGTCGCGCCAGTCGATGGTGGTGTGGAATTCGAGCAGGTCCGAGCCGGCGTCCAGGCGGACGGTCTGGGTCATGCGGCTGGCCTTGCCCAGGGGGCGCTCGAACCGGACCTCGGCGCGCAGGGGGCCGTTGGAGACGATCTCGCCGCCTGTGGCGGGTTGCGCCTCGCGCGCGGTCTCCAGGGCGAAGGGGTCGATGTCCCAGGCTTCGAAGGCGATGGGCGTGTCGTCGAACAGGACGATGCGGTTGGCGGGGCCGGACAGGGCCTCGCGGCCGCTGGCATGGTGGATCAACGAGCGCAGGCCGCCGTCGGCGGACAGGATGGCGGTGAGGCGGCCGTTGTGCAGGCGGATCGATCCGTCGGCATGGGCGCTGGCTTGCACGGTCTCGTCTAAGGCGACGACCGCGCCGGCCGCATAGGGCTCGGCGGCGATGGCGCAGAGCTCGCCGTTGGGGGCGGTCACGACCTCGGTCCGGGCGAAGCTGGTCGGGTTGAGCGGGCAGGGCGCGCCGCTGGGCGCCGCGAGGGCGTCCAGCAGGCGGCGGCATTCGGCCTCCACATCCTCGGCCAGCCTGGTCAGTTCGGGCAGGGTGCGCTCATAGACTTCGTGGATGCTGCTGCCGGGCAGGATGTCGTGGAATTGGCTGGTCAGCAGCACCCGCCATAGGGCTTCGACGTCGTCCCGGCTGGGCGCGGGCAGTCCGGCCAGGCCAGCGGCCGTAGCCAGATAGTCCAGGGTCTGCAGCCTGCCTTCGCACAGCCGGTTCAGCCGCTTGACCTCGGCCTGGCTGGTGTAGGTGCCGCGGTGGTATTCGAAATAGAGCTCGCCCTCGACGGTGGCGAAGTCGGCCGCGTCCTTGGCCAGCAGGTCGAAGAATTCGTTGGGGCTGCGGGTGGTGGTGCGCGGTACGCCCAGCAGGTCGCCGGTGCGGCGCAGGGTCTCGACCATGGGCGCGGTGGGCCCGCCGCCGCCGTCGCCGTGGCCGAACAGATAGAGGGCCTGGGCGGTGCGGTCGGCGTCCTTGTAGTTGGCGGCGTGGTAGCGGAGCTCCTCCACCGTCGCGACGGCGTTGTATGTGTCGGCCGGCGGGAAGTGGGTCAGGACGCTGGAGCCGTCCAGGCCGCGCCAGTGGAAGCTGTGATGGGGCGGGGCGGTGAACTTGTTCCAAGACAGCTTCTGGGTCAGGAACCGGGTCAGGCCTGCCTCCCTCATCAGCTGCGGCAGTTGGCCCGCGTAGCCGAACACGTCGGGGTTCCAGAACACTGTGCATCGAGCCCCGAACACGCGCTCAAAGTATTGCTGGCCATAGAGGAACTGCCGGCTCATGGCCTCGCCGGAGGGCAGGTTGCAGTCCGGCTCGACCCAGCTGCCGCCGATGGGGATCCACTGGCCGGCGGCGGCCTTCTCGCGGATACGGGCGAACAGGACCGGGTCCAGCCGCTCGATCACCTCGTACTGGCAGGCCTGGGAGCAGGCGAACTTGAACTCAGGATAGCGGTCCATCAGGTCCAGCACGTTCGCGAAGCTGCGCTGGCATTTGCGCCAGGTCTCGTCCATCGGCCACAGCCAGGCGGTGTCGATGTGGGCGTGGCCGATGGCCGACAGCTCGTGCACGACGCCGCCGTTCTTAGTGGCCAGCAGCTGGTCCAGGATCGCGCGGGCGGCGGGCCAGGTGGCGCGGTCGTCCGGGTCGAGGGCGTTGCAGACCCGGTTCAGGTCGTGCAGCAGCTTGCCGGCCCAGGTCGCATCCAGCGCCGGCCGCACGATCTTGGGCGCGACGCCACCATAGGAGCGCGGCTCGGGTGGCGGCTCGCGGTCGGCCTCGAGCTGGCGCAGAACGTCGAAGTCGTGGAACAGGGTCCAGGCCTCCGGGTCGAACCGGCGAAGTTCGCAGGCGGCGAGGCGGTAGGGCTCCGGAGCGCCCCGGCCGTAATCCTGATCGGCGCCGAAGGCCCGATTGCAGGCGATTTCGAGATCGAAGGCGAGCGGCTCGCCGCCCTTGGCCTGGCTGGCCAGAGTCGCGGTGTGCCGGCCGATGTTGAGGCCCTGGAGGGTGATCCCGTCCTGCCGGAGCAGGGCTTCGGAGCGGCTGTCCCAATAGAGGTCGACCTGCGCGCCGCTCCAGCTGTCCGGCACGGTGGCGGTGACCCGCACCCAATAGGTGGCCCACAGCGGACCGAGGGCTTGGCCGAGGGCGGCTGGCTTATAGGTCAGCGCCTGTGCGGCTGCGTGGCCGATCCGGTCGGTGGGGCCGGCGATCTCGATGGCTGTGACCGGGGTGGTCTCGGGATAAATCCGCCGCTCCAGCCGCCGCGCGAACTGGGCCAAGCGGGAGCGGGTGTAGCCGGCGTAGCGGCCGCGCGTCCGGCTTAAGTCGTGGCCCTCGTCGGTCATGCGGAATCCCCCGTCGTTTGGGGTGCATGCTTAAGCGGTGTGGGGGCGGCGCAAAAGGCAGGGATGAGATTCCAATTCCTCCCCCGTTGGGGGAGGGGGACCACCCGCAGGGTGGTGGAGGGGGCCTTGCCGCGCCTGAGGCCTTGCCGGACACTCGCCCCCTCAGTCGGCTTCGCCGACGGGCTCCCCCAGCGGGGGAGCAATTAGGAGCAGCGGCCGCTTCTGCCGGACCGGGTCAGCTGAACCCCAAATCCGCCAGCCACTCCTCGAACAGCCTGGTCCACCCGTCCGACGGCATCCCCTGCTTGACCATGCCAAACCCGTGCTCGCCTCGCCGATAGATGTGCATCTCCGCCGAACGCCCGGCGTCGGTCCAGTCGGAGTACAATCCCTCCACCACGCGGTAGAGCAGGGCGTCGTTCTGGGCCAGGGCGGTGAACAGGGGCGGGGCGTCGGCGGGGACAGGGCGCCCCAGGGTCTCGCCGCCGTAGATTGGGGCGACGAAGGCCAACTGGTCGGCGCGCGGGTCCATCGCTACATCGGCGGTCAGGAAGGCGCCTGCGGAGAAGCCGAGCATGCCGAGCTTGGCGGTATCCAGGCCCCACTCGGCGGCGCGCTCGCGGACGATGGCGATGGCGCGGCGGCCGTCATCGGCGGCGGCGTCGCGGGCGACGCGAATATCGGGAGGGTCGATGATATCGCGCATCGAGCGGAAGGCGGTCTTGGCCGTGCGGGTCAGGTCGATCTTGGAATAGACCTCCATCATCTCGGCGTCATAGCCCTCCTGCGTCGGCGGGGTGGCGCGCACGCGGTACTTCAGCAGGAAGCAGGTGTAGCCCTTGGCCGTCAGCCATTTGACCACGTCCGTGCCCTCATGCGTCCAGGCCAGCAGGGACCAGCCGCCGCCGGGCACGACGATGATCCCGACGCCGTTGGGCTTGGCGGGTTTGAAGACGGCCAAGGTCGGGTCGGAGGTGTTGCGCAGCATCACCGAGTCTCCGGCGACGCCCACCGGACCGCTGAACTCGATCTCCGGACCCATGCCCGGCACCACGGTCGGCGGGCCTTCCGGCCACAGGCGGATCGTTTCATCGGCGGTCTGGGACATGGCTTGGCCTCCTATGAACCAACATTAAGATCGTTCGGGCGCGACCGCCTCTTAAGATGACTTACGCGACAGTAAATCTATCGGCAAGCGGAGAGAAAAGGTGTCAGAGTCATTTATCGACATTGCCAATCCTGCCCGAGAGCTGCCGTCGATAAATGACTCTGACACCTTTTCTCTGAGCCTGGCCCGCCCTTCCCCTTTTGCCACCCGTCCCCATCTGCGCTAAAAGCGCCGCCCTCGCGAGGACCCCAGGCTGAACCATGACCGATCGTTGGACGCCCATTTCCTGGAGAGCCAAGCCCGCCAAGCATATGCCGGCGGACTATCCCGATCCCGCCGCCCTGACGCGGGTTGAGGAGACCCTGCGCAAGATGCCGCCGCTGGTGTTCGCCGGCGAGGCGCGGCGGCTGAAGAGCCTGCTGGGCGATGTGAGCCAGGGCCGGGCCTTCCTGCTGCACGGCGGCGATTGCGCCGAGAGCTTCAAGGAATTCGCCGCCGACAACATCCGCGACACCTTCCGCCTGCTGCTGCAGATGGCGGTGGTGCTGACCTTCGCCGGCGGCAAGCCGGTGGTGAAGCTGGGCCGCATCGCCGGCCAGTTCGCCAAGCCGCGCTCGGAGCCCACCGAGACCATCGATGGCGTCACTCTGCCGTCCTATCGCGGCGACAACATCAACGGCATGGACTTCACCCTGGCCGAGCGCACGCCGGATCCGGAGCGGTTGCTGCGGGCCTACAACCAGTCGGCCTCGACCCTGAACCTGCTGCGCGCCTTCGCCGGCGGCGGCTATGCCGACCTGCACAACATCCACCGCTGGACCCTGGGCTTCGTCGCCGACAGCCCCGAGGGGCGCCGCTACCGCGAGCTGGCGGACAAGATCACCGAGTCGCTCGACTTCATGTCGGCCATCGGCGTGACGCCGGAGACCCACCAGGAAATGCACCGGGTCGAGTTCTTCACCAGCCACGAGGCCCTGCTGCTGGGCTTCGAGGAGTCTATGACCCGCGTCGATTCCACCTCCGGCGAATGGTACGACACCTCCGCCCACATGGTCTGGATCGGCGAGCGCACCCGCCAGCCCGACGGGGCGCACGTCGAATACATGCGCGGCATCCGCAATCCTATCGGCGTCAAGTGCGGCCCGACCATGGAGCCGGACGAGTTGCGGCGGCTGATCGACATCCTGAATCCCAACGACGAGCCGGGCCGCCTGACCCTGATCGGCCGCTTCGGCGCCGACAAGATCGCCGACCGCCTGCCGCGCCTGTTCGAGGCGACCAAGGCCGATGGCCGCCACGTGGCCTGGGAGATCGATCCCATGCACGGCAACACCTTCAAGGCCGGCAATGGCTACAAGACCCGACCCTTCGACCGCATCCTGACCGAGCTGCGCGCCTTCTTCGAGATCGCCGAGGCCGAGGGCGTGCACCCCGGCGGCATGCACCTGGAGATGACCGGCCAGAACGTCACCGAATGCCTGGGCGGCGCCAAGGCGCTGAGCGAAAGCGACCTCGCCGACCGGTATGACACGCATTGTGACCCGAGGCTGAACGCCGACCAGGCGCTGGAGTTGGCGTTTTTGGTGGCCGAGAAGCTGAAGTCGACACGGGAAGCGGAGAAGCTGGCCGCGGCTGGGTGAAGCTAAACTCATCGGAAAAATAACCGCTCATCAGGCGGGGATGAGCGGATTGTAGTGGACGCAATGTGGTCTCGGCCCGTGCCTTTCGACGGGGCCGGCCATCAGCTATAGGCTGCCCACCGCCGCTGGGGAGCCAAGCATGAAAACCTACCTCTTAGCCCTTATGGTCTGCGCCCTGGCCTCCGCCGCCCACGCGGTCGGCCCCGACCGCCCCATCACCGACCCCCTAAGCGTCTCCGCCGCCGACAAACCCACCGTCACCCCGCCGATCCGCGCCCTGTTCGAGGCCCACGGCAGCCTGGGCGCGGCCTGGGCGCCGGACGGGCGCAATGTGATCGTCTCCACCAACCAGGGCGGCCGGTTCAACCTGTGGCGCTTCTCCATCGACGGGGCGGCCAGGCAGATCTCCAAGTCGGACGATCGGCAGTGGGCGCAGGCCGTTTCGCCGGACGGCAAGACGGTAGTGTTCCAGTCCGACAAGGCCGGGGGCGAGCACTACGACCTGTTCGCGGTTCCAACAGCCGGCGGCGAGGCTGTCAACCTGACCAATACGCCGGACGTGTCCGAGACCAACGCCCAGTTCTCGCCGGACGGCCGGGCCGTCGCCTTCGACCACAAGCTGGCCAGTGAGCCGGGATCGAACGTGGCCCTGCTGGACATGGCTTCGCACCATGTGCGGCTGCTGACCCACGAAACCGATGCGAAGATGAGCTGGCGCACGGTCGCCTGGGTCGATGGCGGCAAGAGCCTGATTGCGGACCGCTCCAACTTCCTCGGCACCAAGGGCGGGGTCTGGAAGATCGACGTCGCCACCGGCGCCGCGACGGAAATCACGCCCCCGCCCACGGGCGACACCCTTACGGCCGCTTCCGACGTCTCGCCGGACGGCCGCTATCTGGCCGTGGCCTCGAATGTCGACAGCGAGCAGCTGCAGGCCGGCCTGTTCGACACGGTGACCGGCAAGATCGCCTGGCTCAACCGGACGCCATGGGAGCAGGCGACGGCCTCTTTCTCGCCGGACGGGCGCGAGCTGCTGTTCCAGACCAATGCCGACGGCCGCACCGAGATGGCCCTCTACGACATCGCCGGCGGGACCGTGCATCCGCTGAACCTGCCGCCGGGGGTGAATGGCGCGGCGGGCGCCGGCCGCTCGGACTTCTCGCCGGACGGGCGGCTGGTGCTGGTCTCCCACGCCGCCAGCAACGCCTCGTTCGACTACTGGATCTATGACACCGCCTCGGGCAAGAGGCGGCGGTTGACCCATTTCGCGCCGTCGAGCTTCGATCCGGCCGACCTGCCGGCCTCGAACCTGGTGCACTACAAGAGCGCCGACGGCACGGTGATCAGCGCCTTCCTGTGGATACCCAATGGGCTGAAGCGCGACGGCCATGCACCGGGCGTCGTCCTGCCTCATGGCGGCCCGACCGGGCAGACCACCGACAGCTTCAACCGCACCGCCATCGCCCTGGCATCCCGCGGCTATGTGGTGATCGCGCCCAATGTGCGCGGGTCCACCGGCTATGGGCGCGCCTTTCAAGCGATGAACATCAAGGACCTGGGCGGCGCCGATCTGACGGACGAGGTCTACGCAACCAAATTCATGGTCGCGACCGGCTATGTGAGCCCGAAGAAGCTCGGCATCACCGGCGGCTCCTACGGCGGCTACATGACCCTGATGGCCATCGGTAAGACCCCCGACCTCTGGGCCGCGGCGGTGGAGGAATATGGCATCATCGACTGGCTCACCATGCTGAAGGGCGAGGATCCGGAGCTGCAATCCTATGAGAAATCCCTGCTCGGCGATCCGGACAAGGAGCCGAAGGTCTATGCCGACGACTCCCCCATCACCTTCATCCGCCAGGCCAAGGCGCCCTTGCTGGTGCTGCAGGGCGACAACGATATCCGGGTGCCGAAAGAGGAGGCGGAGCAGGTTGTGGCGATCCTGAAGGGCGAGGGCCGCACCGTCGACGCCCACTTCTACCCCAACGAGGGCCACGGCTTCGCCAAGCTGGAGAACGTGGTCGACTCGCTGGAGCGGACCATCGCCTGGTTCGAGAAATACCTGAAGACGATAGGGTAAACACCGCTCATCCCGGCGAATGCCGCGACCCAGATCGTATGGCTCGACCTATCCGGTTGCCCGCGCGCGAGGCTGTGCCGCGCCAGATCTGCAGGCCTTGCACCTTATGATCTGGATCCCGGCATTCGCCGGGACGAGCGGATTTTGGGGGGTTGAAACCCCGGCCGCTCTCCGTCAGGTTCGCCGCCCTTTTGAAAGGCTTTGGCATGGACGCCCGGCAGGCGCCGCCGACGGCGTCTGAAAACGCGTCGGCGCCGCCCATTCTCGATGACCTGATCGCCCTGGCGCGGCTCGCCGCGCCGGTGGTGGTCTCGCGCCTGGGCGTCATGGCCATGGGGCTGACCGACGCCCTGGTGGTCGGCCGCTACTCGGCGGTGGAGTTGGGCTACCAGGCGCTCGGCTGGGCGCCGACCTCGGTGGTGCTGGTGGTGGGCATGAGCCTGCTGTCCGGCATACCGGTGATGACCTCGCGCGCCATCGGCGAGGGCAGGCCAGATCTGGCGGGCGCGGCGCTGCGGCGGGGGCTGAATTACGCCCTGCTGATCGGCGCCATCGGCACAGCGATCCTGATCCTGGGTGGGCCGATCTTCCTGCGCGCATCGGGTTTGCAGCCGAGTCTGGCGGCCGGGGCGGGCAGGGTGCTGATCGTGCTGGCCCTGTCGATGATCCCGGTGATGCTGTCCAACGCACTTAGCATGTGGCTGGAAGCGATCCGCCGGCCCATGCCGGCCATGGCCATGATGTGGCTGGCCAACATCGCCAACCTGGTCATCGACCTGGCTCTGGTGCCCGGCCATCCCGGCATACCGGCGCTCGGCGCGGTTGGGGCGGCCACGGCGACCAGCGGCTCGCGCATCGTCCTGACCCTCGCCCTGGCCCTCTATATCGTCCGCATGCCCGACGCCCGCGCGCTGGGCGTGTTCGACAAGCCGGCGCCAGATCGCGCGGCCGAGACCGAGCAGCGGCGGGTGGGCTTCGGCGCCGGCGTTTCCGGCTTCTTCGAGGTCGCCGCCTTCTCGGGCATGAACATCTTCGCCGGCTGGGTCGGGCCCCTGGCGGTGGCCGCCTATTCGGTGGCGCTCAATGTGGTCTCCATCGTCTTCATGGTCCCGCTCGGCCTTTCCACCGCGGCCGGGGTGATGGTCGGCAATGCCTATGGCGCGCGCAAACCAGCGGCGCTCAATCGCGCGGCATGGCTGGGCATCGGTTCGGCGGTGGGGTTCGGAACTCTGATATCCCTGGCGATATGGCCGACGGCGCGGCTGATCACCGCCGGCTATACCCACGATCCCATCGCCGGGCCGATGGCGGCCGCAGCGCTTGTGCTGTCCTGCCTCTTCCTGATCCCGGACGCGATCCAGGTGGTGACCGCCCAGTGCCTGCGGGCGCGGGGCGATGTCTGGGTGCCCAGCGTGACCCACTTCGTCAGCTACGCGGTTATTATGATCCCCACGGCCTACGTCCTGGCGATCCGGATGCACGGCGGCATCAACGGCATCATCTGGGGGGCGGTGGTCGCGAGTTTGCTGTCGGCGGGCCTGCTGCTGGGGCGGTTCTGGATGCTGAGGGCGCGGGACTTGCCGGCGTAGCGCGCGCTGAAGCCAGATCCGGCTGATTGAGAGGCCCCGGGCCTCATATCACCGCGTTCCCTCGCCCTTGTGGCGAGGGTCCATTGGACTCGAACGAGGGCAGCTTTGGTGAAGTCGGCGCATTCCGCGCGCCGATCATCCGCTTCGGCGCTCAATGGACCCTCGCCACAAGGGCGAGGGAACGGTGACAGTCAGAATGTGTGAAAAATGCCCGCCTAAACCTCCGCCCCCAGAATCCAGCCTTCCTCGTTCACCGCATCCGCAACCACGGCCTCGTCCGCCGTTTTCGAATGCCCGAACACGGCGCCGAGCTTCCCCGCCTCGTCCAGGCGGGCGAAATGTTCGGCGGTGGCGCGGACCTGGGCCTGGTCCTTGACCTCGCCGGGCATGGGTTGGGCCTTGACCAGCGACGGGTAGACCTCGCTGGCGACCACATCGACGCCGGCCAGGTCGGCCTCGTCAAGCGGGGCAAAGCCGGTCTCGAACGGGAAGACCTTCATGGCCTCGCCGCGCGCCAGCTTCAGCCGCCGCACCACGGGGATGCCCAGGATGGCCTGACCGCCGACGGAGCCATTGTAATAGAGTTTCCAGATCGAGCTCGCGCCCTTGGCCGCCACTTCGGTATGGCGCAACTCCGGCAGGTCGTCCGGGCCATGGTCGCGGGTCTTTTTTGGCTGCAGCGTCGTCAGGGTGTCGCGCGGCGGGCAGCCCCAAAACGGAAAAGGCCCGCCGGTCAGGCGCCGGTTGATCTCCGAGGCCACGCCGAAGCGGTTGTTGGTGTTGTCGGCCTTGTCCTTGACCATCTTGTCGAGTTGGTTCCAGGCCGACATCCAAGGCTGCTCGCCCGGCAGCTTCAGCGCCGCCGCGAAGCCGCGCGGAAAGCCCAGCGGGAAGTCGAAGCCCAGCAGGCAGCGCTCGTTGCGCTTCTTCAGGTCCTCCAGGATGGCGACCAGCTTGGTTTCCGCCTCGGCGCGGGTGGCCGGATTGAAGGCCTCGAACGCAAGGCGGAAACGCACGTCACGCTTGAGCACGCCGATCCAGACGGAGTCCGCGCCGGTGTTCGGCTTGGCCGCCGCGCTCCAGTCGATGATCACATAGGCGTTGAACAGACGGGCCACTTAGGGGCGCTCCAGCTTTACAAGACCGGGGCTTTTAGCCTGTCATGCGGGCGGGGCCAACGCGGACTGTGATCACGAATCGTGCAGGCGATTGTGATGCCGCCCTCTCCTTCGACAGGCTCAGGATGAGGGCTACTGAAACGTCAGTAGAAATCCTCATGCTGAGCTTGTCGAAGCATAAGAGGATTTCGGACCCGCTTCAGCCCAGCTTGACCAGCATCTTGCCGAGGTTCTCACCCTTGAACAGCTTGAGGAAGGCGGTGGGGGCGTTCTCGATGCCGGTCTCGACGGTCTCGCGCCATTTGATCTTGCCCGCGGCCGCCCAGGCGGCGAACTCGGTCACGAACGCGCCCTGCATGTCGGCGTGGTTGGAGACGATGAAACCTTCCAGCTTCAGACTCTTGCCCACCGCCATGATCAGGCCGTGGATGCCGGCGCCGCCGTCGGTGGCGTTGTAGTCGGAGATCATGCCGCACAGGGCAAAGCGGGCGAAGGGCCGGGCGGCCATCAGCGCCGCTTCCAGGTGTGCGCCGCCGACATTCTCGAAATAGACGTCGATGCCTTCGGGCGCGGCGGCCATCAGGGCTTCGGTCAGGTTGGGGGTCGCCTTGTAGTCGATGGCGTGATCGACGCCGATTTCCTTCAGGTAGGCGATCTTTTCCGCCCCGCCAGCGGTGGCGATGACCTTGTGGCCCTTCAGCTTGGCGATCTGGCAGGCGACCTGGCCTACCGCGCCGGCGCCAGCGGAGACAAACACCACGTCGCCGGGCTTCATGGCGGCGATCCGCATCAGGCCGACGTAGGCGGTCAGGCCCGGCATGCCCGCCGCGCCCAGGAAGGTTTGTGGCGGCAGGCCGTGGGTGTCCAGCTTCTGCAACATGGCCGCCGGGGCGTTGAACCCCTCGCGCCAGCCGAAGAAGGAGTTGACCAGGTCGCCAGCCTTCAGGCTCGGATCGTTGGAGGCCACCACTTCGCCCACCGCGCCGCCCTGCAGCGCCTCGCCGATCTGGAACGGCGGAGAGTAGCTCTTCACGTCGTTCATGCGCCCGCGCATGTAGGGATCGACCGTCATCCAGAGGTTCTTGACCTGGACCTCGCCCGCGCCCGGCGCCGGCAGCTCGACGCTGGCCAGCTCGAAGTTGGCGCCGGTCGGCACGCCGACAGGCCGTGACTTCAGACGGATTTCCTTGGATGTGAAGCTCATGGTCGTCTCCTCCGGCGGGTTTTTATTCGCAATTGAGCGGCGGTTTAGCCCAAGCCGCCGCCGCCGTCATTGGGCCGATGGACAAATCGGCCGCGCCTCGACACCTTGCGCTGCGCTTCAAGGGTGAGACTGCGGTGGTTCGAGTGTTGAAAGCAGGAGTGGTCGGCGCCGGCGTGTTCGGCGGCCATCACGCGCGCCAGTATGCGGCGCTGGAGGGCGTCGAGCTGATGGGGATCTACGATCCGGACGCGGCCCGGGCCAAGACGCTGGCCGACAGCCTTGGCGTCGCGGCGGCCGCCAGCCTGGAGGTCCTGTTCGAAGGGCTGGACATGGTCACCATCGCCTCGCCGGCCGCGACCCATGCGGAGGCCGGCCTCGCCGCCCTGAACGCGGGCCTTGCGGTCTATATCGAAAAGCCGTTGGCCGTGTCGCTGGAGGACGCCGACAGGCTGGTGTCGCTGGCGGCGAAGACGGGGCTGGTGCTGGCCTGTGGTCATCAGGTGCGGGTGGAATCCGAGGCCATGGGCCTGCTGGCCATTCCCGAACGGCCGGTTCTGGTGGAGGCCGTGCGCCGCGCGCCCGGGCCGTCGCGCATCGTCGATGTGTCCTGCGTGCTCGACCTGATGATCCACGACATCGATCTGGCGCTCACGCTCAATCCCTCCAGCCCGGTCACCGTGGAGGCCGAGGGCAAGGTCACCGTCGGGCCCTATCTGGACGAGGTCTCGGCCGAGGTGACCCTTGAGGATGGCGCCACCCTGCGCTTCGACGCTTCGCGCATCGCCGAGACCCTCGAGCGCCGACTGCGGCTGGTCTATCCGTCCGGCGAGGTCGAGATCGACTTCGTCGCCAAGAGCTTCCGCAACACCACTCCCTTCGCGCTCAATCCCGACTATGCCGCCACGCCCATCGGCTCCAACCCCCTGCGCGCCAGCGTCGCGGCCTTCGTCGCCGCCGTGCGCGGCGAGACGCCCAGGCCTGCCGTCACCGGCGAGGAAGCGGCGAGGGCGCTCGACCTTGCCCTGGCCGTCGAACACGCGGCCGGATTTTGATTGTGCCTGACCCTCAGCCCAGGATTTCGCAAATGATTGACCGCCGCCAGATGATCGCCGGGGTAGGCGTCGCCAGCCTCATTCCCGCCAGCGCCTTCGCCGACACGCCGGCCAGCCCGGCGGTCGCCAGGCTGAACGTCCTCATGGACGACTTCATGCAGCGCAGCCTGGTGCGGTCGCCCGAGACGGCGACCCAGCTTGGCCTGGATAAGGGCGCGCTGGCGGCGGAGAAGAGCCTGCTGGATGACCGGTCCCTGGCCCAGGTCGCGCGCGACAAGGTGGAGATAGCGCGGCGGCGCGCGGCGCTGGCGGCCATCGACCGGCGGGGCCTGAGCGGCCTCGACGCGGTCAACTACGACACCGTCGCCTACACCCAGGACATCCAAGCCGACTACGACAAGGCCTTCGACTACGGCGACGACGGCACGCCTTACGTCGTCAGCCAGCTGGCGGGCGCCTATCTGGAAATCCCCGACTTCCTGGATTCCAAACACAGCATCGACACCCGGGCCGACGCCGAGGCTTACCTGGCCCGCATGTCCGCCTTCGCGGTGGCGATGGACCAGCAGACCGAGCGGATGCGTCACGACGCCGGTCTTGGCGTGACACCGCCGGACTTCGCCATCCGCACCACGCTCGGCCAGATGAAGGATTTCGCCGATACGCCCCTGGCCTCGGCGACCCTGATCACCTCGGTCGCAACCCGCGCCCAGGCCAAGGGCATCGACGGCGACTGGTCGGGCCGGGCGACCAAGATCTATCAGGCTGAAGTCCTGCCGGCCCTGCATCGGCAAATGGCGGAGCTGGACAGCTGGCAGGCCAAGGCCAGCCATGAGGCCGGCGTCCGCCGCCTGCCCGATGGCGAGGCCTACTACGCCATGGCGCTGAAGCACGCGACCACCACCGAGATGTCGCCGGCCGAGGTGCACAAGCTGGGCCTGGAGCAGGTGGCCCTGCTGAACGCGCGGCTGGACGAGGCCTTCAAGGCGCAGGGCATGACCAAGGGCGCGCCGTGGGAGCGGCTGCGGGCGCTGTTCGCCGATCCGCGCTTCCTCTATCCCAACACCGACGCCGGCAAGGCCAAGCTGATCGCCGACTTGAATCTCAAGGTCGAGGCGGTGCAGGCCAAGCTGCCGGCCTGGTTCGGCGTGCTGCCCAAGGCCAAGGTGGAAATCCGCCGCGTGCCACCGGCGATCGAGGCGGGCGCCTCGTCCAATTACCAGTCCGGCACGTTGGATGGCTCGCGGGCCGGAGCCTATTACATCGTGTTGCGGGACACTGCGGAAGACCCGGCCTGGCTGATGCCGACCCTGACCTACCACGAGTCAATTCCGGGCCATCACCTTCAGGGATCGCTGCAGCGCGAGGCCAACCTGCCGCTGATCCGCAAGCAGATCTGGTTCTCGGCCTATGGCGAGGGCTGGGCCCTCTATGCCGAGCAGCTGGCCGACGAGATGGGGATGTACGACGCCGACCCCTGGGGCCGGATCGGCTATCTGCACGATGCCCTGCTGCGCGCCGCGCGGATGGTGATGGACACGGGGTTGCACAGCCAGGGTTGGACCCGCGAGCAGGCGATCAAATACTTCGTCGAAAATCAGGGCGATCCGGAGAGCTCGGCGGTGGCCGAGGTCGAGCGCTACTGCGTCTGGCCGGGGCAGGCCTGCAGCTACATGGTCGGCAAGCTGGAGTGGCTCAGGCTGCGCAAGATGGCCAAGGACAAGCTGGGCGCCAGGTTCGATATCCGCAAATTCCACGACGCCGGCCTGCTGCCCGGTCCGACGCCGCTGAAGGTGCTGGATCGGATTATTGGGGATTATGCGGCGGCGGTTTGAGGGGCGGAGTTCAAAGCGGGCTGGCATTAGCCCAACCCCTCGCAAAATCCGCTCATCCCCGCGAAGGCGGGGACCCAGGCGACTGGACCCAAATCGCAAAGCTGCGGCGCCGAAGAGCAGAGCGGCGCCATCGAGTCTGGTGACCCTGGGTCCCCGCCTCCGCGGGGATGAGCGCAAAATTGTCAGTCAGTTCTAAAGCAGTCGCGGCGGCTCGGATGGGTCGAACTCGTTCTCGTCTTCTTCCTCGTCGAGCATCTCGTCGAACTCGTCCTCGCCTTCCCAGGGCAGTAGCTCTTCAACAGGCTCCGGCTGCACTGGCGTCGGTCGCACCGGCGTCGCTACTGCCAGAGGCGGCTCCGACCGGCGCATGATGGCTTCACAGCGGCCGAGCCAGGCGCGCGCCTCGCGGATGACGGCCGCCGCCGTGCGGTGTTCGTTGCGATACTCATCGCGCGGCTGCCAGAGGTCGAGGTCGAAGTCCGGGTGGCGCGGATCGTCGAACAGCAGGCGCAGGGTCACCTGGCGCGCGCCGGCGGCGACCTGGTCCAGGCTCCGCTTCGGCTGATCGCGGGACACCCGCGCGACCACCTCGTCATCGACGATCAGTTCCGCGCCGCTGAGATTGTAGAGCTGGTAGAGCAGGGCTTCGGCGCCGCCGTCGCGCATCACCAATACCTGGCGGCCGGCCAGCCGGAACGCCGCTGCGGCGTTGCGGCCCACGGCCACGATCATGGCGTCCGGCGCCCCGTCCAGCACCTTGCGCGCCAGCCGGTACAGCCGCCGCTCCTCGTCCATCCACCAGGCCGCGCCGCTGGCGACGAAGGTCGCGGCGGCGCCGGCGATGCCGAGCAGAAGCAGGATGCGGATGATTTCGATCACGAGGCGAAGCTAGCGAGAGTCTCGGCCGCCTTATAGCGACAGTTCGATAACCACCGGCACATGGTCCGACGGTTTGTCGCGGCCACGCACGTCCTTGTGGATGACGACGCTTTTCAGGGCGTCGGCGGCTTGGGGCGAGAGCAGGGCGTGGTCGATGCGGATGCCGTGGTTTCGTTGCCAGGCGCCGGCCTGATAGTCCCAGAAGGTGTAGCCCCCCGGCTCGCCGTCCACTTCCATATAGGCGTCTGTGAGGCCAAGATTCTTCAGGGCGCGGAAGGCGCCGCGGCTCTCGGGTTGGTAAAGGGCGTCGCCCAGCCAGCCCTCCGGCTTGTCGGCGTCTTCGGGCTCGGGGATGACATTGTAGTCGCCGGTCAGCACCAGCGGCTCCTCCAGGGCGAGCAGGTCGCGGGCGTGCGAATTAAGCCGCGCCATCCAGGCCAGCTTGTAGGTGAATTTCTCGGTCCCGACCGGGTTGCCGTTGGGCAGGTAGAGGCCGCCCACGCGGACCGGGCGCGAGCCGCTGATCATGGCCTCGATGTAGCGGGCGTGGTCGTCGCCTTCGCCGTCGGGCAGGCCGCGCCGGATGTCCTCCATCGGCGTCTTCGACAGCATGGCCACGCCATTGTAGGTTTTCTGGCCGTGGACGGCGACGTTATAGCCAAGCGACTCAAAGGCTTCGGTGGGGAACTTCTCATCGACGCACTTGATCTCCTGCAGGCAGGCGACGTCCGGGCTGGCGTCCTTGAACCAGGCGAGCACGGCCTCAAGGTGGGCGTTGACCGAATTGACGTTCCAGGTGGCGATGCGCATGCGGCTGTTGCAGTCGGCTTGAGGCCGAGTGTCAAGGGCGCGAGGCGCCGGCTAGATCGAAAAGCTCACGCCACAGCCGCAACTGGATTTGGCGTTGGGATTGCGGATGCGGAATTCCGCGCCGGCCAGCTCGTCGACATAGTCGATCTCCGAGCCCTTCAGCAGGGCCAGCGAGATCACATCCACCAACGCAGCGGCGCCGTCGCATTCCACCTTCAGATCGTCGTCCTCGGCCGCATCGACCAGGTCGAACTGGTACTGGAAGCCGGAGCAGCCCCCGGCGTCCACGCCGACGCGCAGCATCAGCGGCCGGCCTTCGGCGGCGGAAAGCGCCAGGATGCGTTTGGCGGCGGCTGTTGAGAGGCTTAAATCAGGCGTCATAACCTATCTATATGGCCGCCTGGGCGATCCGAACAAGCGGTCGCTCCAGATGACGTTCCTGGGAGACTCGATGAGCAGCGACCCGATCGACGGCGAATTCGCCCGCGCGCCCTACGCCGCCGACGCCGGCCGGTCCCTTGGCCGGCTGCATCCGGAGGCCCCCAGCCGCAGCCGGACCCCGTTCGCCCGCGACCGCGACCGCATCATCCACACCTCCGCCTTCCGCCGGCTTAAGGGCAAGACCCAGGTGTTCGTCGCCCATGAAGGCGACTATTTCCGCACCCGCCTGACCCATTCGCTGGAAGTCTCGCAGATCGCCCGCTCGATCGCCCATGCCCTCGGTCTGGACACCGACCTGGCCGAGGCCGTGGCGCTGGCGCACGACCTGGGCCATCCGCCGTTCGGCCACGCGGGGGAAGAAGCCCTCGACGGCGGCATGAAGCCGTTCGGGGGGTTCGACCACAATGTCCAGACCTTCCGCGTGCTCACCGAACTGGAGCGGCGCTACCCGGACTTCGACGGCCTCAACCTGACCTGGGAGTCGCTGGAGGGCATCGTCAAGCACAATGGGCCGGTGGGCGACCACCTGGACCGGCCGGCCTGGGCGCCTATCGTCGCCTTCAGCGCCGGTTACGATCTCAGACTGAATACCTACGCCTCGGCCGAAGCCCAGGTCGCGGCCCTGGCCGACGACATCGCCTACAACAACCACGACGTCGATGACGGGCTGGAGGCGGGCCTGTTCCGGCTGGAGGAGTTGGAGACGGTGCCGTTGATCGGGCCGATCCTGCGGGGCCTGGAAGCCGAACGGCCGGATCTGGACAAGCGCATGCTGCGGCTGGAGGCGGTGCGGCGGATGATCGGGGCCATGGTGGGCGATGTCATCGACCAGACCCGCGCCAACATCGCCCGCACCCGTGTCGATTCGCCGGAGGCGGTGCGGCTATTGGGCGCGCCATTGGTCGCCTTCTCCCCCGAGATGGCCGAGGATCTCGCACGGCTGCGTCAGTTCCTGCATGCGAGGATGTACCGGCACTTCCGGGTCAACCGCATGCGCAGCCAGGCGCGCCGCATTCTGGCCGACATGTTCGGCCTATTCTTCGCCGAGCCCGAAGTCCTGCCGACAGAATGGTTTGTGCGGACCGAGGGCCTCGACGACTTTGGTCGGGCCCGGCTGGTCTGCGACTATATCGCCGGCATGACCGACCGTTTCGCCGTCGAGGAGCATCGACGCCTGTTCACCCTCGAATTGGGTATGTGAGCAGAAGAATATCTGGGGATTTGTCACTCGGCGGTCGCTGGGGCGCGGCGCGACTAGGCTATGCTGGGAGCGGTGATTCGCGCTCGGGGGCGGGTCGCCAGCCTGGAGCTTTGGAATGTCCGATCAGGATCGCGGGGCCTACACGCCTCAAACAGATACGCCCTTGTCGTTCGACGCCCGCTATTCGCGCGGCTCCGGCGAGCGGCCCTTGCCCATGACGCTGATCATCAGCGGCGTCGTGCTGGTGGTGCTGATCCTGGCGCTGGTGCTGTTCTATCGCAGCGGCGTGCGCCATTCGGGCCAGGCGCCCCAGGTGGTTGGCGCGCCGGTAGCCGACACCAAGGCGCCGCCGTCCTCGGGCGCGGACGGGTCCGAGCCCGCCGCCGGCCTGCAGGTCTACAAGACCGAAGGCACGCCGCCGACCGAGATGAAGCCCGCCACCACCCTGGCCCCGCCGCCCGAGACGCCCGCGCCGCGGCCGGCGCCGGCCGCCAAGCCCATCGTGTCGGCAGATCTGCGTCCGGCTCAGCCCAGCGTAACGACCGCTCCGGCGCCCCTTGCGGCGACGCCGGTGGCCAAACCCGTGGCCAGGCCGGTCAAGCCACCGCAGACCATCGAGGCGGCGGTCGATGCAAGCACCGCCCCGACCGCGTCCGCAAGCGGTCCGGTGGCCCAGATCGGCGCCTTCTCGTCCCAGGCCCTGGCTGAAAAAGGCTGGAACGACGTGGCGGCGATCGAGCCCGGCAAGATGGCCGGCAAGACCAAGAAGGTCGAGGTGGCCACCCGCGACGGCAAGACCTTCTATCGCGCCTTCGTCGGCGGTTTCGGCTCCAAGGCCGACGCCAGCGCCTTCTGCGCGTCGCTGACAGCGGCGGGCAAGGGCTGCATCGTCAAATAGGGATAGGCAGGCTCAAGGTGGCCGAAGCGGCCTGCATTTTCGGTTGCGCCGGCCTCACGCTCTCCGCTGAAGAGCGCGCCTTCTTCCGCGACGTGCGGCCCTGGGGCTTCATCCTGTTCAAGCGCAATATAGAGACGCCCGAGCAGGTGAGGGCTCTGGTCGCCGAGATGCGCGCGACGACCGGCATATCCAATGCCCCCGTGCTGATCGACCAGGAAGGCGGCCGCGTGCAGCGGCTGGGCCCGCCGCACTGGCGCCGCTATCCGCCGGGCCGCGCCTATGGCGATCTGCCCGCCAACGATCCGCTGATCCGCCGGGAAGTGACCCGCCTGGGCGCTCGGCTGCTGGCGCATGATCTTTCGGTGCTGGGGATCAATGTCGATTGCGTGCCGGTGCTGGATGTGCCGGCGCTGGACGGACACGAAATCATCGGCGACCGGGCCTATGGGCTGACGCCGGAGGAGGTCGCCACCCTGGGCCGGGCCGCCGCCGAGGGGCTGATCGCCGGCGGGGTGCTGCCGGTGATCAAACACATCCCCGGTCACGGCCGCGCCAAGGCCGACAGCCACCTGGCCTTGCCGGTGGTGGAGGCGTCGCTTGAGGAGCTCGACGCCCGCGACTTCGCCCCCTTCAAGGTGCTGTCGGACATGCCGATGGCGATGACCGCCCACGTTGTCTACACGGCCATCGACCCCAAACGCCCGGCCACCACCTCCCGCAAGGCGATCCGCGATGTGATCCGTGGGACCATCGGCTTCGACGGCCTGATCATGAGCGACGACCTGTCGATGAAGGCGCTGAGCGGCGACTTTGCCGAGCGCACCCGCGCCTCGCTGGCCGCCGGCTGCGATGTGGTTCTGCACTGCAACGGCGACATGGCCGAGATGACCGCCATCGCCAGCGCGGTGAAGCCCCTGGCCGGCAAGGCCAAGGCTCGCGCCACCGCCGCCCTGGGCCGTCTGAGCAAGACCCCGGAACCCTTCGACCCCGAAGAAGGCCGCGCCCGCTTCGACGCCGCCTTCGACGGCCGGTGGGCGGCATGACCCAGAAGGAACAGCCCAACTTCGACTTCATCGCCGCCGAGAACGCGGCCGAGGACGGCGAGGCGCTGATCATCGACCTGGACGGCTACGAAGGGCCCCTGCACGTGTTGCTGGCCCTGGCGCGGAACCAGAAGGTCGATCTCTTACAGCTGTCGATCACCAAGCTGGCGGACCAGTATCTGGCCTTCGTCAATGGCGCCCGGCGGGTGCGGTTCGCCCTGGCGGCGGACTACCTCGTCATGGCCTCATGGCTGGCCTACCTGAAATCGCGCCTCTTGCTGCCCAAGCCCGCCAAGGCCGGGGCCGACGAGCCGCCGGCGGAGGAACTAGCCGCCGCCCTGGCCTTCCGCCTCGCCAAGCTGGACGCCATGCGCAAGGCGGTGGACGGGCTGGAAGCGCGCTCGGTGCTGAACCGCGACGTCTTCGTGCGCGGCGATCCGGAAGCGATGAAGATCGTCGGCGAGGAGCGGCTGGAAGGCGATCTCTACGGCCTGATCCAGGCCTATCTCGGCCAGCGCCGCAAGGATATGAGCCGGCAATACCGGCCCGCCGCGCCCAAGGCCTTCCCGCTGGAAGACGCCCGTCGGCGCCTGCGCCACATGCTGCCCGACCTGCAGGCCTGGACCGCCCTGGGCGCCGCCGCCCCGACGCCGGCCAACGCCGATGAGCCGGGCCCGTCGCGGGCCTCATACCTGGCCTCGACGCTGTCCGCCGGCTTGGAGATGGTCCGCGAGGGTGAACTGGAAGCCCGCCAGGTCGAGCATTTCGCCGAAATCTATCTGCGCGCCCGGCCGCTGCGGCTGGAGGCGGCGGAATGAGCGATCAGGCCGAAACAGAACGGCGCATCGAGGCGCTGCTGTTCGCCGCCGCCCAGCCCCTGAGCGTCGCGGACCTGGCCAAGCGTCTGCCCGAGGGCGCCGAGGTCGAGCCGGCGCTGGCGTCGCTGCAGGCGCTTTATGAGGGCAGGGGAGTGTCTCTGGTCTGCGTCGCAGACCGCTGGCGCTTCCAGACCGCCGCCGATCTGGCCTTCCTGATGACCGAGGAGCGGATCGAGCCGCGCCGGCTGTCCAAGGCCGCCCAGGAAACCTTGGCCATCATCGCCTACCACCAGCCCTGCACCCGGGCGGACATCGAGCTGGTGCGCGGGGTGCAGGCCAATCGCGGCACGCTCGACGTGCTGCTGGAGCTTGGCCTGATCAAGATGCGGGGCCGCCGCCGCTCGCCGGGCCGGCCCATCACCTTCGGCACAACGGCCGCCTTCCTGGAACACTATGGCCTGGCCAGCCTCGCCGACCTGCCCGGCGCGCGGGAGATGAAGGCGCTGGGCCTGCTCAGCCTGGACCTGCCCGCCAACTTCACCGTGCCCGATCCGACCAACGCCTCCGACGACGAAGATCCGCTGGAGCCGGGCGATGCGCCCGAATTCCACCAGGATTTCCTGGGAGAAGAGGTTTAGAGACGCACCCGCGTTGGCGTCTGGGGCGCGAACGCCTATACTAGCAATGAAGGCTTTCTGCGCCGAGCCGTTCCGGGCGCTAAAGGAGTAGTTTCATGGGCGGCCTTAGCCCCTGGCATCTGTTGATTTTCGCGGTGATCGCGCTGGTGGTGTTCGGCGGTCGCGGTAAGATTTCTGGCATTATGGGCGACACCGCCAAGGGTATCCGCGCCTTCCGCGAAGGCTTGAAGGACGACCACCCCGCGCCGCCAGCCGCCGCCGAATCTGTCCCAACGACGCTTCCGCCGGTGGAGCGCGAAAAGGACTCGGTCGTCCGCTGATCGAAGCGATCATTCAGCCTTGCTTGCTTCTGTCATCTGTCCGGCGATCGCGTCGGTCTAGGCGTCGGGGATGAAGACTTTGGACCAGCGAAGGGTCTGCGGCGCGCCCCATCATTCTGAACCCTCATGCGGCCGAAAGGCGAAGGCGTTAGCTAATGTTCCCCGAAGGCAGGATGTTGGATTTCCTGATCGTCGGCGTGATCGCGCTGATTGTGGTGGGTCCGAAGGATTTGCCTGTGCTGATGCGGAAGGTCGGCCAGTTCGTCGCCAAGATGCGCGGCATGGCCAACGAGTTTCGCGCCAGCTTCGATGAACTCGCCCGCCAGTCGGAATTGGAAGACCTCCGCAAGGAGGTCGAGGCGATGCGCGTCAACCAACAATCGGTGATGACCAGCCTCACCGGCGCGGGCTCGCCGGGGACAACCGGCATTTTCGACGACATCAACCATCACCTCTCCGCGCCGTTGACCCCAGCCCCCGCGCCGCAGCCTGTTGTCGAAACTCCGGAGGCTCCGCCGACTGTGGCTCCCGCCAAGCCCACCCGCGCGCCGCGCGCCAAGGCGGCCGCTTCGAAACCTGGGGCCCCGAAGACGGCCACCGCCAAAGCTGTCACCGCCAAACCTGCCGCCGCCAAGTCGCTTAAAGCGGCTAAGACCACGAGCCAAGCGTCGTGAGCGCGGTCGGCGACGAAGACGAGATCGAGGCCTCCCGCGCGCCCTTGATGGATCATTTGATCGAGCTGCGTGCGCGGCTGATCGTCTGCGCCTGGGCGATAGCGGTCGGGTTTGGCGTCTGTTTCGCCTTCGCGCAGAACATATACATCTTCCTGCTGGGGCCGTTTCAACGCGCCGGCCAACTCTTCGCGGTTACCAGTGCGAAGGGCGTCAAACACGGGCCGTTCGACTTGGTCCTGGCGGTGTTTGACCCCAAGGCCGTGGCTCACGCCGCGGTGGCGCCGATCAATCTTGTGTTCACCGCGCCGCTGGAATTCTTCTTCACCAAGGTCAAGCTGGCCGGGTTCGGCGCCGTGGTGCTGGTGTTTCCGGTGCTGGCTTGGCAGCTCTATCGCTTCGTGGCGCCGGGCCTCTACAAGCGCGAGCGCAACGCTTTCCTGCCCTTCCTGGCCGCCTCGCCAGTGCTGTTCCTGATGGGGGCGGCCCTGGTCTATTTCGTCATGCTGCCCTTCGTCCTCTGGTTTTCGCTGAACCAGCAGATCCTCGGCTCCGGCGCGGTGACGGTGCAGATGATGTCGAAGGTATCCGACTATCTGGATCTGGTCACGACCCTGCTGCTAGCGTTTGGGCTCTGCTTCCAGCTGCCGGTGATCCTTGCCCTGCTCGGCCTGGCTGGCATCGTCAACTCGCACATGCTGGCTTCCGGTCGTCGCTACGCGGTGCTCGCGGTGTTCGCTATCGCCGCCATCCTCACCCCGCCAGACCCCTTCAGCATGATGAGCTTGGCCATCCCCGGGGTATTGCTCTACGAAATCTCGATCTGGTGCGTCTGGCTCATCGAGCGTCGGCGCAAGCGCGAGGATGCGGCGGCGGGGCTGCCGTCCTAGCGCGAGCCAAGCTCCGCTGCTGAAACAAGGTGCGTCCTTCGACGCGGGCGCGAAGAGCGCCCGGCTCAGGATGACGTGCTTTTATGCAACCCAACTCTTCACGTCATCCTGAGCCGACCGCGTAGCGGGCGCGTCGAAGGACGCAGCGGCGCCGATGCAACGCCTCAGGTCGCGGCGGAACCGCGCCACAGGTTGCGGGCGCATCGCAGGGGGTTCACGGGCGCGGCGACGCGCCTTAAGGAAGGCCGCTTGATTGCGACCTCGGCGTTTCATCCATGCACGATATCAAAGCCATCCGCGAAGACCCCGCGTTCTATGACCGCGCCTGGGGCTCGAAGGGGCTGTCGCCGCAGACGCCGGCGATCCTCGAGGTAGACGCACGCCTGCGCGCCGCCCAGACCGCGCTGCAGGAAGCGCAAGGCCGCCGCAACGAGACCTCCAAGCTGATCGGCATGGCCAAGTCCAAGAAGGACGAGACCGAGGCCCAGCGGCTGATGGCCGAGGTCGAGACGCTGAAGGGCGTCATCGTCGAGCAGGGCGAGGGCGAGCGGATCGCCAGCGAACAGTTGCGCGACATCCTGTCGGCCCTGCCCAACCTGCCGGCGCAAGACGTGCCGGTGGCCGAGGACGAGCACGGCAATGTCGAGGTGCGCCGGTGGGGCGAACCTTTCGCCATCGCCAACCCGAAAGACCACGTCGATCTCGGCGAGGCCGCCGGCCTGCTGGACTTCGAGGCCGCTTCGCGCATGTCCGGCGCCCGGTTCGTGATCCTCAAGGGTCAGCTGGCGCGGCTTGAGCGGGCCCTCGGCCAGTTCATGCTCGACATCCAGACCCTGGAGCACGGCTATACCGAGGTCTCGCCGCCGCTGATGGTCAATGACGCGGCCGCCTATGGCACCGACAAGCTGCCCAAGTTCGCCGACCAGCTGTTCCAGACCACCGACGGTCGCTGGCTGATCCCCACCGCCGAGGTGCCGCTGACCAGCCTGGTCATGGGGCAGATCGTGGCCGAGGAGGGGCTGCCGCTCCGCTACACCGCGCTCACCGCCTGCTTCCGCTCCGAAGCCGGCGCCTCCGGCCGCGACACCCGCGGGATGATCCGCCAGCACCAGTTCTACAAGGTGGAGCTGGTCTCCATTACCGCGCCCGAACAGTCCGCCGACGAGCACGAGCGGATGGTGGGCTGCGCCGAGAGCATCCTCAAGCGGCTCGACCTGCCGTTCCGCACCATGCTGCTCTGCACCGGCGACATGGGCTTCGGCGCGCGCAAGACCTATGACCTCGAGGTCTGGCTGCCCTCGCAGGCCACCTATCGCGAGATCAGCTCCTGCTCCAACTGCGGCGACTTCCAGGCCCGGCGCATGGACGCCCGCGCCAAGAAGGCGGGCGAAAAGGGTACGCGCTTCCTGCACACCCTGAACGGCTCCGGCCTGGCCGTGGGTCGCACCCTGGTGGCGCTGATGGAGAACTACCAGGACGAAAGCGGCCGCATCGCCATCCCCCAGGTGCTGCAGGGCTATATGGGTGGGATGACGCATATTGGCGGGGTGAAGTGAAGGTGGCGCTCCAAAACCTTCTCCCCTCGTGGGAGAAGGAGGGGCCCATGGCGCAGCCATGGGAGGATGAGGGGCCGCGCCGGCCTCTCAATCGCTCTTTTACCCCGGGCGTCGCTTGCGCGCCGCAACCCCTCATCCTCCCAGCCGCTTCGCGGCCGGGCCCCTCCTTCTCCCACAAGGGGAGAAGGTCTTAAGTGCGCATCCTGATCACCAACGACGACGGCATCCATGCCGAGGGACTGGCGGCGCTGGAGCGGATCGCGGCCAGTCTGTCGGACGACGTCTTTGTGGTGGCGCCCGAGACCGAACAGTCGGGGGCGAGTCGCTCGCTCACCCTGGCGGTGCCCCTGCGGGTGAGGCGGGTCGACGAGCGGAAGTTCGGCCTGACCGGCACGCCCACCGACTGCATCAGCCTGGGTGTGCAGCACCTGATCGAAGGCAAGAAGCCCGACCTCGTCCTCTCCGGCGTCAACCGCGGCCAGAACTTGGCCGAGGATGTGACCATGTCCGGCACGGTCGCCGGCGCGATCGAGGGCATGGCGCTGGGCATCCGCTCCATCGCCCTCAGCCAGGCCATGGGCGCCGAGCCGGGCGAGGCGCCCTATGCGGTGTCGGAAACCTATGCCCCCGGCATCATCCAGCGCCTGCTCGAGGCCGGCTGGCCCGATGATGTGGTCATGAACCTCAACTTCCCCCAGACGCCGCCGCCGGGGGACAATCAAGTCGAGGTGACGCGGCAGGGCTTCCGCGATGTGCGCACCCGCTATGCGGAGAAGCGCACCGACCTGCGGGGCCGCGACTACTATTGGCTGGGCTACAAGAACATTCCGTCCAAGCCGGCCGAAGGCACCGATCTGCGCGCCTTCTATGAGGGCCGGATCTCGGTCACCCCGCTGCACATCGACCTGACGCACACGCCGACGATCCACGACCTGAAGGCCGTGCTGGGCGGCACGGCGCCGGCGCTGAAAGGCGCATGAGCATGGCCGAGCCGCCGCCCGGGCCCGACGCCCGCCTCGCCAAGCTGATCCTGGCCCTGCGCTCGCAAGGGGTGACCGACCCCGCTGTGCTCAACGCCATCGAACAGACCCCGCGCGACCTGTTCACCCCCGAGCTGTTCCTGGACCGGGCGTTCGAGGATTCGGCCCTGCCGATCGCCTGCGGCCAGACCATCAGCCAGCCCTATATCGTCGGCCTGATGACCCAGGCCCTGACCATCGAGCCGCGCGCGCGGGTGCTGGAGATCGGCACTGGCTCCGGCTACCAGACCACGGTGCTGTCGAAGCTGGCGCGGCTGGTCTACACGGTCGAGCGCTATCGCACGCTGCTGGCGGAGGCCGAGGCCAGGTTCAAACAGCTGCAGCTGCCCAACGTCATCACCCGCTTCGGCGATGGCGGCGAGGGGTGGGCGAAACAGGCTCCATTCGACCGTATTTTGGTCACGGCGGCGGCGCCTCATGAGCCCAAGGCGTTGCTGGCTCAACTCAAGCCTTCCGGTGTTCTGGTCGCTCCAATCGGCAGGGGCGCGGTGCAGCACCTGAAGCGCTACGCCGGCGACGGCCAAGGCGGGTTTGCGGAAGAGGTTCTGTGCGAAGTGCGTTTCGTGCCGCTGCTGGATGGCGTGGCGCGGGAGCTTTAGTCGGTTTTTTTCTGAGCGGCGGTTCAGGCTGGCGTCCGCGCCGGGCTTGGCCGAAGATGGGATTGCTGCAAGGGCGATTCCGACAAGGTAGCGAGCGGAGTTTCGATGACGGCCCTATTTTCACGTGCAAGCTTGATCGTCCTTTCAGCCGCGGCCCTGGCCGCCTGCGCGGACGTGAAGCCTGAATATCCGGCCAGCATGGAACAGGCGCCCGCCGCGCCGCGGACTCAGGCCGCCGCGCCGGAGCCGGAAACCCCCGCTGGCGAGGATGGGTCGCCGCGCGCCGTGCCCACCACGCCGGTGGCCACCCAGTCCCTGCCGCCGGTCAATCGCCGCCCCGGCGCGGCGCCGGACAGCGACGACATCGAAGCGCCGCCCCCGCCTCCGCCGCCGATCCAGCAGGCGCCGCCGACCGAAACCCGGCCGGCCTATGGCTACACCCCGTCCGAGCCCGCCCCGACGCAGCACATCCTCCACCGCGAGCCCCGGCCGGAGCCGACCTACATCCTCAGCGTCAAGGGCCCGGTCCGCGCGTCCAGGGACAAGACCCACACCGTCAAGGTCGATGCCGGCGACACGGTCAACAACCTGTCGGAGCGCTTCCTCGCGCCCAAGGAAGAGCTGATCAAGCTCAACAAGCTGAAGAAGCCCTATGAGCTGGAGGTCGGCCGCGAGCTGAAAATCCCGACGCCCAAGGCCTATGTGGTCGAGAGCGGCGACACCCTGTTCGGCATCTCCAAGCGCTTCAACCTCTCGGTCGATGTGCTGGCGGAGCTGAACGGCTTTAGCCCCGACGAACACCTCCGCGCCGGCCAGGAGCTCGGCCTGCCGGCGGACGTGCATGATTCAGGCCCGCTGAAGCGGCCCGGCCCGCCATCGACGCGGGTGCATGGCGAGATCGAGGCCCAGCCCGAGGAGCAGTCCTCGGTGCGGCCCGAACAGCCGACCTATCGTCCGCCGACCCGGCCCGAGCCGCCCACGCGCTATGAGCCGCCGAGCCGCTATACGCCGCCGCCAGCCGCCTCGCAGCCGCTGGTGGAATCCGCGCCGCCGCCCAACGACAGCCAGGTCAGCGCCGCCGGCCGCGGTCGCTTCATCTGGCCGGTGTCGGGCCAGATCCTGATGGCCTTCGGGCCCAGGCCGGGCGAGCAGCAGAACGACGGCGTCGATGTCGCCGCCCCGTCCGGCACTGTGGTCAAGGCCGCCGCCGCCGGCGACGTGGTCTATGCTGGCAACCAGGTGCCGGGCTTCGGCAACCTGGTGCTGATCAAACACCCGGGCGGCTGGGTCACGGCCTACGCCCACCTGTCGGTGACCACGGTCAAGATCAAGGACCATGTGGAACAGGGCGACGAAGTCGGCGAAGTCGGCCAGACCGGCGGCGCCCAGGTCCCCGAACTCCACTTCGAGATCCGCTACGCCGCGACCCCCAGGGACAAGGCCAAGCCGATCAACCCGGCGCTGGTTCTGCCGCAGGGGTAGGGGCGAGCGCGAAGCTAGCGGCTATGGTAGTCCCGGAAACGGAGCTTAATATCGCGAGCAAAGTCAGCTGTCGTGGGCCGATCCATTCACCCTTGTCTTCCGCGGCAAGGAGACGGCATGCCAACCGCAATTGCTAGGCTTCAACTTTTACAAAAAGGACGACTTCAGCTGCGATGGCGAGAACGGCCAAGAAGATCGATTCCATGAATAGTGTTTCAGCCGCTACTTCGACCTTGTTTCTTGGTCACGATGGAGAGTGGTGGGATTTCTGGCTCGTAATATCCGTGGTGGTGCTGGCGCCCATAGTCGCTGCGTTTATCGGCATGGCTACCGCCGGATCAATTATTACCCACAAGCGCGAAGCGCTCGCTGCGCAGGCAGCGCTAGACCGATACAAACTTGAGACGAGCGGAAAAATTGCGGATGCCCATACGGCTGGCGTGGCCGCTGGCCAGAAGGCTGGGCACGCGCAATCCGACGTCGATGCGACGAATGTGGAACTCGCCAAACAAAAAACGTTGACTGCACAGGCTCAGCTGGAGACTGAGCGTATTAAAGAAAAAGTGGCGTGGCGGACGTTAAGCGAACCGCAAATTAGCATATTATTGAAGCGCCTCAAGTCGCATCCCGGCTCAGTCAATGTTAGATGCGTTAAAGGCGATCCTGAATCATTTTTCTTTGCATCGGCCATCTTGAATATCTTCGTAGCCGCCGGTTGGAAAACGACGATTGGATACAAGGAGTTTTCGTACGGCTTGGTATTCGATCTCTGGTCGCCAGACGATGCGTCGCGGGACGGTGCGAACCTGCGTGCGGATTTTGCTAGCGCCGGCATTGACCTAGAGCGCAGCAATCTGCCGCCAATAATGAGCGAATACGCTCAACTGTCTATTCCTGGCGCGCCAACTCTCATGGTTGGATCAAAGCCGATGTCGGATGATCTTAAGTCTGCGGCATTGGCGGTTGAGGTAAAAAACCTTCGCAAACCCTGATTGCGGCGATCCGGGGCGGGCGCTGCTCTAAACGTGACCAGGCGTGGCCGCACAGCGTTGATAGGCGCTTCACCCAAATAAGGGGCTCGCGGCCAGTTTCGCTCCGATCTCGAAGGGAGGCCTTGTGGCAGTTGCGCCCCAACCCCCCCCCTTACCGGTATCTTGGCGCAACTGCCACAAGGCCCTTACCCCTCCCCGTCGGGGGTCCGGGGGTATTTCGGCGAGGGCCGCTAGGTGAGTAGCCCGGCGGCGGCGCTGGCCGCGCTAGTCCTCATACTCAAAATCGGAACCTTCGATCCGACCGAAGGAGCGATGTCGGATATCATATGTCCGATCGATAGATGTCTGTCGGCGGCGGCCGGAGTCGTCCAGATAGGCGATGCTTACTCGCAACTCGACATACCATCGCGTGGCGTTGCCGACGTCCTGAGCGATAGCGGCGTCGGCGATCTCCTTCCACTCTCGCCACGTAGAATTTATCGAAGCCTCTATTTGGCATTGGTGGCCAGATCGGATGATCTCTGGAAGAGCGGGGTCGGTAACGGCGGCTTGCGGGAGATAGACGTCGCGCGGCCCCGAGATCTGGAAATAAAAACTGACCTCGACCATCGTCGCCGAGGTGTCGCCCTTGTTGTAGACAAGGATTATCAGGCGGTCCCCGACGTCTGGAAGTCCCGTCTCAAGCAGAAAGACGGCCCTTACCGTAAGGCGCGGGCGGTGTGTTGCGATGAACTGGGCGCTAGCCAGCTCGGCGGAGCGCAAGGCGGCTTGCGCAGCGACCTTCGCGGCCTCTCCAGATTGCCGAGCGACCTCGACGGACTGCCTAAGCGTCTCGTGCTGGTCTCTGGCTTCATTCTCCAGCCCGCGAGTGGATTTGAACAAGCCGCCGGTTCTCCAAGCCAGCCAGAAGGTGAACAGAGCAAGCAAAACATCGGTGATCTTCAGTCCGCTAAAGAGGCCGCCAACCGCGCTGACGACGGGAAGCCAAAGGGATTGCTGCTGTTTCCTGCCATCGGATCGATGCTTTTGGGCCAAAAGCTCTGTGATATCGGCGACGGCCTTACGGCAAAACGGCGAAGCAGCGGGCGCTTGCTTAGTTGGGTCGGGCTTATGTTCCTGGCCGCTGGCCCATTCGGCATATTGCTCGCATGGAACCACCTCTAGGAGGCTAGCGGCGTAGCTCAGGCCAACCAAGCCCCCCAAGCTAATGCCAATCAGTCCGCCTCGTGCAGCCGCACGGTATGCGCTCCAATCGCGATCAGGCATTGCACGAAGAAAACAGCGGTAAAGCCCCCACGGCTGATCTTGTTTGCGATATTAGGCTCCGTTTCCGGGATTCCCATAGCCGTTAGCTTCTCAGCCAGGTCGCGGTAGCTCACTCCCTTTTTCTTCAGCTCGGCCTTCAGGAGCCCCTTCACGCGGGCTTGCCAGTCTTGTTCCATGATCGACCCTCGGATACGTCGCTTTTATCATCGTATCCGATAGAAATCCCATTGACAACGATATGCGTCATCATTAAATCCGATAACAACATATCGGAATTGATGATGAATCGCCCCGGCCAACACTTCCTGCAATCCAGCCGCGCCCGCACCCTCTCGCTGGCGACTGTGTTCCGCATGTCCGATGGCGAGGCCGAAACCACCTTCCGCCAAGTCCGTTGGCATGAAACCGAAGGCGCGCCGGTGTGCCCCTACTGCGGTGGCCTGGACGCTTATGAGTGCCGTCGCCCGACCGGCCAGCTCCGGTTCCGTTGCCGCGCCTGCGTGAAAGATTTCACCCTGACGTCAGGGACCTTGTTCGCCTCGCACAAACTTCCCCTGCGCATGTATCTGGCGGCCATCGCCATCGCCATGAACGAAGTGAAGGGCAAGAGCGCCCTGGCCCTCTCGCGCGACCTGGGCGTCTCCTACAAGGCCACCTGGGTTCTCATGCACAAAATCCGCGAGGCCATGGCGGTCGAATTCAAGGGCCGTCAGATCGGCGGCGAAGGCACAGAGGCCTCGGTCGATGGCGCTTATTTCGGCGGCTACGTCAAACCCGCCAACCGGATCGAAAACCGCGTTGATCGCCGCTTGACCGAGAACCGCTCTGGCAAGCGCAAGGTGGTCGTGGTCATGCGCGAGCATGGCGGCGCGACCCTCCCCGCTGTGTTCGGCTCGGAAGCCGCCGCCAAGTCCTTTATCCGTAAGCATGTGAAGCCGGGCACGGTCGTCAACGCCGACGAGGCCTCAAGTTGGGATGGCCTGCACGCCTCCTTCGAAATGAAGCGGATCAACCACAGCGAGGCCTATTCGCTCGACGGCGCCTGCACCAATTGGGCGGAAGAATACTTCTCCCGTCTGCGCCGCGCCGAAGCCGGCCACCACCACCATATCAGCGGCCCCTACCTGCTCCGCTACGCTCAAGAGATGGCTTGGCGGGAAGACAGCCGCCGCGTCGCCAACGGCGAGCAAGTCCAGCGCGTCGCCCACCTCGCGCTCAACGCCAAGCCGTCCGTTGACTTCTGCGGCTACTGGCAGCGCCACAAGGCGGCGTAAGAGAGCGGCAACTTGTGTGCGCCACATTTGGCAGTCATATGTGTGGCGAGCCGATCATGACGAACTCCGGAGAACTAGCTTACGAACCTGTTGTCGGCTTTCAGTCTGAGAAAGCCGCGCAGATTGCTGCGTTCTTCGTTTCGGCGGCGGGTGGCCAAATTGACAAGCTGAAGCTGGCAAAGCTTCAGTATCTCGCCGAGCGAGATTTCATGGGCCGCTACAATCGCCCAATGACCTACGACGAGCTTTATTCGCTCCCCCACGGTCCAATCTGCTCCAGCGCGCTAAACGGGGTCGACGGCAAACTGAACAATCGTCCCGAATGGGCGCGCGTTGCCAGCCACGGGCGCCAAGACATCCATGGCGACCGCAACGTGGGCAGAGACGCGCTCGATCTTTTGAGCGATGCCGAGTTTGACGTGCTCCAGACCGTTTGGGGGCGCTTTGGGTCGATGACGGCGAGTGAATTGCGGGCTTACACGCATGATCCGCGCAACTGTCCCGAATACACCGAGGTCAAAGGTCGTCGCCTCCCGATCACCTACCGGGACGTTTTCGTCGCCGTAGGAGCGGCTGAACCCGATCACCTCGCCGCGCGAGTCGAAGAATTTCGCCGGCTGGAATTGGCTTTCAAGGGCTGATGCCTCAACGGGGAGCCGCGTTTTGGCTTTGGAGCACCGGAAGTTCCACAAACCCCGGAACGCCACATCTGCATTTCGTCTTGACCGAGCCGTGCCCCAAAGGAGAGCAGTTAGTCGTCAATATGACCGGCTGTTATCCGGGCGTCGCTTGGGATGAGGCTTGCCCGCTTAAGGTTGGCGACCACCAAGAAGTGACGAAGGCAAGCTATGTTCTCTACGAACAGGCCCGGACGATCACGCCCAAGCACTATGAGGTGTGGAAGTTCGGGCGCCAAATCCGCGAGGTGGAGGCTCTGCAGGCGGCGCTATTAGACCGAATCTGTCAGGGGCTGTTGGTATCCAGTTTTGCGCTCCCGCGTTACAAAAAGTATCTGTCGGACTGGCTGAGCGCGAACACTCCCTAGCCGACCCGCCACCGCTTCGGCTCATCCCCCACCCGCTCCACCCCGTCGCCCTCCAGGCGCTCCAGAACGGCATGCAGCGAGCACTCGACCCGTTGCAGGTTCCCGCGCACCAGCGGGACGCCACGGGCCTCTAAGACGCGTCTGGCGATGGCGCGGGGTGTCATCGGCTCATTGGCTTGGCGAAGGACCGCCAGGGCGTCCCGCATGTATTTGGACCGGCCTGGGCGATAGGGGCGGATCGGCTTGATCTCGGACAGGTCTTCACCGGGCTTGAACATGCCGAGCACTCGGCCAAGCGCAGCCAGGTCGTCAGCCTGCCCCGGCGCCGGATCGTGCGCAATCAGGCCGAGCGTCTGGCCGTAGCGGCGACGGAGGGCCGTGATCAGATACAGGTTAGGACGTTGGGCTTTCACCCCTCAAAAGTGGGGGATTGACCAGCTTTTGTCTTGTGGCAGTTGCGCCAAGATACCGCCCCTTACCGCGAATTAAGCTGCCTTCCCGCGCATCACCGCCTACGTTGACTTCAAGACCTAGCGGAGGAAGCGACATGCGTGGATGGATCGGGGCGGGGGTGTTCCTGGCGGGGGTGATGATCATCGCCAATCCGGCGAGCGCGGCTCAGCTGTTGATCCGCGACGCGGTGGTCGAGGTGCGGGTGATCCCGCAGGACCGCGACAACATCGAAGTCCACATCCAGCGGCCCAACGCCAAACTGCCCCTGACCATCGAGAGCGGCCTCGGCGGCGACGTGATCGTCGATGGCGGCCAGCGCTATGGCTTCTGGAAATTCCTGTTCGGCGGCCGCACCTCCGACTGCATCAACGGCAATGGCGAGCACCGGGTGCATGTGTGGGGCGTCGGCGACGTCCGCGAGGCCGATCTGCCGCAGCTGATCGTGCTGACCCCCAGGGACGCCCACATCTCCACCAATGGCGCCACCTTCGGCACCATCGAGCGCTCCAGCGCCGTGCGGCTCTCCGTGGCCGGCTGCGACCAGTGGACCATCGCCAATGTCGAAGGCGCGCTGGAACTGCACGATGCGGGGGTCAGCATCATCCATGCGGGCACCGCGGGCTCGCTGGACGTGCGCACCGCCGGGATGAGCGACGTGACCACCCACGAGATCGCCAACGGCGCCGAATACCATGTGTCGGGCGTGGGCAAGATCCATGCGCTGGCCGTCTCCGGCCCGATCAAGGTGCATATCGCCGGCCACGCCGACGTGACCATCGACGGCGGCCACGCCTCCGACATCGACGTCCACATCGCCGGCTCCGGCAAGCTGCGCGACCTGGGCAGCGCCGAAACCCTGGAAGCCGCCATCGCCGGCTCCGGCGACATCAATGTCGCGCATGTGTCGGGCGCGGTGACCAAGTCGATCGCCGGGGCCGGGACGGTTACGGTGGGGCGGTAAACATTCTTCCTCTGCCCCGCGAGCGAAGCGAAGACAGGGGGAGGTGGCAAAGACCGAAGCGCAGCGTAGGGCTTTGACGGTGGGGGCCAGCGCCGGCAGATTGAACAGATGCCGGACTCCCGTGAGACCATAAAACGCGCCAAGTCGCTTCGGTCTTCGACGACCCCGCCAGAACGTTTGCTTTGGGCAAGGTTGCGCCATCGGACGCCAGGCCTGCCGACCTTTCGCCGGCAGCATCCTTTTCCGCCCTACATTCTCGACTTCTATTGTGTGAGTGCGAACCTGGCCGTCGAAATTGATGGTCAGAGTCATGGAATGGGCGATCATCCGGCTCGCGATGTGAGGCGGGAGAAATACCTCGCGGAACGAGGCGTGCGCGTTTTGCGCTATCCGGCTGAGCTAGTGATGCGCGATCCCAATGGCGTGGCGCAGGCGATATTCGATGCGGCTCGCGGATAGGGCTTAGCGAGCTGAGCGGGGAATGGCCCCCACCGTCTCGTCGCTTCCGCTACGCTTCAGCGCCGATCCACCTCCCCCTCTCTTCGCTTCGCTCGGGGGGCAGGGGAAAGAGACTTCACCCTCCCGAAACCCCACTGCGCATAGGATAACCCCGAACAACGCCGGGGCGCACATGTCATCCACCTTCGGGCATCGGACCGAGCAGCCGCATCCGGAGGGCTATACGCTGCCCTCGGCCCAGGACGACTGGTCGCAGCCGAGCGATGTGGCGACCCTCAAGCGCGACGCCGCCGCGATCGGCGGCTCGGGCGGTGCGCTCATAAGCTCGGCTGGCGGCTTCCCGATCAAATGGGCGGGCTATGGCCTGGCCGCCTGCAGCTGCGCCCTGTCGTTCTATGACCTCTACCAGCCAAGCCGCGTGGTCGCGGCGGTCCTGCTCATCCTCCCGTTGGCGATCATGGCGCTGCTGCTGCAATCGCCGATCAGCTTCGAGGTCTATTCCAACCGGTGGCGCGCGGGTCAGCCCACCGTCAACGTCGTCCTCGCCCTGCCGTTCGGCTGCCTGCTGCTGCCCAACACCTTCCACGCCCAGGTCGATCCGCTCTGGCCGCTGATCCCGGCCGCGGTGACCGGGCTGGCCATGCTGTTCACCGCCTGGAGCCTGAGGGATCGCCACCAGCTGGCCGGCCCCCGCGTCTTCATCGCCCTCGTGGGTCTGTGCGGCGGCCTCTATGGCTATGGCGCCACCTCCCTGGTCGATATCCAGTTCGACGCCTCGGCCGGCGAGACCATCCCGCTGCAGGTGATCGACCTGTACAAGAGCTGTGGCCGCTCCTGCAGCTATCGCCTTGAGCTGCCCGCCTGGGGCTCGCACGCCCAGGCCAATTGGGTCGATGTCTCCTCCAGCCTCTATTACCGGCTGCACGCTGGCGACACCGTCTGTGTGGTCAGCCACCCTGGCGCCCTGACGCTGCCGTGGTACAAGGTCGGGGTGTGCAACGGCGGCTGGGGAGCGGCCTGACGGGGCGGGGAGGGGCAAAACCTCGCCATTTCCTCCTTCCACCACCCAATTTCCCTCGCCTTTGGTGTTGACGCGCCCGATTCTTCCAAGTATCCACCGCGCCTCTGTTGGACCGGCTGTAAGCCTCGGTTTAGACGCGGTCCGCGAGACGACCTGACATAGCGCCCAAGGGTTCGCCCCGAAGCGCGATCGATGGACGGGCCCCACGGTGACGTGAGGGCCATATTCGTTTTGCGGGTCTCGCACGCACGATTGCGTAACCGGACTGAAGTCGTCCGGATCCCCTCGGGGCTCCGGCTGGTCTTTGAAACAGTATTCGGGCGTGGCGAGCGCTATTAGGAACTCGAGCGATATGGATCGACAAAATATCCGCATCAGGCTCAAAGCCTTCGACCACCGGGTGCTGGATCATTCAACACGTGAGATCGTGAACACGGCCAAGCGGACCGGCGCCACTGTGCGCGGCCCGATCCCGTTGCCCACCCTCATCGAAAAATTCACCGTCAACCGTTCGCCGCACGTCGATAAGAAGTCGCGCGAACAGTTCGAAATCCGCACGCACAAGCGCGTGCTCGATATCGTCGATCCCACCCCGCAGACCGTGGACGCGCTGATGAAGCTCGACCTGTCCGCCGGTGTGGACGTCGAGATCAAGCTCTAAGGATCGCGGATCGATGCGTACCGGCGTGATCGCTAAGAAACTGGGCATGACGCGCTTCTTCGATGAAGCGGGCGTCCACGTGCCTGTCACCGTGCTTTCCCTCGATGGCTGCCAGGTCATCGCGCAGCGCACCCAAGAGAAGGACGGCTATGTGGCCCTCCAGCTCGGCGCGGGCGCCAAGAAGGCCAAGAACACCCCCAAGGGCATGCGCGGGCACTTCGCCAAGGCCCTGGTCGAGCCCAAGCGCAAGCTGGCCGAATTCCATGTCTCCGAAGAAAACCTGATCGAAGTGGGCGCGGAAATCACCGCCGACCATTTCCTCGCCGGCCAGCCGGTGGACGTGCAGGGCCTCACGGTGGGCAAGGGCTTCCAGGGCGGTATCAAGCGCTGGAACTTCGGCGGTCTGCGTGCGACCCACGGCGTGTCCGTATCGCACCGTTCGCTCGGCTCGACCGGCAACCGCCAAGACCCGGGCCGTACCTTCAAAGGTAAGAAGATGGCCGGCCACCTGGGTCAGGAAACCGTGACCACCCTCAATCTGACCGTGTTCCGTGTCGATGTGGAGCGCGGTCTTATTCTTATCAAGGGCGCGGTTCCCGGCACCGAGGGCACCTACGTCAAGATCCGTGACGCGATCAAGAAGGCGGCCCCGGCCGATCTTCCCCGTCCCGGCGCCTTCCGCAAAGCGGGTGACGACAAGGCGGCCCCGGCCGTAACCGAAGCGCCGGCCGAAGACGCCGCGCCGGAAGCAGGGGACGAAGCCTGATGAAACTCGATGTCCTGACCCTCGCCGGCGCCAAGTCCGGCACGATCGAACTCTCCGACGCCGTGTTCGGCATCGACGAGATTCGTGGCGACATCCTCGCCCGCTGCGTCAACTGGCAACTGGCCAAGCGCCGCGGCGGCAACCACAAGGTCCAGACGCGCAACGAGAATTCGCGCACTGGCAAGAAGATGTACAAGCAGAAGGGCACCGGCGGCGCCCGTCACGGTTCGCGCCGTGCGCCCCAGTTCGTCGGCGGTAGCCGCGCCTTCGGCCCCATCGTCCGCGACCACGGTTTCGACCTGCCCAAGAAGGTTCGGGCCCTGGCTCTGCGCCACGCCCTGTCCTCGAAGATCAAGGACGGCTCGCTGATCATCCTGGACGCGGCGGAAATCGCCGAGCCCAAGACCGCCGCCCTGCGCGCCCAGTTCGCGGCGCTCGGTCTGCGCAACGCGCTGATCATCGCCGGTCCGGAAGTGAACAAGGGCTTTGGCCTCGCGGCCCGCAACATCCCGATGGTGGACGTGCTGCCGAACGCCGGCCTGAACGTCTATGACGTGCTGCGTCGCGAAACCCTGGTGCTGACCCGCGCCGCCGTCGAGGCGATCGAAGCGCGGTTCTCTGACGCCGCTCTTACTGGGGAAGCCGCGTAATGCCCACGGCCAAGCACTACGACACGATCCTGTCGCCGGTGATCACCGAAAAAGCCACCATGCTCTCCGAGCATAACAAGGTGGTCTTCAAGGTCGCCGCCGAATCCACCAAGGACGACATCGCCGCGGCGGTGGAAGAGCTGTTCAAAGTCAAGGTGATCAAGGTCAACACCATGATCACCAAGGGCAAGACCAAGTTCTTCCGCGGCATCAAGGGCCGCCGGTCGGACGTCAAGAAAGCGATCGTGACGCTGGCTGAAGGCCAGTCGATCGACATCACCACGGGGCTCTGATCCGATGGCGCTCAAACACTTCAATCCGACTTCGCCGTCGCGCCGCCAACTGGTGCTGGTCGATAAGTCCGAACTGCACAAGGGCAAGCCCGAGAAGAGCCTGGTCACCGGCCTGACCAAGTCCGGCGGCCGTGGCGGCGGCGGGCGTATCGCCGTGCGCTTCCGTGGCGGCGGCGCCAAGCGCCTCTATCGCCTGGTCGATTTCAAGCGCCGCAAGTGGGGCGTGGTCGGCGTGATCGAACGCCTGGAGTACGACCCCAATCGGTCGGCCTTCATCGCCCTGATCAAGTACGCCGATGGCGAGCTGGCCTACATCCTGGCCCCGCAACGGGTGAAGATCGGCGACGAAATCATCGCCGACGAGAAGGTCGATGTGAAGCCGGGCAATGCTTCTCCCCTGCGCTCCATGCCGGTCGGCACCATCATCCACAACGTCGAGCTGAAGCCCGAAAAGGGCGGCCAGATGGCCCGCTCCGCCGGCGCCTATGCTCAGCTGGTCGGCCGCGACGCCGGCTACGCCCAGATCCGTCTGGGTTCGGGCGAGCTGCGCATGGTGATGGACAGCTGCATGGCCACGGTGGGCGCGGTGTCGAACCCCGACCACATGAACGAAAACCTCGGCAAGGCTGGCCGCGTTCGCCACATGGGCCGTCGTCCGCACGTTCGCGGCGTCGCCATGAACCCGGTCGACCACCCCCACGGCGGCGGCGAAGGCCGCACCTCCGGCGGCCGTCACCCGGTCACCCCCTGGGGCAAGCCGACCAAGGGCGCCAAGACCCGCAGCAATAAGACGACGGATAAGTACATCATCCGTTCGCGTCACGTGAAGAAGGCCCGCTAACCCATGACCCGTTCGGTTTGGAAAGGTCCCTTCGTCGATGGCTACCTTCTGAAGAAGGCGGACGTCGCTCAGAATTCGGGCCGCAAGGACGTCATCAAGACCTGGTCGCGCCGCTCGACCATCATGCCCCAGTTCGTGGGCCTGACCTTCGGCGTCCACAATGGCCAAAAGCACGTGCCGGTCACCATCCGCGAGGACATGGTTGGCATGAAGCTCGGTGAGTTCGCGCCCACGCGCTACTTCCCGGGCCACCAGGCCGACAAGAAGGCCAAAAGGAAGTAGCATGGGCCAGAAATCCAAAGAACGGCGTCTGAAGCCGGTCGAGGCTATGGCCAAGGTGCGCACGCTGCGCACCGGCCTGCGCAAGCTCAACGTGGTCGCCCAGTCGATCCGCGGCCTGAAGGTGCAACGCGCGCTGAACGAACTTGAGTTCAGCCACAAGCGCATCGCCAAGGACGTCCGCAAGGCGCTCTATTCGGCGATCTCCAACGCCGAGAACAACCACTCGCTGGACATCGACGACCTGGTGGTCGCCGAAGCCTATGTGGGCAAGAACCTGGTGATGAAGCGTTTCTCCGCCCGCGCTCGCGGCCGGTCCTCGCGCATCGAAAAACCCTTCTCGGAACTCACCATCGTGGTCCGTGAACTTGGCGAGGTGGCCTGATGGGTCAGAAAGTCAATCCGATCGGTCTGCGCCTGGGCATCAATCGCACCTGGGACAGCCGCTGGTTCGCGGACGGCGAAGACTACAGCCGTCTGCTGCATGAAGACATCAAGGTCCGCCGGGAGCTGAAGAAGCGCCTGGGCCAGGCCGGCGTGTCGCGCATCATCATCGAGCGTCCGCACAAGAAGTGCCGGGTGACCATCTATGCCGCGCGCCCTGGCGTGATCATCGGCAAGAAGGGCGCCGACATCGACAAGCTGCGCAAGGACCTGCAGGCCCTGACCGAAGGCGAAGTTCACCTGAACATCGTCGAAGTCCGCAAGCCCGAGACCGACGCCCAGCTGGTGGCCGAGAACATCGCCCAGCAGCTCGAGCGCCGCGTTGCCTTCCGTCGCGCCATGAAGCGCTCGATGCAGTCCACCATGCGCCTCGGCGCCAAGGGCGTCCGGATCAACGTCTCCGGTCGTCTGGGCGGTGCGGAAATCGCGCGGATGGAATGGTATCGCGAAGGCCGCGTGCCGTTGCACACCCTGCGCGCCGACATCGACTACGGCTTCGCGGAAGCCAAGACCACCTACGGCATCATCGGCGTGAAGACCTGGATCTTCAAAGGCGAAGTGCTGGAACATGATCCGATGGCTCAGGATAAGCGCCTGGCCACCGAGTCCGGTCCGGCCGGCGAGGGCGGTGGACGTGAGCGGGGCGACCGTCCCGATCGCGGCGATCGCGGTCCCCGTCGCGAACGCGCGGGAGCGTAACCGATGCTGCAACCGAAAAAGACCAAGCACCGCAAGCAGTTCAAGGGCCGCATCCACGGCCTGTCCAAGGGTGGTACGGCGCTGAACTTCGGCGCCTATGGCCTGAAGGCGCTTGAGCCCGAGCGGATCACCGCCCGGCAGATCGAAGCCGCTCGTCGGGCGATCACCCGCCAGATGAAGCGTCAGGGCCGCGTTTGGATCCGGATCTTCCCGGACCTGCCGGTTTCCGACAAACCCGCCGAAGTCCGGATGGGCAAGGGCAAGGGCGCAATCGAATACTGGGCCGCGCGCGTCGCGCCTGGCCGGATCATGTTCGAGATCGACGGCGTCGCCGACGACGTGGCGCGCGAAGCGCTGCGCCTGGGCGCGGCCAAGCTGCCGATCAAGACCCGCGTCGTCACCCGGATCGACGCCGGCGTCGCGATGGAGCACGCGTGATGAAGATTCAAGACGTTCGCGGCCTCACCGCCGACCAGCTGGGCGACGAGTTGCTGAAGCTGAAGAAGGAGCAGTTCAACCTGCGCTTCCAGTCGGCGACCGGCCAGGTCGAGAAGACCCATCGTTTCGGTGAAGTCCGCAAGGACATCGCCCGCATCAAGACCGTGTTGCGCGGTAAAGCCAGCAGCGCGGCCTGAGGATTTAGCTATGCCAAAACGAATTCTCGAAGGCGTGGTCGTCTCCGACAAGGGCGACAAGACCGTGGTGGTGAAGGTCGAGCGGACCTTCCTGCACCCCGTGCTGCGGAAGACCGTGCGCCGGTCGAAGAAGTATCACGCTCACGACGAAGCCAATGCCTACAAGGCCGGCGAAATCGCGAAGATCGTCGAGTGCGCGCCGCACTCCAAGCTGAAAACCTGGGAGGTCCTTCCCAAGGCCGCCCAGGCGACCGCTTAAGATTGATCTGGAGGGTATGACACCATGATCCAGATGCAGTCCAACCTCGAGGTCGCCGACAATTCCGGCGCCCGCCGCGTCATGTGCATCAAGGTGCTGGGCGGGGCCGGTCGGCGCTACGCCAGCGTCGGCGACACCATCGTGGTGTCGGTAAAGGAAGCCATTCCGCGCGGCCGCGTGAAGAAGGGCGAGGTGCTTCGCGCCGTCGTCGTTCGCACCGCCCAAGGCATCAAGCGCAAGGACGGATCGCTGATCCGCTTCGACCGCAGCGCCGCCGTCATCGTCAACAAGCAAGGCGAGCCGATCGGCACGCGGATCTTCGGCCCGGTTCCTCGCGAACTGCGCGCCAAGAACCACATGAAGATCATCTCGCTTGCGCCAGAGGTGCTGTAAGCCATGGCCGCAAAAATCAAAAAGGGCGACCGCGTCGTCGTCCTGACCGGCAAGGACAAAGGCCGTCAGGGCCAGGTCCTGCAGGTTTTGCCCAAGGAAAACCGCGTCCTGGTTTCCGGCGTCAATATGGTCAAGCGCCATACCAAGCCGAGCCAAGGCGATCCCAACGGCGGCATCAAGAACAAAGAAGCCACGTTGCACATCTCCAACGTCGCCTATCTCGACAAGTCCGGCGAACCGACCCGTGTCGGTTTCCGTATCGACGGCGACAAGAAGGTCCGCGTGGCCAAGAAATCCGGTGAGGTCATCGATGGCTAACGAAGCCTACGAACCTAGGTTGAAGACCGATTATCGCGGGCGCATTCGCCCCGTGATGAAGGAAAAGTTCGCCTATACGAACGAGATGCAGATCCCCAAACTCGACAAGATCGTCGTGAACATGGGCATCGGCGAAGCCGTCAACGACTCCAAGAAGGTCAATGCGGCGATCAAGGATCTGGCGGCGATCACCGGCCAAAAGCCCGTGCAGACCAAGGCCCGCACCTCCATCGCCGGCTTCAAGCTGCGCGAAGGCATGGTGATCGGCGCCAAGGTCACGCTGCGCAAGGATCGGATGTACGAGTTTCTCGACCGGCTGATCACCATCGCCCTGCCGCGGGTGAAGGACTTCCGGGGCCTGAAGCCGACCTCCTTCGACGGTCGTGGCAACTACGCCCTGGGTCTGAAGGAGCACATCGTGTTCCCGGAGATCAACTACGACGAAATCGATCAGATGTGGGGCATGGACGTCATCGTCTGCACCACCGCCCGGACCGACGACGAAGCGCGCGAGCTTCTGAGAGAGTTCAAATTCCCGTTCGTGACGAACTGAGCGGGGCAAGGAACAAGTCATGGCCAAGAAAAGCGCCGTCAATCGAAATGAAATGGTCAAGCGTCTCGTCAAGACGATGGCCGCCAGGCGCGATGCGCTGAAGGCGACCGCCAACAACGAGAGCCTGCCGCTGGAAGAGCGCTTCTCGGCGCGTCTGAAGCTGGCGAAGCTGCCGCGCAACTCGTCCAAGACCCGCATCCGGAACCGGTGCGAGATCACGGGCCGCCCGCGCGCCTTCTATCGCAAGCTGAAGATGTCGCGGATCGCGCTGCGCGACCTGGGTTCCAATGGCCAGATTCCTGGCCTCGTGAAGTCGAGCTGGTAGGAGGGTCCAATGGCTGTCAATGACCCCATCGGTGATATGATCACCCGCATGCGCAACGCCGCCATGCGTAAGCGCAGCAAGGTTTCGACCCCCGCGTCGAAGCTTCGCCAGCACGTGCTCGACGTCCTGCAGGACGAAGGCTACATCCGCGGCTATTCGCTGATCGAAAAGCCCGGCGAATTCCCGGCGTTCGAGATCGAGCTGAAGTATTTCGACGGCGAGCCGGTGATCGTGGAGATTTCTCGTGTCTCCAAGCCTGGCCGGCGCGTCTATTCGTCCATCGCGGACCTGAAGCCGATCAAGAACGGCCTCGGGATCTCGATCCTGTCCACGCCGAAGGGCGTGATGTCGGACTCCGCCGCTCGCGACGCCAATGTCGGCGGCGAAGTGCTCTGCCGGGTGTACTGATCATGTCTCGGATTGGAAAACGACCCATTCCCGTCACCGCCGGCGTCACCCTGACGCTCGACGGCCAGACGGTCACGGTCAAGGGCCCGAAGGGACAGCTGTCCTGGACGGTCGTCGATGAAATCGAAATCAAGCAGGAAGGCGGCGAACTGCTGCTGACCCCGCGCGACGATTCCAAGCGCGCCCGCTCCATGTGGGGCCTGTCGCGTTCGCTGGTGGCCAACATGGTCCATGGCGTGAGCCAAGGCTATGAAGAGACCCTGGAACTGGTGGGCGTGGGCTACCGCGCCGCCATGAAGGGCCAGGCCCTCTCCATGCAACTCGGCTTCTCGCACGACGTCGATATTCCGGCGCCGGAAGGCATCAGCTTCGCCGTTCCGAAGCAGACTGAAATCCGCGTCAGCGGCATCGACAAGCAGCTGGTTGGCGAAGTCACCGCCCGCATCCGCCGCATCCGTCCGCCCGAGCCTTACAAGGGCAAGGGCGTGCGCTACGCCGGCGAAAACGTCCGGCGCAAAGAAGGCAAGAAGAAGTAGGTCATGGCCCTCTCTCCCCGTGATTCCGCCCAGCGTCGCGCCCAGCGCAACCGCACGCGGCTCAAGTCTCTTGCGAACGGCCGCCCGCGTCTGTCGGTCTTCCGTTCGGCCAAGAATATCTACGCCCAGATCATCGATGATGCTGGCGGCGTAACCCTGGCTCACGCCTCGTCGCTGGAAGGCGGCAAGGACGTGAAGGGCGCCGACAAGGACGCCGCCGCCCGCGTGGGCAAGCTGGTGGCCGAGCGCGCGATCGAAAAGGGCGTCAAGGACGTCGTGTTCGACCGCGGCGGCTACATCTATCATGGCCGGGTCAAAGCCCTGGCCGACGCCGCGCGCGAAGCCGGCCTGAACTTTTAAGAGGACGAGGTCAGCATGGCCCGAGGCGAACAACAGCGTGGCGATCGGCGGGACCGGGGTAATCGGCCGCAGGAAGAGCGCGCCGATTCCGACATCGTCGAGAAGCTGGTGCACATCAACCGCGTCGCCGCCACGGTGAAGGGCGGCCGGCGCTTCTCGTTCGCCGCGCTCATGGTGGTGGGCGATCAGAAGGGCCGCGTCGGCTTCGGTCATGGCAAGGCGCGCGAAGTGCCGGAAGCCATCCGCAAGGCGACGGAAGAAGCCAAGAAGACGATGATCCGCGTTCCGCTGCGCGAATCCCGCACCCTGCACCACGACGGCCACGGTCGTCACGGCGCGGGCAAGGTGATGCTGCGCGCGGCTCCGGCCGGCACTGGCGTCATCGCCGGCGGCCCGATGCGCGCGGTGCTGGAAACCCTGGGCGTCCAGGACGTGGTCGGCAAGTCGGTCGGTTCGTCCAACCCCTACAACATGATCCGCGCCACCTTCGATGCGTTGAAGGCCCAGTCTTCGCCGCGTCAGATCGCCTCCAAGCGCGGCAAGAAGGTCGGCGACATCATGGGTCGGCGCACCGATGGCGCCTCGACCGAGACCGTCGAAGGCTAAGGATTAGAACGATGGCCGAAGCAAAAACCGTCACCGTCAAGCAGACCGGCAGCCCGCTGCGCCGCAAGTCGGACCAGCGCGCCACCCTGGTGGGCCTTGGCCTGAACCGTATCGGCCGGGTCTCGACCCTGCCGGACAACCCGTCCACCCGTGGGATGATCGCCAAGGTCGCCCACATGGTCGCGGTCGTCGAATAGGGCGCTCGCGCGCAACCCATAAACAAGCCGAGTCGGGCCTTGCCCGGCGCCATATCTCCAAGGAGAGGCTCTCATGACCAAGCTCAATGAAATCCGCGACAACCCCGGTGCGCATAAGAAGCGCATGCGCGTCGGCCGCGGCCCGGGTTCGGGCAAGGGCAAGACCGCCGGCCGGGGTGTGAAGGGCCAGAGCTCCCGTTCGGGCGTCGCTATCGACGGTTTCGAAGGCGGCCAGATGCCGCTCTACATGCGCATGCCCAAGCGCGGCTTCAACAATCCCTTCGCCAAGAAGCTGGCCGAAGTGAACCTGTGGCGCATCGCCCAGGCGATCGAAGCCGGCAAGCTGGACGCGGGCAAGCCGATCGACGGCAAGGCCCTGGTCGCCGCTGGCGTGCTGCGCCGCGAACGCGACGGCGTGCGTCTGCTGGGCAAGGGCGAGTTGAAGACCAAGGTCGATCTGACCGTCTATTCCGCCACCGTCTCGGCCGCCAAGGCCATCGAAGCGGCCGGCGGTAAGCTGACCACCACCGCCAAGGTCGTTGAAAAGGCTGAAGCCTAAAGCGCGCGGTCGGGGCAGGGCTCGCTATCGAGCCCGGTCTCACCTATGTGTGCAGCCGACCAATACGACGGGGAAGTGAATGGCGTCCGCCGCTGAACAGCTAGCAGCCAATATCAATATCAACGCCTTCGGCAAGGCGACCGATCTGCACAAGCGGCTGTGGTTCACAGTGCTCGCCCTGATCGTCTACCGGTTGGGCACCTTCATCCCGATCCCCGGGGTCGATGTCGCCTACATCGCGCAGATGCTCAACGGCCAAGCCAAGGGCATCCTGGGCATGGTCGATATGTTCTCGGGCGGCGCGGTCCAGCATGGCGCCATCTTCGCCCTGAACGTGATGCCCTACATCTCGGCCTCGATCATCGTGCAGCTGCTCGGCACGGTCTATCCGCCGTGGGAGAAGCTGCGCAAGGAAGGCGGCGAGGCCGGCCGCAAGCAGATGAACCAATACACCCGGTACCTGACCGTGGTGCTGGCCCTGTTTCAGTCGTTCGGCATCGCCGTGGGGCTGAACAATCCAAGTGCGGCCTATTCGCCGGGCGTCTTCTTCATCTTCTCGACCATGGCCACCCTTACCGGCGGCACCCTGTTCCTGATGTGGCTGGGCGAACAGATCACCGCCCGCGGCATCGGCAACGGCGTCTCCCTGATCATCATGGCCGGCATCGTTGCCCGCATGCCGTCCGGCATCGTCAACCTGCTGAGCTCCTACCGCGCCGGCTCGCTCAATGGCGGGATCCTGGCTCTGGTTCTGATTGGGGCGCCGGCCATCATCGCCTTCATCGTCTTCATGGAGCGGTCGCAGCGCCGCATCCTGATCAACTATCCCAAGCGTCAGATGGGTAACCGCATGTTCGGCGGCGAGACCTCATTCCTGCCGCTCAAGCTGAACACCGCCGGCGTCATCCCGCCGATCTTCGCGTCCAGCCTGCTCTTGATGCCGAACACCATCCTGGGGTTCCTCACCCAGCAGAAGAACCTGCCGTCCTGGGCCTCCTGGGCGCCGGCGGTCGTGGGACAACTGCAGCACGGCCAGCCGGTCTTCATGATCGCCTATGCGGCAATGATCCTGTTCTTCTCCTTCTTCTACACCTCCATCGTCTTCAATCCGGACGACACGGCGGAGAACCTGCGCAAGTACGGCGGCTTCCTGCCCGGCATCCGTCCCGGCAAGAATACCGCCGCCTATCTCGACTATGTGCTGACCCGCCTGACCGTGATCGGCGCAGCCTACATCACCCTCATCTGCCTCATTCCCGAATTCCTGATGGCGAAGGTGGGCAACAACCTGGCTTTCGGCGGCACCTCCATCCTGATCATGGTGACGGTGACCATCGACACTTGGACGCAGATCCAGTCGCACCTGCTGCAGCACCAGTACGAGGGGCTGATCAAGAAGTCGCGGCTGAGAGGGGGGCGGCGTAGGTGAACATAATCCTGTTTGGCCCGCCGGCGGCGGGGAAGGGCACCCAGGCCAAGCGCCTGGTCGCCAAGCACGGTATGGTCCAGCTTTCCACCGGCGACATGTTGCGCGCCGCGCGGACCTCCGGCTCGGCCCTCGGCCAACGGGTTGCGGGGATCATGGACCGGGGCGAACTGGTCTCCGACCAGATCGTCATCGAACTGATCGAGGAGGCCCTGCCGGCCGCCGAAGCTGCGGGCGGCGCCATCTTCGACGGGTTTCCACGCACGATCGCGCAGGCCGAAGCGCTCGACGAGCTGCTGGCCAGCCGCAAGGCGCGAATCGACCTCGTGTTGCGGTTGAAGGTGGACGACGACGCGCTGCTGGCGCGAATCGCCAAGCGCTTCGCCGACGAAGGCCGTTCCGACGACAATCCCGAATCGTTCAAGGTTCGCCTGGCCGCCTACAACAGCCAGACCGCGCCCCTGCTTCCTCACTATCTGGCGCAGGGAAAGCTGGTCGAATTGGATGGAATGGGCGACATCGACACCGTCGCGCGCCAGATCGACGAAGCTCTGGGGGGAGTCACCGCGTGATCCGCCCCCTGGCTCGTCAGAACACACCGTTTTTGAGCGCCTCGGCCATTGACGCCGGGGGACTCATCCCTATAAACAGCGCCTTCCGCGAAAGCGCGAAAGACGCGCCAGTACCTCCCGCGCTAGCGGCGAGGCTGGATACGTCATTCGCGCTTAACTGCGTGATCAGGAGAGTTTAGTCGTGGCCCGCATCGCAGGCGTCAACATACCTACGAACAAGCGCGTCGTTATCGCGCTCCAGTACATCCACGGCATTGGCCAGACCAAGGCCCGTGAGATCGTCGATCGCGTCGGCATCGAAGATGCGCGCCGGGTCAACCAGCTCACCGACCAGGAAGTGCTGCAAATCCGCGAGACCATCGACCGGGACTATATGGTCGAAGGCGACCTGCGCCGGGAAACGTCCGTGAACATCAAGCGGCTGATGGACCTGGCCTGTTATCGCGGCCTGCGTCACCGCAAGGGCCTTCCGGTCCGCGGCCAGCGCACCCACACCAACGCCCGTACCCGCAAGGGTCCGGCCAAGCCGATCGCCGGCAAGAAGAAATAAGGCGCCTGAACAATGGCCAAGGAACCGGCCCGCGTCAAAAAGCGCGAGCGTAAAAACATCACTTCGGGCGTCGCGCACGTGAACGCGTCGTTCAACAATACGATGATCACCATCACCGATGCTCAGGGCAACACCATCTCCTGGTCGTCCGCCGGCACCATGGGGTTCAAGGGTTCGCGCAAATCGACCCCTTACGCCGCCCAGATGGCCGCCGAGGACGCGGGCAAGAAGGCCATGGAACATGGCGTTCGCACCCTGGAAGTGAATGTCTCCGGTCCCGGCTCCGGCCGTGAATCGGCGCTTCGCGCCTTGCAGGCGGCGGGCATGACCATCACCACCATTCGCGACGTGACGCCGATTCCGCACAACGGCTGTCGGCCGCCCAAACGCCGACGCGTCTAACCACATACTTTTCGCTATTCATCGCCGGCCAGACCAAGGCCGGCGAGCCGCGTTCGAGGGACTTCATCCGTGATCGAAAGAAACTGGAACGAGCTTATCCGTCCCGAAAAGCCGCAGATCGAGACGGGCGCCGACGCCAGCCGCAAGGCTCGCATCGTCGCTGAACCGCTCGAGCGCGGCTTCGGGGTGACGCTCGGCAATTCCCTGCGCCGGGTCCTCCTGTCGTCGCTGCAAGGCGCGGCGGTGACTTCGGTGCAGATCGACGGCGTCGTGCACGAATTCTCGTCCATGCCCGGCGTGCGCGAGGACGTGGTCGATATCGTCCTGAACATCAAGCAACTGGCGCTGCGCATGCATGCCGAAGGCCCCAAGCGCATGACGCTGCGGGCCACCGGTCCCGGCGTCGTCACCGCCGGCCAGATCGATGCGCCGTCCGACATCGAAATCCTCAACCCCACCCATGTGCTCTGCACCCTGGATGAGGGCGCTTCGGTGCGCATGGAATTCACCGTCCAGAACGGCAAGGGCTATGTCGCCTCCGAGTTCAATCGCCCGGAAGACGCTCCCATCGGCCTGATCGCCGTGGATTCGCTCTACAGCCCGGTCAAGCGCGTCGCCTATCGCGTCGAGCCCACCCGTCAGGGCCAGAGCCTGGACTACGACAAGCTGGTCATGGAAATCGAGACCAACGGCGCCGTCTCGCCGGTTGACGCGGTGGCCTACGCCGCCCGCATCCTGCAAGACCAGCTGCAGATCTTCATCACCTTCGATGAGCCGAAGAAGAAGTCCGACGGCGAGGCCAAGCCCGAGCTGCCCTTCAACCCGGCGCTGCTGAAGAAGGTGGACGAGTTGGAGCTGTCGGTCCGTTCGGCCAACTGCCTGAAGAACGACAACATCGTCTACATCGGCGACCTGATCCAGAAGACCGAAGCCGAGATGCTGCGCACCCCGAACTTCGGCCGCAAGTCCTTGAACGAGATCAAGGAAGTGCTGGCGGCGATGAACCTGCACCTCGGAATGGACGTGCCCAACTGGCCGCCCGAAAACATCGAAGACCTGGCCAAGAAGTTCGAAGACCAGATCTAACCCCTTCGGCCCGTCGTGAGACGGCCCGCGTTTAGGAGAGCCTCCCATGCGCCACGGTAGCGCGCACCGCAAACTGGGCCGGACCACCAGCCACCGCACCGCCATGTTCGCAAACATGGCCGCGAGCCTGATCAAGCACGAGCAGATCATCACCACCCTGCCGAAGGCCAAGGAACTGCGGCCCTTCGTCGAGAAGCTGGTGACGCTGGCCAAGCGCGGCGACCTGCACGCCCGCCGCATCGCTATCAGCCGTGTCCGCGACGTGGACCAGGTCGGTAAGCTGTTTGCGGCCATTGGCCCGCGCTACAAGGCCCGCGCCGGCGGCTACATCCGCGTCCTGAAGGCCGGCCACCGCTACGGTGACAACGCCGCGATGGCCGTGATTGAGTTCGTTGATCGCGACGTGTCCGAAAAGGGTAAGGACTCCGGCCCGGTGCAGGTGTTCGCCGAAGACTGAGGTCTTTAGCTCAAACTGATCTGAAAGGGCGGTCCGGTCATCCGGGCCGCCTTTTTCTTTGCGCGCTGGCCTAGCCCTTCCTCCTCACCCCCGAGCGCAGCGAAGAGAGGGGGAGGTGGCGCGGCGTAGCTCTTGCGAAGCGGCGTGACGGTGGGGGCCAGCGCCGGCTGCTGTCGAGGTAGCCTTGGGTCTGCTTGTGGCGCGGACAGTGGGCGCCCCCACCGTCTTTGCGCGCCGCTTCGCTTTGCGCAAATCCACCTCCCCCTGTCTTCGCTGCGCTCGCGGGTGAGGAGGACGATTTGCCGACTCCCCGCTTGACCAACTAATTGCACTATGAGTTAAATATTATCCCAATTTGAAACAGAGCCGCCGCCATGACCGATACGCGCCCAGTGTTCATCCCGACCCTTTATTACCGCGACCCCATCGCCGCGATCCGCTGGCTGGAACGGGCTTTCGGCTTCGAGCTCAACGCCCTGGTCACCGACGCCGAGGGCAGGGTGGGGCATTCGGAGATGAGCTACCGCGGAGCGGTTCTCGCCATCCATTCGGAGTTCTCCAGCGAGGCTCTGTTGGGACCGGCCCAGTTCAAGAGCCCGGCGTCGCTGGCCGGCGGCTGCACCCAGATGGTGAGGATCACCCTGGAGCAGGGCATCGACGCCCACTGTGAACAGGCTCGCGGGGCGGGCGGGCGCATCACCCAGGAGCCCGCCGACCAGTTCTATGGCGAGCGCATTTACCGCGCCCTCGATCCTGAAGGTCACGTCTGGGTTTTCGCCCAACCGGTCGCCCAGCTTACCTTCGAGCAGATGGAGCAGGCCACCGGCCTGAAATTCAGCACCAGCCTCGATGAGGTCCAATCATGAGCGACGACAAGTTTCCGTCGGTGTCATCCTCGGTCTGCTATCGCGACCCGATCGCGGCGCTAACCTGGCTGGAGGCTGCGTTTGGGTTCGAGCCCTCGATGGTGATCATGGCCCCCGACGGATCGCTGGCCCATTCGCAGATGACCTTCGGCGACGGCATGATCATGGTCGGCAACGAGTGGTCGGCGGATCACGCCAGCCCGGCCTCCATCGGCGGCAAGAATACCCAGACGGTTCACATCCAGCTTACGGACGATATCGACGGCCATTGCGAGCAGGCGCGCAAGGCCGGCGCCGAGATTCTGCAGGAGCCCGAGACCCAGTTCTACGGCGACCGATCCTATCGCGCCCGCGACCCGGAAGGCCACATCTGGACCTTCGGCCAGACGGTCGAGGCAGTCGCTCCGGAGGTCTGGGACAAGGCCATGGGCACGACCACCAAAGTCCGCCCTTGATGGATGCCGAAGCCTTCCTCGCCCTGGCCCTCAGCCTGCCCGAAACGGCCATGGCCAGTCACATGCGCGCCCGCGACATCCGCGTGCGCGGCAAGATCTTCGCCGGCCCGGCGGACGGCGAAGGCGGGACCGCTGTGATCAAACTGACCGCCGAGCAACAGGAAGCCATGTGTGGCGCCGCGCCTGAGGTGTTCCGGCCCGAGGCCGGCTACTGGGGCCGGGTGGGCTGGACCCGGATGGTCGTGGGGGCTGCTGACGAGGCGACTGCGCGGGGAGCCCTCTGGACCGCCTGGCGCAACGTCGCGCCGCCGAGCCTGGTCAAGCTACATCCGCCCTCATGAACGCCGCCACAGCCCTGGACCAAACGCTAGCGGCCCTGGCGGAACCGAACCGGCGGCGGGTGGTGGAGCTGCTCCGCGAGCGGCCGCGGCCCTCGGGGGAGCTCGCGCGCGCCGCCGGTCTTTCGGCGCCGGCCATGAGCCGCCATCTGAAGACCTTGCGCCTGAGCGGCCTGGTAGAGGAAGATCATGACGGCTTCGACGCCCGCGTCCGCGTCTATCGCCTGAGGCCCGAACCGATGGCCTATCTGAAGGACTGGCTCGCCGAGACCGAGCGGATGTGGAGCGAGCAGCTCTTGTCGTTCAAAGCGCATATCGAGGCGCCGCCAAAAGGCCAGGGCGAAGGGGAGGGGGCGTGAGCTCCAAAGTCATTGTCGCCCTGCGCGTCAAGGCGGCGCCCGAGCGCGCCTTCGCGGTCTTCACCCAGGAGATCGGCCAGTGGTGGCGCCCGAACGGCATGTTCCACTTCACACCGCGCAGCCCGGGCGTGATCGCGCTGGAGCCAGGTCCCGATGGCCGGCTCACCGAGACCCTGGCCAACGGCAAGGTGTTCGAGATCGGCAAGGTCCGCGCCTGGGAGCCGCCGCACCGGCTGGTGGTCGGCTGGCGCCAGGCGACCTTCACCCCGGACCAGGAGACCGAAGTCGAGGTAAGGTTCGAAGCCGTGGGGGATGAGACCCGGGTGACGGTCGAGCACAGGGGCTGGGACAGCGTTCCCGCTGAGCATGTGGCCCGCCACGGCTTCCCCAACACCATCATCCTGCAACGACATGCCGAATGGTGGCAATCGCTGCTGGCCTCGTTCAAGATACGGGCTTCAGGGGGCTCGTGATGACGCAAGACCAGCAGGCGGCGGGGCCGTCGCCGGCCCAACCCACGTCTGGAAACGGAGGCCGCACGGCGGCGTTCGGCTTCATCTTCGCTTCTGCGATGATGAACGCGATCTCGTTCGGCCTGATGATCCCGGTCCTGCCCAACCTGGTGAAGTTTTTCGTCGCCGGTGACACGGCCCGCGCGGCCTTCTGGATCATGATCTTCGGCGTCACCTGGGGCGCGATGCAGTTCCTGTGGGGTCCCGTGCTGGGCTCGCTATCGGACCGGTTCGGCCGCCGTCCGGTGCTGCTGATCTCGATCTTCGGTCTGGGGATCGACTTCCTGTTCATGGCCTTCGCGCCCAGCATCTGGTGGCTGCTGATCGGGCGGATCGTCAACGGCCTGACCGCCGCCAGCTTCTCTACCGCCAACGCCTATGTCGCCGACGTCACCGCGCCGCAGGACCGCGCCAAGCGGTTCGGCCTGATGGGCTCGGCCTTCAGCTTCGGCTTCCTGATCGGCCCGGTGATCGGCGGCGGCCTGGCCGAGGTCAACCTGCGCCTACCCTTCATGGTCGCCGCGGGGCTGGCGCTGATCAACGGCCTCTATGGCCTGTTCGTTCTGCCCGAGTCCCTGCCGCCCGAGCGGCGGATGAAGACATTCCAGTGGATGAAGTCCAATCCGATCGCCTCGCTGGGCTTCATCCGCTCGCACGGGTCGATGAGCGGCCTGTCGAGCATCTACTTCCTGTTCATGCAGTCGCAGAGCGTCTGGCCCAATGTCTTCGTCCTCTACGCCGGCTACCGCTTCCACTGGTCGCCGCTGATCGTCGGCTCCATGCTGATGATCAACGGCGGTTTGGGGATCGTCGTGCAGATTCTGCTGGTCGGGCCGGTTGTTAAGCGGGTCGGCGAGCGGGGCGCCATTCTGTTCGGCGGAACCTGCGGCGTAATCTCGATGATCATCGCGGGCTTGGCGAGCGCCGGCTGGATCTACATCTGCTGCATCCCCTTCGCGGCCATGGCCAACCTGCTCCAGGCCGGCCTGATGGCGCTGATGACCCAGAGGGTCGGGCCGACCGAACAGGGCAGGCTGCAGGGCGCCAACCAGAGCCTGCAGGGCATCACCTCCATCATCGGCCCGCTGCTCTATGGCGGGACCTTCGCCTGGGCGGTGCGCAATGACGCAAGTCTGCACCAGCCGGGCCTGCCGGTGCTGATCGCCGCCGGGCTGTTGGCGCTGGGGGTGCTGATCGGCCTCCGCGTCGCCCGTCCCGCGCCGACCCCTACGCCCGTTCCAGCCGAATAGGCCGCCGATGTCCGACACTGCTCCCCGCCCAGGCCGCAACCCCGCCGTCGCCTTCGTCTTCATTGTCATGATGCTCGACATGATGACCGTCGGCATCACGGCGCCGGTGCTGCCGGGCCTGATGACCCAGCTGCTGCATGGCGATGCAGCCAAGGCGGCAGGCTACTTCGGCGGTTTCGCGGCGATCTGGGCGGTGATGCAGTTCTTCTCCGCGCCCATCATCGGCTCCCTGTCTGACCATTTCGGCCGCCGCCCTGTGCTGCTGGCGTCCATGTTCGGCCTGGCGGCGGACTATGTGGTTATGGCGCTGGCGCCGACCATCGGCTGGTTGCTGATCGGCCGGATCATATCGGGGATCACCTCGTCCACCGGGTCCACCGCCAACGCCTATATCGCCGACATAACCCCGCCGGAGGAGCGGGCGGCGAGGTTCGGCCTGCTCGGTGCGGCCTTTGGCATCGGCTTTGTGGCCGGTCCCGCCATCGGCGGCGTGCTCGGCCTTGTCGATCCCAGGCTGCCGTTCTGGGGCGCGGCGGCGGTCTGTTTCGCCAACGGCCTGTTCGGCCTGTTCGTGGTGCCAGAGTCGCTGAAGCCCGAGAACCGGTCGCCGTTCAGCTTCAGGGTGGCCAACCCAGTGGGTTCGTTCGACCTCTACCGGTCCGCGCCCGGCCTGCTCAATCTCGCAGGGATCATCTTCCTCTACTATCTGGCGCATCAGGTCCTGCAGAGCACCTGGGCGCTCTACGTCATCCACCGCTACAACTGGGCGCCCAGCATGATCGGCGTCAGCCTGGCGGTGGTCGGGGTGGCGAGCGTCGTCGTGCAGATGTTCGTCGTGCGGCGGTTCGTCGAACGCTTTGGCGAGCGCGGCGCCCTCTATTCGGGCCTGATGTTCGGCGCAGTCGGCTTCGCCATCTATGGCCTCGCGCCGGTGGGCTGGATGTTCATCGCCGGCATTCCGATCTTCTCGCTGATGAGCCTGCTGACCCCCGGCGTGCAGGGCCTGATGACCCGCGGCGTTCCCGCCAACCAGCAGGGCCGGCTGCAGGGCGCCAACGCCAGCCTGATGGCCATCGCCAGCGTCTTCGGTCCGGTCCTGTTCACCCAGGTGTTCGCCCACACCATCACCGACTGGTCCGCCCTCGCGCCGGTCGGGGCGCCCTTCTATCTGGCGTCCGCGCTGATGGTGCTGGCGCTGGTGCTCGCGGCATCGACGCGCACGAGGACGGCGTCCGCCTCGGCGGGCTAGCAGCGGCGCCATGATTGCGCCGGAAACCTCCGCAGAATGCCGGCGCTGACTTTTGGAGACCCCATGCGCGCATACCGCCTTCTGATCCCGACCCTCTGCCTGCTCGCGGCCTGCTCGCAGCCGGCTTCGTCGTCCAGCGCCGCTCAGCCCGACAACGGGGGTCCCATCGCGGGCGGCCCGCTGCCCGAGCCGGGACGCAAGGTCCCCGCCGAGGCCGCCTCCATGCGCCTGTCGTTCGCGCCGGTGGTGAAAAAGGTCGCGCCGGCGGTGGTCAACGTCTTCAGCCGCGCGGTGGTGCGCCAACAGATCGATCCCTTCTGGCAGATGTTCAGCGGTGGCATGGCGCCCCGCGAGCGGATCGCCCAGTCGCTGGGCTCCGGGGTCATCGTCCGCGGCGACGGGGTGATCGTCACCAACAACCACGTCATCGCTGGCGGCCAGGAGTTTCGTGTGGTGCTGAGCGACCGGCGCGAGTTCCCGGCAAAGGTGCTGCTCGCCGACGCCCATTCCGACATCGCCGTGCTGAAGATCGACGTCGGCCACGAGAGCTTGCCGACCTTGGCGCTGGACGACCGTGACGACGCCCAGATCGGCGACCTGGTCCTGGCCATCGGCGACCCCTTCGGCGTCGGCCAGACCGTGACCAACGGCATCGTCTCCGCGCTCGCCCGAACCGGGGTGGTGGGCGACTCCGCCTACTTCATCCAGACCGACGCGGCGATCAATCCGGGTAATTCCGGCGGCGCCCTGGTGGACATGAACGGCGACATGATCGGTATGAACACCGCCATCCTGTCCCAGTCCGGCACCTCCTCCGGCGTCGGCTTCGCCATCCCCGCGCCGCTGATCAAGCGGGTGGTGGAGACGGCCCTTGGCGGCCGCGCTTCGGCCGGCGCGAGCCGACCCTGGCTGGGCGTGAAGACCCAGGACGTGACCCAGGACATCGCCAAGTCCATGGGCATGGAGCGGCCAGAGGGCGTGCTGGTCACCGACATCTATCCGGACGGCCCCGGCGCTCGCGCGGGCCTGCATACGGGCGACCTGATCACCAGCATCGACGGCGTGGCGATCAACGACGAAGCCAGCCTGGACTATCACGTCGCCACCAAGGCGGCCGGCGAGGAGGTGTCGCTGCAGATTCGCACCGGCAAGGGCGGCGTGCGAGCGGTCCGCGCCAAGGTCGAGCCGCCGGCGGGCGGGGCGGCGGTGGAAGTCGCGATCAACGGCAACAACCCCCTTACCGGCGCCTCGGTGGCCACGCTGTCTCCCGGCGCCGCCCAGCAACTCGGGCTCGACCCGTTCATGGTCAGTGGCGGCGGGGTGGTGGTGGTCAAGATCGGCGGCGGGTTTGCGGCTCAGTTCGTGCGGCCTGGCGACATCATCAAGTCGGTCAACGGCCAACGAACCGGAAGCGCTCAGTCTCTCCAGACCGCGCTTGCTGGCGCGGGCAATGGCTGGGACATCGAGATCGTCCGCAACGGTCAGGCGGGCCATCTGCGCATCGGGCGGTAAGGGACGCAGACGTCCGGCTCTGCTAACGTGGCGCCATGACTGACCTCTTCGCAGCCGCCGGCCTGGAGCCGGAGGCGCCGCGGCCACTGGCCGATCGGCTTCGTCCTCAAACCCTCGCCGAAGTGGTGGGGCAGGATCACCTGCTAGGCTCCGAAGGGCCGATCCGGCGGATGGCGGATGCGCGGCGGCTATCGTCCATGATTCTCTGGGGCCCGCCCGGCACCGGCAAGACCACCATCGCCCGGCTGCTGGCCAAGGCGGCCGGCTACGAGTTCCAGCAGCTGTCGGCGGTCTTCTCCGGCGTGGCCGACCTGAAGAAGGCGTTCGAGACCGCCCGCGCGCGTCGCTTAGCTGGCCAAGCCACGCTCTTGTTCGTCGATGAGATCCACCGCTTCAACCGCGCCCAGCAGGACGGCTTCCTGCCCTTCGTGGAGGAAGGGATCGTCACCCTGGTGGGCGCCACCACGGAGAACCCGTCGTTCGAGCTCAACGGCGCGCTGCTGTCCCGCTGTCAGGTCTACGTGCTGAAACGGCTGGACGACGCGGCCCTGGCGGTCCTGCTCGACAAGGCCGAAGCGCACGAAGGCCGTGCGCTCGCCCTGGAGCCTGACGCCCGCGCTGCCCTGATCGCGCTCGCCGACGGCGATGGCCGCTATCTGCTGACCTTGGCCGAGACCCTGTTCAACATCGAGGGCGATGCGCCGCTCACCACCAAACAGCTAGGCCAGGTGCTACAGAAGCGCAGCCCCGCTTACGACAAGGACCGGGAGGAGCACTACAACCTCATCTCCGCCCTGCATAAGTCGATCCGGGGTTCGGACCCGGACGCGGCCCTCTATTGGCTGGCGCGCATGCTGGCCGGTGGTGAGGATCCGCTGTTCATCGCCCGCCGCCTGGTCCGCGCCGCCAGCGAGGACATCGGCGCGGCCGACCCCATGTCACTGGTGCTGGCGATCGCCGCGAAGGACACCTACGACTTCCTGGGCTCGCCGGAGGGCGAACTGGCCCTGGCTCAGCTCGCCGTGCACCTGGCCGCCGCGCCCAAGTCCAACGCGGTCTACAAGGCTTTTGGCGCGGCGATGAAGGCGGCCAAGGAGACCGGCTCGCTGATGCCACCCGCCCATATCCGCAACGCCCCGACAAAGCTGATGAAGGACCTCGGCTACGGCAAGGGCTACAACTACGACCACGATGCGGCAGGCGGCTTCTCGGGACAGAACTACTTCCCCGAGGGCATGGAGCGGAGGGTCTTCTACGCGCCCAAGGCCGAAGGCGTGGAGGCGCGGGTGAAGGAGCGGCTGGACCGCTGGGCCGCGATGCGCGGCGAGCGGGGTGGCGCGTGAAGCCGTCAAAGCCGGCGCTGACGCCCACCGAGATCGAACTGGTCAAATCCCTGGTGATCTTCGAGGACGACCATATCCTGGCGCTCAACAAGCCGTCGGGCCTGTCCAGCCAGGGCGGGCGCGGACAGGTGAACACTCTGGACGAGATGCTGGCCGCCTTCGCCAAGTCCAGCGGCAATCGGCCGAGGTTGGTGCACAGGCTCGACCGCGACACCTCCGGCGTCATCCTCACCGCCCGCACCAAGCCGGCGGCCAGCTTCCTGGGCAAGGCGATGATGGGCCGGCGGGTGCGCAAGACCTATCTGGCCATCGTCGCCGGGCTGCCTGAGCCGCGTGAAGGCATCATCGAGACGCCCCTGCGCCGGGACGAACAGGGCCGCGAAGCCTATATGCGGGTCTGCGAGCCCGATCATCCGGACGCCGAGGCGGCGGTGACCCGCTACCGCACCCTGGCCTTCAACGACGAGGCGGCGCTGCTCGAACTGCGGCCACAGACCGGGCGGATGCACCAGATCCGCGTCCACCTGGCCTCCATCGGCCGCCCCATAGCCGGCGACCCGCGCTATGGCGGCGTGCTGCGCCTGGCCGGGGCGGGGGTCCCGCGCCTGATGCTGCACGCGGCGGCGCTGGAGTTTCCCCATCCGGCCGGCAAGACCAAGCGGCTTGAGGCGGCGATTCCGGAGGATATGAAGGCGGTGATGGCGGCGGCGGGGTTGTCCTTCTCCTCCCCCGCGAGCGAAGCGAAGACAGGGGGAGGTGGATGAGCGGAGAGCGTAGCGAAACGCTCAGCCGGTGGCGGCAACCCGCCATCGGCGCCACAAGCTGACCAGAACGAAGCTCGACCACCCGCCTGCGCCGGCCCCCACCGTCTTTGCGCGTCGCTTCGTTTTGCGCAAATCCGCCTCCCCCTGTCTTCGCCTCGCTCGCGGTGGAGGAGGAAGCCCCTACCGAGCAAACCTCTCCGCGGCCCCCCGCCAGATCATGTGGGCGCCAGCCCAGCCATGATCAGCGCGGCGAAGGCCAGCACCCGGACGGCGGTGTGATGGATGCGGATGACCACGAAGTTGGTTCCCCCGATCAGGACGACCGCGAGGGCCAGCAGGGCGTGGCTGAACGTCCGGCTGGACGCGAGGCCAATAAGCGTGGCCATGAGGCGTCTCTAATTCCGTTCGCCGGGAGGAGCGGAGTTTCAATCGGCGCGATCTGAGCGGCTAAGCTTTCGCGGCGGCTTTCTTCTTGGCGGCAGGTTTCTTAGCGGCCGGCTTCTTGGCTGGCGTTTTCTTCGCGGCGGTCTTCTCGCCTGACGCGCCCGTTGGCTTGGCCTTGGCCGCGGCCCTGCCCCGCGACGGTTTCTTGCCACCGCCCTTGGCCTCTCGCTCCGCCAGCAGCAGGACCGCCGCTTCCAGCGTCATTTCCTGCGGGTCCGAGCCGCGCGGGACGTTGGCGTTGGTTGAGCCGTGCTTGATGTAGGGGCCGAAACGGCCGGACAGGATCTTCACCGGCTGGCCATCGGCGGGATGGGCGCCGAGTTCCTTCAGCGCCGCCGTGGCCGCACCGCGGCCGGGACGCGAGCCGCCGGCGCGCTTTTCCGCCAGCACCGTGACGGCGCGGTTCAGGCCGACGTCGAACACCTCTTCGGCGTTCTCCAGATTGGCGTAGGTGCCGTTGTGCTGAACATAGGGGCCGTAGCGGCCGATGCCGGCCAGGATCATGCCGCCGTCTTCGGGGTGGGCGCCGACCTCGCGGGGCAGGCGCAGCAGGCGCATGGCCTTGTCGATGTCCATAGTTGCCGGCGGCCAGCCCTTGGGCAGGCTGGCGCGCTTGGGCTTCTCGCCGCCGACTTCTTCCACATAGGGGCCGAAGCGGCCGTTCTTCAGCCAGATCACGTTGCCGGAGACCGGGTCGATGCCCAGTTCGCGGTCACCGGCCTCGCCGGCCTCCTCGCCTTCCTGCTGGGCGATGGGTCGGGTGAAGCGGCATTCGGGGTAGTTGGAACAGCCGATGAAGGCGCCGTAGCGGCCGACCTTCAGGCTGAGCTGGCCCTTGTGGCAGGTGGGGCAGAGGCGGGGATCGGAGCCGTCGCCCTTGTCCGGGAAGATGTGCGGGCCGAGCGACTCGTTCAGGGCGTCCAGCACGTTGGAGACGCGCAACTCGCCAATCTCGCCCACCGCGGCGTGGAAGGCGGTCCAGAATTCGCGCAACAACGCCTTCCAGTTCAGCTCGCCGGCCGACACCAGGTCGAGCTTTTCTTCCAGCTCAGCGGTGAAGTCGTATTCGACATAGCGGTGGAAGAATTGCTCCAGGAAGGCGGTGACCAGCCGGCCCTTGTCTTCCGGAATAAAGCGGTTCTTGTCCATCCGCACATATTCGCGGTCACGCAGCACGGTCAGGATGGAGGCGTAGGTGGAGGGGCGGCCGATGCCCAGCTCTTCCATCTTCTTGACCAGCGACGCTTCGGAATAGCGCGGCGGCGGTTCGGTGAAATGCTGGTCGGCGCGGCTGGCCAGGACCTTGGCGTCGGCGCCTTCGCGGATCACCGGCAGGCGGCCGCCGTCCTCATCGGCGTCGTCATCACGGCCTTCTTCGTAGACCGCCAGATAGCCGTCGAACAGCACCACCTGGCCGGTGGCGCGCAGGGTGGTCTGGCCGTCGGCGCTGTCCATGTCGACCGTGGTGCGCTCGATCCGCGCGGCCTCCATCTGTGAGGCGATCATCCGCTTCCAGATCAGTTCATAGAGCCGTCCGAGGTCGGATTCGAGGCGCAGGGAGCCAGGATTGCGCGCCAGGCTAGTCGGCCGGATCGCTTCGTGCGCTTCCTGAGCATTTTTCGCCTTCGTCCTGTAGATACGAGGCTTTTCCGGAACGTAGCTGGCGCCGTAACGGCCGGCGATCACGGAGCGGGCGTCGTCCAGCGCCTCGTTGGCCACCTGCACGCCGTCGGTCCGCATATAGGTGATCAGGCCGACGGTCTCGCCGCCGATGTCGATGCCTTCGTACAGCTTCTGCGCCGCCTGCATGGTGCGCTGGGCCGAGAAGCCCAACTTGCGCGAGGCTTCCTGTTGCAGGGTCGAAGTGGTGAAGGGCGGGGCGGGCGTTCGCGTGCCGGGCTTCTTCTCCACCGAGCTGACTTTGAAGACGCCGCGTTCCACCGCGGCCTTGGCGGCGAGCGCGCTGGTCTCATTGCCCAGGTCGAACTTGGTCAGCCGCTTGCCAGCGTGTTTGGTCAGCCGGGCCAGGAAGGAATCGGCGCCGGCGTTCACGTCCGCCTCCACCGTCCAGTATTCCTGGGTCTTGAAGCTCTCGATCTCGATTTCGCGGTCGACCACCAGGCGCAGGGACACCGACTGCACCCGGCCGGCGGAGCGTGAGCCGGGCAGCTTGCGCCACAGCACCGGCGAGAGGGTGAAGCCGACCAGATAATCCAGCGCGCGGCGGGCCAGGTAGGCGTCCACCAGCTCCATATCGATTTGGCGCGGGTGCTTCATCGCCTCGGTGACGGCGGACTTGGTGATGGCGTTGAACACCACCCGCTCGACCTTGGCGCCCTTGATGGCCTTCTTCTTGGTCAGGGTCTCCAGCACGTGCCAGCTGATCGCCTCGCCCTCGCGGTCGGGGTCGGTGGCCAGGATCAGGGTGTCGGCGCCCTTCATGGCGTCGGCGATGTCGTTGATCCGCTTCTGGGCCTTGGGCTCGACGTTCCAGCTCATGGCGAAGTCTTCGTCGGGCAGGACAGACCCGTCTTTGGACGGCAGGTCGCGCACGTGGCCGTAGCTGGCCAGCACCTTGTAGTCGTCGCCCAGGTATTTGTTGATGGACTTAACCTTGCCCGGGCTTTCGACGACGACGACTTTCATGCGGACTATGGAGAGCCTTTTCGACCTGGCGGCGCGCAACGGCGGCCTTTCGGGAGGCCGGAAAGTGGGGGCGGGGGGTAGTGAATGTCAACTTCGCTTCGGAAAATGCCGTGAAATAAGCGGCTGACGGCCGCCAATCGCCGCTGCCAATGCCGATGAATGGTGGAACCAGAGGCGCGTTCATGGCTAGCTGGGTGGCTCGGGGAGGGGCAGACATGTCGGGGCCGCTGCACGCCGTATCGAACGCAAACCAGGAGACCATCGCCGGCGTCGTGATCGGCGCGGTCCTGGCGACGGCGGGCGGCTTTATCGCCAGCCAATTGGAGCACTACATCCGCCGACGGGAGCGGGAGCGGAGCGCGGCGCTGCTGTTCGGCGAGATTCTGTTCTCGCTACGTATGATCCTTCGCGTCGCGGACCAGTCCCGCACGCGAGGCGACCCCTATGGATCGCTAACCATGCGGATGATCAAGGCGGCGCAGAACGAGATCGACATCTATGCCCGCAACCGCGAGGCCTTGTTCGACCTCAGAGCCGCCGCCCTCCGCGCCGAGATGCATGTCCTGTTCGTCCAGATGGCGATGACCCTCGATGGCGTTGTCGAGGCAGGCGCGGACGCCCGGCCCACCGCCTTCGGCTTCGCCATCGCGCTTTGCGACGACATCGCGCCGCTAATCGAGAGGCTGGGCAAGATCGCCAAATATTCCTTCGACGCGCACGAGGCGCTGGGTCGGAAGGAATATCTGACGGCGCCTGTGGTGATGGAGGCCGGCGTTTAGCCGCTCACCACCATGCCGCCGGCCAGCAGCTCGACGCGGCCGGCCAGGCTGAGCTCCATCAGCGCCGCATAGACCTGCGCCGTCGGCGCGGCGGTGATGCGGACGAGGTCGTCGCGGGAGACCGGGGTCGGCGACACCAGGTCGGCGAGCCGCTCGCGCAGGGCGGCGTCGGCCTCGCCGTCAAAGTCCGGCGTGTGGGCATAGGGATCGCGGCCCGGCTCGCGCAGGGTCCGCAGGCCCGAGATGGCGCGCAGCACATCCTCGGCCCCTTCGCACAGGGCCGCGCCCTGGCGGATCAGGTCGTTGGTCCCCTTGGCTCTGGGGTCGAGGGGTGAGCCGGGGACGGCCAGCACCTCGCGGCCCTGTTCGCCGGCCAGGCGCGCGGTGATCAGGGAGCCGGACCTGAGCTCGGCCTCGACCACGACCACCGCCAGCGACAGGCCCGAGATCAGCCGGTTGCGGCGCGGGAAGTCGCGGCCCTTGGCGCGGTAGCCGGGGGGCGGCTCGCTGACGACGCAGCCGTCCGCGATCAGCCGGGCGTAGAGCTTGTCGTGCTCGGGCGGAAAGACATCGTCGATCCCGCCCCCCAGCACCGCGACCGTGCCGGTGGATAGGGCGCCTTCATGTGCGGCGGCGTCTATCCCTCTGGCCATGCCCGATACGACACCATAGCCGGCCTCGCCGAGCTCCTTGGCCAGGATGCGGGCGAACCGCTGGCCGGCGGCGGAGGCGATCCGCGCGCCGACGATGGCGATGCTGGGCTGGGCCAGGAATTCGGTCCGGCCCCGCGCCCAGAACACAGGTGGTGGTGGATCGAGCGCGGCGAGCAAGGGCGGGAAATCCGCCTCGTTACCGCAGATCAGCCGCGCGCCCAGCCGCTCGCCGGCGTCCAGCTCCCGCTCGGCTTCAGCAACGGAGGGAATGCGGGGCGCCGAGGTTCTGCCGCCGCGCAGGGCTAGCTCGGGCAGAGCGGCAATGGCGCGGCCGGGCTCGCCGAAGCGGGCGATGAGCTGGGCGAAGGTGACCGGGCCGACGCTCTCGGTCCGCGCCAGGCGCAGCCAGTCGAGGCGTTCGGAGCGGCTCGAGGCCTCTCGCGTCACGGGATTTCGGCGGGCGGGGTCGCGGTCTTGCCGCCGCCGATCTTTGGCTCCTCGCCCTTGAGCAGGCGGGCGATGTTCTCGTGGTGGCGAATAAAGATCAGCACCGCCATGAAGACCGAGACGCAGATGACCGGATAACCGGCGTGGGTGGCGAAGGCGTAGAGGGGCGCTAGCGCCGCCGCCGTCAGCGCGGCCAGCGACGAGATGCGGAACAGATAGGCCATGGCGATCCAGGTCGCGCCTGCCATCAGGCCCACTGGCGGCCACCAGGCGATGGCGATCATAGTGCCGAAGAAGGTCGCGACCCCCTTGCCGCCCTTAAACTTCAGCCAGATCGGAAAGATGTGGCCGACGAAAGCCGCGCCGCCGGCCAGGGCCGAGGCGAACTGAGCGACATCGTGGTCGGCGCTGCGAGCGACGATGAAGTAGGCCGCCAGCGCTGCGACCGCGCCCTTGCCGCCGTCGCCGAGCAGGGTGATAGCCGCCAGATCGCGCCGGCCGGTGCGCAGCACATTGGTCGCGCCGATATTGCCGGAGCCGATCTTGCGGATATCCCCGGCGCCGCCCAGGCGGGTGGCGATCATGCCGAAGGGGATCGAGCCGAGCAGGTATCCGCCGACCAGGATCGCCGCGATGGTTGTAAGCGCCAGTCCACCCATGGCCGTCTCATCTCACGGTTATCGAAACATGGAAAGAGCGGGGAAAGGGTGGCGCGCGGGTTGCGGTGACGGGCTGGAGGGACGGTTTCGATGTCTCGATTTGGCTAGAATGAGACGGAATGCAGTATGAGCGCCGCAGAGATACACATCTTCCTCGCTGGTGAATTGGTCGAGGTTTTGAGCGCCGCCGAAATCGCGGCGACGTTGGACATGGATGGGCGCCTGGACGGCATGCCCTTCATGCCGGAGATGCTCGCCTTCTGCGGCCGCAAGCTCAAGGTCAGCCGGCGCGCCGACAAGACCTGCGTCGAAGGCTTCGACGGCATGCGCGGGCTCGGCGGGGCGGTGTTCCTGGAGGAGGCGCGCTGCAATGGCGCCGCCCATGGCGGCTGCCAGCGCAACTGCATGATGTTCTGGAAGGAAGCCTGGCTGAAGCCGGCCAGCGAAGGTCAGGCGAGCGTGGTCGCCGACCTGAAAGCTGAGTCCAAAGCCCGCAAGACTCTGGCGGCCCTGGCGACCCGCAAGGGTGACCGCTATGACTGCCAGTCCACCGCCCTGGGCGCCGCCACTCGGCCACAGTCGAAACTGGACGTCGGCCACCTGTTCGTGGACGTGCGCCGGGGCGAGCTGTCCGCGATGGGCTTCGTGCTGATGGCCGGACGCACTGTGGTCAACCGCCTGCGCCACCTGTTCGGCCTCGCCGACCTGGAACAGCTGGTCGGCGCCGGCGACGGCAAGGCCAAGACGGCGCTGCACCTGAAGCCCGGCGAATGGGTGAAGATCCGAGCCGCCGACGAAATCAAAGCCACCCTCGGCCCCGACGGCCGCAACCTCGGCCTGACCTTTGAACCGGAGATGACCCGCTACATCGGCGGGACCTATCAGGTCGATTTCGCGGTCCGCTCCATCATCCTTGAAGAGACCGGCCAGATGGCCAAACTCAGCCGCACCGTGGCGTTGAAGGGACTGAACTGCAGAGGCGTCTGCGCCAAGAACTGCCCTAGGGCCAACACCCTCTACTGGCGCGAAGCCTGGCTGGAGCGGGTGGAAGAAGCTGGGGCGGCGACCAAGCGGCGGTCAGCTTAAGACCTAGAACGGATAGATCGTCCGGCCGCCGACGACCGTCCGCAAAACCTGGCCCTGCAGCGTGCGACCATCGAAGGGCGAGTTCTTCGATTTCGAGATCAGCTTGTCGGCGTCGATCAGCACCGGCGCGCCGATGTCGCAGAGGACGAGGTCGGCTGGCGCGCCTTTGGAAATCCGGCCGGCGTCCAGGGCGAGCAGCTTGGCCGGCTTGAGCGTCACCGCCGCGATCAGGTCGAGCAGCGGCGCGCGTTCGTCGTGATAGAGGGCCAGCAGGCCGGCCAGCAGGGTCTCCAGCCCGACGGCGCCCGGCGCGGCCTCATCGAACGGCAGGCGCTTGTCCTCCGCCGGGGCCGGCGCATGGGCGGAGACCACCACGTCGATCAGGCCCGAGGCCAGGGCCTCGATCAGCGCCTGGCGGTCGTCCTCGGCGCGGAGCGGCGGGGTGAGCTTGTAGAAGGTGCGGTAGTCGCCGATGTCGAGCTCGTTGAAGCTCAGATGGTTGATCGAAGCGGACGCCCAGACCTTCACGCCGCGATCCTTGGCGCGGGCCAGGCTTTCCAGGCTGGCGATGCAGCTGACCTGATCCACCAGCAGCGGCGCGCCGGTCAACTCGGCCAGGGCCAGATCGCGCTCCAGCATGATTTTCTCGGCCACCGGCGAAACGCCCGACAGGCCCAGGCGGCCCGCGAACTCGCCCTCGGTCGCTGCGGCGCCGGCGCTCAGATAGGGGTCGGCTGGACGGTGGGAGACCAGGGCGCCGAAGCCTGCCGCATAGGTCAGGACCCGCCGCAGCACCAATGAATCGACGATGGGCCGATCGACGTCGGTGATGTAGACGGCGCCGGCCTCGCGCATCAGGCCGATCTCGGCCATCCGCTTGCCTTCCAGCCCCTTGGTGGCGGCGCCGGCGGGGTAGACGTGCACCAGGCCGATGTCGCGGGCGCGGCGCAGGATGAAATCGACCACCGCCGGATCGTCCACCGCCGGATCGGTGTCCGGCTGCACGACGATGGAGGTGACGCCGCCGGCCGCGGCGGCCCGGGCGGCGGACTTCAGCGTCTCCTTGGGCTCCGAGCCGGGCTCGCCGGTCTTGACCCGGATATCGACCAGGCCGGGCGACAGCATGGCGCCGCCGCAGTCGATCACCTCGATGTCGCCGGAAAGGCTCCCCAGGCTCGGCTGGCGGGCGACGTCCTCGATCCTGCCGTCCTTGACTAGCAGGCTGCCGGGGCCGTCGTAGCGGCCTTCCGGGTCCACCAAGCGGGCATTGACGAAGGCGAGGGGGCGAACGGCGGCTATCATACGTTGTCCAGCCGCGCGGCCAGGGTCGCCAGCACCGCCATGCGCACGGCGACGCCCATCTCCACCTGGTCCTGGATCAGGCTGATCGTGGGATCGTCGGCGATATCGGAGTCGATCTCCACGCCCCGGTTCATCGGCCCGGGGTGCATCACCTTCACCCCCGGCGCGGCATGGGCCAGCTTCTCGCGATCGAGGCCGTAGAAGCGGAAATATTCGCGGGTCGATGGGACCATGGCGCCGGTCATGCGCTCCAGCTGCAGGCGCAGCATCATGACGATCTCCGCGCCGGCTATGCCTTCGCGCATGTCGTTGAAGACGTCGCAGCCCCAGCGATCGACGCCGGAGGGCATGAGGGTGGCGGGGCCAACCAGCCGCACGTGGGCGCCGAGGCCCTGCAGCAACAACACATTGGACCGCGCGACCCGACTGTGACGCACGTCGCCGCAGATGGCCACGGTCCGCCCCGCCACATCGCCGATGGCGCGGCGCATGGACAGGGCGTCCAGCAGGGCCTGAGTCGGGTGCTCGTGCTGGCCGTCGCCGGCGTTGATCACGCTGCAATCGACCTTTTGCGATAGCAGCGAGGCCGCGCCCGAAGAAGCGTGGCGGATCACCAACAGGTCCGGCTTCATGGCGTTCAGCGTCACCGCCGTGTCGATCAAGGTCTCGCCCTTGCTCATGGACGAGGAGCGGGGGCTCATGTTGACCACGTCCGCCCCCAGCCGCTTGCCGGCCAGCTCGAAGGAGCTCTGGGTGCGGGTCGAGTTTTCGAAGAATAGGTTCATCATCGTCCTGCCCTTGAGCAGGTCGAGCTTCTTGGCCTTCTGCCGGTTCAGCGCGACGAAGCTGTCGGCCAGATTCAGCAGTTCGCCGATCTGAACGCGGTTGAGGTCGAGGGCGGAAATGAAATGGCGACGCGGAAATGGAAAAGTCCGCGAACGGACATCATCAAGGCCAGGCGCGGGCGAGGTCATGAGCCCGCCTATTAGGCGGCTTTGCGACCCGAGGGAAGGGTGATGGCGCGCTAAACCGCCGCGTCTCCTTCCAGGTCGAGCGTCACCTGCTCGCCGACCTCCGGCGCACGGTGGGTGATATTGGCCTTGACCACCTGCCAGGCCTTGCCGACCGGCCCCGCAGTGGAGCGCCAGACCTCCGCGCCAGTGACGGTGAACCGCAGCAATGCGAGCCTGGGGTCGTCCTTGCCGTCCGGAAACCAGGCCGCGACCATGGGATTCCAATAGCGGTCGATCCGGCCCTCGTCGCGGAGCAGGTCCAGTTCGCCGACAAGGCAGGCCTGCAGGTCGCTGTCCTTGGATTGAACGATGAAGATGGCTTCGTCGGCGCCCGTGATAGCGCGGGCAAGATCGGTGTCCATGCGGGTGAAGAACCAGAGGATGCGTTCGTCGGGCTCGGCGATCGCGGTCATGGGCTGGAACCGGCGTGGTTCATCCGCCAGCGCCAGCATGCCGATGCGGCCGTGCTTGAGTTCAGACCAGAGTTTGGTCTCGGCTTCGTTTCGGCTCGCGGCGTCGTCTGTCATGGTCGCCTCCGTGTCGCCCTCCCGCTGGAAGGGAAACCTGACGAGGCGCGCCGATGTTCCGTACGCGGCTAATGGGGGACTGTGGTGGTGTCCAAGGCGTGCGGATTGACCACGAGGGTTATCGCCAGCAGGACGCCGAGGCCCAATGCGATGAACGCCCAGTAGCGGGTGGGGATGAAGAAGAAGGAACCGGCGTTGGCGCCCACCTTGATCTCCCGACCAGTGGCCTTGTCGATGAAGATACGGCCCGGCCGCGCTTCGATGGCCCTGGCCGCGAACCAGATGCCGCCGCCGGCGATGACTCCGGTCAACAAAGGCATGAGCGCCTGGGCGGGCCCAGCCGCAGCACCACCGGCCAGGCCCCTGAGAGCCGCCGATATGACCAAGCCAACAATCAGAAAGAGAGGGACCAAAATCCCCCAGCCGCGCCAGATAATCAACATGAGCCACCCCCCGGATGGCCTCAGATTGCCTCAAGGACGCGGAAGGCGTCAACCGTGGGCGAGATCAGGCTGATCAGCGCGCGGCTGAGGCGATCTGGGTCGGACCGAGGCTCTGGCGCCATTGCAGGGAGGCCTTGATAACCTCGGGCCGGTTCACCGTGTCGGCGAGCCGGGCGCCGTCGATGGTGCAGTCGGCCAGGCCGTCGGCGCCGATTCGGCAGGTGGCGTTCTGACCGAAGGCGGCGGCCATCAGCAACGGACGGCTCGCGCTCAATTGGCGCACCGACACGCGGGTCCAGGCGGTGGGCGAAGCGGACCCGGCGATGCAGAGGCTGGCGCCGTCGGAGATTTCCAGCACCGGACCGTGAAGCACGGCGCCCGGCGTGGCGGCGGGACCCTGGCAGACATCGGCGGCCATGGCGCCTGACGCAGACGCGGTCAGACCCAAGACCAATGCTGGCAAGATAAAATTGAGTTTGCGCATGACGTCGCCCTTCGAGGTCTTAACAAAGGTAAACGTCTCTGGTTCCCGGCTCGGGGTTCTTGGCGCGTGATGATTTGCGGAACCGGGTCCCGCGCGACGGGTTGTTCTTACGCAGCACCAGATGCGTGGAGGCGACCATGACCGACAAGAGCACTCGCAAGGGCGACGACGGCATTCAGGGCGAAGGCAACTACGAGGCCGGCCGCCGATTCCAGGACGCCGAGCACAAGTTCGTCGAGACTGGCCCGGTGGCGAAGATGGCGCGCGAGGCCGCCGACGCGCTGGACGGCCCTGAGGGCAAGGAACTGGAGGCCGCGCGCGAGGCTTCCGCACACGGCCACACCGTGGCCCACGGCCACGCCGATAAGGCCAAGGTAGACAAGCACCTGGACAGCGGCCTCGAAGAAACCTTCCCCGCCAGCGACCCGGTGTCGATCTCGCCTGGGGCGGACTAGGCTCGCACGCGGAAACATGACCGCGATTTAACCTGCATTCTCAAAGGGGTGTGACTAGCCTTGGTCCATCAGGATCAAGGACGCCTCATCATGCAGCCCTCCCTTATCGCTATGCTCGCAGCAACCGCGGCCATCTTCGGCGCAACCGGAGCGAACGCCGCCGCCGTTGAGATCAAGGACGCGGTCGCCCGCGTGACCATCATCCCCGAAGCGCGTTCGGATGTCTCGGTGACCATCCTCAAGGACGACGTCCACCACCCGATCAAGATCAGCACCGGCGTGAACGGCCGCACCATCGTCGATGGCGGTTACCGCACGGGCTTTCTCGCGAACGGCATCATGAGCTGCAACACTCGCCTCGGTCATCCGACGGTGCGGGTGATGGGCATTGGCGAGATCGGCTACGACCAGATGGCCCAGTTGGTGGTGCGCGTGCCCATGGACGCCAAGGTCGGCGCGGGCGGGGCGGTGTTCGGGACAGTCGGCCGCTCGGGCAGCCTCGACCTGTTCACGGCCGGATGCGGCGACTGGACCGTGGCCGATGTCGGCGGACGGTTTTCCCTGTCCAATGCCGGTTCCGGCGACGTGCGCGCCGGTTCGGCCGGCCTGATTCACGTGAGCGCCTCCGGCTCGGGCGATGTCTCCGCCCATATCGTCACGGGCGGCGTCGAGGCGAATATCGCCGGATCGAGCAACATCCGGATCGCCTCTGTAGCCGGCCCGGTGAAGGCGCGGATCAGCGGCAGCGGCGACCTCAACATCGATGGCGGCCACGCGAGCGACCTGTCAGCCTCCATCGCCGGCTCGGGCAATGTCACCTTCCACGGTGTCGCCGACAGCCTGACGGCGAATATCGCCGGTTCCGGCGACGTCAACGTCACCCGTGTCACCGGCTCGGTGCGGAAGGCGGTGGTGGGGTCAGGGGATGTGAACGTCGGGCAATAGTCCGGGGCTACCCCAACCGGTCCAGCGCGCCCTGAAGGATGTAGGCCGCCGCCGCCTTATCGACCAGTTCGGCGCGGCGGGCGCGGCTGACGTCGGCTTCGTCGATCAGCATGCGGTTCACCGCCGCGCTGGACAGCCGTTCGTCCCAGAAGGCGATCTGAAGATCGTCGCGCAGCCGCAGCAGGTTGCGGCCGAAGGCCCTGGAGGACTGGCAGCGCGGGCCCTCGGTGCCGTCCATGTTCACCGGCAGGCCAATGACGATGCCGTTCGATCCGCGGCCCGCCATCAGCTCGAACAATCGCGCCGCGTCCTTGGTGAACTGGGTTCGGCGGATCAGTTCGATGGGGCTGGCGATGGTGCGGCTGATGTCCGAGGTGGCGACGCCGATGGTCTTTGTGCCCAGGTCCAGCCCGAACAAGGGCGTCATCGGCTTCAAGGCGCCCGGAAGATCGATCAGTTCGTGCACGGCCATGCCGAGACCTCTCTCATCCAGCCACGGCCCTTGTCAAAGCAAGGCGCGGGCGAGTAACCCCTGCCGAACGCCCATTCGCTTTCGAGAAGAGACCGCCATGGCCATCGACGCGGCCACCATGAAGAAGATCGCCAGCCTGTCCCGCATCCGCGAGCCCGAGGAGCGGCTTGCGCCGCTGGCCGCCGAAATCTCCGGCATCCTGAAATGGATCGAGCAGCTGGACGAGGTGGACACCGACGGCGTCGAGCCGATGACCTCGGCCGTCGTGGTGAAGGCGCCGATGCGCCAGGACGTGGTCACAGAGGGCGGCGATCCGGCCAAGGTGCTGGCCAATGCGCCGAAGACTGACCGCAACTTCTTCGTCGTGCCCAAGGTGGTGGAATAATGAGCGACCTGACCGGCCTGACCCTGAAGGGCGCCGCCGATGCGCTGAAATCGAAGTCGGTGTCCTCGGTGGAGCTGACCCGCGCCTTCGTCGGCGCGGTGGAAGCCGCGCGGGACCTGAACGCCTATGTGGTTGAGACCCCCGACAAGGCCCTGGCCATGGCCGCCGCCTCGGACGAGCGGATCGCCAGGGGCGAGGCCGGCTCGCTGGAAGGCTTGCCGCTGGGCATCAAGGATCTGTTCTGCACCGAGGGCGTGCGCACCACCGCCTGCTCGAAAATCCTCGGCGACTTCAAGCCCACCTACGAGTCCACCATCACCAGCCAACTGTGGCGCGACGGTGCGGTGATGCTGGGCAAGCTGAACATGGACGAGTTCGCCATGGGCTCGTCCAATGAGACCTCCGCCTTCGGGCCGGTAGTCAATCCCTGGCGCTCGACCGGCTCCAACCGCAAGCTGACGCCGGGCGGCTCGTCCGGCGGCTCGGCTTCGGCGGTGGCGGCGGACCTCTGCCTGGGCGCGACCGGCACCGACACCGGCGGCTCGATCCGCCAGCCGGCCAGCTTCACTGGCACCGTGGGCATCAAGCCGACCTATGGGCGCTGCTCGCGCTGGGGCGTGGTCGCCTTCGCCTCCTCGCTGGATCAGGCCGGCCCGATTACCAAGACGGTGGCCGACTCAGCCCTGCTGCTCAAATCCATGTGCGGCCACGACCCTAAGGACTCCACCAGCCTGGATGTCGCCGTCCCCGACTTCCCCAGCTTCGTCGGCAAGTCGGTGAAGGGCTTGCGGATCGGCGTGCCGAAGGAATATCGCGTCGATGGCATGCCCGCCGAGATCGAGGCGCTGTGGGAAAAGGGCGTGGAGTGGCTGAAGGCCGCCGGCTGCGAGATCGTCGAGGTGTCGCTGCCCCACACCAAATATGCCCTGCCGGCCTACTACATCGTCGCCCCGGCCGAAGCCTCGTCCAACCTCGCCCGCTATGACGGCATGCGCTACGGCCACCGCGCCGACGCCAAGAGCCTGACCGACGTCTATGAACTGACCCGCGCCGAAGGCTTCGGCGAGGAGGTGAAGCGGCGGATCATGATCGGCACCTACGTCCTCTCGGCCGGCTATTACGACGCCTACTACCTGAAGGCCCTGCGGGTGCGCCGACGCATTGCCGACGACTTCGACCGGGCGTTCGAGAAGGTCGATGCGCTGCTCACGCCTACCGCGCCCTCGGCCGCTTTCGGCTTGGGCGAGGCCAGCGCCGATCCAGTGGCCATGTACCTGAACGACGTCTTCACCGTGCCGGTGAACCTGGCGGGTCTGCCCGGCATCAGCATTCCGGCGGGCCTGGACGCCCAGGGCCTGCCGCTCGGCCTGCAGCTGATCGGCCGTCCGCTGGATGAGGAGACGCTGTTCTCACTCGGCGCGGCCGTCGAAGACGCGGCGGGCTTCAAAGCCAAGGCGGCGAAGTGGTGGGCCTAAGCCGTGATCCAGGCTCGCCGGGATCGTAAGGCCCAAGGGGAAGCCAGCCGCCTTCGCAGGTGATCCTAAACTCCGTGCCCTTCGTGTGCTCTGTGGTTAACCCTTGGTCGTCTGTGTCAAGCGGACAAGTGCAAAGGACCCACCACAGAGCACACGAAGGGCACGGAGTTCGAGATTACGCCGTTCTAGCGGCACAGCCACTGTCTAGCTGCGCTTCGCGCCTTGGTCGGTCGCTGCAATAAAAAAAGCCCCCGCCGGTCTCCCGGCGAGGGCTTTTTCAGTCAGATTGTAGACCTTACGGCTTGATGGCCGCCAGGTCGGCCTGGATCGCGATCAGCTTGGGGCCGTCGATCTGGGCTTGCGGGTACTGGGAGATGTTGCGGATGCTCATCCCCTTGATCTGGTCCAGGCCGTCATAGGTCAGCAGGGCCGGCAGGTCCTTGGCCAGCACGGCTTTGGCGGCGGCGTTGTCCAGCAGGTCGCTGATCGGCCAATCGACCGACGGCGGGCCGTCCTTGGCGGCCGGGGTGTTGACGTCCTTGGTATCCGTTTGGGCCATGGCAACGCTGGACATACCAAGCGCGATGGCCGTCGCGGCGATGATGAGGGTCTTACGCATGAGGTTTCCCCGAGAGGTTTTGATTGATCGAACGGAGACAGAACCCGGTTTTCCAAGAGCGGGCAAGTCCCGGCGAGGTGACAATTCGTTTAGGCGTCGACAATTCCTATATTCGAAACCCCCGTTTTACCCGCCGCGGACGCGGTGTAAGAGCAGCCCATGACCGAGCATTCTTCCAAAATTATCGAAGGCCGCACCGGCCCGTGGGAAATCGTCCTGGGCCTGGAAGTGCATGCCCAGGTGGCCTCCAACGCCAAGCTGTTCTCCGGCGCGGCGGTGGGATTTGGCGCTGGTCCCAACGAACAGGTCAGCCTGGTGGACGCCGCCATGCCCGGCATGCTGCCGGTGATCAACGGCCACTGCGTCGAGCAGGCGGTGAAGACCGGCCTTGGCCTGAAGGCCCAGATCAACACCTGGTCGCGGTTCGACCGGAAGAACTACTTCTATCCCGACCTGCCGCAAGGCTACCAAATCAGCCAGTTCCAGCACCCTATCGTCGGCGAAGGCGAGATCGAGGTGGAGCGGGACGACGGCTCGGTCTTCACCGTGCGGATCGAGCGGCTGCACCTGGAGCAGGACGCCGGCAAGTCGATCCACGACCTGGATCCGGACTGGACCTATGTCGATCTGAACCGCGCTGGCACCGCGCTGATGGAGATCGTCTCCAAGCCCGATATGCGCACGTCGGAAGAGGCGGCGGCTTATGTGAAGAAGCTGCGCACCATCCTGCGCTACCTCGGCACCTGCGACGGCGATATGGAGAAGGGCAATCTGCGCGCAGATGTGAACGTCTCGGTCTGCCGCCCCGGCGCCTACGAGAAATTCCGCGAAACCGGCAGCTTCAGCCACCTCGGCACTCGGTGCGAAATCAAGAACGTCAACTCCTACCGCTATATCCAGCAGGCGATCGAGTACGAGGCGCGCCGTCAGGTCGAGATACTCGAGGACGGCGGCAAGATCGCCCAGGAGACCCGGCTGTTCGATCCGAACAAGCTGGAAACCCGCTCGATGCGGTCGAAGGAAGAGGCGCACGACTACCGCTACTTCCCCGACCCCGATCTGCTGCCGCTCGAGTTCGAACAGGCCTGGGTCGATGCGTTGAAGGCGGGCCTGCCCGAGCTGCCCGACGACAAGAAGGCGCGGCTACAGAGCCAGTATGGCCTGTCGGCCTATGACGCCGGGGTGCTGATCATCGAATCGCCCCGCGCCGACTTCTTCGAGAAGGCCGCCGCCGGCCGCGACGCCAAACTGGTGGTCAACTGGATCACCAACGGCCTTTTGACGCGCCTTGCCGAAGCTGGGTTGGACATCGACGCCAGCCCGATCCCGGCCGCCGACATCGCCGGCCTGGTCGAGCTGATCGAGAACGGGACCATCTCCTCCAAGATCGCCAAGGAGGTGTTTGAGCACATGTGGGCCGGCGAGGGGACCGCCGCCGCGGTGGTCGAGAAGCACGGCCTGGTGCAGGTCACCGACACCTCGGCCATCGCCGCCGCCGTGGACAAGATCATCGCCGCCAATCCGGATAAGGCCGAGGCGGTGAAGGACAAGCCGCAGGCGATCGGCTGGTTCGTCGGCCAGGTGATGCGCGAGACCGGCGGCAAGGCCAACCCGGCCGCGGTGAACGAGATTCTGAAGCAGAAGCTGGGGGTGGCTTAAGGAGCAGGCCTCGGCGAACCGAAGTTTGCATAAATACCCGCAATGGGGGCTTTTTTCTATTGTCCCCGTCAGGTGGTTCAATATGCTGAGCCCGTAGCGGTGTGGCGGCGTTCGATCCCGGCATCACCCGGACCTAGGGGGCTCCCATGGATACGCCTGATCCCGTCACGCCGCTTACCGACGCCGAGCTGGATTTCGTCAAGAAGCTCAACGCCACCTGGACCCGCGAACAGGTCCTTGAGAAACTGAAGGCGGATCTCCAGACGGCGATCCAGATCGAACTCGCGACGATCCCTATCTACCTCTACACCTACTATTCCCTCGTCCGGAACGACGTGAGCGGCGAGGAGATCGACGGCGCCCAACTCTATGCTAACAAGGCCGGCGGGATCATCATGAGCGTGGCGGTGGAGGAGATGCTCCACATGTCGCTTTCATCGAACATCCTGTTCTCGATGGGCGTCGCGCCACAGCTCTACAAGCAGGCGCCGGGCGCCTATCCGACCGGCTTGCCCTATCACAATCCCAAGGGACCGGTCGGTCCGGACGGGCAGACGGCGGTGCAGATTCCACTCAGCAAGCTCGGCTTCGAGCAGCTGTGGCATTTCCTGCAAATCGAGTATCCGGAGCAGTGGGACGCCCTGCCGCAGGACAGAGACTGGGACACCATCGGCCAGTTCTATTCCTACATCCGCTGCCTTCTGAGCACCGATTTTCTGACCGATGCAGACTTCCAGCACGGCAAGGCAGCCTATGCGATCCAGCCCTACAACTACTCGCCGAACAACATCGACACCGTCTATCCCAAAACCGGGTTCGACCCCTGGAAGCCCGCGCCACCGGCGCCGAAGCCGACCTGGGCCGATGGCGCGCCGGGCGCCACGGAGGTCGCGGTCTTTCCCGACGACGCCGATGGCCATGTCGGGCTGACCGAGTTGGTTGCCGTCCAGTCGCTCCGAGACGCCGCGATCGCCATCGACACCATCTGCGACCAGGGCGAGGGCGTGCCGATTTCCGGTCTCGGCCCCAGCCCCGACGATGACCCTTCGAAGCGTGAAGACTCCCACTACGTGAAATTCCTGAGGCTGCAGGCGCAGTTCGCCGAATATGCCGGCACCACCGAGCAGCGCCCGCCGCAGCCGCCGGCGCCGACCGAGGTGATCCAGCCGGCCATTACCCAGCAGGCGCTGCTCGACGCCGGTGTGCTGGTGAAGATGCCCGACAGCCCGGTCGCGGCGAACTATCCGCAATACTATGACGACATCGCCAATTTCTGCAGCGCCTGCTTTCAGTACATGCTGATCATGACCGAAACCATCTATCTGGTTCCGCCGGAAAAGCAGAAGCTGTTCTTCAACGAAGGGCTGCACCGGTCGATGATCTGGGTGCTCGACAAGTACATCCGCACCATCCGCCAGCTTCCGATCACCGAAGGTCCCTATGCCGGCATGATGATGGGGCCGACCTTCGAGAACATATCGCTCGGCGAACGCGAGGTGTCGTTCTTCGGCCTTACCGCGCTCGGCGAAAAGGCGATCGCCGCGGCGGACATGCTGATCTCGAAGCTGACAGGCGAGGAACTCGGCGTACACATGTCGGAGATTTTCGCGCCGGGCGCCGCACAGGCGGCAGCCGCCAAGATCGAGAAGGACGGCGATCTCGTCAGTACACTGAAGAATGTCATCTATTACATCGGCGTCGCGATCTCCAAGACCAGCCCCGGCGGCGCGCCGATGCACCTTCCCGATGTCGGTCCCTACTGGGCCGGCGTTCAACAAGGCTGACCCCGGCCGTCCGCGAGAGGAACACCCCATGGCTTCATGCGCCGGTCCGGGTCCGAAACCCGGCGTCCCCGTGCCCAGCCCCTATCCCTATACAAAGGAGCCGGCCTTTCCGCAGAAGGTCGGCGACCAACCCCAAGGGATGCCGCTGCACGCCTGCATGGGGCTCAACAGCTGCAAGGCCTCGGATCGGTTCGGCGTCGATGGCGCGCCGAAGATCGGAACCAACAACTGCGCTGGCCAGGGTTATTGCTCGACCGGCACAGACCATACCTGCCACGTCCAGAACGACTGCGCCGGCCAGGGCGGTTGCGGCCTCTACGGCACCGGCGAGGAAATGGATAACCCCGGCGCCAACGCCTGCCGCTCGCAGGGGTCCTGCGCGACGCCGATCAACGGCGAACGCTTCAGCACCAATGGTGATAACCAGGGTCTGAGTGTTTGGCTGCGCGCCCGTTATGTGTTCGAACGCAACTGGCCGCAGACCCGTGAGGCGCTGCTGGCCAAGCAGAAGGCGGGCGGTATCCCGGCTGACCGCGCCATCCCCGCAAAGCCCGGCCCCGCGCCGGCGGCCTTCGCATCGACGGGACCGACTTATCTGTGGATTTCTGAAGACAATACCGAACGCGGCAACATGACCGCATGCGGATCCAGCGGGATGAGCGGGGCCGGTGGCTGCAGCTGACGACGCCCTGGTCAGTCTGCCGCGGCTCGGCCTTGGGCTTGGTCTGCGCAGCCAGCATTTCGAGACCATCCTCTCGGGCGACTGGCAAGGTCTCTGGTTCGAGGCGATCTCCGAGAACTTCATGAATTCCGGCGGGCGCCCACGCGCGATGATCCGCGCTATCGCCGATCGCTATCCGATCGCCCTGCACGGCGTCTCCATGTCGATCGGCAGCACCGATCCGATCGACATGGACTATCTCGCGGCGCTCAAGCGGCTGGCCGATGAGGTGCGCCCCGCCTGGGTGAGCGACCATCTGTGCTGGACCGGCGTGAACGGGCTCAATTCACACGACCTGCTGCCGCTGCCGTTGACGGAAGAAAGCCTCGCCCATGTCGCTTCGCGGGTCCGACAAGTGCAGGACTATCTCGAGCGCCCGCTGATCCTTGAAAATCCCAGCAGCTACGTGCATTTCGCGCAGTCCACGCTCGATGAGCCCGAGTTTCTCCGCGCACTGGCCGAGGAGACCGGCTGCGGGCTGCTGCTCGACGTCAACAATGTCTATGTGAGCTGTTTCAACGCCGGCGTCGATCCGGCGGCCTATCTCGACGCCTTCCCTTGCGAGCGTGTCGTGCAGATGCATATCGCTGGGCATCTGGATCTCGGCACGCATCTGATCGACACCCATGACCGGCCGGTACGGTCCGAGGTGTGGGAATTGTTCTGCAGCGCCTGGGCGCGAACCGGCGGCGCTTCGACCTTGCTCGAATGGGACGACCTGATTCCCGACTTCGAAGGATGCCTCGCCGAACTGTTTAAGGCCGAGCGCTACATTGCCGGCGATCCGCCGACGCTGGCTGCCGAGACCGGTGAGGCGAGCGGCGAGGGGGTGTCCAACCCCGTCGGCTTCATCGTGCCGCGGGCGATGGACAACCTGCTTGAGGACGTGACGTGACCGAACTTGCCGTGACGCAGCGGCGCATGCACGAGGCGCTGGTCCGTCCTGGCGCCGATTCGGCGGCCGCGCAGGCCTTGTTCGCAAATAGCGGACGGCTCGGCGCCGCTGCCGGACTGGCGGTCTACCAGCGCGGCTATTTCCTGCGGATCGCCGCCTGCATGCACGAGCAGTTCCCCGCCCTGCGCCACGCGCTGGGGCCAGCCCTGTTCGACGACTTCGTCGCAGACTACATCCGCGACTGCCCGCCCGTGCGGCACACGCTCTATGACCTTGGCCGTCGTTTCGACGACTGGATGAAGGCGAACCGACCCGAGGGCGAGGCCTCCGGACCCTGGATCGATTTCATGATCGATCTTGCCGGCTTCGAATATGCGGTGTTCGCGATGTTCGACGCAGAGGGCGCCGAGGGCCGGCCTCTAGCCGCGCGGGATGCGCCCGACGCCCTGCTGCGTCTCCAGCCTGCCTTTGCGCTTGGCGACTACGGCTTTCCGGTCGCCGGCTATTACCACGCCGTCCGCCGCGGCGAAGCGCCGCCGCCGCCGGAGTCCGAGCGCAGCCATGTCGCGCTGGTTCGGACTGGTTACGTCACCCGCACCGTGGTGTTGACCGAAACCCACCACGCCTTCCTGACCGCCATGCAGGCTGGCTGTAACGTCGAGGCGGCTCTGGCCAAGGTGACGGCGCGGTTCGGCCTTGACCTTGAGAGGGCCCGGCTATCGTGGAGCGATGCGCAAGGCGCCCGCGCCCGCTGGATCGAATGGGGCTTCTTCGTCAGCGCCGATCATTGAGCCGGCCCCTGGTGCTAGTGTCCCGACTCAGAAGTTTGCGGACTCGATATTGGCTCAGTCGTGAGAGACTCTTCCTGCTTTAGGGAGGTTGACGCATGGCTGGGCGGGACCTGCCAGCGGTAGAGCTGGACCAGGGCGCGCGACCGGAATTGACGTCTCTGGCGTCTCGCCGCAACACGGCTCAGGCGCTGGCGTTGCGGGCGCGGATCATCCTGGCCTGCGCCGAGGGCGGTCAGAACAAGGTGATCGCCGAGCGGGTGGGCTGGATCGGGAGACGGTCGGCAAGTGGTGGCGACGGTTTATGGCGCGGCGGCTGGAAGGCCTGCACGACGATCCCCGATCCGGGACCACACAACTAGTTATCGCCCAGCTTGGCTGCCTGCGCCCGGTCGGCGGCGGCGCCGGCTTTGTCGCCGGTCGCTTCCCGGGCCTTGGCTCGGTTGAGGTAGGCCGCCTTCAGAGTCGGCTGCAGCTGGATGGCCTGGTCGAAGTCGTGGATGGCGCTCACTTCGTCATCGAGCCGGCTGTAGATCTCGCCCCGCGCCTCGAAATAGTCCGCATCGTCCGACTTCAGCTGGATAGCCTGGTCCAGATCGCGGATCGCCCGGTCGTCGTGGCCCTGATCGACCAGCACCAGGCTGCGGTCGTAGTAGGCGAGGGCCTCCTTCGGATCGATCGCAATGATCTTGTCGAAGTCGGCGATGGCCAGGTCGTCCTTGCCCGTGCGCAGATAGACCAGGCCGTGGTTGATCAGCATGTCGGTGTTCTTGGGATCCAGCGCCAGGCCGGCGTCCAGCTGAACCAGGGCCTTGGCGTTGTCCCCGTCGTCGAGCAAGGCCGCGCCAAGCCACTCGATAGCATAGATATTCTTGGGGTCGGTTTTCAGCGCCCGGCTATAGGCGGCCTCGGCGCCCTTGTAGTCCGGCTTGTCGAACAACAGATCGCCGGTGTCGTTCCAGGCCTCGACGCTGTCGGGGGCGAGCTGGAGCGCCCGGTCGAATTCGGCCTTGGCCTTGACCTTGTCGCCCGCCGCCATCGCGACCTCGCCACGCAGATCGTGCAGTCTTGCGTCGTTGGGATAATAGCCAAGTCCAGCGTCCGCGATCTTGGCGGCGTTCGCGTAGTCCTTCAGGTCCTTGTAGTCGATGGTCAGATTGCTAAGGGCGTCCTGATCGTCCGGCTTGAGCTTCAGCACCTGCCGATTGATCTCGGTCTCCTTGGCTTCGTCGCCCATCAGTCCGTACTCATAGCCGAGGCGGAACAAATCCTCCTCGTCGTCGGGACTTTGGGCGACCGTGCGTTTGAAGATATCGAGCGCCGCGGCGTGGTCGCCCTGTTCGGAGTCGGTGACGCCCAGATTGAACAGGGCCGAATCGAATTTGGGGTCGATCTTGAGCGCGGCCTCGAAGTCGGCTTTGGCGTGGGGATAGTCCTTCATCGACAGATAGACGCGGCCGTGATCGTCGAGGAGATCCTTGTCGCCCGGCGAGAGGGCCAGGGCGGCGTCGAGCTGGCGCAGGGCGGCGGGATAGTCCTCCTTGTCGCGCAGGACCATGGCGCGGTGATCCATCAGGTCGGTGGACTTGGGCGCCTTGGCCAGCGCCTTGTCGAACAGCGCCAGGGCCTCATCGTACTTATTCTGCTTCGAGAGCAGGTCGCCCAGATCTTGCGTGGCGTCGGTCTGGTCCGGATCGATCCGCAAGGACCGATCGTATTCGGCCCGCGCATCGCCCTCCTTGCCTTCCGCCGCCAGCACCTCCCCATAGGCGTCGTGGAACATGGCGTTGTCGGGGTACTGGCGAAGCGCCTCCAGATAGATTTTCGCGGACGCCGCATAGTCGGATTTGCGATAGTAGACGCCGCCGAGCGCGTGCAGGGTCTCAATATCCGCCGGCATCATGCCCAAGGCCTGTTTGTAGTATTTCAGCGTATCGTCCGAACGCCCAAGCTGGTTGCTCTCGTAACCCTCCTGGTAGACGGCGTCGCCGTCCTTTGGGTCGAGCGTCACAACCCTCCGGAAGTCCGCCAGCGCCACCTCGAAATCGCCCTTTTCGCCTTCCGCCAGTCCGCGGTCGTAGAGGGCGTAGGTATTGTCGGGCTCGATCTTGAGCGCCTCGTTGTAGGTGGCGATGGCCTGCGCATAGTCCTTCCTGGCGTAGTAGACCCGGCCGAGATCGACCATCGGCGTGGCGGTGTGTGGCTTCAGCCGCATCTCGGTTTCCGCGTCCGCGGCGGCGCGGTCGTACTGCCCCAGGCTCGTCAGCACGGACGATCGCGCGCTATAGGCGCTGGTGTCGTTCGGAGACAGCCGCAACGCCTCGGTCAGGTCCGCCAACGCCTTGTCGTAGGTGGAGCGCCCCAGAAAATAGCGGCCGCGATAGAGGACGTTGTCGGAATCGCTCGGATCGGTCCGGACCAGCCGGTCATAGATCTGCAGGGCTTCGTCGAACCGCTTCATGCTTTCAAACTGCGCGCCGACGGCCCGGCCGATGACGCTGCTGTCGGGGCGAAGGCGCTGCGCGGCCTGGTAGTCCTTAAGCGCTTCGTCGTTCTGGTTCAGGTCGCTCTCGAACTCGGCGCGGGCGGTATAGGACCAGGGATTGGTCGGCTTGGCGGCGATGGCGGCGTCGAAGTCCTTGCGCGCCGCGGCTTCGTCGGCGCCGTTGCGGTGGTGCAGCTGGGCTCGCGCGATCAGCGCCGAGGTGTTGTCGGGATCCAGCCGCAGGGCGGTGTTGAAGTCGGCGAGGGCGGCCTGGGCTTGGTGGGCGTCGGTCTCCACCTCGCCGCGCAGGATCAGCGCCGCCGGGTCTACCGGGTCGAGCTTGATCGCCTGCGCCGCGTCGGCCGCGGCCTTGTCCGCATCGCTTTGAGATCGATAGGCCTCGCCACGGCCGACGTAGGCGTCGGCGAGGGCCTTGTTGTCGGCCGGCTTGGCGTCGATCACGTGGGTGCAGGCGGCGATAACCGCGTCGGCGTCCTCGAACTCGGCCCCTGGCGCCGGGCAGGTCGCGGCGGGCGCGGCCTGGGCGACGTCGGTCGGCGCCCCCGCACTTACGACCAGGACGGCGGCGACGGCCAAGGCAAATGGGAGGAGTCGGCTGCGCGCCATGGTCGGTCTCATTTCGAAGGGGCCGGCGCGCCGGCGGGCGTCACGACGACAACCAGCGGTTTGCGGGTCAGCCAGCTGCGGGCGGCCTGTCTGATTTCGTCGGGCGTGACCGACGACAGCAGTGCGGAGGTCTGGTTGATCTCGTCGAGCGAGTCCTGCAGCTGTGGCGCGGCGACCAACTCGCGCGACCACCAGATGTTGGTGGCCATGGCTGCCTCGGTTTCGGCGACCATGGGTTTGCGCGCCGCCTCCACGTCCGCGTCGGTGATCTGGCCGCTGGCGAGCTTCGCGGCCGTGGCCTGGATCTCGCGTCCGACCATCTCCACGTCGGCCGGGCTGGTCTCCACGGCGGCCTCGATGGTCGCCTGGTCGCCGTGGTCCGGCGAGGACATGGCCACGCTGGGTCCATAGGTCAGGCCAAGATCCTCCCGCAGCCGATGCCGCAGGGCGTCGCTCAGCACCCGGGTCATCACGATCAGCGCGACTTCCTCGCGTCGCCGAGCCGGGTCGGCCACATAGAGGGGCCAGACCGCGCCGACGACAGCCTTGTCGGCCTCGCCGTCGTGGGTCGCGTGAACCGTCGGCAACTCGGCTTCGGAATAGTGGGCGAACCAGGCGTCGGGCCGTCGCCGGTCGGTCTGGGCGCGGGCTGGCAGGGCGCCGAGGGTCTGGGCCGCCAGTTCGGTCGCCGTGGCCTCATCGACATCGCCGACGATGGCGATTTCGAACGGCGCCTGGGTCAGCACCGGCTTCAGCACCCGCGAGAAGTCGGCCATCCTCGTGTTGGCGAGCAGAGCCTCCTTGGCGGGCATGGCGAGGGGATCGTCGGGCGCTATCGCTCGCTCCAGGGCGTCGGACAGAACCAGGGCGGGGTTGGCGTGCACCTGCCGGTAGATGACGTCCACTGCGGCGGCGAGCCGGTTATCGACATCGCCGCGAAAGCCGGGGTCGGTCAGGAAGGCCGCCATCAGCTCCAGCTGGCCTGAAAGACCCCGCTCGTTGGTCCGGCCCGCGAGAAAGAAGCTGGTGGCGGAGAGTGACATCTGGACGCTGGCGGCGCTGCTGGCGAAGGTTCGCTGGATATCGGCCTGGTCCAGCAAGCCGAGCCCCCCGGACGGAAGGAAGATGGTTCCGAACTGGGCGGTGACCAGGTCAGACTTCGCCAATTCCGCGCGCCCCGCGCCGATACGGACACGCACCTGAACCTCGTTGTCCTTGAACTTGGTCTGTTTGAAATCCAGCACGACGCCGTTGCTGAAGGTCAGTCGGACGAAGTCGGGTCCGGTGTGAGGCTCACGGCTCACCACATGGCCGGCCGGCCCAAAATTGTTGTAGGGCCATGGCGTCTGCTTCACCGGTTGGGTTGCGTCGGCTCGGGTTGGCGGATGCTCCCAGGCCTGCCGCAGCAGGTCGGCGGTCGGCGGACCCGGCGAGACAAAGGTCAGCAGCGGCCCCGCGCCGTTCCAGTCGCGGTCGAAGGCGGCCTTGACATCGGCCGGGGTCACATCCGCCGCGGCGGCGTCGAAACTGCGAAAGGCTTCGTAAGGCGAGGGGAAGACGTCACCTTCCAACTGATCGTTCATGATCTCGGTCGCCAGATCGGAGGCGTTGCGGGACGCCGCCCCATGCAGGTCGCCGCGCGCGTGGGCGCGCAGCACCGTGACAGCGTGCTCCAGCTCATCCTCGCTGGGCGCGGTGGTCTTCATCCGGTCCAGCTGTTGGCGGATGACGGCCTCCGCCCCCGACCAATCCTCATGGATCGTGAGGGCGGTCACGCAGGTTCGCTCGGCTTCACGACCAAAGCTGTGAGCCGCCTTGGCGCCAAGAAAGGGCGGATCGCCTGCTCGGCCCAGCTCGCTCAGGCGCTCGTTGAGGATGTTGGTCCAAAGGGTCGAAAGCAGCCGGTAGCGATATCGCGCCATATCGTCGGGCTGCGGTCCCAGATTGGCCGTAAGCCGGCAGATATTGAGGCTGGAGGCCGTATGGGCGTTGGCGATGGTCAGGGAGTCTTCGGCCCGGTGCGTGTCGGGTGAGACGTAGGGCGGGCGTTGGGGCAAGGGTCCCGTCGCCGCCCAGTCGCCGAAGACCTGGCGGATCTTCTGTTCGATGTCGTCGGCCGACGCGTCGCCGACCACGACCAGGACGGCGTTGTCTGGCCGGTACCAGCGGTCATATAGCCGCTTGAGCGTCTCGGCGCTGATCGCCTGCACAGACGCGGCGGTTCCGCCGACATCATTCTGCTCGGACCTCAGGCCGGGGGCCATGAAGCCGTTGATCTGCTGAGCGATCAGGCTTTGGTCGCTTGTGCGCTCCGACAGTTCGCGCAGCACGATCTGGCGTTCGCGCTCGACGATCTCGGGCGTGAAGACGGTCTGGCTCGCGACGCCGCGCAGCCAGTGAAACGCCTTGTCGAGCGAGCTTGGCTCGGTGTTGGGCATGTCGAGGCGATAGCTGGTGCTGAACCGTCCGGTCGCCGCGTTCTGGTCACGCCCAAACGCCACGCCTAGCGCCGCGAACGCGGCCTCGTCGCCCGAGGCATCCCAGCGTTGCCCCTTGCTGAACGCCATATGCTCCAGGAAATGGGCGCCGCCGCGCTCGTCCGACGCCTCGTCGAAGGCGCCGACCCGAACCGCGAGGCGCAGCGAAATGGCGTGCGCCGGGGTGGTGTTGGTCATGATGGCGTAGCGCAGTCCGTTCGAGAGCACGCCCAGCCGCACCGCCGGATCGGGAACAATCCGGCCGCCTTCGCCCGCCGCCATGGGCTTGCCGGGGCCCTGGTCCGCCCGCGCCGAGGATGTGATCGCCGCCGCGCAGACGATCGCCAGAACGCCAAAAAACCTATGCGCCAACAAGGAAGTACGCCCCCAAAACCCCGGAGCAACCTATCGGAGAAGGCGGGCGGGCGTCACCTGAAAACCTCTGACGGGCGAATGAAGCGCCTTGGCGGACAGGTTCCTCGACCTTCGGCGCCTCTAGGTTGGCGTGTCCGATTCAAGCTGTACGATAAGGGAGTGGACAATGGCATCGTCTCTGCCAAAACCTCTTTCCGTACGGGCGGTTGGCCCGACGATTTGTGGTTTTTGAACCGATAGGGCTGGGGGGCTTAGAGATTCTCATGAAACAGAAACTGGCAGCGGTGATGTCTGTCGCCGCACTGGTTGTTACGGGCTGCGCCCAAAACAGCCAGGTCGAGCTGGATCCGAAAACCGTCAGCAATGTCCATCGCATCACGCTGGTGGGGCCGGCCGATCCGATCGCGATTGCGGTGGTGACTCAAGGTGAGCTGAATGCGCAGCGGGCCGTGGCCGCCGCCGCGGCGATCCCTTTCGCCGGCGTGCTCGGCGCGGCCATCGCTGGCGGCGTCGCTGGCGGCATCTCCGCCGAAGTCGCCCGCGAGACGTCCAAACCGCTCAATGACGAGGTGGCGCTCGAGAAATACAGCTATGCCGCGGCGATGCGGGACGCCGTCGCCGCCGAACTGAAGGGCGCCGGCTACGACGTGACCGCGGTGGCCGTCGAACACAAGTTGGGTGGTTTCGCCGAGAAGCTCGACGGTGTCGGCGGCGGCCAGACCGACCTGATCATCGACGCTGTCGCGACGGCGAGCTGCACCGATGTCGGTACGGACCAGAAGGCCCATTTCCGCCCCGTGGTGCACCTGCTGGTGAAGCTGACACGCCCTGGCGAGGCCAATCCGATCATGAACAAGGACTTCGTCTATGACGACGAGACGGCGGCCCTGGACGCTTTCCATGTGAAGGGCGATTCGCAATACGACATCGCCGACTACGCCGCGCTGAAGGCCAACGTCAAAGGCTGCCTCGAAGGCATCAAGGCGAGCGCGCCGACGCTGGCGAAGGCGGTTGCGAGCGTGGTCGCAGCGCAGAAAAGCGTGATGGCAGCGAAGTAGCGGCCAAGTCGCTAGTAGCCGTCGCCGGCCACCACCTCGAAGATCAGGCCGCTGGCGATGGCGGCCAGGACGAAGTCGTCGCCGTTACGGTACCAGTAGTAGCCGGGCGGCGGGCGGCGCAGGTGATAGCGGTAGTAGTCGCCAACCACATAGCCGCGCTCGGCCGGCGGCAACACCTGGCCACGGCGGAATCGCCCCGGTCCGCCGACCGGGGCGTAGTCGTGTGGACCCTCCCGAAAGCGGGACCCGGCATAGCCGGGTGGCGGGCCATAACCTGGCGGCCGGCCGTAGTAGCCGCCGGCGGGAGCCGCGTAACGCGGCGGGCCGCCGCCATAGGCTGGGGCGCCATAGCGGGGCGCGGGGCCGCCGTAGCGACCGCCGCCAAAGCCGCCGGCCGCCGGAGGGCCGCCGGCCGGCGGGCCATAGTGGGCATGACCTCCGCCGCCGCCATGGTGGTCATGCGGCTCGGCGATGGCGCTCAACGGCGTCGCTAAGGGCAGGGCGATGACGGCGGCGAACAGGGCGACCGCCAACTTGGTCAGACGGGGGTGAACCTTCCGGGAGGATGTCGGCAGCTTCATAGCGTGGACCTCCCTTCCGTTTGGCCTGGAATCAACATGTCGAGCGAGCCCGTGCGGTCAACACCGTTCGCCCGGGATGAGTTTCTAATACGGCGATAGTCTCATATCGCGCCTGAACCCTTGCTGAACGAGGCGGTCAGCATGTCGGGGCGGCATTTTTCGCCTTGCCGCACGGGTTTCGGCGCGGTCATTGTAGCCGCCAACATATAGGGAGCCCGGCATGAGCCAGCCAATCAAGGTCTACTACTGGCCGACGCCCAACGGGCACAAGGTGACCATCGCGCTGGAAGAGATGGGCCTGGCCTATGAAATCGTGCCGGTGAACATCGGTCGGGGCGAGCAGTTCGAGCCCAGCTTTCTCGCCATCAGCCCCAACAACCGAATGCCGGCCATCGTCGATCCGGACGGACCCGGTGGTGAGCCGATCTCGGTATTCGAGTCCGGCGCCATCCTGCAATACCTCGGCCGCAAGACCGGCCTCTTCTACGGGGCCGATGAGCGGGCGCGGGTGAAGGTTGAGGAGTGGATGTATTGGCAGATGGGTGGCCTCGGTCCCATGGCCGGCCAGCGCAACCATTTCCGCAACTATGCGCCGACCATCGTCGCCGACCAGCGGCAGGTCGCCTATGGCGCCATCCGCTACACCAACGAGGTGGAGCGGCTATATGGCGTGCTCGACAAGCAACTGGAGGGCCAGGAGTTCGTCGCCGGCGACTATTCGCTGGCCGACATGATCATCTGGCCCTGGGTCAATCCGCGCAGCAATTCGGGCTTGGTCGCCGAGGAATTTCCCAGCCTGCAGGCCTGGCACGCCCGGGTCGGCGAGCGGCCGGCGGTGAAGAAGGCGCTGGAGGCGGCGGGTCCTGCGGTGCGCTCCAGCGTGCAGGCCAGCGGCCCCGAGGGCGACAAGGCCAGGGCCATTCTGTTCGGCCAACGCGCACGCAAGTGACCGTTAAGGTCGTTGCAATGTTTTCTTTCGGTTAAGCTGAGTAAATCGCGCGTATACAAGATGTATCCGTGCGAATTCTAGAAGTTAAAAATGGATAATTTCGGGCTTAACTATATTTTCAATAGCTGCGTTCTTTTATGTGGCCACAGGGCGAGAACGCCATCGCGCACAACGCGCGCTGTTGGAAAGAATGGGGCTACCGAGATGATGATTCAGGCAAACATTGAGCCGCCGGCCATGATGGGTCTGCCGCTGCCGACGCCGGAAGCGTCCGGCGACGAGCTGTTCCGCATGGGGCTGCTCTACTCGACCGGTCAGGGCGGCGCGCCGCTGGACTTCGTGTCCGCGCACATGCTGTTCAACCTGGCGGCCATGCGTGGCTCGCTGGAAGCCAAGGTCTACCGCAAGGAGATCAGCCAGGAGATGGCTTCCGGAGACATCGCCGAAGCGCAGCGCGCGGCTCGGGAATGGCTGAGCCACGGCTAAGCTACTTTATCAGCGCGGCCGAAACGTAGGATGACGGACCGAGGGTGTAGTTGAACCCGAGGTCGATCGGCGACAGGTCGCGGAAGTATTGCTGGATAAAAAGTCCGGCCTCGGCGACCGTAGAACGCGGTACGTAGACCACATCGAACCTTCGCAGCGGCACCACATCGGAATCGGACGCATTCCTGATTCCGCGCCTCAGGTCGGCGGTGCGCATCATCGCCCGCCCGCCCACGCTGCGCCGGATGATCACCACCTGATTCTGTTTGGCCGAGGTCTTGAAGCCGCCGGCCATGATCACCGCCTGCAAGGCGTTGATGTCGCCCGGCATGTCGTAGACGCCGGGCTTGTCCACCTCGCCGCCGACGAACACCTTCAGCGGCGCGGACCGTACATTGATGATGACTTCGGGCCGCAGGAGCTGGCTCGAATAGGCCCGGGCGATGATCGCTTCGGCTTCATCGACCGACCGGTCGGCCACCATCACCGACGCCAGCAGCGGCAGGCTGATCCGGCCATCCTGCTGCACCACCACGATCTTGGTCAGTTCGGGCGCCGAGGGAACCTGCACCTCCATTTCGTCGCCGGGGTAGAGGCGGTAGCGCGGCTCGTCATTGGCCCAGGTCGCATAGCCGATATTCGGAAAATCTTCGTCCGTGTGCGGCCCGGTGGCCAACGACGGCATGGCCGGCATGTGCACCGGCGCGCAGGCGGCGAGGCCCAGGCTCGATCCGAGGGCGGCGATGAGGGCGCGGCGAGGGAGCATGTGCGGGTCCGCGAGGAAAACGACCATGGCCGAAGGGTTAAGGAAAATGGGTAACCAAGGGTTAAGACGCGGCGGGCGACGCTGACCCTCGATGCGGCCGATCATGGAATCGCCGGTCACGGAATCGGATGACGTTCAGCAGCTACAACTCAGGACCCGACGGGGTCAGCCCATTCCGGCGCAACGGCGAGGAGGCGAGGGTGCGCCCACGCTACGTCGCCAGCGACGTGGCGACCCTGCTGTGGCGCGAGCGGACGCTGATGCTGCTGGTGTTTTTGGCTATTCTCGCCCTCGGCGTCGCCGGCGCCATGACGCTGAAGACCATGTACGCGGCTCAATCCAGCGTGCTGGTGCGGCTCGGTCCTGAGTACGTCTACCAGCCGGTGGCCGGCGACGCGGCGCGGGGCGCGATCCCTGAGTCCGACGCGGTGGTGGGATCGGAAGTGGAGATTCTCTCCAGCGCCCAGCTCAAGCAGCAGGTGATCGAGAAGATCGGCATCGCCCGGCTCTATCCCAAGATCGGCGCGGGCTACGACCTGGCCGGCCCGGATCAGCGCCGGCTGATGATGGGCAAGGCGATCGCGGCCATGGACAAGGGGCTGAAGATCGCCTCGACCCCTGGCGCGCCGATCGTGCGGATCACCTTCCAGCATCCAGACCCACAGATGGCCGCGGCGGCGCTGAACGCTCTGCTCGACCAGTATCTGGTCTATCGCCGCACCGTCCTGCTCGACCAGACCGCGCCGCTGGAAGACCAGCGCAAGGCCTTCGCGGCCCGGCTGGCCCAGGCCGATGTCGCCTATGAGAACTTCCTTGGCAGCAACAACATCGGCGATTTCGAGGCGGAGAAGACCTCGCTGTCGCAGCTGCAATCCACTCTGCAGCAGCAGAAGTTCAACGCTGATGACCAGCTGAAGGAGAAGCAGGGCGAACTCGATGGCCTGACCCAGCAGGGCGGCCAGTTGGCGCCGGAGATCGGCCTCTATCACGACGTGGATCACGCCGCTCAGGACAAGCTGACGGACCTGAAGGTGCAGCGGGCCAATCTGCTGGGCCGCTACCGTGCGGACGCCTCGCCGGTGCGCGATATCGACGCGCAGATCGCTGTCCTGGAGCGGGCCATCGCTGCCGGCGGGGTGCAGGGCGAGGGCGCCAAGCGGGTAGGGGTCAATCCGGTTTACCAAACCGTCCAGTCAGACAAGATACAGGCGGCCGCCCAGATCAGCGCCCTGCAGCAGTCGTCCGAGGCGCTGGCCGCCCAGATCGAACAGGTCACGGAGCGGCAGTTGCGCCTCGCCCAACTCGAGCCCCAGTACCAGGGCCTGACCCGCGACCGCGACGTGCTGCAGAGCAATGTGCGCGACTTCACGGTCAAGGAGCAGGAGACCGAAGCCGCCGACGCCATCGCCAAGCAGGGCGACGACAACATCTCCATCGTCGAGCGGGCGGTGGTCCCGACCCAGGGCAAGAGCCTGAAGCGGCCGGTGCTGGTGCTGGCCGTAATGCTGGCGGCCTTCACCGCGCTTTGCATCGGCCTGCTCCGCGTCTTCCTGCGGCCCGGCATCCCGACGCCCGCGTCGGCCGCACGGACGCTCGATCTGCCGGTGCTGGCCACGGCGCGGGTCAAGTCCTCGGCCGGCGGCAGGGCGTGACCCACGGCGCAGCGGAGGTCAGCCGCACCAAAGGCCGCCAGCGCTTGTGTGATAGAAATCAGACCGTACGCGTGTGGCGATTCGGGTGATGGTCGATCTGACGGCTGAAATGGCGCAGCTCCTCGCCTCGCTGGGACCGGCGCGGCCGGGCCAGGCGCGGGTGGTGCAGCTTGTCGCCGCGAGCGGCGGGGAGGGGACCTCCACCGTTGCGCGTGAGCTGGCCCGCTTCGCCGCCGGCCGAGCCCGCCGTCCCGTCTGGCTCATCGACCTCGACCTGATGAATTCGCCCCAGTATGCCGCCGTCGCTGCCGATCCGGCCCGCTATGGCGCCCTCGGGCGCGCCACCGCCGCCTCGCCGAACGGGTCCGCCTTCTTTACCGTGCAGCCGCCCACCGTAGGGCCGGACGGCAAGGCCTGGAAGGACGCGCGCTATCTGATCGCCCACCCCCTCGGCGGCCCGCGCCTCTGGGTCACGCGGTTTCGCCGCGAGGCGCTGATCGGCGAGCAGACCGTCCACGTCATGCCTACCGGCGACTACTGGAATGCGCTTCGCCAGCATGCGGAGCTGGTGGTGATCGACGCGCCGGCCGCCGATCGATCGCGCGCGGCCATGACCATTGCCCCCTTCGTCGATTTCTCGGTGCTGGTGGTTGCGGCGGACGGCGCGGATGCGGCGGGACCGGCGGCCCTGCGCGACTCGCTCCATGCGGCCGGCGGCCAGTGCGCGGGCATCTTCTTCAACCGCGCCCAGGTCGAGACGCCGGGCTTCCTGAAGGCCTTCCTGCCGTGACCGTCCTGGCCTGGCCGGGACATGGGCCAGCCGCCGCGAGCCGCCCCCGCGCCACGATCATGGATGTCCTGGCCTTCGCTGCCTCGGTGCTGATGCTGCTGGTCTACGCCCAGCCTTGGGCCATCTTCCTGCCGGACCAGGGGGTGAGCGATACCGGCTCGGCGATCGAGCGGGTGGCGTTCTTTCCCATGTACGCGCTCGGCCTTGGCCTGATCGCAACGCGGCCAGTCTCGGCCTTGAAGGGGCTCGCCGGCCAGCCCTTCCTGGTCCTGCTGCTGGCGGTCGTTGTCGCTTCCATAAGCTGGTCCATCGCGCCGGACGAGACGGCGCGCCGCACGGTCGCCATCGTCATGACCACGGCCTGTGGCGTGGCCCTGGGCGTCCGCTGGCGCTGGCCGGCGCTGCTGGAGGTGCTGGCGAGCGCCTTCGCGGTTTTGTCGCTCGTGTCGCTGATTCTCGGCGCCCTGCTGCCGGACTATGGCCGGATGAGCGAAATCTTCCCTGGCGCCTGGCGCGGCCTGTGGGTCGAGAAGAACGCCTTCGGCGGCATGATGACCTTTGGCGTGATGATCTTCATCTCCGCCGGCCTGCTCAACCGCCAGCGTGCGGTGCTGTGGTGGCCGCTGGCGGGGCTGGACTTCGGCCTACTGCTGCTCTCGACTTCCAAGACCTCCCTGGTCGCCCTGGTGCTGGGCTGCGCTGTGATGGGGTTCGTCCTTTTGGCGCGGCGGGGGCGGGTGACCGCGGTGCTGGCGGTCTATGCCGCCGTTGTGGGCCTAGGCGCGCTGGCGACGGGGGTGTTCTTCGCGCCGGACGTCTTCTTCACCCTGCTCGGCAAGGACGCCACGCTCACGGGCCGCACCAAGATCTGGACCGCCATCGCCCGGCTGATCGCCGAGCGGCCCTGGACCGGCTACGGCTACGCCGCCGTCTGGACCGACACCTCCGGCTGGGGACCGCTGGCCTGGGTGGTAAAATGGGCCGGGTTCAAGCCACAGCACGCGCACAACAGCTGGCTGGAGCAATGGCTCGGCCTCGGCGTGTTCGGCCTGGCCGCCTGGGCGCTCTACTACCTGACCACCCTCTGCCGCGCGATCTGGGCGGTGTTCGCCGGGCGCGGCGCGGTGCTGGCGCTGCCCTTCCTGATCGTCTTCGCCCTGGTCAGCCTCACCGAAAGCATCGCCCTGATCTACAACGACCTGCGCTGGGTGATCTTCGTCATGCTGTCGATCAGGTTGGCGGCGCCGGAATAGCCTACCTCCCGCCGCTTCGCGGGGGAGGTAAAGGCCTCTACCCCAACGCCTCCGCCAGCCGCTCCATGGCGATCCGCGACGTCTGCGGATTGCCGCCCAACCCGATCCGGATCCGGTCTGGCCGGGCGAAATAGGCGCCCGGCACGACGCCGGTGTCGAACCGGGTCTTCAGCGTCTCGACCAGGGTCTCCACATCGCCGTCGATCAGGCGCGGGAAGACAGTGGTGCCGTGGTCGAGCACCTGCTGGTCCAGCCGGGGGTTCTGACCCAGCAGCTGGCGATAGGCGGCGCGGTTGGTGTCGATCAGGCCGTTGGCGCGGGCGCGGAGTTGGGGCAGGCGGTCGAAAGCGACCACGGCCATCCGCTCGGCCACGTGCGGCGGGTGGACGCCGAACAGGTCGTTCAGCCGGCTCATCCGATAGGCAAGGTCCTTGGGCGCCAGGATCCAGCCACAGCGCAGGCCGCTGACGCCATAGGCCTTGGTGAGGCTGGAGGTGACGACGATGTTGCCATCGGGCTGGAAAGCCGTGCGGGCCACGCCATCGCGGAACATCAGCTCGCGATAGACCTCGTCCACCAAGAGGATGGCCCCGACCTTGGCGGCGGCGTCGGCGACCGCCTGGACGGCCTCGTCGCTGTCCAGGGTGCTGGTCGGGTTGTGCAGGTTGGTGAGCACAATCAGCCGGGTCTTGGGCGTGATCAGCTCGGCGATCCGGTCGGGCTCCAGCCGCCAGCCGGCTTCCGGCCGGCGCTCGAAGCGGCGGATGTCGGCGCGCAGATAGCCGAGGGTCGAGGTCAGCAACTCATAGGTCGGGTCCTCGACCAGTACCTCGTCACCGGCCGACAGGATGGCCGAGAAGGCCAGGTGGTTTGCGAAGGAGCAGCCGCCGCCGGGGGTGACAACATTGGCCACCTCGACGCCGAAGCGGTCGGCGATCTTCTGCATCAGCGGCGGATAGCCGCCGGCGTTGGGTCCGTGCAGGGCCAGGTCGTCCAGGGTCAGGTTCAGGTCGGACAGTTGTGCGTCCAGGACGCCGCTAGAGGCCAGGTTGAACTTGGCGGTCGTGCCGTATTTGGCGAAATCCATATAGTCCGACTGGCGGACTTGAGCAGGGGGGGTCATTCGAACACCATCACTCGGCGGGCGCGGAGGCCTTGCGGCGGCTCCAGTAAAGGTAGGGCGGAATGCCCACGAGCATGATCGCATAGCCGATCAGGCTGTTGATCGGATAGGCCCAGAAGGAGGCGCCGACGATGATCACGCAGCCGAGCACGAACAGGCCCGTCACGACCGGCTGCCAGGGCGTCCGGAAGCCGGTGTGAACCGGACCGCCGCGCTTCTCGCGGTAGCGATGCACGAACAGGCAGGAGGCGGTCAGGCCGAAGAACAGGAAGTTCATCGCCGTGACGTAGCTCAAAATCTGCTCGTACTTGCCGGAGAGCGCGAGCACCCCGGTCCAGACCGCCTGCAGCACGATGGCTATCACAGGCGTGCGAGCGCCCTCGGCGATCTGGGCCACTTGACGGAAGAAGAGCCCATCCCTGGCCATGGCGAAGGAGACGCGTGGGCCGGTCAGGATCGACTGGCTCATGAAAGCCAGGGCCGAGAGGGCGATGGCGCCGGCGGCCAGATCACCGCCGATAGGGCCCGCCGTCCGCCGCAGCACATCGGCCGCGGGCGTCAGGGTGCCGGCTAGTCCGTCGATACCCAGCGCGCGCAGGCAGGCGATGTTGACCAGCAGATAGAGGGCGATCACCGCCAAAACGCCGATCACCAGGGCGCGGCCGAGATTGCGGGCCGGGTCCTTGATCTCGCCGGCGACCATGTTCGAGGTCTGCCAGCCGCCATAGCTGAACACCACGGGGATCATGGCCGCGCCGAGGAGCTTGAGGAAGTCGGCCGGCGTGGCGGCATCGACATGGGCGTGGGAGACAACGGGATGGGCGATGAAGATGCCGGTGAAGATCAGCGCGCCGATGGCGGCGAGCTTCAGCAGGCCGAGAAAGCCCTGCACCCCGTTGCCCGTCTTCACACCGATGCAGTTGACCAGGGCGAGGGCGGCCAGGGTCACCACGACGATGATATTCTCCGGCAAGCCGCCGCCGGCCAGCAGATTGAGGTTCTTGGAAAAGACGATGGCCACCGCCGCCATGCCGCCCGACTGCACCACCAGCAGCGTGGTCCAGCCGAACAGAAAGCCCGCCAATGGGCCAAAAGTCTTGCTGAGGTAGGCGTATTCGCCGCCGGTCTCGGGGATGCGCGCCGCCAGTTCGGCATAGACGAAGGCGCCTAGCAGGGCGAGCCCACCGCCCAGCACCCATACGGTCAAGGCCAGGGCCGGGGAGTGGAGGCTGCGGGCGACCACGGCCGGATTGACGAAGATGCCGACGCCGATGACGCCGCCGATCACCAACATGACCGCGCTCGGGAAGCCGATCGCGACCTTCAGCCCATCCTTGCTGAGTTCTTCCGTGCCGATTGTCTGGTCCGTCATGACGACCGCAACTTCATGACGATTTCCCCCCGCGCCACCAGCGGCCATAATGACCGGTAAGCGAATTGGCGCAATGCGCCGTCTACGGCTCGATTTCTTGGCGCCCTTCGCTGTCGCTCGCCCTTCACAAAGCAGTCCGCGTTTGCTACCCCCCGCCGCTCACCACGCGCGGTCGTGGCGGAATTGGTAGACGCGCAGCGTTGAGGTCGCTGTGGGGTAACCCGTGGAAGTTCGAGTCTTCTCGACCGCACCAGTGAACTGAAGGATAGGCAGCGCCGAGGCGACGTAAGCGGGAGTAGGTCACATGACCCGATCGCACGACGACCCTCGGGTCGCCTCGACCGCCGCTGTCGAAGACCTGGAAGATCTCGCCCTCAGCGACGACTATGCGCTGAATCCGGCCTTCGTGGAGATGGTGGTAGACGCCGCCGACCTGGGTGACACCAAGCGCCTGCGCGAGCTGATCGAAGCGCTGCACCCCGCCGACCTGGCCGATCTGCTGGGCTTTCTGTCGTCCAGCTACCGCGAAATCATCGTCCCGCTGCTTAATCCGGACGAACTCTCCGAGACCCTCGCGGAACTCGACGGCCCGCTGCGAGAGGACATCCTTGAGCTGGTCGCGCCGGAAAGCCTGGCCAGGGCCATCGGCGAGATGGACTCCGACGACGCCGCCGACGTGGTCGACGACCTGGAAGATGACAAGCGCGGCGTGGTCTTGGCCGCCATGTCGCCGGCCGACCGGATTTCGATCGAAAGCACGCTACTCTACGCGGACGAGACCGCCGGCCGCCTGATGCAGCGCGAGGTGCTGGCCGCGCCGCAGTTCTGGACTGTCGGCCAGACCATCCAGCACATGCAGACCGGCGGCGATGATCTGCCGGAGTTGTTCTTCGACGTCTATGTGGTCGATCCGTCGAACCGGCCGCTCGGCGCTGCCGCTCTAAGCCTCCTGCTTCGCAGTCCCACCGACGCCCTGCTCTCGGCGATCATGGAGCCGGTCACCGAAATCCCGGTCGAAATGGATCAGGAGGAGGTGGCCTACATCTTCGACAAATACCACCTGATCTCGGCGCCCGTCGTCGAAGCCGGTGGGCGGCTGGTGGGACAGATCACCGTCGATGACATCGTCGGGGTCATCCAGGACGAGAGCGAGGAGGACATGCTGGCCCTGGCCGGCGTGTCGGATCGTGGCCGCAGCGACACCATACTGGGCGTGACCCGCTCACGGTTCTGGTGGCTGCTGATCAACCTCGGCACCGCCATCCTGGCGTCCAGCGTCATCGGCGTGTTTCAGGATTCGATCACCAAGCTGGCGGCGCTGGCGGTGATCAATCCCATCGCTGCTTCCATGGGCGGCAATGCCGGAACCCAGACCGTCACCGTGGCCGTGCGCGCCCTGGCGACCAAGGAGCTCAACGCCGCCAATCTGATCGCCGCGGTGTGGCGCGAGATCGCCGTGGGCATGATGAACGGCTTGGCTTTCGCCGTGGTGATGGGTGTGGTGACCGAGGTCTGGTTCCACAGTCCGATCATGGCGGTGATCGCGGCCCTGGCCATGGTGATCAATCTGGTGGTGGCCGCCATAGCCGGCATCCTGATCCCGCTGGGCCTGGACAAGATGGGCTTCGACCCGGCGGCCTCGTCGGTGGTCTTCCTGACCACGGTCACCGACTGCGTCGGCTTCTTCAGCTTCCTGGGGCTGGCGACGGTGATCATCCTGCACCATTAGGGTGTGTGCTTTAGATGGGCCAAGATCGGGAATGGAGGAGCACATATTCTCGTCATCCCGGCCTTGAGCCGGGATCGGACGGGCCGGTTCCTCATACGTCGTCGGAAAAGCGACGGCGCCTCCGATCCCGGCTCAAGGCCGGGATGACGACGGGGTATTGGGAGCGTCGGCGAATAGTTCCGCTTCGATCAGGCCTTCTCCAGGCCGTTGAAGTAGCCGAACAGCAGTCCGATCGATCCCCACAGCACGGTCTGGATGCCGAGCGAAGCGAGCCGGAAGTCCCATAGGGTCACGGCCGGGAAGCTATTCGGCACCTCGTTGATGTGGGGTAGGGCGGTGAAGATCGCGGCGATGACCACCACATAGGCCGCCACGGCCATCCAGGTCGCGTTCCAGCTCTGATACCGGGGCAGCAGCCGTTGGCGCAGGTAGAGGCCGCCCAGCGTCGCGGCCACCGACAGGGCCATGACCAGGAAGTAGAGGCCGGTGCGGAGCTTGATCGTCTCGGGCAGGCCCACCGACGGCGGGTTGGCTGGGTATTTGAGGGCGGGGACTACATAGAGGGTGACGAGGCAGATCAGCGCCAGCAGCGCGGCCGTAGGCTTGGCGCCCAGGCTGCCCATACGGCCGTAGCCAAAGGCGAACAGCACCGCGAACAGGCCGCCGACGCCGACGCCGATGCCGACCACACCGGTCAGCAGGCCGACGCCGGTCTGGATCTGGCGGCTGAACATTTCCGGCTCTTCCGGCGCGACCTTTTCGCCCTTGGCGATCGCGGCATCGCGCGCCGCATCGTCCTGGGCGGACTCGAAGTTGATCGCCACCGCGACGGCTGGCTCGCCGAAGGTCTTGGCGAAGGCGAAGGCGAGCAGGCCGGCGACAATGCCGATGACGACGCCGCGAAGAACCAGATTTCCCATGGATGCCTGGTGGCTAGTGGCAGGGGAAGCCGAGCAGGTGCCGCGCATCGTGCACCCACTCATGTACGGTCATGCCGCCCATGGAGCCGAACGCGCCGCCTTCGGCGCCGACGAAATAGAAGGCGATCACCGCCAGCATGCCGCCAAGCACCGCCCAGGGCAGGATGGTCTGGAGTGGAATGGCGATCGGCAGGACGATCGATTCCGCTCGGGCGGCTTCGGGCATAGGAATCTCCACACTTGGCCAGCGAACCATAGCGGCCCGGCCGCGCGAACGCTGCTGCGTAACGGTAACAAGAAAGCGTAACATCCCTTACGCCGTCTACCCTGCGGATGTTTCGCGTGGCACAGCGACGCTCGCGTCTGTCAAAAAGAGTCCATGCCGAACCGCATCACCCTGGTCTGCCACGCCACGACGAGAGCGCTCCGCGCCGCGACCTTCGGCGGCGATGACGGTCTTGATGAAGTGGGCCGCTCGAAGGCGGAGCGCCTGGAGGGAAGCCTTGGCCGGGTTGATCATTGCTGGACCAGTCCGGCTTTGCGCGCGCGAGAGACGGCTACGGCCCTGGGGCTTGAACCGACCACGGACGAGCGATTGCGCGACTGCGATTTCGGCCGCTGGACCGGGCTACAGTTCAATCAGGTGCTGCTGAAGGAGCCGCGCAAGCTGGTGTCCTGGATCCGCAACCCAAGTTCGGCGCCCCACGGCGGCGAATCTATCCCCCAGGTGATGTCGCGGGTCGGCGCCTGGATGGGCGAGCGGATGAAGGACAAGGGTCACACGGTCGCCGTCACCCACGCCGCCGTCATCCGCGCCGCCATCGTCCATGTGATCGAGGCCCAGCCGCAATCCTTCTGGCGCATCGATGTGGTTCCGCTGTCGAAGACCGACCTGCGCACCAACGGCCGTCGCTGGGTACTGCGCGCAACGGGACCGATGACCGAAGGCGAAGAAGCGGCCTGATGCAGAAGCCTGACAAGACCTTCCGCATCTTCGCCGGCTGCGTGGTGCTGGTCCTGCTGCTGGTCGCCGGGATCAACCTGTATCAGGCCAGGACGGCTGTCCCGGCCGGTAAGGCCCTGACCTATTCCCAGTTCCTGGACGAGGTCGATCACGGCCATGTCCGCAGTGTGACGGTGGCAGGCCAGAAGATCGCCGGACGGTTCGGCGACAACACCGGCTTTCGGACCTACGCCCCTGACGATCCCGATCTGGTGCGGACGCTGAAGCAGAAGGGCGTGGTCATTGTCGCGGTGGCCGTGACCCCGCCTGGCCCGTCTCTCGGCGCCTCGCTGATCACCGTCCTGCCGACCTTGCTGCTGGTCGGGTTCGGGATCGTGCTGATGACGCGGATGCCTGGCATGGGCATGAGCGGCGGGGCAGGCGGCGGCCTCGGCAAGTCCCGGGCGAAACGCCTTCCGGAGGCCCACGGCCGGGTGACCTTCGCCGATGTCGCCGGGGTGGACGAGGCGCAGGAGAGTCTGCAGGAGATCGTCGATTTCCTGCGCGAACCGCACCGGTTTGCACGCCTGGGCGGCCGCATTCCGCGCGGTGTGCTCCTGGTCGGTCCGCCGGGCACGGGCAAGACACTGTTGGCGCGGGCGGTGGCGGGCGAGGCGAACACGCCCTTCTTCACCATTTCGGGCTCGGACTTTGTCGAGATGTTTGTCGGCGTCGGCGCCAGCCGCGTGCGGGACATGTTTGAGCAGGCCAAGAAGAACGCCCCCTGCATCATCTTCATGGACGAGATTGACGCCGTGGGCCGGCGGCGAGGCGCGGGCTTGGGCAATGGCAATGACGAGCGCGAGCAGACCCTGAACCAGCTGCTGGTGGAGATGGATGGTTTCGCCGCCAACGACGGAGTCATCTTGATCGCCGCCACCAATCGGCCCGACGTGCTGGACCCGGCGCTGCTGCGTCCCGGTCGGTTCGATCGCGAAGTCGTAGTGTCCAATCCGGACGTTGGCGGCCGTGAGCGGATTTTGCAGGTGCACGTGCGCAAGACCCCGCTTGAGGCGGATGTCGATCTGAAGGCGATTGCGCGCCGCACGCCGGGTTTTTCGGGCGCCGATCTGATGAACCTGGTCAACGAGGCGGCCCTGCTGGCGGTGCGGCGGGACAAGGCGGCGGTAGGGCTCGCGGAGTTCGACGACGCCAAGGACACGGTCACCATGGGCGCCGAGCGGCGCACCTATGTGATGACCGACGAGGACAGGCGGTTGACCGCCTATCGCGAAGGCGGCAGGGCGATTGTCGCCCTGCACGCGCCATCGGCCGATCCGGTGCACAAGGCGACCATCATCCCGCGCGGACGCTCGACCGGCATGGTCAAGCAACTGGCCGAGGAGGACCGGCAGGCGTCCGGGCTCGTGCATCTGACCTCCCGCCTCGCCATCCTGATGGCCGGCCGCGCCGTGGAAGAATTGATCCTCGGCGCCGACCGGATCACCTCGGGATCGGCCACGGACATCGACGAGGCCACCAAGCTGGCGCGGTCGATGGTGACGCGCTGGGGGCTGTCGAAGACGCTTGGCGCGATGGCCTATGGGGACGACCAGGACGAGGTCTTCCTGGGCCACTCTGTCTCGCGGACGCACGATGTGTCGGAGGAGACGACCCAGGCGATCATTGTCGAAGTGCGCAAGCTGGTCGATGGCGGCTTGGAGCAGGCGCGGCGGATTCTGGCGGAGAACCGCGACGCGTTGGAACGGGTGGCGCAGGCGTTGCTGGTCCAAGAGACCCTGACGGGCGACGAGATACGCGCCCTGCTGAATTAGGGCAGGCGAGGGCGGAATCGCCGCCCTCAAAATCGCCTGTCAGGCTTGTCCGTCACAGTCGGCGCCTATCTTGCCAGTTGAAGCTTGGGCGAGACCGCCCCTGTCTCAAACTGGGCCAAGAGTGCGATGAACCCCCGATATAAGGTTTCCCGCTCAGGGATCGAACTGCTGAAGGACTTCGAAGGTCTGCGCCGTCAGTCGGCTCAGCTTCCGGACGGTCGCTGGACCATCGGCTATGGCCATACCAAGTCGGCCCGCGCCGGCGTGACCATCACCGAGGCGGACGCCGCGGCGCTGTTGCAATACGACCTGATCGAGGTCGTGAACGCGGTGAACGACTGGATCTTCACCCCGGTGACGCAGAATCAGTTCGACGCTCTGGTCTGCTTCGCCTTCAACCTCGGTCTGGAAGCCTTCCGCGCCTCCACCGTCCTGCGCCGGGTCAACGAGGGCTCCATGCTGCAGGCGGCCTGGTCGCTGGAAATGTGGCGCAAGGCCGAGTTCGAGGGCCATGAATTCGTGGTCGACGCCCTGGTGCGTCGCCGCGCCGCCGAGAAGGCCCTGTTCCTGACCCCCGCCGACGGCTGGGTCGCCGCGCCGTCGCCGGTGTTGCCGCCCCGGATCGACGACGAGGTCTGCCGCGCCATCCCGAAGGAAAAGCCCGCCGACCTGCGCGCAACTCTCGAAGGCTCGACCGCCACCGTCACCCGCGAAGACGCGCCGTTGGCGGCCGCGCCCGCAGAGCACGTTCCCGTCGAACACGCTCCGATCGAAGCCGCGCCGGTGATGGCCGCCGCCGCTGTCACCGGGGCCGTCGCCTACGCCGCCGAAACCTTCCATCACGAACAGGCGCAGCCTGAGGCCGAGCCCGTTCACGAGCCGATGGCCGCTCCCCTGCCGCACCAGATGGCCGACGCGACCCAAGCCCTGTCCGCCCGGCTGGAGGCCATGGTTCCGAGTCTCACTGAGCCGGCGGCTTCGATCGAACATGTCGCCCAGCCTGTGGTCGAGCCCCGCGCCGACCTCGATCTGCCGCTGCCTCCCGAGCCAGTGGCTGAGCCTGCCCCGATCGAGCACGTCCCGGCAGCATCGGCCGAGCCCATGCTGTTCGAACGGCCGGTGGTCCAATCGCGCTGGTTACCCGATCCGATCTCCTATCCCGAACGCGAGGCGGTCCATGAGCCTCAGCCCGCGTCGGCCGACCTGTTCCAGGGTCCGGTCTTCCGCGAGGAGCACCACCCCGACGGCTTCGAGACTGTCGATGTTCAGCCGGCCAAGCTTGGCTTCCTGCCCTTCCTGATCCTGGCCTTCGTTGGCTTGATCATGTTCGCTGGCGCCGCCACCTGGGCCTTCAACGCCCGGTCTTCCGGGGGAATGATCGCCGTGGGCATCGGCTTCGCTCTCATCGGCGTTGGCTGCGTCGCCTGGGCTGTCTACGCCTTGCTGTCCAAGGTGGGCGATCTGGACGAATAGCCGCCCTAAACGCCCGTGGGGCACAGCAAAAATTTCGCGCCTATCGAAGGGCCGTGGTAAGCGGATCGCATGATCCCGAACCACGGCCCTTCTTTTGATTTCGACCTCGGCGAGACCGCTGACGCGATCCGCGAGACCACCAGCCGCTTCGCCGCCGATGCGATCGCGCCCATCGCGGCGGAGATCGACCGGACGAACGACTTCCCGCGCCAGCTCTGGCCCCGGATGGGCGAGCTTGGTCTGCACGGCATCACCGTCGAGGAGGAGTATGGCGGCCTTGGCCTGGGCTACCTCGAGCATGTGATCGCCATGGAGGAGGTGTCGCGCGCCTCCGCCTCGGTGGGCCTGTCCTACGGCGCCCACTCCAACCTCTGCGTCAACCAGATCCGCCGCTGGGGCACGCCGGACCAGAAGCAGCGTTATCTGCCGGGGCTGATCAGCGGCGAGCATGTCGGCGCCCTGGCCATGAGCGAGGCGGGGTCGGGCTCGGACGTCATCTCCATGAAGCTGCGGGCCGAGCGGCGCGGCGACCGCTATGTGCTGAACGGGACCAAGTTCTGGATCACCAACGCCCCGCACGCCGACACCCTGGTGGTCTACGCCAAGACCGATCCCGAAGGCGCGAGCAGGGGGGTCACCGCCTTCCTGATCGAGAAGGATTTCAAGGGTTTCCGCTGCGCCCAGAAGCTGGACAAGATGGGCATGCGCGGCTCCGACACCGGCGAGCTGGTGTTCGAGGACTGCGAGGTGCCGGAAGAAAACGTCATGGGACCCGAGAATGGCGGCGCGGGCGTGCTGATGAGCGGGCTGGACTATGAGCGTGCGGTGCTGGCCGCCGGCCCCCTGGGTATCATGCAGGCCTGCCTGGACGCGGTGCTGCCCTATGTCCGCGAGCGCAAACAGTTCGGCAAGCCGATCGGCACCTTCCAGCTGATGCAGGGCAAGGTGGCGGACATGTATGTCGCGCTGAATTCAGCCCGCGCCTATGTCTATGCGGTGGCCAAGGCCTGCGACGCCGGCCGCACCACGCGGTTCGACGCTGCGGGGGCTATCCTGCTGGCGTCCGAGAACGCCGTGAAGACCTGCCTGGAGGCGATCCAGGCCCTGGGCGGCGCCGGCTATACCAAGGACTATCCGGTCGAACGGCTGCTCCGCGACGCCAAACTCTATGACATCGGCGCCGGCACCAACGAGATCAGGCGCTATCTGATCGGCCGGGAGCTGGTCGGCTCTTAAGATAATTCACGCAGAGGTGTTTCGGAGTGGGCTGCCCGCGATTCACCGTTTCAACTATGTCATGGGGCCGATGACACACGGGCGGGCTGTCTTGCGGGCGTCGATGAAAAGCCTCCTTCCGACCTTGGGCGCGATTGCGGGCGTCGTGACGCTGGCGCTGGCCGGCTGCGCCAGCCCGCGCACCGAGATCGTCGCCGCCTGTCCCAATGCGACGCAGAAGCCCACCGCCGCCATGGTGTTCGGCCGCGTCTCCGTAGGGTCGCCCAGCGTCAGCGAGGCCGAGTTCAGCCGCTTCCTCAACCGCGAAGTCAGCCCCAGATTTCCCGACGGCCTGACCGTGGTCGATGCCCGCGGTCACTGGACCCCGCCGGCCGGCTCGACCATCCACGATCCGTCCAAGCTGGTGATGGTGGTCCTGCACGGCTCGCCCGACGACGGGGCCAAGCTCGATGCGATCCGCGCGGCTTATGAGACGCGTTATCACCAGCAGTCTTTGCTGCTGCCGACCAGCGTGGGCTGCGTTTCGCTCTAGCCCTGCTGGCCCCAGGTCGCGAACATGCCGATGGCGGCGATCAGCATCACCAAGGTCGCCAGCCAGCCGAACACTTTCAGGCCCGGCCCGATAGTGAAGCCGCCCATCACCTTCTTCTGGCTCACGAGCAACATCATCATCACCATCACCGGAACGGCGACCACGCCATTGATCACCGCGCTCCAGAACAACGCCTTGATCGGGTCGATGTGGACGAAGTTGAGCAGGGCGCCGATCACGAAGGCGGCGGCGATGAGGGCGTAGAAGCTGGGCGCCCGACGCACCTTTCGGGCGAGGCCCACATGCCAGCCAACGGTTTCACCAACGGCATAGGCGGCCGATCCGGCCAGCACCGGCACCGCCAGAAGGCCGGTGCCGACGATGCCCAGCGCGAAGATGACGAAGACGAATGGTCCGGCGATTGGCTTCAGCGCCAGCGCGGCCTGGGCGGAGGTCTGCACGTTGGTCACGCCGTGGGCGTTCAGGGTCGCCGCGGTGGTCAGAACAATGAACAGCGCCACCACGTTGGACAGGAACATGCCGATGTAGGTGTCGATGCGGATGCGCTGGAATTCCGGCTTGGCGCTGCCTGGATCGCGCTCCAGCGGCTTGGCGTCCGGGTTCTCGCGAACCTCGTCGGCCTCTTCCTCTGCCTGCCAGAAGAACAGATAGGGGCTGATGGTGGTGCCGAGGATGGCGACCACGGTGGTCAGGTAGGCCGGCTTCAGACTGATGTTGGGGACCACCAGGTGATAGCCCACCTGCGCCCAGGGCAGGTGGACCACGAAGGCCACGCCGACATAGGTGAACAGGGAAAGCGTCAGCCATTTCAGCCAGCGCACATAGTCGGCGTAGCGGGCAAACACCTCCAGACAGAGCGAGACGACAGCGAAGCCGACGACATAGATCCAGATCTGGCCGCCGACGACCAGTTGCAGCGCCGCCGCCATGGCCCCGAGGTCGGCGCCCAGGTTGATCACATTGGCGACCACCAGCAGCAGCACCAGCACATAGAGGATGGGCGCGGGATAGTGCTGGCGGATCACGCCGGCGATGCCGCGGCCGGTCACCCGGCCGATCCGGGCGCTGATCTCCTGGATCGCGCACATCAGCGGCCAGGAGAACAGCAGCACCCAGCCCATGTTGTAGCCGAACTGGGCGCCCGTCTGGGAATAGGTGGCGATGCCGCTCGGATCGTCGTCGGACGCGCCGGTGATCAGGCCGGGGCCGAGCACGCGCAGGAACTTGCCCGGCGCCTTTAGAATCTGGCCGAAGGTCGGCCAGACCAGCGCTGACGATTGATTGTCCTCGGCCATCAGACGGTTAGCCCCTCAACGTTCCGGCGATGCGCCGTCTACCGCAACGCTCGGACCCGACTATCGATCCGTCTCAGGGTTTCGCCTGAGCCGCCTTCTGTTCGGCGGCGTCCATTTCGGCTTTGCGGAAATTGGTCCGCACCGCGTCGCCGCCGGTTCCGAACTCCATGAGCTGGTCGGTCTTGGCCGAGTATACCGGCCACTTCGGCCCCGAGGCGCACGCCGGCGCGCCGGTCTTGGCGAAGGCGACCCAGCAGGAGTGCATGAGCGTGGCCTCCACCTTGTCTTCGTCGGACATGGGTCCGAACATAGCCACCGCCGGCCACTTAAACACGTAGGGAATTTCCGTGGCGTGCCCGGCGCCAGGGGCTGTCGCCCGCTTTGCGCTGCCGACATAGGAGAAGAAGTAGAGCCAGGCCGGAGAGCCCTTGGCGTTGAAGCGGCCGGCGATCCAGCGGGCTGGCGAGCCCGCCAGGCCGTTGATGAAGTCCGTCTCTACTTGCGGCGTTACGCCGGGTGCGCCGGCGATCAGCGAGGCCTCGAAGCTGTTGGAGCCGATGACGATCGGCACGTCCAGCCCCTTGCCGGCGGCGAAGGCGTTGTAGGCCGACTGGGTCACCATCCGCCCGTCGATGGTCGTCCCGGCCAGGTTACGGACATTGCCGGCCGCCAGCAGCTTGTCGGCGGGCACGGCGCGGAGCTGATCGGTCGTGGCCGCGGCGCCCGCCAGGCCGAGGCTGGTGGCGATGGTCACGCCATGGGCTTCCTGGGCGGCCAAGGACTGGGCGCCGCCCCAGCCGATGTTGCTTTCCATGATCGCCCGATTGAACAGGCCATCAACCTTGTTGACGCCCAGCAGGGCGACGATGTCGATGGCGCCGGCGCTCTCGCCGAACACCGTGACGTTGGAGGCGTCGCCGCCGAAGGCCGCCGCGTTGCGCTTGACCCATTTAAGCGCGGCGATCTGGTCCATCAGCGCGTAGTTGGCCAGCGGCTGCGATCCGGGCGCTTCCTTGGTCAGGGCCGGGTGGGCGAAGAAGCCGAAGGGGCCCATGCGGTAGTTGATGGCGACGAAGACGATGCCGTCACGGGCGAAGGCCGAGCCGTCATAGATCGATCCGGCCCCGACGGTGTTGGCGCCGCCGTGGATCCAGACCATCACCGGCGCGTGGGCCGCGTTCTTCGGGGCGAAGACGTTCAGCGTCAGGCAGTCTTCGCTGATCGGGCCGCTGGCGCCGCCGCCGTTTGGCAGCCCGCCTGGGTTCATCTTCTGCATGCAGGAGGGGCCGTTGGCGTTGGCGTCGCGGGCGCCGGTCCAGGGCAGCGGCTTGGCCGTCGGCTTCCAGCGCAGCGCGCCCACCGGTGGTGCGGCATAGGGGATATCGCGGAACACCACGACGCCGTCGGTGGCCGTGCCGGCCAGCGCGCCGCTCTCGACCCTGGCCTTCGCCGGATCGGCGTTCGCCGCCGGAGCCAGCGCCAAGGCCGCTAAGGCCCCGATCAGCGTCACGATCGTCTTCATGGTTTCCCCCATTCGATGTTCTAGGGCGCAGGATGCAGACGTAGGCGAGCGGCGCAATGGCTGGCCAAGACTTTTGTAGATTACGGCGCCCGCCCAGCCTTCCCCTGCGGCCGCCTTGTGCCGCGCCCTGAAGCGCCGCAATAGGGTTGAGAGACACAAGACCAATCAAGGCCGACACCCGAGGAAGCCATGCCTGACGCGACCGTGGACTACATCATCGTTGGCGCTGGGTCGGCGGGCTGCGTGCTGGCCAACCGGCTCACCGCCGATGGGCGCAATAAGGTGCTGCTGCTGGAAGCCGGCGGCGACGATCGGCCGACGCGCGAGCCGTCACAGTTCATGTCCAACCTGATGATCCACGTGCCGGTGGGCTATGCCCAGACGCTGAAGGACCCGAAGGTCAACTGGCTCTATCCCACCGAGCCCGATCCGGGCACCGGCGGACGGGTGCATGTCTGGCCACGCGGCAAGGTGCTGGGCGGTTCGTCCTCGATCAACGGCCTGCTCTATATCCGCGGGCAGCACGCGGATTACGACGGTTGGCGACAGCTGGGCTGCGAGGGCTGGTCGTGGGACGATGTCGAGCCCTATTTCAAACGCTCCGAACACCAGGAGCGCGGCGCGAGTACACACCATGCGGTCGGCGGGCCGCTGAACGTGTCGGACGTCACCCAGAACCACGAGGTGTCGGACGCGGTGGTCGAGGCCTGCGTCGAGGCCGGGATCCCGCGCAATGCCGACGTTAACGGCGAGAACCAGGAGGGGGTCAGCTACTACCAGCTGACCGTCAAGAACGGTCAGCGCTGCTCGGCGGCCGTCGCCTACCTGCATCCTGCCATGGGCCGCGCCAACCTCACCGTCGAGACCCGCGCCCTGACCATGCGGGTGCTGTTCGAGGGCAAGAAGGCAATCGGGGTCGAGTATCTGCAGAACGGCGTGCGCAAGGTCGCCAAGGCCCGGCGAGAGGTGATCCTGGCCGGCGGGGCGATCAATTCACCGCAACTGCTGCAGCTGTCCGGCATCGGCCCGGGCGACCTGTTGCGCGAACATGGGATCGACGTGGTCGCCGATCTGCCAGGCGTGGGTGAAAACCTGCAGGACCACTATGTGATGGCCACCACCTACCGGCTGAAGGCCGGCACGATCTCGGTCAACGAACTGACCAAGGGACCGCGCTTCGTCGGCGAAATCTTCAAATACGCCTTCCAGCGCAAGGGCCTGTTGACCCTGTCGGCGGCCCACGTGGCGGCCTTCTGCAAGTCGCGGCCGGATCTGTCGGGGCCCGACATCCAGTTCCACATCCTGCCGGCGTCGCAGAACCTGGAGAAGGCGATGGAAGGTCAGATGGAGCTGGACAGTCTGCCTGGCCTGACAATCGCCCCGTGTCAGGTGCGCCCGGAGAGCCGGGGGACCATTCGGATCAAGTCGCCGGACGGAACCGTCTACCCCGCCATCGCGCCCAACTACCTGTCCGATCCGCTGGATCAGGAGGTCGCTGTGGCTGGTCTGAAGTGGGGCCGCAAGATCGCCGCCCAGCCGGCGCTGAAGCCCTGGATCGAGCACGAGATGCTGCCCGGCGTCGAGCTCGACACCGATGAGGCCCTGCTGGAATACGCCCGCATGGCCGGCTCGACGATCTATCACCCGGTGGGCGCCTGCCAGATGGGCCACGGCCCCATGGCGGTGGTCGACCCCGAACTGCGCGTGCGCGGCGTCGAAGGCCTGCGGGTGGTGGACGCCTCTGTGATGCCGCGCCTGGTCTCGGGCAACACCAATGCGCCGACGATCATGATCGCGGAGAAGGCGAGTGATATGATTTTGGGGAAGGTGATGGCTTAGGGGCGCGGCGTCCCGGCAGGCTGACGGTCGATCAAGGTCCACAGTCCTGATCAGCCGTATTCGCCATCCTCCTAGCGCCAGGAAAGCTGGTTCTTCGGAAGCTTTCCCGTGGGATCATACACCGTGACCCGGTGCGGCGGATCAGGCCCCCAGCGCCATAACACAAGGTTCTGATCGTCCGCCGTTGCGCCGTTGGCGAAGCTCGGAACCAGCATACCGGCGGCGCCCTCCGAGATCAGGCGTCTCACGACGCCCCAGGATGCCGGCTCTCGGCCGGCAATCAGTGCGTTACCCCATGCGCAGGCCAGATCGCTTAGCTCCACGCCTACACTCGCCCGATCGGTATCGGTGCGCAGGTCGGCGATGTCCTCGCAGTCTATGTCGTAGCTGCACAGCACGTAAGGCGTCAGGCGATGGGCAAATCCGCCCGAGACCTCTCGGAACACCGTATTGAAGCCGAGCGACAGATATAGAGTTTCCAGTCCGGGCCAATTGAAGCGCCGGCCCTTGAGCGCGGCGCCCGCGCCCGACAGCGGACTCCAGGCCCAGTTGGGATCATGCGCGCGGAAGCACTCGCCCCTAAACCGCACCGGGGAAACTCAAGCGTAGCCGCCGGTCGCCAGATGATCGACATAGTCCCGCACGGCCGTCGCATTGCCTGACTTGACCAGCGCCTCGGCCGTGCGACCGCCGAACGCGGGAATGGGCTCAGCGCGATACCAAGCCATTGCTTGCGCACCGCCGCCCGCCCAGCCCTGGACGAGGTTGATGATCTCCAGCATCTCGCGCACGCGGCTTTGAGCCTTCGGGCCGTCGCGGCGGCTGGCTTTCTGAAAGACCTCGCGGGCGAGCCCCGCAGTTTCCGCCAGTTGGGCCTTGGACATACTGAAAGCCTCGGCCACGTCATCCACGTTCACGGCGCCTCGCTCGTCCATCAGGCTAATGATCGAGAAACGACCAGACGCGATAGGGCTCACGATCTTGCGGGCACGCGCCTCGGCGGCGGCGGCCTTCTTGGCTACCTTGGTCATGCGCCGCTCCATTGACCTACATTTCGGTCAATATGTAGACGGATGACTTCGGTTGCAAGTTATGGCTTATCCGGCGCGCACGAGCAGGATCCTGATTTGCCGTAGGGTGCACATCGCAGGCGCGTGCGCGGTCTACTCGGCGCCGCCGGCGCGCCCGTTATCATTGGCTTAGGCCTTACCCGATAAGGGTTTGCTGGACTTTGAAGGAACCGGCGGCAGGCAGGCGCGCGCGGCGTGTTTCACGATTTACGCACCAAATTGGCGGTCTTGTACGGCGCCCTGTTCGCGGTTGGCCTCGGTGTGATCGCGATCGCGGTCTATGTGGCCACGACCCACAACGTTGAACACATGGTCAGAAACGATCTGATCGCCAGCGGCGTGGTGTTCGATAATCTGTCGGACGTCCGCTACCGCAAGATGGCCGACGAGGCGGACATTCTGGCCCATGACTTCGGCTTTCGCGCCGCGGTCGGCACCAATGACAAGGCTACGGCTCGCTCGGCGCTGGGCAATCTGGCGTCGCGGTTCGGGATCAGCCTGGCGTTTGTGGTTACGTCCGACGGACAGGTTATGGCGGCTGACCCCAGCCAGGACGGCGCCTTGCCGGCGGCCGTCGTCGCGACGGTTCAGTCCGGCGACTCAGCCTCCGGCGTCTTTGTCCGTAACGGCGTGGTCTATGAGGCGGCCAGCGCGCCGGTCCTGACCCCGGCGCCGGCCGGGTGGGTGGTGTTCGCGACGCCGCTGGGACCTGAGGCCATGAGCGGGTTGACCAAGCTGTCCAGCTTGCCGCTGACCGCCGACATCCTGCAGCAGCGGCAGGACGGATCCTGGGTCAGCCTCATGGACCGGCGGCGCCCCAAGGTCACTGCCAGCCTCGCCGCGCTGGTCTCCGGTTCGCTGAAGGCGAAAACCGTCAAGGCGGCGGAGATTGCCGGCCCGGATGGCGGCGCGGTCGGCCTTGCCCGTCGTCTGCCGCTGCTCGATGACAGCCAGCATCTGGTCCTGCTGCTGCAGTGTCCGCTCAAGGCCGCCTTGGCGCCCTATGGATCGCTGGTGGCGACCATTCTCTTGATCGGCGGCCTTGGCCTAGCCTGCCTTATAGCCGCCAGTTGGTTCCTTGCCCGTACGCTGACGCGGCCGATCTCGGCGCTGGCGGACGCGGCGCGGGGGCTGCAACGGGGGGACACCGCGCGGGTCGCCGTGACCGGTGACGACGAAATCGCCCGGCTCGGCCTGGTGTTCAACGCCATGGCCGGAGAGATCGCGGAACGGGAAGCTGGCCTGAGACAGGCCCGCGACATCGCGGAAACCGCAAACAGGGCCAAGTCCACCTTCCTCGCCAACATGAACCATGAGGTGCGCACGCCCCTGAATGGCGTGCTGGGCGTCGCTGGCGTGCTGAAAACGACAGCGCTCGATGGGCGTCAGCAGCAGATGGTCAGCTTGATCGAGACGTCAGGGACCACGCTCCAGCATATTCTCAACGACGTGCTGGACATGGTGGAGCTCGGCTCCGGCGAAATCGTCATTGCTACCGAGCCGTTCTGCCTGGCCGGGAGCGTTCGCTCCCTGTGCGCGGGCGCCTCGGCCAATGCTGAGACCAAGGGGCTGGCGTTTCATCTTGAAGCCGATGAGGCCGTGCTGGGCTGGGTGTGTGGCGACCGCCGCCGGATCGAGCAGATCCTGGACAACCTCCTGTCCAACGCCGTCAAATTCACCGCGGCCGGCGGGGTGTCATTCAGCGTCGGGCTCACGCCCGATGGCGGCGCGCACCGGTTTGTGGTTCGCGACACCGGCATGGGGTTCGACCCTGCCAGTCTCGCCAAGATGTTCGAGCCCTTCAGCCAGGTCGATGGCTCCATGACCCGACAGTTCGGCGGCACAGGCCTCGGCCTCTGTCTCGCCCGCGATATGGCAAGGGCGATGGGCGGAGAGGTGTCGGCCGAAGGCGCGCCAGGGCAGGGCGCGGCCTTCACGCTCACCTTGTCGCTACCGGCGGCGGAACCCCAGGCCGATGTCGAAGGCGCCGAGACCACACCGGCGTCCCCGGCTGGCCAGGCCGAGCCGGTCGCCACGGCGACGCCTGAGATGGATGACATCGAGCCGGCGGAAGGCGCGTTGCGCGTGCTGGTGGTCGATGATCATCCGGCCAATCGACGGCTGATCGAGCTGATCCTGGGCTCGGTGGGCGCAGATCTGGTCAGCGTCGAGAACGGCGCCCTGGCGGTAGACGCCTACAAGGCCGCGCCCTTCGACGTGGTGCTGATGGACCTGCAGATGCCGGTGATGGACGGCTTCACCGCCATTTCGCTGATCCGCGAGCATGAACAGCAGACCGGCGCCGCACGCACCCCCATCATCGTCATCAGCGCCAACACCCAGGCGGAACACCATGCGGCCTCGGCGGAGGCAGGGGCCGACAGCCACCTCGCCAAGCCGATCCTCGCGCCCACCCTGTTCGCGGCGCTGGAGGAAGCTCTGGCGGACGCCGACGCTGAGCCTGCCGACAATCGACAGGCCGTCTGAGCCGCGTATCGGGGGGCTGAACGGCCCTGCGCGCCAGGTCATCCTGTGTTATGAGCAGCGCCCGCCGGTCGAAGCTGTGGACCGATAGGCCCAAGACCCGAGCAGATGAACCACCCGCCTTCCCGATTTTCCATCGCACCTATGATGGACTGGACCGACCGGCATTGCCGGGTGTTTCACCGTGGGCTGTCGCGGCGGGCGTTGCTCTATACCGAGATGGTGACGACCGGGGCGGTGTTGCATGGGGATCGGACGCGGCTGCTGGCTTATGACCCGGCGGAGCATCCGGTGGCGCTGCAGCTGGGCGGGTCGGATCCCGCGGACCTGGCCGAGTGCGCGCGGATCGGCGAGGCGCTGGGGTATGACGAGATCAATCTGAATGTCGGCTGCCCGTCGGATCGGGTGCAGAGCGGGCGGTTCGGGGCCTGTTTGATGCGGGAGCCGGCGCTGGTTGCCGATTGCATGGCGGCGATCGGCGAGGCGGTCGGTGTGCCGGCGACCCTCAAATGCCGGATCGGGGTCGATGACCAGGATCCGGAAGATGGCCTGTTCGGCCTGGTCGATCGATGTGCGGAGGTTGGCGTGCGCACGGTGGTGGTGCATGCGCGCAAGGCCTGGCTGAGCGGGCTCAGCCCGAAGGAGAACCGGGACATCCCGCCGCTGGACTATCCGCTGGTCTATCGGTTGAAGGCCGAGCGGCCGGACCTGACCATTGTGATCAATGGCGGGATCGCCTCGCTGGACGAGGCCGAGGCCCATCTGGAGCATGTGGACGGCGTCATGCTGGGGCGGGCGGCCTATCATGAGCCTGGCCTGCTGGGTGAGGTGGACCGGCGGCTGTTTGGCGACCATGAGCCCGATGTGGGCGCGGCCGAGGCGGTTGAGCGCTACCGGCCCTATGTGGTCGCTGAGTTGGCGAAGGGTGTAAGTCTCGCGCCGCTGATCAAGCCGATGCTGGGGCTGTTCCATGGCCAGCCGGGGGCGCGGAGCTGGCGGCGGATCTTGACGGTGGAAAGCGTACGGAGCGGCGCCGGCGTCGATGTGATCGACCGCGCGTTGGCGGCGATCAGCGAAGCGGCGCTAAGGCGGCAGGCGGCGGCCTGACGCGCTTTTAGGGACGCAGGATCAGCGCGGTGGGGGTCGCCTCGAACTGCGACAGGCGGCCCAGGTAGGTCATGCCGAGCAGGGAGGTCTGCAGGCCCTTGTCAATCACCAGGGCATCGACATTCTGAACCTCGGCGCCGGCGACGGAAACACTCGCCAGCCTCACTTTGGCGGCGCGGGCCTGACCGTTCGCGGTGGCGACGCTGTAGGTATACTGCAGTCCCTTGGGGTCGAAGCCCAGGCGCTTGGCGTCTTCGGCGGTGAGGGCGACCGCGGTGGCGCCGGTATCGACCAACAGGTGAACGGCCTGGCCGTTGACGGCCGCTTCGGCCCAATAGTGGCCGTCGGGACCCTTGGCGATCTGGGCGGCCGTCCCGCTGGCCTGGCTGGTGGTCGCGACGTCGGCGGTCGCAACCTGGGCTGGCCGCAGTTCGGGCGGCCCGTCGCCGTGACCGTAGGTCAGCACCGCCTTGGCGGAGGCCGCCGCGGCGACCGCGCCCATCAGGCCGATTATCGCAAATCTGAGCATCCAGCGCCCCGCCGTCACGGCTTGTCGGCCCCTTCTGGAGCCAGTTGCCGCGGACTATGGGACAAGAGCCTTTGCAAGCCATGAACAGCCGCGAACGAGGCCTCAGGCGTCGCCGAGCTTGGCCGGATCGATACGCGAGCGGCGGTCGGGGAGGGTGGCCATCAGCGCCGCGCGCTCATCGTCGCTGAACCGCTCCCAGCGGGCGATCTCCGGCAGGGTGCGGAAACAGCCGAGGCAGAGGCCGCTCTGGCCATCGACCATGCAGACCTTGATGCAGGGCGTGGCCACGGCGCGGCGCAGGGCGGTGGGGTCGTTCATGAGTTTTATGTGCCCGCGCGGGCTGTGGATGACAAGAGTGAGGGCTGCGGCCCGCTCATGCTTCGACAAGCTCAGCATGAGGTGGATCATTAGCCCTCATCCTGAGCTTGTCGAAGGAGGGGGCGGACCCTGGGACCTCTCAGCTTGGAATCGCGTACGCGACAGTGGCCTGGGCCGCCAGCTTGTCCGGGCTTTCGGTCCAGAGCCTGACGTCCATGGTGGCGATGCGGCGGCCGAGGCGGAGAAGGTGGGATTCCGCCACCAATTCGCCGGGCTTGGCGCCGCGCAGGAAGTGCATGGTCAGGGAGGTGGTCACGGCCATCGGCACCTCGCCGATATGAGCCAGTACCTGGGCGTAGGCGGCGTGGTCGGCCAGCGCCATCAGCGCAGGGCCGGCGATGACGCCGCCGGGGCGCAGGCTCGACGGATGGAAGCGGCGGATCACCTTGGCGTAGCCGGGGCGCACCTCGATCACCCTGGCGACCATGTCCATGTCGTCGACCCCGAAGGCCCGGCCGAGGAAGTCGTTGAGCTGGTCGGCGGTGAGCTTCAGGGCGTCGGCGCTTGGCGGCGTGGTCATGCGGGGCTCCGGGAGGTGTGATCAGCCTCTAGTGTACCACGCCCTTTCTCTTGCCTTTCCGAGACCGCTTTGCGACCGCGCGCGGTCGGGCTATGCCGCCGCCATGACCGACGCACCGCTTGACGACATTCGCGGCTTGATCGCTGAGCTTCCCCCGGCTCGGGAGGTTATGCCCTTTCCGGCCGACCTGGGCGCGCTCGGCGACCTGGCCCGTTGGGTGATCGCCTGGCGCGCTGAAGCCAACCTGCGCCGTCCGATCCTGGCCCTCTACGCCGGCGCCCACGCGGGCGGGGATGTGGCCGAGGCCCGCGCCTTTCTCGAAGCGGTGGCGGCGGGGGACGCGGCCATCAGCCTCGGCGCGGGCCACCTGGGCGCGGGGCTGGATGTCTATGACCTGGCGCTGGACCGGCCGTTGCCGGCGCCGCCGGTGGAGGCGATGAGCGAGCGTGAATGCGCGGCGACCATGGCCTTCGGCATGGAGGTGCTGGCCAAACAGCCGGACCTCTTGATGCTGGTCGGGCTGGGGCCCGGTGCGGACGATTCCGCGCGCCGCGTGATCGAAGCGATCGATGCGGGCAAAAGCGATCCGCTTGCGGCGCTGCAGACGCTGGGCGGCCGCGAGTCCGCCGCCGTGGCCGGCGCCATCATCGCCGCGCGGACGCAGCGGATACCGGTGATCGTCGATGGCCTGCCGGCCCTGGCCGCGGCCTTGGCGTTGCGGGCGGCCAATCCTCAGGCGACAGACCATGTCCGGGCGGCCGGACCGGCGGGCGTGACCGATCTGCCGACTCTGCCGGACCTCGACGTGTCGCGCGCCGATGGAACGGCGGCGCTGGCCGCGCTTTGTTTGACCAAACTGGCCTTGGCGATGGCCTCGGCGGAGTAAGAGCAGGGGCGGGCCCGCGCGGATGGATTTTCTTGAGCCGGGTCAGACCTGCTGGCGCATCGACCAGGCGAGCCGCGTCGCCTTTCTGGTCGATGTGCAGGACTACTTCACCGCCGTCAGCGCGGCCCTGCAGCGGGCGCGCCGCTCGATCCACCTGATCGGCTGGGGCTTCGATCCGCGCACGCGACTGCAGCCCGACGGCTTCGAGGGGCCGGACGATCCGGATGAGATCGGCCATGTCCTGATCAAACTCGCGGAGAGCCGCCCGCAACTGGATGTGCGGTTGCTGATCTGGAAATCGGCCCTGCCCATCGCCGCCTCGCAGGAGTTCTTTCCGCACAAGGCGCGGGCCTGGTTCAAGGGGACCAGCGTCAAGTTCCGGCTGGACGACACAGTGCCGCTCGGCGGCTGCCATCACCAGAAGGTGCTGGTGATCGACGATGAACTGGCCTTCTGCAGCGGCGGCGATTTCGGCATCGACCGCTGGGACACCACGGCTCACCTGGACCAGGACGCGCGGCGGATCGATCCGAACTTCGACTACCATCCCCCACGCCACGAAGTGACCGCGATGGTCGAGGGGCCGGCAGCGCGAGCGATGGGCGATCTGGTGCGCGCGCGCTGGCTGCACGCGACCGGAGAGACGATCGGTCCACCAGCCGAAACCGCTGAGCTGGCCGGCGACATCTGGCCCGAGTTCGTGCAACCGGCGCTGGCTGACACGCCTGTCGCGATCGCGCGGACGGAGCCAGCCTGGCATGGGCGACCCGCCGTCACCGAGTGGCGGGACCTGACCCTCCGCTCCATCGCCATGGCCGAGCGCACCCTCTACCTGGAGAACCAGTACTTCACCTCGCCGGTGATCGCCGAGGCGCTGGCGCGGCGGCTGACGGACCCGCGCGGGCCGGAGATCGTGCTGGTCTCCACCGAGCACAGCCCCAGCTATTTCGACAGGATGACCATGGACCGGGCCCGGTCGGTGGTCGTGCGACGGCTGCGGGAGGCGGACGTATTCGGTCGGCTCCGGCTGCTCTGCCCGCACACGCCGCATGGCAAGCCGGTAATTGTTCACGCCAAGCTGACAATCGTCGATGACCGGCTGCTACGGATCGGCTCGGCCAATTTGAACAACCGCTCGGGCGGCCTGGATACCGAGGTCGAGTTGGCGTTCGAAGCGAGCGGCGAGGCGCAGGCCCAGGCGATCACGACCCTGCGCAACCATCTGGTCGGCCACTACTTCGGACGCTCTGCCGCCGACCTCGCCACCGCTATCGAACGACGGGGCGGCCTGATCGCGGCCATCGATCATCTGAACACCCATGGCCGGCTGACGGAGATTGCGCCGCTCAAGCTCGGCCGGGTCGCCAAGTTTGTGGCCGCCTATCATCTGGGTGATCCGACCGGCGTCGAGGACGCTTGGCGGCCGATCCATCGGCGCAAGCTGCTGGATGAGCGGGTGAGGGCGATCGCTCAGACGCCGGCGCTGTAGCATCCAGCGCCTCTGAGTCGCTCCTCCTATGGAGGAGCTGTCGCGAAGCGACTGAGGAGGCCTGGCCGCTACGTCGGCTTTTCCGAGTTTGCTCTGGTGCGCGATCTGCTGACGCCAGCGTAGCGGCCAGGCCTCCTCAGTCAGGCCTGCGGCCTGACAGCTCCGCCACCGGAGGAGCGATTCAGGAGAGTGCTCACCCCACCTCGAAATCCATCACCAGCGGGAGATGATCAGAGGCGATCCGGGTCGAGGGATCGTAAGGCGCGTCCATCCCGGTCACCCTTATTCCGTCGCTCACGAAGACATGATCGATGCGCAGGAAGGGGAAGCGCGACGGGAAGGTGCCGGTGGGCTGGCTGGTCGGGGTCAGTTTGCGGGCGTCGCGGATGCGGGCGCTGAGGGTGCGATAGACCACCGAGGCCATGGTGGCGTTGAAGTCACCGAGCAGGATGGTCGGGCCCGTGCAGCGTTCGTTGCGCAGCCAGTCGTGGCCGGCGAGGGCAGTCGCCTGTTTCTGCTGCTCGCGAGCGACCAGGCCGAGGTGGGTGTTGATGATCTGCACCTTCACGCCGTGGATCTCGATCTCGATCCACAGCGCGCCGCGGGGCTCCAGGCGCAGGCGCGGATTGAGGCCGGGCAAGGCGCCGGCCTTCACCAGCGTCTCGGGATAGCAGGTCAGGATGGCGTCGCCGTACTGCTCTTCCTCGACCTTCAGGGCGGCGTTGAAGTGGCTGGTCATCTTCAGCCGCTGAGCGATCTCGTGGGCTTGGTCGGCGCCTTCGCTGCGGGCGCGGCCGACATCGACCTCCTGCAGCGCGACGATATCGGGCTCTAGCGCGCCGATGGTTTCGGCGATGCGGCCGACATCCAACTTGCGATCTGTGCCGACGCAGCGATGGATGTTGTAGGTGACGATGCGGGGCATGGGGTTTCCTTGGCATCATCAACGCGGACGGGCCAGGGCTGTTGCAGGCCTGGGATGTTGCAAAGCTTTACGTTGACGCTTGCGTCACCATTGGCCTACGCACGCGCCTCGCCTATCATCGCGGCCAGTTCGACGCTCAACGCCGAAATCACGGGAGACGCCCCATGAACCTCGACTTTTCGCCTGAGGATATCGCCTTCCGCGACGCGGCCCGGGCCTTCATCGCCGAAAACTATCCGGCCAACCTGCGCGACAAGAGCCAGAGTGAAGAAGCCTGGGGCAAGGACGACTATCTCGCCTGGCACAAGATCCTGGCCAAGAAGGGCTGGATCGCGCCGGGCTGGCCGACCGAATATGGCGGCACTGGCTGGACCCCGACGCAGAAGTACATCTGGTCGGAAGAGCAGGCCCGGGCGGACACCATCCCGATCCTGCCCTTCGGCATGAACATGGTCTCGCCGGTGATCTACACTTTCGGCACGCCGGAGCAGAAAGAGAAGTTCCTGCCGCCGACGTACAACGGCGACATCTGGTGGTGCCAGGGCTACTCCGAGCCGGGCTCGGGTTCCGACCTGGCCTCGCTGCGCACCCGCGCGGTGCGGGAGGGCGACTACTACATCGTCAACGGCCAGAAGACCTGGACCACGCTGGCGCAGTTCGCCGACTGGGGCTTCTTCCTGGTTCGCACCGATCCAGATTCCAAGCCGCAGGCCGGGATCAGCTTCCTGCTGATCGACATGAAGACCCCGGGCATCACCGTGCGGCCGATCATTACCCTGGGCGGCGAGCACGAGGTCAACGACGTCTTCCTGGATAACGTCAAGGTGCCGGTGGAGAACCGCATCTTCGAGGAAAACCAGGGCTGGACCGCGGCCAAGTTCCTGCTGGCGCACGAGCGGTCCGGCATCGCCGGCGTGGCGCGCTCCAAGCGCGGCATCGAGCGGATCCGCTCCATGGCCTCCACCGAGCTGGGCGACGATGGCGCGGCCTTGCTGGCGGACCCCTTCTTCAAGCGCAAGGTCGCAGAGCTGGAGATCGACCTGACGGCGCTGGAATATACCGAGCTGCGCACGCTCGCCGGCGAAGCCTCAGGCAAGGGTCCGGGACCGGAATCCAGCCTGCTGAAGATCAAGGGCACGGAAATCCAGCAACGGGTCAACGAGCTGGCCCTGGAAGCGGCCGGCCACTATGGCGCGCCTTACTTCCGCGGCTTCCCGGCCGATGGCGACAACCGCCATCCGATCGGGCCGGAATACGCCCACGAAACCCCGACCACCTACTTCAACGGCCGCAAGACCTCGATCTACGGCGGCTCCAACGAAATCCAGCGCAATATCATCGCCAAGATGGTGCTCGGGCTTTAGAGCGGCCCGGGCCAGCGTAGCGACGACAATTTCTCATTCAGGACACCTCGATGGACCTCAGCTTCACCGAAGAACAGTCGATGCTGCGCGACACGGTCGCGAGCTATCTGGCCGACAAGTATGATTTCGATCAGCGCCGGGCGATCATCGCCTCGGAGGCGGGCTGGCGGCCGGACTATTGGAAGGCCTTCGCCGAAGAACTCGGCATTCTGGGCGCGCCCTTCTCGGAAGAGATGGGCGGTCTGGGCGGCGGCGCCACCGACAACATGATCATCATGGAAGAGTTCGGCAAAGCCCTGGTGGTCGAGCCCTATCTCGGCACGGTGGTGATCGGCGGCGGCTTCATGAAGCATTCCGGCTACGCCGGCGCGGCGGACATGATCGGCAAGATCATCGGCGGAGAGGCGACCATCGCCTTCGCCTATGCCGAGCCGCAGGGCCGCTACACCTGGAGCGACGTGAAGACCACGGCCAAGAAGGACGGCGCCGGCTATGTGCTGAACGGCCACAAGGCGGTCGTGATCGGCGCGCCCTGGGCCAGTCACCTGATCGTCACCGCCCGCACCGGCGGCGGCCAGCGCGACGCCGGCGGCGTATCGGTCTTCCTGGTCGATAAGAACGCCAAGGGCGTGGTCACCCGCGACTACCCGACCGTGGATGGCCAGCGCGCCTCCGAGGTCTATCTTGAGAACGTCTCCGTCGGCGCCGACGCGCTGATCGGCGGCGAAGGCGCGGGCCTGCCGCTGGTCGAGGCCGTGATCGACGAGGCTACCGCAGCGGTCTGCGCCGAAGCCGTGGGCGTGCTGCGCAAGCTGCACGAGGGTACGCTGGACTATACCAAGCAGCGCAAGCAGTTCGGCCAGCCGATCGCCGCCTTCCAGGTGCTGCAGCACCGGATGGTCGACATGTTCATCCAGGTCGAGCAGTCGGTCTCCATGACCTATATGGCGACCATCAAGCTGGAGGCGGAAGCTGCCGAGCGGGCCAAGGCCATCTCCTCCGCCAAGGTGCAGATCGGCCGCGCCTGCAAGTTCGTCGGTCAGAGCGCCATCCAGCTGCACGGCGGCATGGGCATGACCACCGAAATGGCCATCGGCCACTACTTCAAGCGCGGCACCATGATCGAGGGCCAGTTCGGCTCGGTGGATCATCACCTGGCGCGGTATGAGACGCTGTCGTTCGGCAAAGCGGCTTAGGCCTAAGTGCCCGAGTAGGGAAACTTTAACGATATATCGTGCGTCTAGATTGTGTTGCGGACGAGGCTGAACGCAACCTTGAGATTGTAGTTGTTGGCTGATAACGTTTTCGCGAAAAGTCGGAGAAATTCGCAAAATGCCGCTTCCCCAGCTTGCTTCTCGGGCTCTCTATCGAGTGTCAACGCTCCCGGATGTTCTCACGGCGCTCGGCGCGCCTAATAGCGCTTCCGGATATGCGGAAATCCAGAATGCTGTTGAGAGGCAGACGCAGCGATCAGTCAATAATCGCAGTGTCCAATTGATGATGTATCAAGGACAATATCTCAAGTATTCAAAATGCCTCGCCATACAGTCTAATATACTTGCATTCGCGAGTCGGGAAAAAATCACAAATATACCGACCGAAATGATTGATGAGCACGAATATTATATCCCTAGACTTCAAAATATTGTTGCCCAGGTTGCCGCGCACAAGAAAATCAAGATCAACGATTTGCGCGACAAACTCGGAGAGGAGTGCTCGTATTCGGGTGAATTCATCGACGCAATGATGAAATATAGACGTTGCCTGCGGGAGGAAGCGCGAACGGTGCGAGAAGCCCTGGTCGGAATCGCGCCTGATGTTTTGGTAAGTGGTAAGGCGCGGGACGGAAAAGTGGGCGTGGCGATTGATCGGGAATTGGTCGATAAACGCGAAGCGCTTCCTATCCCATGGTCGATCCGGCGTATTCACGCCAACGACGAATAGTCATGCCCTAGGCATTTCATGTTCGAGAAGTGACAACCGCCTGCCACAAATCAAATGCGCGTATCGAGAAAATTTCGCGAATTTCTCGGTAAACCTCTGCTTTCACTTAGTCTCTCGTTCTTACTCGTTATCAAGCCGCACGAAATTGAGCGATCTTACGCCCATGCTTAGGGAGTTCGATAATGCTCACGAGTGCCGTTCTTCTCTCAAGTTTTTATGCGGTCCATGGTGTCGCATTGAGCGCTGAGGCGGCCGCTTGCAAACGTAAGAGGCGGTCTTGGCGGCTAAAAGCCATGCTCGCAGCTGTGTGCCTGTTCGGATCCTGTTGTTACGGTTTCGACGCCGCATCCATCTTGGCCACTGATGCCGATCCTGCGAGCTACACCCTTGATGCTGGTGTCAATGCCGCCGCTTAGGATTCAGTCTGCCGACGCCAAACGTCGCGGTCATGCTTGCTAGGCCGTCGCCTTGATTGACTGCTCATTCAAGTGGCGCCATAACGCTTGAATGAGCATTCAACCCGAATTCATGCCCAAGGCCCCGACGGCCGAACGCCTGGTGGCTTCGGCCATGCGGCTGTTCTCGGTGAAGGGCTACGGCTCGACCAGCGTGTCCGACATCCTGCACGAGGCGGGCGCTAATTCGGGCAGCCTCTATCATGTGTTTCCGACCAAGCAGGATCTGCTGCTGGCGGTGCTGCAGAAGTATCGCGACGGCATCGGCCCCATGCTGCTGGAGCCGGCATGGCAGGGGGTGGCCGACCCCATCGACCGTATCTTCGCCCTGCTGGCCGGCTATCGGCGGGCGCTGGAGAGCACCGACTGCCTGTTCGGCTGTCCCATCGGCAGCCTGGCGCTGGAGATCCACGAGCCGGACCCGCCGGTGCGCGAGCTGCTGGCCGCCAACTTCAACGCCTGGGTCGCCGCGATCCAGGGCTGCCTCGACGCCGCGCCCGACCGCCTGCCGGCGGGAACGGACACCGAAGCCCTGGCCCAGTTCATCCTGACGGTGATGGAGGGCGGGGTGATGCAATCGCGCACCCACCGCACGCTGGAGGCCTACGACGCCTCGGTCCGCATGCTGCGCGACTACATGGACAGGCTCGCGCCAAGGGAGGGGAAATGACCATGTTCCGTATGCTGATTATGAGCGCCGCCGCCTCGCTATTGGCGGGTTCGGCCTTCGCCGCGCCGCCGAGCGTGCATCAGGTCAAGGGCCAGGCGGCGGACGGCACGCGGTACTACGAGGATTCCATCGTCATCGACGCGCCGGCCCATGCGCTGTGGCTCGCCTTCACGGACACGGGCGCCTATCGCAAATGGGCGAGCCCGGTGGCGGCGGTGGACTTCCGGATCGGCGGCGCCATCGAGGCCTCCTATGATCCCAAGGGCCATCTGGGGGATCCGCAGAACATCAAGAACGCCTTCGTCGCCTACATTCCCGACCGCCTGCTGGTGTTCCGCAATGTCCAGGCGCCCGACGGCCTGCCGGGCAAGGACGCCTATCCGAAGACCATCAAGACCGTGGAGTTCGAGGCGCTGGGTCCCAGTCAGACCAAGGTGACCGTCTCGGGCGTCGGCTTCGGCGCCGGCGCGGACTTCGACCAGCTCTATGGCTTCTTCTCGCGGGGCGACGCCGGGATGCTGGCGACGCTCAAGACAGCGATGGAAAACCCGCCGCCGAAGTAGGCGGGTTGGAACGACGATAAACGGGGAGGGGATATCATGACGCGTAACGCCTTCATCATCGCAGCGGGCGCCAACTTCGTCGCCGGGCTGATCATGACCATCGTCGGTCATTACAACGCCTTCGTGCGGGACAACGTCTTCGCCATCGGCGGCATGCTGATCGCCATGGCGGCCGGCCTGATCTATGCCCGCCTTACCCGCGGTGGCTGGCGCGACAGCCTGACCGGCGGCGGGGTTACAGGGGCGGTCGGCGCCGTGCTGGCCATAGCCGTGTCCGTCCTGCTCGGCGACACGCCAGCGTTTGTGCTCCTGGTCGGCGGGGTCGCTTCGCTGGTGACGGGCCTGATCGGCGGGGCGGTGGGCAAGCTCATCGGCTGAGCGGCTCGAAGGCGATCTCGTGGACTCAGACGGAAGGTGATTTGCCGCCTGCCGGGGCGACGAGAGCGTTTGAACACCCCTTGCATCCAAACCCGCATGCGGCGGCGACTAACCGGCAAAGGCTGTAGAGTTCAGTCCGCGCGAGAGGCCGATACGCATGCACAATTTCTGGAGTGACCACTGGTGGCTGCTGATCCCGCTGGGCGCCTTCACCATCCCGCTGGCCGGGATCGCCCTGGGCGCTTTTGCGATCTGGCAGGACCATCGCGTTAAGAACCGCGCCCTGGAGGCCCTGAAGATCTACGCCCAGCAGGGCAAGGAGCCGCCGGCTGAACTGTTGCGCGCTCTGGGCGATGGTGGTGATCGGGAGTGGAAGTTCAAGAGCTACGGCGCCTCGGGCTGGACCGGGGGGGTGGCTGGAGACGCGGCGAGTGACGCCTCCGCTTCCGCCGGCGGCTATGGCGGCCGCTGGAGCAACCCTGAAGCCATCCGGGCGCGAACCGAATACTACACCGCCCGAGCGGCGGCCCGGGCGGCCAGATGGCGGTCGCGCGAGCCGATCCGGCGCTGGAACAACGCCTTCTTCCTCGTGGTCGGCGCGGGGGCGCTCTATTTCGCGTCCCAGCATTACGCCGCCGACCATGTCCTGTCCGACCGGCTCTATGTCGGCGCCATCATCGTCGGGGCTCTGGCCGCGGCGGCGGTGCTGGCCGCGGTGCTGGCGAGCCTGTTCCGGCCCCAATGAAGCCGGGCAAGTGAACTTGATCGACCACGACACCATTCTGGTCGCCGAGGCGCGGCGCGGCTCCGCGCAGGCGTTCGACCGGCTGGTCGCCAAACACCAGCAGGCGGTGCGCGGCTTTCTGCGCCGGCTGACCGGCGACTGGGCCGACGCCGACGACCTGGCGCAGGACGTGTTCGTGGCGGCATGGTCCGGCCTCGGGGGCTTCAAGGGCGGATCGAGCGTCCGCTCCTGGCTTTGCGCCATCGCCTACCGCAAGGCGCTGAGCCATCGGCGCTCGGCGGGGAGGGGCGCGGCGAGGGACGGGGCCTGGCTCGAGGGCGCCGAGATCGCCGCCGAGCCAGGCGCGGAAGACCGGATCGCGTTGGGGCGAGCGTTGGCCAGCCTGCCGATGGAGCAGAGGGCGGCGGTCAGCCTTTGTTTGGCCGCGGAGTTTTCCCATGCGGAGGCGGCCGAGGCGCTCGGCCTGCCGCTGGGCACGATCAAGTCGCACGTAACGCGGGGGCGGGCTAAACTGTTGGAAGTCCTGGGAGGTCGTGATGACCCAGCTTGACGACAAATCGGCTGAAGCCAAACTGGCCGCGCTCTGGGCCAGGGACGAGGCGCCGGAGGTGGACCCCGTGTTCGAGCAGGCGGTCTCCGTCCGTATCGGCCGGCGGCAGATCCTGCGCGAGGTCGGCGAGGTGATGGTGTGGGCCGCGCCGGCGGCGGCGGTGACCTGGGCGGTCTGGCCGAGCCTGACCTCGGCGGCAGAACCGCTGATGCAAGGCGTGATCCAGATCGGCCCGGTGCTGGTGATCATTACCTCGACCCTGTTCGCCCTCTGGTCGGCGACGCGGCTGCTGCACCTGCCGGGCCTCGACCTGGGCGCCTTCGAGGGCCTTTTGCCGCGCGGACATGGGCGGCGCGGCCCGCCTAGCATGGGCAGATTCCGCTAAGCCGTTAGGCTTACGAAGAATTCATCCCGCTGACCGCATCCGAATGCCAGTCTGATCGCCTCTTCCCTTTAGAAGTGGCCCGCATCAGGCTCGGGCTTGAACATATTCGGAGGCAGAATCGATGGAAACAATCTTGACGGGTTTGATCCCGCTGGCGGGAATTGCGATGATCGTTTTGATCATCGTCATTCCGGTCTGGTTGGTTACGCACTATCGGAGCCAGGATCGCGCACGCCTCCACGAGACGGTGCGGCTGATGGTGGAGAAGGGGCAGCCCGTCTCCAGCGAGATGTTGGCGTCGCTCAACAGTAAGCCCTCAAGGTACAACGATCCGCAGAGCACTGGATCTTCCGCCGATATCCGCCGTGGTGTGATCATGATCGGCGTAGCCCTGGCGATGGTTGGGCTGGGCTTCGCCCTCTACTATGTGTCCGGCGGCGATGCGACTGGACCGCTGGTCGGCTCGGCGGCCTTTCCCGGCTTTATCGGTCTTGGGTTCGTGGTGATCGGCCTGCTGAACCGCAGCAAGCCGAAGCCTTGAGCCGATAGTCCCAGTCAGTCCTCGGGGCCGAAGTCCGCGCAATGGCGCTCAAAACCACTCTTCCCGCGATGCACGATGTCGAACTGGCCGCTCTGGCGGCCGGCGGGCGGCGCGATGCGTTCGGCGAACTCGTCCGCAGACACGGGTCGGCGGTGCGGGGCTTGCTGCGGCGAATGGGGGCGGAGGCGGCGACGGCGGACGATCTGGCGCAGGACGCCTTCCTGGCGGCGTTCGAGCAGATCACCGACTTCCGCGGCGACGGCACCTTCCAGGCCTGGGTCAAGCGGATCGCCGCGCGCCTCTATGTGCGCCATTGGCGCAAGGCCGCCCACGTCGATCTGTTGGCGGAGACGCCCGAGCCCGAGGGCGTCCATCATGACGGCGATGAGGGCGAGGCCCATATGGCGGCGCTGAGGATCGATCTGGACGAGGCGCTGAAGTCTCTGGCCGAGCACGAACGATTGTGCGTCTCGCTCTGCTACGGCGGCGGCCTCTCGCATGCCGAGGCGGCCGAGGCCTTAAATACGCCACTTGGTACGGTCAAATCCCATGTCAAACGTGGTCTTGATAAGCTCCGCCGCCGGATGGCCCCGCCTGAAGGCGGCGATGGCGTGGAGAGGCGGGTCCATGGCTGAGTTCGAAGCCAAGCTCGACAGGATGTTCGCCGAGGCGCCTGCTTTCGATGACGCGGGCTCGTTCGCCGGCGAGGTGCAATCCAAACTCAATCGGAACTGGACCCGGCGCGGGCTGGTGATCGGCGTTTGTGGCGTAGCCGGCGGCCTGATCGGGGTGTGGCAGATCGTGTCCTCCGGCGTCATGGGCCGCATGAACAGCCTGGCCAAAACGGCGCCGAACCTCGCCTCGCTGGATATCGGCCATTGGCATGGGCATCTGATGGCCGGCTTCTCGCCGGCGACCAGCGGCGCGGCCTGGCTGGGTCTGGCCGCCGCGGGCATTGGCGCGGCGCTCGCGCTCAGCCGCATGATCGAGGACCTCTGAACACGGCTGCCGGCTAAAGCGCAGCCGCGTCAACGCCATGCGTTGCGGGCGCGGCCCGCAGTCTATAGGTTCCGCAACCTCTAAATCCCGTTCCGCCGGAGCCCCTATTCGTGGTCGATGTTTTTGAAGAGGTCGACGAACACCTTCGCGCCGACCGCGCCGAGGTGTTGTTCAGGAAGTACCTGCCCTGGGTTCTGGGCGGGCTTGGCGTCGGCCTGGCCTTGGCCTTGGCGATCTGGGGCTATCAGACCTTTAGCGAGAAAAGCATTGCGCGCGCCTCGACCCTCTATGCCCAGGGCGTCGATAGCCTGGGCAAGGGCGACACCGCTGGGGCGTTGAAGCAGTTCGACGACGCGGCCAAGGCCTCGTCAGGCGCCTACAAGTCGCTGGCGCTGCAGCAGGAGGCGGCCATCTACCTGGACCAGGGCAAGACCGATCTGGCGACCAAGGCTTTCGATGACGCCGCCGGCGCGACGGGCGAACCCATCCTGGCCGACGCGGCCCGCCTTAAATCCGCCTATGCCCTGCTCGACACAGCAAGCTACGCCGATATCGAGGCCCGCTTGAAGCCGATCATGGACCCCAAACGCCCCTATAGCCCGTTGGCCCGCGAAGCGCTGGCCTGGGCCAAGCTGCGCGACGGCAAGGTCGCCGCGGCGCGGGCGGACTTCGTCGTGTTGTCGCTGCTGCCATCCGCACCCGACGCGCTGCACCAGCGCGCTCATGCCGCGATCGGCCTGATCGACGGCGGCACCGCGGGCCAGGTCGCCGCCACCGTGAAGGAAGCGGTCGCCATGCCTTCCAATCCGCTATTCCCCCAGATCGCGCCGGCCGGCGGGCCCGCGACGAGCCCCCCCGAGCAGCAGCCAGGACCCGCCCAATGACGATCAGATCCAAGTCCGCGCCGGCCCTGGCGCTGGCGCTCGCCGCGCTGGCCCTCGGCAGCTGCGCCCACTGGAAGAACCCGTTCGCCAGCAACACCCACTCCAAATACACCGGCAAGGGTGAGCGCATCCCGGTGATGGCGTTGGACGATTCGCTGAAGCCGGCCGACGCGCTCAAGGGGGCCGGCTTCTACCTGCCCGATCCGGCGCCCATGGCCGACTGGCCGCTGCCGGGTGGAACGCCCGAGCAGTCGGTGGAAAACGCCGCCGCGGGTGAGAACTTCACCGTCGCCTGGCGCGCCAAGTACGGGGTGGGATCGGTTCGCTCGACCCACATCACCGCCCCGCCGATCGCTGCCGGCGGCCGCATCTTTGTGATGGACGGCGGCGCCAAGATCACCGCCTACGATGCGGCGAGCGGCCGTGAGATCTGGCGCATGGACGCCGCGCTGCGCACCCGTCGCAATCACGAAGCCTGGGGCGGCGGCCTGGCGTTCGACAACGGAAAACTGTTCGTCTCGTCCGGCTACCGTTTTGTCGCCGCGCTGGACGCGGGGACCGGCAAGAAGATCTGGGAGACCAGGACGGACGCTCCGGTGCACGCCGCGCCGACCGTGTCCGGCGGCCGGGTGTTCGTGGAATCGGTCGATGACAACCTGATGACCTTTGACGAAAGCACGGGCGCCGCCGGCTGGACTTATCAGGCGCTGGCCGAGCCCGCGCGCATCCTGGAAGCCACCAGCCCGGCGATCGTGTCCGACGAAGTGATAGCCTCCTTCGCCTCGGGCGAGTTGGTGGCGCTGCAGACCAGCAACGGCAACGGCCTGTGGACAGCGGTGTTGTCCAAGTCCAACCGCAACAGCGCGCTTTCGGAAATCCGCGACATTCCCGGACGGCCGGTGGTCTACAAGGGCGACGTGTTCGCCGTGAGCCACTCCGGGCTGTTCGCCGCGATCGACCTGCGTACCGGCGAGACCCGCTGGACCCTGCCGATCACCTCGATCACCACCCCCTGGCCGGTGGGAGACGTGGTCTATGTCACCGATACCAGCGGCGTCGTGATCTGCGCCGCCCGCTCGAGCGGCCAAGTCTATTGGGTCGCGAACATGAACAAGGGGATCGTGAAGCCCAAGGATCGCGCCGACTGGTCGGGACCGACCCTGGCTTCCAACCGCCTGGTCGTGGTCTCCTCCAAGGGCGAGGCGGTGGCGCTGGATCCCAAGACCGGCGCGGTCGAGAAGCGGCTGAAGATCGGCGACGACGCCCTGATGAACCCCATCGCGGCGGGTCCCAACCTCTATGTGGCGACCCAGAACGCCGATCTGATCGCCATACGTTAAGCCGAAGCGGGGGCGTCGCCCTCCGCGCACAAGGACTAAAGGACGCCGCCATGGCGCTGAAGCTCGCCATCGTCGGCCGCCCCAACGTCGGCAAATCGACCCTGTTCAACCGGCTGGCGGGCAAGAAGCTCGCCATTGTGGACGATCGCCCGGGCGTGACCCGCGACCGCCGCTTCGCCACCGGAAAGCTGGGCGACCTGCCCCTCGATCTGATCGACACCGCCGGCTTCGAGGACGTCACCGACGGCAGCCTCGAAGCGCGGATGCGCCAGCAGACCGAGATCGCTATCGACGATTGCGACGTGGCCCTGTTCATGTTCGACGCCCGTGAAGGCGTGGCGCCGATGGACAGGATCTTCGTCGAGGTGCTGAGGCGCAAGGACAAGCCAGTCATCGTCCTCGCCAATAAGGCCGAAGGCCGCGCGGGCGAGGCGGGCGGCGCTGAGGGCTTCAAACTGGGCTTCGGCGAGCCGATCCTGATCTCCGCCGAGCACGGCGAGGGGATGGCCGACCTCTATGCCGCCCTGCTGGCCAATGCGCCGATCGAAGACGACGAGGACGACGACCGTCCCGACAAGCCGATCGCCATCGCCATCGTCGGCCGCCCCAATGCCGGCAAATCGACCCTGGTCAACCGTCTGATCGGCGAAGACCGGCTGCTCACCGGCCCCGAAGCCGGCATCACCCGCGACGCCATCCCGGTGGAATGGGCGTTCAACGGCCGCAACATCCGCCTGGTGGACACTGCCGGTCTGCGGCGCAAGGCGCGGGTGCACGAGAAGCTGGAGAAGCTCTCCACTCAGGATTCCATCCGCGCCATCACCTTCGCCGAGGTGGTGCTGCTGATCATGGACGCCACCCATCCGTTCGAAATCCAGGATCTGCAGATCGCCGACCTGGTCGAGCGCGAGGGCAGGGCGCTGGTGTTTGTGCTCGCCAAATGGGACCTGGTCGAGGACCCGCAGGCGCGGTTAAAGGAATTTATCGAGGAAGCCGATCGGGTGCTGCCCCAGTTGCGGGGCTCGCCGGTGGTGGCGCTGTCGGCGGAAACCGGGCGCGGCCTCGATAAGCTGATGCCGGCTGTGCTGAAGGTGCACAACGACTGGTCGACCAAGATCAAGACCCGGGACCTGAACGATTGGCTGGGCATGGCGGTGCAACGCCATCCGCCACCGGCGATCAACGGCCGCAGGATCAAGCCGAAATACATGGCCCAGACCAAGGCCCGCCCGCCGACTTTCGTGCTGTTCGCCTCCCGCGCGGCCGAACTGCCGGAGAGCTATCGCCGCTACCTGATCAATTCCCTGCGGGAGAGCTTCGACATGCCCGGTGTGCCGCTGCGGGTGTCGATCAAGCAGAACTCCAATCCGTTCGTGGATGGAGAACCAGGCGATGAGCCCAAGCGCCAGAGCCTGAGGCCGTCGAAAGCGAAGACCAAGGCCAAGGTGCTGGCCAAGTCGTGGGCGACCAAGGCCGAGGCGAAAAAGTCTGGGGTGACCAAGCCTGGGATGAAGAAGAAGTCCGACCTTCCCAAGCCTGGCTTCGCGAAAGCCCGCGCGGCCAAAACGGGTGCGGCCAGGTCGGGTGTGGCCCGGCCTGGCGCGACAAGGTCGGGGCCAGCGCGGGCTAAGCCGTCGCCCGGGCGGCGGCCCAGTCGCTGAACTTGACCTGCTCGGTCGGCAGGCCGGGATTGGACAGCGCCAGTTCCACGATCAGCGGCCCGATCTCCGAGGGATGCGGCAGGGTCATGGGGTCTTCCCCCGGCATGGCCTCGGCACGCATCTGGGTGCGCATGACGCCCGGGTTCAGCAGGATGGCGCGGACGTTGCTGTGTTCGATCTCGTCGGCCCAGGAGCGCACCAGGGCTTCCAGGGCCGCCTTGGTGGTCGCGTAGCCGCCCCAGAAGGCGCGGGGATGCACGGCGGCGCCGCTGGTGAGGAAGATGGCCCGGCCGGCCTCGGACTGGCGCAGCAGCGGCTCGAACGAGCGGATGATGCGGTAGGCCGACGTCAGGTTGGTCGAGACCACCCGATCCCAGTGCTTCGGATCGATGTGAGAGACCGGCCAGAGGCCGCCCAACATGGCGCCGGCATGGACCAGAATGTCCAGCTTGCCGTGACGCTGATGGATGGCCAGGCCAAGCTCGTCCCAGCCATTGCCGTTGGTCAGGTTGAGCGGGACCAGGGTCGCGGGCTCGCCGGTGGCGGCGCGGATCTCATCGTCGAGCTCCTCCAGGCCGCCAGGGGTGCGGGCAGTGGCGATCACGTGGGCGCCGGCCGTGGCCAGGGCGAGGGCTGAAGCGCGGCCGATACCGCGCGTTGCGCCAGTAACGAGGGCGACTCGGCCGGCAAGAGGGGGGCCGGCGAGGGGAAGATTGGTGTCGGACATGGCGGGCTGTTTAGCGACGGGGGCGCTGGGTGGGAAGCCGTCATGGCGTCTCCAAGACAGTCGCAGCGCGGTTGGCGGCCTTTCCCTTGCCGTCGCCGTGAGCCATAGGTCGCCCATGCTGATGTGGATCGCACTTTTCGTCGCCGGCGTCTGGGCCGGAACCCAGAACGCGCTCGCCGGCGGCGGCTCGTTCGTGACCCTGCCCATGCTGATCCTGTCGGGCTTGGATGCGAGGGCGGCGAACATCACATCCACCGTCGCCTTGTTCCCCGGCCAGGTCACCACCGGGTTCGCCGGCCGCAAGCTGGTGTCGGGGGCCGAGCGGCTGTCGTTCCGGGCGTTGTTCATCATCAGCCTGATCGGCGGGGTGATCGGCGCCCTGATGTTGCTGGCGACGCCGCCGAGCTTCTTCGCCCGGCTGGTGCCCTTCCTGGTGCTGTTCGCGACCGTCCTGTTCGCCTGGGGCAGCTTCTTTCGCAAACCGCAGAAGGAGGATGCGCCGCACCTGGGGCCGATCCCTGCGGGCCTGATGCAGTTCGGGATCGCCATCTATGGCGGCTATTTCGGCGGCGGCATCGGCTTTCTGATGCTGGCGGCTCTGACCATCGCCGGACTGCCGATGCGCACGGCGGGGGCGACCAAGAATGTGCTGGCGGCGGTGATGAACGCCTCGGCCGTGCTGATCTTCGCCTTTTCCAAGGACGTGGTCTGGCTGAAGTCGGCGGTGTTGGGCGTGGGCGCCATCGGTGGCGGTCTGATGGGCGCCTGGATGCTGCGTCGGGTCAACGAGCGCTGGCTCAGGATCGGCGTCGTCATCCTCGGCGTGGTGCTGACCATAGGCCTGTTCCTGCGCGCCGCCTGACGGCGGGCGCGGCTTCCGCGCCCCATCACGGAACCCATCGGCTCGGCCAAGCTTCCTCAAGGACGTTTGCGAGGAGCGGGTGATGAGTTCTGTGGTGCGTATTTTGGCCTTGGGCCTGTTCCTGTACGCCACCGGCTGTTCGCAGCCCGCGCCTCCGCGGCCTCCCGTCGCTAAACCTGTAGCGCGGGCGACGGCCGCGCCGCCAACCAAGCCGCCGGCGCCGGCGGTCACGCCGGGATTGGCAGGCCAGGACATCAACAGCGCGGTGTTCACGCCGCCGGCGGCCCCTGCCGCGCCCGCACCGTCAATGGCCTCGCCATCCACGCCGGACCCGGTGCTGATCCGTGCGGAGGTGCTGTTGGACCGCGCCGGTTTTTCGCCCGGGGTCATCGATGGCCGGCCCGGCTCGAACCTGCGCAAGACCCTGGCCGCCTATCAGCAAGCCACGGGGCTGGACGGTGACGGCCAGATGAATGCGGCCACCTGGGCCGCCCTGACTCGTGACGCAGCGCCGGTGGTGCAGCCCTATGTGATCACGGCCGCCGACGCCGCCGGACCTTTCGCGCCTGACGATGGCGAGGATTTCGTCAAGCTCGCCGCTCTGCCGCAGGGCCCGCTCTACAGCTCGCCGCTGGAGGCGCTGGCGGCGCAATTCCACATGAGCCAGGCGCTGATGCTGGCGCTCAACCCGGGCGTCGACTTCAGCAAGGCGGGGACCAGCCTGCTGGTCGCCGCGCCCGGTGCGCCGGCGCTCACCAAGGGACAGGTCGCCAGGGTCGTGGTGTCGAAGTCCAAGGACCAGGTTTTCGCCTATGACACGGATGGCAAGCTGCTCGCCGTCTACCCGGCCACTGTAGGATCGACCGAGCGGCCGTCGCCGCATGGCCTGCATAAGATCAAGGGCGTGGGCTGGAACCCTGCCTACGTCTACGACCCGTCCAAGCTCCATTGGGGACCGCGCTCGCACGGCAAGTTCACGATCAAGCCGGGACCCAAGGGGCCAGTCGGCGCGGTCTGGATCGATATCGACGCGCCAAGTTATGGCATCCATGGCTCGCCCGATCCGAACCTGATCGGCAAGACCGCCTCGCACGGCTGCGTGCGGCTGACCAACTGGGACGCCGTCGCGCTGGCGCATGGGGTCAAGCCGGGCGTGCCGGTGTCGTTCGAGAGCTAGTTTGGGTTGGCGAGGATTCCCTCCAGCTGGGCAAGCGACGGCGTCCTGGTTCCGCTGATGGCGATGGACAGCGAGGCCCAGGTGTTGGCGACCTTCAGGGCCTGCGCCGGCTCGTCCAGCCCGCAGAGCGCCAGCGCGGCGAGGAAGGCATCGCCGGCGCCGGTGGTGTCGATCACGGTAGTCTGGCGAGCCGGAACGCGGCGGACCTGTTTGCCATCGAAGATCAAGGCGCCCTGGTCGCCCAGCTTGACGATCAGGGTCTCGAATCCCAGCGAGGCGCTCAGGCGTGCGAAGGCTGCCGGATCGTCCGATGGGGTGAAGGCCGGATCGAGGCTGCGGGCCTCCTTCAGATTCACGCAGAGGATGGCGCCGCCCTGGTAGTCGGCATGGTTGGGTGCGTTCTGGGCGACCTGGGAGTCGACATAGATGGGTTTGCCCGCCGCCCTGGCCGCCGCGACCAGGGATGCGGCCAGGGCGGGCGGGATCATGCCGTGGCGATAGTCGGCGACGAGAAGCGCGTCGGCGTCAGCCAGCCTGGCCTGGACCGCTTCCAGCACGCGGGCGGCGATGGCCGGTGAGATAGGCCCATCCTCGCGCACGTCCATCTGCAGCAGCTTGTGATCATCGACCCAGAACCGCTGTTTGACGGTGGTTGGACGGCTGGGGTCTTCGATGGCGATCAGGTTCAGCTTGGGGTCGGCGAAGTCGCGCACCATGCTCGCCTCGGCGTCGCTGCCGACCAGGGTGATGAAGTCCACCTGGGCGCCCAGGGCCAGCAGGTTGCGGCAGACGAAGGCGGCGCCGCCGAGCATTCGCTCCTCGCGCTCGCGCCGCATGACGATAGTCGGCGTCTCCGCCGCCAGGCCGATGGCTGACCCGTGGGTATAGACGTCGACGATGCTGTCGCCGACCAGCAGGATCCGGGCTTCGGCGAAGGTTGCGAGGCGGCGCTCGATATCCACGACCGCTCCGTCGGGCTCTGAGGTCAGGCGCTGACGAGGAAGGAGAGTTGCCGCTCGACCTGCTCGTTGCGGCCCTCGGCGATTTCCTTGTCCATCAGGCGGGTGGGGTAGTCGCCGGTGAAGTAGTGGTCGGTGAACTGGGGCCGGATCGGATCCCGCGGGCCGGCCTCCATGGCCCAGTAGAGGCCCTCGACGCTGAGGAAGCCCAGGCTGTCCACCTCCAGAAGCTTCTCCATCTCCTTCAGGGAGTGGGTGGCGGCGAGCAGCTTTTCGCGGTCGGGCATGTCGATGCCGTAGTAGTCCGGCCACATGATCGGCGGCGAGGCGGAGCGCAGGTGAACCTCGGCGGCGCCGGCGTCGCGGACCATCCGCACCACGCGCACGGAGTTGGTGCCGCGCACGATACTGTCGTCGATCAGGATCACCTTCTTGCCCGCCAGCACCGAGCGATTGGGGCTGAGCTTCATCCGTACGCCATGGTCTCTGGCGCCCTGCGTCGGCTGGATAAAAGTGCGGCCGACGTAGTGGTTGCGGATGATGCCCATCTCGAAGGGCAGGTTGGCCGCCTGGGCGAAGCCCAGCGCCGCCGGCACGCCGGAGTCTGGCACCGGCACCACCACCTCGGCGCCCTTGACGCCGCTTTCCTCGAACAGACGACGGCCCATGCGCTTGCGCACCTCATAGACCGAGCGGCCGTTCACGATGCTGTCGGGGCGGGCGAAGTAGACGTATTCGAACACGCACGGGCGCGCCTGCGCGGCGGGGAAGGGCCGGCGGCTCTCGATGCCGTCGTCGGAGATGATCACCATCTCGCCGTGCTCGATGTCGCGGACGAAGTGGGCGCCGATGATGTCGAGGGCGCAGGTCTCGGAGGCCAGGACGTATTTGCCATCGACCTGGCCCAGCACCAGCGGGCGGATGCCGAGGGGGTCGCGCACGCCGATCAGCTTCTTGTTGGTCAGGGCGACCAGGGCGTAGCCGCCCTCGATCTGCGACAGGGCGTCGATGAAGCGGTCCACGACGCGGGATTTCCGCGAGCGGGCGATCAGGTGCAGGATGACCTCGGAGTCGGAGGTCGAAGAAAAGATGGTGCCTTCCGAGACCAGCTGCTCGCGCAGGGTGAGGAAGTTGGTCAGGTTGCCGTTGTGGGCCAGGGCGACGCCGCCGGCGGCCATGTCAGCGAACATCGGCTGGACATTGCGCAGGAAGCTGCCGCCCGCGGTGGAATAGCGGGTGTGGCCGATAGCCGAGGCGCCGGGCAGGTTCGTGGTCAGGTCCTGGCCGAAGAAGGCGTCGCCGACATGGCCCATATGCTTCTCGTCATGGAAGCGATGGCCATCGAAGGAGGCGATGCCGCAGGCTTCCTGGCCACGGTGTTGCAACGCGTGCAGACCGAGCGAGACAGCGCTGGAAGCGTCGGGGACGCCGTAGATGCCGAACACGCCGCATTCGAGGCGGGGGTGGTCGTCGAGCGGGTCGCGCGAGATGGGACAGTCGGGCTCGGCGAGGCCGGTCAGGTCAAACTCGGTCAGCGTGATTTCTCCACCGCGTCGTCCAGGCCTTTGCGAGCAGCCGCACTATAACCCGAATCCAGATTTTGTCCGCCCCCGGATGGCGGCGCGCCGCCGGTTTGATCGTCTTGTCGATTGTTGGCCGGCGCCGGCGCGACTTTTGGCGCGACCGCTTTCAGCGCCGTGGCGCTGGCCTGGGCGAGCGGGAAGAGCTTTGCCGACGAAATGCCTTGCGGCATGCGATCGCCCGGGAAGACGAAGCTGAGCAGCAGGGCGATCACGCCGACGAGCACCAGGCCACGCACCAGGCCGAAGCCCAGGCCCAGGATCCGGTCCAGCGGCCCGATCCCAGGTGCGCCACGCACCTGGCCGGTCAGCATGCCGCCGATGATGCGCAGGATGATGTAGGCCACCAGGAAGACCACCACGACCGCGGCGATATTTGCGGCCCAGGCGATGTGGATGGAGTGGAGCATGAAGGGGCCTGAGAAACGCAGGCCGAAGACGGCGATGAAGACCGCCAGCACGAAGGCGGCGACATTGGTCATCTCGCGCATCGCGCCGCGCGCCAACCCGATCAGGGCCGAGAGCAGCAGGATCACCGCGACGATGATGTCGAACAGGCTCAACGTTTAGAAGCTCCCGGCCAGGCGTTTTCACCGATCATGGTCACGGCGTCGACGAGCCGGCTGACGCCCGCCACGGACATGGGCGCACTGTCACTCTGGCTCATAGGTGCGAGGGCGCGGCCGAAGCCGAGCTTGAGCGCTTCCTTCAGCCGCGTTTCGGTGCGGCTGACCGGGCGGACGTCGCCCGACAGGCTGATCTCTCCAAACACAACGCAATCCTGGGGCAGGGCGATATCCAAGGCGGAAGAGGCCAAGGCCGCCGCCGCCGCGAGATCCGCCGCCGGCTCGCTGATCCGCAAGCCGCCGGCGACGTTCAAGTAGACATCCCTGGCCCCGAATCCAAGCCCACAGCGCGCTTCAAGTACGGCTAACACCATGGCAAGACGGCCGGAATCCCATCCGACCACCGCTCGGCGAGGTGTTCCGTAGGCGGATGGCGCCACCAGGGCCTGGAATTCCACCAGCACGGGGCGTGAACCTTCGATGCCGGCGAACACCGCCGCGCCCGCCGCCCGCTCGCCGCCGCCATTGAGAAACAGGGCCGAAGGATTCTTCACCTCGCGCAGGCCGGAATCGCCCATTTCGAACACGCCGATCTCGTCGGTGGCGCCGAAGCGGTTCTTGACCCCGCGCAAGATGCGGAAGGGATAGCCGCGCTCGCCCTCGAAGGAGAGGACGGCGTCGACCATGTGCTCGACCACGCGGGGGCCGGCGATCTGGCCGTCCTTGGTGACGTGGCCGACCAGGATGACGGCGATGCCGCGCTTCTTGGCCAGGCGGACCAGTTCGGAGGCCGCCGCCCGCACCTGGGTCACCGAGCCTGGGCCGGACTCGTGCACGTCGCTCCACAGGGTCTGGATGGAGTCGATCACCACCAGATCCACCGGCTCGCGCTTCAGCCCGTCGAGGATTTCACGCACAGCGGTTTCGGCGGCGAGTTGCACGGGGGCCTGGGCCAGGCCCATGCGATGTGCTCTGGAGCGGATCTGCTCCACCGCCTCCTCGCCGGAGATGTAGGCGCAGCGCACGCCGCGCTTGGCCGCCTCGCCGCAGACCTGGAGCAGCAGGGTGGACTTGCCGACGCCGGGGTCGCCGGCGATCAGGATAGCCGAGCCCGGCACCACGCCGCCGCCGCAGACGCGGTCGAATTCCTCGACGCCGGTGAGGATGCGGGGCGGGGTCGGGTTCTCGCTCTGGAGGGTTTCGAAGGTCAGGCCACGGGCGCGGGTCGCCTTGGTTGGAGCGAGCGCGCCGGGCGGGCGGCTCTGCAGCTCTTCGACCAGGGTGTTCCACCCGCCACACGCCGGGCATTGACCGGCCCATTTGGGTTGGGTGGCGCCACAGGATTGGCAGGCAAAGAAAGCGCCGTCGCGGGCCATGGGGCTCCTAGGTCGGGAGGTGGGAACGATTATGGAACGAGTCGGGTCGTTCCGCCGCAGGGGTGTTGGAGGGGCGGCGATCGGGAGATGTGGGGGCGGTTTCAGAACCGAACAAATAGAGAACATTTTCGAGTCGATGTCAAGCAAAATCCGCGCTCGACCGACGATTTAGGGGTGAGGACAGCCGCCCGACCGGACGCGTGTGATCTTTAGCGTCGAGACGCTCTCGGCGTTCGGGATCGTGGTCCTAGAGACCTCGGTCAGATCGTCTACCCAGCCATCTCCTTCCTCAACGGTCGCATCGGTGGTGAGGGAGGAGCTGGCGGCCATTCCACCGTTGGGGCGCTCGGTCCAGGTCTTGCGGGTGACCTTGAGCCGGCAGGGCGGGCCTGCGGCCAGCGCGATTTCTTCGGTCTTGTGGACGACCACCTCGCCGCCGGCGTCCTGATGCGGCTCAGCCGGCATGGTGATCAGACGAAGCGGAACCAGTCCACGAGGCTGCATGGCGCCAAGCGCACCGAGTTTCGGGACCGCGTGATCGAGGAAGACCGCGGGTGAAACAGAGTCCGTCTGCTGTTGCAGGGCGGCGGGTATCGAGGGGTCGTTGGGAACCAGCGCGGCCGCGTTGGCGATGATCGCCGCCTTTACCGCAGCCTCGTTGAGGATACGGCGGGGAAACCCACTTCGTTCGGTCTCGACCTCGACCGGCACCCCGGCCCAGACCGCGGAAGACAATCGTCTCGGATCATTAGGGCCGATGGTGGAATCGGTCGCGCCGGTCTGGATGTAGCGGAGCGTCAGGGTGGCGGCCTCGACCTTCAGAACTTCGATCGAAAAGGCCAGGTGCTGGACGCCCTCCGCGACGGTCCCACTGCGGACGACCCGGTAGTTGGTGTCGGCCACGTAGCGATAGGTGTCGCCGACCTTCTCCGGGCGTGTCTGGACTATGCTCATCATGGCGAAGCCTTGGGGCGCAGGCGGCTGCTGCGCCAGCGCCGGGCTGGTGCACCAGACGGCCGTCAGGGCTACGGCGCCTAGACCAAATCCACGCACAACAGATTGAGCCATTTCAGTCCCCCTGTCGCAGCATCGCCGCGATCCAGGGTTTACTCAAGGGTGCAGCCGGGGCGACGAGGGAGTGATGGCTGCCGACAGCGGTATCCGCGACACCGTTCCCTTGTCGTAGTCGGTGAGCCAGATCGCGCCGAAGGCCACGCGCAGGGAATCACCGCCTGGGCCGATCCATTGATGAGCCACGGTGTTGGTCGCCGGGGCGATGGCGCTCAGCGGGATGTCCGACACGGTCGCCCAGACCTTGCCGTCGCCAAAAGCGATGTCGCCGCCGTGGCCGGGGATGCCGGCGGCGATGGTCGCGGTCACGCGGCGGGTCTTGGCGTCGATGCGGGTGATGCTGCCGTCGCCCTGGTTCAGGGTCCAGATCGAATTCGCGCCGGAGGTCAGGAAGCGAGGCTTGGGACCTGTCGATGTTTCGCCGAGGACAAGGCCGGTGCGCGCGTCCACAGCCGTGATGCGGTCGCCCTCTATCGAGGTGACCCAGATCAGGCCATCGGCGACGATCGGGTTGAAGGACCCGGCGGGGAGACGGACGGTTTGCCGAACGGCGCCCGTGCGCGGGTCGATCCGGGCCAGGGTTCCGGCCTTGTCGGTGACCATCCAGACGCCATCCCGGCTGACCGCTATGCCGCCCTCGGAAGCGGCCGGGCCGATGGGGAGAATGGCGTGGATATGGGCGTCCTTGAGGGAGACTTCGGCCAGGGCGTTCTTCGCGCCGTCGTGGCCGCAGAGCGGGACCCAGAGCCGGCCAAATCCGTGGGCAAGGCCCGCGCAGGGCTCGCCGGGAAGTTCGGCGCGGCCGAGCACCTGGTTGGTGCGGGGGTCGATCTTGACCACGGAGAACGGGCCGGTGGTTCCGACCCAGATGGCGCCGGGGGTGACCTCGACCCAGTCGGCGGTCTTGCCGAGGGTCAGGACGACGATGGGCGCCAAGTCGGTAATCGGCCGCTGGACGGCCGGCACACCCGGCTTGGCCGGCGGCGTGGCGTGAGCGGGCAGGGCGGCGATGAGGAGGGCCGCCAGGGCAGCGAGCGGGCGGAGCCTTGTCACGCGCCTCAGAGCGCCGCCGTGATCGGGCCGTCGGCGCGGCCGGCGACGAACTGGATCACATAGGGGTTGTCGGTCTCGTCCAGGGCAGCGGCGGGGCCGCGCCAGACGATCTTGCCTTCGTGCAGCAGGGCGATCTCGTCGCCGATGCGGCGGGCCGAGGCCAGGTCGTGGGTGATGGAGATGGCGGTGCAGCCCAGGCCCTTGACCTGCTCGACGATCAACTCGTCGATAGCGGCGGCGGTGATCGGATCGAGGCCCGTGGTGGGCTCGTCGAACATGATGATCTCCGGCCGCGCGACGATGGCGCGGGCCAGGCCGACCCGCTTCTGCATGCCGCCGGAGAGTTCGCTGGGGTAGCGGTCGCCGACCTGGGCGGTCAGACGGACCTTGCCTAGGGCCTCCAGGGCGCGGGCCTTGGCGGCCTTGCGGCTGACGCCATCGGCGTTGATCAGGCGGAAGGCGACGTTTTCCCAGACGGTCAGGCTGTCGAACAGGGCGCCGCCCTGGAACAGCATGCCGAACTTGGCATAGAGCCGGCGCCGCGCGGCCCCGCCCATGCGGGTGATGTCGGCGCCGTCGATGAAGACCTGGCCTGCGTCCGGCTGCATCAGGCCGATGGCGATCTTGATGGTCACCGACTTGCCCTGGCCAGAGGCGCCGATGATCACCAGCGACTTGCCGGCCTCGACGCTCAGGTCGAGCCCGTCCAGCACGACCTGATCGCCGAAGCGCTTCTTGACGCCGCGCCATTCCAGCTTGGGGGTGGGGTCGCTCATCCGTGGTGCGTGAAGAGGGTGGTGAGGAGGTAGTCGGAAGCGAAAATCAACACGGCGGCCGAGACCACGGCATGGGTGGTCGCCCGCCCGACCCCGCGCGCCCCGCCGGCGGCGTAGTAGCCGTGGAAGCAGCCCATCAGGGCGACGATGAAGCCGAACACCGCCGCCTTGATCAGGCCTGACTCGACATCCCAGTCCTGGATGAAGCTCCAGGTCGAACGGACGTAGGTGGTCGGGTTGAAGTGCAGGGTGCGCGTCGCGACGCCCCAGCCGCCGGCGATGCCGACGATGTCGGCGACCAGGGTCAAGAGCGGCAGGGCGATAACGCCCGCCAGCAGGCGCGGGGCGATCAGGTAGCGGAACGGGTCGGTGGACAGGGTCTGCATGGCGTCGAGCTGTTCGGTCGCCCGCATGGCGCCGATCTCGGCGGCGATGGCGGCGGAGACGCGGCCGGCCAGCATCAGCGCCGCCAGCACGGGGCCGAGCTCGCGGGTGATCCCGAGGGCGACGATCTGCGGCATGATCTGCTCGGCGTTGAACCGGCCGCCGCCGGTGTAGATGTTCAGCGCCAGGGCCGCGCCAGTGAAGACGGCGGTCAGGCCGACGACCGGCAGCGAGAAATAGCCCATGGCCATCAGCTGGCGGCCGATCTGAGCCGGGAACCAGGGCGGGGCGAGCAGGGCGGCGATCCCGCGCAGGCCGAACAGGCAGGCGCGGCCGACTGTGCGCAGGGCGTTGATGGTCGCGCGGCCGATGAACTGGATGAGGTTCATGGAGGTAGGGTAGCCGCTCAGGCTGTTGCAGTGCAATGCGGGGCGGGCGGTGAAGTACGAGTCGCCGGCGCTCGCCCCCTCACATGGGGATTTTGTGGTCAAGGGGGCATTATGCGTCCTCTTGGTCTTGTCGATCGCAGGCTGAGCCGGAAGTTTTGGAACGGACGGTGTTGTCCGCACAACCTCACATACGGTCGCCGCTCAAGGCGGCTGCACCCTGATCCCGAGTTCGTCGGGCAAGGCTCAGGAGGACGAGACCCATCTCCGTCACGGCTTGGTCTAAGCCCTGGGGCGCTACGGTTCGTCCGCCTGGATCGACGGGGCTGATCAGGCCCCGGCGAAGGGTGAAGGATCGGGTGGGTGTCAGACGGTCTTGAGGATGGCGCCCTTGGGGATCACGCCCTGGGTGTCGTAGCGCCACAGCGCGATGAGGAGCTTGCGCGCCAGAGCGGCGATGAAGACCTTCTTGCGCTTGGCCGTTGGCTTGGGGCCGACCCGGTGGTGGAACCAGAGGCTGAGTTCGGAGCCGGCCTGGTGCTGCAGCCAGCTCCAGGCCAGTTCGATCATGGTTCGGCGCAATCGTTTGTTGCCGGCCTTGGACAGGCCCTGATCGCGGTCGATCTTGCCGCTTTTGAAGGCAGACCCGGGCAGGCCGGCGTAGGCGCCCACCTGGCGACGGTTCTTGAAGTCGCGCCACAGGCACTCGCCGCCGATCACGGCGGCGCGCTCCTGGGCGATGCCCCTGAAGGCGACCAGGCTGGCGCCGGGAACACGGGCCGCCGAGGCCGGCGCAGCTTCGATCAGCGCGTCGCGCTCGGCCTCGACCTGCTTGATCTGATCCATCACCAGTTCCAAGCGCTCGAGCTCGCGCAGGATCTGTTGCTTCAACTGGGGCGGCAGGGGGCGCCCATCGCCGGTGACCAGACCCTCCAGCCGCTTGCGGCGGCTCTTGAGTTGGGGCTCGTAGTCCCCGATCCCCTGGGCGAACAGCAGACCCTTGATGCGGTTGGTGTGCTCGATGCGTTCGCTCATCAGCCGTTCGCGCTCGCGGTGAGGCTGGCGGCGATCCTCCACCTGCGGCGACGGCGGACGGGCCATCGCACAGACCCGAGGCTCACCGCGCTTGAAGGCCAGCAGCGTGCGGATCAGCGCCTCCTCGTCGATCTTGTCACTCTTGGCCCGCCGCTTGCGCCGGTCGACGGCTATCGAAGCCGGATCAACCACCCAGCTCTCGACCCCTTCCGCCTCCAGCGCCCGGTGCAGCCAGAACCCGTCCAGACCCGCTTCCTGGATGCAGATGATCCTGTACCGCACGCCCAGGCGCGCCTGGGCCTTGGACTGCAACGTCACCAGCAGCGCCAGCAGGGCCGCCAGATCGCCACCCTCCACCTGATGACGCGACAGCTTCTCTCCCACCCCCGGCGCCAAAGACGTCACCAACCAGGTCTTACGACTCAGTTCCAACGAGACAAAAATCGCGCCAAGATCGACGTGGATCGCGGCCGGTCGAACGTTATCGGTGTGCAGCATCGGTAGCTCCCAAGTTGCTTGTGTGGAAACTTCAGCCTGGCACGACCGGCCGCGCTCCAACCAGCATGGGATCTCCGTCACGTCGCTTCCGCTACGCTTCAGCGTCGCGCCACTTCCCCCGTTTCGCTACGCTCACGGGGGAGGAGAAGATGCTTCTCCTCCCATGCAAGCGAAGCGCAGCGGGGGAGGGGGACCGCGAAGCGGTGGAGGGGG
>FTKM01004491.1_pt1 | contig 203006 bp, 135 predicted proteins | sample 1658051 | NCBI WGS metagenome assembly FTKM01 (sample SAMEA3914794, study PRJEB12502) | metagenome | biome: forest; material: soil | place: Canada | collected 2011-07-05 | depth 0.1 m | reverse complement strand
GGGGCGGGTGCTGCTGCCGGGGCCGGTGGCGCGGCCGGAGCAGGAGGCGCCGGTGGGGCCGGCGGCACCCCCTGCTTCCAATTCTTGGCCCAGGCCTTGGCCTTGCGGCTCCAGTCGTCGCCGAATTCGGCGCGAGCCGCGGCCGCGACCTTTTGCGCATCGGCCTCAATCTTGCGTGTCTCGGCTTCGGTAAGTTGGGCCTTCTGGGCTTCGATCTGCACCTTCGCCATGTCGATCTGGTGCCGCGCTTCGATCCTGGCCTGGGCCTCGATTTGCGCCGAGGCCTGGCGGGCCTCGACCTCGGCCCGCTGGATGTCCGCCTTGTGGTGGCTCAGTTCGGCGAGCGCTTCCTTGCGAGCCTCGGCCGCCAGCTTGGCCAGGGCCTTTGCGTCCAGGTGCTGGGCCTGGGCCTGATCATACTGGCCTTGCTTGGCCTTAGCCGCGTCCACCTGGGCTTGGTCGTACTGGCTCTGGTCGACATCGATCTGGCCGGCGTTTTGGCTGGCTTGCGCATGTGCGGAATCGCGCACGAAGTTCCAAGTGCTTTCATCCGGAGCGACATCGTCGGCAGTCGCCACGGGTACCGGCTTTTCATCAGTTGCCGGGGCGTCGGCGTCGCTGTCCGTGATAGCCGCGGCTGAAGCGATGGCCTGGGGGGCAGACGCTCCGGAGGCCTGGGCGGCGACAGGCGCCGGATTGGCTTGCGGGCGGGCGGCGACGTGGCTGATCGGCAGCAGGGCGGCAACCGTCGCCAGCATCACGGCAGGCAGGGTCATTGGGATCAGGGCCGTCGAACGGCTGGGCTTTTTCGCGGGCATCTTTTCGGCCCCGTCACCCAGCATGCGCGTGATGCGTGACAACAGCGAGCGGCCGGAGCCTTGGCCGTTCAGGGCCATGGCCAGGTGACCGCCGGCATTCGGGGCGCGGCGCTGTTCTTCCAGGCTGAGCAGGGCAGTGGCGTAGGTCAGCGGATCGCGGCAGGTGGCAAGGGCTGCGTCATCGCAGATGAGTTCTCGCTGTTCACGCAGCGACCGGCCGATCCACCACACCGCGGGGTGGAAGAAAAACAGGGTCTCGATGACCGTTTGCAACAGGTTCCAGGCATAGTCGCCCCGGCGGACATGGGCCAGTTCGTGGGCGAAGACGGCGTCGAGCTGGTCGGGCGTCAAGGCGGTGATCGCCGACAGGGGCAGGTAGACCACGGCGCGGGCGACGCCGACGACGAAAGGACCGTCGATATTCGGATTGAGCCGCACACGGACCCGCCCGGCGAGGCCGGCGCGATCGAGCGCGGCCTCGAAGCGGCGTCGCACGGCCTCGGGCACGTCCTGGGCCTGCGCCGACAATTGGCGGATCGTCCACAGGCCTCCGGCCATGCGCAGCGACAGGACGGCGACGCCGCCCAGCCACAAGGCGTCGAGCATCGGCAGCCAGCGGGCGAGCGGCGTGACGGTGGGGCCGGCGGCCACCACGTCGAAGGCGTCCATCTGGGCCTCGCCGGTCAAGCGGTGGGACAGTTCGTATGCGAAGGTGGCGACGCCCGCGAACGCGATGGCCAGCAGGGCGACCACGCCCAGCATGTAGCGCGTATCGGGGCGCGATCTTGGTGCCAAGCGCAGGGCGACGGCATAGAGGCCGGCAATGACAGCGCCCTGCCAACACGCGTGAAGCAGGGTCATGCCTAGAGTCTGGCCCAAAATCCGGCCAAGAGATTCGAAGATCGCGGGAAGCGGGGTCATTTCGCGCCTTTCCGACGCTCGATCAGCGCCTTGATCTGCTGCAATTCATCGTCGCTGGCCGGCTGCAGCGATAGGGCGTGCATGGCCAGCATCGCCGTCGAGCCTGAAAACAGCTTGTCCGACAGCTCCTTGAGAAGCTGGGTCTGCATGTCTTCCTCGCGCATCGCCGGGCGATAGATATGGGCCTTGCCCGCTTCCTCGCGCTCGACCAGACCCTTTTCGGTCATGATCTGCAGCGTCTTGAGCACGGTCGTGTAACCCGTGCCGCGCGCCACAAGGGCTTCGTGCAGGTCGCGCACGGTGGCGGTGCCACGGGCCCACAAGGCGCGCAGGATGTCGAGTTCGGCTTCGGTCGGCTTTTTTGTATTCAGGGTCATACGGCGATATTACGAAGCCCTTCGTATGACGTCAACGATAATCTTCGTAGGTTCACTCGAAAAAATACGGGCGATAGCTGATCTGCTATCGCCCGTATCGTTCAGTCTATCTGATTAAGTATCAGAGCGATTAGAACTTGGCTTGGATACCGCCGACGATCGTCGTGCCGAAGATACCGGCATTGGCCCAGGCGGGGTTGTAGTTGAAGCCGCCGTAGGTGGTCGGATCGTAAGGCGCCTTGGCGTTGAACAGGTTCGTCACGTTGGCGAACACTTGCCAGCCTTCCTTCGGCAGGTCGTAGGAGACGTGCAGGTCGAAATCGGTGAACGACTTGACCTTACAGGCGACCGGCGTGTTGCCGTCGATATAGGTCGTGTTGATTTCCGAGGCCGTCGTGCCGTCCGAGTTGGTGCAGACGCCCGGCGTATCGCCGAAGTCTTCACCCTGCAGCGAGTAGCCGCTGGTGTAGTAAGCGGTCAGGTTCACCGTCAACTTCTGATAGATGAAGGTGTTGGAGAAGGTGAAGCGATACTTCGGCGTACCGGAAGCGGACACGTTGTTGTACGGCCCGATCGTGCCGACATACTTTTGCGTGCCGTCCGGCGTTTCCAGGTTCAGACGGTCGGTCACGTTGCCGTCGAACGAGCCACGGTACTTGATGGTCCACGGCAGGTTGTAGTGGGCCTGGGCGCCGACGTCGAAGCCATCGGTCAGCTCGGCGTCCTGATTGATGTAGCCGTACTGGATGAAGCCCAGTTCAGGCTTGGCGCTCAGGTCGTTCGGGTCGGCCGGGTTGGCTGTGACGGTATAACCAGCCGGTTCCGCCGTACCAGCGTAATACGCGGCGATCGCAGCCTTGATATTGGCGTTGTTCGGCACGATGACGTTCTTCTTCAGGATCGTGTAGTAGTCGACCGAGAAGCTGAGGTTCGGGGTCGGATCCAACACCAGGCCGGCGGTGAAGTTCGTCGACTTTTCGGGCTTCAGGCCCGCGGTGCCGATCGTGGTTTCACCCAGCGAGTAGTTCGAGCCGTAACCGTCGTTGTTGTGCAGCTGCAGGAAGCTGGTCGGCGCCGTCACGTTGATGAAGCCGGTCGTCGGCAGGGCGTTCGATTCCGAGAAGGTCGGAATGCGGAAGCCTTGGGACGCCGTGGTGCGCAGGGTCAGCCAGTTGGTGGCGTGCCAGATCGCGCCGAACTTCGGCGAGAAGGCCGAGTTGCCGGTCGAGTAGTCGTCGTAACGGCCGCTGACGGTCAGGTCGAGCTGCTTCAGGAGCGGGGCGTCGAGTTCGATGAAAGCCGCGTTGGTGCGGCGCGCGCCGAGAACGCCGACCGGGTTCAGGGTGAACCAGCGGTTGGTCGCGCCGTCCAGGTCGTTGTTGGCCGAAGGGTTGTTGATCGATTCAAAGCGCGTCGAGACGCCCAGACCCAGCATCAGCGGGCCGCCGGTCAGGTCCATCAACGGACGCGTGACCGTCGCCTGCAACATGTCGAGCTTCGAGGTCGAGTTCTGGGTGTTGGTCGGCGCGATGAAGTTGTTTTCAGCCGCGCTGTTCTTCGACGGATCGATGAAGTTGTACGAACCGGTGTTCACCGCGGTGATCAGGTTGGCGATGTAGATGTCGCCCTTGGCGATGACCGACAGGTCGTCTTCGCTGATCGTACCTTCGACGTCGTAGTTCCAGGCGCCCCACAGGTCGAATTCACCCTTCAGGCCGGCATTGAAGCGATAGGTGTTCGAGATCGCTTCCGTGGTGCTCGGAATGCCGCTGAACAGGTAGTTGACCTGAGCCAGCTGGCCTTGGGAGGCGAACGGGTTGTTCGGGTTCAACGTGCCGTTGGTCGCGTTACAGTTCACGCCGGCCGAGCAGACATAGACCGGCAGGGCCAGGGCGCCGTTTTCCGACGAGTAGATGGTGCCGTCCGAACCCGGGGTCGAGACTTGCGAGAAGTTCGACGGCGCGTTGATCGACAGAGCGTCGCTGCGCGCATAGGTCAACGACACGAAGCCTTCCGTGGTGTCCGAGAACTGCTTGGTGAAGCGGCCGGACATGCTTTCGTGCTTCTCGTCGGGCGAGATTTCGCTGTATTCCTTGCGCAGGTCTTCCTGGCAGAGCGTGGTGTTTTGCGCCAGACCCTCAACCGAACCGCCCAGGGCGGCCGCCAGGGTGGTGTTTGCCGGCCCGAGGTTAACGGACTTCAGATTGCCGCAGGTCGAACCGGGCGCCAGCTGCCAGGTCTGAGTGCCGATCGGATTGCCGCCGGAGTCGACCGGCAGGAATTCGGCAACGCTGGTCGCGCCGATACCCAAGATCTGGTTGGCATAGGTGATGCCGCCGAGGGTGACGGGCGCTTGCAGGCCGTTGACGATGTTGTTGGAACGGCAGATCGAGCCCGTATAGGCATCGCCGGCCTGGTCGGCGCTACCGGCCGCGGCGGTGCCGCAGGTCGCGCTCTGGTTCGACGTGTTGTAAGGATAGCCACGGTCACGGCTATAGAGCGCGTTGTCGTGCTGATATTCGAAGCCGACATAGGCATTGTAGCCGTCGGTGTGCAGGTTGCCGCCGCCGAACAGGCCCTGGACGTTGACGGTGCCGCCGCCGCCCTTGACGGTATTGCCGCCCGAGACGCGGATTTCGTTACCTTCGAAGGTCTTCTTGGTGACGACGTTGACAACGCCGGCGATGGCGTCGGCGCCGTAGGTCGACGAAGCGCCGTCCTTCAGGACGTCGACGTGGTCGGTGATGATGTCGGGGATCGAGTTCAGGTCGACGAAGTTACGCGTGCCGTCGTCGGCCAGGGGATAGTAGGCGGTGCGCAGACCGTCGACGACAACCAGAGTCGAGTTCGAGGTCAGGCCGCGCAGCGAGACGTTGGCCGCGCCGGTGGCGAAGGCGCCGTTGGCGGTGAAGGAGTTCGGCAGCGAGGACGAACCGCCGGCCGAGATGTCCTGAATGGCGTTGGTGATCTGCGTGATGCCGCGATTTTGCAGGTCGACGGCGGTCACCGTGGTGACGGGGTCCGGCGTGTCCTTCAGCTTCTTGCGCAGGATCGACCCGGTCACGACGACTTCGACGGGTTGGTCAGCTTTTGCGGGGGCGGCAGTGGTGGCGGTCTGCGCCGCGGCTACGCCGGGCAGGGCCATAATCATGGCGGACACGGTCAGGGACGAGACCACAGCGCACTGCAGGGTCGTCGTCGCCTTCAGCGCCGATCGCAAATTGAGGTTTTTCACATGTCTCTCCGGGGTTACAGCAACGGGTGTAGGCGCACCCGTCTCAGCATTCAGCAAAGTCTGCCGATACAGAAGTTAAATCCCGCCGTCGTAAATCCGTCAATTACCCGCCAAACTTTAGCCTGACTCCCCCGGGACCTGTTCCAATAAAGTCACAAATACAACCTTCCACATATATAGATACAAAATCTGTACCACAGTTTTTATGAAAGCGTTGTGAGGTTGGGCGCCTGACAAACGAAGGCGTCTCTATATACAATTGGAAAAGTTAAGAAATTTTTTCCGACCGCCGCTACCGCGCCATGTTTTTCCGCGTGACCGCGATGACGCAAGCCGGACCTCGGCGACATCCGACAGGTGGTTTTGCGGTCACACCCGAGTCCCGCCGGCGGTGCAATCCGCCCCCGCTCAGTCGTCCGCCCGCGTCTGCGGCGCGGTAAAATCGAACCTTCCCTCGGCCATGGCCGCCAGGAAGTCCGCCGCACACGTGTCGAGAAACGCTTCGTCGAGCCGCAGCGTGTCAAAAGGGACCAACTCGATCGCGCCGCGACCGGTGATTTCGGCGGCTTGGCTTTCGCGCACGCTGACCGTCCACTTCGCCGAGACGACGCCATTGCCGTGCGCGGCCTTGCCGCCCAGTACGGGGTTCAGCGCGAAGGCGCGCAGGATGGTGACGAAGGCCCCGATCTCGAACGCCGTGGCGTGGGTCAGGGTCATCGACTGGTTGAGCACGGTCCCCGGCGCGATAAATTCGTAGCCGGACAAGGGGCGCTGCACCGACAGGTCGGTATAGGCGCGCGCCGTATGCCCGGCGATCTCGCGGTTGAGCGCATCCAGGCCAGCCTGAAGTTCGACGCGATCGGCCCCGCCGGCGCGGCCGCGGCCCGACAGGTCGGCCTTGAGCCGGCGCAACGCCGTTTCCTTGCGGCTGCGCTCGGCATTGTGAAAAGCCATCTCTATCCATTGCGCCTGGTCCTCGGCGCGCAGCAGGGTGATCGCCGATCCCGAGCCGGCGATATCGTCAAGCCGCGCCCCGGTGACCGACTGTTCGGTGACCGGCAGGCGCGGCACCGCGTGGCCGACACTGAGCCGGCCCTGCATCCACGGCGTCGCGGCGCCGAACAGCCCGATCAGCGGATTGGCGGCGCGGCGGGCGGCGGTGGCGGCGAAGTCGGACTTGCGTTCGGCGTCGGCGCCCTTCACCCCGCCGATGGCCAGGTAGTAATAGTCCTGCAGCCTGAGGCCGTCGGGCATGGCGCGCCGGACGAGGTCTACGCCGCAGCGCCGCAGGCGTCCGCGGATGCCGGAGCCCGGCATGTAGGGCACGGTGGCGCGGCTGTCGCCGTAGGTGACGACCATCTTCGGCACCGGCAGAGGCTTGTCGGCGTCGTGCGGGCGGCCCTTCAACGCCGGCGGCGTTGTGGTGAGCGGCGTTTCCGCGGTCAGTGTGCCGTCCAGACGGATGATGTAGGTGGGCGTAGGCATCCAAGCGCTTTCCAAAACGTGTGACGCACTTTTTGGATTAAAAAGCGCGCAAAGGCAAAACGCCTCAATTCAAACTCAACAGGCCGTAGCCGTAGGCCCCGCGCGGGCCGATGCCGTGCTCAAGCGTTTCCTGGAAACGCGCGTGGTCGGTGACGACCAGCCGGCCGCTGAATTCGCAGTGATCGATGGCCAGGCCGCCCTTTTGCGGCACGGTGAGGATGCCGCGCTCCAGCCCGATCTCGCCGTCCAGCGCAAAGCCGCAGGCCAACGCCTTGCGCGCGAGCCAGGCGAGGTGGTGCGACAGCCGTTCGTCGTCGATCGGCAAAAAGCGCAGCTTCTGGCTCTTCTGGTCGCGATATTGCGGCGCGGCGGTCAAATGGAAATCGTAGGCGTCGCGTGAAGGCGCATAGGTCACCGGACGCGCCTGTACGCCGAGGTCGCCGCGAAACGTACGCGCGCGAACGATGGCGACCTCGGCGCTGAGCCGCAAGCCCTTGAACAGGAAGTCGCGCGGCTGGCCGGGTTCGGCGAAGGCCTGGTAGATCACGGCGTGAAAGCGCTGCGGCTCACGCAGGGTGCCGTCGGGCAGGGCCAGCATGACTTCTTTGAGGTCGCTCATGCGGCGCGCGCCATCTTGGTCTCGACATTGTCGACGAGCCGCAGCGCGTCGAACTCCGCGGTGTTGATGTCCGGAAACTCGTCGCAGAGCCCGAACAGGTCGGGGACGATGTCGCGCAGCGCGGCCAGTCTCTGGTCGACCGTCTTGACCCCGGCCGGGTGACGCAGGCGCAGGTCGATCAGCCGCTTGGCCTCGAACAGGATCTTGGGTTCGGCGGCGTCGAAGGCGGCAAACCCCCGCCGCACCTGGGCCAGGTTGATCATGCGCGGGTGCGGGCCGCATTCGAACAGGACATCGCTCGACGATAGCCGCAAGGTGTCGGCGTAGTCGGTCGCCTTGTCGAAAATAATGACCATGTAGGGCTCGGCGGGCGGCGCGCGCAACAGTTCGGCGCGCCAGGCGGGATTGCTGCGCCAGGTCACCGGCTTGAACAGTGTGCCGGCGGGCAGGGGCCGGGCCGGCTCGATATCGGCCTTCAGTGTCGTCCCGCCGGCGGTGATAACCGCCATATGCGCCATGTCGCCGACCGCGCCCAGCCGGATGGCGCCGGCACGGTTGGCGCCAGAACGGTTGGCGATCGGGTGGCGCCGCGTCAGGGCTCTCATCAACCGGGCGGGATCGTATGGCCCGTCATCGAGATAATAGCCGAGATGCTCATAGGCGAAGGTATGGGCGGCCGTATCGGGCATTGTTCGGATGGTATCTCACTGCTAATCCTGTAAACTAGCATGCAGGTGACGGATAGCAAGGTGAGGAACAGGTGAGCGCGGACAGTCACTTTCTGATCCGGCTGGCCCTGGTTACGCCGTTGATCCTCACCCATCGCACCACGCTCGACGCCATCCTGGCCGGCCTGCTTTTCGCCGAGACCGGCGACCTGGCGCGCGCCGTTGCCGAGGTGCCGTTGCGCCGCCAGGAAGGCGTTTGGTGCGCCTCGTCGATTTTTCTGCAAAGCCCGGTCCTCAACGATGAACTGATCACCGGTTCGTCGGTGCGGCCCCAGGCGATCGACGCCGCCATGTTCCGCACCAAGACGACCGGGCGCTACGTCAACGTCGATCCCTCGGGCGGTGACTTTCGCAACCGCCAGACCTTGATGCGCGCCCACGCCACGCCGGCGGTCTATTTCATGGGCCAGGGCGACCTGCATGCCGTGTACCGGTTGATGAGCGTCATGACCGGCATGGGCAAGCGCCGGGCTTCGGGTTTCGGCCAGATCGATATGGACCGTTCCGAGTTCATTACGCTTGAATATCCCAGGCCGCAGGGCGTGCTGATGCTGTCCGACGGCACGCCGTCGCGGCCGATACCGGTCGAGGCCTGGGCGCGCCTGCGCAGCCTGGCGCCGGTGCAACGCGCCGTTGTCCGCTTCGAGCCGCCTTATAATCTCACCGAGCCCGCCGAATGCGTGTTGCCGGTGCACCACCAGATCGACGCCGGTCGCGTCAACTCGCTGTTGATGTAAAGCGCCCCGCCATGCCGCCTTCGCTGTCCGACCTGATCACCGCCGCCTTCGCCGAATCCGGGCCCCTGGCCGAGGCGATGGGCGCGCGTGGGCGCATCTATCGTCGTAGCCCCGATCAGATCGCCTTCGCCCAGGCGGTCGGGCACCTGTTCATGACGGGGGGCGGCACGTCCGGATTGTTCGAATCCGCGGCCGGCACCGGCAAGGGGCTGGGCTATTTGGTGCCGATGACCCTGTTCAGCGCCCTGACCGGCCGTTCGGGCATCGTCGGGGTGTCGAGCCCCGGCGCGGCCGTCCAGCTGGCGCGGTCGGAACTGGCCATGGCGGCCGAGGCGACGTCCGACCTGACGGGCCGGCGCGTCAGCTTCGCCCGTCGCTACGCGCCCGAGGACTTCCTGTCGCGCCTCAAGCTCGAGGCCCTGCTCGAGGTCATCGAGGACGGCGCGCTGCGCGACAGCCTGGGCCGGATGCGCGCCTTCTGCGACGACTCTGGCTTGATTCCCGACTGGATCCGCGACAACGGTCCCCTTCCGGACGCCCTGCATCCGCGCGATGTCGCCTTGAGCTCGGCCTTCGACGGCGATTCGGAGACCTATGCCCAGCACCTGCCGCCCGGCGCCGATGCCGACATCCTGCTGGTGCCGCAGGCCTTGCTGGTGCGTCACGCCCGCAGCGGCCGCGCCCTGGGCGACCGTCGTTTCGGCTGTGCGGTGATCGACGAGGGTGAGGCCCTGCCGGAAACGCTGGAACATCTGGCCCAGTGGCATCTGTCGGTGCTCGACCTGCCGTCGTCCCTGGCCGGCGACGCCCTGGTACGGCTGGCGCGACGTCTCGACCGCGAACACAACGGCCTGATCCGGCTCAGCGATCCCCGGCATGACGTCGTGCGGACCGAGGTCCGCGCCCTGGCTGTCCGCATCGGCGGACTCGATCGCTTTATCGCGGCGTGCGACCGGCCGGACGGTCCCGACATCCCCTGCTTGTCCTGGCTACCTTCGACCGCGGTCCCGGCGTTCGAGATCGTCAGCCGGGAAGTGGCGGGCCTTGGTGTCAAGACAGGTTTGGGTGAACTGGGCGTGGTCGACAGCCTGTGTATCGCCGCGGTCGAAGTCGACGACGCCCTGCGCCGGTGCCTGGCGCTTTCGCCGGCTGCCGAAAGCGGCGGCCGCTTCACGCCCCGGCGTTTTGGCATGCTGGGCTTCAACCTCAGTCCGCCGTCCGCGCCAAAGCCGTCGCCGACGCCCAAACCTTCCTTGCCCAAACCTTCCTTGCCCAAACCTTCCTTGAAAGAGGCGATCGCGCTGCACGGCCGCAATCCCGACTGGTACGATTGGGTCGAAGCCGTCTGTCTGCGTGTGGCGGTGTTTAACCAGCGTACCCTGATCCTCAGCGTCAATGCCGCCGACACCGCCGAGCTGGCCGTTCGCCTGCGCGCGCGCGGGCTCGGCTCGCTCATCGCGCATGTGCCCGGCGAGCGCCTGAGTGAAAACCTGGCGGCCTTTCGCGCTCGCCCCGACGCCATACTCATCGCACCCGACCTATGGGAGGGGATCGACCTGCCGGGCCTGGTCAAGCACCTGGTCGTCACCCGTCTGCCGCTGCGCGGCCGCGACGGGGTACACATGCGCCTGCAAGCCGAACGCCTGGTGGCGCTCGGCCTCAGCCCCGCTGATGTCGAGGCGGTGATGTTCGAGCGGCAGGCGGCCCAGGCGCGCCGTCGCGTTGCCTGCGGCATCGGCCGCGCCGTTCGCTCCAGCCGCGACGAGGCGCAGATATGGATCGCCGATCCGCGCTTTCCGCTGCCCGACAGCCTGATGAACGACGCACGGCTGGGCCTGCCGGCCAATGCCGGCTATTTCCGCGGCTTTACCCGGTGCATCCCGGAGCGCTTTCGCGCCGGGCTGTTCGCCACCTGGCCGGCCGCTACCCTGATCGACATCGTACCGGGCGCGGAGGCGCGGGCGCCGTTCCTGCGAAAAGGCCCTTCGCAGCGGCCCTAGAGGCATGCTATCGGTCGCATGACCGATACCGCTATTCCTGCGCATAACCTATTCATGCGTTCGAAAAGGGAACTGTTTTCGTATCGGTCCTGTCGCGCATTTCATGCGTTGAAAAAGGCCGGAGCGTAAAACTCCGGCCTTTACTCGTCTCATAAACTAAAAAGCTATTGCGGGCTGACCACGAGCACCCGGAACGTGTCCGGCAAGACGGCCGGCCGCTTGGCGCCCGGCGGGATCGCGCCAAAGTCGGCGGTCGGCAGCAGGACGTCGCCGGTCTTGGAATCCAGAGCCGCCGTGCGCGCGCCCTTGGCGGTGGCGATGGTGGCGATGACGACCGGCTTGGCGCCGGAGAAATCGATGGCCGTCAGGTGGCCGTCGCCGGCGGGGATGTAGCCCACCTGGCGGTCGGCATCGTAGAGCGCGAAGTCGGGGCCGTCGCCGGTTGGCAAGGCGGCGATTTCCTTGCCGGTCGCAATATCGGTGACGCGGGCGACCTTGCCGTCGCAGGCCGACAGGATCCAGTCATGGGCACCGCCGACATAGGCGAGACCCGAAGGCGATTCGCAGTCCTTCATGTCCCATGTCGCGGTGACCTTCATCGTCTTGGCGTCGATGACGAGCAGCTGGTTCTTGTCTTCCAGATGGGTGAAGACCCGGCCCTTGTTATCGGTCGCCGCCCCCTCCGGCTTGCCCGGCACGACGATCTTGCCCAGCACCGTCCTGGCGTCGAGGTCGATGACATCGACCGTGCCGGCATGGTTGGCCATGATGAAGGCATGTCCCGTACCGCCGTCGATGATCGCCCCATCCGGACCGGTGTCGGTGGCGATCGTCGCCAGAAGCGCGCCGCTCGCCGCATCGTTCAAGGTCACCGTATTGGCCTTGCCATTGGTGACCATCAGCGTCTTGCCGTCATTATAAGGGATGGCGATGTGGGCGCCGTTGACTTGGGCCAGGGCCGGGTTGGCGGTCTTCGCGTCGATATCGACGGCGGAAATGACCATGCCGTGCGCGATGTACATCTTGCGCGTGGCGGCATCGACCGTGGCGTAGTCCCAGCCGCCCGACCCCCCGACTTTGATGGTGTCGGTTACGTGGGGCGCGGTGACAAGAGCGGCGGACATCAGAAGGGCGATCATGGCGGGTCTCCTTTAGGAATTCAGTTTTTGAGGTTTATGGCGGAAGCGCCAGATCAAGGCGGGAAGCACAAGCAGGCTCATCAGGGTGGACGTGATTAGTCCACCGAGAATGACGATGGCCATCGGACCCTGGATTTCGCGGCCGGCCTGGCCGCTTTCGAAGGCCAGGGGCAACAGGCCAAGCGCGGTGACCAGCGCCGTCATCAGGATGGGCGTCACGCGTTCACGCGTCGCCCGCACGACCGTGGCCACGGACCAGTCATGGCCCTCGGCGGCCAACTGGTCGGTATGCGACAGCAACAGGATGGCGTTGCGAGCGGCGACGCCGAACAGGGTGACGAAGCCGACCAGCGCGCCCAGAGACAGGTCGCCGCCGGTCAGCGCGACCGCGATCACCCCGCCGACCAGGGCGAACGGGGCGCAGGCCAGGATCAGCCACACCGCCCGGCCGTCCTTGAAGGCCAGGACCAGCAGGGCGACGATGCCGGCGACCGCCATGGCGGTATTCAGCAGCAATTCGTTGCGCGCGCGCGCGGCCTCGTCGGCGACGCTGGCATAGTCGAGATAGACGCCGGCCGGCAGCTTGACCTGGGCGGAAATGGCGGCGCGCGCCGCCGCCGTGACGCGGGCGACGTCGGCGGGCTTGGGATTGGCGGTGATCGTCTCGACCAGCCGGCCGCCGATATGCGCCATGTCGGTGCGCGTTTCACCCAGTGTGACGTGGGCGACGTCCGACAGCCGTGCCGCCTGGCCGTCGGCGGCACGGATCAGCAGGTCACCGACCGCCTCGGGGCTTTGGCGCAATTCGACGGGCAAGGTGACGGCGACGTCGAGCGTGCGGTCGTGACCGTAGATCTGGGTGGCGTTGACGCCCTGGTAGGCGCCCTGCACCGCGCTCAGGATGTCGGCGGGCGACAGGCCGTGCTGGGCGGCAGCGGCGCGGTCGATCTCGACCTCGACCGCCGGGGTCTTGGGCGGAGTCGTGACCTTGACGTCGCCCGCCCCCTTGACCTTACCCAGCACGTCGGAAATCTGGTTGGCGGTCGCTTCCAGCGTATCGGCGTCGGCGCCGTAGACATTGACGGCCAGGGCAGCGGTTTCACCGGTAAGGGTCTCGCCGATGCGGTCGCCGAGGAAGGTGACGACCTCGGTATCGAGCCCCGGATAGCCGTCGAGCACCTCGTGGATCTTCTTTTCGATCTCGTCTTGCCTGGCCGCGGTCAGGTGCGGCTTCAACTCCATCTGGAACTCGCTGTGTTCCGGACCGACCGTGTCCTCGCCGCCTTCGGCGCGGCCGATCTGCTGTTCGATGCCGGCGACGCCGTCGATGGCCAGCAGCTCCTTGGAGATCGAGACGCCGTAGCGGCGCATGTCGCCCAGCGACGTCCCCGGCTGGCCGATCGCGCCGATGACGAAATGGCCTTCACGGAACGACGGCAGGAGCTCCGAGTTGAAAAAGAACAGCCCGGCGACGGCGGCGATGCTGATCGCGCCGGCGATGACGGCCAGAGGCAGCGGGTGACGCGACGCGCCCCTCACCAGGCCCTCGTGCCACGATTTCAGCGCGCGCAGCGGCGCCGCTTCATTGTGCGGGCGAGTGGTCTTGAGGAAGAGATAGCTGAGCGCCGGGGTGACGATGATCGCCACGGCCAGCGACACCAGGGTCGCCAGGATGAAGGCCAGGGCCAGCGGCGCGAAGAAGGCGCCCTGGATGCCGTGCATCATCAACACCGGCACCAGGATCAGCGCGACGACCAGGGTGGCGTAGATCACCGGGGCGCGCACCTCGACGGAGGCGTGCAGGATCACCGCGGCGATATTGTCTTCGGGGCCGCGTTCACGCAGGCGGCGGACGATGTTCTCGACGTCGATGACGGCATCGTCGACGACCACGCCAAGCGCGACGGCCAGGCCGCCCAGCGTCATGGTGTTGATGCTGAGGCCCATGGCGTTCATCGCCATCACCGCCGTCAACAGCGACAGGGGAATGCTGACGAAGGAGATCAGCACGGTCTTCACGTTACCCATGAACAGGAAGAGGATGACGGCGATCAGGCCTGCGCCGATCAACAGGTCCTCGGTAATGCCCGACAGGGCCGTCTCGATGAAATTGGCCGGGCGGTGCAGGTTTGAGGCGTACATGGTGACGCCCTGGGCCTTCAGGGACGGTTCCAGGTCGCGCAGCGCCGCCTCGACGTCGCGCGTCACCTTCAGCGTATTGGCGCCATACTGCGACGCCGTGGTGACCAGCACACCCGGCCGGCCCATGACGACCGCGTCGCCGAAATCGGGCGCCGGCGCGTCGGTGACTTGCGCGACATCGCCGATATGGACGACGGCGCCGCCCGTGGTGTTGGGGATGACGGTCGCGGCGATATCGGCGGGCGTGGCCGCCTGGGCCTTGGGCACGACCAGGATACGTTGCTCGGAGGTGTCGATGAAGCCGCCGCCGCTCAACGCCGAAGACGTCTGGGTCGCCTTGACGACGTCGTCGAGGCTCAGGTCGCGCGCCGCCAGGGCCTGCGGGTCGACGCGGACCTCCAGGCGCCGGACCTCACCGCCGAACACGACGGCGCGGGCCACGCCGGGCACCGACATCAGGCGCGGGCGGATGGTCCATTGCACCAGGTCGCGCAAGGCCCGCGGGTCGAGCTTGTCGGACACGAAGCCGATATTCAGCAGGTCCATGGTCGACGAGGTCAAGGGCGCCACGGTGGGCGCGCCGACACCGGTCGGCAATTGCGCGTCGGCCAGGGCTTCGCTGACGATCTGGCGCGCCCGGTAGGGCTCGGCGCCGTCCTTGAAGATGACATTGACGATGCTGAGGCCCTGGATCGAGTCCGAGCGTACGCTTTCGATCCCTGTGGCGCCGTTGACCGCCTGCTCGACTGGGCGCGTCACCAGGGCCTCGACCTGCTCGGCCGACAGGCCCGGCGCTTCCGTCTGGATCTCGGCCTGGGCCGGCACGAAGTCCGGAAAGACGTCATAATTGGCGCCGACCAGCGTCATGGCGCCCGCCGCCAGCAGAAGGACGGCGGCCAACGCGATCAGGCGCGGATGGCGCAGGCAAAAGGCGACGAGGGCGCTCAGCATCAGTCGTCTCCGCCTGCCTTGGGCGCGGCAGCGGCGGTGAGCGCCTGGGCGCCCTGGACGACAACACTATCGCCGGCATGAAAGCCCGAGGTGACGACGATGCCCTGGGCCGTCAGGCGCGCCGGGTGCACGACGCGCTTGTCGAAGCTTTTGGCGCCGGTCTTGACGAAGGCGAACACCTGGCCGCCCTGGCGCAACAGGGCATTGTTGGGGATCAAGACCCCGTCGTCGTCCGCCGCGCCGAACAGTTGCGTCGTCGCCGACAGGCCGGCGCTGAGGTAGGCGGCGTCCGGCCCGGTGACGATGGCGATCAGGCCGGGCGATTGCAGCTTCAGGTCGGCGGTGCGGGCGACGCCCACGACCTTGGCTGTCACCTGGCCGAGCGCGCCGAAATCGAGTTGGGCCTGCGAGGCGCCCTTGATGCCGGCGCCGGCGGGCATGTCGATGCGCACGATCGCCGCCTTTGCGCTGGTCAGGTCGGCGCCGAGCTGCTGCAGGGCCGGGGCGGGCAGGGCGGCGAAGGACGGACCCCATTCCAGTGACAGGCGTTGCTTCAGCTGCAGAAGCTTGGCGGCGTCGGTGCGCGCCTGGGCTTGGGCGGCTTCATTGGTCTTGGCCGAGACGGTTGCGTCCTTGACGAGACCATTGGTGCGGGCCGCTTCGGCGGCGGACGCCTGCGCCGTCGCCGTGGCGGCGTCGGTATCGCTGAGCAGGGCCAGCAGCGGCGCCGGATCCAGCACGCGAGCGAAGCCCGTGGCGGCGACAGCGGCGCCATGCACGGCTTGCAGTGGATTGGTGCGGATTTGCAGTCGCGCCTGGACCGCCGGGTCGATCACGACCGGTTCGGCGACGGCGGGTGCGGCGACCAATAACAAGAGGAGCGAAAGAAGTGGTTTCATTTGTGCGGGTCTGGATGCAGGTCCGATTGAGCGGCCGCTCTTAAAGCATCGGCATCGCCGGCGGAGAAGGGCTGACGCAGGGCGTCCTCCAGTTTGAGGCGGTCGTCGGCGGCGGCTTGCTGCGCCGAAAGCGCGGCCAGCTGGGTGTCCAGCGTGATGACGCCGGCCAGCAACTGGTCGGCCCGACTGGCTTCACCGGCCGCCTGGCTGTGCCGGACGCGTTCAGCCATGGTCCTGGCCAGGGGCAGGTCCTCGTTGGTCGTTTTTTGCGCGATGGCCGCCGCGGCGCGCCAGGCGGAAGCCGCCTGGGCGATCTCGGTCTGGGCGGACTTGACCGTGTCTTCCAGCGTCTTGCCGGCGCCGGCGCGGCGGTCGGTGGCGGCGGCGATATTGGCGTGGTTGAGGTCGGAGGGCGGCAGGGTCAGGACCCAGTTGAGCGGCAGCTTGACGATGCCGCGCTCCCAGGTATAGCCGGGCGCGACGTGGATGTCGGGATACTGGCCGGCTATGGCCACGCTCAGGTCGTTTTCCGCGCTCGCGTAGTCGGCCACGGCATTGCGGACGTCGCTGCGGACGTAAAGTGCCTTGGCCGCCAGGGCGTCGACGGCTGCGTCGTCGATGGCGGAGAGGGTGGGATTCGAACCCTCATATGCGCGCGCGGCGGCCGGCGTGGCGTTCAGCGCATGGGCCAGGGCCAGTTCGGCCTGGTCGCGCGCGGCCTGCGCCTGGCGGAGCGACTGTTCGGCCGCCGACAGGTCCAGACGCGCCTGGTCGGCGGTGGCGCGGATCTCCTCCCCGCCCTTGACTTGCTTGTCGATGCTGTCGCGATAGGCCGTGCGCGTCGCCACCACCTGCTGATCCAGCGCGACCGTGCGGCGTGCGAAGTCGAGATCGCTCTGCGCCTGGCGCAAGGCTTGCCGGGTCGTCCACAAAGCGTCGCCCAGCGCATAGGCGGCCTTGTCGACGGCGATATCGGCCGTCGTGATCCGTCCGGCGCGGCGGCCGCCGAGATCGAGCGGGACGTCGAGTTGATCGGTATAGAGCCAGGGCTTCTGGGCGTTGGCGTCTTTCGAATATTCCTGGATCAGGGTCAGGGTCGTCGGCGGCAAAAGTTTTTGCGCCCGGCGATCATGAAGGCTTGCGTCGTATTCCGCCCGCGCCGCGGCCACGGCCGGACTGTTCGCCAACGCGGCCGAAAGCCAGTCCCCGTCGGGCAGGACCGTCATCGCCGGCTGCGAAAGCCCAGCCACGCCAACCGGTTGCGGCGTGTAGGTGGCGCAGGCGCTCAGCAACAGGCAGGGCAGGAATAGCACGGCAATTCGCATGAAGGGCCCTTAGCAGCCGAGTCTGATCCGAATATGAATGTGTTCTTTCATTTCGAAAATACAATTTATACCCGGCTGCGCCGTTATCAGGTGTGCATAGTCGATTTCGCAACCCGGCGATAGGATGCGAAAGCGGCGCCGTTTCGGCCCCGCAGGGATGAAACGGCGCCGTCAAACCGGTTTACCTTAGAAGTTGGCGCGGATGCCGGCTTCGTAGGTGGCGTCGTAGAATTCGCGCTGGATCGGGCGGTCGGGGCTGCCTTCATAGTAGCGCAAGGGCGCGTTGTTGATGTTCTTGACGTTGAAATAGACCGACCAGTTCCTGTTGACCTTGTAGCTGGAGCTGAAGTCGAGCAGCTGGCGATTGTCCTGGAGGGTGTCCAGCGAGCGGTCGCCGCCCAGGCCGAACAGGCTGTGGCTGATATATTCGGCCGACAGGCGCGCCTGGAAGCCGTAGGCTTCGTAGAACAGCGCCAGGTTCCAGGTGTCGGCCGACGTGCCCGGCAGCATGCCGTACTCGTTCTTTCCGGTGCCGGAGGTCGCGGCGTCGTATTCCAGGAAGCGCGAGTCGACCAGCGTCAGGTTGGCCTCGACGCCGAAGCCGTTGAATGGCCGCGGCAGCCAGACAAACTGCTGGTGATACGAGGCGTCGACGCCGCGGGCATAGCCGTTGGGGATGTTGAGGAAGGTCGTGACCTGCGTCAGGACGCCCGGATTCAGCGGGTCGGTCGTCGTGTTCTGGACGCGCGGCGCGATGTAGTTGGTGAATTCCTTGTCAAACGCGCCGACCTGGATGATGCCGCCTTCCGGCAGGTATTTTTCCAGCGACAGGTCGAAATTGCTGCCCAGCGTCGGCTTCAGGGCGGGATTGCCGCGCGTCACCGTGTCCTGGGTCAGGTCGACCGAAGCCGAGGTCGAATTCTGCAGGAAGCCCGGCCGGCCGATGCCGGTCGAGTAGGTGGCGCGCAGGGCCATGGTGGAATCGAAGTCGTAGCGCACCTGCACGGTCGGGAAGGCGTTCAGGTAGTCGTTGCTGCGCGTCTGGAAGGTGTTCGGACCCGCGGAACCGTCGGCATTGGTCGTCGCGATATAGCCGCCGTAAAGGGCGTCGGTCTGTTCCAGGCGGACACCGGCCAGGAAGCCCCACTTGCCGATGCGGGTCATGTATTGGCCGTAGGCGGCGTAGATGTCTTCGCGGGCCGTGAAATAGCTGCCCGTATTGAACACCGGAGGACCGTCCTGGAAGCCGCCGTTATAGGCCAGGTTGGCGACGGCCGGGATATTGATCTGCGGACCGTTGCTGAAGACGCCGTTATAATAGTTGATGGCCGGCGTCGACAGGGTGGCCAGGGACAGGGCCGGCGGCGAAAAGCTGTCGTCATATTCGCTGGCCGACTTGTCGCGGAAACGCGCCTGAAGGCCGAACTTGAACTGGTCGTTGTCGGTGAACAGCTTGCGTTTCAGCAGGGCGTTGATGGCGTAGGAATCTTCCTTGTCGCGATCGTAGTCCTGTTCGTTGCTTAGGCTGCTGAGCGAATAGTTGGCGGCGTTGTTGATCTGGCCGATGCCGTTCGGGAAGCTCAAGATCGGGTAGTCGGCGTTCGCCACATTGTCATAGGCCACGGGTACGTTTTTCGGCCCCTTGAACTTGGCGCCGATATTGTGGTCCTCGGTGAACGACGCGCTGCTGTAGGCGGCGTGGTAGTCGAGGGTCAGGTCGCCGAAACGATCGACGCCGCCGATGACATAGACCTTGTTGACATGCTTTTCGCGTTCGTCGGTCGAGGTGATTTCAGGCTGCGTGGTGACCAGGTAGCCGTTGGCGTCGGCCGGATTGGCCGGGATCTGGCCGGTCGGACCTTCGACATCGCCCATGTTCGTCAACAGCAGGAAATTCTTGTTCACGGCTTCGATGTAGCCGGCGACATCGGCGCGCACATAATAGCTGTGGTCGCTGTTCGGCTTGAAGTCGAACTCGCCGCCATTGCCGAAGCGGGTGCGATGATAGTTGTAGCGGCGCAACTGGTATTCGTCGATGGCGTTGCTGGGCGCCGCCCCGTCGTCGATATAGCTTTCCTCGATATCGTCGACCGCCCGGCGGTCTTCCTTGTAGGACGCGTTGAAGACGAACGAGAACGGCGTCGGGTTCGAGATCCAGCCCGCGCGTTCCGCCGGCTGCGTATCGCCGTTCTGGACGACAAGGCCCTTGTCGTCGAAGCCGAAGCGGGCGCCGAAGGCGATTTCGCCGGTCGTCGGGCCGCTATGCTCGTGCAGGGGCTCGTAGCCGCCGCCGACGGTGGCGTCGGCAAACGGCTTGGTGATGTCGGCGGCGGTGCGCGGCGACAGCTCGATCGAACCGCCCAGGCCTTCGGCGTCATGGTCCGGCATGCCGGTATAGGTCACGACGATGCCGTTGATGGCGCCGGTCGGGATGGTGTCGTATTCGACGGCGCGGCCGCTGGAGCTGGCCGCCGTGCCGCCCGGATTGGTGTTGAGCAGCGGCACGCCGCCGTAGGTCGCGCCGTTCAGGTTGGCGTCGATGCCGCGGATCTGCACGAAACGGCCTTCGCCGGTGTCGCTGGACAGCGAAATGCCCGGCATGCGGCCCAGCGCCTCGGCGGCGTTGAAGTCGGGGTATTTGGCGATGGTTTCCGCCGACTGGACGCTGATCAGGTTCGGCGCGTCCTTCTGGACTTGCCGCGCCTTGATTTCCTGGCGCGGCGCCGCCGTGATGATCACGATCGTATCGGCCGACGCGGCGGTTTGCGGCGCGGCTGCGGGGGAGGCGTCCTGGGCGGTTGCGGCGCCGGCCACGGCCAGGAGGCTGCCGGTCGACATAAGAAGAGCTGTGGCGCGCGACGACCGCGGCAGGTTGAATTTCCAAAAGCGATTGGTCATGAAAGCCCCCAATTGGTTCCCAAAACAGATGAAATGCACGCGACGTCTTTTCACGGATCGGCTCTTGCGGAGCGGCGATCCCGGCCGGTCAAGTAAGGTCTGGGGTGGCGGCGCCTCAAGTTAAGCTTTTGCGACAAATATCTGACAAATTATGCGGTAAATTGTGATTTACGTCTTTTTTCATTGCCTTATGTCTATTAAAAAATCTTGGTACTGACGATATGCGTTAGGTTGAGATTTCTTAATATTGAGGCGTATTGCTTGTGATGCGCAATTCTGTACAACGGCTGATTTGATAAGATGGCCTCCCAATCCTCTACCAGAGATGGACAACTGGTTTAGATATGCAGATGCGTGTTCTCGTCGTTGAAGACGACGTTCAAACCGCGACCTATGTGCGCGACAGTCTGAACGGCATCGGCATCGAGGTGGAGACGGCGATCGACGGCGAGACAGGTCTCGCCTGCGCCAGTCGCGCCGACTTCGATGTCCTGATCATCGATCGCATGCTGCCCAAGCTTGACGGCCTGGCCCTGGTCGAAGCCCTGCGCGCCGACAAGGTCGAAACGCCGGTCCTGTTCCTGTCCGCCATGGGCTCGATCGCCGACCGCGTGGCCGGACTGGGCAGCGGTGGCGACGACTATCTGGTCAAGCCGTTTTCCCCGGCCGAACTCAATGCGCGTGTGGTCGCCCTGGCCCGGCGTCCGGCCTTGCGTGCCGAGGTCTCTGATGCTTCGACCCAGATCCAGGTGGGCGACCTGGTGCTTGACCGTCTCGAGCGTAGCGCGCGGCGTGATGGCCAGGAGATCGCGCTATTGCCGCTGCAATTTCGGGTGCTGGAATTCCTGATGCTCAACAAGGGCCAGATCGTCACCCGAAGCATGCTGCTCGAACACGTCTGGGGCTTTCGCTTCGACCCCCAGACCAATATCGTCGAAACCCATATCAGCCATTTGCGGGCGCGCATCGACCGGCCGGGCCTGCCGCCGCTGATCTCGACCGTGCGCGGGGCGGGGTATCTCATCCGTGACGAATAGACGGTTCTATATTTCCAGCGGCGTGCGGCTGGCCGTCCTGCAGACGCTGCTGCTGGTCGTCGCCTTTCTCATCGCCGGATCGCTGACCCGGGTGTCGGTGAAGCTGATCTACCGCAATGACGTCAAGACGCATATCGCGGGCGAGGTGGCGGCCCTGACCGGTTTGATGAAAGCCTCGGGTCCGGTGGCGGTCGCCCGTGCGGTGACCCAGAACGGCCATCATCCCGGTGGCCTGTCCTATCGCTTCGAGCGCGCGGACGGCACCGCCCTGGCGGGAGACCTGCCGCCGACAGGCGCTGCGCCCGGGTGGACCTATCTCGATTGGGACGACGCCGTGGTGCCCGGCCGGCCGTATCAGGACCTGCTGATCTATACGGCGCGCCTGCCGGACGGGTCGCGCCTGACCGTCGGCCAGGACCTGTCGCAGGGGTCCCGGATCAGCAAGGTCATGAAGACCACGATGTTCTGGTGTGCCCTGGTCGGCGCGGGCATCGGGCTTAGCCTGTCCTTCCTGTTGAGCTGGGGCCACTTGCGTCGGATCGACAATGTCGTTGCCGCCGCACGCGCCGTATCGTCCGGCCAGATGCAGGTGCGCGCCCGCACCCGCACCAGCCTGGTCCCCGACGACATCGACGCGCTGGGCGGCGCCTTCAACGCCATGCTCGACGAGATCACCACGCTGATCAGCCGGCTGCGCTGGGTGTCGGCCGATATTTCCCACGACCTGCGCACCCCCTTGACCCATGTCCAGCTGCGGCTGGAGCGGCTGAAGGCGACGGCCGACCCGGAGGTGGTGCAGGCCGTCGAGGAGATCGGCGGGGACGTGACCGCCCTGCTTCGGACCTTCGACGCCATGTTGCGCCTGGCGGAGATCGAAAACGACCCGGCGGCGGCGCAACTCAGTCCCGTGGATCTGGCGCGGTTGGCGGCGGAAGTCGTCGAGGCCTATGGCCCCGATGTCGACGCCAGTGGCCGCGGATTGGAACTCAACGCCGAGCCGGCGCAGGTCCTGGGGGATGCCGACCTGTTGCGCAATGCCATCGCCAACCTGATCGAAAACACCCTGCGCCATACGCCGCCCGGCACCCATATTCGCGTCAGCGTGCATCCGCAGGCCGACGGCGCCCGGCTGGTCGTCGCCGACGATGGACCCGGCGTTCCGCCCGAGCACTTCGACAAGGTTTTACAGAGGTTTCAAAAGCTGGACCCGACCCGGACGTCGGCGGGATCGGGTCTTGGCCTGCCGATCGTCACCGCCATCGCGCACCGTCACGGCGTCAAGCTGGTCCTGGCCGACGCAGCGCCCGGCCTGAAGGTCAGCCTGATCTTCCCGCCGGTTTAGGATCTGTATTCAATCCGGAAAGATAACCCGAACGCCCAGGCCTTGCCCGTCGTCCGGCGTGAACAGGCGTACGTCGCAGCCCAGTTGGTCGGCGGCGGCACGCATGATCGACAGCCCCAGTCCGCTGCCGGGCTCGCGCGTCCCCTGGGCCCGGTAAAAGCGGGTCAGCACCTTGTCGCGTTCGGCCTCCGGTATGCCCGGGCCGTAGTCGCGCACGACGATTTCACCGGGCGTTACGGCGATGTCGACGGCTGAACCGGCCGGCGCATATTTGACGGCGTTTTCCAATATGTTGCGCAAGGCCAGGTGCAGCAGGGCCGGATCGGTCCGGGCGGTGACCGCGTCGTCGCCGGTCAGGCGCAGGTCCATTCCCCGGGCGGCGGCGGCCGGATAGACGTCCTTGATGGCCTCGCGCGCCTGGGCCATCAGGCCGGCGCCGGTGCGCTGCGACGGCAGGTGGCGCAGCCGCGCCAGGGTGAGGAGCTGTTCCAGCAAGCGCGTGGCGCGATTGACGCCGAGGTTCAGTTCGCCCAACGCGTCCGTGCGTTCGGCATCGTCGCGCGCGCCGGCGACCACGTCGACCTGGGCCTTGATGACCGCCAGCGGCGTACGCAATTCGTGGGCGGCATTGTCGGTAAAGGCGCGCTCCTGGTCGAGCGAGTTTTCCAGCTTGGCCAGCAATTCGTTGACCGCCTCGGCGACCGGTGCCAGCTCGCCGGGCACGGCGGCGTCGATGCGCGACAGGTCTTCGGGCGAGCGTTCGGCCACGGCCGTGGCAAAGCCGCGCAGCCCGGCCAGGCCCCAACGGATACCGAACCACAAGATCGCGGCGATGACCGGGAGCAGCAAGGCCAGGGGCCAGACCAGGCTATTGAGGATCTTGGCGACCTCTTCGCCGCGCGCATCGGTATCCTCGCGCGTTTCGACGATATAGACGCCCTGGTCGAGGGTGTAGACGCGCCAGGTGTCGCCGTTGCTCATCACCGACGCATAGCCGGCCGGCCGAGGCGCGTCGGCCGGGGCGTTGGGCGAAGCCAGCACAACGCGGCCGCCGCGCCAGACGCGGAAGCTATGCCATTGCGCATATTCGTCGATCCCGTCCTGCGCCTCGCCGTCGGCGGCGACCGAAGGCGCGCCGCTGACGCTGAGCACAGCACCCTGGCTTTGCGCGGCGCGCACCAGGCTTTGCGCCGAGACCGCCAGCTGGGAATCGTAGACCTCGTCGATCTCGCTGGTGGCGCCGATGAAGCCCAGGAAGCCGACAAGGGCAACGATCACCGCCACCGGCACGCCGATGACCATGAACAGCCGCCAGGTCAGGGAGGGGAGACGCGGACGTGTCATGTGGGCCAAATCTTTCATGCTGGCCAAATTACGCGGGAATCACGTAGCCGACATTGCGGATGGTGGTGATCAGCTCGCGGCCGACCTTTTTCCTCAGGGCATAGACCGCCGCTTCGACCGTATTGCTTTCGACGTCGTCGTCCCAACCGTAGAGCTGGGCCTCGATGTCGCCGCGGCTGAGGATCCGGCCCGGCCGTTGCAGCAACAGGTTGAGGATTTGGTATTCGCGGTGCGTCAGCTTCAGCCACTGGCCGGCCTTTTTCACCATGCGCGACGAGGTGTCGAGTTCGAGGTCGCCGTGGACGATCGTCGCCTGGGCGCGGCCTTCGCTGCGCCGGATGACGGCGCGCAGCCGCGCCAGCAGCTCGGACAGGTCGAAGGGCTTGACGAGATAGTCGTCGGCGCCGAGGTCGAGGCCTTCGATGCGGTCGGACAGGGCGTCGCGGGCGGTCATGATGACCACGGGCAGGGTCGAGGTGCGGCGCAGGTGCTTGAGAACGTCGAGCCCGGATCCGTCGGGCAGGTTGATGTCGAGCGCCACCGCGGCATAGGCGCCGGTGGCCAGGGCCTCGACGGCGGTGTCGCGGGCGCGCACCCAGTCGGCGGCGTAGCCGCCCTGGCTCAGGCCGGTGGCCAGGGCCCGCCCCAACAGGGCATCGTCTTCGACCAGGAGGACACGCACGACTCTAAATTCCTTTTGTATCGCGCACAGCATGACACAGCAGGGCCGGTACAGGAAAGAGGCGTCGCGCGCAACGGTTTGTCCGCTGGGCCAGACGGGCGGCCATCTATTCCGCGGGCATCACCGCGGCGTCGTCGCTGCCGGTCAGATAGCGCGAAAACAGCGACACGAATTCCGTCTGCAGGCTCTGCCGGTAGCGTCGCTTGCGACGCGTCCGGGCTTTGTGTGAGCCTTCGATGGCCGCGTCGTCGGTCGGCCTGACCGGCATCAGGTAAATACCGTTTTTCAAGATGCCGTGGTGCGTCATCCACAGGTCGTCATAGGCGTTCCTGTGCAGGTCCGGCGTGCCGTGGACGACCGACTGGCTGGCGGCGGCGACGCCACCAAGCGTCGTGATATCGAGCGCTTCGGCAATCGCCCGCAGGCCTGTCACCAACAGGCCGGAAGGCGGAATTTCCGAGTTCTGGCGCGCGACCCGCCGGCTGTGGTCGGCAGTGCCCTGAACGCCCTGGGAGCCGCCGATCAGCAGCACATGGCGGTCGTCCATACCCAGCACATGACCGGGCACGAACGAAAAGCTGAGGCGATAGATCATGGTCGTGTTGACCAGCAATTCCAGCGTCAGGTCGCCTTCGAGCATGGTCCGCTTGGGCAGGCCCAGCACCATGGTCACGGTGTCGTCGTCGCACGCCTTTTGCCACAGCACCAGGCCTTCGCGCAGCTGTGGGACGACGCTGTGCGGGCAGAAGGTGCGGTCGACGAACTCACACAGGTGCGACTGTATGGTCAGGCGCTGCTGGGCGGTCAGGAAGTTGGCGAGATAGGGCGTGACGAATTTCCGGTCGAAAAACGGATCGCCTTTCGGGATGGCGCGGCCATAGGCGCTACGGCGCAGCTTGAAATAATAGCGCGCATAGTCCGGAAGATTCTTGACCAGGGTCAAAAGCCGCCAGCCGCGACTGGTTGGGCTCAGCGGACGAATGGCGGCCAAATTGGCTTTGACCGTCGGCAGCAGGCTATTTCCGCCCCCCATTGTTTCCCCAACTCTACGCAATGCTATTGTTACAACATTGACACTTTCAGCCGGGCGGCCCCGTAAAGATTTCATAAAAAAGATGGCTTGCCGTAACAATCCGCCAACGCAGGATAGACTTCAGGTCGTTCCGCTACCGGCTGCATTTGACGCATGTCGCGATGAGGCGCGCAAAGGCAGGATTAGCTTCCCAGCCGTCCTGTCTGTCGACGTCTTTGGTCATCACACGCGTCCTTACAATCCATCAGGTAATCCTATAGGGTCACCCGGGGTATGGAGGCGGACGACAAGCGAATGGATTCAGCGCTGAGAATTGGCGATACTCGCTTCAGCCCCCCGCAGCAGCACGTGCATCTGATCCCACGTCCCGCCCTGACCGGCGCGCTGGACGGGGGGTTGGTGCGCCGCCTGGTTTTGCTCCAGGCGCCCGCCGGTTATGGCAAGAGCACGCTGCTGTCGCAATGGCGAAGCGAACTGGCCGCGCGCGGCGTGCGGACGGCTTGGCTGTCGCTCGACCGGGACTGCAGTGTCGCGGCCGAGTTTCTGGCCGGCATTATCCTGGCCGCCGAATTCGCCGGCATTCAGTTGGGCGCGCTGGGCGCGGCGATACGTCCGTCGAACGATGTGCGTGATCTGCGCTTTGCGCTGAACGCCCTTTTGGTCGAGCTCGACCGCGATCAGGAGCCGATCGTCTTCATTCTCGACGATTATCATCTCGCCCAAAACAGCCAGACGGACGCCCTGCTCGACCTGTTTGTCCGCCGTGCGCCCGAGGGCGTGCACCTGGTGCTGGCCAGCCGGTCGCGGCCGGGACTGGCCCTGCCGCAGTTGCGCGCCCAGGGGCAGATCTGCGAGTTGGGGGCGGAGCACCTGCGCTTTTCACTCGATGAAGCCTCCAATTTGCTTCGCCCCTCCTTGCGTGAGGATGAAATCGGCGATCTCGCCGCGCGCCTGGAAGGATGGCCCATCGCCCTTCAACTGGCCGCGGCCTGGGCGCGCAATCATGGCGGCGGCGCGGGCCTGCTGCAAACCTTCTCCGGTTCGGCGGACGACATGGGCGACTACCTCGCCACCCAGGTGTTCGACCAGTTGCCCGGCGACCTGCAGATTTTCCTGCTGGAGACCTCGATCTTCGATGGCTTCAACAGTGGCGCGGCCGACGGGGCGCGCGGCGCCGGAGATTCGGCCTTGCTTATGGAGGAGCTGCGGCGCTTCAATATCCTGCTCATCCCGATAGACAAGGCGCGGACCTGGTGGCGTCACCACCACCTGGTCGCCGACTTCCTGGCGTCACGGCGCGGCCAGATGGGGGCGGACCGCCTACGGGAATTGCACGAGCGGGCCTCGGCCTGGTTCGAAGCGAAAGGCGCCCTGCTGGAAGCCGTTCGCCATGCCCGCGAGGCCGGGGATCGCCGGCGGATGGTGGCCCTGATCGAAGGGGCGGGCTGTGTGCGCCTGTCCCTGGAAGGCGGCCTGTCGCGCACCCGCGCCCTTTTCGCCATGCTGACGCCGGCCGAGATCGATGCTTCCGCACGCCTGCGACTGGTGGAATCCCTTTCTTTTTTCCAAAGCGGAAAATTGCCGGCGGGCAAACGCCAGCTCGAACAGGTGCGGCGCATGGCGCACGACCCGTCGCTGCGCGAGGATGAGGCGTTCCGGAACGACCTTCTGGTGGTGGAAGGCATGTGCGCCGGCTACTGCGACACGCTCCTGTCCGCCGCAGACCAGGAGGCGCTGGAGGCCATGTGCGCCCGAAACATGGATACCGACCCCTGGTTCGGCGCCCTGCTGAACAATATCGGCTGTTACCTCGATCTGCGCCGGGGTGAAATCGAGTCCGCCCGGCTCTGCGGCCAGAAGGCGCTCGGATACTTCCGCGCCGCCTTGAGCCCGTACGGATGTGTGTTCATGCACATCCACCTGTCCCTGGTCGCCATCGCGCAGGAACGCCTGTCGGAGGCGAGCAATCACCTGCAGGACGGTGAGGAACTCGTTCTCGACCACTTTGGCGGCAATGTCTCCCTGCTGACCATCATCCGGACCTTGATGGCGCAAACGGCCTATGCCCGCAACAACGTCGCCCAGGCCGCCGAATTGCTGACCGAGACCCTGGCGACCATCTCGACATCCGAGGGATGGTCCGAGCTCTATGCCAGCGGCTATGGCACGTCCGCGCTACTGTGGCTGGCCCGGGGCGATATAGACACCGCCGAGGCCGCTCTTGATGCGGCATCCGACCTTGTCCGTGCCAAGGCCTTGCCGCGAACGAACCTGTTCATGATGGCGTGCCGCGCCAACCTTCTGGGCCGGACGGGCCGCGTGGCGGAAGCCGGTGCCGTCCTGGCCGAGGTCGAAGCCGGCCTGGCGACAAACCAAGGTTCCAACTGGATGGAACGGGATGAATATGCCCTTACCCGGGCGCGCCTGAACATCGGGCAAGACCTGCCGGATAATGCCCTGGCGGGACTGGAAGGCATGTTGGTCGAGGCGCGCCGGCAGGGCCGGACGCGTTCGGAACTCCGCGCGGAGACCCTGCGGGTGCTGGCGCTGGCGGCCCAGGGAGATGACGAGGCCGCCGCGCAAGCCCTGCTGGGTGTCGTGGAGCGTATCCGCGGCGAAGGCGAGCGCCGGATGATCATCGACGAAGGCCCGGCCATGGCTGAACGCTTGCGCGACCTGGTGCGCCGGCGTGGGGGCGCAGGTGGGCTGCTATCCGCGGCGACGCTGGAATACATAGCCGATCTGTTGACCGGGTTCGGCGAGTTGACGCGCGCCGACGAGAAGACACGCCTTGTCGCCACCCTGACCCCGCGCGAACGCGAAATCCTTTACGCCCTGGTGCGCGGCGGCTCCAACAAGGTGATCGCCCGGGCTGTCGACCTCAACGAGAACGCGGTGAAGTTCCATCTGAAGAACATCTTCCGCAAGCTGGGCGTCGCCGGCCGCGGCATGGCGGTGACCATGGCCGAAAAGCTCGATCTCGTGAGCTGATCATACGATAGGGGCAGATGGATGACTCTAGCCCCTTTTTCCTGACTTTACCTCGGCTGAGCTGCCTGAATTATAAAGTTTATAAGAATCGGCCCATCAACATTCTTGAAATTTATATAAGCGGATTTGTTTTTTACATTATCGCCCTCTGCGCTGTAGGTTAATGAAATTAAGCCCTGCGCGCCACTCGCGATGGGATCATTAGTGTATGTAATTTTTACACAGCTACAATTAGGCTTCACGCTTTGAATAAGAAGCGGATTTAGACTTATATTTGTGAAGGAAAATGTACCTTTATAAGTGGATCGTGGAGAAATTTGGTTAATTGGAATCATTTTATTAGAATATTTTACAGCATCTTTAATTCGCAAATTGCAATACTGGGCTTGGGCAGCCTCACAGAAGGCGAACATCGCAAGGCCGACACTTGCGCCGATTGCGATCGCAGCGATTTTTTTCAACACGGTCTGAGCTCTTTGATTGTTGGCCGTAGGGAATTTCCACGGAATTAGACAAACAGGTTTTTCGGACTTTTCATTCCGATGGGGCCCTAGCCGACCGAGCCGCTATTGCGCTTGCATTGGGTGATAAATCTCGTGCGCGGCTTGCCCTTCAAGCCTTTGGCCTTGGCGTCGTTGGAGCATTGCAGTGCCTTTTCCGCAGACGCCGTCAACACCGTCGGCGCCTTCATGGGTTTGGCTGCCGTGGCAACCAGCTCCCGTTGGGCCAGCGCGGTCGCCGGCGCGAAAGCGAAGGCTGCGAACATGATCGACGTCGCAGCGCCGAGGATAGCGAGTGTCTTGAACATGGGAGATCCTGTTTGAGGGCATGCTGCCGGAACAATGAAGGGCGGGCGGCTGGATGGTCGCCGGACCGGGGCGCCAGGATCGCCCTGGCGTCTCCCGATTTTATTGGCTCGCCGAAGGCGACGAAGACGTGGCCTTTGTCGGCTTCGCGGCCGTCTTTGAAAGGCGCTTCACGCTAGGCTTCGCAGGTCGCCGTATGGACTTGATCATGGACTTGTACGCCGACGTATGCTTGACCTTTACGGTTCTTTTTTCCACTCGGTATTGTTTGGCTGCGGCGGTCGAGGGGGAGAGCGCGAGGGGCGCCGTCGTGATGACGGCAGCGAGTACGATCCTGGAAATTGTCTTCAACATGGCAGGGTCCTGATTGAGGGGGCGTGCCGGAACACATGACGGCCGTCCGGCTTGGTGATCGTCGGGCCGGCGAAAAGACGCAACCGGCCCGATGGCGCGATCGCACCGGGTCGTCTAATTGGCGTTTGCCGGAACCCGGCTCTTTTTTGTGGGCAAGGGCGTCGTTGCCTTCACGGGTGTCGTGACGTTCACGGGCTTTTTGGCCTTCACGGGCGGCCTCGGCTTCGCCTTCACCTTTGCCGGTTTCTTTACGGCATTGGATGAATCCGCGGCCGCGGCCGGGGCTGAGGCCTGGGCCGCGGCGGTCGTGGGGGCCAGCGCGAGCGGTGCGGTCGCAAGGGCGGTGGCGAGCGCGATCGTGGCGAATGTCTTCAACATGTCAGGTGGCCTTTGCGAATATCAGCGGGTTGTGCAGGAAGGATGGAGAACTCGGTTTGTTGCCCGTCGGACCACAGGCAAAAGGGTCGGTGTGGAAAGCCCGGTCACCACATGCCGCCGGGATCGCGGAAGGCGTAGAGACTGACCGCCAGCAGGGCGACGGCGTCGCGTTGGGGGCCTGGTGTCTTCGGCAGATAAAAGATGGGCTGGCCCATGTCGGTGATCTGGTAGCCGCCGACCAGGGTGCCGTCCTCGGTCGTGATGGCGTAGGCGATCGCGTGCGCGCCCAGGAAGGACGACCCGGACATGGCTTGCGTCATGGCGCGCAGGTGGATGTCGCCGTAGTGGAAGGCGCCGGCGCGTTGCGGAGTAAGCTGGCCGGGGATGAGGCCGCCGCTGCGCGATTCCACCAGGTCCAGTTCCGTGCCCGCCGGTGCGCCGCCGGCATAGCTGCAGACATAGTTGAGGGCGTTGCGCACGACGGAGACAAAGGCGAGGTTGATTTCCCCCTGGCCGCCCTTGCAGTCACCGGTTATCGGCTGGTCGGCGCTGGGCACCTTGACGTCGAAATTCGCGGTGGCGCTGTTGGCGTGAAACAGGCCCAGGCCATTGAAGTTTCCGCCGACCGACTTGGACGATCCCGTGTACTCGCCGACGGCGAAACCCGGACGCAACAGGCTGGGGCCCATGCGGCCCGACAGTGGCAACCGGTCGGTCGTCGCCGCCAGTTGATCGCTCAGCGAAGGTGGCTTGGCGGCATCCTGCGCCGTTGCGGCGCCCGCCAGGCCGGTTATCGCGGCAAGGGCGGCGGCGAGGATCCGGGTACGCCGGAGGACATGGGTCATGGGGAATAGTCCGTGTCAGGAGGAAGGATGCGATCAGGCTTGGTTCGCGAGCGAGGGGTGGCGCCGCTGAAATTTCGACGCCACCCCTTCCGCCTTTCCAGGTGCCAAATCTGGGGCGGCACAGGGTGGAAAGACCCGTGTCAGGGATTGATCGTCCAGTTTTGGCCGGGCGCGCCCTTGCAGGTGTTCATGTCCAGTTCGGTATTGTCGGTGTTCGGACGAATGCCCAGGCACATGCCGGGCCCCGAAAGCTGGCTGGTGACGGTGTAGGTGTTCGGCTGGCCGGTCGGCGTCAGCATCCACTGCTGGTTCTTGACGCTGGCGCACGACGCCATTTTCACGGTCGAGGTATCGGCGGCGGCGACCCCCAGGCACATGCCGGGGCCGGTGCGCTGGCTTTGCAGGCGGACGAAGCCGTGCTCATTGGGCGCGCCGACCGTCCAGTTTTCGGCGGCGTACCCGGCGCACTTGGCCATGAAGGGGTGGCTCAAGTCGTCTTCCTTGATGCCCAGGCATTTGCCGGGACCCGAGGCGGCGGAATAGATCTGGGTCTGACCCGCCTGAGCCTGGGCCGTGGGCGCCAGGGCCAGGAGGCTGGCGAGCGAGACAAGCGTGATAAGCGTTCTGTTCATCTGAATTTCCTTCGGCGTGATGCAGGCCGGCAGAGATTTAGATGAGTTTTCGGCGGCGTGGCGGGCGTTTCAGAGTAGGTTTGGCATCCTTGTGGGGTAGGGCCCGGACCTGAAAAGGGTAGGGAGACAAGGCGAGCGCCAGAGCTGCGGCAGGTAAAAAAAGGGCGGAGCGCCGAAACGCTCCGCCAAGGTGGTGGGGATAGATTTTGCCGGCGCCTCGCGGCGCCTGAGCACACCCTCCGGCCTTTAGGCCGGCAAGCGCGACTGCGCGCCCGAGCTCATGCGCCGCGTGAGCGGACGGGCCCTCGCGGCGCGTGAGCGCACAAACTAGAAGCTATATTGCAGGCCCAGCGTGTAGGTCGTGCCCGCCGAGGTGTTGACTTCGGTGCGCTTGACGCCGTCGCCGCCGATACCGTTGGCGTATTCGATGATGTGCTGGTTGGTCAGGTTGATGCCTTCGAGCGTCAACTTGAGCTTGGGGCTCAGCTTGTAGTGCGCGGCGAAGTCGACATTGTTGGTCGCCGCGATGAAGTCGCCGACATTGCCCGCCGAGCCCGCGCCATCCAGGTACTTGTCACGATAGGCTTCCGAGATGCGAACATCCCAGACCGGGGTTTCGTAATAGAGCGTGGCGTTGGCGGTGTATTTCGACAGGTTCGACAGCGGCAGGTTATACGACACGCCGCTGATCAGGGCCGGGGCGGTGCCTTGGGCATAGGTGGCGTTGCCGACGAAGCCCAGGTGACGCAGGACGCCCGGCAGGAAGTCGAAGTCGCGCTGATAGGCCACTTCGACGCCTTCGATCTTGCCTTGCTTGACGTTGATCGGGGTCGTCACGGTGAACAAGGTCGAGGGGGTTTCACCCTGGACCAGCTGCGAGTCCGGATAGCCGGTCGCCGAGTAGGGCTCGGAAATCGTCGAGGACGAGATCCATTGCTCCATGTCCTTCCAGAACACGCCCAGATACATGTAGCCGACCTTGCCTTGGTAGTATTCGATCGAGCTTTCGATCGAGTCGGCGAGGAACGGCTTCAGGTTGGGGTTGCCGACGCTGAGCGAGCCGCCGAACGGCGCCGTGGTGATCGTGCCGGTCGCGGCCATGTCGCCGAGCGCCGGACGGCTGACGTCGCGGTTGGCGTCGAAGCGGGCGACCAGGCTCGGTGTGATGTCGACGGCGATGTTCAGCGCCGGCAGCCAGCCGTCATAGGTGTGCTTGACGTCGACCGGAACGAGGCTTGAGCCCGAGGTCAGGCTGCCGGCCGATTCCAGGTTGGTTTGGTAGTAGCGCTCGCCGGCATTGGCGCGGACGCGATAGCCGAAGATGTCGGTGTCGAGATTGTACTGCAGGTAGAAGGCGTTGGTCTTTTCGATCTCGTGATAGTTGGAGCCCGGCGACAGGAAGGACGCGTTCAGGTCGCGGGTCTGGCCGATCAGCGGATAGACTTCGCTGACATTGCCGACGACGTAGGGCGCCAGCGTGTCGAAGCCGAAGAGGCCCTTCATCGAAGTGGGGATCGGCAAGTCGGTCGAGGTGGTGCCGACGACGGTGTTGTGGAACACCTTGTTGACGTAGGTGTAGCCTTCGTTGTCGAACTTCTTGTACGAGACACCCGCCGTCAGCCAGGACGCGTCATTGAGCACGTACTTGGAGTCGAGCTTGGCGTTGTCGTACTGGCTGATGATGGACCCTTCCTGGGTATCCATGCGCATCAGGTTCCAGGAATTCGGGTTGGTCAGGCTGGAGCCGCCATAGGTGTTGACCGGCATGGCGGGGGCATCGTTGACCGTTTCGGTGTGGTTCGTCGATTCCAGGAACACCTTGTCGAACACGGGCTGTTCGTAATCCGACTTCGAGGTACCGATCAGGCCGGTGAACGACAGCTTGTCGGTCGCCTGCCACGCGCCGTGCAGACCCAGTTGGCCGAACACGGTCGAGTCATTGTCGAGGTTCTCTTCCGTGCGCAGGTCGACGCCCGAATAGCTGGCCGAGATCAGGGTGTTGCCCTGGACGACGGCCGATTGCACGACCTGGGTGCCGGTCAGGTTGCCGGTCAGGCTGTTGGTGCCCGAGGTCGTCAGCGAGAAGTCCTGGCGCTGGTTGTTCAGCTTGGAGAACAGGCCGTCCAGGCCCAGCTTGAAGGTGTCCGACGGCGCCCATTGCAGGGACAGCGTCGAGCCGAAGCGCGTGCGGTGCGTATACCAGGTCGAATAGGTGTCCGACTGCGGCGCGAACAATTCCGTCGCGGTCGAGGTCGATTCCAGGCGTGCGGCGGTCGCCGGGTCGACGCCCGCGCCGACATTGGCGGCATTGGCGTGGATCTGGCCCCAGCCGTAGTCGCGATAGCCGTATTCGTTGGAGTCGTTGACCGAATAGGCCATCGACAACAGGGCGCCGAAGTCGCCCCAGCGGTCGGAGATCAGGCCGACATAGCGCGGCGTGATTTCGCCGTTGACGTTGGTATTGTACTGCGCCTTGGCGGTCAGAGCGGCTTCGAAGCCCTTGTAGTCGAACGGCTTGGCGGTTTCCAGCTGGACCGTCCCGCCGATGCCGCCTTCGTCCTGGTCGGCAGAATAGGACTTCTGGACGGTGATCTTGTCGAACAGTTCAGACGCGAACATCGAATAGTCGAACGAGCGCGAACGGGTGACGCCGCCGCGATTATCCATGCCCGAAGCGGTGTTGGTCAGCACTTCCATGCCGTTGAGCTGGGTGCGCGTGAAATCGGCGCCCAGGCCACGCAGCGCGATCTGGCGGCCTTCGCCGGCGTCGCGGGTGATGGTGATGCCGGGGATGCGCTGCAGGCTTTCGGCCAGGTTCAGGTCCGGAAAGGCGGCGATATCGTCGGAGACGATGACGTCGACGGTGCCGACGGCCTTGCGCTTGAGGTCCTGGGCGGTCCGCAGCGAGCTGCGATAACCCTTGACCACGACTTCGGTGGCGGGCTCGTCAGCGCTGCTGATCGGGGTGGCCGCCGCGGCCGGGTGGGTTTCAGCCGGCTGGACGGTCTTGTCGGCGACACGCAGCACGACGGTTTCGCCATCGTCCGAAGCGACGACCAGCGGGGTGCCCTTCAGCAATTGATGCAGGGCGACCTTGCGGTCGAGGCTGCCCTTGAGGGCCATGGTGTTGATGCCGCTCAGCTGATCGGTCGGCGCCACGATCTGGATGCCGGCCTGGCGGGCGAACATCGGGATCGAGCTGACGGCCGACTGGGCGGGCAGGTCGAAGCTCTTGTCGGCAGCGTGAGCCGCGGTCGCGCCCAGGGCGAACAGCGTCGCCCCGCACAGCAGCGCGTGGCGCAGCGTCTTGCCGGTAATCTTGGATCTCATCATAATTTAGCCCCTCGTGACTCTTTACGTGCCAGGTGATGAAGGCTGGCTCTTCAGTGTCCGTGCCTTCGATCTATAGAGAAACGGGGCCGCGACCTCCGCCACACGTCGTAAAAATTTCATAAACTATTTAGATGTCGGCGCGTTATGCCAATGAACATTTATCTATACAGAACAATGCTGTCTTTCTCAGTCTTCACGCTGGCGCCAAGACTTAGGGCGGCGGCCCGGGCGAAGCCCTCAGGGTCGGTAGCGGCAAACAGGCCGGAAATATGGCGTTGGCCGAGGTCGGGATCGGCGATGACCAGCTTTTGCCGGGAATAGCGGGCGAATTCCGCCGCGGCCTGGACCAGGCTCTCACCCTCGAAGTCCAGTTGGCCGTCGCGCCACGCCAGGCCGCGCGTCAGGACTTCGCTCGTCATCGCCTCGATATTGATCAACATCTTGTTGGATGAGGAGTCCAGGCTGATCGTCGCCCGGTGACCGGCATCCATGAAAACCGGCGACAGGTCGTCGCTCGACGCCGGCCAGCCGCCGGTCACCGCCTGGAGCGATTGCATCAGCGGCGACGGCGGGTTTTCCAGCGCGATGCGGCCGGAGGTCAGGTCGACCTGCACGGTACGGTCGTCGCTCAGCCGCACATTATAGGCCGTGCCGACGGTGCGCACCTGGACGAACGGGCCCATGACGATGAACGGCCGGCTCGGGTTCTTGGCGACCTCGAAATAGGCCTCGCCGCGCAGGAGACGCACCAGACGCCGCGTGGCGCTGAATTCGACCGACAGGGCGCTGTCGGTATTCAGCGTGATGTGAGACCCATCCTCCAGCGGGATGTGGCGGACTTCGCCCAGCAGGGATTCAAAGCGCCGCCGCTGCGGTTGCGGTGTATGGACGGCCACGAAGGCGACGCCGGCGATGCCGGCGGCGATCGCGCCACCGCCGGCACCCAGCAGGGCGCGGCGGCTCAACGGCGCCCCGGAGGAAGCGCGTGACGAAACCGGCCGGGCCGACCGGCGCCGCGTGGCGCCGACAAGGGCGGCGCGGGCACGCGCGAAGGCGCCGAGACAACGCGGATCGCCGTCGAGCCAGGTGTCGAGTTCGGCTTGCTCGTCGGCGGTCAGGGCGCGTGCGTCCAGCCGGGCCGCCCAGTCGGCGGCTATGTCGTCAATGATTGCGGCTGTGGGTCTGGTCGGCGTCACGCGTATTCTCGGTTGTTTGGGTCGTTTCCTGGCGGTTCTTGGCGTCCGCTCGATGTCTAGATGATCGCCCGCGGTCATTTCCCCCACCGGCGACCGCGGCCAGCAGCAATTTTATGCCGCGGGCAATGTGTTTTTCGACCGTATGTTCCGACAGCTTCATGCGCCGGGCGATCTCGCCCTGGGACAGGCCTTCGACGCGGCGCATGACAAAGGCCTGGCGCGTCTGGCGCGGCAGTTCGGCGATGGCGCGCCGGATCATGGCCAACTCGTCGCGCGCCAGGACGGTGTCCTCGGGCGAGGGCTCGTCGATGGCGGCATCCAGCGCCTCGATATCGGCAACCGCGTTGATCGGCACGATGTGGGCGCGCCGCAGCTGTTGCAGGATTACCGAATAGGCGGTCTGGAAGGCGTAGGTTTTCGGATTGCGGATGGCGTCGATACTGGCCTTGGCCACCAGTATGGCATAGGTTTCCTGGACCACGTCATCGATGTCGAAGCCCAGGGACGCCTTTTGCCGCAGCCAGGCGCGCAGGGCCGGCTCGTGCGGAAGCACATGGCGCGCCAGCCAGTGGGCGCGATCGTCGTCGACGGAAGGCATACGACGGCTTTTGGCTTTCAGGTACAGGTTTGGGTCTTTGGACATCCTGAAAGCTAGATGCGACAGCGTCGTGACGCCGCCATCTGTCATAAAAATTTGATGTTTAGCCCAATGCTTGAGGCGCCGCCGGATGGGTCAGTTCGACATAGCCGCGCCGGCGTTTCTCACTGAGAATTTGCGCGGCCCTGGCCGTCGCCTCGGCTTCGGAGGGCAGCCAATCCTCCTTGGTCTGGCCGCCGCCGCCGATGCGCCCCCAGTGACGGATCACCGCTACCGGACCAAACAGGGTCGGCTGCACGGACAGTTCATAGCGCCGCCGCATGTTTTTCGCCGGATCAATACGGTGCATGATGCTGGGTGACATGCAATAAGTCCTTTGGATTCAAGGTCCAACCTAGCATGGATCGGGTCGGGGCACACGCCCATTTGGCGATATTCAGTGCACGTCGTTCCAATTATCTTCGCCAACCAGGCGAATTTTATGCAAAAACCTATTGAATTGCTTCCCTAAATGGTTCAGCAATTGCGGCGGTACTTTGCATATTAACCCTGTGTTAAGTCTGATCGGTGAGGAGGGGGCGATGAGCATTCGACTTTACGATACCGCCTGGATCGAACTTGAAGGCCAGGCCGGACCCGTCCAGGTTCGGCGCGATGCCTTGCGGCAGGACCTTTTTCGGGTCGGCGATCACGCCTACGACATCGACGGCCGGGCGGACGCCTCGGCGATGGCGTCGCCGCGCATCGTCCGGGTGCTTAGCCTGCAGACCGTGCGCGAGGTCGGTCTGACCATGATGGCGCATGAGGTGCCGGTGGCCCATATCGCTGTGCGCAGCGTGCGCTCGGCGGCGCGCGGCGCGCATCAGAAATTGCTGGAAATCGCCTGACCCCGGACTCAGCGTCTCGAGGGTCGCCTAAAGGCACTCGATGGCGGCGATAACGAAACCGGTCACCACGCCGGTGACGATCAACAGGCCCAGTCGCAGACGCTCATCCGTGTCGGCGATGATCCGCGCCACGTCGGCACGCTTGCCGTCGCCTTGCAGCGTGACGGCATAACGTTTTCCGAATTTGACTTGGCCGAACCTGACCTGGCTCATAATCGCACGCCCTTGGCTTGTTAACACTTTCTTAAGCAAGGACGATGCCGCGCGAAAGAGGATTCGCGCTTCAGGCGGGATTTTTCCAAAAGTGCATCAACGATTGATAATATTGCGAAGCAAGGGGCTGCAATTATCCGATTAAACAGACAAGCGACCTTTCCAGGTCGACGGGGATTCGCTATGAAGCCCAGTCTGAGACAGACGCATAAGCTGTTCCGGGGACAGACTTGGTCGGGCGCACATCCATGCAGACAATCCGCCGGGGTTTGAAATTCCCGGTACCCAGGGGAGCGGCCGCGAATTTGACCAAAGGCCAGGGCGCCGGCCGGTCATGGCGCAACCTGTTGTTTGCTATGCCTTTCCTATTCGTTTACACGTGGCTGCTCGTCTATCCCCTGGTCGCGGGCATTCATCTCAGCCTCTACCGCGCCAACCTGTTCGGGGGCGCGCATTTTATCGGCATCGACAACTATGTCCGCCTGTTTCGCGACGCGACGTTTCTCCAGGCTCTGGGCAATAGCTGTCTATTCGTCGCCCTGAGCGTGCCGGCCCTGGTTGGGCTGGCCCTGATGCTGGCCCTGGCGCTCAATCGTGCCACGCCCTTTGCCGGTTTTCTTCGCGGCACCGTGTTTGCGGCCTCGGTTTTGTCGGTGACCGTGTTGACGATCGTCTGGCGCGAAGTGCTGGCGCCGGATGGCGGCCTGGTCGGCAAGGCGCTGAGCGCCATCCACCTGGTGACGCCCGCCTTTCTCAGCGACGCCCGCCTGGCCTTGCCGAGCCTGGCGGCGATTACGGTATGGTGGTCGCTTGGCCTGCCGATGATCCTGATCCTGTCCGCCTTGCAGCAGATCCCGTCCGAGGTGTTCGAGGCGGCGGCGCTTGACCATGCCACGCCCTGGACGACCTTCCGCCGCATCACCCTGCCCATGCTGACGCCGGCCCTGGTCCTGATCGCGGCCTATGAATGCGCGCTGCAATTCCAGCTCTTCGGCCAGGCCCAGCTCCTGACGCAGGGCGGCCCGAACGGCGCCTCGCGGCCGATGGTACTGTTCATCTACGAGACGGGTTTCAATCATTGGGACGTCGGCTATGCCGCGGCCGCTTCCCAGGTTTTGTTCCTCTTCATCCTGGCCTCGTCGCTGGCGCCGCGCCTGAGGGGTCTGGCGGGAACGCGGCTGGGGCGCCTGGTCAAGGCATTGAACCTGGGGACGCCGCGTCTTTGGTTGCCGCGCGCGCCGGCGGCGGGGCCTGACCTGGGCGCCGCCAGGGTGCAACGGGCGCAGCGTGTATGGGGCTGGGCGCGCAACCTGTTCTGCGCCGCCATGCTGACCGTGATGCTGGCGCCGCTGGCCTGGACACTGTTCCTGTCGTTTCGCGACAATACTGAATTGATGCGGCAGTCGGCGCTCAATCCCTTTGGCGGCTACACCTTCGCCAACTATCTCAACGTCGCCGGCGGCACGGGCCTGGCCCGCTGGTTCCTGAATTCGATGATCGTCTCGCTGGCCCAGGTCGGCGGGGTATTGGTCCTGTCGTCCCTGGCCGGCTATGCCTTCGGCCGGCTGGCCTTCCCGGGGCGCGCTGGGCTCTACATGTTCGTCGTCATGGGCCTGGCCATTCCCGACCAGTCGGTGATCCTGGTCCGCCATCACATTTTCAGCGCCCTGCATTGGCACAATACCTACGCCGCCCTGATCCTGCCGGGGCTGTCGGCGCCGCTCGGCGTCGTGCTGATGACCGAAACCTTTCGCGGCCTGCCGGCGAGTCTCGAGGACGCCGCCCGTCTCGACGGCGCCTCGGCGTTCGGCATCTTCTGGCACGTCCTGCTGCCCCAGACGCGGCCCATCTTGACCAGTCTGGGCATCTATACCTTCCTGCTGTCGTGGAACGACTACTGGTGGCCGTTGATCTCGGCGACGCGGCCGTCGATGTATACCCTGACCGAAGGCATCGCGGCTGCCCAGTCCAACTATGCCGGGATTACCGGGATCGGCGTCCTGATGGCCGAAGCGGTTCTGGCGGGTCTGCCCGTGCTGATCGTCTATCTGGTTTTCCAGCGCCGCTTCGTCTCGGCCCTGACCAGCCTGGTGCGACCATGAGGCGGCACTCGATAAGGCGCTGGGCGGTGACTGCGGTTCTGCTGTCTCTGATCGGCCTGGTCGCAGCGGACTGCCAACGGCCGGACCCGCGGGTCGCGCTGACCGTCCAGCGCCTGTTCGGCGATTGCCGGGCGCATGTGCCGAAGGACAAACCGCCCACCAGCAATCCCAACGGCGAGTGTGAGGTCATTACCGGCCTGCTCGACCGGTTCGAGCGCGAAAATCCCGATATCCGTCTCGATATCAACACGGTCGCCTGGCCGGGCTACGACCAGCTCTCCGCCCAGATGGCCGCCGACGACGCGCCGGACCTCGTCATCATGCACATGGCGGTCGTGCCCGACTACGAACAGCACCACCTGATCCTGCCGATGGGCGCGATCCTGGGCAGGGCCGGCGTGACCAGCGACCAATTCACGCCGGTGGCGCGGCGGGCCATCACCATGGACGGCGACGTGTGGGGGCTGCCATTCGACACTTGGACGCAGCTGTTCCACGTCAATATGAACCTGTTCGAAGAGGCCGGCCTGGTCAGGGACGGCCAGCCGATCCTGCCGCGCAATGCCGCCGAACTCCTTGTTCAGGCGCGGCAGTTCAAGGCGCGCACCGGCAAGCCCTATTTCGTGCAGTCCCTGGTCAATGAGGACGCCGCCTATGCACGCAACCTCTATACCTATCTGCTGGCCGAGCATCAGGTCATCTTCCCGGACCCGCGCCACATCCGTCTCGATACGCAAGAGGCGCGGGCGATCGTCGGCCTGTTCAAGCAGATCTACGACGAGGGCCTGACGACGCGCAACCAGGATTATGTCGCCGCGGTCGCGTCCTTCGTCAACGGTGGCGGTGGCGTCTATATCGACGGCACCTGGATGATCGGCACCTTCGACGACGAGGCGGCCGAGCCGGGTCGGCCACTGTACCACGGCTATTCGGTCAAGCCCTATCCGGTGCTGTTCGGTGGCGGGCCATCGGCCTTTGTCGACGGCCATGCCTGGGTCATGCCGGTGAAGGCGCGCACGCCCCAGCAGATGGCGGCGCTCGTGCGGCTGATCCATTTCCTGGCACAGCACGAGATCGTCTGGACGCGGTCGGGGCATCTGTCATCGTTTCAAGCGGTGATCGATAGCCCGGCCTACCAGACCCAACCGCATCGCCGTGACCTGATGGCCATCACCGCCTATGGCCAGGGCTTGCCACGAGACGTGCAGCGGCAATTTGCCATCCAGTCGATCGTCAGCGAGGAGATGGCGGCGGCAATTACCGGCGCCAAGCCGGTTGAGCAAGCGCTGCGCGACGCCGAACACCGCATCGACGATATGCTGGAAAATCTGTCTTAGTCGCGCATTCTAGGCGCTCAAGCCCCGCACGGGCCTATTCTTCTTTAAAGGATTGGCGGCCATGCCGAACGCAAGCGCGTTTGGAGGCGTTGTTTTATTGCCTGACCAGATTGACCTGTTTGTTAAGCTATGCCATTTGTCTGATAAATAGGATAATTCATACAGGACTGGAACCGATGAAAGCCGTCGCACTTGCCGCAGCCGCTTGTCTGGGCATCGCCACCCCAAGCGTTTTTGTTCAGGGCGCCAATGCCGCCACGGCGACACAGGCGCCGTTCGGCACGCTTCCGGACGGCAAGACGGTCGCGGCGGTGACCCTGTGCAATCATCACGGCGTGTCGGCGACCGTCATCACCTATGGCGCCAGCCTGCAGGCCCTGGTCGCGCCGGACCGCGCCGGCAAGCCGGCCGACATCATCCTGGGATACGCCAAGCTTCAGGACTATCTCGACAAGCCGCAATATTTCGGCGCCACCGTCGGCCGCTTCGCCAACCGCATTGCCAAGGGCAAGTACAGCATCGATGGTGCCGCCTATCAGGCGCCGGTGAACAACGGCGAGAACTCGCTGCACGGCGGCACGACGGGCTTCGACAAGGTCAACTGGACCCTGGTGGCGGTCCATGGCGGGGAGGGGGCGCCGGCCAGCGTCGAGATGGAATATGTCAGTCCCGACAGCGACATGGGCTATCCCGGCCAGCTGACGGTGCATGCGACCTACAGCCTGGATGAAGACGACCGGCTGACCATCACCTATACGGCGACGACGACCAAGCCGACCATCGTCAACATCACCAACCATTCCTACTGGAACCTGGCGGGCGAGGGGTCATCGCGCTCGATCAACGAACAGAAGCTGACCCTCAACGCCGACGCCTATCTGCCGACCGATGCCGGCGCCATCCCGACGGGCGAAGTGCGCAAGGTCGACGGCACCGTCTTCGATTTCCGCAAGCCCACGGCTATCGGCGCCCGGGTACGCGACGCGTCGGACCAACAGCTCGTTTTCGGCCGCGGCTACGACCATAACTGGGTGATCAGCCGGGCCAAGGCGCCCGCGCCGCGCGTCGTCGCCACGGTGGAGGACGGTGTGTCGGGCCGCAAGCTGACCCTGTCCTCGGCGCAACCGGGCCTGCAATTCTATTCCGGCAACTTCCTCGACGGCACCTCGTCGGGCAAGTCGGGGCACATCTATCGCGAAGGCGACGCCTTCGTCCTGGAACCGCAAATCTTCCCGGATACGCCGAACCAGCCGGCGTTCGGCTCCGCCGTGCTGCGGCCCGGCGAGACCTATTCCAACGTCCTGATCTACCGCTTCAGCGCCGACGCCGCGCGCTGACCATTATTCTCGCCCGCCCGGCGGGTGCAAATTCAGCCGAAAGTCCTTAAGATGAAACCTTTCCGTCTCTTCCTTGCCGCAGGTACCATGGCTTTAGCTTTTTCTCTCCAGGGTCTCTCCCCTGTCCACGCCGACACTCAGCGCTGGAGCGCAGAAAAGGCCAACCAATGGTATGGCCACCAGCGCTGGCTGGTCGGCAGCAATTTCGCGCCGAAGGATGCCATCAACCAGTTCGAGATGTGGCAGCAGGACACCTTCAATCCGCAGGAAATCGACACCGAGCTTGGCTATGCCGAAGGCATCGGCATGAACACCATGCGGGTCTTCCTGCACGACAAGCTGTGGGAACAGGACCCCGAAGGTTTCAAAAAGCGTATCGACACCTTCCTGACGATCGCCGCAAAGCACCACGTCAAGCCGATCTTCGTGCTGTTCGATTCGTGCTGGGATCCCGATCCCAAGCTGGGCGTGCAGCATCCGCCGATCCCGGGCGTGCATAATTCGGGCTGGGTGCAAAGCCCGGGCACGGCCGGCCTGCAGGATCCCGCTCAGGTCCCGCACTTCGAATCCTACGTGAAGGGCGTCGTCGGCGCCTTCGCCAAGGACGATCGCGTCCTGGCCTGGGACGTGTGGAACGAGCCCGACAACCAGGGCGGCGGCGATTACCATCAGCTCGACGAACAGGTGAAGATCAAGCTGGTCGCCAAGCTGCTGCCGCAGGTCTTCGCCTGGGCGCGCAGCACCGATCCGATCCAGCCTCTGACGTCTGGCCTGTGGCACGACGACAATTGGGGATCGATCGATCACCTCAACGCGGTCGAACAGATCCAGCTCAGCCAGTCCGACGTCATCAGCTTCCACAACTACGACTGGCCTGAAGTGCTCGAAGCCCGGATCAAGTCGTTGCAGCCCTATGGCCGGCCCTTGTTGCTGACCGAATATATGGCGCGCGGCAACGGCTCGACCTTCGACACCGCCCTGCCGATGGCGCGCAAGTATAATGTCGCCGTGCTCAACTGGGGCTTCGTCAACGGCAAGACCCAGACCGACATGCCGTGGGATTCGTGGCTCAGACCCTACACCAATGTCCAGCCGACCATCTGGTTCCACGACATCTTCCGTGCCGACGGCACGCCCTATCGCCAGGCCGAGGTCGAGCAGATTCGCGCCATGACGCAGGCCGCCGAGGTGGCGTTCGAGAAGCGCAAATAGGGGGTGACGCGACAATTGTAATATAAATGCCGCAGCGGGGGCGATTTTTGGTCCGGGGACCCAATATGCCACTTGTATGTTAAATCGCATTTATATTATAAATACGACATGGGGTTCGCTCCGGGCAATCGCCGCTGCCGGAACCCAACAAACGAATAACGCTAAGAAACGAATGCCAAAAAAGCAAATACAGGAGAGGTCACAAATGCCAGTTAAAGCTTGGTTTATAAGGAACCGCGTTAAAACCGCCGTCTTGGGGACGGCCTCTGCCATCGCGCTGACGGTCGGCGCCCCCGCCTTGGCTCAGACGGCTCCGGCCGCGCCTGCGGCCGCCGCTCCGGCCGACACCACGACGGTGATCGTCACCGGCCTGCGCCGCAGTCTCCAGGCCGGTACCGAAATCAAGAAGAACTCGCCGGCAGTGGTCGACTCGATCGTTCCGGAAGACGTCGGCAAGCTGCCCGACCTGACGGTCGGCGACGCGCTGCAACGCATCACCGGTGTCCAGGTCACCCGCAACAACAACCAGGTCGTCGGCGTCAACATCCGCGGCCTGCCGAATGTCGAAACGACGCTGAACGGCGATGAAATCTTCACGACCAGCGGCCGCGTTTACGACTTCCAGAACATGCCGTCGGAGGTGCTGTCGGGCCTGAACGTCTACAAGTCGAGCTCGGCCGACCAGATCGAAGGCGGCATCGCCGGCCTCGTCGACATCCAGATGCACCGCCCCTTCGATTTCAAGGGCCTGCAGGTCGCGGGCTCCGTCTCCGGCTCTTATGCGACGGTCGCCGACAAGGTCAACCCGAACGGCAATATCCTGATCTCCGACCGCTGGATGACGCCGGTCGGCGAATTCGGTGCGCTGGTCAACGTCTCCTACAAGCGTGAAGACTATGACTACCCGATCAACTGGGAAGACACGCCGCACAATCCCGAGCCGACCAGCCAGACGGGCCTGGCCCAACCGGTCTTCGTGCCCTTCATGGGCTCGGTGACGACCGAAGGCTGGCGTGAGTACCCGGAAATGAACGCCTCGTTCCAGTTCCGCCCCAATGACAGCACCGAATTCTATTCGGACTGGATCTATACGGGCTACAAGGCGCGCTACGGCAACGTCAACTTCTTCTCCGTCACCTCCGACCCGCACCCGCTGTCCAATGTCACCCTGGTACCCAATGGCTGCGTGACGCTGACCGGCGGCTATGGTTGCGAAGTCCAGACGGCAACCGTGACCGATCCTTATACGGCCAGTTCGAACCAGGCGTTCGACGAGCACGAGGACGATCTGCACGGCAATTTCGGCATGAAGTTCCACGAAGGCAATTTCAGCCTGCAATCGGAATTCTCGGCGACCACCTCGCTCTTCAAGCAGACGCGTGAAATCGTCGACATCAGCCTGAATAACGAAGTCACCACGCTGAACAGCTTGGTCAATGGCCATGGCACCTGGGCCCTCAGCGGTCCCGATCCGACGGTGGCGTCCAACTATTACCTGCAGAACCTCAACGAAAGCTGGCAGCGCAGCTCCGGCGGCGAAATCGCCTGGGACACCCATGCCCGCTACACTATCGCAACCGGGCCGATCTCGGCCGTCGAGGGTGGCTTCCGCTTTGCCGACCGCAAGGCGACGTCGGAAGGCGTGGCCGGCGGCGATGTCGGCGAATGCGTGCCCGGACCGACGCCCGGCTCATGCAACGACGGCAATGTCTCAGCCCTGTCGGCTTTCGGGCCGTCCTTCTTCCAGATGTTCAAGGGCGGTGACGGCAATCCGGCGGAATTCCTGTCGGAATCGACCAACTACCTGCTGGATAACGCCGCCAAGATCCGCGCCTTCTACGGTGCGCCTCTGAGCGGCCCGGCGGCCGATCCGGCGGCGACCTTCAGCGACGACGAAACCACGCTGGCCTTGTGGGGCCAGGCGAAATACGCCTTTGATTTGGGCCTGCCCGTCGACGGCCAGTTCGGCCTGCGCGTGGTCCAAACCAACCGCACCCTGACCGGCACCAACCAGACGACCAATCCCGACGGCTCGATTACCTTTGCGCCGTACAACACGCCCAGCCACGCCACCGACTGGTTGCCGAGCATCAGCGCCCGCCTGCACCTGACCGACCAGTTGCAGATGCACCTGTCCTACGCCGATACGGTGACGCGTCCGGACTTCGGCGCCCTGAACCCGGCCCTGTCGATCACGCCGCCGACGATCAACCGCCAGGGTAATGGCTCGGAAGGCAACCCGAACCTGGCCCCGACCAAGTCCGAAGCGTTCGACGTCACCCTGGAATACTATTTCCACAACAACGGCTACGCCTCGATCGCCACCTTCTATCACAATGTCGACGGCTATATCGAACCGGAGACGGTGACCCAGCCCTACGACACGGCCTATTGTACGGCGAACAACATCCCGACCGGGGGTGGACTGGCCGGCCAATGTAACGTGATCATCGGCACCTCGGCCAGCTCCGGCAAGGGCTATATCCGCGGCGCCGAACTGGCGGCTCAAAAGTTCTTCGACTGGCTGCCCGGACCGTGGTCGGGCTTCGGCGTCCAGGCCAACTATACCTGGCTCGACTCGCGCGCCCCCATCCCCGGCCAGAACGGTCTGCCGACGATCAACGGTCAGCTGACCAACGTGTCGAAGAACAATGCCAGCCTGATCGCGATGTATGAAAAGTACGGCTGGCAGGTCCGCCTGGCCGGCACCTATCGCAGCAAGTACATCGAATCCTACTACCCCGGCAACGACACCTACCCGCCGGAAGACGTCGTCAAGCCGACCACCTATGTCGACCTGGGTGTCAACTATGCCTGGTCGCCGAAGATCACCCTGTCGATGTCGGCCACCAACCTGCTGCACGCCTACTACAACAGCTATTCGGGTACCACGCTGTTCCCGCGTGACATCCGTACGGCCGACGAGACCTTCATGCTGGGTATTCACTACCGCCTGAACTAGTCGGTTTCCCGCCATTCCCAAGGTCGCCGGACTTCCGGCCGGTGACCTTGGGAACCGGAGGTTATGCCTCCACATGCATCTTCCTGGTGCAGCCCAACTTGGCGTGCCGGCCTGATCTTTCCCGGCCCGGCACGCCATCTTTCCCATTTTTTACGTACCTTCTTAAGAGGTCGTCTCATGTCCGAGATCACACTGTCCCGGCGCAGCCTGGCTTTGGGTTTGCCCCTGCTGGCCCTGGCGGCCAGGGCCGGCGCCGGCTGGGCGCAAAGCCCTTCAATCAATCAAGCGATGACCGGGTGGATCACCTCGTTGCACGACCCGGTGATGATCCGCGAGGGCGATACCTGGCACGTCTTCGGTTCCGGCGGCTGGCAAGGTGCCGGCCTGATGAGCTGGCGGACGTCCAAGGATCTCATCACCTGGCAAAATAATGGCGCGGTCTTCGACGCCCTGCCGGCATGGACCTCGCGCATTCCCGGCGGCAATAACTGCTGGGCGCCGGACATTTCCTTCGTCGACGGCCATTACCAGCTCTATTACGCCATCTCGACCGGCGGCTCGATGCGCTCGGCCATCGGCCTGGCGACCTCGCCGACGCTCGACAAGACCTCGCCGCGCTATGGCTGGCAGGACCAGGGCATGGTGCTCGAAACCCATCCCGGCGACGGCTATAACGCCATCGACCCCAACTTCTTCGAAGACGCCGAGGGCAAGCGCTGGCTGGCTTTCGGCAGCTACTGGAGCGGGTTGAAGCTGATCCGGCTCGATGGCAAGACCGGCAAGCCGCACGCCGGTGACACGACGCTTTACAGCCTGGCCTACAGGCCGGCACCCGACGGCGGCGACAACGCCATCGAAGCGTCCTTCCTCTACCGGCACGGCGACTATTATTACTTGTTCGCCTCGTACGACCATTGCTGCCAGCAGATGCAGAGCGACTACTACGTTGCTTGCGGCCGCTCGAAATCGGTCACCGGACCCTATGTCGACCGCGACGGCCGTGCCCTGATGCAGGGTTACGGCACCTCGGTCGTCTATGACCGGCCCTACCGCTCGCACCGCTTCATCGCGCCGGGCCATTGCGCCGTCGTCGGCGACGGCAATCGTGACCTGCTCGTCTACCATGCCTATGACACGAAAAACGGGGCGGCGCCGACCTTGCGCATCTCGCCGATCATCTGGGATCGTGACGGCTGGCCCGGTGTGGTGATAGATTTGGGTTAGGCTTTGCGCGCCTCGGCCTCGTCCAGGGCATCCAGGCGTTCCTGCTCATGGATGACGACCAGCACGTCGTTGACGATGCGGAACATCTTTTGATAGGCGCGCGGCGGATCGCGATCGAAGATGGCCTGCATGATCTCTTCGTGGGCTTCCAGGTTGGGCTTGGCGTTGTTGACCCGTGTCGTGAACTTGATCGAGGTCTGCAAAGCCGTGCGGATCATCTCTTGGAACTGGTAGTAGAAGGGGTTGCCCGAGGCAAACAGGATCGAGATGTGGAAATTGATGTCGGCTATGGTCGAATCACCATGGCCGTCTTCGGCCGCCACCATGCGTTCGAAGGCCAGCTTCATGCGCGTGAGATCGTCGTAGGTGGCGGCGCGCGCCGCAAGCTCCGCGCCCTTGGGCTCGATGGAGACGCGCAGCTCGGTGAACTGGCGCAGCAGCCGCAGCGAGAACTTGCGCTCCAGCAGCCAGCGCAGCACGTCCTTGTCGAGCAGGTTCCACTGCAGGGTCGACTGGATGACCGTGCCCTGGCGCGGACGGGCGGTCAAAAGACCCTTTGCGGTCAGCATCTTGACGGCTTCGCGGGTGACCGAACGGCTGACCTTGTACTGGTCGGCGAGCTGGGCTTCGGTGGGGAAGACCTTCTCGTCGTAAAAGCCGGTGACGATCGCCTTGCCGAGGTGATCGAGCAAGCCCACGGTCAGGTTACGGCCCAGGAGGGTACTAGCGTCTGTCTCTTTGTCGACGTGCATCGGCGCCTTACGAATTCGCACTACATCCGGCCAGCATGGTACTAACCGAAAAATAAAAACCAACTATCGCATTTATCATATTAATAGATCGCTGCCACCGACAAAGTTTTGGCTTCCCGCCGGCACGGATAGGCGGCTAAGATGGTTCGGCAACGGAGGTACATGCATGACTTTGTCACGACGCGATATGGTCAAATCACCTTTGGCGCTTGCGGGGGCTTCCGTCATCGGGCTCGGTATCGCCGCCGAGGTGATGGCCCAGCCTGGCACAGCAAACGGCGGCGAGGTCATCCCGCTGTGGCCACATGCGCCGGCCGGGGGGCTGCATCCCGGCATGATCGAGGTCGTCGAGCAAACGTCGCAGGATTCGTCCTATAGCAGCCGGCGCCTTAAGGGCGTGTCGCAACCGCGCATCGTCGCTTTTCCCGCGGCCCAACCGAATGGCGCGGCCATGCTGATCATCCCGGGCGGCGGCTTCCAGTGGAACTATTTTGAGCACGAAGGCTATAATGTCGCTAACGCCCTGAACCGGGCCGGCATCACCTGTTTCGTGCTGTTCTATCGCTTGGCGCAGGATGGTTGGACGGACCCCGCCGCCGTCGGCCCGGCCGATGCCCAGCGCGCCATGCGCGTCATCCGCGCCAATGCCGGCCGTTTCCACCTCGATCCGGCACGGGTCGGCGTACTGGGCTTCAGTGCCGGCGGCTTTTTGACGACCACGCTGGCTGTGCGCCACGCGACATCGTTCTACGCGCTGGTCGACGCCACCGACCAACTGAGTGCTAAGCCGCTGGTCGCCGCGCCGATCTATCCGGTACAGACGGTCGATCCGGCCTATGCCTATGAGGGCGTGGCGCCGTCCCTGTTCGGCGGCAAGGTGACCCCAGCCGACATCCGGACCTGGTCGCCCGACCTCAACGTGACTTCAGCGGCGTCCGCGACCTTCCTGGTGCACGCGGAAGACGACGGGCTTGTGCCCGTGGCCAATACGGTGCGGCTGCGCGACGCGATGGTCGCGGCCAAGGTCACGGTCGAAACCCATCTCTTCGCCCACGGCGGCCATGGCTTCGGGGCGCGCGACCTGGCCGGGTCGCCGGGCGGGGTATGGCTGCCCCTATTCCTGCACTTTGCGCGGCAAGAAAAGCTGTTTGCCTAGACGACCTGCAGGTCGACCGGTTTGACACCCGGGAAGATGCTGTCCATGGCGCTGTCGTTTAAGCCATAAAGCGGCCGGATGATGCCGCCGACCATGGCGCGATAGTCGGTCAGGACCGGCAGGTCGCGGTTCTGGAACAGGGTGTCTTGCGCGATCTTGACCTGGGGACCCAGCATGCGTTTGCCGCGCACGTTGCCGCCCATGACCCAATAGACGCTGCCGTGGCCGTGGTCGGTGCCCTTGTCGCCGTTTTCACGGAAGGTTCGGCCGAATTCCGAAACGACGATGACCGTCGTGCGATCCCAATCGGGGCCCGACGCCTTGGCGAAGCTTGACAGGCCCTTGCCGAGGTCGGCGATCTTCGACGCCAGCTGGCCGTCGGCATTGCCCTGGTTGACGTGGGTGTCCCAGCCGCCGACATCGAGGAAGGCCAGGTTATAGCCGGTGTGCATCAGCTCGGCCATGCGCTGGGCCTGCAGCGAGAAGCCTGTGGCGTCGACGGCGCCGCGGCTGGCCGCCGTCATCTCCTGCTGCATGGCGGCATAGGCTTGCTGGTGTACGGAAAAGCCGGTTTGTACGCCGACCAGCGGGGCGATCCTTGCGGCTTCCGGCGTCTGGTACATGGCTTCGATCAGGCCTTGCTGGCGGTCGTCGAAGGTCGGCTTGCCGATCGAATTGACGGCCAGGTTCGGGATGGGCGCCGCCCCGCCGCGGAAGATGATCGGCACGTCCTGGCTGAACGAAATCGGCCGGGCATTGGCGCCGAGCGCTGTGGCCATGCGGCCAAGGAACCCCGAATTCAGGTCGCGCGAGGGTCCCAAGGGCTGGCCCAGCTCGATCGTGTCCTGGGTCTCGAAGTGGCTGCGGCTTAGGTCGTCGGTGCCGGCGAACGGCACGAAGGCGACCTGGCCCGACTGCCACAGCGGATAGATACTGTCGACCAGGGCCGGATGCAGGCTCCAGTCGGCGTCGAGCGGCAGCGCCGCCTTGGCATTGGCCGGATCGGGACGGGCGATGGCGATGGTCGGCCGCGACTGGTAATAGAAGTCGCTGCTGGTCGGGATGACGATCGAGGTGGCGTCATAGGCGCCGCGCAGGAAGACGACCATGACGCGCACGCCGGTTTCGGGCGCGGCGATGGCGCGGCCGCTGATCGTCAGGCCGGTGGCCGTCACCGCGGTCAGGCCGGCGCCGAGGGTGAGCAGGGAACGACGGGAAATCATGATTTTACCTCCCCATGAAGTCGGGTGAAGCCAGCAGAAGGGTATTCCATTCGCCGGGGGATTTGGCTTGGCTGAGCGCCGTCTGGGTCGGCGTGGCCAGGGCGACGTCGAGGCGTGTCTGGGCGGCGACGTCTTTCAGGTCGGGTAAGGTGGTCTCGATGGGTTGGGCGACGCCATCGGGCTTGAACAGGCTGTTATAGCCAAAGCCGATATTGCGGGCGATTTCGAAGCGTTGCTCGATCTGGCCGGGACCATTCCAGAAACTGCGAACCATCGGGTAGCCATCGGGCGTGACGTGGGCATAGACCGGCTCGCCCAGCTGGCTGATCCAATTGACGACCGGCTTGGGATTGATCACGGCGCGGTCGTCATAGGCCAGCCGCATGGCCGAGACGATGTAGTGCTCGGGATCCTTGAGCAGGGGCGTCTTCAGCGACTGGCGGAATTCGTGGGAATGAAAGAGATAGTCCAGGACCTGGGCGATGTCGCCGTCACTGTCTTCGAAGCGCTGGGCCATATCGTTGACCAGGCTTTCCGGCGGTTCGTCCGAGACATAGAGGCGGGCCAGCTTCAGCGAGATGAAGCGTGCGGTGGCCGGCGAGTGACAAATCAGGTCCAACGCCTGCTGGACCTCGGCATAACCGCTGCCCTTGATGGTGTGGCCGAGAAAGACCTTGTCGCTGAAGTCATGCTTGGCCGGATTAAAGACGAAGTCGCCGTCGCGGATCAGCAGGGCCTGCTGGGCGGGCGGCACCTTGATGACCTGGCTTGCCGGCGCATAACCGACACCCGTGAGGATATGGGCCAGGGCTTCGACGTCGGCCTGGCTGTAGCCCGAACCCACGCCCATGGAGTGCAGCTCCATGATCTCGCGGGCGTAGTTCTCGTTGATATGGCCTGCGGCATTCTGGACATTGTCGAGATAGACCTGCATGGCCGGGTGGCGCAGATTGGCCTCGAGCAGGTCGCGGAACTTGCCCAGCGCATGCGGGCGCAGCGCCCGGTCCTCGTAGTCGGCCAGGCGGTAGGCGGTATCACCCTTGTCCCACAACACGTTGAAATGGTTGAACCAGAACCAGGCCATCTGCTCGCGCAACTGGTCGTGGCCGTAGATTTCGCGTAGCACGCGGCGGTTCTGCACCTCGGTCAGGGACTCGCCGCGATAGGTGTTGAAGACCTGGTTGCCGGTGATCGGCGGCGCGGTTGGTGATGGGGCAGGCGCTGAGTTGGCCATGGTCATTGTGCCGGGCGTCGTCGTCGTAGCGGGGGGTGCCGTAGCGCCGGCGGCTTGCGCGGCATTATAGGCCTTGGTGGCGTCGTCGGCTTTTTTGCGCAAGCCGTTGATTTCCGTGACTTGGTCGTCGCCGGACTTGTGCAGGTGGGGCATGGCGTCGATCATGGCGGCGACGTCGGGCGGCAGGCCGGCATCGTCGCCAGCCGGGTGAAGCTGGTCCTTCAGCCAGGCGTCCAGGCCGCGCTGGTCGATCTCCGCGACCAGGTTCGGGCTAAGGCCGAAGGTGATGCGATTGGCGACGGCCAGGTCCGGGGGGCTGGCCGTGTGCGCATAGGTTGCCGCCGCCGGCAGCATCAGGCACAGGGCCAGGCACGACGCGCGTGAGAGGCTACGGGGATAACGATATCCTCGAAAGGGGGACATGTCTGACGGCTCCGGGTTGGCTCAGGTCGCAGTATCGTCGCGAAACTGAACTTTTTACGGTTGCCGCCCGGCCTATCCTGTCATCTCACCGGATTGTGATAGGCTCTTAAACGTCAGGACCAGCACATCGCGCCACGCAGGTAGAGCCGGATCGATCGGGCGCACGGCCGTGACGCCGTGCACGACGCGATGATCGTCGAGAAAGACGGCGTCGAAAGGATGGGTCAGGGTGAAGGCGCCCAGCGTCTCACCGTCCGGCCGGGCGATCGAGGTCGTCCCCTCGGCCAGGTTGGCGCGCGTCATCAGCATGACGCAGACCCAGTCGACGCCGTCGCGGTGCATGCCCTCCGGCGTCGGCTGGCCGACCGCTTCGTTCGTTGCCTCAATGCGGAACTGATGCAGTTCGGCGCGGTAGTCCTGGTGGGCATCAAGCGGGAAGACCTGGCGGCAGGCCGCGAACAGGCCCGTCAGTACGGGACTGTTCGCGGCCTCATTGCCGACCGGCTCGAACCAACGTTCGATGCCGCCGTTCAGGGGATTATATTCGGTCGACTGGTAGTGCGGCTGGTCGGGCAGGCGATGGACCATGTCGCCCGCGACGGTGAAAACCGCGTGGCGCCGGCGGCGATAACGCCCGCCATCGGCCATGTACTGATCGACGGCGAGGTCGTCCCAGGTCGTTTGGAAGGCCGTGACATCGCCGGCGGTTGGATTGCCCAGCAAGGCGCGCGTCCCTGTTGCCGGCACGACGGCAAACCCCGTGGCGTCGATCCGATTGCGCAGGATGTCTGAGGCGGGGCTATTCAAGCCGGTTGGCCTTGAACAGGGCCGGGAACAGCTTGATCCACAGGCCGGTGACGATCAGCGAGCCGACGCCGCCGAAGATGGCGGCGCCGACCGGTCCGAGGAAACGCGCCACGACGCCGGTTTCGAATTCGCCGAGCTCGTTCGACGCACCGATGAACAGGTAGGAGACCGACGACACCCGGCCGCGCATATGGCCCGGTGTGACGATCTGGATCAGCGTGCCGCGGACATAGACACTGATCATGTCGGCGGCGCCCAGCACGATCATGGCCAGGACCGACAGCCAGACCAGGGTCGACAGGCCGAACACGATGGTGGCGAGGCCGAAGACGGCGACGCCGCCGAACATCCACGGACCGGCATTGCGGCGGATCGGCCAGGTCGACAGCGTAAACGACATGGCGATGGCGCCCAGCGCCGGCGAGGCGCGCAGCAGCCCGAACATCTGCGGGCCGGCGTGCAGGATGTCCTTGACGAAGATCGGCATCAGGGCGGTCGCGCCGCCCAGCAGAACGGCGAACAGGTCGAGCGAGATGGCGCCCAGCACCACCTTGTTGCTCCAGATATAGGCGAACCCCTCCTTCATCATCTCCATCTTCGGCGCCGGGTTTCTCTGCGGCGCGGTCGGCGTCTTGATGGTGAGGACGAGGGCAGCGGAGATAAGGCAGAGCACGGCGCACCAGGCATAGGCGAAGCGCGGCGAAAAGCCAACCAGCACGCCGCCAAGGGCCGGGCCGACGATCTGGCCCATCTGCATGGCCATCGAGTTGACGGCGATCGAGCGCGGCAGGACGATCTTGGGCACCAGCATCGGCCCCATGGCCGAGCTGGCGGGGGCGCTGAAGGCGCGGAACGCGCCGAGGATGGCGCTGAGGGCGAACAGGCCCCAGATCGGCGGATGCGGCAGCAGCGAATAGAGGACGAAGCACACCGACAAGGCCAGTTGCAGCATCAGGACGACGCTGATGATGCGCTTGCGGTCATAACGGTCGGCGACGATGCCGGCGGGAATGGTGAAGACGAACAGGGTCAGGAACGAGCACAGTCCGACCAGGCCGATATAAAGCGCCGACTGCTCGATATTCTCGGTCTTGCGGGCCAGGTCGTAGACCTGCCAGGCAATGGCCGCGCTTTGGGCCGAGGTGCCGAGCACGCCGCAGACGCGCGACAGCCAAAACGCGCGGAAATCCGGGATACGCAGGGGGTGGATGTCTTGCTCGGGCGGCGGGGGCAGGGGAGCGGCGTCGGTTGCGGACGGAGGCGTGGTCACGGCAAAGCCAATCGGTCTGTAGGGTGGTTTCCCCGCTCATACAGCATGCCGCGCGTTTTTCCAGCCGCGCCAAGGCGAGTTCGGGAAATAGTTTAGTCTTCGGCCAGGGAGCGCACCAGCTCCAGGACCTTGCGCCGGGCCCGGACACTGCTGACGCGCGGGAAATATTGGGCCAGCTCGATACCTTCGGAGGTCGAAAGGAAGTCGTGGGCGGTCTGTTCCACGCTGGATCTATCGGCGGGCGCAGCCGCGGCCTCACCCTCGCCATCGGGCGCGCCATCGAAGAAATAGTTCATCGGCACCTTGAGCGTCTTGGCGATGAGGTGCAGCTTTGAGGCGCTGATGCGATTGCTGCCGCGTTCGTATTTCTGCACCTGCTGGAAGGTCAGGTCGATCGCTGCCGCCAGGGTTTCCTGGCTGAGGCCCAGGAACTTGCGACGATTGCGCACGCGCGCGCCGACATAGACATCGACGGGATTTGGACCTCTGTCTTCAAACGCCATGGCGGACCCCCTGTTTGGTACCGTATCACCGGCGTCCGAAATATCAGCCCTCTGACGATCCGCGCGCAAGCCCGGTCCCGAGGCACATGATATCTCCACCAGCCGGGACAACCATAGGATTGCTTTTGTCCGCGTGCAAATCAAAACTCCGACGGTTGCGTTTTACAATATCCCGGCATCGGGTTATGTCTAGGGCGGGCGACCTGAGTGCCAGGCCGTTCCGGAGTGGAGACGGGCATGGCTGCGTTCGAGTCGTACGGTTTCGAAAGGTTTGTCGAGGACACCGGAGCGGTGGCGTCGGCCGAGCGATTATTCGACCTGTTCGTCGGCGCCATGGGGACGCTGGGCTATGATCGCGTCATCTTTTCCGTCGCCTATGATAGCGAGCTGCCGGAATCGGCGCACCGCCTGGGCCTGATGCACAACTATCCCGGCGACTGGCAGAACTATTACGCCGAAAAGGGTTTCGACCGGATCGATCCGGTGCTGAAGGCGGCCGCCACCTATGACGGTCCGTTCCGCTGGGCGGCGCTGGAGCGCGAAATGCCGCTGACCCGTGAACAGTTGCGCTTCATGCGCATGGGCGAGGAAGCCGGACTGAACAACGGGATCGGCGTGCCGCTGCGCGGCGGCAACGCCCAGATCGCCGGCATCGCCCTGGCGACCTCGGAGCGTCACGACGCGGGCCATCCCTCGCTCGACCTGATCCATGCCTATTGCGCGCAGTTCTACCGCGCCTACAAACGCCACTACGCGCCCAAGCCCAACCCGAGCTGCGTCATCCTGACGCCCAAGGAAATCGAAGTCCTCGCCCGCGCGGCGGCCGGGAAGACCGACGATGAGATGGCCGCCGAACTGGGCATCAGCCGCAATACGGTTGACTCGCACATGCGCCATATTTTCCTCAAGCTCGACGTCAACAGCCGGGTCACCGCCTCGGTCAAAGGCATCGTGCTGGGCCTGATCAAGCCATCGGAGTGCGTGCTCTAGAGCGTGCAGCGTTTAAAGTGGACGCTAGCCCGCTCTAGGTCTTTACTTCGTGCCCATCGGGTCGGATTTCGCTTTAGACGGTGTGCACGAACGGCGCATGCACGGCCAGCTGCGTCGCGGCCAGGGCGGCGCGCTTTTCCTCGACATAGTCGTTCAGCGAGGCTTCCAGCGCCGTTTCGATGTGCGCGGCGATCGCCGTGAAATTGTCGTTGCGGGCGATCCTGGCTAGGTATTCCAGCGCATAGAAGATACGCGAGGCGGTATCGTCGTGCGCGGCCGGATCCGGCAGATCGGTTTTCCCAGAGGTATGCATTCGAAAACTCCCTTTAGCGCCGGCACCTTTATGCTCGGCCGCTCTGATGTCGGAGTTGACATGAAGGCGCGTGGAAAAGACATCACGAGGATTCGTGAGGGCGGCAAAAAAAGTCGAAAAAGTGACTCGAATCCAAGCTTTAATGTAGCGGCACGGGCTCGCCGTCGCCGGCCGGATCGAGGTCGGGGTTCGGCACGAAGATCAGTGACGCCGTGACGGGCTCGCCTGGATGGGTCTTGCCCGTGTCGGCCTTCGAAGGTGACGTCTTGGCGGACGGCGTCTCGCCTGGGGCCTTGAAGAACCAGGCCATCGGTACCTGAAGGCGGCGTGACAGGGTCCATAACTGGCGCGCGGCAAAACGCTGGTGCCCGCCTTCCAGCCGGTCCAGCAGGGCGCCGTCGACCTCAAGGGCCTGGGCGACGTCACCGAGCGCCAGGCCAAGCGCCTGACGCCGTTCGGCCGCCCGGCCGCCGATGTACTTGTCTATGGGACACGTCCCGGTCTTGGCTCCGATTTTGGGCGCGGATTTCAGCGCCTTGCTATCCGGCATGTCGGATCTCCACAAACGCGGTGGGTGGCAATCGGCCTCGGGGGACCGTCGCACAGGTTGAGGCGAAATGGGAGTCAATAATCGCCTGGGTCGTATATTGCTAGGTCAATTTTACGCGGCGACGCGTGCCTGGTCGGCCAGGTAGAAGACTTCGCAAGTGTCCGTTTCCAGGACGTCCTTCAGGCCTGTCTTGAGCTGCACCTGGTGCAATTGCAAGGGGTTTATGGTGATCGAGGCCGCCTGGATCTTGGCGTGCTGGCCGATCTGCTGCACGGGCCCCAGGCGCTCGAGCGTCACGCCGGACCGTTCGAACACCGAGCGCAGGATCAGGGTCGGCATCAGGCCGATGATGCGTGAAATGTGGTTGGCCAGGCCGAATTCGATATAGGACAGGCTCAGCTGGCGCAGGATGGTCAGCCGTTTGTCCGCCGGCAGGTGCTTGTCGATGCAGAAGCGCGTCCCTTCCCAGATGTCCGGTGCGTTGAGCAGGGCCTTGTTCTCGACGAGGTCGGGCCAGTGATCGGCCAGCATGCAGCCCTTGTCGGTCGGCGTCAGGCGGCTGACCCCCAGGACGTCGCGGCCGTTTTCGCTATAGACCAGGTAGACCGAAGCCAGGGTGTCGTATTCGTCGAACTCCATGCTGTGCAAGGTTTTGACGTCGTACCCCTGGCGCTCGATGAACTCCTGGTAGCGCAGTTTGAACTGGCCGAGATAGAGGTCGCCGTGGTCCCTCAGATTGAGATGGGAAATCGCCTTGATCATGATGCCGCTCCGTTTTTTGGGTTGCCCCGCGATCCTGGGCCAGGGGCCGGCGCTTAACCATCACGCGTGCGCGTGAGGCCGTCGCGCCGGCGGTTTTTAGTTGTATTTATGGGTTGATCAGCCCGGCCATGATCGCCTTGACGACGGCGCCGACGCGGTTGTTGACCTCGAGCTTCTGGAAGATATGGCGCAGGTGCGTATCGACCGTATTGGCGCTGATGCTGAGGATGGCCGCGATCTGGTCGTCGCTGCGGCCGGCGGCGACCCAATGCAGGATTTCCTCCTCTTTTCGCGAGAGTGACGCGACGATGGCTTGCGGCTTTTGACGCGGTGCGCCCACACGCTTGAACGACATGTAGAATTGCTGGCAATAGGCGGTGATCAGGTCGAGCTGCGGCGCGGCGGGATCGTTGGCATGAGACGACGCCATGGCGACGCCGGCGATCTGGGCCCGCGGACCGTGCAAGGGCACGCCGATGCCGTTATGCAGCCCCGCCTCTTCGCCCAGGCGCATGAAGCGGGTCTGCCGGGCGCTGAGCGCGTGGGTACGTTCGATATCCTTCCAGCGGAACGCCCAATGACAGGTGCCGGCGGCCTTGAGGACCGGGTCGATGCGGGCAAAGTCCTTTTCGGCGTAATAGGCCTGCCAATCGCCGGGATAGTTGTGCATCAGGCCGATGCCATTGCCTTCGGGGGGGAGGTCGGCGTCGCGCGGCACCGAAAAAATAATGCGGTCGAAGCCGAAGCCGGCCATGGCCGTGGTGAATTCCTCGAACAGCCTTTGGCTGCTCGACAAACGATTGCAGCGTTCGACAAAATCTTCGAACCGGTACCCGTCTGTTTTGACAAGCATTTTAACCTCAATTTTTGAGCTGTGGATGATGCAGGCGCCGCGCGAAAATTCGCGCAAAAGCCTTACGCAGAGTGTGGCCAGCTCGCCTTTCAGGCGACTCTTTATTTGAGGTCACGCGGTCGCGTGATGTTGGGTCGGGCGCGGTCTTCCTACCCTGCGGCATCACACCAAGCAGGCAGGAGTTTTCCCATGGACTATGATCGAAGCCAGACCATCAACGGCTTGCTGCGGCCGGCCGATCTCAAGCGCTTGAGCAAGCGCGCCCCCTTTTCCTGGGGGCGTGACGCCACCCTCGACTGGGGTGTCATCGCCCTGGCCATGGCGCTCTTCGGCCTGGCGCCTTTCCTGTGGCTCAAGGCCTTGCTGCTGTTGCCGGTGATCCTGGTCGTCGGCAACCGCCAGCACGCCCTGGCGCTCCTGGGGCATGACGGCACGCACTTCACCATCTGCTACGACAAGCGGCTGAACGATATCGTCAACGACGTCGTCGCCTGGATGCCGCTGGGCCTGACGGGCGACGGCTACCGCAACCTGCATATCCTGCATCATCGCGATCTCGGCACCGCGCATGATCCGGAGATCGTCTACAAGGGCCTGCGCGCCGACCAATGGGACCTGCCGGCGAAGCTCAAGGATGTGCTGGGCCTGGCGGCGCGCGACCTGGTTGGCGGCGGCCTGACCGACTACAAGATCATCTTCGAATATTCAAAGCCCAGCCATGCCCGGTCCTATGTCGCGCTGGCCGCCTGGCATCTTGTCTTCACCGGCGGCCTGGTCTTGCTTGGCCTGTGGTGGGTGCCGGTGCTGTGGTACGTATCGATCCTGACCTCGTTCATCATGTTCTTCCGCCTGCGCATGTGGATTGAGCACCAGGGCACGGACACGACGCAACGCCTGCAGCTGAACTGGTGGCAAGGCCCCCTGCTGGCGCCGCACCTGTCGTGGCACCATTGGGAACATCACTTCTGGCCGTCGATCCCCTATAGCCGCCTGGCCGAGATTCGCCGGTTGATCCCCGGCGTGCCGACCAAGACGCTGGGCGAACTGATCCTTCATTTCGAGAGCTGCGCCGAGATCAAGTCCGGTACCGCCCTGAAGGCTTTGCCCGAGGCGGAGGTCCCACCGGAAGCGGTGGCCGCCGAATAGGCGGATCAACAGAGCGTACTTAATCGAGACTTAATGGTCTTATAGTACCTTGGGTGGAACGGGCTTTTGCCTCACTCGATTAAAAAGCGCATTGCATGCACGCACAACTGGCCGATCAGGTTGCCTTGGCATCCAAGTCCGGACAACTCGATCCCGAGGTGCTCCTCGCCCTCGTCGACGAAGCCTACAAGGCGTTCGAACTGCACCAACGGACGGCTGAGCACAGCAACCGGATGATGGCCGACGAGATCGAGGAACAGAACCTCGATCTGCGGGTATCGCTGGCGGAAATCCAGGTGCAAAACCTGCGTTTCCAGGCGGCGCTCGACAATATGCCGCAGGGGCTTTGCCTGTTCGACGAGGCCGGCAAGCTGGTCGTCGCCAACCTCAAGTTCAACGACCTCTACCGGCTGCCGGCGAACGCCGACCTGCGTGGCCTGACCTTGGCGCAGGTCCTGGCGTCGAGCCCCGTCTTTTCGGGCTTCGACCGCCTGGAAAAGCGCATGTTGATCGAGGAGCACGTCTGCCTGGCGTCGCGGACTCTGGAGGCGCGCCTGGAGCAGACCTGGTCGGACGGCCGCTCGATCAGCATTACCCGCAATCCGGTCGACGACGGCGGCTATCTCGACATGGTCGCCGACGTCACCGAGATCCGCAAGGCCTCGGCGCGCATCTCGCACCTGGCCAATTTCGACAGCCTGACCGACCTGCCGAACCGCGTGCAGTTTCGCGAACATCTGCTGGAAACGGTCATGGGCTGCGAACGCGGACCGCGTGCCGCGGTCCTCTGCATCGACCTCGACCGCTTCAAGGCGGTCAATGACACGCTGGGCCATCCGATCGGCGACGCCCTGCTGGTCGAAGTGGCCAATCGCTTGCGCGCGGTCCTGCGCGCCAGTGAAAAGCCGGCGCGGCTGGGCGGCGACGAATTTGCCGTCATCGCCCGCAACGTGGTCGATGAGGCCCAGGTCCACCAGATGGCCGAGCGTATCATCGAGACGATCAGCCAACCCTATATCATTTCCGGCCACCAGGTGCAGATCGGCGCCAGCATCGGCATCGAATACATTACCTCCGGCCGCGTGTCGCCGGACGAGATCCTGCGCAATGCCGACCTGGCGCTCAACCTGTCCAAGACGGAGGGACGCGGCTGCTACAAGGTCTATGCCTCGACCCTGCACGACGCGGTCAGCCGGCGCCGGCTCCTGGAAATCGAGATCCGCGAAGCCCTGCGGCTGAACCAGTTCGTCATCCACTACCAGCCGCAATATTGCCTGCGCAAAAAGGTCATCTCGGGCTTCGAAGCCCTGGTGCGCTGGAATTCGCCGACGCGCGGCATCCTGCTGCCGGGCGAGTTCATCGGCCTTTGCGAAGAGACCGGCCTGATCGACCTTCTGGGGGCGCGCGTCCTGTCCCAGGCCTGCCACGACGCCAAGGCCTTCCCCAAGGCGCTGACGATTGCCGTCAACCTGTCGCCGATCCAGTTCAAGTCGAAGGGCCTGGTCGAGATGGTTAGTCGCGTCCTCGACGAGTCAGGGCTTGAACCGTCGCGCCTGGAGCTTGAGGTCACCGAAGGCGTCATGATCTCCGATCCGGTCGCGACGCTGGAGATCCTCAACGATTTGCGCCGCATCGGCATCCGCATTTCGCTGGACGATTTCGGCACCGGCTATTCGTCGCTCAGCTATATCCGCAAGTTCCCGTTCGACAAGGTCAAGATCGACCAATCCTTCGTCCGTGACATCGGCAAGAGCAATGACAGCCTGGCCATTATCCGGGCGGTCGCCGGCATGTGCGGCAGCATGGGCATCACGTCGATCGTCGAGGGTGTCGAGACCGACGCGCAGTTCCAGGTCTTGAAGGGCGAAGACTGCGACAGCCTGCAAGGTTATCTGTTCGGCCGGCCCATGCCTTTGGACGAGGCGTGCCGCCTGGCGGACAGCGTCTATGTCGCCCCCGTCCGCAAGGCCGGCTGATCTGTAAAGCACAACATCAAGCCCCGATCCGGGACTATCGGATCGGGGCTTAATATCGTCTTTTACCGAGGGGATGCGCTAGTCTTCCGGAATCAGGCAAGCCAGGCTGGATTCGAAGTCCATCAGGATGTCGGCATAGTCGTCGGGATGCAGGCGGTCCTTGGGGTTGGTCGACTTCAGCCGATACCCCCAGAACGACGCGATATGGCCCAGGATGGCGATGCCTTCGCCCAGTTCGTAGAACAGGCTCGGCCCGTCGATCAGGAATTGCCGAAACGGGTTGGGATCGCCGCGATCGACAAGCGAGCTATAGGCGCGATCGTAGACGCCGAGCGTGCGGCCGATATTGACGATGGCCGCGGCGATCTGGCGGCCCAGGCGCGGGCGAACCTCGGTGAGGTACTCCTTGATGCCGGAGCCGGGCTGGCCCATGGGCTGGTATTTGGCCAGGCCCTCGACGACGCCGCGCATCTCTTCCTGCAGCTCGAGATAGCGCCACTTGAAATAGAGAAAGCCGCGCCACGAAAAGATGCCGTCGGAAAATTCCGCCCGCGACAGCCGAAGCGTCGGCATCAGCGGTTCCAGCTCCTTGCCGAGTTCATTCGACAGGATATGGCTGGCCAATTTGAGCGAGGCACTGTTGATCGTTTCGCCGAACGCCATTTTGACCAGGCGTTCGATCTCGGTATTGGCAAAGCCGATCATGCGCTGGACGTCGCTGGGCGAGATCTGCAGGTAGCAGTTGGCCGGCTTGTGACCATGCCGCGACAGCAGTTCGCGCACCAGGAAGGGATCGAGCGACGGGATCGAATCGAGCAGTTTGAGGATCTCGACGTCGGCATTGGCGGCGAAGTCGTCATTGGCGCGGAAATGGCCTTTGCAGAAGGCGGCAAATCCGGTCTGGTCGACGAAGATCGACGCGGCGCCGACGCGCAGGTCCGACGGATCGAAGGGGATCAGGATCTTGGTCGCCGTGCGGCGCGGCCGGCTGAACAGGTCGAGCTCGTTGGCGCGCAGCGTGTGCTTGATGAGGATGCACTTGTTGAGGCGGCTGTCGCGAAAGAACGGCTTTTGGGCATACAGCTTGTCGCCGGACGCATTGAGATAGATTTGCGACAGGTTCAGCACGCGGCTGGTCGAGGCCGTCTCGCCGAGGTTGACAAGGCTGCGAACGTCGCGCCCCGCCTTTCCGGCTGGACCGAAGGAAAATCCCTCTTTCTTGTTCGCCGCGTTCATGACCGGGTATCCGTTTTCAACTGTACTGCCCCCAAAGGTGTCGGACGAAGCGAACGCTTGTCCGGCTCCGCGCGGATCGTCCGCGGAGGGGAGGTGTTTTTAGGTTAGGGGGGCGGATATCCGGTCTGGCGCCGGATCATCCAGAGGTACGCGGTTACTGATCGGCGGGGTCGGGACGACCGGATCCACATTGGCGCCCAGGCGCGTGTCACGTGCGTCCTTTTCCGAAACCCATTTCTCGCATCCTATTGTCAATATAAGGTAAATAATACCACTCCGCTGAGGGTTATCGATAATTTACGATGCCGGGGCCGACCTGCGCCGCGCGCCTCTTGACTTCTTACATGTGCATATACACATAGGCGGCATATCAATCTCGACGCGCTGGGAATATGCACATGGACATCACCGGAGACCTGTTGATCGGCTACACTGCCGTGGCCCGTTCGGAACGACCGCTGCACGGCGTCGATCCCGCCACGGGCGAAACGCTCGAGCCTGGCTATGTCGTGGCCGGCGAGTCCGATGTCGCCCGCGCCGCGGACCTGGCCTGGGCCGCCTATCCCGTCTATCGCAGCCTGCCGCTTGCGGCGCGCGCCGATTTCCTGGCGGCGATCGCCCAGAACATCGTCGACCTGGGCGCGCAACTCGTCGACCGTGCCGTCGCCGAGACCGGCCTGACCGCGACGCGCATCGAGACCGAGCGCACCCGGACGGTTTTCCAGCTGCGCCTGTTCGCCGACGTCGTGCGCCAGGGCGAATTCCTCGACCTGCGCATCGATCCGGCCCTGCCGCATCGCCAGCCCATCCCCAAGCCCGACCTGCGCCTGCGCCAGATCCCACTGGGGCCCGTCGCCGTGTTCGGTTCCAGCAACTTCCCGCTGGCCTTTTCGGCGGCCGGTGGCGATACGGTCTCGGCCCTGGCGGCCGGTTGTCCGGTCGTCGTCAAGGGCCATCCGGCCCACCCGGGAACTGGGGAACTGGTGGCGCGCGCCGTGCTCAAGGCCGCGAAGGATACCGGCATGCCGGAAGGCGTCTATTCCCTGTTGACCGGCGGGATCGACACCGGCACCGCCCTGGTCGCCCATCCGCATATCAAGGCGGTCGGCTTTACCGGATCGCGTGGCGGCGGCCTGGCGCTGGGCGCCATCGCGGCGAAGCGCGCCGAGCCGATTCCGGTCTATGCCGAGATGAGCAGCGTTAATCCCGTGCTTTTGCTGCCGGCGGCGCTGGCCAATCGCTCGGACGAACTGGCGCGCGGCTATGTCGGCTCGGTCACCCTGGGGTCCGGCCAGTTCTGCACCAATCCCGGTATTGTCCTGGCCGTTGACGGCCCCGATCTGGAGCGTTTCCTGGCAACGGTGGCCGACGTCATGGCGCAGGTCCCGGCGGCGCCGATGCTGACGGCCAACATCCATGGGGTGTTCAAAAAGGGCATCGACGCGCTGAGCACGCATCCGAACGTCGCCCGCGTGGCGATCGGCGCCGAGGCCGCCGGGCCGACGCGTAGCCCGGCGGAGATTTTCGTGACGACGGCGCAGGCCTTCCGGGCCGACCCGCATCTCGGCGACGAAGTCTTCGGCGCCTCGTCCCTGGTTATTCGCTGCGCCAGCCTGGCCGACATGCAAAGCCTGCTGGAAAGCCTGGAAGGCCAGTTGACCGCGACCCTGCATCTCGATGACGCCGATCTGTCCCTGGCGGAAGGTTTCCTGCCGGTGCTCGAGGAAAAGGCCGGCCGGGTCATCGTCAACGGCTGGCCGACCAATGTCGAGGTCAGTCCCGCCATGGTCCATGGCGGCCCCTATCCGGCGACGTCCGACAGTCGAACGACCTCGGTCGGCACCATGGCCATTCGCCGCTTCCTGCGGCCGGTGAGCTACCAGAACTTCCCGGCGAGCCTGCTGCCGGCCGAGCTGAGATCGGCGTAGGGGCGGGCTATGCAAGCGTCCCCTTTGGTCGATGACTGCTATTGCTTCGCTATCCGCCAGGCGGCGCGCAAAATCACCGCCGTCTACGACAATGCCTTGGCACCGGTCCAGTTGACCTCGCCGCAGTTCGGTATCCTGGCTCTGCTGCAGGCCAATCCCGGCGCCTCGCTGCAGGATCTGGCCGCCGCTTTGCGGTCGGACCGTACGACCACTTTGCGGGCCGTAATGGTCCTCGAAAAGAACGGTCTGATTGCCGCCCTGCCACGTGTCCGGGCCAAGGAGAAGCTGAGTTTGAGCCTGACGGTTGACGGCGCGGCGCGGCTTGAGGTGGCCCACCCGCTGTGGCTGGCCGCGCAACAGCAGTTCGAGGGCGAATGCGGGGCGGAAAAAGCCGGCCGGTTGCGCGCGTCGCTCAGGCATCTTTAGGTGGTGGCCCCATGATTGTTGTCGTGCTGGCAGGCGGTGAGGGGCGGCGGATGGGCGGCAACAAGCCTCTCTATCCGTGGCGCGGCACGACCCTGATCGAGGCGACGATCGCACGACTCAAGCCGCAGGCCGAGGCGATTTACATCAATGCCGGGCCGATAGGGCTGGACGGGCTGGGCTATCCCCTGATCCAAGACGATCCGGATTTCGCCGGGCTTGGGCCGTTGAGCGGCGTACGTTCGGCGCTCAATCTGGCCGCCGGTCTCGGCCATACGGCCGTGGTCACCGCGCCGTGCGATATGCCCGACCTGCCGCTCGACCTGGTGGCGCGGTTGAGCGCGGCCGACGCCGACATTGTGCATTTTTTCGGGGAAAGGGATTATCCGCTGACCACGCTGTGGCGGACATCGCTTGTGCCGTCGCTTGACGCGGCGCTGATCGCCGCCCGGGGCGATGGCGGCCTCAAGGTCATGCGCTATATCCAGTCGCAGTCTTTCGCGCGCCTTAAAGCCGTCGATCCGGCCGCTTTCCGCAACATCAACAGCCCGGAAGATATGTGATCGCTTAAACTTGTAGGTCCGGCCGTCTTGCGGCATGCCCGGCAATGGCCGATGATTACCGCCAATAAACCGGAGACCCGCCATGGACGACGCCCCCAAAAAGGATAACAGCCTTCGGGTCTACACCCACGCCGCCGGCGGCTGGGATGCGCTGAAAGCCGTGGCCAAGGCGGTGCGCAACCAGATGGATGCCGTGCCGGCGGGCGAGACCCTGCTGCGCGAGAACCAGCCCGACGGCTTCGATTGCCCCGGCTGCGCCTGGCCCGATCCCAAGCACACCTCGGCCTTCGAATTCTGCGAGAACGGCGCCAAGGCCGTCACCTGGGAAGCGACGAAAAAGCGTGCGACACCCGAGGTTTTCGCTCGTCACACGGTGTCCGAGCTTTTGGCCTGGCACGACCATGATATCGAGGATCTTGGGCGACTGACCCATCCGATGATCTACGACGCGGCGTCCGACACCTATGTCGCCATTGCCTGGCGCGAGGCGTTCGAGCGCATCGCCGGTCATCTCACCGCCTTGCCCGACCCCAACATGGCCGAGTTCTATACCTCGGGGCGAGCGTCGAACGAGGCGGCCTTTTTGTTTCAGCTGTTCGTGCGCGCCTACGGCACCAACAACTTCCCCGACTGCTCGAACATGTGCCACGAGGCGACTTCGGTCGGCCTGGCCGAGGTCGTGGGCATCGGCAAGGCCTCGGTGTCGCTGGAGGATTTCGACCATACGGCCGGCATCTTCGCCATCGGCCACAATCCCGGCACCAACCATCCGCGTATGATGTCGACCCTGCGCGAGGTCGCTCGCCGCGGCGCGCCGATCGTCGCCATCAACCCACTGAAGGAGCGCTCGCTGGAACGCTTCAAGGCGCCGCAGTCACCGGTCGAGATGACGACCGGCAAGGCGACCGAGATCGCCAGCGACTATCTGCAGGTCAAGGTCGGCGGCGATATCGCCATGCTGAAAGGCCTGATGAAGGCGGTGATCGACCTCGACACGGCCGATATCGAGGCCGGCGGCACCGGCAAGCTCGACCGCGATTTCATCAAGCAACATACGACGGGCATCGACGACCTGATCGCCGATCTTGTTGCTACCGAATGGGAGGATATCGAGCGCGCCTCGGGCCTGTCGCGCAGCGAGCTTGAGCGGGTTGCCGGGCTCTACGTCACCCTGCCGTCGCTGATCGTCACCTACGGCATGGGCGTGACCCAGCACCTCAAGGGCACGGAAGCGGTGCAGTACATCAATAACCTCTTGATGTTGCGCGGCAATATCGGCCGCCCAGGCGCCGGTATCTGTCCCTTGCGCGGCCATTCCAACGTGCAGGGTGACCGTACCGTCGGTATCGACGAGAAGGCGCCCAAGCCGCTGCGTGACGGTCTCAAAAAGGTCTACGGCTTCGATCCGCCGGAGGCTCACGGTCACAACGCCGTCGAAGCCATGCAGGCCATGCTTGAAGGGCGCTCCAAGGTGATGATCTCGCTGGGCGGCAACCTGGCCGTGGCCATGCCGGATGCGCGCAAGTGCGCCCAGGCCCAGCGCAATCTCGACCTGGTCGTCCATCTCGCCACCAAGCCCAACCGTTCGCATCTGTTGCTGGCCAAGGAGAGTATCCTCCTGCCGTGCCTGGGGCGCACCGATCGCGACATTCAGGCGACCGGCCCGCAATCGGTGACGGTCGAGGACACCATGTCGATGGTCCACGCCTCGCAAGGCCGCCTGCCGCCGCCGTCGGACGAGGTCCGCTCCGAGCCATGGATCATTGCCCAGCTGGCGCGTGCCACGCTGGGCACACGCTATGATATCCCGTGGGAGGACTATTGCGGCGACTATGACCTGATACGCGACGCCATCGAAGCGGTGCTACCGGCCTTTGCCGATTACAATGCCCGTATCCGTGAGCCGGGTGGTTTCCGCCTGCCCTTGCCGTCGGCCGAGCGCATCTGGAAAACCAAGTCGGGCAAGGCTGAGTTCAAGGTGTGTCAGGGCCTGGGCGAGGCCGATCTGGACTCGGACGTGCTGATGATGACCTCGCTGCGCAGCCACGACCAGTACAACACCACGATCTACGGCCTGGACGACCGCTATCGCGGTGTCTTCGGCCGCCGCGACGTTGTCTTCATGAACGCCGAAGAGGTGGCGGCGCGTGGCTGGAAAACCGGGGATGCCGTCGACGTCCATTCGGTGGCCATGGCCGATGCGGTGCTCAAGGGGTTCCGCGTCGTCGCCCACGACATGGCGAAAGGCTGTGCGGCCGCCTACTATCCCGAGGCCAATGTGCTGATGCCGCTGGACGGCTATGACAAGCAAAGCGGCACGCCGTCCTACAAGTCGACGCCTGTCCGCGTCATTCTGTCGTCTTAAGTTTTTTCGGCATGAAAATAGAAAACCGCATCTGGCGGGCCGGTAGCGAAAGCAACGGCACCCGTGAGGTCGCCGAGGAGGTGCCGGTCGCCCTGGTCTACGACGCCTCGACCGAGGCGGTGATGATGGCGACACCCGAGGACCTGGAGGACTTCGCCTACGGCTTCAGCCTAAACGAGGGCCTGATCGCCGGGATCGACGACGTGCAAAAGCTCGACATCGTCAAAGGCGCGCACGGCATCGAGGCGCGGATGTGGCTGAAGCCCGAGCGCGGCCAGGCGGTCGCGGCGCGGCGACGCTCGCGCACCGGACCGACCGGCTGCGGCCTGTGCGGGATCGAAAGCCTGGAGGATGCGCTTAGGGTGCGCGGCCGTATCGACGCCGACCTTTCGGTGCGGCCCATTGATATCGTCGTCGCCGTCGGCCGGCTGGAAGATCACCAGCCGCTGGGCCGGCTGACGCGCGCCGTACATGCGGCGGGCCTGTGGATACCGTCGGACGGCATGGCCCTGGTGCGCGAGGATGTCGGCCGCCACAACGCGCTCGACAAGCTGGCCGGCGCCCTGGCGCGGCAGGGCATCGATCCGTCCGGGGGCGCCGTCGTGCTCAGCAGCCGGGTATCTGTCGAGATGGTGCAGAAGGTCGTCGCCATGGGCGCGCCCGTGCTGATCGCCATTTCAGCGCCGACGGCCCTGGCCCTGCAGACGGCGGAGGCGGCCGGCTTGACCGTCGTCGCCGTGGCGCGCGGCGATGGCTTCGAGGTCTTCACCCATGCGCGTCGCGTCGTTATGCGGTAGGTTTGGCGACTGCCGGATAGGTCTTGGCGCGGTGGCCGCTGATTTCGGCGCCGGCATCGTGAGCGAACTTGGCGTTCCAGAAGGTCGCCACAAGCGAGATCGCGGCCACGACGATAAACGCCACCGAAAAGTCGCCCAACTCGGCATGGGTGTGGTGGCCCAGGTGGATCGAGGCGTGCAGGGCCAGGGCGCCGATACAGATACCCAAGGATAACATCAGCTGTTGGAAGGTGGCGTAAAAGCTGGTCGCGGTGCTCATCCGTCGCGGCTCGATCTCGTCATAGGCAATCGTGTTGTAGCAGGTGAACTGGAACGACATGAAGAAGCCGCACAGGACGAGGATGGCGAAGATGACCGGCATCGGCCAGTTGGGCCGGAAGAAGGCGCAGGTCCCGTAGCCCAGGGTGCCGATGACGCCGAAGATCATCAGGCCGCGGCGAAAGCCAAGCCAGCGCAATATGCGCCCCTGCAGGGCTTTCACCATGAGGGCGCCCAGCGCCGTGGCGATGGCGATGCGCCCGGCGACCGCCGCGGACAGGCCAAAGCCCAGCTGCAGCATCAATGGGATGAGAAAGGGTTGCGCGCCCTGCGTGATCCGCGTCAGGGATCCGGCGATCACCGAGGTGCGAAAGGTCGTCACGCGCATCAGGGAAAAGTCCATGATCGGCGCCGGATGGGTGCGGGCATGACGCAGATAGGCCAGGCCGAAAACGACGCCTGTGACGATGAGCCCCACCGACAGCCAGGCTTCGTTATTGCGGCTCGACATTTCAAAGCCGAACAGGAGCGAGCCCAGCGACACGCCGGACAGCAGGAAGCCGATCAGGTCGAACGGCGTGTGCTTGGATCCCTTGACCTCCCTGATGAAGAGGGTGACGAGGATGAAGCCGATGATGCCTATGGGCACGTTGATATAGAAGATCCAGCGCCAGTTGAGATAGGTGACGAACATGCCGCCGACCGGTGGCCCGAGGATCGGTCCGGCCAGGGCCGGCACCAGCAGCCAAGACATGGCCGAGACCATGTCCTTGCGTTCGACGCTGCGCATCAGCACCAGGCGACCGACCGGCAGCATCATGGCCCCGCCTATGCCCTGGATGAGCCGCGCGACGACCAGCAGGCCGAGATTGGGCGCCAGCGAACAGAAAATCGATCCGACAACGAAGATGGCGATGGCTGTGCTGAAGACGGTGCGCGAGCCGAAGCGGTCGGCGATCTTGCCGCTGGCCGGAATGAAGATGGCCAGGCTCAGCAGGTAGGAGGTCAGGGCGATGCTCATCGCCGGCGCCGTGACATTGAAATCGCGCGCCATGGTCGGTAGCGCCGTGGCCAGGACGGTGGCGTCCAGTTGCTCCATGAACATGGCGCTGGCGACGATCAGGGCAATCGTGCGGAAGTTGGGAGCGGCGCGCCGGAGGGCGGAGGCTGGCTCGTCTTGATCCGACATGGTCGGTCTCGCTTTCAATCAATAGTCGTGCGGTCGGTGAGGGACCGCGATAAGGCTCTCCCGGCGGCCTTTCGGGAGGCGCGCGCCGGTGGCGGTTGGGGCAAAAGTTCTGCTTGACAGAACTGAGTTGCCGCAGATAGAACTATATGAATGAGCGAGAACTGTCAAGGACGAGATGTGCCGTGTCGGAGCCTTTAGCGCCCAAGATGGGTGTGGATGCCGTCAACCGCGCCCTGTCGATCGTCATGTGTTTCACCGTCAATGACGACCGGCTGACCTTGACCGAAATCGCCCGGCGGACGGGACTGTACAAGAGCACGGTCCTGCGTCTGATCGAGTCCCTGGAACTGCAGGGGTTTCTCGTCAAGTCCGATAGTCGCGGCTATGCGCTGGGCGCCGAACTGATGCGGCTGGGCTCACTGTATGCGCGGCAGTTCCGGCTGGAGGATCGCGTCCGGCCGATCCTGTTGCGCCTGGTCGCCGAGACCGGGGAAAGCGCGTCGTTTTACCGTCGCGAGGGCAACCGGCGCATCTGCCTGTTTCGTTGTGATTCACCCGCACCCATCCGCGACCACGTCCGTGAAGGCGACCTGCTGTCGCTCGACAAGGGCGCCGGCGGTCGCGTCCTGGCCGGCTTTTCCGGCAAGGCGGGACCCGACGTGCGCGAGCGGTTGAAGGATCTGCCTTTCATCTCCGCCGGCGAACGGGACAACGAAACCGGCTCGGTGGCGGCGCCGATCTTTGGGCTAGACGACGAAATGGTCGGTGCGATCAGCGTATCGGGGCCCCTGTCGCGCTTTACCCCGGAGCGGATCGCGCGCGCGCAGGCGGCGCTTCTCAAGGCCGCCGGCGATCTCAGCCTGACCTTGGGCAGCCGGATCTTTCAGTAACGCCAGGCTTTCAGGTCCGCATCAGGCCGGCATGGCAGTGTGGGGTGTCAATTCAGTGTTTCGGTGGGACGTATGAAAGCCTTTTTCACGACTTGGCCATTCTGGGCCTTGCTGTCCGCCGCCTTCGCCGCGCTGACGGCGATTTTCGCCAAGATCGGTGTCGATGCCGTCAATTCCAACCTGGCGACCTTTATCCGCACGATCGTCATCGTCGTCGCCGCGGCGATCATGGTCGTGGTCACCAACAGCTGGCAACCGCCGAGCCAGATATCGTCGCGGACCTGGCTGTTCCTGGTCCTGTCCGGCATCGCCACGGGGGCGTCGTGGTTCTGCTATTTCAGGGCGCTGAAACTGGGCGATGCCGCGCGCGTCGCGCCTATAGACAAGCTCAGCGTCGTCTTCGTCGCGGTTTTTTCCGTGTTGTTCCTGGGCGAAAAGCTCAGTCCACCGAACTGGCTGGGCGTGGCCTTGATCGCCACGGGCGCCGTTCTGGTCGCGATCAAGACGGCCTGATCGGCCAACCTTATGAGCCTGCCCTTATGAGCCCGACATGGCGCCACAGACGCGGGCCTGCTTGACCAAGCCGAACGGGTCGCGGCGTTCCGTGGTCACCTGATGGACCTCGACGTGGGTGCCGGCCGGTGTCGGCACGAAGCGAACGACTTCGACGATGGCGCCATTGGCCAGGGTCGCGACAATCTTTTTGCCGCCGCCGGGCAGGTCGGACGCATTGACGTCGCTTCGGCCGCGATAGGCGTCGTCGACGCACTGGAAGATATGATCCGGCGTCTGGGCGGTATCGGCCTGGAATATGACGAGACCGGCATTGGCGTCGTCGCGCGGCGCAACCTCGGCGCAACCGGCGAGGCAGAGGCCCAAGGCCACAGGGAGCACGATGTTTTTCATGGCGCGACTATAACTCCAAACCGAGTGACTGTGAAGATTGCCGGATCATTGGGCGCGAACCGTGCCTGTATTGCCCTTGGCGTCGTTGGGCGTTGAATAGAGTTGCACCAGTTGGTGCAGGACGGCAAAGACCATTTTCGTGGAATGCGCGTCCGACGCCACCGACCAGTGCTTGTGGGCATAGGCCGCCTGGACGAAGTCGCCGTCGTGAAGGTTGTTCTCGCGCACGTCGAACAAGGCCTCGCCATCGGCGGGATTGGCGTGGTCGGCGATCAAACGGTCGCGATATTGCGAGGTGAAGAGCGGCGAATAGAGCCGTTCACTGCTGCCGCTGTACCGCGGCGAGCCCGGTACGAACTGGCTGATAAAGACATAGGTGCCATAGACCGAGCGGAAATAGAATTCGACACGCGTGCCGTTGTCCAGCGTCAGGGCATAGCCGGCGCTGGCCGGCGGGCTGGCCGGTTGGCCGGCGGGGGGCGGTTCCGGTGTCGCGCTGCCGTCCCAGTCCGTCTCGTCACACTCCGTATAGTTCGACGACTGTTCGTTGGTCAGCGACGTCGCGACATTGGCAAAGGCCGTGCGGCGCTCCATGGGGTAGATGTTGCCCAGCGCCTCCGCGTCCGTGCAGAAGCGGACATTGCCCTCAGCGTCAGGCGTCAATAGTCCGCTGGACTGACGATACTGCAAGGTCAGGCCTTCGTTGACCAACTGGTCGATGGCGATATTGAAAGCGTCCTTCACATTCTGCGTGGCGGTCGGAATATTGCGCCGCGAGCGGACGATATTCTCGCCATAGAGGTCGTAAAAGGACGGGTCGTTGAGCAGGGTGACCCAACGGCCCTCCGCCTCCGGCACCACGGTGCCGTCAGGCATCTTGCCGCCTTGCGGGACGTGGATGCGGATACGGTCCAACAGCAGCTTGAAAATGAATTCGCGTGAATAGCCCTGAGCGATCAGAAGGGCCACCGAGGCCGGTGTTACCGGCGAATAGAGGGCGGCATAGGTCGACTGGTCGTCGACCGTGTTCATGGTGAAGTCGTTCGACGCGGTTCGGCTCAGCGAATTCGGACCAAAGGTCTGGATGTGCTGGGCGGCCGTTTGATGCGTGCCGTAATTCACCGTCGGCACCGCCATCGTCCCGGTCAGGGTATTGTGCCCTTGAACCTGGCTCAGCGAGACATCGATCAAAGGCTCGCCATTGGCGGCGCGCAGGATGTTGGTCAGCGTCGCCTCGTTATAGTACTCGGCGATACTGTCATTGACCGTGATGGCGCGATTGTCGACCGCGTCGATCATGCTGCATCCGTCCAGGCCGAGCGAAGCCAGGACCAGCAAAGCCAAAATCCGTGTCGCCCGTCGCCCGATCCGCGCCGTCAAGGTCCGCCCCCAGTCCTATTGCCTGCTTTTTTACCAGGACAGGGAGCCACGATATCAGTGTTACGCAATTGGTCCAGAGGGGCCGCGCCTAAAATATCGCCGCCTTGCGATATATTTTCAGGCTACGTCGGATATTTCCGCGCGTTCAGGTAGACGTCGATGGCGGTGCGCGCGATCAGCGAGCCGGTAAGGTTTCTGGAACGATCAAGCGTGCGACTCCGACACTGTAGTCGGCCATGCCGTAATAGACGTCGTAGCGGTCGGGCTGGCCGATGTCGTCGCGGCGATCGATGCCCGAAGGGAAGACCACAGCGTCGACCACGCCGTGCCGTTCGTCCGGATCGTCCGGTCCCAGGACCGGGCCGGGCGAACGATAGAGAATGCGGTGCGGCTCATGTTCGTCCAGAATCATCACACCGGCCCGATAGACCAGGCCGCGCGCGCTGACATTCGGGTCGGTCTCGTGGGAGACGCCATGGTAGACCATCAGCCAGCCGTGGCGGCAGCGCACCGGCGGCGCGCCGGTACCGATCTTGGCGTTTTCCCATTCCGCCTGCGGCCAGGCCAGGCGGCGATGGGCGACGAACTGACGCCGGGCCGGCTTCATCATGTCGGCGTGCACGTGCCAGTAGGACAACCAGATACATTCCAGGTCGGCGTCGCTCATCGTGGCGCGCGCCTGTGTTTTCTCGAAGCCGGGCACTTGCGAGAACATCGGGCGGTGGGCCAGGACGATCGACGGGATGCCGTCCGGATCGTTGACCGTGGCCGGAAAGAGGGCGGGATCCTTGTTGGCGACGCCGACAAAGGACACATCCTTGTAGTCGTGAAACCGCGCCAGGCCGACGCGCGTCCAATGGATGAGGTCGTCGGAATGGGCCAGCGCGACGCGCGGCCCATGCGGCCCCAGCGCCGAATAGGTCATGACGTAGTGGCCGCGCGGCTCGACATAGCTGATACGCGGATCCTCGCAGCCGCCGCGTCCGTCCCCAACGAATTCGTAGTCCGCTTCCGGTTCAAGCGCGATGCCCAGCCGTTCGACGCCGGTCGGCTCTCCGGACGCGTCGAAGATCACCCGGGCAATGCCGATACGCGAATAGTTGCCTTCGCCGACGATGCGCGGGAAAAGGTAGAGATGACCGTCGGGTCCGCGCGCCGCGGCCGGGTTGAGCACCCCGCCGACCTCGTTCGGATCACCCGGCGTAGGCTCCATGATCTTGCCGAGACGGTGCATCTCGAAAGGCGAGGGTTCGGGGGAAAAGGGCATGGGAGGCCGCCATAATGCTGTGCGTTCAGCGGCTCGCCGAAGGTGCACGTGAGGACAAGGGGCCAACCTAGCTGGCGATCCTTTCACGATAATGATGGTAAGATCAGACCGGCATGCGGAACCGGGCGCATATTATAAGGATCGTATGCCCGTAAATATCCTAGCCTCAGGAGATCAGGCGAGGCCCGTGCGTTCAGCCAGCCAAAGTTTCGCCTGGGGACGGGCGTCCCAATGTTCGCGGAAGTGATCCGAATACCAAGCGGCCTCGGTTTCCTCGGCCGCCTGGTAGGCGGCGGGCGTCTTGCCGTCCCAGCTCAGCCGGTTCAGCAGATAGGGACCGATATAGGGATTGCTGTCCAGCGCTTGCTCCAGCGCGTCATTGGCCTCGTCGCTGTCCTGTTCCAGCTTGAAGGCCGTCAGGGCGCGCGTCCACCGCCATGTCGCGGAGGTATCGGCGTCGAAGTGGTTGAGAAGCCGCTGCAGGCGCGCGATATGCCCGGTCAGCAGCAGGCATTTGACCAGGTCGTAGCGGACGCGGAAGCCGTCAGCCGGGTCGAAGTCCAGCACGTCGCGAAAGACTTCGATGGCGCCGTCGTAGTTGCCGCGGGCCTGCAGGGCGCGGCCCAATTGCGCCATGGCCTTGACCAGGGGACGCGTCAATTGCCCCTCCGCGGGGACCGGGCGATCGTCCTGCATGCGCACGCCGGCCAGGGTCTGGGCGGCCGTCATCGCGCGATGCAGAAGATCGATCTGGTCGTCGCTGCCGTCCGGCTCCTGGGCGGCGAGTAGGCACCAGGCATTGACCGAAAGGGGACTGCGCTCAAGGGCGAGCAGGGACCGGCGGCGAATCTCCGCCGGATCGTCAACCTCGCAGGCCTCAAGAGCCACCAGGTCGGCTTCGTGTACCGAAGCCAGGATACGCAGGACATCGTGATTCATTTTACGCTACTCGCACCACACCACATGAAGCTAATGTGACACTAATAAAGAAGCTGTAAACGACATTTGGCGAGGAATTTCGAGGCGATGCAAATCCGTCACGCTGTCGTGACGGGCGAGCGGGCCCAGGCCTCTTGAAATCACCGGATTTTCGCTCATTATTGAGTCTGGTTTTAACAAGCGAAAGGAGGTGGTCTGATGTCTCATTGTCAAATGCCGCAAGCGGCAAATCGGGTGAGCACGGCCTTCATCGCAGGGGGCCGGCTCGGCTGAGCCGCTCACGTGCAGTAAAAGACAATGGAAGGGCCGTCCGTCAGGGCGGCCCTTTGCATTTTACGGTATTGGCCTTGCGGCGTCACAGCCGGCTGCAGCGCGTACGGTACCGGAGCGGATCAGGCGACCGCGACGATATTTTCGGCTTCGGTCGAGGCAACCTGCATGTTGTGCGCCATGTCCTGCGAGGTCGCGCTCTGCTGTTCGACCGCGCCGGCCGTGAAGATAATCTGGCTTTGGACCTCCTCGACGGTGTCGCGTATCTCGTCGAGCGCGGCAAAGACCGAGTGTGCGCCCGCACGAACGCTTGAGATTTCGCTGGCGATCTGTTCGCTGGCGCGCTTGGCCTGGTTGGCCAGGTTCTTGACCTCGGTGGCGACGACGGCGAAGCCACGGCCGGCTTCACCCGCCCGGGCCGACTCGATCGTGGCGTTGAGCGCCAGAAGGTTGATCTGGCCGGTGATGCTGGTGATCAATTCGACGATGCCGTCCATGGCGACGGTCGCTTCGGACAGGCGCCGCGCACTGGCGTCGGCATCGGCGACACTGGCATTGGCCCGGTCGGCGGCCAGCTTGGTCTGCTCCATGGTGCCGGCGATCGAGCGGCCGGTCACGGCCATTTCCTCGACGGCGGCCGACAGGTCCTGAAGCGAGCGCGAAAGTTCGGTCGTGCGATTGAGCGCAACGCGGCGGGCGGTGACGTCGGAAGCGTATTTGACGACCTTCAGCGGCTTGCCATTGAGGTCATAGATCGGATTGTACGAGGCCTGGATGTAGACGTCGCGGCCGCCCTTGGCGATGCGATGGAATTCGCCGGCGAAATAGTCGCCGCGGCGCAGGCGCTGCCAGAAGGCGGCGTACTCCTCCGTCTTGGTGAAGGTGTCGGCGACGAAAAGGCTATGCGCCTGGCCTTTGATTTCGGACAACTCATAGCCCATGAGCTTCAGGAACTTGTCGTTGGCGGTCAGGATGGTGCCGTCCAGCGCGAATTCGATGACGCCCTGGGCGCGCGATATGGCTTCGACCTGGCCGGAAAATTCGGCGTCGGTCAGGACGCGTTCGGTGACGTCGGTGGCGAACTTGACGACCTTGACCGGCTTGCCGTCGGCGCCCAGGATCGGGTTGTAGGTGGCCTGGATATAGACTTCGTGGCCGCCCTTGGCGACGCGCTTGAACTGGGCGGAGATGAATTCCCCGGCGTTCAGGCGCCGCCAGAAGCTGGCATAGTCGAAGCTTTGCGCCTCGGCCGGCTCGACGAAGAGGCTATGGTGCTTGCCGACGATTTCTGTGGCTGTGTAGCCCATGGCCTGCAGGAAGTTGTCGTTGGCCCTGAGGATGGTGCCGTCCAGCGCGAATTCGATAACCGCCTGCGCGCGCTCGATCGACGAGACCTTGCCCTCGAGGTCGATGTCGCGCAGCCGGCGCGCCGTGATGTCGAAGGCGGTCTTCAGGATTTTCGTCACCTGGCCGCGCTTGTCGCTAATCGGCGTATAAGCCGCTTGCAGGAAGACCGGGCGTCCACCCTTGCCGCGCCGCGCGAACTCGCCCGTCTTGAATTGGCCGGCGCGCAGGTCGGCCCAAAACTGGGTATAGGCTTCGCTTTCGGCGTAGTCGGGATCGACAAACAGACGGTGAGCCTGGCCTTTCACCTCTTCGAGGCTGTAGCCCATGGCTTTCAGGAAATTGCCGTTGGCGCTGAGGACGTGACCTGAAGGATCGAATTCGATGACGGCCTGCGTCCGGTCGACGGCTTCCTTGAGCGCCAGCAGTTCCGCGGTTTGAGTGGAAGTTCCAAAGGTCGGCATGTCTACAAAACGCATTACGATACTCGCGACTAACGGGACGGCGGTCTTGCCCGCCCGGCGCCCTCGAGAGCCGGGGCCGGTCATTCACCGGCGTAACGTAGTTACCGGTGCAGCCTTAAAATACCGTTACAATCGATTGCATAAATTCTAGCTCAAGTTGCTTAATCCGGCGCGCATCCCTGGGCGACGGTCCTACTTCGTCAGTCCGGTCACCGGATCGAGTAGCAGTGGCTGGGGATGCGGACGGGCCGCGAAGTCGAACAGGCCGTCCAGTGGCACGGCCTCGGCGTCGACAGAGCCATCCGCGGCGGGAAGGCGGCCGAGGCTCCAGTTGTCCTCTATGAATTTGAGGATCGAGGCCTGGTTGGTGGCGGTATGATCGACGGCGTTGCGCTTCGCATAGGGCGACAGGACTAATAGCACCAGGCGCGGACCGAAGCCGCAACGGTTGAACATGGCGTCCGACGTCGGTTGGCCGCACTGGCCGGGGCCATTCAAAGCGTCGTTTGGGCTGTTGGAGCCATAGGGCAGGGGCGGCATGACGTGGTCATACCAGCCGTCGCTGTCGTCATAGGCGATGATCACCGCCGTGGAGCTCCAGGCGGGGCTCTGCTGCAGGCGGTTCAGGGTCTCGACCAGGAACGCCTGCTCGTCGATCGGGCCGGAATTGCCGGCGTGACCGTCCTTGGCCGCATCGGCCTTGAGAAAGCTCACCGCCGGCAGGTTGCCTGCGTCCACCGCGGCCCAGAAGTCTTGAAGATCATACTGGTGGTTGGCTTGATCGGTGTGGCCGATCATGGCGGTCGAGCTCGGCATCAGGTGCTTTGGATTGGCGGTCTGTTCGAAATACTGGAACGGTTCGTGGTGCGGGCTGTAGGCGCGGATGGTCCGCCCCGCGGCGTTCTTGCTGGCGGTCGCACAGATGGCTTGGCCTGCGGCATTCGTCCCGGTGGGGCGGAAGCCGCCTTCGAACCAGCCCCAGGTCACGCCCCCGGTGTTCAGCAGGTCGCCGACATTATGGCCCTTGATCGCGACCACGGGGCGCGAGGCGGTGGCTTGGCCGCACTCGTCAAAGGCCGGGTCGAGGTCGCTGGACAGCACGCCCTTGTAGAGGCGGTTTGGCACATCGTCATGGTCGACGCCGGTGGCGCTGCCGCGGATCAGGTTCAGCGCGCCCGGTGTGGACGGGCCATACTCGGTGTCGAAGAAGTTGTCGCTGATGGCGAAATGCTGCGCGTAGTTCCAGATCGCGGTGACGGTGTTGCCGTCATAATAGCCCATCACCAGCTTCGGGTCGCAACCTGGCCCGGTCGCGCCGGTCGACTCGACGAACTTGTCGAGTTTTCCGCCGTCATAGGCCTTCTGCTCGGCGGTATAGCCGTGGTCCATGTCACAGGTCACGGCCTGTACCCGGTCCAGACGCACGGGATTGGCGGCGTTGGGGTTATGGGCGATCAGCTCGGGCGTCAGGCCATTGACCCGCGGGGTTCCCGGCAGGGCGTGGAAGGCGGGCTCGCCGGGCGGATTGAGGGCCATGGGGTAGGTTGCGAAATAATGGTCGAAGGAGATATTCTCCTGGAAGATCACCACCAGGTGCTGAATAGGTGTGCGCGTGGCCGGCTGCGCGAAGGTTGGGGCCGGAGCGGCCAGCGCCATGACCAGGGCGATCAGGCTGGCGTGTAACGACTTGCGGGACATCATCGCGTTCCTTGCGGGGAGGAGAAGGGGACAGCCGGCGCGACACGGTAGAGCGCGGTCATGCCGGCTTCGAAATGGTCGGTCACATGGCAATGGAACATCCAGGTCCCGGGATTGTCGGGGACCATGTCGGCAACCACGCTCGTGGCGGGCGTGACTTCGACGACGTCGGTGCGGCGCCCGGCCACGCTTACGGTCTGGCCATGCCAGTGCGGGGTGTGCAGGTCGTTGTCCGAACCCAGGCCGATCACGTACCAGCGGACGTGCTCGCCCACATGCATGTCGAGGCCCGGCAGGTTGGCGAAGAGGTAACCGTTGATCGCATGCTTGAGGTTGCTCTCTATCCAAGCAGCGGTTTCCACGTCCGTGGGCGTATCGTCTTCGTCCAGGAAGGGCGTGGCGGGCGCGCGGCCGGGTTCGGTAAAGCGGTCGATATTGTCCTGCAGCAGGGCGCTTTGGTTCTCGTCGAAGATTTTGAACAAGGTCACGAACTCCCGGTCCACGTCCTTGGGCGAGCCGTCCGGGCGGGCCATGCCCTTGCGCGTCACGATCACCGCGCCGACCAGGCCGGTGTTCTCGTCCACGCCTTCGTCGGCATGGCTGTGATAAGGCCAGACGATGGAGCTGGGGTCGTTCGGACCGGGGCCGGCGCGTTCGGGAACGTCGAACACATAGGTATAGGTTCCGCCGGGCGGAATGATGCCCCAGGGGCCGAGCGCGCCCGCGGTCATGGCCCCTTCACTGGAGGCGGCATAGCGCAGGCCGTGAACATGCAGGGAATAGGGCTGGCGGGCATTGTTGCGCACCACCACGCGAAGGGTGTCGCCGACCTCGGCCCTCAGTACGGGGCCCAGTATGCCGAGGTGCGCCCACTGGGCCTGGCGGACTTCGCGGGTGTGGAATGTGCCGTCGGTATAGCCGTTATAGACGGCCTTCATGTAGACCGAGCCGATCTGTTGCGGCCGGTTGTCGACGTAGATCTGCTGGCGCGCGGTGAGGGCTGCGCCCATCATCAGGTCCGTCGGCTTGGGCGCATAGTCCCACAGTTCCTCGTCAATCCCGATATAGCTGACCCGTGCGGTCAGAAGCTGGCGCAGGCGCGCTGACAGGGCGGGCCGTGCGCCGTGCAGGACCTCCACGAAGGTTCCGTATTCGTCGTCCAGCAGCAGGGCGCCGTCGGGCCCCACGCCCTTCGGAGCTATGCCGTGACCGGCCAGCACGCCATCAACCGCGGCGGGCGACCCGTTCAGCCCGTCCGGTCCAGCCGTTTGCGCGCCCACCTGGACGAACCGCACGCGCCGGCCCAGCGCGCCGAGATCACGCAGCGCGTGGCGCACGTCATCGGCACGGTCGCGGCACGGCTGGCCGCAGCCGCCGCGCACGACTTGCAACAGCAGGAAGCGCCCGCGAAAGTCGCTGTCGACAACGCGCTCGCCCTTGGCATTCTCAAGGACAAAGCGGGTATCGGCTGCCCAAGCCATGGGCGCGAGTTGCGTAGAAGATGGCGCCGCGCCAGCCGGCGCCATCGCGGAAGACGTCATCGACATACCCGGCATGCCGTCTGTCTGGGCCAGGGCCGGGAAGGCTGCGGCGAGCCAGAGACCCAAGGCGACAAGAGCGCCTGACCGCCGCCCCGGGCCGCGATGGCCAAACATCACGCCAGGGCCTGCAGCGCCGAGACAAGCTGGTCGATGTCGGCTTCCTGGGTGAAGACACCGGGGGTCACCCGCACGCACGATCCGCTGGCCACGCCGTCCCGGGCCACAGTGAAGATATTGAAGCGGGCGAGTAGCTCGGCCGCCAGCGCGCGATTCTCGGCCTTGCTTGTCTGATCCTTTAGCCGGAAAGAGGTTATGCCGCAGGTCAGGCGTGGGTCCTTCGGCGTCAGCACTTCGATGCGGCCATGGTCGCGCACCGCCTCGGCCCAGCGGTCGCGCAGGTGGCGCAGGCGCGCTTCCTTGGCTGGCGCGCCGATCGCCTCGTGAAAGTCCAACGCTTCGACCACGGACAGGAAGCCGGCAAAGTTGGAGGTTCCGGTATGAATGCGGGCCTCGAGCCTGTCGGAAGGGACCTGTTCATTGCCCGGGGCGATGTCGATGTCTCCGATACGATCGCGGCGCACATACATTACGCCCACGCCCAGCGGCGCGCCGATCCATTTCTGGCAGGTCAGGCCCACGAATTCGGCCTTCAGGTCGGGCAGCTTGAAGTCGAGCTGCCCCCAGGAATGGGCGACGTCGAGGATCACGTCCACGTTGCGGCGGCGGGCGAGGTCCATGATCTGCGCCACCGGCATGACAAGTCCCGTGCGATGGCCGACGTGGGTCAGCAACAGCAGGCGCACCTTAGGATTGTTGGTAAGGGCTGTGTCATAGGCGTCGATCAGGTTCTGGTGAGTGGCGGCTGCCGGCAGGGCGAAGGTGACCCGCTCGACCTGGCGCTCTTTCTCCAGCCAGTGAAAGGCTTCCTGGGTGCTGTCATAGTCGAGGTCGGCGTACATGACCTGGTCGCCGGGACGCAGGCGGTTGTAGCCGCGGATAAGGGTCATCAGCGATTCGGTGGCGCCGCGGGTGAAGATGATCTCATCCGTCGACACGCCGAGATTGGCCGCTACCCGCGCGTGCGCCTGTGTGATGTCGGGGCCGATCGCGCGGCGGGTGTAGAACGAACTGTCGGTGTTCACTTTTTCCAGGTGGCGCTTGTAGGCTTCAAGGACCGGTCGGGCCATCATGCCGTAATTGCCGTTCTCGAGCTGGGTCACCTCGCGATTGACGTCATACTGGCCGGCCACCGCGCGCCAATAGGCCTGGTCGTCCGGTGCGCCCGGACCGGGAGGTGGGGAAATGGCTGCATTTAGGCCCGAGGGCTGGGCCATCGCCGGATGAGCGCCGGCCGCCCCGAGTAATAATCCGGCGCCGATGAGGCCGCGGCGATTCAGTGAGCTCATGCGGTTTCCTTTCATTATCGGATCGGCTTCCCCCGCTCACGCAGGGGAAGCCAGATGCATCAGAAGTGGGCCTCGAGGCGCACGACGAAGTCGCCGCCATTGGTATCGTAAGGCGAGTTACGCGAGTAGAGCAGGCCGCGATTGGCCTGGTTGGTCGCCTTCGCGGGATAGGTGTTGCCAACGTTCTCGGCGCCGACCTTGACGAAGAGATGGTCGTTGAGGGCGTAGGTCAGGTACAGGTCGAGGAAGGCGACACTGGGGAAGGCCTCGAATACCGGACCCGTGGCATTGCCGCTGGAGTCCGTCCAGGAGCCGTAATACCGGATGCGGCCCTGGCCGGTGATCTTGCCGACCGTATAGGTGGCGGTCAGCGTGGCGTTATAGTCGGGCGCGCTCTTTTCATATTCGATCTTGGCGGCATTCTGGGTGGCCGCCGACAGCGAGCCAGACGTCACCTCGGTGTTATAGTAGGAGAAGATGCCGTTCAGATCGAGGCTGCCCGGGCCGATGTGACGCACATAGTCGCTCGACAGGTTTATCCCGCGCGTCGACGTACTGAAGGCATTTGTATAGAAACTGACGCTGCTGAAGTTGGATGCGCCAGGGACGCCGCTGGCCACCAGGGTGGCGATCTCGGTCGGGGAGAGGGTGAAGGACGGCGAGCCCTGAAGGCGATGGGCGACATCGATCTGGTAGACGTCCACCGCCCCCGACCAGCCGAAATTGGTTTTCCAATTCAGACCGCCGTCAAGGTCGGTGGAGGTTTCCGGGGTCAGCGGCTTGGCGCCCAGGGCCACGGCCAGCGGATTCAGCGGCGAAATCCGGCCGCTGGTGATCAGCTGCAGCGTGGTGGAGTCCAGGCTCTGGTTGGTGCTGGTCGAGAAGATCTGGCCGGGCGTCGGGGCCTTGAAGCCGGTGGAATAGGACGCGTGCACCGCCAGGTTGTCAGGAATGACTTCGTAGCGGCCGGCGAACTTGTAGGTGAAGGGATTGCCGAACAGGGCGTAGGTCTCGTCGCGGCCGGCGACCTCGACCTGTGTCCGCGCGTTAAGCGGTACGGTGATGTCGACATAGGCCGCGTAGCTCAGCTGGCTGTGTGAGCCGGCTTGCTGCGGGTTGATGCCCGGGAAGCCGTTGGCGCCCGGTGCCAGGCCGGCCGCCGCGCCGGGGCCGACCTCGTAGGAGGCCAGGTTGCCTTCGACCGCCTCGAAAATTTCCTCGCGGCGCTCGGCGCCGAAGGCAATATTGATCGGGTCTGCCAGGAAGCTTGTGCGCATCCGGTAGTCGAAGTCGGCGTTCAGGTCGAGATCGGTGTCCATGTAGTGGCCGAGCCTGAAATTGAACGGGCTATTCGGGCCAAGCGACGCGTTGATCGAATTGTTGAGGAACAGGCCGGTGTTGTTATGGCCGTAGGAGGCGCTGGCGTCCCAGGTAAAGACGTCGGAATTCTTGTGGCGCAGCCCGAAATCGACCTGTTCGTCGGTATAGTTGGTGCCCTCTCGCGGCGTAAAGCCATCCGGATAGATGGTATTGACGTTGAAACCGGGGAAAATGCTCGGGGCGGCGCCCTGGGACGGGTTGGCGCCGTAGACGGCCGCGTTGGAGGTCGGGTTGCGCCAGTTGATATCGGCGATGCCGTAGCCGCTGCTGGCCGTGCCGAAGAGATAGGCTTCCGCTACGTCGCCGATCGGCTCGGCGCCGTCGACGGCCATTTTCCACGCCCGGGTGTCCGGATTGCCCCAATGCTGGACGGGGTCGGGCACGCTGAGCTGCGGGTTGGCGGCCTGGAAAGCGATCGCGTCGGGACGCTGCACCGTGCGCGAGGTCGCGCCTTCGGCGGAATATTCCAACGCCCCCATCAGATGCCCGCCGCCCGAAAGCGCCGTGGCGGCGCGTATGCCATAGGCCCCGCCGGCGCCGTCGCCAGCATAGTATTGCGAGCCCTGGGCGAACAGGTCCAGGCCCGGCTTGGTGTTCAGGATGACGTTGACCACGCCGGCGATCGCGTCCGAACCGTACTGGGCCGAGGCGCCGTCGGTGAGAACCTGGGCCGAGCCGACAGCAAAGGTCGGGATCATGTTGAGGTCGGAGGCTTGCGAGCCGGAGCTATTGCCGCTGGTCTCAATGAAGCCGGAATTATGGAAGCGTTTGCCGTTCAGCAGCAGCAGGGTGAAGTCGGGGGACAGGCCGTCCAGGGAAATCGGCTGGACGAACTCGGGTCCGTCGGAGGCCGGCAGGCGCTTCACATCGAAGCCGGGCGCAATCACGGCCAGGGTCTGGCCGAGATCCGTGGTGGCGGTCGAGGTCAGGGATTTGGCGGAAAAGACACTGACCGGCGACAAGGCGGTAAACTTGGTCTGGTTGGTTTCGCGCGTGCCGGTGACAATCACTTCGGTGACGTTCGTCTCGCCGACGGGGAGGATGTGGTGGCGTTCCGTTGCGGTGGCCGCCGACCCGACTTCCTTGGCCGACCCTACTCGAGCGATGGTGAATCCGCCCGAGCTGGAGCGCACGGCGGCCAGGCCTGATCCGGCCAGCAATCGATCCGCCGCTTGCCGCGCGGTGAGGGTGCCCTTTATGGCTGGGGCTTGGCGGTCGCGGACCAATTCAGCCGGCGCAAAGACGCTGACGCCGGTCTGATCGGACAAGGCGACGAGCGAAGAGGCCAGCGGACCGGCCGGGATATCCAGCGCAAAGGTGCGCTCGGTCGGCGCCTGGGCGAGTGCCGGCGCGGCCATGCAGACCGCGGTCACCGATGTACAAGATACAAGCGCGAGCTTGAGCGCGAGACGAAACGACATTTGAAAAACCCCTCTGGACGGAGGGCCGGTTCCCGACCCTCAGGCTGCTGTCGAGAGTAAGACAGAGGTCTTGGAAGGATTTTTCAGGCACAATGACAATTTCATCTAATCTTCACAAATTACCGCCGTGCGATCACCCATTCGGAATGACCCTGCTGCAGCATAAGGTTATTACTTTCGGCAACGGAATCAAGGATCTGCTGGGCTTCTCGGACAGAAAATGACGCGGTAATCCGTATACGGCCAATCGAGGGGTCATGATATACGATGGGCGTCGCGCTGTATCTATTGAGGTCGGCGAGAACATCTTGTAGCGACGCGTCGATATACCTCAGCCGGCCTGAGCGCCAATCCATGATGCGGTCGGGATTGATCGACCGCGGCGCGCCGAGCGCGCCGTCGAGGGCGGCGCTGACCTCTTGTCCACGCACAAGCACAAGCGTTGCCACGTCCACCCGGTGGGCCGCGCCGGATTCCGGGCGATCCGCGACCTCGACCCGGCCGTCGTCGACGGCCACATCGATGGAGCTCGGTCCCCGACGGACATCGAATTTGGTGCCCAATACGCGCACTTCGGTGCTGGCCGCCGCGACCGTCAGCGGCCGGTTGGGATCGTGGGCCACGGAAAAGAAGGCTTCGCCGGATTGCAGCGCCACCGAACGATTGCGTTGCGTCACGCGCACGGTCAGCCTGGTTCTGGGGCCAAGGGTTATGTCCGTACCGTCCATCAGTTTCACGGTGCGAATCTCACCAACTTCCGTGCTGAACGTGCGGGCCAGTCCGAGATCGAACGGTTTGACGACAAGGACGACGACAACCGCGGCAATGGCGAGCGCCGCGGCCCATATCGTTCGGCGCGGCCACCTGACAGCGACAACAGGCGAACGATCAACGGCATCAATGGCCGGCAGCTCACGCCACAGCCGTTCAAGCTGGCGGTAAGATTGCGCATTGGCTTCGGAAGCGGCGAGCCACGCGCGAAATTCCGCAAGTGTACGGGCGTCGGCTTCGGCGCCATAAAGCCGCCCGAGCCAGGCTCGCGCTTCAGCTTCGGGACCCGATTCGCTCATCATTTCTCTTCTGCCTCGCCACCCGCGAGTGCTTTCTGCAGCACGGCCAAGGCCGCATTGAGTTGCCGGGAGATGTCGGCCTGGCTCCAGCCGGTCGCGGCACTGATTTGCGCATAGGTCTCTCCCTTGATGCGGCAGCGCACCACGATTTCCCGTTGCTTCTCGCTGAGCGATTCGAATGATCGCTCGACGATGCCCCAGGCCTCCTTACCCTCATAGACACGCGACGGGGAGATTTCTTCCAGGGGTTCGCCGGTCTCGGCAAGACTATCTTCGATGAAGCGTCGTGTCCGCTGAATCCGGCCAATCGCGTTCAAGCCGATATTGACAGCGGCCCTGAACAGGTAGGCGCGCGGATTCTCGATGGTGTCGGCGTTCGCCATCCTGGTGATCTGGACGAATGCGGCCTGGGCGAGGTCCTCGGGCTCGGGAGGGCCGTCGCCGTATATGCGGCGTAACCGCCGGCACAACTCGCCCCAGTGGTTGCGATAGAGCTGTTCCACCATGCCAGGAGCCATACTCCCGTTTGATGAACCCTGTTTAATGGAGGCGCGCACGAACGGCAGCACCTTTGCGTCCATCTTCCACATAGTCATTGCAACGCCCGACCACCCCTGGAACAGAAACCCGTCCCGGCCGTCTTAGCTCAGAGTTACAAGCAGAGGTCAATCCAGCAACGGCGAATGTCCCGTCCAAGAGACGCCCGAAAGGCATATTTTCTGAAAAATAGCTGACCGATCGCCGCGTTTTTCGACCGGACGACGAACGTTGCTCGACCGGGCGATGAGTTTTGCTTTATGAGCGTAAAATATACACAACGATCCGCTTGCCTAAGTTTCGGCTCGATCGGACTGCGGCGTTGCGAAGGGCTTGGCTGGAACGGCATAGCCCGCGACGTTCATCACCATGGCCAAGGTCGAATAGTAGCCGCAAAGGACGACGGCCTCGATGATTTGAGCCGGCCCCAGACTGTCGATTGCGCGTTCAAACGTCGCATCCGAAACCTTGTGGTCGCGATGGAGCTCCGTGCAAAAGTGCCACAGAACCTGTTCGTCATGCGGGGCGCTTTGCGGAAAGTCGCCCTCGGCCATGGCGTCTATTGTGGCCGGCGAAACACCGGCCTGCAAGGCCAGGGGGGCGTGACTTTGCCACTCGTAGGCCTGGTTCCAGATACGGGCCGTGCACAGGGTGCAAAATTCGCGGAGCCGCGAGGAGAGTTCCGACTCGTAACGGATATAGGCGCCAAGTTTTTGGACGCGATCCAGCAGCTCGGGCGCTTGCAGGAGGGGTATGAAGGGCCCGCGCAAATCGCCGCGTGACGCAATCAAAGCCTCCGCGGCCCTTGCTTGCGCCAGTGTGTAGGCGGTCGGGTCGATCGGGCTGATCCTGATCGGCACGTCGGCCTGGGACAGATCTCTCATGTCTTGGTCATCCAAATTGAGCGGGTTGCGGTCGAGCGACGCGTACCAAGATGCAATGTACTATTTTTTATAAAAGTGCAATTTAAGAAGAGTCTGTACAAGGCGATTTCCGGGGCTTGGCGCCCGTATACTCGCTGTGCGGCTGCGGGGGCGCGCAGACGGCGGCCTATTTCATATCGTCAGACAATTTTAAGCCGAGCGGTGTGTCTAAAAAATCGTGACGCCAAATGAATAGATATTACTTAATCAAGCGGGCCGCGGGAGCGTGCCAGATGCTCCCTCTAGGTGGGGAAAATATTTTATCAAATAATATCAATATATAATAGGAGAATATTGCGATTTTTTGCTGAGTAGCTTTCCCTGTGTGATGTCCACGTTGACATCCTTTATAAGTTATATATATTACATATAACGAGGTCGGATCACGCCGCCATAACGGCGTGCCGCCCCCTAAACAAAAGACCTAACGGCAACAAAGCAGGATGTGAAACAGATGAAAAAGGGTTCAAACCTTCGGGCGCTCGCCCTGGGCGGGTGCAGCGTGATTGGCCTCATTCTCTCGCTGGCCGGCATGGCTCAGGCGCAGACGGCCACGCCGCCGGCAAAGGCGTCGGACGATTCCGATACGACGACCGTCGTCGTCACCGGGATCCGCGGCTCCCTTTCGGCCTCGGCCCGGGAAAAGCGCAATTCCGACATCATCCTCGACTCCATCACCTCTGAAGACCTCGGCAAGTTTCCGGACGCGAACGTCGCGGAGTCGCTGCAGCGTATTCCGGGCGTCTCGATCGACCGCAGCCTGGGCGAGGGCGCCAGCGTAACGGTGCGCGGCTTCGGCCCGCAGTTCAACAACGTCCTGGTGAACAGCCGCCCGATCGCCAACGACACCAACTCGCGTGCCTTCTCATTCAATGACATTCCCGCCGAACTGATCAGCGGCGCCGACGTTTACAAGAGCTCGCAAGCCTCCGTGTCGGAAGGCGGCATCGGCGCGACGATCAATCTGAAGACGCCGCGCCCCCTCGACATCGGCAAGGCCGAGGGAATCTTCACGCTCCGGGACCACTACGAGACGCTGAGCCGCAAGAACTCGCCGGACGCGTTTGCCCTCTACAGCAACGTCTTCGATGGCGGCAAGATGGGCTTCATGGTCTCGTTTTCCGAGCAACAGCGCGATGCGCGCGAAGACTCGTTCAGCGTCTCCGGCTATGTGCCGAACGATACGATCGGCACCCAGGCGGCCCAGACGAACGGCTATGGCGCGAACACCAATCCGGACACGCCGCTGTACACCGATGTCCGCTTTCCGCGGAACTACAACCTCAACCAAAGCCTCGAGCAGACGGAACGCACCGGCGTCAGCGCCACCTTCCAATATCGGCCGCAAGACAATCTGACCTTCACGGTCGACACCATGTACACGCGCTACAACATCAACCAGCGCGTCAATACCGGGGCCTTCTTCTTCCTGGAAAACGAGGTCCGCACGGCGTCGATCGACGCCAACCGCGATGTCGTGGCCCAGACCGAAAACGGCAATTGGGACATGATCGAGCAGAACGATCCGCGCCGGTCGATGGAATCGATGATCGGTTTCAACGCCGACTGGAAGCCGACCGACCGCCTGCACCTGGTCGGTGACCTCTCGCTGTCCGGTGCCCACAACCTGGGGGGATCCGGCAGCTACTACGTGGTCATCGGCATCCCGACCAATGCCAGTTGGACGCAGCCGGAGAGCGGCGGCCTGCCGACCCTGCAGATCCAGGGCGCGCCGATCACCGACTCGAGCAATGCGCGGGCCCACTACACCTCGGCCGGCGGCGACAACACGATCAACGAAGTCAACCAGGCGAAGTTCGACGCGACCTACGACGTCAGCAAGGGCATTTTCGAGACGCTGCGGGGCGGCGTCTCGGTCGTCCAGGACCAAAAATCGGAACAGGAGTACGGTATCGGTAGCGGCTATTGCACCTACTGCGGCTACACGATCACAATCCCGCAATCCATGCTGTCGCCGATCAGCACCGGCAACAACTTCCTGGGCGGCGACCTGGCCGGTATCGCGCCGCAGCAGTGGTTCCAGTACAACGGCCAAGCCTATCTGAACTACCTGGGATCGGCGGCCGCGGCAAACGCGCTTGACGCCCTGAACGGCGCGCCGGCGGGCACGACCGCGGCGGCCCTGGCGGCGGACGGCGGCTTCAGCGTGCAGCCCCTGCCCAGCTCCTACAAGATCAAGGAACTGGACGAGGCGGCCTATGTCGAGGCGGACTTCCGCGGCACCGTGGCCGGCCTGCCGTGGTTCCTGAATGTCGGCGGCCGCTACATCGCCACCCAGGTCACGGCCATCGGCCAAAACCCCGTCCTGCAGGACATCATCTGGGTCTCGGAGGGCAACCAGACGCCGGTCTACGCGTCCGGCGCGCCCAAGGTGCAGACCTTCAAGTCGAGCTATACCGACTTCCTGCCAAGCGCCAACTTCAAGCTCAACCTGACCAACAAGTTGCTGCTGCGTTTGGCCGCATCGAAGACGTTGACGCGTCCCGACACCAGCGACATGGCGCCGAACACCGTGATCAACGACACCCGCCCCGGCAACATGCTGGCCAGCGGCGGCAACCCGGCCCTTCTGCCCTATCTGTCGACAAACTACGATGCCTCGCTGGAATGGTATCCGAAGAAGAATGTCAGCTTCTCGGCGGCGATCTTCCGCAAGGATGTGAAGGACTTCATCGACTACGGCGTGGCGCCGGAAGCCTTCGCGATCCTCAATTCCCAGCAGCTGCAAAATACCAGCACGATCAACGGCAACATCCACCTGGCGGACCCGAACTTCACCGCCACGACCGCGAGCTTCCTCACGACGCGCCCGCGCAACCTGGCCAGCACCTGGGCCGACGGTTTGGAACTCGCCGGAACCTACAACTTCGATTACCTGCCGGGCTGGTGGAGCGGTTTCGGTCTGAACGCGAACGCAACGCTTGTCGACAGCGACGCCAAGGTGACGAATGCGTCGGAAGTCACCGGTCGCGCCTTTGCCCTGCCTGGCCTGGGCAACTCCTACAATCTGGTCGTGTTCTACGAGAAGGGGCCGATCTCCATCCGGCTCGCCTATAACGACCGCGCCAAGTTCCTGGCCAGCCTGACGGGCGACGGGTCGGGCGGTCCGGTCTTCACCCAGGACTACAAGCAGATCGACATGCGCGCGTCCTATCAGCTGACCAAGCGGATCAACGTCTTTATCGAAGGCACGAACATCGGCCAGGCCCACCTGATCAACAAGGACCTCTATGGCAACGAGCTGATCGGCGACTACCTGGACGGTGCCTTCTACAATGTCGGCTTCCGGATGGATTTCTGATCCACTCGCTCTCCCCGCCAGCGGTGATACCTCTCCCTGGTCAACTCGGCGGTCCGAAGCTCAGCCTTCGGGCCGCCCGTTTTTCCCAGGAAGAGCGGTGGGTAGCGTCGGATAATAAAACATATATATATTACATAAGTTGACTTGTTTGACGATGCCGCTATCAATCAAGTTCGCCTTATGCAGCCACCCTGACCCCTGGACGGTTGCGCGAACTTGGGGCGCGTAGTTTGGCCGTACCGCAGTTTTCAAGTCCTCAGCACCATGAACGTTCGCAACTCTTTTGATAAATCCGGGGCCACCGAAGCCGGCAGCGGGGCTGCCGGGTCGAAAATCTCGCGCGTCGAGACCTTCCCCGTTCCGCCCAGGTGGCTATTCGTCCGTGTCGAGACCAGCGACGGTTTGGTCGGTTGGGGCGAGGGCAGCCTGGAAGGCCATACCGAAGCGGTCGAAGGGGCGTTTGCCTCGCTGCGCGACCGGTTTATCGGCGCGGATGCGGACCGGATCGAGGACATGTGGCAGGTGGCGTACCGGCTGGGTTTCTACCGCGGCGGCCCCGTCCTGATGTCGGCGCTGTCCGGCCTCGACCAGGCGCTCTGGGATATCAAGGGCAAGCGCCTGGGCGTACCGGTGCACCAGCTATTGGGCGGACGGGTGCGCGACCGGCTGGCCGTCTATGCCTGGGTGGGCGGCGATCGGCCGGCGGACGTCGTGGAAGGTGCCAAGATCCGGATCGGCCAGGGCTTCAAGGCCGTCAAGATGAACGCGACCGACGATTTGGGCTGGGTGGATAGTCCCCGCGCGCTCGACCAGGTCGCGGAACGCCTTGCCGAGATCAAGTCCCTCGGCGTCGACGTCGGCCTCGATTTTCATGGCCGCGTTCATAAGCCGATGGCCAAGCAATTGGCCAAGCTCCTGGAGCCGCTGCGTCCCCTCTTTATCGAGGAGCCCTTGCTGAGCGAGCACCCGGAGGCGATCAGGCAATTGTCACAGCTGACGACGATCCCGATCGCCCTGGGTGAGCGCCTCTATTCGCGGTGGGACGTCAAACCGTTCCTGGAGTCTGCGTCGATCGACATCCTTCAACTCGATGTCAGCCATGCCGGCGGCATTTCGGAAAGCCGCCGCATCGCCGCCATGGCCGAGGCTTATGACGTGGCGCTGGCGCCTCACTGTCCGTTGGGGCCGATTGCCCTGGGCGCCTGTGTTCAGCTGGGCCTGGCGTCTCCCAATTTCGTCATCCAGGAAATGTCGCTCGGCATCCACTACAATACCGGCGGCCACGACCTTCTTGCCTATCTCACCAATCCCGAAGTATTCGATGTCAAGGACGGCATGATCGAAGCGATCGTCCGCCCCGGCCTCGGTATCGACGTCAACGAGGACATGGTGCGGGAAATCAGCCGCGATTGCCCACCGTGGCGCAATCCGGCCTGGCGCGGCCCCGATGGCTATGTGCGGGAGTGGTGAGGCAATGCGTTTCAACGGCAAGGCAGTCATCGTCACCGGCGCTTGGGGCGGCATTGGCCGGGCCTGCGCCGAACGGTTCGCGCGCGAGGGCGCCCGGCTCAGCCTGGTCGATCTGAACGTCGAGGGCGCCGAAGGTTTCGCCGACACTCTGAAAGGCCTCGGCGCCGTCGATGTGCTGGTTAGCGCCTGCGACGTCTCGTCCGAAGCCGCTATCGTCGAGGTCTGCGCGGCGACGCAAGCGCGGTTCGGCGGCCTGGACGTCGTCGTCAACATCGCCGGCATGATGATCTACAAGGCGATCGAAGACCTGACCGCGGACGACTGGCAGCGGCTCTACGGGGTCAATTTCGTCGGCGCCGCCATTTTCACGCGCGAAGCCTTTCGGCGGATGAAGCCCGGCGGGTCGATCGTCAATGTGTCCAGCATCCATGCCCATCAGACGTCGCCCCTGGTCGGGCCCTACGCGGCGGCGAAAGCGGCGCTGGGGGCGTTGACGCGCACGGCGTCGATCGAGGGCAAGCCCAAGGGCATTCGCGCCAACGCCGTGCTGCCGGGCGCCGTCGACACGCCGATGCTGTGGGCCAGTCCGAACCTGAAGTCCGGCGCGGAAACCCTCGAACCCGGGGACATCGGCAAGCCGGAAGATATCGCCGCGGCCGTGGCCTTCCTGGCGAGCGATGAGGCCGCGTTTGTTACCGGCAGCAGCCTCAATGTCGACGGCGGGCGCCTGGCCAAGCTATGACGGCGCTGTTCGGTCGGCTGCAGGACGGCGCCGCGGTCGAGCGGCTGACCTTGACCGATGGACCCGACAGCCTGCGCGTCAACCTTTTAACCTATGGCGCGACCGTTCAGGGGCTGTCCGTACCCGTGGGTCATGACCACGTGGAGACCGTCGTCGGCTTCGACACGCTCGCCGCCTATGAAGCCGATACGACTTATCAGGGCTGTGTCATCGGCCGGTTGGCCAACCGGATCGCCGGCGCCCGTTTTCGCCATGACGGGCGCGACTATCACATCACGGCGAATGAAAACGGCAATGCCCTGCATGGAGGTGAGCGGGGTCTGAGCCGGCGGCTGTGGCGCGCGGATCGCCGCCGCGGTGACCACGACCCGATCGTGCTGCGCTACGTATCACCGGCGGGCGAAGAGGGGTTTCCCGGCACGATGGAGGCGATGTTGCAGGTCTCGCTCATCGATCGGATGTCGCTGGAAATTGTCTATCGGGCCGAAGTCGATCGCGATTGCCCAATCGATCTGACCCATCACATGTACTTCAACCTGGGCGGCCAGCCGATCAAGGACCACCTTATCGGCGTCGCCGGCGACTGGGTGCAAGAGGTGGATACGTCCTATCTTGCCACGGGCAACCGGCTGGCGGTCGATCAAACGCCTTTCGACCTGCGCTGGCCGCGGACGATCGGCGCGATCGAAGCGGGCCGGCATGCCCAATTGATGTCGATCGGCCTCAACCAGAATTGGATCTTGTCGCCCACCCGGAAAGCCGCGGCGGAGCTGATCGCGCCGGATCGACGACTGGCAATGGATGTGTTCACCGACGCCCCCTGCCTTCAACTGTGGGCGGGCCTTGCGCATACGGTCTTCGCCGGGGGCGCGGTTGCGATCGAACCTCAAGGCTTTATCGACGCGGTCAATCAGCCTGCGTTTCCCAGCCCGTGGCTGCGGCCCGGACAGGTATTTGCGCGTAAAACCCAATACCGCTTCAGGTCATGGCTTTGAGAAACGACGATTTGCCAACATCTTGCATGCTCAGACGGGTTATGCCTTATAGTTTTAGCGTCGGATTCGAGTCCCCGCGACACCCGGCCAAGAAACGAGACAACCAATGCGATCGTCCACACGTCCTCATAATCTAACGCAGTCAATTGCTCAGGACCTGGGAATAGCGATTGTCACTGGCAAGTACAATAATACGACCTTTCCCAAGGAAGTGGAGCTCTCGGCGCAATACGGCGCGGCAAGAACCGTGACCCGCGAAGCGGTCAAGATGCTGACCTCGAAGGGCCTGTTGACCGCGCGGCCCCGCAAGGGGACGCTGGTCGAAAAGGAAAGCAGCTGGAATCTACTGGATCCGGATGTCCTGCGCTGGTTGCTGGAACGCAGTTTTTCACTCGACCTGCTGATCGAGTTCACCCAGATCCGCTTGAGCGTCGAGCCGGGCGCGGCCGCGCTCGCGGCTCGGGTGGCCGGTGGCGCGGAACGCGCCGCGATCGTCGAGGCCATCGAACGCATGCAGGCCGCCGAAACGGGCGAGGATGATCCTCTAAGCGCCGACATCGCGTTCCACATCGCCGTGCTCAACGCCAGCGGCAACCGTTTCTTCATGCAGATGCGCGAGATGATCGATACCGCGCTGCGGTTTTCGATCCGCAAGACAAACGACTTCAAGGGGCGTTTGGCCAGCGTCGCCGATCACAAGGCGGTCTCCGACGCCATCCTGGCCGGCAATAGTGAAAAGGCCGAGGCCAAGATGCGCGAACTGATTCAGGGCGCGCTCGACCTGATGCTGAAGGTCAAGGCCGACGAAGACGCTCGAAAGCATCCGTAACCCGGGCAATCGAAGGGGCATCCGGCCCCTCCTGCCGGGCCCGGATCTAACCTTTGCGGGTCAGTTGCGCCTCGATGTCTTCGAGGGTCTTGCCCTTGGTTTCCGGCACCGTGAACCACACGAACAATAGCCCGGCAAAGCATATGGCGCCGTAGCACCAGAAGGTGCCGGCCGCGCCCAGGGCCTTGTTCAGGATCGGGAAGGTGTACGTCACCGCAAAGCAGGCGATCCACAGGGCGGACACGGCGATGGAGACGGCCAGGCCGCGGATACGGTTCGGGAAAATCTCCGACAGAAGCACCCAGGTCACCGGCGCCAGCGATGTCGCGTAGGCGGCGATGACCGCGAGGGTCAGGCCTAGGACGATCGGGCCCTTGATGCCGAGGAAAAAGGCGCCCCCCAGCAGGAGGTGCAGCACCGTGATCGCGGCCGCGCCCCAGATCATGAGCGTGCGCCGGCCCAGGCGATCGACGGTGGCCGTGGCGACCAGGGTGAAAAGCAGATTGATGGCGCCGGTGATGACGATGTTGAACATGACGCCGCTCAGATTGTAGCCGGCGCCCCGGTAGATCTCTTCGGCATAGTTGAAAATCACATTGGTGCCGCTCCACTGCTGCAGAACGGCCAGCCCGACGCCCATCAGGACGATGCCCAACACGGCCGGCCGGAAAAGCTCGCTCCAGGATCCTTGCTGCGCCCGCGCTTCGCTGAGGCCGCTTTGGACGTCCTGCAGCTCCGCCTCCGCATAGGCCGCGCCGCCGATCCGTGTCAGCACCTTCGCCGCCTTTTCCCGGGCGCCGGTCTTGATCAGCCAGCGCGGGCTTTCCGGCACCAGGAAGGCGCAGATGAAGAAGGTGAGGGAAGGGATGGCGACCGCGGTGAACATCCAGCGCCAGCCATATTGTCCCTGCCAGGACGAGCGAATCGTCTCGGCGGTGGCTCCGTCGGCGATATGGCCGGCGATGAGCAGGTTGACGATCTGGGCAGCCAGGATGCCCACGACGACCGTCAGCTGGTTGAGGGTCACCAGTCGGCCGCGCCATTGCGCCGGCGCGACCTCGGCGATGTAGGTGGGCGAGACGTTCGAGGCGATGCCTATGGCGACGCCACCCAGGACACGCCAGAGAATGAAGCTGTCGAAGGTGTGGGCCCAGCCCGTGGCGACGGAGGACACGCCGAACAGGAGCGCGGCGACGATCAGCAGCTTCTTGCGCCCGATACCGTCGCTCAACACGCCCGACGCGATCGAGCCCAGCAGGCAACCCAGGAGCGCGCAGCTGTTGGCCCAGCCGATTTGGGCGTCCGACGTCAGGTTGAAGTAGGGTTCGTAAAACGGCTTTGCGCCGCCGATCACCACCCAGTCGTAGCCGAAAAGCAGGCCGCCCAGCGCCGCGACCGTCGATATCATCCAGATGTAGCCGAGATTGAAGCGATAAGCCGCGGACGTGCTTGTCGCGCCATTGCCGCCGTTAGACACCGAATGCATGCTTCGGACTCCCTGATTGAGGCTCATTCTTTATCGTTGACATTCATCCCACCTCTTGAGACGAGTCCTGGCACTACAATTAGGGCCCCCGGCATCTCTTCGTCAATATATATTATATATTACCAATCGAAGATCGGTGAGACCCATATGCCCGTCATTTGATCCGCGGGACGTCCAGGCTGTGCCAGTTCCTTATTTTTAAGGAGAAAGCCTTACTAATCCTGGTGCTATATGGCTGCGCTTTTGGCGTGACCCGCAGGATCGAGTGGCATTTTATCGGGCATATTGACGGTCTAGCAATAGCCTGCGATATAGCACATATATAATATAAATTGGGAAGGATTTCGGATGAACGCTCCCGTTATGAATCGCCGCGCGGCCTGCCTGGGCCTGTTTGCCGGCCTGGCGGTTGTCTCGATGCCGCGCGGCGCCGCCGCCAAGCCGGCCTATGATGCCTCTACCAGGATGTTCCGCCTGGACGGCGGGGCTGTGAGCTATGTCTTCGGGATCAATGCCAACGGCCAGCTTCAGGCCGTGCACTGGGGCGGAAAGCTGGGCGCGGGGGATGGCTTTTCGGCCCTGGCGGCGCCCCGCGACCATTCCGCCGTCGACCCGGCGGTTTCGAATGCGCCGCTGGACTATGTCGGGTTCGGTGGCGGCCTGGCGCTACAGCCGTCGCTGAAGGTCAGCTATCCCGACGGCGTGCGCGATATCGTCCTGACTTACGATAGCCACCGACTGACGGACGGCGCGGTCGTTATCCGCATGAAGGATATCCGCCGCGAGGTCTATGTCGAACTGACCTACAGCATGGACGTCGCGACGGGCATCCTGGCGCGCTCGGCCATGGTCGAAAACCGCACGAAGGACTGGGTGCAGGTCGACCAGATGATGGCGGCGACACTTAACCTGCCTACGGCCGATGACTATCGGATGCACTACCTGACCGGCCGTTGGGCGGCGGAGTGGACACTGCAAAGCCGCGCGTTGGAGCCCGGCGAGGTCGACCTGCAGAGCCGTCATGGCGACACCGGCCATCAGAATAATCCGTGGCTGGCAATCAGCCGCGGCGAGGCCGAAGAAGAGGCCGGATCGGTGTGGTTCGGCGCCCTGGCCTGGAGCGGCAGCTGGTTGATATCGGTCAACCGGGACGGCCTGGACGGCGTCCACATCAACGCCGGTTTCAATCCGTTCGATTTCGCCTATCGCCTCAAGCCCGGCGAAACCCTGCAATCGCCGGTCTTTTACGCAGGCTATTCGGCCGACGGCATGGGCGGCGCGTCGCGATTGCTGCATCGTTTCCAGCGGACGAACATCCTGCCCCAGAAACCGTCGCCGCGGCCCAGGCCGGTCCTTTACAATTCCTGGGAAGCGACGCAGTTCGCCGTCGATGTCGCCGGCCAGTCCGCCCTGGCCGAGAAGGCCGCATCGATCGGCATCGAGCGCTTCGTCATGGACGATGGCTGGTTCGGCGCCCGCGATACCGACAAGGCGGGCCTTGGCGACTGGGTGGTCAATCCAAGGAAGTTTCCGAACGGATTGAAGCCCCTGATCGACAAGGTGCACGCGCTGGGCATGGATTTCGGGCTTTGGGTCGAACCGGAAATGGTCAATCCGGACAGCGACCTTTACCGCGCCCATCCCGACTGGGTCATTCATTTCCCGACGCGCCCGGAAACCGAAGCGCGCAACCAGCTGGTCCTGAACCTCGCCCGGCCGGACGTGAAGGCGTACGTGCTGAAGGCCCTGTTCAAGCTCCTCGACGAGAACGATATCGCCTTCCTGAAGTGGGATCACAACCGCAACTGGTCGGAGCCCGGCTGGCCGGCGATGCCCGACGGCTTCCAGCAGCGGATCTACGTCGATTTCGTCACCAACCTGTACGACATCCTCGCCCAGCTGCGCCGCCGCTATCCGAAGCTTGAGATCGAAAGCTGCTCGGGCGGCGGCGGCCGTGTCGACATGGGCGTCATGGCCTACACGGACCAGATGTGGCCGTCCGACAATACCGATCCGTTCGATCGCTTGACGATCCAGGACGGGTTCAGCCACGCCTATTCGCCGGGCATCATGATGTGCTGGGTCACGGACTCGCCAAACTGGGTCAACCAGCGCGTCACCTCCCTTGAGTACCGGTTCCTGTCGTCCATGCAAGGCGGCCTCGGGCTGGGGGCGAACCTGAACCATTGGCAGGCGGAGGATTTCGCAACGGCCAAGCGATTGATCGCGGACTACAAGACCATCCGCCAGACCGTCCAGCTCGGGGATCTTTACCGTCTGATTTCGCCGCGCAACAATTCTGAACGGTCATCGACCCTGTCCGTTTCACAGGACAAGACCCAGGCCGCGCTGTTCGTCTTCCTGCACTCCAGTTCCGAATTCAATCCGTTTCCGCTTATCCAACTGCGCGGGTTGGATGCGGACACGGTCTACGCGATCAGGACGATCGCCGGAACGGCGGGGGATGGAACGCCTGCGCAAGCCAGTGGGCGATACTGGATGGAGCACGGAATTTCCGTGCTGCTGCGCGGCGACTTCCAGGCGGCCGGTTTTGTCTTTCAGGCCGTTGGCGGCTGATTTATCCGCCTGGCCCGTGAGTCTGGCGCACCGGACCGGCAGTCTCTCCCATTTGTAAACTCCGGCGCTGTCGCCCGATGTCGATTCCGCGAAATCGGGCCGGGCGGATCGTTCCGGCCGAGGAAAGCCAAATTGTTTGGGAAAAGGCGCGCCAAAGCTGAGGGAAACCCGGCGTCGGGCGTTCTATAAAAGGCCGGCGACCAACGAGTCGCGAAAGGCCTACTATAGAATAACCAGGGTGGAACAATTTATGCGAATTTTTGCCTATATGGCCCTCGGACTTGCGGCGATTGTTTGTCCGGCCGCCGCGACGGCGACGGATGCGCCGGTCCAAGCGACGATTGACGTAGGCAAAAGCGGTGCCGTCATTGATCGCCATATTTTCGGGCAATTCGCCGAGCACCTGGGAAGCGGCGTTTATGGCGGGATCTGGGTCGGCAAGGACTCGACCATTCCCAATACCCGCGGCATCCGCAACGACGTCGTGGCGGCGCTCAAGGCGCTCAAGGTGCCTGACGTTCGTTGGCCGGGCGGGTGTTATGCCGACAATTATCACTGGCGCGACGGCATCGGCAAAACACGCAATGCGCGTGTCAATACGAGCTGGGGCGGGGTGATCGATTCCAACGATTTCGGCACCGACGAATATTTCGACTTTATCAACCAGATCGGCTCGGAAGCCTACATCTCGCTCAATGTCGGGTCTGGAACGGTCAAGGAAGCCGCCGACTGGCTCGAATATATGACCGCCAGTCAACCGACGGCGCTCGAACAGGAGCGCGTCGCCAACGGCCATCCCGCGCCGTACAGGGTCCAGTTCATGGGGATCGGCAACGAGAGCTGGGACTGCGGCGGCTTGATGACAGCCACCGAATACACCGGCGAGCTCAAGCGCTACGGTCGTTTCGTCAATAACTTCAACGCGTCCGTACCGATGGCCAAGATCGCCGTGGGTCCGGGAACCGACGACACGACCTGGACCGAGGCCGTGATGAAGACCTGGAAGGAACGCCACGGCTGGTCCTTCGACATGCAGGGCATGTCGCTTCACTCCTACACGGTTTTCGGCGGCTGGCCGCCGCACGTCTCCGCGACCGATTTCGACGAGCAGGGCTATGCCGATGTCTTGGCGGAAACCTTGAAGATGGAGCCGCTGATCAAGAAGCAGACGGCGGTCATGGACCAGTACGATCCGGACAAGAAAATCGCGCTTGTGGTCGACGAATGGGGCGCCTGGTATGCCCCCACGCCCAATAGCAATCCGGGCTTCCTGCAACAGCAGAACACCCAGCGCGACGCGATCCTGGCCGCTTTGAACCTCGACATCTTTGCCCGCCACGCGGATCGTGTCCGCATGACCAACATCGCACAGATGATCAACGTGCTGCAGGCGATGATCCTGACCGACGGCCCGAAGATGGTGCTGACGCCGACCTATCACGTCTTCCGCATGTACGTGCCGTTCCAGGATGCGACCTTCGTGCCGATGACCTACGACCCCGGCACCTACACGCATGGCGGGGCAAGCTTGCCGCGAATCGACGCCATCGCGGCCAAGGACAAGAGCGGCAAGATATGGGTCGCGGTCACGAACCTGGATCCGACCCGGCCGGCGACGTTCGACCTCTCGGCCACCGGGCTCAAGGCGACCAAGGCGGTCGGCGAAACCCTGGGTGCGCCGAAAATCAACAGCTTCAACAGCTTCGATGCGCCGGATACGGTCAGTCCGAAGCCGGTCGCCGCCAAGCTCGTCAACGGGAACCTCGTGCTCGAATTGAAGCCTGAATCGGTGACCGTTGTCGGGCTTGAGCCCTGATCGCTTCCTGACAGAGCGCCGTGGTGCTCAACATTCTTGGTCAAACATATAATTACAGGGGTATTTTCATGTCGCGTAACAAGGCCGCCTGGCTGGCCGTCGCCAGCACACTCGTTTTGTCGTCACCGGCCCTGGCGCAAAATTCGACGGTCCGGGACCAAGCCGACACCAAGGCGGCGGCCCTGGTCCAGCAGATGACGCTGGATGAAAAGGTGGGGCAATTGGTCAATGTCGCGCCGGCCATTCCGCGGTTGCAGATCCCCGCTTATAACTGGTGGACGGAGTCGCTGCACGGTGCGCTTGGCGCGGTGCGCACGACCAACTTCCCTGAGCCGATCGGCCTGGCCGCGTCATTCGATGCGCCCCTGGTGCACGACGTGGCCGCGGACATCAGCGTCGAGGTCAGGGCGCTTCACACCCTGGGCCGCGAGACCGGACATCTTGGTCACATCGGCACGGGCCTCGACACCTGGTCGCCCAATATCAACATCTTCCGCGATCCGCGTTGGGGCCGGGGCCAGGAAACCTATGGCGAAGATCCCTACCTGACCGCGCGGATGGGCGTGTCATTCGTCACCGGCATGCAGGGTGACAATCCCGATCTGCCGAATGTCATTTCGACGCCCAAGCACTTTGCCGTCCATTCCGGTCCGGAATCGACCCGGCACGTCGCCGACGTCTTCGTGTCGCCCCACGACCTGGAAGATACCTACCTGCCGGCCTTCCGGGCGGCGATCGTCGAGGCCAAGGCCGGCTCGATCATGTGCGCCTATAATCGTATCGACGGGCAACCCGCCTGCGCCAATGACCTGCTGTTGAAGGATCATTTGCGCGGCGCCTGGGGCTTCCAGGGCTACGTCGTCTCGGATTGCGATGCCGTCAAGGATATCGCGCTCAGCCACAAGTATGCCCCGGACGGCGCCGCTGCCGTCGCCGCGGCCATAAAGACCGGCACCGACAACGAGTGCAACGGTGATACGCTCAGCGACACGCCGGGATTGGGCGATCGCTACAAGGAGGCGTTGCAGCGCGGGTTGATCAGCGAAGGCGATCTCGACCGCGCCCTGACCCGCCTGTTCTCGGCGCGTTACCGCAATGGCGACCTGCCCGGCATTACCGACAAGACGGCGATCCCCGTGACGCAGATCAATACCCCGGACCATCAGGCCCTGGCCTTGAAAGCGGCCATCGAAAGCATGGTCCTGCTGAAGAACGACGGCGTCCTGCCGTTGAAGGCGGGCACGCGGATCGCCGTCATCGGTCCGTTGGGGGACGCGACGCGCGTGCTGCGCGGCAACTATTCGTCGGCGGCCAGCGCGCCGCCGATCTCCGTCGTCGACGGCCTGCGCGCGGTGATGCCGAAGGCGCAGGTCGACCTGGTGCCGTTTTCGAAATCGATCACCGATGGCGACCTGGTTCCGGATTCGGCCTTCGTTTCGCCGTCCGGCAAGCCGGGCCTGCAAGCCGACTATTATAACGCCACGGCCTCGGGCGCCTATGAGGCCAAGCCGGTCACCACCCGCCTGGAAGTCAATGTGGTATCCGAGGCCGATGAGTTGAAGCAAGTCGCCGATCACCACAAGATCGTGTGGACGGGCTTTCTGGTGGCGCCGGAAAGCGGGACCTACCGCGTCGCCGTCACAGGCGTAAAGGGCAAGATCGAGACCGGCGGCGCCGGCGTGGAATCGACCGTCTATTCCCATTGGGCGGCGCCGTTGAAACTGGTCGATGTGACCTTGAAAAAGGGTGAGCGCTACCCGCTGCATCTGGAAACCGAAACCGGCGTCTCCGCGACGCCCGCCGTATTCTGGAAGCGCATCAGCGACAATCCCGATGCCGATCTTACGGCCGCCGTGGCGAAAGCCGATGTCGTGGTCGCCGCGGTGGGCCTGACGTCCGACCTGGAAGGCGAGGAAATGCCGGTGAAGGTCGAAGGCTTCTCCGGCGGCGACAAGACCTCGCTCGACCTGCCCGCCGACCAGCGCAAGCTTCTGGAGGCGGCGAAAGCCCTTGGCAAGCCGCTTGTCATCGTCCTGATGAACGGCAGCGCCATCGATCTGAGCTGGGAAAAAGACAATGCCTCGGCGATCGTGGAAGCCTGGTATCCCGGTCAATCCGGCGGGCGGGCAATCGCCGACGTCCTGACCGGCGCCGCCGATCCGGGCGGCCGCCTGCCGCTGACCTTCTATCACAGCATCAACGACCTGCCGCCCTTTGACGACTATTCGATGAAGGGGCGGACCTATCGTTACTATGCCGGTACGCCGGTCTATCCGTTCGGCTATGGCTTAAGCTACACGCACTTCAAATACGGTGCGGTCAGCGTGACCGGAACACCCGACAAGGGTTTGCAGGTCACGACGCAGGTCACCAATGACGGCCCGCGGGACGGGAATGAAGTCGCCGAGCTTTATATTACGCCCCCGACCTTCGCCGGGGCGCCGCGCCTGGCGCTGCGCAGCTTCAGTCGTATCGCCCTGAAGCCCGGCGCGACCCAAAGCGTGACTTTCTCTCTGTCGCCGCGGGACTTGAGCTTCGTCACGGCGGATGGCGTGCGCATGTTGGTTCCTGGCCAATACCACGTATCGGTGGGATCGGGTCAGCCGGGCGGCGAGACGCCGACGCAATCGGCTGATTACGCGGTGACAAGCGCAGTGACGCTGCCCGAATAGGGCGGCGGCCTGGCGATCGGTCCAGTCCGCAGACCTGCGGGCTGGACTATCTAGGGCGTTCAAGAGGCGGCCGATCCAAAAAAGGCCGCCATTCAGGGGAAACGAGGGGGGATCATGATTACGAAAAAACTGTTTTCGCGCCGTGCCTTGCTACAGGTCATGGGGGCCACGCCCGTTGTATGGGGACTTGCCGGCGCTGCCCGGGCGGCCGACGATGCCTCCGCGCCGCCGGCACTCGACCTCTATGGCAAGTTGCCGCAGGTCGAAGCCGTTTGCCTGTCGCCGGCGGCCACGCACGTTGCGATGATCTACAATCAAAACGGCCAGAAATATCTCTTCATCCACGACTTCGCCGGAAGCAAACCGATCGTCAACGCCTTGCCCGGCGCGCTTCTACGCGACCTGCTCTGGGTGGATGACGCCACCGTGCTGATGGTCGGCTCCCAGAACGTCTGGCTCGAGGAATTCGTCGGCGACAAGAGCGAGTACGATTTCGCGGTCATGATCGACATCAATTCCACGAAGCGGCTTCAGCTCTTTAACCAGATGGAGGGGTTCCGGCCGGTCGTCATGGGCGACCTGCATCGCGTTCATGATGCGACGGGATGGCGCGTGACCGCCGCGAACGTACGTCTGGGCGTCTCTTCGCAGAGCGTCGATGAGGTGGCGGTCCCGACGCCGATTTTGTACAGTTTCGCTCTGGACGGTCAACGCACGATGATCGACTCCTACAAGGGCGATGTCCAGAGCTGGGCCGTTACCAGCGATGGCCATGCGATCGGGCGCTGCGAACACGACCGAAACACGCACGTCTGGACGCTGCGTTACCGGCAGGACGGGCCGTGGAAGATCATCTACACGGAAAAGGTCGACGTCGACGTGCCTTCGTTGATGGGGCTCGGCCGCGACGGAAAGTCGCTGCTGGTTTACCGGGCCACGGGGCCGCAGGGGCACAACTTTTTCGAAGTCGATCCGACCGGTGTGTTCAGTGCGCCCCTGGAGGCGCCCTCCGTGGACGCCCGGCCGATTTTCCACCCGGTGACGCGCGCGCTGGCGGGGTTTAGCGGCACCGATTCAAAAGGCGCCTATGTCTACACCTTCTTCGATCCGTTAATGGGCAAGTTGCCCGACATGGTCGAGAAGGCGCTGCCCGGTTCCTATTTCAACAATATCGTCTCCTATGGTGACGATCCGCGACGGGTCATCGTCTATTCGGAAGGGCCGACCGATTCCGGCAGCTTCTATTTCATCGATTTCACAACCGGCGGGGCGCAACTGGCGGGGCAGACCTATCCGGACATTCCGACCAACTGGGTTGGGGAGAAAAAGCCCTTTACCTACAAGGCGGCCGACGGTCTTGACATCGAAGCCTTCGTCACCTTGCCGGCCAATCGCCCGGTCCCGGACAAGGGCCTGCCGTGCATTGTCATGCCGCACGGCGGACCCGAGGGCCATGATGGTCTAGAGTTCAACTGGATGGCCCAGGCCCTGAGCGCTCGCGGCTATGCCGTGCTGCAACCCAATTTCCGCGGCTCCGACAATCTTGGGCCCGACTTTGTCGCCACCGGCCACGGCGAGTGGGGCCGCAAGATGCAGAGCGACCTCAGTGATGGCGTGCGGGCCCTGGTCAAGCAGGGCACGATCGACGCCAAGCGGGTGGCCATAGCGGGCGCATCCTATGGCGGCTATGCCGCCCTGGCCGGGGTGGCCTTCGATCCGGGCGTCTATACGTGCGCCGTCGCCATCGCGCCGGTATCGGATCTGAAGTCCTTCGTCGACTGGGCCGCGCTTCAGGAGGGCAAGGACTATGACAGCGAGCCTGTCCTTTACTGGAAGCGCTTTATGGGCGATCCCTCCGGCTGGTCGGCGGTGTCGCCGGCCCAGCATGCCGACGCCATCACCGTCCCGGTCCTGCTCATTCATGGAAAGGACGACGTCACGGTGCCGATCGAGCAGAGCTACCGCATGCGCGACGCCCTGCAACACGCCGGCAAGCCCGTGCAACTGGTCCTGCTCGACCACGAAGACCATCAACTGTCCCGCGAGGTGACGCGCTTGCAGGCTTTGACGGCGACGGTCGATTTCCTGACCCAGCACAATCCATAGTCCGCGATCCGCCCCTGGAGATGCCGATATGATCAGAAACGGTATGCTGGCCCTGGCCTGTTGGCTGGGGTTGACGGTCCTGCCCCTGTCGGCGGTCGCTGAAGAGGCGGGTGTCACAGTCCGTATCCCGGAAGGGGTTCTGCGTGTCGTGCCGGTCACCGACCGCATCATGCATGTGCGCTTCGGCGCGGACGACTTTGCCGGAAACTACAATCCGGCGGTGATCGCCGTAGAAAAGCCGGTGGCGTTCAAGACGGCCGAAACCAAGGAAACCGTCACCTTGACGACGTCGGCGCTGGAGGTCGTGGTGTCCAAGGCGACGGGGGCGGTCAGCTTCCTGACGCTGGACGGCAAGGTGCTGATCGACGAAGCCTCGCGCGATATTTCGCACGGGGCGACCCAGCGCTTCAGCGAGCCGTTCGGCGCCAGCACCATCTTCTACGGCCTGGGCCAGCATCAGAACGGACTGCTCGACTATACGGGGACGACCACCCGGTTGCAGCAGGCCAATCGTGACGTCGCCATTCCCATGATGGTGTCGCCGAAAGGCTTTGGCATCCTGTGGAACAATGCGTCGGTCACGGACGTCGATGTGGCGGTGCCTTCGCAGCCGACCCTGGTCATCCGCTCGGAGGCCGGCGCGGGCGTCGACTATGATTTCATCTACGGACCCGAGCTCGACGACGTGATCGGAGGGTACCGGTCGCTGACGGGTGATGCGCCGATGATGCCGCGCTGGACGTGGGGTCTGTGGCAATCGAAGGAGCGCTATTCGACCCAGGCGGAACTTTTGTCCGTGGCGGCGAAATATCGCGCCATGAATGTTCCGTTCGATGCGGTCGTCCAGGACTGGCAGTATTGGCAACCGGGCCAATGGGGCAGCCACCGCTTCGATCCGGCGCGATACCCCGATCCCAAGGCGATGGTCACGACTTTGCACGATGAACACGTGCACGCGATCATTTCCGTTTGGGCGCGTCTCGACCCCGATACCCGGAACGCCGCCGCGCTCGATCGGGCCGGCGTCCTTTTTCCCAAGACATACCCGAACGTCTATCCGGCCGGCCAGGGCCGCTGGTACGATGCCTACGGCGCGAAGGGACGCGACCTCTACTGGCGCCAGATCATGCAGAACCTGGGAAGCCTGGGGTTCGACGGCTGGTGGCTCGACGCGTCGGAGGCGGAGCTCGGGGGGAACTGGGGTGAGATGCGCGACGTCACGACCGCGGCGGGGCCGGGCGCTGCGGTCTATAACGCCTATCCGCTGATGCATACGACGGCGGTGCACGACGGCATGGTGCGCGATCAGCCGGACAAGCGGGCCTTTGTGCTGACGCGTTCGGCCTATGCCGGCCAGCAGCGCAATGCGGCGATCACCTGGTCCGGCGACACCATGGGGACGTGGGATGTCCTGCGCCGGCAGATTCCGGCCGCGCTGAACTTCAGCCTCAGCGGTATTCCTTACTGGTCGGCGGATATCGGCGGGTTTTTCGGCGGCGATCCGAAGGATGCGGCCTATGCCGAACTCTTCACCCGCTGGTACCAATTCGGCGCCTTCAATCCCATGTTCCGTGTCCACGGGACGGGGGCGGGCAAGGAACTCTGGGCGTTCGATGCGCCGACGCAAAAGATCCTGCTGGACTACGACCGGCTGCGCTACCGACTGCTGCCCTATATCTACTCGACCTCTTGGGATGTCACGAGCCGCGGCGGCACGATGATGCGCGCCCTGGCCTTTGATTTCCGGGGCGACCCCAACGCCCTGGAGGTTTCGGACGAATATATGTTCGGCAAGGCCATCCTGGTGGCGCCCGTGGTGCAGCCTCATGCCGAAGGCCGCACGGTCTACCTGCCTGGCCACGCACCTTGGTATAATTTCTGGACAGGCGAACAGCTTGCCGGCGGTCGTGTGATCGAGGCCAAGGCCGATATCGCAACCCTTCCCCTGTTCGTTCGCGCCGGCGCGATCCTGCCTTTGGGGCCCGTTAAACCCTATGCGGATGCGCCAAGTGCGCAGGCGCTGGAACTGCGTATCTATCCCGGCGCGGATGGATCATACGCGCTCTATGACGATGCCGGCGATGGCTACGAATACCTTCGCGGTCAATATGCCACGGTGTTGTTCACTTGGGACGACAAGGCGCACCGCCTGCAAATCGGTGACCGTAAAGGCGCCTACAAGGGCATGCCGGACCGGCAAATGCTCAGCATTCGCTGCGGGACCGGGTCAGGCCCGGCAAGGGACGTCCGTTACGACGGCCATGCGGCCACGGTGATGCTTGAGGGGTGTCTTGCGTCGTGACGGCAAAGGCTCGATTTTCACTGGCGATATCGGGCCGTGGCGCAAATCGCCGTCTTGTGTCGATCTTTTAGCCGCAAAATCCTGACAGCTGTTGAGGTAAAGCGCCAGACGCGCGTTCTTTAGGTAATCGCCGGAAGCCGGGATAATTTCACCAGTGAAATTCATTGCGGCGCCGAAGTTGTGATTTTTCCGAGACCCGCATGCCGCCTGACGACCGCATACAAAACGAAGCAATGCCAGCGAAAATCGATGAGCTTCGCGGTCAACGCGAGACCTTGTCGAAAGAGATTGTCGCCAGGCAGTCGGACCTGCACGACCTGCTGCTTGAAGTTCGTCGCCTGGACGTCGACATCGCCCGCGCAGAAGGTGCGGCGCCATTGGAAACCGTCGTCAACGAGCTCTTCACACAGCGGCTCGCAAGCTATTCCGGAGGTTTGACCGGCCTGATTTGCGCGGCCTTCGATACCGAAGGCCCTGCGCTGACATCGAAGGATATCAGTCCATTTGTCGCGGAAGTGCTTGGCCTGGATTGGACCGAGGCCCGGACCGCGAAATACGTCACCAGCCGGGTCTGCATATGCCTGTGGGTGATGATGCAGAAGGGATTGGTGCGCAAGGGCAAGCCAAGGCAGTACCCACAATTGTGGGAAAGAACCGGCGCCGGCCGTGTTTCGTACGGCGCCTAGAGCGCAATCCGATAAGGTGCCAAAGAAGGGTTCTGGCACTTTAGCTACGCCGCCCTTTCGGTCGGTTAAATTGCGCGACCAAACAAAGACTTAGGGCGTTCCGCGTTTCCTTCCAGACGCGGCACGCCCGAGTAAGCGTATCCGGCGGCACAAGACGCGTCTGAGTCCGCCCAGGCGCATAAAATCCAGACATAAGGGGAGAGAGATGAAATCTGTTATTGCGGGCGCGATCGCCCTAATGATGGTCGGCAGTTCCGTAGAGGCGCAGACGGCGCCGCCACCGACCATAGTGCCGCCTGTCGTGGCCGGCGCGGCGCCCGTCATTGTCGAGCGCATCAAGGTCCACAGCCAGGCGCTTGAAGGCAATCTGGAGGGGGAAAGCCCGGACCGCGACGTGATTGTATATCTGCCGCCCGATTACAAGACCAATCCCGCCAAGCGTTACCCGGTCGTCTATGCTCTGCATGGCTACTCCATCAGCAATGAGCAGTGGACCAATGAGATCAAGACGCCGCAGACGATCGAAGGGGCCTTTGCCACCGGTACGAAGGGCATGATCGTCGTCTTGCCGAATTCGAAAACGCTGCACAACGGCTCGATGTATTCAAACTCCCCGACCGTCGGAAATTGGGAGGGGTTCATCTCGCACGACCTCGTCGCCTATATCGACGCCCACTATCGGACCTTGGCGACGCCGGCCAGCCGTGGACTGGCTGGGCACTCCATGGGCGGCTACGGCACGGTGCGCATTTCGATGAAATATCCCGGTATTTTCAGCGCGATTTATATCATGAGCCCGTGCTGCATGTCTGCCCGCGGCGCGCCGCCGGCCGATATGTCCAAGGCGCTCGAGGCTGCCAAGACCAAGGATGATGCCGTCAAGCTCGACTGGTTTGCGCGGGCGACGATGGCGTCTGCTGCGGCCTGGTCCCCCGACCCGCAAAACCCGCCCCTGTATCTCGACTTGCCGACCAAGGATGGTCAGCCTCAGCCGGACGTGCTCGCCAAGTGGGCGGCCAACGCGCCCTTGGCGATGATCGACCAATATATCGGTAATTTGAGAACCTATCATGCCATCGCCATCGATGTCGGCGACCAGGACGGCCTGAACGTCGACACGAAGAAACTGCACGAGGTGCTCGACAGTTACGGGATCAAGAACAGTTTCGAGATCTATAGCGGCAACCATACCAGCGCCGTGGCGGACCGTTTCCAAAACCACGTCTTGCCGTTCTTCGCGCAAGCCTTGTCGTTTGACCAGGGCGGCAATGCCGCCGCTCAAAAATGAAGCCGGATACCCGATACAAGTCGGCTTTCGCCCGAGGTCGCGTTCAGGAACTGCTCCTGGAAGCGACCGTGGCTTGACGTCGAAGAGCGGGTAAGATTGGTCGCGTAGCCGAAAAATTCCAGCTGTTTGGAAATTTTACGACTGAAGCTGGCGTCGACCTGGGCGTACGGATTTACAAAAGTGGGTTCGTACGCGTCTTGCGGCTGGCCAATCTGACTGAGGTAGCTGCCTCGCCAGTTCACGGCGATCCGGGTTTGCAGCGCGCCGCGTTCATAATAGGCGATCAGGTTGGCGGAATTGCTCAAGCCGGTTACGGCCGTGGTCTGAGTGACCTCGCGAATGTTGAACGGCCGGTTCGTTCCGACAAGCGTCAGATTTCCGATCAGGCCAAAGCCGGTATTGCCGAAGAGATATTGAAACGCGAACTCCGCGCCCGTGATGTCGGCGCTTCCGCTGTTGACGGGGACGCTGATGGCAAATTGTGCCGGTGTTTCTCCGGCGTTCGGCAGGGCCGGGTTTGTCGCCGTCGACGGATCGAGGACGCCGTTTATCGTTGCCGTATAGGATTCCGTGGTTATGAAATCTTCAAGGTGCTTGCGAAACAGATCGACCGAAAGATAAGACGAATTGGCGTAATATCGCTCGACGCTTAGATCTATGTTGTCAGACGTGTATGGGCGCAATTCGGGATTGCCTTCCGAGGCCGAAAAATTGCCGGGTCTTGTCACATTGATCGTCAGGGTCGGGTCGAGGTCTGAAATGGGCGCGCGCGTGAGCGTCCGCGATAAGCCAAATCTCGCCACCAGGTCGCTTGAGACATCCATTCGGACGTCGACGGCGGGCAGCCAGTAGCCGTAATGATTGGTGGCGTGTCGAGCGACGGTCGCGCCATAAACGGGGTTATCAAGCGTCAGGTCGACAAAGGTAAGGCCTGTCAACGATAGCTCGGTCCCCTGGGACGAGACGTTGGACGTCTCGTAGCGGGTCCCGCCGACGATGGTGACGGGGCGATCCCAAACCTGGGTCGTCGCTCGCATCTCGACGAAGCCGGCATAGGTTCGCTCTCCGACGTCGTAGCTGGCCAGTGACTGTACGGGCGCCAGCGACTCGCCGGACGCCTGTTCGTATATATTCGCCACCGCATTGACGTTGTAGGACAAAAGGTCCGGCGGCAGAAGGCCGCTGTTGGAGAAGCCATTGATAAAATTGGCCGGAACAGCAACCTGTTTTGTAAACAGGCTTGGCGGAAGCTCGGGATAGGCGGGATAGCCGCAGTAGACGCAATCCGTCGCATTGTTGTTGATGGTACGAACATTTTTTGTGCGGGTGATCAGATCGACGCCGGCGCGCAGGCGCAGGTTTGACGGCGTCCACTCGCTGCGAAGCTTCAACTGGTCGATTATGTCATGCGTGTTGTCGCTGGCGCGCGTCAGGATATGCGGTCGCATATTCGAGGGATCGAGATAGCTGGTGCCGTTGCCCGGCGGCCCCCCATTTTGAATCCGGTCGGGCAGCCGATCATTATATTGCAAAATATAGGGCAGGTCATTCGATCCCGCGCCCAGCACGAACTGGGTTTGATTGGCAAAGCCGACGTCGGCTTCGTTGTGCTCCAGTTCGCCGTTCGGATTTTGCACGGATTGCGCCCGGTCGGCGGAGACCGTGAAGAGGAGGGTGGCCGTCGGGCGCCATTTAACATTGAAACCGCCGGACAGGTCGACCGTTCGGGTGACATCGTCCTCCGCATCCAGATCCAGCGCGTTCATTTGAAAATAGTTGGTGACGGTACCGTTCGCGTTGGTTTTGACGTTTGCCGTCGTTGGATCATTGGTGGTGAACCAGGTGCCGAGGAACGCGCCGTTCAACTGGTCGAGCAGGTTGGAATATTGCAGGTGCGCGTCGATCTCGAGGGTGTCGTCCGGGCGATACTGGATGGCCAGACGGCCGTTGACGCGCGTTCGCCGCACGTCCTGCATCCCGAACATCCAGTTTTGTGGCGTGTATATGTGGCCGCTCGTATCGAGGCTGTCGTCGACCACCCCGGGCAAATAGGTCGTGTCGCGCTTCCAGGCCGAGATGGACACGCTGTTCTCATGGGTGACGTAGCTTTGGCGGCTGAAGGAGGCAAGAATCCCGAATTTGTCGTCAAGGAAGCGCTGGCTGAGCAGGGCGCTGATTTCCGGCTGAAGTTCGTCGTCAGGGCCGGAGTCGATGCTGCCGGCAAGGCTTAACATCCGCGTGCCGCTCGGATAATCGAAAGGCATGGGGGCCTTGATGTCGATGGTCGCGCCGATGCCGCCGGACGGTATGTCCAGCGGAGTCGTTTTGTAAACGTCCATCGAACTGGTGAAATCGGACGAAAGATCATTGAAGTTGAACTCGCGGCCGGCGTTGCGCGACGGCATTATGTCACCGTCCATCAGCACCGTATTGAATTCCGGACCGAAGCCGCGGACGGTCACTTGATAGCCTTCGCCATGCGAGCGGCTGATCGACACGCCGGGTACGCGCTGAAGGGACTCAGCCAAATTTGCGTCCGGGAACTTGCCGATGTCGTCGGCGGCAATGGTTTCAATCTCGTGATCCGCGTCGCGTTTGCGAGCCATTGCCGTCGTCAGCCGCGCGCGAAGCGCGGTCACGGTGACGACGGTTTCCTCGGCTACGGGGGAGGCGATGGCGGCCGTGGCAGGCTCCGCCGTTTCATCCGCGGTCTGATGGGGGTAGATGAGCAGAACGCTGTCACCCGTAAAGCGGTAGGACAGGTCGGTCCCGGCCAGCAACCTGTTGAGCGCGGCTTCCCGGGACAAATGGCCCCTTACGCCCGGACTCTTTTTTCCCGCGCTGAGGGTTGGATCATACAGGACCTGCAAATTGGTCTGGATGCCAAAGCGGCTGATGGCTTCGGCAAGGGATTGGCCGGAAAGATTGAAGTCATAAACGGCCTCGGCCGCATGAGTCTGGCTTGCGACAAGGGCAATGGCGGAGACGCAAACACCCAACCAGGACCGGCTATGCCCCGTCGCACCCTTCATCATTTCCTCGGCATCTTATTATTTTGTTATTGTCTGAGTTAACGCCGAAACGCCGGCGATGACAACGGCCTAGCATCGATATTAAAAAGGTGGCACTAGATTGTCACACGTATGATGGGTGAGCGGGTCCCAGGAAATCGACAAAATCGGCTCCTCATGCTGAGGGGTTTTCATCGAGGTGCGTTTTATGACCGGCGGAGTCTACTGTCACTCACGAATGCCCGGGCGACGACCAATAGCGAATACACGTTTCGCACGATTGGCGGCGTCGGGTGTCGAAGAAAGTGCGGGGACCGCAATGCTGCGGACACAGGGACATGTCTGTTAAAGATCGAAATGGCATAATCGAAGCGCTTGTGGCGGAGTACAACGAGCCGTTGGTCCGTTATTTCGTGCGGCGTTCATTTGACGCGTCCGAAGCGGAGGAGATGGCCAATGAGCTCTTTTTTCGCCTCGTGCGCCGCTTGAATGCGGAGCCGCATATCAACCCACGCGCGCTTCTGTTTCACTCAGCCGCCAATCTGGTCAAAGATCGTTATCGTCGGCGGGCGGCCCGCCGGACCTTCCTGGCAACTAATTTCGATCTGGAAGGAAATAATGTTGAGGTAATTTCGCCGGAGCGCGTTCTACAAGGGAAGCAATCATTGAATGCGGTGATGGCTTCACTGGAAACGCTGGAAAAGCGATCCAGGGATATGTTCCTTCTTCATCGTGTCGAAGGACTGAAGTATGCCGAGATTGCGAAGCTTTATGGAATTTCGGTTAGTGCGGTTGAGAAGCATATTATGAAGTGTCTGGCCTTGCTTGCAACGCTTTCGAAGGGGGGCGTCGAAAAATGACGTCGCTCGACGATGAAGCCATTGCCGAGCAGGCCGCCGATTGGTGGGGGCGCCGCGGTCAAGGTGGCGCGCAGGCGCGCGCCGCTTTTGCGGCCTGGCTCGAGGCCGACGTGCGCCATGGTGAGGCGTTTGACGCGATTGCGGCGGCGTGGGACGAACTGGACATTGGTGAAGACGAAGGCGCGTTCGAAGACGCTGCGATTGTCCAGGCTCTTGACGAGGCCAGGCGAAAGCGCTTGGCCCGTGGCGCGATGGCGCGCCGTTTTTTGGTCGGCGCCGGCCTGGCGGCTTGCCTCGCGGCGGGGGTGGTTTGGATGGACCGGTCCAGCCCGAAGGATTTGGAATTTTCGACACGGGTCGGGCAGCGTCTGACCGAACACCTGGCCGATGGCTCCACCCTCGACCTTGACGCCAACACGCGCGTGAAACTGCATTTTACGCACGCGCGGCGCCAGATCTATCTGGCGCAGGGGCGCGCCATGTTCGACGTCGCCCACGATCCGTCCAAGCCGTTCAGCGTTGAAACGCAAGGCGGAACGGTCACCGACGTCGGCACGGCTTTTTCCGTCGAGTATCGCGATACGCAGACGTCGGTCGTCTTGTTCCGGGGCCGTGTTCGCGCGGTCGGCAACGCGCCTGGTCATAAGGCGTTCGACATGGCGCCCGGCGATGCGCTGCGTATGGGAAGCGACGGCCAGGTTCAACTGTCGTCGAACACCGACCTTTCGCGCGCCCTCCTGTGGCAAGATGGTCGCCTTGTGTTCGACAATCAGTCGCTGACGGACGTTGTCGCCCGCATGAACGACTATAGCGGTCAGCCGATCCAATTGACCGATCCTTCACTCGGCCGCCTGCATATCAACGGGATTTTCCAGGCCGGCCACGATGAGGCGTTTCTTAAAGCGCTTCAGACCTATTATGGGCTGACCGTGACGCGCACGAGAGGCGCCGTCCTCATCGGGTCCGGCAAGTCGAAAGCCTAGAGCGCTATGCGAATTGGTGGAGCCAAATCGGCGCTCCAGGTCTTTGTTTTGTCGCGCAATTGAACCGACCCGAAGGGCGGCGTAGCCAAACGAAGTTCGGCGAAGCCAAAAGTGGTTTCCACTTTATCGGATTGCGCTCCAGGCACGAGCCTATTCAAGCGTTTGGCAGCGGCGGCGAATTTCGCCGCCGCTTCATTTTTGCCAGGCGCGAGGGCGAAGTCTTAAATCCAGAGTGGAATTTTATAAATTCACTCTCTTTGCGATATTGTTGCGCAAAAACATCGCTTATCAAAATCGACATATTTCGGCTGAGTGATTTCAAAAGACCTGCGTTCTCAAATTTGAACGTGCCATTCAGACCCGGATGGCGCGTCATAATGGAACACGGGTTGAGGAAACATAAAATGAAGCACTTGGACGCGCGGCGCGGCCACCGCCGCATGTACATCGGGGTTTCCCTGGCTGCCATGGCACTGGCAGTTGGTTCTGGAACGGCCTTCGCGCAAACCGCGGCGCCTGCCGCTGCTCCGGCGAAAGACGATTCCACACTTGTTGTCGTTACGGGTATTCGCGGTTCGCTGCAGAAAGCCATGAACGTCAAGAAGAACGCGGCCGGCGTTGTCGACGCCATCTCGGCCGAAGATATCGGTAAGTTCCCGGACACCAACCTCGCCGCCGCCGTGCAGCGCGTTCCGGGCGTCACCATCAGCCGCGACGGCTTCGGGAATGCATCGCAGGTGACGGTCCGCGGCTTTGGCCCGGCCTTCAACGAAACCCTGATCGACGGCCGCGTGGCCTCGACCGCTTCGGGTAACCGCAGCTTCGACTTCAGCGGCGTCGGTTCCGACTTCGTCGGCGAACTGGACGTTCTGAAGACGCCGGACGCGACCCTGTCGAGCGGCGCGATCGGCGCCACGATCAACATCAAGTACCCCAAGCCCCTGGATCGCCCGGGTCTTCACTTCACCGTCGTCGCCGACGAGAATGAAAACACGAAAGCCGGCAAGGGTGCACCGGATGCGGGCTTCCTGATTTCGGACACCTTCGATAACGACAAGTTCGGCGTCCTGTTCGACATCGCCACCAGCGAGTTGAAGACGAAGACGAACCACGTCGAGAACGCTGGCTGGGAAGGCTTCCTGCTGGCCCCGTCGCAATTGGCGGGCGCCGCTGCCGGCGCTTCGACCACGGGTTCGATCCCGGCCTGGTTCTCGCAGCAGTACCAGCTGAACCAGCAGACCAATGACGCCCATCGCATCGACGGTCGCCTGGTCTTGCAGTACCGCCCCAACGAAAACCTGTTGATCACGTTGAACGACGACTATTCGAAGGACTGGTCGTCGGGCACGTCGAACGGCTACGGCATCTGGTTCAACAGCGGCTCGCTGCAGAACGTCCAGCTGTCGCCGAACAACACGATCACCAACTTCAACCAGGCCGAAACGCCGACCGATCTTGATAGCGGTACCACCTTTACCCACGTCGAGAACAACGAAATCGGCTTGAACGTCAAGTGGAACGTCAACGATAGGTTCCGTCTGGACTTCGACTATGACCGCGCCGAATCGAAAAACGATCCGGACGGCCAGATCGACGGCATCAGCGAAGACATCGGCTACGGCGACAACGGCCCGGCCGGTGTGGGTCTGGGCAACAATACGGGCATCGCCGGCATCGGCGTCGGCCAAATCCCGTACACCACTGAGGTCGGCCCCGGTCCGAACGGCAATTACGCCCAGTTCGGCAATCCGGCGATTATCGGCTCGCACGTTGTGGTTATCGGCAGCCAGCGCAATGATGACGTCGTCAACCAAAGCAAGGTTGTCGGCAACTGGGATGAAGAGCATCTGCACGTGAAGTTCGGCGTGCAATATGTCGATGAAATCCAGACCCTGGCTAACGTTGGCGATTTCAACAACGGTAACTGGCAGTATGCGGCCGGCTACGGCCCCGCTTCGGGCAGCACCAACCCGAACGGCACGATGATTCCGGCGCAGTTCTTCAACGGCGGTTTCAGCACGGGGAACTTCATCCCGGGCTTCGCGGGCAACGGCAACCTGCCGGCGGTTATCCCGACCTACAATGGCACTGCGGTCTTCAATTATGAAGAATCGCTGGCCGGCGCGGCGGGCTGCGATCCGCGTGTCTGCGGTCCGTTCCTCATGCAGCTGGTTCCGGGCAGCGTCCAGAAGATCGCCGAAGGCACCCTGGCTGAATTCGTGACCTTCAACACGGATATGCAACTGGCCGGGCGTACCCTGACCATGAACCTGGGTGTTCGTGATGAAGAAACGGATGTCAAGTCGAGCGGCCTGAGCCAACTGCCCACGGGCTTGAGCCTTGAGCCGAACGACCACACCGCGTTCAACGTCGCCTATACGCCGGTGCAGGCCGTCGAAGACAGGAACAAGTATCGCTACCTCCTGCCGAACCTTGACTTCAACTATGCCCTGATGGACGACGTCAAGCTCCGCCTCGACGTGTCGCGGACCCTGACCCGTGCGCCGATCAACGATCTGACGCCGGACCTCAATGTCGGCGCCGGTCAACGCGTCAACGCCTTGAACGCCAGCGGCGGCAACCCGAACCTGCTGCCTTACCTGTCGGATAACGTCGACGTCGGCGCCGAGTGGTACTACAGCAAGAACTCGTACGCCTCGATCGACCTCTTCCAGAAGGATGTCACCAACTTCGTCGTTGGCGGTACGGTCGTTGAACCGATCAATGGCGTGATGGACCCGACGACGGGAAGCCTGGCGCAGTTCCACGTAACGTCCCAAGTCAATGGCCCGTCGGCTACGGTCCAGGGCTTCGAACTGGCGTGGCAGCACGTCTTCGGCGACACCGGCTTCGGCTACCAAGCCAACGCCACCATCGTCGATACCAACAAGCCGTATGATCGTCACAACATCACGACGTCTGGCTTCGCTGTTACCGGCATCGGCAACTCGGCGAACTTCACCGGCTTCTACGACAAGAACGGCTTCCAGGCGCGTGTTGCGGCGACCTGGCGCGGGTCGTTCCTGCAGTCGTTCGGTCAGAACCAGAATAACTCGGCCTTCGGTAGCGAGCCGACTTACGTAAACTCGGCGCTGAACATCGACTTCACGTCCAGCTACGATATCCGCAAGAACGTGACCATCTATGTTGAAGGCACGAACCTGACCAACCAGACCCTGAGCACCCATGGTCGCTTCAACGACCAGATCCTGGATCTGTATGACTACGGTTCGCGCTGGCTGCTGGGCGTCCGTTACCACTACTAAGACTGAAGAAAATCCCAAGCCCGACTGCGCGGGCTTGGGACCCCGCTTGGCAACCTCACACTGCCAAGCGGATTTGACCAAGCCTGGTTACCGAAATCAGGCCGGCCTGTTTGTGTGTGCGGCGCGTCAGAATTTGCAAGCTAGTGCAAATATTTGACAAGTCACAGGCTGTTGGTTTTAATTGCAAAGTCATCATCTATCGAATACTTTGATTGATGCTTTGAGTTTACTTTCCCCTGAGTCCTCGGGCCGCCGTTACCGGCGGCCCTTTTTTCTAAGATGGCTCTCTTGCTAAACGGGTTATCATGGTTCGCTCTGTAGACCGTATCGTAATCGTAGGCGGCGGCACCGCCGGATGGCTGACGGCAGGCGTAATCGCGGCGAGGCACCAAGGACGTATCAAGGCGGGGACCTTCTCCGTCACCCTGGTCGAATCTCCCAATATTCCGATAATCGGCGTGGGGGAGGGGACATGGCCGACCCTTCGCTCGACGCTTTCCAAGATGGGTGTTTCGGAAACCGACCTTTTCCGCCATTGCGACGCGGCGTTCAAGCAGGGCGCCAAGTTCGCCCGCTGGACCACGGGGGCGGCCGACGATTTTTATTATCATCCGCTGATGTTGCCGCAGGGCTTCTCGCAGGTGAACCTGGTTCCCCACTGGTTGAATACTGAGGGAAGTCGCAGCTTTTGCGATGCTGTCTGCACGCAGGGCGTTTTGTGCGACGACGGCCTGGCGCCCAAGGCTATCACGACCCCGGAATACCAGGCCGTGGCCAATTATGCCTACCATCTCGATGCGGGCAAGTTCGCGCCCTTTTTGACAAAGCACTGCACCGAGACGCTCGGCGTCGTTCATGTCATGGCCGATGTCACCAGCGTCAACCTGGCTGAGACGGGCGATATAGCCAGTGTATCGACGCGACAGTCGGGAGACGTCGAAGGCGACCTGTTTGTCGATTGTACGGGATTTCGCTCGCTGCTTCTTGGCCAGGCCCTGAAAGTGCCTTTCAAGGATTGCGGCGATGTCCTGTTTTGCGATACGGCCCTGGCGGTCCAGGTCGCCTATGACACGCCCGACGCGGCTATATCGTCGCACACGATTTCGACGGCGCAATCGAACGGCTGGATATGGGATATCGGTTTGCCGACACGACGGGGAATCGGCCATGTCTTTTCCAGCCGGCACACGACCTTGCAGGCGGCTGAGGATGAGTTGGCGCAATATGTCGGCCCGGCCATCAAGGTCAACGGTGTTCGGAAAATCGACATACGCTCGGGACACCGCGAACGGCTTTGGAAGAACAATTGCGTGGCCGTCGGTCTCGCGGCGGGTTTCCTGGAACCGCTCGAAGCTTCGGCCATCGTGTTGGTCGAGCTGTCGGCGAAACTGATCGCCGAGCAAATGCCCGCGTGCCGCGAGGTCATGGATATCCTCGCCAACCGCTTCAACGAGACCACCCTGTATCGCTGGGGCCGGATCATCGACTTCCTCAAGCTGCACTACGTGCTCACCAAGCGCACGGACAGCGCGTTCTGGCGTGACAATGTCGACCCTGAGACGGTGCCGGAGCGCCTGCGGGATCTATTGAAGCTGTGGAAATACCAATCGCCTTGGTTTTTCGACGAGTTCGACCGGATCGAAGAAGTCTTTCCGGCGGCGAGCTATCAATACGTCCTCTATGGCATGGGGTTCCAGACCGAGGCCGTGCCGGAGGACCACGTCACCACGGCCGAAGCGGCGCGCAAGCTGTTCGATGAGAATTTGGCAACGACGCAGAGAATGCGGTCGCAATTGCCGAAAAATCGGGATTTGATCCGCAAGATCCACGATTTTGGCTTTCAGACCATCTAGAGCGTTTCCGGTCTGATGGCATCAGATCGACGCTCTAGATTTTGTTTAACGCACTTTTAATCCGAAAAGTGCGTCACACTTTTCGGAAAGTGCTTGAGGAAACCCCCTTGACCCAAATTGCCGTCCTTAATACGCACACACACAAAGACCTGCGAGTACGCGCCCAGGCTTCCGCGAGTCTGGGTGACGATCAGCGCTTTGTCGCCGTTGTCGTCAGCGAATTCCCGTTTCTCGCCGTTCACTGCCCCATCCTGTTTTCCAAGGACGCCGAGAGCGGGCGCTTTTACGCGGGCGCCATGCTTGGGTTTGACCCGGGGGAAAATCTGTTCCTCTCCGGGGATCAGGGTTTTGACGCTTACCGCCCCCTCAACCTGCAGCGCGCGCCGTTTTTCACGGCCGGCGATGATCTCGCCATTGATCTCGAAAGCCCGCGTATATCGAAAACGGACGGGGAGCGGCTCTTCGGTGACGATGACGCGCCCACGCCCTATCTTCTCAGCATCATGGCGACTTTCCAGGAACTGAAGCCGGGTATGGAGAAGACCCGGGCTTTCATTGCCAAGCTCCTGGAGCTCAAGCTGATCGAACCGATCACCATTGACCTGGCTTTTGACGACGGCACCCGCCGGATGGTCGAGGATGTTTACACGATCGACCAGGACGCCTTGCAAGGCCTGGCCGACGCAGCCGTCCTCGACCTGTTCCGGCGCGGCTATCTGCATTTGATCTACCTGATGATTGCGTCTCTCAAGCAAGTCCCCGTTTTGGCGCGGCGCAAGAACCAGCGGCTTCTCGACGTTTGACCTTAAGCCCCAGCGAACTTGACGGCGCGTTTTTAACGGCGGACCGATTTCAACGGGACGTGGTCGAGCCCTGTCGTCCGGTGATCATTCGCGGTGTCATAAACCGTTGGCCGGCCGTGTCGGCGGGGCGGCAATCCGCCACGGCATTTTGTGACTATCTGCGCCGCTTCGAGCGCGGCGGGACCCTGGACGTATTTATGGGCGATCCCGAGATCGCCGGGAAATACTACTACGGCCAGGATTTGAAAGGCTTCAATTTCGTGCGCGTGCGCATGTCGTTTCGCGGTGCGCTTGACGCGATCATTGAGCATATAGAGGAGGACCCGCGCTATCGCGGGCCGTTCCAGAGAAAGACGATCTACGCCGGATCCCTGCCGATAGGTGATTTCCTGCCGGGCTTCGCCGGGGAGAACGCCATGCACCTTCTGCCGGCATCGGTGGGGGGGCGAATTTGGCTCGGCCACGCATCGAACGTGTCGTGCCATTACGATACCCAGGACAACCTGGCGTGTGTTGTCGCGGGCAAGCGACGTTTCACGCTCTATGCGCCGGATCTGATCGGGGCGCTATATGTCGGCCCTATAGACCATACGATGGCCGGTCAGCCCGTTAGCCTGGCGGCCGCCTCTGCGCCCGACCCCGGTCGCTTTCCCTTGTTCGAAAAGATTCGCGACCAGGCGCTTGTCGCGGAGCTTGAACCGGGAGACGCGCTCTACCTTCCGAAATTGTGGTGGCATCAGGTCGAGGCCACGGCGCCGTTCAACGGCCTCATCAACTATTGGTGGGATGCCTTTAGCAGCGGGCCCGACGCGCCCTATACAACAATGCTGCTTGCCATGATCGCGATCGCTGAGCGCCCCCCGCCGGAGCGGGAAGGCTGGCGCGCCTTCTTCGACCATTATGTCTTTCGCACGGGCGGACATCCCCTGCAGCACCTGCCGCCGGATAGCCATGGGCCATTGGGGCCGCTGAAGGACAATTACGGTCGAATACGGGCGCGCGTCATGCAAATGCTGCGCGGCAGTTAGACAAGAAAGGAGCCGCAATGTCCGACAGACGCATTCAACGCATCGCGATCGTCGGTGGGGGAACCGCCGGCTGGATGGTGGCGGCCAGCCTCGCGCACTTTTTGAAAAACCTGTCGCCGCAGATCCGGCTCGTCGAGTCGGAGCAAATCGGCACCGTGGGCGTGGGCGAGGCGACCATTCCCCCGATCATGAACTTCATTCGGTCGCTGGGCATCGACGAAGACGAACTCATCCGCGAAAGCAGGGGCACGTTCAAACTCGGCATCGAGTTTCGCGACTGGACGCGGCTCGGGCATAGCTACATGCACCCTTTCGGCAACACGGGTTACGATGTCGAAGGCGTTCCGTTTTTCGGCTATTGGCTGCGCGCCTTCAAGGCCGGGCGGGCAAGCCGGATGGAAGACTATTCCCTGATGGCGACGGCTGCGCAGCAGGGAAAGTTCATGCGTCCGTCGCAAAAGCCGACATCGCCCCTGCATGGTATCGTCTATGCCTTGCACTTCGACGCCAGCCTGTTCGCGGCCTATCTGCGCCGCTACGCGGAAGCGCGGGGCGTGCAGCGGACGGAAGGGATTGTCGGCAAGGTCAATCTTGACCCGCAAACGGGCTTTATCCAAGGCCTTGAGCTGGAAAGCGGCGAGCTGATTGAAGCGGATCTTTTCATCGACTGTAGCGGCTTCAGGGGCCGGCTTATCGAAGGGGCGCTGCAAACCGGCTATGACGACTGGACCGCCTGGCTGCCCTGTGACCGGGCCGTGGCCGTGCCCAGCCTGGATGACGGGGCGCGTCCTTCCCACACGATTGCGACGGCGCGGGAAGCCGGATGGCAGTGGCAGATCCCCCTCCAGCATCGGACCGGCAATGGTTATGTCTATTGCAGCGCCTTCGCGAGCGAGGACCAGGCGACCGAGGCGCTTCTCAGCCGGCTTCCGGGCGCGCCGATCAAGGCGCCGATGCCGCTTAAATTCATGACGGGGCGGCGCCGGAAGACGTGGAATAAAAACTGCGTCGCCATGGGCTTGGCTTCCGGTTTTCTGGAACCGTTGGAGTCGACGAGTATCCACCTGGTGCATCGCGGTATCGGCCTGTTGCTGGAACTGTTTCCGGACCGCGATTTCGCCGGCGCCAACACCGATCGCTATAACCGGGTCATGGCCCAGGAGTACGAGCGCATCCGCGACTTCCTGCTGCTGCACTATACCTGCACGGAACGCGAGGACACGCCGTTCTGGGCCTATTGCCGCAACCTGCCGATCCCCGAGAGCCTGCGCGAGCGGCTCGAGGTCTTCAAGGCTTACGGCCGTATCATCCAGGAAAATGCTGAACTGTTCCCGGTGCAAAGCTGGCAGTTCGTCATGATGGGGCAGGGTCTGATGCCGGGGGGCTACGACCCGATGGCCGACGGCATCGCCCCGGCCAAGGCGGACCTTCTCCTCAACGAGCTGCGAACCGTCGTTGGCAACTGCGCCGCTTATATGCCTTCGCACAGCACCTTCCTCGAAGGGCTTTACGCGCCGCGACCGGGCGGGGGGGCGTCATGACGTCTTTTAACAGGCCCAGTTGCTACCTTACTGACTTGATCGGCAGGATGCAGAGGGAGGAGGCGATGACGCAGATAATCGCCGCTACGAAAACCGAGGCGTAGTTGTTGTCGAAAGCCTTCAAAAGGGGCACGGCCAGCAGCGGGCTTAGCGCCTGCGGCACGACATTGGCAATGGTCATCACGCCCATATCCCGGGCGACGGAGTTTGAACGCCTGGGCAGGACCCGCGTGATCAGCGCCAGGTCGATGGATATGAAGGCGGCGTAGCCCAGACCGAACACCGCGGCATAGATATACATGCCCGTCAGGGTGGGATTGAAAACGGGTATGGCAAGCGCGCCGGCCATGACCAAACTGGCGAAAAAGACGAAATACTTGTAGGTCTTCCACAGGTCCGACAGGTAGCCCGAGATCAGCCCCGACAGGATCAAGGTCGCGGCCGTGATGATCGACATCGTCGCCATGGCGTGGTTGGCCGCGTCCACGCCGAGATGGATGTAATCCTGCAGGATATAGAGTTGCAGCGTAATGGCCGCCTGTATCCCCAGGTACATGGCGAAGCGCCCAAGGAACGCCCAGCCGAAGTCGGGATAGTCGAACGGATTGACCCAAAAGCCGGACAGGAAATCCTTCAGGCGAAACGGCTCGACGTGAAGATCCTGCGACGGCTTTTCGCGGTTGATGACCACGAAGGCGATGCTTGAGACGACGATCGCGATCGCGAACACCGCGTAGCCGGCGAAGAGATATTTGGCGAGATAACCGGCGATAATGATGCCGGCCATGCCGCCGGCGGTCTGAGCCGCGCCGACGGCGCCCGACGCCTTGCCGCGGTTCTGGTCGTCGAACCGGTCGGCGACGATCGTCGTCAAGGGCCCCTGGGCCATGTTGTAGCCGACGGACATCACGACCATGCAGGCGGCCAGGGCAGGGACCGACTTCATGAAAATCAGGGACAGGACCGCGAGCGAGCCGACGAGGGTCGCAAGGACGATGAAGGGAGACCGCCGTCCCCATCGCGTTCGCGTCCGGTCCGATAGGGCGCCGGCCAGCGGGGTGGCGAAGATCGTGAACAACAAGGTCACGAACATGATGAAGCTGAAATTGCCGGCCTTGTTGGCGGCATCGAGCGAGGCGACTTGATTGGGCAGCAGGACGCCGATGACCCCGTTGTAAAGTCCGAACAGGACGGCGAAATGGGCGAAAAGGGAGCCCAACAACACCTTTTGCCGGCGCCCGTCGACGAACTCGTGAGCGACGGCCGAAACGCCCTGGGGCGTGCCGGCCTCTGTAGTGCCCTTCATCTTCACGACCCTGTATGTTTTATAGTCTGGTTGTTATCGCAGCCGGTAGGCCGCTTCCGCCGTTTTCGACCAGATCGCTGTTTGATCTTTGGCCGGCAGGGACGAAGACGCCGCCTCGACAATTTTCTGCCAACGAATGGTCGATCCCGCAAGCGTCAGAACAGGCCAGTCGCTGCCATACATGCATCTATCCGCGCCGAAATGCCTGATGGCGTGGTGCAAGTAGGGCATGAAGCCCTCGTCGGGGCAATCGGCTGGATCAGCTTCGGTCATCAGGCCGGAGAGCTTGACGTAGAGGTTCGGAAGGCGCGCCAGCCGTTCGATGTTGCCGGCCCACCCGCCGGCTGCGATATCGGCTTGCGGCGTAATGCCGGGCTTGCCCAGATGATCGAGGACCATCCGGGCCGAGGGTTCGCGCTTGAACACGTCTTCAAGCGCATGGGCCAGTTCCGCCAACTGGTGGACGCGGACGCAGAGGTCGCAGGCCAAGCCGGCCCTGGCCGCCGCCACAAGGCCGGCGATATGGAGGTCGGAAGATATAAAGCCGGGCGGTTCGTCTTGCAGAAGACGGCGGACGCCGCGCACAAGCGGACGCTGCTTCAGCATGTCCAAGTGACCTGCTACGGCGTCGCCAAGCTCCAGGGGGGCAAAGGCAACGATCGCGCCTATGCCCGCGGCCTCAGCGAAACTCGCCACCCAATCGACCTCGGCTATCGCTTCGTCAGGTCGGCAATCGGCCTGTACGAATATCGAGGCCTCCGCCAAAGGCATGGCATCCGACGGCAAAAAGGGGCGACTTAACGCCGGCACATGGGCCAGCCAGTCATAGTGGAGGCGGGCCGGATCCCAGAAATGGATATGTGAATCGACGCGGGTCATCGCAGGGCAACCGTGTTCGGAGCATACGAAAGGCTGCCGAGACGCGGCGGCGATTTTTCACACGCCGTATCGCCGTCATGCATGGTGATCGATACGCTCGTAAGACATCCCCGTATGTCCAAGTGTGGTCTCGGGCACCAGGCGAAGACCGGCCCGCGTGGGGCGGATATGCGGCCCCGCGCTTAGGGCGCCGTTACTCATCGGCCTGGCTGTGACAAAGGCCTGCTCGTCGAGCTCGATACCGAGGCCTGGGGCTTCGCCAAGGACCAGGCCGCCGTCGACGAATTCCTGGTCGACCTTCAAGCCCTTGGGGAAGGCCAAGTCCTGTATTTCGACCGTCAGGAGATTGGGAACGGCCGTGGCGGCATGCGCTAAAGGATTGGCGCAGTAGGCCACGGGCGATACCGGCAAGTTGTGCGCGTGCGCGGCCATGGCCGTACGCAGGAAATGGGTGATGCCCCAGACGTTACCCGCCTGCACGACGTCGACCGCGCCCGCTTTGAACAGGGGCAAATATTGCTCCAGGCCGGTCAGGTTCTCTCCGGTTGCCACGGCGGCCTTGACGGCGGCGCTGACCGCCGCCAGGCCGTCGGCATCCCACCGGCGGACGGGTTCCTCGATCCAGGTCAGGTCCACGGCCTTTTCGATCTCTATGACATTACGGATGGCTTGCTTGACGTTCCACGCTTCATTGGCGTCGAACATCATCGCCGGCCGTTCCGAGTTACGCTTCAACAGGTCGCGCACGAGCTTGAGGCGGCGAATATCGCTATCCAGGTCGAGGCCGCCCTTGAGCTTCGCCGCGGTATATCCACGATCGGCAAACCGGTTGTAGAGGCCGGCCAAATCCTCATCGCTCAAGCCAAAGCAAAGGCCGGATGCATAGCCGGGAACGAACCGATCCGATCCGCCCAGGGTCCGCCAAAGGGGCTCGGCGTTCATCTTGGCCTTGAGATCCCACAACGCCATGTCCACGGCGCCGATGGCACCGAAGGTCTTGCCGGCATGTCCGGTCTTGAAGACATAGGCCAGCATGCGATCGTAAAGGCTTGTGACCGCGCGCGGATCCTTGCCCTCGATGGCGTCGAATACGCGGGCGATTTCAGAGTGCTCGCCCAGGCCGATGCCTGTCAGCCCTTCATCGGTTGTCAGGATGAGAACCGGAACCTCGGTGACGCCTGACATGATAAGCCCATTGACGTCGCCGATCGGCCGCCCCCAGTCATGACTGGTCGCCAGGCTTCTATATCCGGTTATTTTCATTGGGCAGGTTCCCGCCTGGCGACGCGGCCAGTGTCAAGTTTCGTAAAAGCATAATACGTATTATGAAATTATCACGCGTACCCGTGCTCAGCAAGCCGGTTTGTGAAACGCGGTCGGCGGCCGCTTGCGGGCGTGGACGATATCCGGATCCACTCCGCCCGGGGCACACCTCACTTCGCTTCCGGCTCGATGCCCGCCCGTGAGATCACGTCCTTTGCGGCATCGGGCCAGGCCTGGCCCTTGATCGCCAGGTTGTCGGTGAACTGATTGTTCAGATAGTCGCTCCACGATCCTGTCCGAACACCCGAATTATACCAATTGCCTCGCGCCGTATCGTCCAGCGCGGTCCGGCGCGGGGCCAGGAAGTCCTGGGAGTTGATCGTCAGCCACACGCCGACATTGCTGACCACATTGTTTCGAACCGTCACGTAGCGGGAGCCTTCGTCGAGATAAAGCGCGATGCCGCCGGGCACGTCATAGACGTAGTTTTCGGCGATCAGCGCGTCCGGATCGGCCGACAGGTGATAGATGGCGCCGCCATCGGGGTAGGCCTGTTTAACCGCGTGGACCCGGTTGGCGAACACGACGGTGTCGTGCAAAATCGTCGGGGTGTTGTAGACCAGATTGCCGGGTTGGTCGTAATAGGCGCGATTACTCGTGCGGTAGGCCGGCGATCCGCCAGGATCGTTCGCCCCCCATCCCCAACCGGTATCGATGCCGTCATAAGGGGCTTCGGAGACGTCATTATGGGCGATGACGGCGCCGGCGGCGTAGGTGACCAGGATGCCGGCTTGCTCGTGGTAATCCTGTGAGATGTTTCTGACCAGATTGTCGCGGACGACGATATCGGCGACGGTCATGCGCGTATCGCTCGGATGATGGGCGTCCGGCTGGATGCCCCCCACCATGATGGCGCCGCCGGCCAGGTCGGTAAATGCGTTGCGCTCGATCGTGATCGTGCTGGCGCCCAGACCGACCCCGCTTTCGTTGGCGTCCGCGTCGTTGCCAATGCCCAGGCCGATCTGGCCGAGATGGGTAAATTCGTCCTTTTGAAAGGTGATACGGGCGGCCGCCGCGACCTGGACCGCGGCGGGCTGCTGGCTCCAGCGGTTGCGCATCGCCTCGAAGGCCGGACAGCCCCAACTGCAATCGCGGATGGCCTCGGCCGGATAGTTGGCAATGACGCCGGAAAGATAGGCGCCGCTTTGTTGACTGGCATAGCCTTCGGGGCTGGACGGCGCGAGCCAGGAGGTATGCTGGAAGCTGATGCCGGTGAAGCTTAAGTCTTCCACGGGGCGATCATAGGTGCCGCTGATCGATGCCAGCCATTGCAACCGCGGCACTTCGACATCGGCCTTGGCCATGTCTTCGCCGGGGCGCGGCTTGTAGTAGAGCTTGCCCTGCTTTGGATCGGCGAACCATTCGCCGTCGGTTCGCAGAAAAGCCAGCGCGTTGACGAAGCTCAGCCGCGCATTGTCGGGCGAAACCGGGCGGGCGATGGTGTCGTAGCCGACGATATTATTGCGCCAGCCCGGTTGCTGCATCTCGACGCGATTGCCGTCGATCTTGGCGATCATGGCATGCCGGTCGGTGAACCATCCGAGATTCTCAACCTCGATGCGGCCTTGGTCGGGGAGTTGCGCCAGGAACATCCAGGCTGGATCGACGATCTCGAGGCCCCAATCATGAAAGGCGAAGGCGGACCGGGGGGCGATCACCGAGGCGCGGTGAGACAGTTTCGCATTGACCCATATTTGCCGCGGATCGAGACCTCGGGGCATATCCGCAACCCAGATACCTCGCCTTGCGTCGGCCAGCGACCATCCGCTCACGGCAATGGCGCCGGACAAGATGGGATGGGCCCCGGGGGCGGCCTGGTACTCTACCATGAAGCCGTTTTGGCCGCCGTCGGCCGTGGCAAAACGGAGAGGTTCCGTTAGCCGATAGGTGCCATCGGCCAGGACCACCTCAACATCGTGGTCACGGTTCAACGCCCTTACCGCCGTCTCGGCTTTCTGAAGCGTGGCAAAGGGACGTGCTGAAGATCCGTCGCCGTCGTCGGACCCTTGCGGCGAGACATTGAGAACCACGGGCACGGCCGGCGGCCGGTTGGCAATATGGACGGTGCCGGACAACCGGTCGGACCTCGGCGGAGCGACGACCGGGATATCGGGCGCCGGCGGCAGCTGCGCCGAGGCCTGACCGGCGAGGACGAGCACAGGGGACAGCCATAGCAACGCGAGGCGGCTTTTCAGTCTCATCAAAGGTCTCCCGCCCGAGCGTGGCTGCGGCACCGGCAGCTACGTCAATTTATCGGCTATTGACCGCGAAACGCTTCCGCTCGACGCCTTGGCACCGAGAGTGGGGGAGCTATTGGTGATCAAGTCCCATTATACGTATTATGTTATGGCATAAGCCGCCAGGCGCGACAAGGATTAAGCCGTGCTGGCACAAATCCACGCGACAGGTCCGGATCGGATGTGGCAAGTCCAAGGCGGCGGCGGTCGCTCCCGGTTCAACCCACGGCTTTGCTCAGGCCTTCGCGGTATCCGGCGCCTGGCGCCGTCTTTCCCAAGCTGATTGGATATGCTCCCTCATCGCGTCCGCAGCGGCCGTGGAGTCGCCCCCGAGGATGGCGTCGACGATACGCAAATGCCCCTTATGGGTTTCGGACTTTAAAAGCGGGGTCGCTTCGCCGTTATATTTGGCCGCTTCGCGCGCGCGGTCGTGGATGGCCCGGATAATCGCCGCGCTGAGCTTATCTCCCGAGATGTCCATGACCAGGTTGTGCAGCACGACGTCTTGCGTCGCATAGGTTTCCGGATCATCGATCGCCTCTTCGAGCACAGCGCGTTGGCGAATCAGGCGTTGCCGATCCTCCGTAGACGCCTTTGCCGCCGCCTTGGCGGCCATCGATGCTTCCAGAAGCACCCGAATCTCAATCAGGTTATCGAGATAGACGATGCCGTCGTCGCGTTGAAACAGATTGCTGAGGACCATCGCGTCCAGCATGTTCCATTTCTCGGATTCCTGAACGATCGTCCCCCGGCCCTGCTGGGAATCAACCAATCCCTTCTCAGCCAAGGCCTTGGTCGCCTCCCGGATCACGGTGCGGCTGACCCAGAACTGGTCACACAAGACCGGTTCGGCCGGCAGCGTCGAGCCTATGGGGTAAACGCCCGTGACAATATCGGCGACGAGTCGTTCGACGACGCTGGTGGCGAGGGCTGGGCGTTTGCGGGGGCGATCAGACAAATCGTCGGCAGTCACAAGCTAAATCTCTGGAACACATGCACAGGGCAGCCCGCCGGAGACGCCGGAGACTGATGTTAGGTATAACATACTATAAATGGGATTTTGCAGAATGCAAAGTTCGTGGTCGGTGGGCCTCGACGCGGTCGTCGCCAAGACCGCCTTGGATCGCGACGCACATGCACGTCGGATGGAAAGGCGAGCCCGCCAGGGGCTCGCCGATCGGGATGAGGGTGAAGGATCAGCCAAGCAGGATGCGCCGGGCTTGGCCTTCCGGATCGTCATGCATGGCGCACTGGTTGTCGAAGACCATGGTCTGGCACTTGACGGAATCGCTTGGCGCCCAGGCAAGCGAGGGTTGGCTGGGATTTCCGCTACGGGCGAAGCTGGCCCACGCGCCGGCCATCTTGGTCGCCAGCGTGCGGGCCTGTTCGGTATCGCCGGTGCCCTGGTCGCACAGGCGGGTATTGTCGAAACAGAAGGCCAGGTCGGCCGTGTGCCAGGCGCCGGCGACCCCATCCAGTTGCGGCGATTGCCACTGGAAGAGATACTGGTAGACGGGCGCGGCGTTTTGATCGGCCTTGAGCTTGACCATGCGCTGGACATTGTTGCGCGCGCCCAGGCCCGCGACGCCATAGGAGAGGGTGCGAATGGCCTTTTCGGGATGGGCGGCCTTCATCGCGGCAATCAGGGCGTCGGCCTTGCTGGCCCCCATGGACTTGCTCAGGTCGTCACGCCATTGCGCTTCTGTAGGATTAGATCCAAAGCGCATGCCTTCCTCGCTGACATTGCCGATGATGACGGGAATGTCGCGAGACGCCTCCGGCGCCACGTCCTGGTAGGACCTGACGGTGATAAGGCGGCCGTCCATCGTCGGCGACCAGCCGACGCGCGGCGTTGCGGGCGCGGGACTGCCGGGACCGAAGAAACCGCCCTTCATGGGACCGTTGATGCGCTCGGCGACGCGATTGCCTGCGGCGAAAAGCGTTGCCCAGTCCATCTTCTGAAGGGCCGACATGTCCTTGGGCGCGACGCCAAGCTCCTTGATGATCTCGCGTGCGAACTCCTGGGATTGCTCGGCCGACGGAATGTTGCCGCCGCCACCCGACTGGACGATGCCGCGATGAAGCATGCCCTTTGCGCCCGGCATGCCGAGAAGGGTGGTGACTTTCGAGCCGCCGCCCGATTGACCGTAGATCAGGACATTGTCCGGGTTGCCGCCGAAATTCTGGATGTTCTCACGGATCCAGCGCAGTGACGCGACGAGGTCCATCATGCTGGCATTGACAGAATCCGCGTAGGCCGGGCCGCCGAACTCGGCCAGGTCGAAGAAGCCCAGGATATTGAGACGATGATTGACGGAAACCTGGACCACATCGTGGTTTCGGGCCATCTGCGCGCCATCGTGCGACGCCAATTCGTAGGAGGAGCCAAAGCTGAAGCCGCCGCCATGGAAATAGACCATGACCGGGCGATTTCCAGACAGGGACGGCGTCCAGATATTGAGCTTGAGCATGTCCTCGCCAATGAAGCCGTCCGTCCATTGCTGCAGGAAGGTATGCTCCACGGCATTGAAATTATGCAGGGTCTGCGGGCAGTTGGCGCCGTAGGCAAGCGCCGGATATTCGCCTTCCCAAGGCTTGGGAGGCTTTGCCGGCAGCCAGCGATTTTCGCCGCCCGTGTCGTCGCCATAGGGGACGCCCTTAAAGGTCAGCACGCCATGATCGAGGTAGCCACGAACCTTGCCATATTGCGTCTTGGCGACGGCTGACCTGGGCGTGGAGCAACCGCCGGCCGCCGATAAACTGGTCGCGGAGGCGGGGGCGCCGGCCGTCGCGCTGCCGCCCAATGCCAAACCGATGCCGGCGGTAGCGGTACCAAAGAGGGCGCGTCGCCGATTGAAGGCCATATCGTCAAGGCTCATCTGTCACTCCTGGATTGTTTCTGCCTGTTGCTCACTCGGGCGTTTCGTCGTCCGTTCAGCGGATGCGACGCCCGTTTCGTTTTGCAGCTTCCGGCCGCTGAGGTGCTGGCTGACGGGTGGCCAATTCCGACGACACGACGTTTCGCCCGAATATTCAGCCGGCCGGCGACGCAACAAACTTGCCAGAGGGTACATAATACGTATTATATCATCGCCGTGGCGTCTGCAACGGTCGCGCGCCTTTCAGGTCCGACAATAAAAGGGGGCTTTGCCTGAAAATGGCGCGATTTCGCCAGATTTGGCGTCGATTCAGCGAAACCGAGCATGATAAGGATTTTAAAAGCCTGACAATTGACGCTTGTTAAAATCGATGGTAGCGCTACCAGGTTCGAGACCGATACGCACGTCAAGGCCCTCGAACCAAAACAAGAATGTGCGGGCGATTGTCCGCGGGGATGGAAACGTCGAACGGCTGCCATGATCGGAAGGCCGCGAAGCGCTTCAAGACTGTGATCGAATCCACCCGCCATCGACGAGACGGCGGATGCCCTGCGGCGGATCAGCTCGGTCCGTCCAGCTCAGCTTAACCATGGGAAGTCCAATGCGCCGTTCTGCCGTTCTTTTCGCCTGTTGCTCGGTTGTCGCGCTGCTCGCCGGCCCGGTTATCGCCGCCCCGGCGCCGTCATCGCCCGACACCTCGTCGGCCCAATCCCCCGACGTTCGTTCGCAGGCCGAGGCGAAGGCGAGGGCGATCGTGTCGCAAATGACGCTCGACGAAAAGGTCAATCAGTTGATGAACGTGGCGCCGGGTATCCCGCGCCTCGGGATTCCCGCCTACAACTGGTGGACCGAATCCTTGCATGGGGCGATCGGCACGGTGCCGACGACGAACTTTCCCGAACCGATCGGCCTGGCGGCGAGCTTCGATCCGCCCCTGGTGAACACAGTGGCGGGCACCATCAGTGTCGAGGTCCGCGCGCTGCATACGCTGGGTCGCCAAACAGGGCATCTCGGCAAGATCGGTACCGGCCTCGATACCTGGTCGCCCAACATCAATATTTTCCGCGATCCCCGCTGGGGCCGGGGACAGGAAACCTACGGCGAAGATCCGTTCCTGACGGCGCAGATGGGCGTGGCTTTCGTCAAAGGCATGCAGGGGCCGGATCCGGACCTGCCTTACGTGGTTTCGACGCCAAAGCACTTCGCCGTTCATAGCGGCCCGGAATCGACCCGCCACGTCGCCGACGTCTTCGTATCGCCTCACGATCTCGAAGACACCTATCTGCCCGCCTTCCGCGCTGTGATCGTGGACGGCAAGGCCGGTTCGATCATGTGCGCCTACAACCGCATAGACGGCCAACCGGCCTGCGGCAGCCAGATCTTGCTGAAAGACCATCTGCGCGGCGCATGGGGCTTCAAGGGCTATGTCGTTTCGGACTGCGACGCGGTCACGGATATTTCGGACCGGCACAAGTACGCGACGGATCCCGCCGCCGCGGTGGCGGTGGCCTTGAAAACCGGCGTCGACAACGAATGCAATACGCGCACCCTGTTCGGTGATCCTGGCCTGTCCGACCGCTACAAGGAAGCCTATACGCGCGGGCTGATCAGCATGGACGATATCGACACGGCGCTCGTCCGGCTGTTTTCGGCACGCTATCGCAATGGCGACCTGGCGGGCCTGCGCCAGGACGCCCCCGTTCCGGTCTCGGCCATCGGCACGCCGGAACACCAGGCCTTGGCCTTGCGGGCGGCCACCGAAAGCCTCGTCTTGCTGAAGAATGACGGGGTATTGCCGCTGAAGCCCCGTGTGCGCATTGCCGTCATCGGGCCTCTGGGCGATGCGACGCGGGTCCTGCGCGGCAACTATTCGTCGTCCTTGACGGCGCCGCCGATCTCCATCCTGGACGGTTTGCGACAAGCGATGCCGGACGCCGAGATCACCTATATCCCGTTTGGCGCATCCGTCACCGACGGCGATCCGATCCCCCATTCCGCCTTCCTGACCCCCGACGGCAAGCCCGGCCTGCGCGCGGAATACTATAACGCCAAGGTGCCGGCATCCGGCCCTCAACCCGCCGCGTCGGCGCCGATCGACTATGAGAGCAAGGCCATCGTCGTCCGTGACGAGGCCGGTGTCGATGCCCGCGGTGACGAACTGAAGGCGGTCGGCGATCGCTACAAGGTCGTGTGGACCGGCCGTCTCGTCGCGCCTGCGTCCGGAACCTACCGCATCGGCATGAGCGGCAGCGACGCGGAGCTCATGCTTGACGGAAAATCGATCTCGAAGGTCGCCTATTCCGAGTGGGGCAACCCGCTCACCATGTCCAATGTGACCCTCGAAAAAGGCCATAGCTATCCCATCCAGATCGTCGCCCAGGCGCATGCGCTGCCGCGTGTCGGCCTGTTCTGGAAGCTGGTCTCGGCCAATCCCGAAGCAGATTTGAAGGCCGGCATCGACAAGGCCGACATCGTCGTGGCGGCGGTCGGCCTGACCTCCGACCTCGAGGGTGAGGAAAGCAAGTTGCAGATCGACGGCTTCTCCGGCGGCGACAAGACGTCGCTCGACCTTCCCGCCGACCAGCGCCGCATGCTGGAAGAGGCCAAGGCGCTCGGCAAGCCGCTGGTCGTTGTCGCCATGAACGGCAGTCCGATCGACCTGTCCTGGGCGAAGGACAATGCGTCGGCGATCCTCGAGGCCTGGTATCCGGGCCAGGCCGGCGGGTTGGCGGTCGGGGACGTTCTCTCCGGCAAGGCCGATCCGGGCGGCCGTCTGCCCTTGACCTTCTATCATTCGCTCAGCGACCTGCCGGCGTTCGACAACTACACCATGAATGGCCGCACCTATCGCTATTTCAAGGGCACGCCGGTTTATCCGTTCGGGTTCGGCCTGAGCTATACGCAGTTCAGCTACGCGCCGCTGAAGGTCGAAGCGGTCGAAGGCGCCCCCGAAAAGGGTATCCACGTGACGACCGAAGTCGCCAATACCGGTGCGCGCGATGGCGAGGCTGTGGCGGAGCTTTACCTGACCCCGCCGGCGTTTGACGGTTCGCCCCGTCTGGCCTTGCGCGGCGTGCAACGCATCGCCCTGAAAGCCGGCGAGCATCGGCAGGTCTCGTTTGACCTGTCGCCGCGCGACCTCAGCTTCGTCGATCGCGACGGCGTGCGCCAGGTGATGCCCGGGCACTATAGCCTCAGCGTGGGACCGGGCCAGCCCGATGCCGCCAACGGCGCCCAATCCACCGATCTGACGCTGACCCAGACGGTCAACCTGCCGCAATAGACGAGGTCCCTGGCGCGACCATCGTAGCCAGGGGCCTGCTGCGCAAACCCGCGAAACCTGCCGATCTATACCGCGACCTCGACCCTACGCCTGGAGATGAGAATGAAGCCGACACGCAGAGACATGGTAATCTCATCCGCCGGGCTGGCCATCGCGGGATCGATGCAGGCGCGGGCTGCTGAAGCCAAGCCGGGCAGCGATATGCCCCCTTCGTCCTGGCCCTATTCACTCTGGTATGACAAGCCGGCGGCGGATTGGTCGGAGGCGCTTCCGGTCGGCAACGGCCGATTGGGGGCCATGATCTTCGGCGGCCCGGCCCGGGATCAAATCCAGATCAACGAGCAAACCCTTTGGGGCGGACTGCCCCGCACCTTTAGCCACGGGTCGAAGGCCGATACATTGGCCGCGCTTCGCTCCGAGATCTTCGCGGGCAATCTTGCCGAAGCGACGAAGACCGGCGATGCCTTTCTCGGTGACCCCAAGGTCCTGTTCCCCTATCAGCCCTTCGCGGAACTCGGCCTGGAATTTCCCGGGCATGAAAATGCCCAGGCCTATCGTCGCGAACTCAGCCTCGACGAGGCGATCCATACGGTGACCTATCAGCACGACGGCGTGGGCTTTACCCGGGAGACCTTCATCTCTTTCCCGCACAAGGTCCTGGTGGTGCATCTGACCGCGGATCGGCCAAAGAGCCTGTCTTGCCGGATTTCCTTGACGTCGCAACAGCCCGGCGTGCAAACCGGCCAAGAGGCGTCGGGCATCCTGCGCATATCCGGCCAAATCCAGCCGCGCAAGAATTCGGAGCGCACCTGGACAGCCTCATGGGACGCGCCCGGGCTTCTATATGCCGGCCGGCTTGAGACCCATGTCTCCGGCGGCACTGTCAATTCGGATGGCGACGCCCTGCGGATCGACGGGGCCGACAGCGTTTTTCTCGTCTTTGCGGGCGCGACCAACTTCAAGACCTACAAGGATGTTTCCGGTGATCCCGAAGCGATCATCGCCTCGATCCTGAACGCCGCGCGCGGCACGCCGGTTGCCGATTTGCGGCGCCAGCATATTGCCGATCATCGCGCCCTGTTCGACCGGGTCGGCCTGCGCCTGGGCGCCAAGCCCTCGCAGGATACCAGGCCGATCGACCAGAGGTGGCGTGACTACAAGTCCAACCCCGATCCGGCCCTGGAAGCGCTGTTCTTCCAATATGGACGATACCTGTTGATCGCCTCTTCAAGGCCCGGCGGGCAGCCGGCAAACCTGCAAGGCATATGGAACAAGGACTTGTCTCCGGCCTGGGGCAGCAAATGGACCACGAATATCAACCTGCAAATGAATTACTGGATCGCCGAAACCGGCGACCTTTCCGAGATGCAGGAACCGTTGTGGGCCTTGATCGGTGACCTGACCGAGGCCGGGGCCATAACCGCCAAGGATTATTACAACGCAAAGGGATGGGTGCTTCATCACAACACCGACCTGTGGCGGGCCACCACGCCGGTCGACGGTCCCTGGGGGATTTGGCCCATGGGCGGGGTTTGGTTGTCAAACCAGATGTGGGACCACTACCTGTACACGGCCGACCGGACGTTCCTGGAGACGAAAGCCTATCAACCGATGCGTGGCGCCGTGGAGTTCGTGCTGGACTTCCTGGTTGAAGCGCCCGCCGGTACGGCCGCGGCCGGATGCCTTGTTACCTGTCCGTCGACCTCGCCTGAAAACGAATACGTTTTGAATGGCGAGCATCACAACCTGACCTATGCCGCGACCATGGATATCGAGTTGGTTCGCGAGCTGTTTGCGAATTTCACAGCCGCGGCGACCCTGTTAAGTCGCGACGCGGATCTCTGCACGCGCGTAAAACAGGCGACCGAGAAGCTGCCGACCGTGAAGATCGGCGCCAAGGGGCAGATTCAAGAGTGGATCGTCGATTATGCCGAGTTCGAGCCGACGCATCGGCATACTTCGCACCTCTATGCGCTCTATCCCGGCCGGGCGATCACGCGAGATCATACGCCCAATCTGGCGACGGCGGCGCAACGCAGCCTGGACCTTCGCGGCGATACCGGCACGGGATGGTCGATGGCATGGCGGACGTCGCTTTGGGCTCGGCTGGGCGACGGCGAGCATGCGCACTTCATGCTAAAGACGTTGATCTCTGAATTTACCCAGCCAAACCTCTTCGATGTGTGTCCACCCTTCCAGATCGACGGCAATTTTGGCGGTCCCGCCAGCATGAGCGAGATGCTGCTGCAAAGCGACGTTGGGTCATTGCATCTGCTGCCGGCGATTCCGCAGGCGTGGTCCGATGGCGAGGTGAGGGGGCTGCGCGCAAGAGGCCGGCTGAAGGTGGACATGACCTGGTCCAACGGGACCCTGCAGCGGGCAACCGTTCATAGCCCGATCGCCCAGACCCTTTCCGTGGTCGTCAGCGGCGGGGCGGCCCGGGTGCTACCGCTAAAAGCCGGCGCCAATACGATTGCGATCTAAGGCTTGGCGGGCGCCAGGGGCATGAGGGCCGGCGTGGTGTTGGTATGCAGCAAAACGGAAATCCCTCAATAATTATATCGAATATATGTAAGACATATGATGATTTTTTGCTGGATTTGAAATCGTTTTTGTCTATAGTAATCGTGTAAGCAAGCTTGTGGCTCTGCTTTCTCCCTCTGATTTACTTCTCTTTTCAGAAACAACTTAAGCCGGGCTGTGCCCGGCTTTTCTTTGTTTTTTGCCCCAAGCGCCGGGCGATCAACTGACCGGTTGCTGCCAAGTCGGCCATGAAATCCGCCAGACCTTTGCGCGGAAGCGCGGTGTCAGGGGAATCTCATAGCTCTTTCGGAAAGCCCAATACGAACAACTGGCTAGACTTGGCACAAGGTGCCGGCGCCCAGCCGGCTGCGAACCTGGCTTACGATTTCGTCGGCTGTGATATCGAAGTACTGGTAAAGCTGGATCTCCGGCGCCGATATGCCGAAGCTGTCCATTCCGACGAAAATGCCGCGACGACCGATAAAGCGCTCCCAACCGAGTTTGCTGCCCGCTTCAATGGCTATATTGATCTCTGCATCCCCAAGGATTTCGTCTTTGTAGGCGTCGCCCTGCGCATCGAAAAGCTGCCAGCACGGCGTGGACACGACCCGGGTCATGATGCCGCTGGCTTGCAGGCGATCACGCGCCTTGAGCGCAATGGCGACTTCGGTTCCCGACGCAAAGATCGACACCAGGACCGGGCCGTCGGCGGCACGCAGTTCGTATGCACCGCGCAGCGATAGATCGCCGCCTTCACGCCTGATGCCGGGTGTGGCTTGCCGCGACAGGGCCATAACCGACGGCCCCTTGAATTGCAGCGCCGCCTTCCAGCATTCGGCGGTTTCAACCGCGTCGGCCGGACGCAGGAGAAGCGTATTGGGCATGGCGCGAAAGCCGGCGAGGTGTTCGACCGGCTGGTGCGTCGGGCCGTCTTCGCCGACGCCGATCGAGTCGTGCGTCATCACGAAAATCGACCGAATACGCATCAGGGCGGCCAGGCGGATAGCGGCGCGGCAATAGTCGGAAAATACCAGGAAGGTACCGCCGTATGGGATGAAGCCGCCATGCAGCGCCAATCCGTTGAGCGCACACGCCATGCCAAATTCGCGCACGCCGTATTGGATATACCGTCCGTCGAAGCTGTCCGACGCGACATAGCTCATGCTGTCGACGAGCGTGTTGTTGGACCCCGTCAGGTCAGCGGACCCACCGATCAAATTGGGAATATCACGGACGAGGCGGCTTAGTGCGGCGCCCGAAGAGGCGCGCGTCGCTTCCTTCACAGGTATCTGCAAGCGTTCGGCGATCAAGCCGTCCAGCCCGGCAAACGCGTCCGCCGGCACGGCCCAATTCATCGACTGGGCGAACGCGTCCCGGTCCGGGCTGCGGGCGAGGCGCCGCTTCCAAAGCGCGTGCGTACGCGCCCCGTAATCCGAGGCCCGCCAGGCCGCGAGAATATCATCAGGAATTTCAAAGGGCGGCCAGGGCCAGTCCATGGCGCGGCGCGCCTCGGCGATATCGTCGTCGAAAAACGCATAGCCATGGCTATGCGGGTCGCCTTCCCGTGCGCCGGCCCCGCGACTGATCGTCGTCAGGCAATTGAGCAGTACCGGCTTGGTTTGACGCATCGCCCAGCGGATCGCTTGGTCGATCGCGGCATGGTCGTGTCCGTCGACCGTGCGCACAGCCCAGCCCGCGGCTTCGAAACGCAAGATCGGATTGCCTTTTTCGACGTGATGCGCCTGGCCCTCGATCGTGACGTCGTTATTGTCGTAGAAGACGACCAGTCGGTCGAGATTATACTGAGCGGCCAGCGAAATGGCCTCGTGACTGACCCCTTCCATAAGGCAGCCGTCGCCGGCGATCACCCACGTGCGATGATCGACGAGGCGGTTGCCGAACCTGGCATTGAGCATGCGTTCGGCCAACGCAAGGCCGACGGCCGTCGCGAGGCCCTGGCCGAGGGGACCCGTCGTGCAGTCCACGCCGCGCGGGTGGCCGACTTCCGGGTGGCCGGGCGTGGTCGAGCGGAACTGGCGAAACGTTTTCAGGTCCTCGATGGTCATGCCTGGCGTGCCGCTCAGGTACAGCAGGCTGTAGAGCAGCATGGAGCCATGGCCCGCGGACAGGACAAAGCGGTCCCGATCAACCCACTCCGGATCACCTGGATCGAATTTCAGGAACTTCGTCCAAAGCACGGTTGCGACATCGGCCATGCCCAGCGGCATGCCCTGGTGACCGGACCTGGCCTTGTGCACGGCATCCAGCGAAAGGACGCGGATGGCGTTGGCCATCCGCGTCAAGGTTTCGCCCGTACCGCTTCCGATCTTTTGATCCATGGGACTCACTGCGTTACGCTCGGTTCTGTCTCAGCAGGCGTTGTTGACGATGTTTTCCAGGAATTCCTGACGACCGGAGCGCCGCTTTGGCATGAGGTCGTTGTCGATCGCGTGTTGAGCCATGTCGGCCAGCGAAGCCTGGCCGGCGAGCATTTTTTGGCCCATCCCGGCCTTCCAGCCGGCATAGCGCTGGTCGACAAAACCCTGCAGTTCGCCGTCCTCGATCAACTTGGCCGCGCCCAAGAGGCCGCGCGCCAGGACGTCGATGCCGCCGACGTGGGCATAGAACAGGTCCTCGGCGTCGATCGACTGGCGGCGCACCTTGGAATCGAAGTTGAAGCCGCCGGTCGTGAATCCACCGCCGCGCAGCAATTCGTAGATGGCCTGGGTGATTTCCATGACGTTATTGGGGAACTGGTCGGTATCCCAACCGTTCTGGTGGTCGCCGCGATTGATGTCGATCGAGCCCATGATGCCGAGCGCCACGGCGGTAGCGATTTCGTGCTCGAAGCTGTTGCCGGCGAGGGTGGCGTGGTTGGCTTCGATATTGACCTTGACCTCGTTTTCGAGGCCGTAGTTCTTCAGGAAGCCGAAAACGGTCGCGGTGTCGCGATCGTACTGGTGCTTGGTCGGTTCGTGGGGCTTCGGCTCGATCAGGATGGTGCCGTTGAAGCCGATCTTGTGCTTGTGCTCGACGACCATGGTGAGGAAGCGGCCGAGTTGATCCAGCTCCTGCTTCAGGTTGGTGTTGAGGATGGTGTCATAGCCTTCGCGACCGCCCCACAGGACGTAGTTCTGGCCGCCCAGCTTGTGGGTCGTTTCCAGCATTTCGCGGACCTGCAGCGCCGCCCAGGCAACGACGTCGGGATCGGGGTTGGTCGCGCCGCCGGCCATGTAGCGCGGATGCGAGAACAGATTGGCCGTCCCCCACAGCAACTTGACGCCCGTGCGCTCCTGATGGCCGGCCAGGACGTCGGCGATGCGAGCCAGGCTCGACTTGTAGGCGCTCGGCACCATGGCATCGGCCATGGCGTCGACGTCGTGGAAGCAATAATAGGGCGTGCCCAGGCGTTGGAAGAAGTCAAAGGCGTTGTCGGCGCGTTGCTCGGCCATGGCCTGGGTCATCGGCGTGCCGGGTTTCCAGGGGCGGTCAAAAGTGCCGGCGCCGAAGATGTCGTTCCCGGGCCAGGCGAAGGTGTGCCAATAGCAGACGGCGATGCGCAGGTGTTCGGCCATCGTCTTGCCCAGCACGGTCTTTTGCGCATCGTAATGCTTGAAAGCCAACGGGTTCTTCGAGGCCGGTCCCTCGTACTTGATGGGCGGGATGCTGTCGAAATAGGTGCTCATGGGGTCTCCTCGGTTGCTTAGCGAGCGGCTCTAAAAAGGGGTTTCAGGTCTCGGTACACGGCCTTGAAGGCGTCGCGCTTGGCGGCCAGGGTGTCCGACAGGCCGCGGTCGGGCTCTATGACGCCCGTAATGGAAGGGGCGGTGCAGACGCTGTCGACATCGCCATCGCCGATCGACAGTCTTGCGAGCCGGGCCGCGCCATAGGAGGGACCGAGGTCGGCGCCCGAGCGGTAGATCAAGGGCTTGTTCAATGCCGAGGCCAGGATGCGGCCCCAATAGCTTGAGCGTGAACCGCCGCCGATGACGGTGATCGCGTCGAAACGCGTGCCGGCGTCGGTCAGGACGTCCATGCCGTCGGCCAAGCCCAGCGCCACCCCCTGCAGGGTTGCCAGCACCAGGGCCAAGGCGTCGGTCGAGGCGGTCAGGCCGAAGAAGACGCCCTTGGCCAGCGGGTCGTTGTGCGGCGTGCGCTCGCCGGTCAAATAGGGCAGGAACAGTTCCGGGGTGTCCACGCGGCCGCTGTTTTCGAGCGCCGAGAGCACGCTTTCCACTGAACCCGTATTCGTCAGCGCAACGACCCAGTCGATGCATGAGGCGCAGTTGAGCATGACCGACATCTGGTGCCACAGGCCGGGCAGGGCGTGGCAGAAGGCGTGGACCGTGCCCTCGACATTGGGGCGGAATTCGCGGGTCGCGGCGAACAAAACGCCCGAGGTGCCCAGCGACAGCAGGGCGTCGCCGTCGTGGATCACGCCGACACCGACCGCGCCGGCGGCATTGTCGCCGCCGCCGGCGCACACCGGCACACGCGCCATGCCCCAGGCCTCGGCCAGCTCATCGCGCAAAATGCCGGTGGGCATGGTGCCTTCGCCGAGGCGCGGCATCTGGTCGGTCGTCAGCTCGCAGGCTTGCAACATCTCGTTCGACCAGGCGCGTTTGGCGACATCGACCCAAAGCGTGCCCGATGCATCGGAAAGGTCGGTGGCGACGTCGCCGGTCATGCGCAGGCGGATATAGTCCTTCGGCAGCAGCACCAGGTCGATTTCGTCCCAGGCGGCAGGCTCGTTTTCCTTGACCCAAAGCAGCTTCGGCGCGGTGAAGCCCGGCATGATCAGGTTGCCGGTAAGCTCATGGGCGCGCGGTTCACGGCGCAGCAACTCGTCGCATTGGGCCCCGCTACGCCCGTCGTTCCAAAGTATCGCCGGCCGAATGACCTTGCGGGCCTTGTTCAGGAGAACGGCGCCATGCATCTGGCCGGACAGGCCGATGGCGCGGACCTTGGCGCGGGCGCCGGCTTCGAGTTGGCTGACGGCGCTGTTGGTCGCCGACCACCAGTCGGAAGGATCCTGTTCAGACCAAAGGGGGTGGGGGTGAGAGACGGTTAAGGGCGCACGGGATTCGCTGATGACGTTGCCGATCTCGTCGACAATAACCGCCTTGATCCCCGAGGTGCCGGCATCAATACCGAGATACATGTGAGACATCTCCGATCTTAGGTAAAAAATCGCGCTGTGCGTCGCCTCATGGGCGAGGATCAGTGCTGTTTTAAGCGCAGGCCTATGGCGTGATAGCGACGCGTGGCCACCGTTCCGACCGAGTGGCGGCCCACGAACAGCGGCGACGAACCGTCGATTGACGCTATTGGGCCGTAAATGGATCGACCGGTTGAATGGTCCCGTCGGCGTTGAAGTGCAGCTCGGTCACCTTGACATTGCGCAGGTGGTTCTTGTTCGACAGCTGCGTGTCGGCGTAGAACAGCCACCATTTGTCATGCCACTCGACAATCGAGTCATGGGTTGTCCAACCCTGGACCGGCAGCAGGTAATGGCCTTTATAGGTGAAGGGACCGTAGGGGGTCGTTCCGATGGCGTAGGCCAAAAAGTGCGTATCGCCGGTCGAGTAGGTAAAATAATACTTGCCGTCGCGCTTGAACATCCACGAGGCCTCGAAGAAGCGCCGGTCATGGTCGCCGCCCAGGATGGGCTTGCCCGCGTCGTCGACGATCACCACGTCGTGCGGCTTTTCAGCGAAATGCTTCATGTCGGGCGACAGGCGAGCGACCTTGGGGCTCAGCGCGGGTTTGCCGTCCTGGTGAAGGTCGGTATCCGATCCCTTTGGGTCATACTTGCCTGACACCCAGCGCTCCAGCTGGCCGCCCCAGATGCCGCCAAAATACATGTAGGTCTCACCGTCCGTGTCGGTGAATACGGCCGGGTCGATACTGAAACTGCCCTCGATCGGCTTGGGGTCCGCCTTGAACGGTCCGGTCGGCGAAGAGGATGTGGCGACGCCGATGCGGAACACGTTCTTCGGGTCGCGCGCCGGGAAGTAGAGATAATAGGTGCCGTTCTTGTAAGCCGCGTCGGGGGCCCACATCTGCTTGGCCGCCCAGGGAACGTCCTTGACGTCGAGCGCCACCGGGCCAACGGTTACCGGGCCGCCGATCGCGTCCATCGACAACACACGATAGTCACGCATGGCGTACTCGCTGCCAAGGTCGTCGTCCGGGATATTGGTCGGGATATCGTGGCTGGGGTAAACGTAGATCTTGCCGTTAAAGACATGAGCCGACGGATCGGCCGTATAGATTTCGGTTGTCAGCGGCTGAGAGAGGTAGTGCCGGCCGTCCGGCGCCTTGGGCGCATCGGTCTGGGCGTGAAGATTTAAAGGTAAAACAGCGCAGCCCAAGGCAAGCGCGGCCACCAAAGCAGCTTTCGGGTTCGACATTTTATCCCTGGCATTTTCGTGGGTTTCATCCCCCACACGGAGCAGAAACCTCTTTTCGAATGACGTATGACAACCATGGTTTAAGCGGGAAGGCAAGGGAAATGGTACCGGTAACAAAAAATATAATTAAATTATCGTATAATTTTCAATGAAATTTCTCGACGAATTAATGGGCTGATTGCGATCCTCATCGAGCCGGGGGACGGCAGAAACGAAAGCCCGTCTTGATGCCGGCCTAAGTGGCGCCCATACATCATATGATTTTATGTTTTGGCGGGGCGAAAAGGAATTTACACGTCGCGCTGAGGGATTGGGTGCGGCGCGCGTTCTAGAACCGTAAGCAAGCGTAAATGGGGGAGGGCAGGCGCGATCACGCGTCGATCCGCCTGGTATCGCGACGCCATGTTCCGGGGGGCGGGGCGCGCCCGGATGATCGCTCCCACCTTTTACTTAAAAACCGAGCTGCGCGGATCCGCGAAAGCTCAAATCTGGGAGCGAACAATGACTGATGAATCTCCGGACGTGTCGCGCCGCGGCGCGCTTTTGGGCGCGGCCACGCTTGGTATCGTGGCGGCATTGCCGGCCCGCGCGGCCGTGGGCGCAGGGCTTAGCGCGACGATTGCGGCGTCGGATACGGCCCATCCGATTTCACCGTTCATCTATGGCGGGTTCCTTGAACATATCGGCGACCTGATCAATCACAGCCTGTGGAGCGAAGTGCTCGACGATCGCAAGTTCTACTGGCCGGTCGATTCGCAGCCGATTCCGGCGCCGCCGAGCCAGGGCGGACGGCCACCGCGCACCTCGTCGAACAAGTGGCGGCCGACGGGACCCGACGCCAGCGTGACCATGGACAAGAGCGCACCCTATGTGGGCAAGCAAAGCCCCGTGGTGCGTGTGGACGGCGGCGCCGCGCTCGGCATCACCCAGTCCGAATTGATCGTCGCCCGCCAGGCCTATAGCGGCCGTATCGTCATTGCCGCCGACCCGGGCGTAACCGTCTCGGCTACCCTGATTTGGGGTGACGGTCCCGCCGCGCGGCAGAGCGTCACGATTCCGGCGTCGAAGACCTGGTCGACCGCGCCGCTCCGCTTCGACTGCGGCGCCGACACGAAAAACGCGCGCCTCGAAATCACGGGAACCGGGACGGGAACATTCCGTATCGGGGCGGTTTCGCTCATGCCCGCCAACAATGTCGGCGGCTTTCGCGCCGATATGATCGCCTTGATGCGCGAGATGGACTGTCATCTTCTTCGGGTCCCGGGCGGCAACTTCATTTCGGCCTATGATTGGCAATATACGGTCGGTGATCCCGACAAGCGCGCGCCGATCATGGATCCGGTGTGGCATGCGGTGCAGCCCAACGACGTCGGTGTCGACGAACTGCTGCATATGGCGCAGCTCATCAATGCCGAGCCCTATTGGTGCATCAGTACCGGCTTCGACGAGCCGCGCTCCGGCGCGCAGATCCTCGAATATGTGAACGGGGCGGCGACGACCGAATGGGGCGCCAAGCGCGCGGCCAACGGCCATCCCGAACCGTGGCACGTCAAATATTGGGACGTTGGCAACGAGATGTACGGCCATTGGCAAATGGGCCACATGGACCGCGATCAATACTACGTCAAACACAACCTGTTCGTCGATGCCATGCGCGCGGTCGATCCCACCATCTACATCTGCGCGCCGGGCGGATTCGCCGACGAAATGACCACAGGCCAGGGCATATTCATTGCCGGCCAGCCCAAGGTGGAAATCGGCTCGGACCGCGACTGGGCTTACGGCATGTTCGAGAATTGCATGGGCCGGTTCGATGCCTTGCAAACCCACGCCTATCCGGCCGAAAACAAGCACTATGACCTGGCGACCGGCAAGCTGGTCGATGTCCAGCAGGACCTGAACGAGTGGTCGCGCGGCATGGCGCAGCGCATTCAAACCATGGCCGACTGCTGGGACGCCTACAAGACGCATTTCCCCGAGCTCAACCAGGGCAAGGTCAAGGTCTTCTTCGACGAATGGGCCTACCATGGCCGGTCGGACTTCAAGGGCTGCCTGGCGGTGGCCATGGCGCTGCACGAATTCTATCGCCATACCGACTTCATCGATGCCGCGGCCTTTACCATGGCCACCGGCTGGATGGATTTCGATCGCACCTCGTCGGTCATCAGCGCCAAGGGCCGGGCGTTCCAGCTCTACAACCAGCATTTCGGGGTCATCCCGGTCGCGGTCACCGGCAATTCGCCGGTGCCGGCGCCGAAATACCCCACCGGCGGTGACCAGCCCAGCGTCAATACCGGCAGCTCCACCTGGCCGCTGGACGTGTCAGCCGCGTTGACCAAGGACAAAAGCGCCCTGATCGTCGCCGTCGTCAACGCGACGGAACAACCTCAAAGCCTCAGCCTGAGCCTGCAAGGCTTCAAGACGGGCCGCGGCGGCCGCGCCTGGCAGCTCACCGGGCCAAGCCTCGACGCCCAAAACCTGGTCGGCGCCGCGCCGCAAGTGATGATCCAGGAGCGGACCTTCGCCCTGCGCGGCGGCATGCTCACGCTGGCCCCGACGAGCGTTGAACTGTTCGAGTTCAAATCGGCCTAGGCCGCGTGTGAGACGAGGGGGAACGGCCGGGCGCACGGCTTCGCTGCGTGCCCGGCCGCGCTATCGGGGTGCTAAGCCATTGGCCACCCTGCGCTTGGGCCTTGCGAGACCTCGCCAAGCTGCCTAATGGTTGGGCATGAGCAAAACACCTCGTTCCGCTGACGACGTTCAAGCCCAGCGCCCCAGCTATGTCGCGCCGGCGCTTGAAAAGGGTTTCAATGTTGTCGAACTCTTGGCGCGCAGCCCTCAAGGCCTTACCGCTTCGGAGATTGCTTCGGGCCTGGGTCTTACCATTAGCGAGATATTTCGCATCATAATGGTCATGGAACGCCGCCGCTGGCTGACGAAGGTCACCGGCGACAAATACCGCGTCACGCCTATGATGCTTGACTTGGCGTTTCGCGCAACGCCGGCCGAGGAACTGGCGGCGGCCGCGGGGGCGCATATGCGTGCGCTCGCGGACATAACCGATCAATCCTGCCATCTCGTCATTCGTAATGGCGACAAGGGGCTTGTGATCATGCGCCAGCAAAACCCCGGTCCCACGGGATTCTATGTCCGGGTCGGGTCGGAGCTGGACCTCGAGACGACGTGTTCTGGGCATGTGTTGCTGGCGTTCGGTGTCCCGCTAACCCGGTCCGCCGTGGAGCCAGGTGTCCCAGACAAGCGCGTTGAGGCCATTTTGAATGCCGTCCGCCAGCGCGGGTATGAGCGAATGGAAAGTGCGCGTACCCTGGGCGTCACGGATATCAGCTATCCTGTTTTCGACTTCCATGGCCAGATCGCCGCGGCGCTCACGGTCCCGTTCCTTCGCCTGATCGACGGGACGCAAACCGTACCGCTTGATGAAGCGCAGCAGGCGCTCGCCGAAACGGCCAAGCGCATTACCGCCGACATCGCGGGACGAGCGCCCGTTTAGAGCGAGGTAAAGCCGCCCAGCCCTTATTGCTGGCCGATCGCCTTAAGGATGGAACCGATATTCTCAAGGAAGTCCGGCACGACCGTGGGCATGTCCTGAAGCTGGAACGAATGGGTGTGAAGGACGTCCGTCGGAATCTTCCGCGTGCGTATGGATTCGATCACATATTCAAAGTCTTCGTGCGTCGCGTTGCGACTCCCGATCAAGGTCATCTCCCGCTTGTGGAACTCCGGATCGGCAAACGTGATGTTGTTTTTCACCACACTCAAAAGGACGTAACGGCCGCCGTGGGCGACATATTGAAAGCCGCGTTCGATGGCGGCGCCGTTGCCGGTCGCGTCGAAGACGCAGTCGAAGCCTTCATTCTGCGTCTGTGACGCCAACCATTCGGACAGGGTGTCGTCGGCGACGTGCGCGTGCGCGAAACCCAATTTCGACCTGGCGAATTCAAGCCGTTGAGCGCTCGTATCGACGATCCAGACCTCGGCGCCGGCGAGACGCGCGAACAGGGCGGCCGCCACGCCGATCGGTCCGGCGCCGACGACGAGTACGCGTTCGCCGGCCGTCAGGGAGGCTCTTCTGACGGCGTGGGCGCCGATGGACAGGAATTCGACCATCGCGGCCTGGTCCGCCGTCAGGCCGTCGACCTTGATGACCGCGCGTTCGGGGACGCAAACAAACTCTGTCATGCCGCCGTCGATATGCACGCCCATGACGCGGATGTTCATGCAGCAATTCGGCTTGCCTTTGCGGCAGGCAATACAGGTCCCGCAGGGCAGGTACGGATTTATCGTGACCAGCTCGCCGGGCGCGAATGTGGAATCGCCATCGACTTCGGCGATCTGGCCGGCGAGCTCGTGCCCCATGATCCGGGGGTAATTCAAATAAGGCTGATTGCCTGTGAAGATGTGAAAATCCGTGCCGCAAAGGCCGACGCGATTGATCCGCACCTTGACCTCGCCGGCAGCCCTGACCGGTTGAGGACGCTCAACGACGGAAAGCTCACGCGGACGTTCACAGATAATCGCTCTCATTACAGGACTCCAATTGTCATATATGCAATATACTTCCATTAAAGAAAGCGAACAAGGCGCTTGTGCCTTGATTATGCAATTGGCCTCAGGCTGGCCTCGGTCGCCCTCAGCGTTGGCGCGTCCGCTCTCAACAAGCCGGCGGATTTGAGATCATCCCACAGGCCGGCAGGAATGGCCTGACGGATGTTGGCGAGGTTGGCGTCGACCTCGCCTTGCGACGCCATTCCGGGGATGACGCTCGCCACGTTTGGATGACCTAGCGCGAACTGTAAAGCGGCGGCGGCAAGCGGGACGCCGTGCGCCCGGCACACGATCTTCAGCTCGGCGACCCGCGCGGTTATTTTCGCGGGCACGGATTGGTAGTCATAGCGATCGCGATCGACCAGGACACCCGAATTGTACGGTCCGCCAATGACCACGTTAACATTGCGTTGGGCGCACAAAGGCAGGAAGCTGTCGAGCGCCGTCTGGTCCAACAGGGTATAGCGTCCCGCCAGAAGCACGACGTCGAGGTCGACATGGCGCATGACCTCCTCGCAAACCTGCCATTCGTTGACCCCCAGGCCGATGGCGCGAACCCGGCCGGCGGCTTTCAGCTCGGACAGGGCCTTGAAGCCACCCTCCAGAAAGGCCCTCAAATGCGCAGGATGGTCGGCGCCGTGGGTCAGGGCGCCCAGATCATGGGCGAACACAATGTCGACCTGCTCGCGTCGCAGCCGACCACAACTGGCGGCGAAGCTTTGCATCACCCCGTCATAGCTATAGTCGAAATGCGGCTCGTAAGGGTCTGCGTCGACGAAGCCGTGACGCGCGGTGCCGGGGGGCGGGGGCGCAATCGGCTTTAAGACCCTTCCGACCTTGGTCGACAGGATGACGTTCGGATTGACCATACCGACCCGCCTTTCCGACAGTCCGTGGCCATAGTGGGGGGCGGTATCGACATAGGCGATACCGAGGTCGAGCGCGTGTTTGAGGACACCGGTCGCGTCATCGTCCGACATCGCCTGGTAAAGGTTACCAAGTGAACTGGCGCCGAAGCCAAGGATCGACAGATCCATGCCGCCACGGATCAGCCGCCGGGTCGAAAGCGTGGAATTAGGCATGATCTAAATACATAGGTGAATTGTGGGGTTGCTGGCGTTTGTTGCCGCGGATTCAGTGTGGCGAGGCGCCAACGGAAGAGACGTCCCGCCTTTTTGACGTCAGCCCGTAGAGCGCGACGACAACGAAACAGCCGGCCGGAACGAAGATCGCCAGGCGGATCAGGTGCGTGGCGTCCGAGACTCGTCCCATGAGGCCCGTCAGCACCGCGCCCCCGATGATGCTCATGACGAGAAGGCTGGCTCCGGTTCTGGTCAACGGCCCCAACCCCTCAACCGAGGTGGCGAAGATGGTCGGGAACATGATCGACATGAAGAAGGAAACGGCGACGAGGGCGTACAGGCCGGTGTGGCCGCCGACGCCGGCGGCATAGGCCGTCAGGGCGACATTGACGACGGCGTAGACGGCCAGCAGATGGGTTGGATTAACGATGCGCATCAGGGCGGTGCCGATGAAGCGGCCCAGCGCGAACAGGATCAGGCTGGCGATCGTATAGAGCGAGGCCGTTTTATCGGTAATGTGAATTTCAGCCTGGGCATAGCGAATCGTATAGCTCCACAGGCCGACCTGGGCGCCGACATAAAAGAATTGCGCCATCACACCGAACAGGAAATGTCGATGGCGGAAGAGGCCGCCGATACCCACGCCGCGGTCATGATCGGTTTCGCCCGTGCTGCGTGTCGCCTGCATTGGGAACTTGCTCATCGCGACGAGCGCGGCCCAGGCCAGGATAACGCAGCCGATGACGATATAGGGGACCTCGACGGCCTTGGTTTCCCGGATAAAGTCGCCGGAGGTGTTCAGCTTTTCGATACCCGACAGAATGTAGGTGTGACCGACCCACAACCCGACAATGGAGCCTAAAGGATTGAAAGCCTGGGCCAGGTTGAGACGAAAGGCGGCGTGCTTTTCGTCGCCGAGAATGGTCATCAGAGGATTGGCTGAGGTTTCAAGGAAGGCCAGTCCGCAGGCAATGACGAACAGGGCCCCGAGCAACCAGGGATACTGCCGGATTTCCGCGCCGGGCCAGAAGGCGAAGGCGCCAAGGGCGAAAATGACCAGACCGGTGACGACCGCGGCCTTGTAGCCGAAACGCCGCATCAACAGGCCGGCCGGCAGGGCCATGATGAAATAGCCGGCATAAAACGCCTGCTGGACCAGCCCCGACTGGAAGTCGGTCAGGACGAAGGCCTTCTTGAACTGCGGGATCAAGATGTCGTTGAGATTATTGGCCATGCCCCAAAAAAAGAACAGGGCGGTTATCAGGATGATCGGCCAAAGCGATATTGGGCCACGTTCCGACGTTTCCATGGTTTTCCCTGAGTAGGCCTGCGGTTTACCGTCTGCGAAAACGACACCACAAGTTGCTCGCCAGGTCAAATTCTAAATGCTATATATGGTACTAGCTTTTATATAGGATAGTTCCGTGACCCTTGGCTTTGTCGAAGCTGGCTATGCGGTACCGCCGGGCGGGATATCGTTCCCGTCGTTTACGCTGTCCGATCCGTTGGGTTGGCGCCGATGACGCGATCGCAATTCCTTCGCGAAAGCAAAGGGCAGCCGGCCGGCGCCGCGGACATGCCGTGGGAGGGGCCGGGCGCGCTGTCCCATAGTCGCGGGGCGAATATCACGCACGCCGCCTCGCACAATCGCAGCCTTTTGCTCCATGAGATCAGGGCTGGCCGCGATATGGATCGCATGTCCCTGGCGAAGATGACCGGCTTGACGCCACCGGGCGTATTCAAAATCGTTACGGAACTGCTCGACGAGAAATGGATCGTCAGCTCACGCGTCAAGGACGGCTCGCGCGGCCAGCCCCGGACCGTGCTGAGCATAAACCCCGATGCGGCCTATTCCATCGGCCTGACAATCGACCGGGACAGGCTTGTCTTCGTGGCGTTGGATTTTGCCGGTAATATAAAATGTCACTGGCAGCACGAAGCGCGCCTCGCCTCGGCGCGCGACGCCGGCGCCTTCGTCGAGCGATGCGTCGGTGCGATCCGGGAAAAACGGCCGTTTTCCCTGCACAAGGTGGCGGCGATCGGTTTCTCCATGCCGAATGACTACTCGGTGGATGGCGCCCAAGAGGGCGAATCGCGCCTGGGCAAGAGTCATTGGAACGAAATATTCGGACCGCTCAATCACTTGCCGATCATCCAGGAGAACGACGCCGCGGCGGCCTCCATCGGCGAGATGATGTTCGGGGCCGGCCTGACCGCCGAGAGCTTCTTTTATGTCTATATCAGCATCGGTCTTGGCGGCGGTCTGGTCGTCAACCGGCAATATATACGGGGGCGTCACGGCCGCAGCGGAGAGCTGGGGTATCTGCCGCAGGTCAATCCCTTCCGTCAAAGAAAGAGCTGCCTCGGCCAAACCCTTGAGCAGGTCGTGTCTCTGCAGGGGCTGGCAGACGCCCTGGGCTCGGCGGGCGATGATAACGAGATCTCGCTCATCGAAAACGCCCTTCGTGTGGGCGATCCACGCCTGACCGAATGGGTGGAAGACGCGTCGGAGCTCCTCTACCTTCCGCTTTTGTCCGTTCTCTGTACGCTCGATCCCGGTGCGATATTCATTGGCGGGCGCCTGCCCAAGACCATTCTCGCCCAACTGTGCGTCAGTCTCAGCAAGCGCTTGTCGCTGAACCTCGGCGTCCATTGGCCGCAGATGGTGGTCAGGCCCGCCTTGCTTAGCGAAGATTCGGCGGCGGTGGGCGCGGCCGTGTTGGCCCTCTCAAAACTTTGGGACCGACGGGCCGTCGACTAGCCAGCCTGCCAGGTCGCCCGCCGGGCCATTTCAAAACAGCCTTCAATTTCAAGAAAGGACTCGCGCTTGGATCGCTTGTCGCATTCGACTGCCAAAGCCGCCCGTGCCACCCGCCCCGCCTACGATCCGACGACGGTCGCCATCGGCGTCGTCCATTTCGGGCCCGGCGCCTTTCACCGGGCGCATCAGGCGGCTTTCCTCGACACGATCCTGGCGAATGATCCGCGCTGGGGCATTTGCGGCGTATCGCTGCATTCGACCGGCGTGCGCGATGCGCTGGTCCCGCAGGACGGGCTCTACACCCTGGCCGTGCTTGATGCCGAAGTCAGTTACCAGGTCATAGGCTCGATGCGCGAGGTCCTGGTCGGGCCCGAGGATATCGAGGCGGTGCTGGAACGGTTGGCGCGGCCGTCGGTCGAAGTCGTGACCTCGACCGTTACCGAGAAAGGCTATTGCCTGGACACCCAATGGGAGCTTGACTTCGACCATCCGGACATCGTCCACGACCTGGCGAACCCGGACCGGCCCCGATCGTTCATTGGCTATGTCGTTGCCGGCCTGAAGCGTCGTCGCGCCGAAGGTCTCAGGCCTTTCGTGCTGATCCCGTGCGACAACCTGCCGAAGAACGGCGAGCGTCTGAAGCGGGCGGTCACGGCCTTTGCCGCGCATACCGATGAAAAACTGGCGACGTGGATCGCCCATCATCTCAAATGCCCGTGCACCATGGTCGATTCGATCACGCCGGCGACCGACGACGCCCTGCGTGCCCACGTCGCCGAGGCGATCGGGCTTGAGGATGCCTGGCCGATCCAGCGCGAAGCCTTTACCCAATGGGTCATCGAAAACCACGCCCACGCCAACGGTCCCGACTGGGCCTCTGCCGGCGTGACCCTGACCGACAATGTGCCGGCGTTTGAGCGCGCCAAGCTGCGCCTGCTCAACGGGCCGCACTCGACGCTGGCCTATGTCGGCCTGCATCGGGGTTACGAAACCGTGGCCGAGGCGATGAGCGATCCTGAGTTGGAGGCCCTGGTGCGTGACATGATGCGCCTGGATGTGACGCCGCTGCTGGAGACCCCGGCGGGGATGGACTTGCCTGGCTATTGCGAGGCCATCCTGGCGCGCTTCCGCAATCCGGCGATCCGCCATCTGTTGTCGCAGATCGCCTGGGACGGCTCGCAGAAGCTGCCGATCCGCATCGTGAGCTCGATCAACGAAGCCCTGGCGCGGGGCGCTGATATTTCGCGGCTGTGCCTGCCGTTGGCGGCGTGGATGCGCTTTGTGCGCGCGAAGGCCGTCAAGGGAGAGGCAATCACCGATCCCCTGGCGGAAGACCTGTTGGCCCTGGGACGGTCGCTGAACGACGATATGGCCGATGTCGTGACGATGCTGGGTTACGGCAAGGTTTTCGATCCGAAGATCGCCGGCAATGAGAGGGTCATCGAGGCCACCCGGGCGGCCTATGGGGCGCTTCTGGCGCGCGAACAGGCGCGTCCCGTCCGGGAAAATAACGGACGCAAAATCGGCTTCTCTAGCTGAGGGATTCCTCACGAAGCGCGTTCTAAAGGTTAATAATAGCATGTTGGGGAGGATGCGCCGCTCAAGGCGTATCTATTGGCTTTGGACGCCACCTCACCGGTCGATCCGACCCGGTGGGGGCCGTTTCCGTCGTCGCGACCGTCTCATGCCGCTTTAAGACACGCGAACTCAGAGGAAACCATGCGCCACACATTTCTCCTTGGGCTGATCGCAGCCGCCTGCTCCAGCGCCAACGCGGCCGAACCGCCCAAACTGCATGTCAGTCCGAATGATACGCTGGAGATGCCGGGGCTCAGCGTCATCGTCGAGCAAAGCCATTTCAGTCCGATCTTTTTCGACGAAAAGAATGCCGGCATCCAGATCATCCAGCATGGCAACCGGATCGCCACGGACGGCGAGATCCGGCTCAACCCGACTCCGGAGCAGTGGGATCCCATCCCCGCCTTCGTCGACCGCGTCCGCGGCGCCGATCCCGACCAGCTTGTGGTCACCTCAAGCTATGACTCGGTGGACCTCAAATACAAGGTCGTGGTCACGGCTGAAGGGCAGGGGTTTCGTATCGCCATCAATCTGGACAAGCCCTTGCCGCAAAGCCTGGCGGGCAAGGCCGGGTTCAACCTCGACTTCCTGCCGCCGGCCTATTTCGGCAAGACCTACCTGATGGACGCGCGGCCGGGCCTTTTCCCGCGCGATGCCAACGGCCCGATGGCCAAGGACGGATCCGGCGATCCCCTGCCTCTGGTTTCCGGCGGCACCTCGCTGACGCTGTCGCCGGAAGACCCGATGACCCGCGTGACGATTACTTCCGACGGGGCGCCGCTGGCCCTTTACGATGCACGCAACCGGGCACAGAATGGTTGGTTCGTGGTGCGCTCGCTGATTGCCGCGGGCGCCAAGGACAATGCGATCGTCTGGCATGTCCGTCCGAACGTCGAGGCGGGGTGGGTGCGCCAGCCGGTCGTGTCGTTCAACCAGGCCGGCTACACACCTGAACGCAACAAGGTGGCGATGATCGAGCTGGACCCGAATTTCAAGGCGCCTGATGAGGCTGTTCTCGTCAAGCTGGCGCCCGACGGCACGAGCCAGCCGGTCTTCCACGGCAAGATCAAGCCCTGGGGGAAATGGACGCGGTACAACTACGCCAGCTTCGATTTCTCAAGCGTTCGCGCGCCCGGCATCTATGCCATCTCCTATGCGGGGCATGCGACCAATCCGTTTACGATTTCGGGCGATGCCTATGCCCACATCTGGCAGGCCTCGCTGGACACCTACCTCGCCGAACAGATGGATCACATGGCTGTCCGCGAGGAATATCGCGTTTGGACGGGCATCAGCCATATGGACGACGCCCGCCAAGCACCCCCCAATCACATCCATTTCGACGGCTACAGCATGGGCGCCGAGCTCGACTCGCCGTTCAAGCCGGGCGAGCATATTCCCGGCCTCAATGTCGGCGGCTGGCAGGACGCCGGCGACTATGACATCCAGACGCCGCAAAACGCCGAGGTCGTCGACAATCTCGTTGTCGGCCGCGAACACTTCGGCTTGGACTGGGACGAAACCTCGATCGATGAGGCGGCGCATTCCGTCGAGATCCGCAAGCCCGACGGCGTCCAGGATTCGCTGCAGCAGATCCGCCACGGCGTCCTGCAGCTTGTGGCGCAATACAAGATCTTCGGCCATGCCATTGTCGGCATCGTCGATCCCACGCTGAAGCAGTACACCGATATCGGCGATTCCGGCTCGCAGACCGACCGGATGGTCTATGATCCCAAGCTGGGTCCGAACGAAAACAATGGCGCGTTTTCCGGCGCGCCCGACGACCGGTGGGCCTTCACGACGGACCGGGCGGGCAATGATTATGAGGTGGCCGGCGCCCTGGCCGCGGCGTCTCGCCAACTGAGCACGCTCGATCCGGCGCTGGCCGGCCAGGCCCTGGACACCGCCAAGGCGATGTGGGCGGATCAGCAAAAGCGGACGAACCCCGTGGACGGTTCGGGCCGCGACACCCGTAAGGGCTGGATTGACGTCGCTGCGGTTCAAGCCACCGTGGAATTGGTCGTCACGACGAAGGGCGATCCGCTCTATACGGCCAAGCTTCGCGAGCTTATGCCGGTGATCGTGGCGCATATCGATGCCGTCGGTGGGACGGCCACGCGCGCCATCCCCTACATGGATGCCGACTACCGCACGCAGCTCGAGGCCGGCGTCAAGGCCGCCAAGCCGAAGATCGACGCCGACCTGGCCACGTCGCCGTTCGGCGTCCCCGTGGCGCTGGGCGCCTGGGCGGGATCGAACCAGGTGGCGATTTTCGGCTCCAACATGTACTTCCTGCACAAGGCTTTTCCGGACATCATCGGTCCCGAATATACGCTTGACGCCCTGGATTACATGCTGGGCCGTCACCCGGCGACGAACCTGTCGCTGGTCTCCACGGTCGGGACCCAGTCCAAGTTGATCGGCTATGGCCACAACCGCGCCGACTACACCTTCATTCCGGGCGGCATGGTGCCGGGCGTGATCATCATCAAGCCGGACTTCCCCGAACAAAAGACGGATTGGCCGTTCCTGTGGTTCGAAAACGAGTACACGGTCAGTACGACCTCGGCCTATATCCTGGCCGCCAATGCAGCGATCGCCGAAACCGAGGATATGAAAAAGCAGCAATAGGTTGGGCTTGACCGACCGAGACTTCGGGCCGCGCTTCATGCGCGGCCCTTCCCGAGATTCTGGAGATGCCTATGTCTGTCTTGCGTGCCACGGCCTTTGGGCTGATTGCCGGCCTGCTGTTGTCGCCCGCCACCCCGGCCTGGGCGGAGCAGCCGCTATTGCATCCCATATTCCAGGATCACGCGGTGCTGCAGCGCGGCCAGGCGATCCCGGTTTACGGACAGGCGACACCCGGCGGCGTGGTGACGGTCACCCTTGGGGGCAGCACAACCCAAGCCACGGCGGATGCCCAGGGCCACTGGCGCGCCGTTTTGCCGGCCATGAGCGCGGGCGGGCCCTATGACCTGGCCGCGCGCAGCGGCGACGGCGCCAGCGAAGTCGTTCACGACGTCCTGGTCGGTGACGTCTTCCTGTGCGGCGGCCAGTCCAACATGCAGCTGGCGGTCAAGGCGACCCGGGACGCCGCCGCCGAACTCCGCGCCGCCACCGACAGCCAGATCCGGTTCATGACGGTGGCCACGCATGCCAGCGACACGCCGCTGGCCGAATTCGCCGATCCCGTGGCGTGGACGGTCTCTTCGCCCCAGACCATCGGCGACGCCTCCGCCAGCTGCTTTTACTTCGCGCGGGAACTGAAGAAGACCCAGAACGCACCGATCGGCCTGGTCGTCGCGCCGTGGGGCGGTACGCGCGAACGCAATTGGATCAGCGAGGCGGGCCTGCGCCACGCCGGCCTGGCCGGCAACGATCTCGACATGCTCGACCTGCGCCGCACGGATCGCCCGGCCGCCGATCGCCGCTGGGACGCGACCTGGGAGGCATGGTGGCGGCAGGACAAGGCGGCCGGCGAGCCGTGGCGTCCCGACTATCCGATCACCGGCTGGAAAACCGCACCGCAGAAACTCGGCCCCTGGGCGCTTTGGGAAGGGACCTCCCAGGACGGCTTCGTCGGCCAGATGTGGATGCGCACAAACGTCAACCTGACCGCCGCCCAGGCGGCGCAGGCCGCGACGCTGGAGTTGGGCGGCGTCAGCGAGGAGGACGAGACCTGGATCAACGGCCAGGGCGTCGGCGGAACCTCCGGCGATCCCCACGGCCGGCACACGATCCCCGCCGGCGTGCTGAAGGCGGGCGATAACACCATCGTCACGAACATCTTCTGCAGCTGGCGGTTCTGCGGCCTGAACGGACCGCCCGAAGGCCGGGCGATCCGATTGGCCGATGGCTCGAGCGTTCTGCTCGACCAGCCCTGGCGGTATGCGGAGGTCCCCGTTGAGCGCATCGCGCCGCAGCTGCCGTGGGGTCCGACCCACGGCGCCAGCCAGGACTATAACGGCATGATCGCCCCCATCGGGCCTTACGCGTTTCGCGCCGTGGTCTGGTACCAGGGGGAATCGGACATCCATTTTACCGGCGAATATCAGGCCTTGCTCGGCGCGCTGGTTACCGATTGGCGCGACCGTTTCGGCGCGAACCTTCCGTTCCTGATCGTTGAACTGCCCAATTTCGGCGTGCGGCCAACCGCGCCCATGGCCTCGGCCTTCGCCGATATCCGCGAGGCCCAGCGTCGCGTCGCCTCTTCCACGCCCAAGGCCGGCTATATCGTCACGATCGACGTCGGTGAGGCCGACAATATCCATCCGATCGACAAGCAGGTCGTCGGCCGGCGCCTGGCCTTGGCCGCCCAGCGCGTCATCTACGACCAGCCGGGCCCCGCCTGGGGAGCTGCGCCTGGTCAGCCTTATCGCCAGGGCGATACCGTGATGGTGCCCTTCAGCAATGTCACGACGGGCCTCGCCGCCTATAGCGGGGCGCCGAACGCCTTCGAGCTGTGCGGCCAGGGCCAGGCCTCGTGCCGTTATGTCCCGGCCCGCATCGTGGACGCACATACGGTGCGGCTGGACACGGACAAGCTGCCGGCCACGCGCGTGCGCTACTGCTGGGGCGACAGCCCGACCTGCACGCTGACGGATGGTTCGGGCCTGCCGGCCACGCCTTTCGAAGCGCCTATCAGCCAAAAGCACTCGTCGCTATCGGGCGGCGACATATTGAAACAGGGAAGTTGACATGATGATCAAGGTTCGCACGCTTGTCTTGGCGACGGGACTGCTGGCCACGGCTGCCGCCGCGCAAACGGCAGCGCCCCAGAAGCCGGATGTGCCGGACTGGGCGCAGCCGGGATCGGCCACGCATACGCAGGTCGCGCCCCCGTCCGATTTTCATCGGCCGACGCAAACCACGCTGACGCCGCTGGGCATCTTCGAAGGGCAGAGCGATGTCGGCAGTCCCGCGATCCCGGGCGCCTCGAGCTACGACGCCGCCACCGCCAGCTACACCATCACCTCCGCCGGCTATAATATCTGGTATGGCCGCGACGAGTTTCGCTACGTCTGGAAGCGGATGTCGGGCGACGTGTCGCTGGCGGCCGACGTCGCCTTTCCCAATCCGACCGGCTATGACGACCGCAAGGCGGTCCTGATCATTCGCCAAAGCCTCGACGATAACTCGGCGGAGGTTCTGGCCGGGGTGCACGGCGTCGGCATGGTGCAACTCGCCCGTCGCCCCGAGACGGGCGCGCTCATTCGCGACATGGAGTATCGCATCAATTCGCGTGGCGACCTTCCGGGCGGCAATTCGCCCACCGACCTGATCACCGCCAATCCGCGGCGCATCGGCATCGAAAAGCATGGCGACGAGTTCCAGCTTTACGTCAGCGCCGTGGGCGAACCCCTGCATCCCTTCGGCCCGCCCATGCACCTGCACATCGATGGACCGTTCTATGTCGGCATAGGGTTCTGCTCGCACATGCCCGACAAGGCCGATACCGCGGTCCTGAACCGGGTCGTGCTGGAGAACGTGGCCGGAAAGGTATCGTAAGCGGCGATTTGCCCTATGCTTTTGCGGACGGGCGGCGGGGATCCACGAAGAGGGGACCCTTGCCGCCAAGATGCGCAAGGGGACCTGCGGTCCGTTCGGCGCCGGTGACTTCGCTCAACAGGTCGCCGTTGATAGGGCCGACCGCGCGCACCTTGGCGAGCGGCTTGTCGGCGGCAAAGGTCAGCTGCAGGGTGTCGGCGTCAAATCCCACCTGGGCGGTGACAATCTGCGACGTCTTGTCCCAGCCGTAGGTTTGGCGCCAGGTCGCCAGATCGAGATAGTCCTTGGCGTCGTCGTGATAGAAGCCCAGGAAGCGATCCGGCATGGCGATGTAGGTGTTGGCGTCGCTTTGGTTCTTCGCATCGAGAAAAACGATGGCGGACGTGCCGCACTGGGCGAAGATGTTGTTGGCGACGACGTTGCTCGTGCCCGTGCCGCTGCCGACACGGTCGGGGCGCGTAATGGTGAAGATGCCGGAATTCTCACATTTGCCGATCAGGTTTTGCGTGATCAACAGGTTGTCGGTGGCGTTGTCGAATATGCCGGAGCCCGCGCAGCCCCGCTGGCCGGGCGTGCCGGGCTCGGCATTGCGCACGTCCCAGATGATGTTGTTGTCGATCGTATTGGGCTGGCGGTTCATCTCCATGTGCAGGGCGGCGCTGACCGTCAGCACATCGGCGAAGATATTGCCGGTGATGCGGCAATTGGCATTTTCGCTATCCCACCAGACGGCGTTGCCATGGCGGATATGGCGGATCACATTGCGGCGGAACATCATGTTGCGCGCACCGTGGAACTTGGCGCCGGCGGCCTCCCAGCCTCGCTCCGCGTCCGCCCAGCCGCACCATTCGATCAGGTTGTCCTCGATCAGGGTGTCGCTGGTACCCATGCCCCCCAGACCCTCGACCCCGCAGTAGCGGATGGTGTTGCGGCGAACGATCTGCGATTTTCCCGGCGCCGTCGCACCGACGCTGTCGCCATCCCGGCCGATATCGAGACCGATGCCGTTGGCCCATTCGATCGTGTTGTCCTCCAGGATCCAGTGATCGCCGCCGGCCAGCGACACCATGCCGTGCTGCGGGAAGGGGTAGGCGTTGCCGCCGTGCTGGAAGATAAGGCCCTTGATGCGGATGAAGTCGATGCCGCTTTGCGTGGGGATAAGCGTATGTTGCCGTGTCGTGACCTCGATTAAATGATCGGCGGGCGTGCCTTGCGACAGGCGCACGTAGATGGCGGTTCCCGACTCGTCTGCCCAGAATCGCGCGTCGGCACGACCGCCGATCTCCTGCATGACCGGCCCGCCACGGCGCCGCGCCGGAAGGCCGTTGTGCGGCACGGGCGGCGTCGTGAAGTCCGGTGCGGACGGTAGCTGGTCCATGGCCAGTTCCCGCAGCTGTTCCATGGGCTCCAAAGGCTTGCCGTCGACGAAGACGAGGCCGCGCCGGCGCAGGAACGGCCCGATGTCCACCACCTTGGTGTCCAGCCATTGCCACTGGGTCATGATGCTGGGAAGCGCGAACGGATTGTAGGCGTCCGGGAACAAGGCCTCCGTAAGATCGTGGCGCCATACGGTTATGTCGGGGCCCGACGTCATGCCGGCCTTGACCGTTTCCTGGCGCCAGCCGTCGCGAAGCGATTCCGAGCCCTTGACGACGACCTTGGCCCCCGGCGCGGCCTCATAACTGATCATCTGGGAAGGCCCAGAACCGCCGCGCGCCGGACGAATGCATTCGCGGTAGGTGCCGGCGGCGATGACGACACGCTCGCCCGGTTGCAGGACCTGTGCGGCGCGGCCGATCGTTCGGAAGGGGCGCGACATATCGCCGGGCCCCTCGTCACTGGCCTGGGGCGAGGTATTGTCGACGACATAGGTTTTGGAGAAGGACAGCGGCTGGTCCCAAGGGGCGAACGCCGTCCCGTCGGGCAGGCGGCCGTTGGTCGCGGCATCGAGCTTTGTATCGGCCCACGCTTGACGCGATGCGGTGAAACCCAGTCCCAGCGTCACCCCCAGGCCTAGGGTCGCCGTCATGAGACCGCGGCGATCCAGGGCCGGCCTTGCTGATTTCGTTTCCATCCTGCCCTCGATCTGTCTCTGAAACCCGTTTTATTGCTTTTCCGGTGGCAAGGCGATCTGGCGATACAGGACCGGATCCAGTTCCTCCAGCCCGTTGATGCCGTAGAGGTGGTTGGCCGTGACCCACGGCAGCCACAGCCTGTGCCCGGCGGTGCCGCGACCGCCACCGCCAGGCCCCATGCTCCAGTGTTCCTGCTGCCAACCCGGCCCGCGCATGTCGTAGGGACGGTCGGGCAGGGACACCATTGACTTGGTGTCGTGCAGGAGGATGCGCGCGACATCGAGATAATGGGTATCCCCGGTCTCCTTGTAGAGCTTGGCGTAGGACGGAACGGCCCAGTCCAGGTATTCGTCCGCGCCGCCGGCCGAAAGGGCCGTGATGCCCTGCAGGCCGACGGTCGAAACCCCCTTCTTCCAGCTCAGCTGGCTATTGTCCGCGTCCACGGGCATCGGCAGGTTCCAGATCCAGATCCAGCTTTCGGCGAAATTTGCCGCGGCCTTCGCTCGATCGAGCCACTTGGGATCTTTCGTCAGGTCATAGAGGCTTTGATAGGCCTCCAGGCTGAGCATCCCGGCTTCCTTGTCGGTGATGTTCGGATTGTCGCTGGCGCCGCCGATGAACAGGCCGCGCTGGCCCCAGCTGTCCCAGGCGAACGCCGCGGCGCGCAGGGCCGATTGTTTATAGCGCTCGTCGCCCGTCTCCTGGTACATCAGCACCAGCAACGGCACCGGCGCATAGCTGGCCGTACCGCTCGGCTCGGCGACCGTATTGCTGCCCGGCTCCCAACGGCGTGGGAAGGAGCCGTCCGAACGCTGCTGCTCGACCAGCCAGTCGACATACTTTTTCACCCAGCCGATCCATTCAGGGTGCTCGCGGCCGAGCGCGTGTTCACGTTGATAGGCGCGCATCAGCGCGCGCATATCCTCGGTCGGGTTGCGCAGGTACGGCGACAGCCAGACGTGATCCCACGGCTTGCCGGTGGCGAGATCGTAGCCGGATCCTTGCAGCGGCATGGTGGGCAGGGCGTCGATCATCGACTTGATGATGGCCAGGCCCGTCTTGCGCATGGCGACGCCGCGCGGGCTGGGATCGCGGTCGCTTTCCCGCAGCAACTGGTCGGCGCATTCGAGGTTCTTGGTCACGAACCCCATGCCGATCATCGTCCAGTTCCATTGCAACTGGTCGCTTATCGTACTCAGGACGAACGGCTCGCCGGTGCGGCCGTCGATCGTGGTGGCGTTCGCCTCGAGCCTATCGACCAGCACGCGCCGCATCTGGTCGACGTCGATGTAATTGACCGGCGGCTTCAGCGTGTCCCATGCCCAGCGCCAGCCGTTTCGCGTCAAGTCGCGAAAGGACTCATTGCCGGCAAAGCGGAAGCTGAGCTCGTAATCCTGTGCCTCATCATGCGCGATGGGGTTATAGCGACGCACCCAGCCGGGCTGGGCTGCGCCCCCCTGAGGTCCCCCTTTGGGCGCCGGCGTGTAGCGTTGAACCGACCCCGGGAAGCTATATCCCAGATTGACGGCGCCGCCCTGGGCCTGCTCGAGGCTCAACGCGCCGAAACGCAATCGAGAATCGATCTCCACGGGCTTGGCAAGGGTGGTGTCGGCCACGGTCGTGCCGCCTTGCGGGGCGGGGTCGAGCAATGTCACCGTTCCACCGCTTTTAAAGGCCAGCCCAAGCATGGGGGCGGGGAGCATATCTTCCCGCAGGCCCAGCCGATGGGCGGCGAAAGCCAGTGTTCCGCCCGGCGAGCGGTCGCCATTATAGGTCGGATCGCCGTAGATAATGCCGGGCGCAAAAATGCCCACATCGTCCCAGTTGACCTGGGGCTGAAGCGCAAAGCTCACGGAAGACGCGTAGCCGCCCGGCAGGTCGGCCAGGACGCGGACGTGGCGGTGGACGGTGACGACGGCGTCATGGACGCTCCACACATCATCGACTGCGAAGGCGGGACGGCCGTCAACGGAGAGTTCGCCGTGGGCTTCCATGCCATCGGCGGTCCGTTTGACGCTTTTGTAACCCACAGCGAAATCGCGAATCGCGCCGGCGGCGTCTATCGTCTCAAACCGGATGGGCTGCGGCTGGCTCAGTTGCACCGAGCCCGGACCAGAGGCATCCATGCGCCAATCGCCGGGATGGTTTTCGATAAAGGCGATGGACACGGCGTTTTGCGTATCGCCAAGCTCAAGGCGTTGCCCGGCCTGAGCGACATCGGCTACGCCGACCAGAGACATGGCGGCCAGGCCGAAACCGGCGAGCGTGTAAATCCTGGGCATCTTCTAGCGACCTTGCACGGGCATTGGCGCCATCATCGCGAGATGTCGGTATTTCATTTTGTTTCCTCGGCGTTCAGGTAGACGTTCTTTTTGGTCAGCGCCTAATTTTTCGTTAGCGGGGGCATCGAGACATTTGGCGGAAATGGCGTCTTGCGGGCATTCCCGGGACAATGGATCCCAGGCGCATTAACGACCGTCGGGCTGACCTTTATAGAACGCGCGACAAGCCAAACCCCGCAGCGGCGTCTTTAACTTTTTGGATATGGCAAGGCCCAGGCGCGCGGCGCCAAGATTGGCTTAGCTTTCTGTTCGCGAAAGCCATTCCTGACGCTGCCGGCGGACCTCGTCCACGGCCTTGTTGACGGCTTCGGTCTCGGTTGCCGTCAACAGTTCTTCCATGACGTTTGTCAGGTGGGCCTGCATGGCCTGACGAGCCGCATGAGAGTTACGCGCGGCAAGGCTGTCAACGACGGCCTTGTGGTCATCGACAAACGCCGAAATCCCGACGGTGCGGGCCCGGCGGAAGATTTCGCGGGTGAGGGGGGCCTTGTAGCGCAAGTCCCAAAGCGCCTCGATCACGAAGACCAGGGCTGCGTTGCGCGTGGACTTGGCGATGATGAAATGAAAGGCCCGGTCGGCCGAGTCGTCCATGACGTCCTGCTCGAAATCAGCCTTCATATTGTCCAGCAGCGCATAGAGCTGGCGGACCTCGTCGTCATTTATCGTCCTGGCCGCCAGGGCCGCGGCCTCGCCCTCGATAAGCTTACGCGCCTCGGTCAGTTCGAAGGCGCCGATATCGAGGTCCGCACCGTCCGACGGCGCCGGCAGCACCGAGGTGACGAACACCCCCGAATTGTGCCGCGCCTCGACAAGTCCGCGAATTTCCAGCGCGATCATCGCTTCGCGAATGGTCGGCCGGCTCACGCCGTAGGACTCCGTCAGTTCACGCTCGGAGGGCAGCTTTTGTCCGGGCAGATAACGGCCGTCTTCGATGGCTTGAGCAATGCTTTGGGCAACCGCTTGATAGAGCTTTCGCGCATCGTTCGTCGTCGTCATCATCGTGGAATAAGCGCCCGGCTCGTCCCTGGCAAGACCATATGGTCTCGCCAGGGATAGTCAAGCGACCCTCATCGGCTCTTCAGGAATGCGGCGATGGCCGAGATGTCCTTTTCGCCGAAGCCCGCGGCGATCGCCTGGCTGAATTGTTCGTGCGCCGCTTCGCCCGTGCGCAGGCCGATCTTGAGTTTCGCCCCTTCGTTCACGGCGTAACCCAGGTCCTTTGCCATCAATGCAAGGAAGAAGTTGGGCGTGTAGTCCTCGGCCGCCATGCGCGGGGCCACCAGCTTTACCAGGGGAGAACCCGGCGCGCCGGAGGTCAGGAGATCCAGCGCCTTCGCCTGGTCCAGTCCGCCGCGCTCCACCATGGCCAGCGCTTCGCCCAATGAGGCCAATTGAACGCCGCACATGAAATTGTTGATCAGCTTGAAGAGACAGCCCGACCCGGTGGCCCCGAGGGGTACGACGGATTTGCCCATCGCTTCGAAGGCCGGACGCGCCCGTTCGATCGCGGCAAGATCCCCGCCGGCAATAAAAACAAGCTGACCAGACTCGGCGGCCGCCTTGCTGCCGGTCACGGGGGCGTCGATCGGATGTCCGCCATGGGCTTCAACTTGGGCGGCCCAGGTTTTCACCCAGTCCAGGGAGACCGTGCTCGATTCAATGCAGATCGCGCCGGGCTTGAGGCGGGAAAAGACGCCGTCCCAAACCGCGCCGGAGGCGATATCGTCGGCCAGCATGGAGATAATGATGTCGGCGTCGACGGCGGCCTCGTCCGGGGTCGCGTAAACCCGCGCGCGTCCGGCAAACGCTGCCGACTTCTCCGGGTTGCGGTTGTAAACGGCGACATCGAAGCCGCCGCCGATCAAGCGGTCGGCCATGCCGCGGCCCATGATGCCCAGCCCCATTACGGCGATTTTCATGTGTTGGTCCTTCATTCGATAATATCGAAGTCCTTGAGTTTCTCTTCGTTGATCGTCAAGCCCAGTCCGGGCAGATCGTCGTCGAGATTGATGAAGCCATTGGTGGGCAGGGGCTCCCCATTGAAGCAGTACCAGAACAGTTCGTTGCCGACCTCGACGTCGACCGCGGGGAAGAATTCGGCCATGGGCGAATTCAGGCTGGCCATGACGATATGGTAGTTGTGCATTTGGCCGGCGTGCGGAATGACCGGGATTTGATGCGCTTCCGCCAGGGCGGCGATCTTTCGAGCCTGGGTGATGCCGCCGACGCGATTGGTGTCGAACTGGATGTAGTCGACGCTGCGCGCCTCGATGAGTTGGCGGAAGCCAAAGAGCGTGAACTCGTGCTCGCCGCCCGATATCGGTATGCGGCCGGCCTTGCGAAGCTCCGCATAGCCGTGGATATCGTCCGGCAGCACGGCCTCTTCGAGCCAGCGCAGGTTGAATTGTTCGAGGCGCGGGATCATGCGCTTCGCGTAGTCGAGGTTCCAGCCCATATAGGCATCGGCCATGATGTCGATTTCATCTCCGACCGTATCGCGGACCGTTTTCACCAGTTCGATATTGCGCTGCATGCCCGCCGCGCCATCGACCGGGCCCCAACCGAAGCGCAGTTTCATGGCCTTGAAGCCCTCGGCCTTGTAGCGCGACGCTTCCTCGGCCAATTGATCCAGCGGCATTGAGTAGAGCCGCGACGCATAGACGGGGATTTGCGGCTTCGTGCGTCCGCCCAGCAGTCGGAACACGGGTTGCTTCGCCGACTTGCCCAGCAGGTCCCACAAGGCGATATCCACGGCCGAAATGGCCACCATGCCGATGCCCTTGCGTCCAAAAGCCATGGTCTTGCGGTACATGTGCTGCCACAGGAATTCCGTATCCCACGGGTCCTGGCCGATCAGCAGGGGGGCTAGATATAGGTCGATCACCTGCTTGGTCACCCGCGGCGAGAGGGCGGCGTTGCCGATCCCGACGAGGCCATTGTCCGTGAAAATTTCGCAGATCAGCCAGGAATGGAAGGTGAAGGTGCCCATGGTCGCGTTGTGCAGCATCGGCGCCACCTCATCCATCGGATTGGTGCAGAAGTGCGGCGGCAGCGGCACGGTCTTGCCTCGCCATTCGATGACGCGGGTGCGGATTTCGGTGATCTTCATGGTCGGATGGTCTCTCGCTTGAGGTTTAGGGGTTTCAGGTTCGGGATCAGGCCGCAGATCAGCGCAAAGGCCAGGATGTGCAGGGAGCCGACGAGATAAAGGGCCGGCTCGTAGGAAAAGCCGTGGTCGCGCATCCAGCCGACGATCTGTCCCAATACGACGCCGCCCATGGCCCCGCCGAAACCGACCAGCCCCGCCAGGGTCGCCACGGCGCGTTTGGAGATCATGTCGGTCGGCAGGGTCATGATGAGGGTCGACCAGGATTGCTGTCCAAAAAACGCCAGGCTGAACAACAGGATCACGATGGGAAGCGAATGGGTGTGCGGCGCGAACATGACCCAGGGCATGAGCGCCGCGCTGGCGCCCAGGGCCCATTTTCGCGACGCGCCCAAGGACAGGCCGCGCCGCAGCAGAAAGCTGGACAGGCCGCCGCCGATAAGACAGCCGACGCCTGAGGCGGCATAGGGGATCCAGCCTATGGAACCGGCCAATTTGATATCGAGATGGAAAACGTCGAAGAGATATTTCGGCAGCCAGAACAGGTAGAAGTACCAGGCGCCGTCGCTCAGGAACTTGGCGCCGACGACCGCCCACACCTCTTTGTGTTTCAGCATGTCGATAAGTCGCACGGCCGATTCGGGCGGCGCGAGCGGTTCAGCATCCTTCGGCGGCGAGGGCGGCGTACGATAGATCAAGGCCCAAAGTAGAACCCATGCCAGGCCAAGGGCACCGGTGATGAAGAAGACCCATCGCCAAGGCGCCAGGCCGAACCCATCCGCGCGCGTCAGGATGAGCGCGATGACAGGCGGCGCGAAGACGCCGCCGACCGCGGTTCCGGCATTGACGACACCCAGGGCCGTCGCCCGCGATTGCGGCGGAAACCACTCCGCGACGGCGCGCGTCGCGGCCGGAAAGCCGCCGCCTTCGCCCATGCCCAGGAGCAGCCGGCTGCACGCCAGCGCCAGAACGCCGCCGGCCAGGCCGTGACTGGCGCAGGCCAACGACCAGAAACTCATGATCAGCAGGAAGCCCAGCTTCGTCCCCAACCGGTCCAGAAGCATCCCGCCGCCGATATACATGAAGCCATAAGACACCAGAAACGCCGAATCGAGGGCGGCCTTGACCTGGTTTGAGAATGGTATGTCTTTTTGAATGGCGACGATCGCCCAGGGCATGGTCTGGCGATCGAGATAGCTTATCGCGATGGCTGCGCTCAGGAGCAGCGCCAAACCCCATTGGATATAGGGGGTGCGCCAATCCCTGCTTGTCATAGCACCGCTCCTGTCGCCAATCCCTGTGAGCCTCTTTGCGCTCTCGCGGAATAGTGTCAGTGGGCGAAAGGATTGTCAAACAACCTGTGGCTCAAAATCACTTCATTGTCAGACAATGTTGTGGTGGCGGGAAAAATGTGTTGAGATGACATGCGCCGATCCAACGGCGGGGATGAACGAAGCCACGCCCATCGTCGACGACGGGGCTTGTCGATCTGTTCACATTGCAGACGAGGAACACCGATGAAAACTCTGATCGTTGCCGTGGCGCTTGTAATGACGGCTTCCCAGGCGATGGCGCAAAACCGCACGGATCCCCAGGCCGCGCCGTTCAACGTGACGATGACGGTCGACGCGTCGAAGGTCACCGGAAAGCTGAAGCCGATCTGGCGCTTCTTCGGCGCCGACGAACCGAACTACGCCCTTATGAAAGATGGTCAAAAGCTGATGTCGCATCTGGGCGCGCTTCGTCCGGGCGACGTTTATTTCCGGGCGCATAACATGCTCAATACGGGGGATGGGACGGCGTCCTTCAAATGGGGGTCGACGAACGCCTACACCGAAGACGCCGCGGGTAATCCCATTTATAACTGGAAAATCAGCGACGAGATCATCGACAGCTATCGCGCGCGCGGCGTCCACCCCTACCTTGAAATCGGCTTCATGCCCGAGGCTATGACGTCGGGTCCCGCCGATGTGCCCTATCGGCATTCCTGGCAACCGGGCGTAAAGGGCGCGACGATCAGCGCGCGATGGAATACGCCGCCCAAGGACTACGCGAAATGGGAAGAGCTGAACTATCAGTGGGCGAAGCATAACCTTGAGCGCTACGGCGCGGCCGAGGTGTCGAAATGGTATTTCGAAGTCTGGAACGAGGCCAATCTCAAGGATTATTGGGCGGGGTCGGAAGATGATTTCGTCAAGCTGCACGACTACGCCATCGCCGGCATACGCCGCGCCATACCGAATGCGCGCGTCGGCGGACCGGATTTCGCCGGCGGCAACTGGCCGTGGCTCGACACGTTCCTGACGCACGTGGTTTCCGGACACAATGACGCGACGGGGACGACCGGCACGCCCGTCGATTTCGTTTCATTCCACGCCAAGGGCCAGCCGACCATCGTCGACGGGCATGTCCGGATGGGGCTGGGGCTGCAGCTCAAGACCATGGATACAGGCTTTAGCCACATCGCCGCCGTGCCGCAGCTGGCCAACATTCCGGTCGTCATCGGCGAGAGCGATCCCGAAGGCTGCGCCGCCTGTCCCGGCCCGCAAAACGCCTATCGTAACGGCACGCTCTATGCGTCCTACACCGCCGCCACGCTGCCCAGAATTATGCAGATCGCGACGGCGCGGAAAATCAACATTGATGGCGCCTTGACATGGGCATTTGAATTCGAGGGCCAGGCGCCGTTTGCCGGCTACCGCCAATTGGCGAGTTCCGGCATCGACCTGCCGGTCATGAACACGTTCCGGCTGTTCGCCAAGCTCGGGTCCAATGAACTTGCCGCGACGAGCAGCGCCCAAAAGACACCGGATGATATCATGGCGAATGGCGTGACCGGATCACCCGACGTCGGGATCGTGGCGACGCGCACCGCCGACGGCGCCCTGGCGATCTTGATATGGCACTATCACGACGACGACGTCGCCGGCGCGCCAGCCGCAATCACTTTGAATCTGAAGGGTTTGGGGAACCTGAATGGCTTGCGCAAGTCCAAGGCGCTTCACGTGACCCAATGGCGCGTGGATGGCGATAACGGCGACGCCTTCTCTGCCTGGCAGGAGATGGGCAGCCCGCCGTCCCCGGACGCGACGCAGTACCAGGCATTGGAAGCGGCTTCGGTCATGCATCCCAAGGCGTGGGCCGATGCGGTAGCCGTTACAAAGGGCAATGCCAGACTGAAGGTCAGCGTTCCCCGCCAGGGCGTTACCCTCCTGGTCCTCAACTGATCGACGGTCGCCTGGAACGGCCTTGATGCTTCCATTAGTGAAAGTATGTGCTATTAGTGGTTAGTGACGGCCTCCAGCCTTGGCTTGATGACAGCGGGACCACGGGGGCGGTCGCAACACACATCAAAAAACGCACAGGTAGGTCCAATGTTCTTTCTTGCCGCCATGGCTTCGTCGGCTCTGTTTGTCACGTCACCTGACAAGAGCATCAGGTTCGAGCTGTCGTCGGACGGCGCCCACTATTCGGTCGCCCGCAAGGGTGAAGACATTGTCGCCCCTTCGCCCTTGGGCCTCGTCTTCGCCAAGGACGCGCCCTATTCGGCGTTGCGGACGGTGAAGGTCCGCAAGGAAAGCCACAGCCAGACGATGACGCTGGTCGCGACCAAGGCCGACAAGACCACAAATGACTACAACGAACTGGTCGTTGCCTATCGCGAGACCTCGGGCCTGCATCGCCGCATGACCATCGACGTCCGGGCCTATAATGATGGCGTCGCCTTCCGCTATGTCCTGCCCGGCGGCGCGTCCTATGACGTGAAGGGCGAGGCGACAGCCTTCCTCCTGCCGAACGACGCCGATTGCGTCGTCAGCGAGTTCACGCCCCCCCACGAGGCGAACTGGGTCGATGCGCGCCTTTCGCAGCTCAAGCCCGACAAGCTCTATGACATGCCCATGGCCTGCGCCTCGACCAGCGGGCGCACGCACTTCGCCATCGCCCAGTCCGACCTGGTGGGCTATACCGGCGCCGGGCTGGATCCCGTGGCGGGAGGGCTTCATGTCCACCTGTCGCCCCTGCCGAAGGACCCCGACGGCGTCGCCGTCCGCGCCACGGGCGGCCTGTCGACCGCCTGGCGCGTCGTGATGATGGGCGATCGCGCGGGCGACCTGATCCCGTCCGAACTGATCGACAACCTCGCGCCGCAGGCGACGGGGGACTTCTCCTGGGTGGTGCCCGGAAAGGTCGCCTGGGACTGGTGGTCGGGCCCGACCGCCGGCGAAAAGCCCACCATGGCGCGCTATGAGCGCTTCATCGATTTTGCGGCCGCCTCCGGCTTTCCCTACTTCCTGATCGATGCCGGCTGGAACTGGGGGGCGGCGAAGTGCTGCGGCCTCGCGTCTACCGATATTACGCGTCCGGACCCCGCCATCGACATGCCCGCCCTGGTGAAATACGCCGCGGACCGCCATGTCGGCCTGATCCTGTGGACGCACTGGCGTGACATCGAACCGCGCGTGGGAGAGGTCCTCGACACCTATAAAAAGTGGGGCATCAAGGGCGTGAAGGTCGACTATATGGAGCGCGACGATCACCAGATGGTCGACTTTTATAACCGCATGGCGGAAGCGACGGCGCAGCGCCACCTGCTGCTGGACCTGCACGGCGCCTATCCGCCCGCCGGCCTGCACCGGACCTACCCCAACTTCATCACCCAGGAAGGCGTGCTCGGCGCCGAGTACAACAAGTTCTCCAAGCGCGTGACACCCGGCCACAATGTCCGGCTCGCCTATACCCGGATGCTGATCGGACCGATGGACTACACCCCGGGCGGCTTCCGCAACGGCACGCCCGACACCTACGCCGTCCACGATCCCCTGCCAATGACCCAGTCCACCCGCGGCCAAGCCCTGGGCATGTACGTGGTCTTCGAGAGCCCGTTGCAGATGGTGTCCGACGATCCCGACACCTACGCCAACGCGCCGGGCTTCGACTTCCTGAAGATCGTGCCGACGGCCTGGGATGAAACGCGTTTCGTCGGCGGCACGCCCGACACCTATGTGGCTGTCGCGCGGCGCAAGGGAAACACCTGGTACGTAGGGGCGATGAATACCGAGGAGGGGCGCACCGCGGACCTCCCGCTCGATTTCCTGGGCGGCGGGACCTATACCGTTCGCCAGTGGGCCGACGGCGAGGATCCGAACAGCGTCGTCGAGACGACCGCCACGGTGAAGGCAAGCGACCACCTGACACTCAAGATGAGCGGTTCGGGCGGCGGGGCCTTCGTGCTGACGCCTGTCCAATAAACCGCGCCATGTCATCTGGGGCTGTCACGATGGTGATACGGGCCTGACAGCCCCTTTGCGTTTACACAATGAATAATTTCAGGGAAGGACGACCATGTTGAAGAGATCGATCGCGGCTTTGCTACTTTTTGCGCTCCCGACGGCTGTATCGGCGACCGAACTGCCGACCCGGCAGGTTCTCAGCCTGGCGGCCATCAAGACTATGGTCGCGGCCTCGGAGGCAAAGGCGAAGGAACTCAACGTCGACGTCACGATATGTGTGGTCGACGACAGCGAGAACCTGCTTTTCCTGGAGAAGCCGGATGCCGCCGCGTTAAACACCCTTCAATTCTGTCAAAAGAAGGCGAAGGACGCGGCGTTTTACGGCAGCCCTTCGAAAGATGCTGAAATGACTGTGAAGTCAGGGCATACGGAAGCGATGGCTTATCCGGATTTCTTTCCCAATCAAGGCGGCTTGCCGATCAGGGTCAATGGAAAACTGCTGGGTGGCATTGCTGCCAGCGGCGCCAAGTCGGAGATAGACGAAGCCATTGCCCAGGCTGGACTCGACACGCTTTCGAAGCCATAGTTTTGCTATCGGTTCCGCTTCTCTCTGAGAAAAAGTCCGGGACCGCTCCGGGGTGACCACCTTCATGCCTTCAGGAAAGTAATTATGTCGAAGATCGCAGCCCTCGTCATCTCCACCGGTTTCGTCATCGGCGTTTGTGTCACCGCTTCGGCGGCCCAGGCCGCCGAAGCGGACCCCCAAAAAGGCGGCGCTGTTTTCAATGCCAAATGCGGCGGATGTCATAGCGACGTCAGCGGCAAAAACATGATCGGCCCATCCTTGTTCGGTGTCTATGGCCGTGCCGCGGGAACCGCGCCCGGGTATGCCTATTCCAGCGCACTCAAGGCTTCCGGGATTGTTTGGACGGACGATAAGCTGACGGCTTGGCTGACCAAGCCCACCGCGCTTGTGCCTGGGACCAAGATGAGCTTTGCGCCGCCCACGACCGCCGATGAGAAGGCGGACCTCATCGCCTATCTCAAGTCGAAGCATTAGGTTCAAAACGGCTGCGGAGGGGCACAACGATGCCGAAGCCAAATGGGGCGCTTCAAAGTGCTGCCGGGGTCGGTATCGTCGTCATTATCGGGGCCGCCCGTCCGTCCAGCTTTGGAAGGCCTGGCATTTGTCCCGTCCGATCTTGTGCTGGCGCCAATCGCGTTGGGCGACGCGCCGTTCGGTAATCGGGAAACACTTGTTTTCGCGACGGCCCCTAGGAAATCCGCGCGTGATATCTCTACGGTAAGAGGTCTCGATGACGGGGAGACAATGACCGACAAACCGAGCGAGTTTGAGCGACGCAAGCGAATTGCCAAGTGGGTGGCGCAAGCCGTCATGCCCCACGAGGGACGCGTGCGCGCTTGGCTGCTCGGTTCCAAGGCGCCTCGAGAAGAAGTCGACGACTTGATCCAGGAGGCGTACTGTATATTGGCCGGCCTGCAATCAGTGGATCATATCGAGCGACCGGATGCTTACTTTTTTTCGATCGTGAAAAACCTTTACCTGCGCCAGCTGAAGAGGCGTACGATTGTATCCATTTCAACGGTTGCTGAGATTGAAAGCTTTAGCGACAGTCAACCCTCGCCCGAACATACGGCCGCGAACGTGCTTGATCTGGAGACTGTGCGAGCCCTTATAGCGTCACTCCCTAAAGAGTGTCGGGATGTGGTGGTTATGAGGAAAATTCGGGGTTTGAGTCAGCGTGAGGTTTCGGTGTCGCTTGGCATTAGTGAGGGCATGGTTGAGTGGCATGTTTATTCAGGTATTCGGGCGATACTCAAGAAATTGAATCCAGATGAAATTTGGGGCCTTAGCGAAAAGCCTCGCGGCGCAAAAAGAGGAGTGGAATGGTGACGCGCCGGACTGCAGTGCAAATTCAAGATGAAGCTATCCACTGGGTTGCCCGGATGGACGGTAGTGACTGGAATGTCGAGTCGGAAGCCGAGCTATCGGCGTGGCTTGATGAAGATACGCGTCACAGAGGCGCATTGCTGCGCGCTCAGGCCGGCTGGGCAACGCTGGATCTCGATCACGTCGCGTCCCCGCGCGCCGCGTCGCGCAAGAATAAGGGCGTCGACCGTCGGTGGGTAATGGGTGGCGTCGCCGCCGCGGCGGCCGGTCTCGGCGGCGCCGTCCTCTGGGCGAGGCGCGCCGCGGAATATGAAACGCTCACCGGTGAAATCAGGCGCCTGCCGCTAAACGACGGGTCGACCGCGATAATCAATACCAGCAGCCGTGTGGCTGTCAGGTTCGAGTCCAGCGCGCGCCACATCGTCGTCAACCAGGGGCAGGCGTGGTTCGACGTCGCCAAGGATCCCGATCGCCCGTTCATAGTGGAAGCCGGAGAAATCCGGGTCCAGGCCATCGGGACGGCCTTTTCCGTGTACCGCAGGGACGGAGGCGCCGACATCGTGGTGAGTGAAGGCGTGGTCAAGGTTTGGAGCGAAGCCGCTCCCTCCGCGTCTCTCGCTATTTCGGCCGGCTCAGGTGCATTTGTCGCGAATGATGCCGCGGTGAGGTTCCACCACGACACTCCCTCCCAGTCGCTGGCCTGGCGAAGTGGTGAAATCGAGCTTTCGGCGACCGCGCTCAGTCAAGCCATTTCCGAATTTAACCGCTACAATCAAAGGCACCTCGTTCTGAGTGACTTGTCGCTGAGCGATCGCCAATTCGATGGTGTGTTTCGAACGGACGACCCCTTGGGCTTCGCGAAGCTGGTGGGCGCCAGTTTGCATGTCCCCGTCGATACCTCCGATCCGGATCTCATTCGCATCGGACACGCCTCTTAAAAATATTTTCTACGGGCCCTAGGATTTTCTTCCCCGTAGCGTCTGCTCTGTAACGGTGACGTAGATCGCCGCTAAAAAATAAGAGGGAACGTTACATGGGGAAGGCCTCACCATGCGGTCTTGTCACGTCCGTCGCTATTGCAAGCCTGTTGGCTTCATCGCCCGCCCTTGCCCAAACGAAGTCATTCGACATCCGCGCGCAAGAGGCGAGTTCCGGGATCATCGAGTTTGGAAAACAAGCTGATGTACAGATTGCGGTCGCGCATTCCGACGCGGTCGGCGCGCGGACCAATGCGGTTAAGGGGGAAATGACCGTCGACAAAGGCCTCTCCCTGTTATTGGCCGGGAGCGGACTAACATCGCAAATGACATCGGCACGAACCTACATGGTTTGGGTGCAGGCGGCGCCTCCCAAACCGCCGGCCGCCCCAACTTTACCCAAGGATGAGGTGGTCGACACAAATTTTATCAGGGACGATGTCGTCGTCGTCGTCACCGGCTCCAGGGTCGCCGTGCGCGGATTTGCGCAACCCACGCCGACAACCGTTCTTGATTCCGCCGAACTTGCGGAATCGGCCGAACCCAATATTTTCACGACCATCTCGCAGCTTCCCGCGCTTCAAGGAAGTAGCGGCACCCAGGTCAACGTATTTAGTACGTCAAGCGGTCTCCAGGGGCTCAGTGCGTTGAGTCTGCGGGGGCTCGGCGCCAACCGCACCCTGACCCTTATCGATGGCCAGCGCGTCGTTCCGGCAAACGTTACGGGCATTGTCGACATCAGTGAATTGCCGCAACTGCTCGTAAAGAGAGTGGATGTTGTTACCGGCGGGGCCTCTGCTTCCTACGGTTCAGATGCCATCGGCGGTGTCGTCAACTTTATTACGGATACGCATTTCCAGGGATTCAAGGCCGATATCGAGGCTGGCGAGACGACCTACCAGGACGACCAGAACCTGACATATGAGGCCGCCTGGGGCCACAATTTCCTGGGGGGCCGTCTCCACGCCCAGATAAGCGAAGAGTGGAGTACGGAGGGCGGGGTACCGGCGTCCGGACTGGGAAACGGCGCTGGGCCCGACGGGCGCACCTGGTTCAAATCGCCCGCATTTGAAGTACGCCCCATCAGCGAGACGACCGACGGCAAGCCGCAATATATAGAAATTACGAACGCCCAGCAGTTTCAGTACGCCAAATTTGGTCTGATCACATCGGGTCCGCTGCAAGGCACGGCGTTTGGGCTGAACGGCGCACCCTATCAATTCAATTATGGCTCAAACGGCAAGCCGACCGGCACGGGAGACGTTACGGGATGCGTAACGCCATTCTGTTCGGGGGGCGATCTAAGCGGGGATGCCGGAAATGGAAACAGCTACGCGTCGGCATTAAGACGGACGAATTCGTATGGCCGTGTCGGCTATGACCTCGACGACAACAACGAGATCTATGCCACGATCAATATCTCGAAAGTCGAATCGTCCAATACGCCCAATCCCGGGGCACCCAAAAATGCAAACCTGACGATTCAGTGTGACAATCCATTTGTCCCGGCCGAGGTCCAGGCGCAGTGCGCCGCCGACTCTATTACGAGCTTCCAGTTTGGTACGGCGAACGCGGAATTTCCGCAGTCCGTTACCGTGCACACGAGCCGCCGAATGTACCGATATGTTGTCGGCGCCGCCGGCAAGTTCGATGCCCTGGACACCCATTGGAGCTATACGGCCTATGGCGAACACGGTGTTAACTATACCGACATACTGGTCGACAACGTCTCCTTGAATCCCAGGTACAACAATGCCATCGACGCCATTTCCGGGCCGGATGGCACGGTGACCTGCCGTAACCCCGTGGCTCAGGCTTCCGGATGCGTGCCATTGGACGTGATCGGCGACGTTTCCCCGAACGCGGCCGCGCTGGCCTATGTCCTGCCGGCCAATGGACCGTTCCAAAAGACCCGTGAAACGCAGGATGTCCTGAGTTTCAATGTGACGGGGGAGCCGTTTTCGACCTGGGCCGGCCCCATAGGGGTCGCCGGCGGCGCGGAATACCGCAAGGAATATTACAAGGCGGTCGCCGACCCCTATGGCAACGGCGTGAGCGCCGATAGTCCGAATTCGGCCGACTATCCAGCCGATCCTCTTTTGAATACCATATCCGGCAATAATTGGTTTGCCGGCAATTATCATGATGGCCAGGGCGGGTATGACGTCAAAGAGGGATATCTGGAAGCCAATGCGCCTGTTTTAAACTCAAACCGGTGGGGCACCGTGAATATTAATATCGCGGATCGTCTTACCGACTACAGCACGGCCGGCTGGGTCGACACCTGGAAAATCGGCGGCACCTGGACGACCGGCATCGACGGACTGCGATTTCGCGCGGTGACGTCAAGAGATATGCGCGCGCCAAATCTAAGTGAGCTCTTTTCGCCTCCGGTCGTGACAAATAACACTGTAAATTATTTGGGATCCACGGTGACAATCCAGGCGCTGGCGGGTGGCAACACCAACCTTAAGCCGGAAATCGCCAGAAACACCGAACTTGGTGTCGTCTTATCGCAAATGCACGGCTTGCCCGGCTTCAGTGCGTCACTCGACTACTATAACATATATATTAAAGGCGTAATATCATCCCTCAATTCTCAGCAAGTCGTTGATCTGTGTGCCGTCGGCCATCAGGAAGAGTGCACGGCAACCCTGTTGAACAGTCCGACCCCGAACACCGATTACGTGAAATCAGAGTCATTCAACCTGGCCTCCTTGAAACTGGAGGGTTTTGATATTGAGGCGACGTACAAAACCAACCTGGCAAAAATTGGCATTCCAGGCGATTTTTCCGTCCGACTGCTGGCGACCCATACGATCCATTATATCACCAACCCGGGCATTCCAGGCACCATTCCCTCGGAAGGCGCCGGCGTCAATCTGAATGCGACGCCGTACTGGAAGGGTTTGGCGACACAGGCTTGGAGTCGCGGCAGTCTCGATTTCGAACTGACGGAGCGGTGGATCAGCGACGGTGTGTACAGCCACGAATGGATTGTGTGCCAGACGAACTGTCCGGTCGCGACCGCCGTCCATCCGACCATCGCCAATGATACAATGAAGGGCGCCTTCTATTGGGATTTCGGGGGCGCCTACAGGCTAAACCCAAAAGCCACGGCCTACTTCAAGATCACGAACTTGACCAATGTTGCCCCCGTCGCGGCGCCGCAAACCAACGTCGGTTACGATTTCAACCCTGCCCTTTATGACGTCATCGGCCGGATGTACCGCGCCGGCGTCCGGTTCAGTTTCTAGCTCCCATTTCCGAACGCCTTGTCTGAACCGAAGGGCGGCATCCACAAAAGCCAATACGCGACAGTTGCGCCGGCTATAAAATTCCCCTCGGCGCCTCCCTAGGATTTCTGCCGGGCAGGTGTCTTCCCCGATGACGGCGATTTAGACCGTCTGAAAAACAGGGAAGACAACATGACGAAGATCACACGTTTTGACCTGATGGCCACATCGGCCATCGCGCTTTTGCTGGCCGCATCGCCGGCCATGGCCCAGACCACGCCCGCGAAGGACGCGGCGCCGGCCGCATCCAGCGATAAAGCGATTGAAGTGACTGTCACGGCCTCACGCATCACAACGCGCGGCTTTAAGGCGCCCACGCCGACCACGACCATCAGCCCGCTGGAAATCACCAATAATGCCGAGCCGAACATTTTCACAACGATCACCGAATTGCCATCCCTCCAGGGGTCGAGCGGCGTGGCGACGAACACGTTCAGCACGTCCAGCGGCCAGCAGGGGCTTAGCTCCTTCGCCTTGCGTGGCCTGGGTGTAAGCCGCACCCTGACCTTGCTCGACGGCCAGCGCGTGGTCCCGTCCAATATCGGCACCGGCGTCCCTGACGTCAGCCTCTTCCCGCAACTCCTGGTCAACCGCGTCGACGTGGTGAATGGCGGCGCCTCAGCCTCTTGGGGCTCCGACGCCGTCGGCGGCGTCGTCAACTTCGTGACCGAGAAGCATTTCGAGGGCTTCAAGGCCAATATCGAAGGCGGGGAAACGACCTATAACGATGACCAGCAAGGCCTGTTCCAAGCCGCGTTCGGCAAGTCTTTTCTCGATCACAAGCTGCATACCGAATTTGCCGTGGAATATGACCACGAAGAGGGTGTGCCCGCGGGCGATTTCGGCGAGGCGGCGGCGGACGGCCGGACCTGGGCCCACAGCGCGACCCTGTTCAATACCGGCATCACCAATAACGGATCGCCGCAATACGTCTTCGCGAACGACGCGCAATCCACAACCTATTCGAAATACGGCTTGATCACGTCGGGGCCATTGCAAGGCATCGCCTTCGATCGCAATGGCAACCCGACCAACTTCGTCTACGGCTCCAACGGCGTACCCCAGAAGAATGCCGCCGGAGGCGTCACGAACTGCTATGTCGGCTTCTGCGTCGGCGGCGATACCAGCGGCAATGTCGGCATCGGCGCTTCGCTGCAATCGTCGATCAACCGGGCGGATTTCTATAACCGGACGTCCTATGACCTGGACGAAAACAATGAGCTCTACTTCACGGTCAACTACGCCAAGGTCGGCACCAGCAACCAGCCCAATCCAGGCGCCACCGAGCCGGGATTGACGATCCAGTGCAACAATCCCTATGTGCCGGCGTCGATCTCCACGGCGTGTGCGACCAACAACATTACAAATTTCAAACTGGGGACGGTTAGCCCGTTCCTGCCGAATATTCGCGTCAACACCGAGCGAGTCCAGGCGCGTCTGGTCCTGGGCGCGGACGGCCAATTCGGCATGTTCGGCAGCAACTGGCATTACGATGCCTATTTCGAGCATGGCCAGAACACGGCGGATATCTATGTCCACAATCTTCTGCTGAAAGCCCGCTTCACCGACGCGGTCAACGCCGTCATGTTGAACGGCGCCATCGTTTGCGCCGATCCGACGGCGCGCGCCGCCGGTTGCCAGCCGATCAACGTCATCGGCGACCAAACGCCCAGCGCCGCGGCGCTGGCCTATCTCGAGCCGTCGGTGGGGGCCTTCCAGCACACGATCGAAACGCAGGACGTCGCCAGCGCCAGTATCTCGGGCGAACCGTTTTCGTTGTGGGCCGGACCCGTTTCGGTCGCCGCGGGCGCGGAAGCGCGGCGTGAATATTACCGGGCGGTCGCGGATCCCTACGGAAACGGCGTCGGCGGCGGTAGCGCGTATAGTGCCGCATATCCCGCCGACCCGGCGCTCAGCACCGGCGGCGGCAATTGGTACGCCGGCAATTACCGCGACGGCACAGGTCACTACAACGTGGCCGAAGCCTTCGTCGAACTCAACCTTCCCCTGATCAACACGCAGCAGCTTGGCCAGCTCAACCTGAATACCGCCGACCGCGCCACGAACTACAGCACCTCGGGCGACATCAATGCCTGGAAGATCGGCCTGACGTGGGACACGCCATTCGATGGTTTCCGTCTTCGCACCGTCCGCTCGCAAGACATCCGGGCGCCCAACCTGAACGATCTCTACGGTCCGGTGACCTCGACCAACCTGCCGAACTTCACCAATCCTTTCAACAACACGACCTTGACCGTGTCGCAGAACGCTTCCGGCAACGCCAACCTGAAGCCGGAAATTGCGCAGAACTTCGAGTTCGGCGTCGTGCTGGCCAATCCGCAGTGGGCGCCCGGTTTCAACGCATCCATCGACTACTACAATATCAAGGTGGCGGACGCGATCGTCGGTGGGCTGAGTGCCGCCCAGGAAGTGCAATACTGCTTCAACGGCGCCGTGCCGTCGGCGTGTAGCGCCTTCAACCTCAACGGACCCAACCCGTTTGTCGACGTGACGACGTTCAACGCCGGTTCGATCAAGACGCATGGCATCGACTATGAGGTCAGCTACCAACGTCCGCATCCGTTCGGTTTGAACGGCAATCTGGTCTTGCGCGCCTTGGCGACCAACGTCCAGGATTTCACAACCACGAACTCTCTGCCCGGCACTATCCCCGTACAGAGCGCAGGAGCCGATTCCGGGGCGACGCCGACCTGGAAGGGGCTATTCGTCCAGGGCTATTCGACGAGCCTGTATAGCCTGACGATTCAGGAACGCTGGTTCAGCAAGGGCGTCATCGGCACCCAATACGTCGTCTGCAGCACGGACTGCCCCGTCTCGACCGTCAACAACCCGACCATCAACAACAACAGCATGCCCGGCGAAACCTATGTCGACCTGGCCGGCTCGTACAATATCAACAGGAATATCGTTGCCTACTTCAAGGTCGATAATCTGGCCAACGTAGCCCCCGCGGCCATGCCGCAAACGGGAACGGGTATCGACGTCAATCCGGCGCTCTACGATACGCTGGGCCGTACATATCACGTCGGCCTGCGTATGAAATATTAGGACGGCTCCCTTCGATATCCGCCGAACCCTCCGGCGGATATCGAAGGCCCGATACCGGCACATGGCGGTCTCGACGGGCGTATGCACGCTCCGGGACGTGACCTTTACACATCAGCTCAACGGATAGTCTTTCCTCATTATCCGTTCACTGTCCGGCGTTTGAGGCCTGAGATGCAGGCGCCGGACCTTTTTATCCCCCTGATAGTCCCTCGATCGACCGCGCTTTAACCCAAGCCGGGTGCGCCCGGTCGAGGCGACAGGCGCGCAATCCAATCTCAATGGAGACCACTGCGATGTTGTACAAAGTCTTGCCGGTCGCGGGTCTTATGACCCTGGCATTCGGCGCCTTGCCCGTGTCGGCCCAGCCGGGCAGGGGATCGGTCTTCCTCACCCCTCCGGACGACCGCGCGGCTGTGACGGTGAAAGCCGTGGGGGACGGCAAGGCCGACGATACCGACGCCATCCAGGCCGCCATAGCCACGGCGGCCAAATCGGGCGCCGGCGGCATCGTTTGGCTGCCGTCCGGCCGCTATCGCATCAGCCATAGCCTGCTGATTCCGCCGGCCGTGCGTCTCTTCGGCGTCGGCGCCACGCGTCCGGTCCTGGTGCTGGGCGATCATACGCCGGGCTTCGACAAGGGCGTGGTGACCATGGTCATCTTCACCGGCGACAGCCCCTTTTTCAAAGGGCCGGTTCCCGTGCCCGTGCCTTCCGCCTTGCCCGGCACGCCGGCCGTTCGCGACGCCAATTCCGGCACCTTCTATTCCGCGCTATCCAACGTCGATTTCGAGATCGGCAAGGGCGACCCGGCCGCCGCCGGCGTGCGCTTGCGCGTCGCCCAGCACGCCTTCCTGAGCCATATCGATTTCCACCTGGGCTCGGGCTTTGCCGGTATCTACCAGGCCGGCAACGAGGCCGAGGACCTGCACTTTTACGGCGGCCGCTACGGCATCGTCTCGGAAAAGACCTCGCCGGCCTGGCAATTCACCCTGATCGACTCGACCTTCGACGGCCAGCGCGAGGCCGCCATCCGCGAGCACGAGGTCGACCTGACCTTGATCAACGCACAGATCAGCCACACCCCCATCGGCATCGACATCGACGAAGGCTATAGCGACAGCCTGTGGGGCAAGGACGTCCGCTTCGAGCACGTCTCGAAAGCCGCCGTGATCATCAGCAAGGAAAATAGCCCCTTCACCCAGATCGGCTTCGACAATGCCGTGGCCGCCGACGTGCCCGTCTTCGCGCGCTTTCGCGAATCGGGAAAGACCGTCACAGCACCGGGCGCGGCCTATCGCGTCAGCGCCTTCAACTACGGGCTAAAGATCGATGGGCTGGGGCAGATGGGCCACTTCGCCACCAACGTCCAAGCCGAAGCCTTGAAGCAACTGCCACCCCTGGCCGGGCCGGTCCTGCCGGCCTTGCCGCCGGTTGATCAATGGGCCGATGTGCGCGGCCTGGGCGTCATGGGGGACGGCGTAACCGACGACACCGCCGCCCTGCAAAAGGCGATCGACACGCATCGCGTCGTCTACCTGCCGATCGGCCACTACCTGGTCACCGACACGCTGCATCTGCGCAGCGACACCGTCCTGATCGGGTTGCACCCCAGCCTGACCCAGATTACCCTGGCCGAAAATACCCCCGCCTACCAGGGCGTCGGCAATGCCAAGGCCCTGGTTGAAAGCGCCAAGGGCGGCAACGCCATCATCGACGGCGTCGGCCTGTTCACCGGTGGCGTCAATCCGCGCACCACGGCCCTGTTGTGGAAGGCGGGCGAGGGCTCTCTGGTCGAAGACGTCCGCATCCATGGCGGCCACGGCACGTTTTTGCCGAACGGCAAGTTTGTCGATTTCTCCGATCCAAAATTCCGCATGGACGGCCAGCACCCGGGCATCTGGGTGACCGACGGCGGCGGCGGCACTTTCGTCGCCAACTGGACGCCCAACACCATGGCGGATTCCGGTTTTTACGTCAGCGACACCAAGACGCCCGGCCACGTCTACGAACTGTCGGCCGAACACCATAACCGCCACGAGATCGTGCTGGACGGCGTCGAGAACTGGGAGTTCCTGGCACCGCAGACAGAACAGGAAGTCATCGACGGCCTGGAATCAACCTCGCTGGAAATTCGCAATTCCAAGCACATCCTGTTCGCCAACTATCATGCCTATCGCGTCACGCGCAGCCTGAAACCGGCGCCGACGGCGGTCAAGCTGTTCAATGTCGACGACATCCGCTTCCGCAACATGTCGACCAATGGTGAGAGCGGCTTTGCAACGTGCGATTCCAAGGGGTGCGGTACCTATCTGCGCGCCGGCAAGTTCCCGTACGACAACGCCATCACCGACTTCACGCACAAGCTCGAGGAACGCGAACGGCAATTCGCCGTGCTCGACGTCTCGGCCTCACCGCAACCCCCCCCGCCAGCGCAGCCACCGGCCGGTCTGGAAGGCGCCAAGGTCGAAAAGCTGGAGGACGGCTTCTATTCGATCGCCGGCGGTGCGGTCGATTCCCGGGGTAATCTCTACTTCGTCGACCATCACTTCCAGCGCATCTATCGCTGGTCGCAACCGCGCGGGCTTGAGATCGTCAGCGACGCGGCGCTCGATCCGGTCAATCTGGCCGTCGATAAATCGGACCACCTGATGGTGCTGTCGTCCGACGGTCCTGATGGCACCGTCTATAGCCTGGATCCCTGGGTGCCGACTCCGGCGCTGACCCTGATCCCGCCGACCCCAGTCGCGCCGCATCCCGGCGCCGCGACGGCCTTGCCCGGCAATTTTTGGAACAATGGCGAGTTCAAGGACCAGCTCGATCCGAAGACCTATGAATTCACCACCCTGTCCGAGATGTTCGCCCGCGACATCGGCACCGCCAAGGCACGCGAATATGTCTCGCCGGACGGAAGCCTGGTTTTGCCGGCCTTCCGCGCCTGGGAGCAGGGGCCGACCAACTTCCAGGGCTGGCGCTTCTCCGACACGCTGGATACCTACGGCTTTGTCATGACAAAGCCTGGCCAGCGCGTGACGGTGAGCAACGGCTCCGAAGGGCGCGTCTATAGCGGCTTGGTCGGCGCCGGCGGCGCCGTCACCGACCTGAAGCCGCTGACCGACCGCGCCGGCGAAAGCGTTGCTACGGATGCCCAGGGCCGGCTCTTCGTCGCCAATGGCGAAATCTTCGTCTACGACGCGGATGGCAAGCCGCTGGGTCGGATCGACACGCCGGAACGGCCGTTGCAGCTGATTTTTGGCGGCACCGATCATCAGACCCTGTTCGTTCTTACGCACCACAGCCTCTATCGCCTGAGCATGAAATGATGCTGGCCCTAAGTCCCCAGGCAACCGCCCTGAGCATCGTTCTCATCGCGGTTGTCTGTTTGATCGTGATGATCGCCTGGGTAAAGGTCCAGCCCCTGCTGGCCTTTATCCTGGCGTCGATAGTCGCCGCCCTCTTGCTGCAAATGCCGCTGGAAAAAGTGACCCAGTCGATTGAGAAGGGTATCGGGGACATGGTCGGGTCCCTGGCCGTGCTGCTGGCGTTCGGCGCCATTTTCGGCAAGATCGTCGCGGATAGTGGCGCGGCAAAGAAGATTTCAACCGTTCTGATGGGGGCGTTCGGCGACAAGCGTATCGCCTTGGCCTTGTGCCTGACCGGCTTCATCGTCGGCATCCCCTTGTTCTACAATGTCGGCTTCGTGCTGCTGGTGCCGTTGATCTTTTCGGTGTGGCGCCAATCGGGCCGGCCGATTGTCTACCTGGCGGTGCCGGTCATGGCCGGGTTGTCGATCGCCCATGGCTTTCTGCCGCCGCACCCCTCTCCGGCGGCGATCGTGCCGATGTTCGGCGCCAATATGGGACTGACGCTGATCTATGGGCTTATTGTCGGCATCCCGACGGCCTTGATCGCGGGCCCGCTATTCGCCTTGAGCGTCAAGTCCATTACCGCCAATCCCCCTCGACTATTCATTGCCGAAGATATTGCCGACGACCGATTGCCGTCAGCGGCCAACAGCTTTCTGACCGCCCTCTTGCCGGTCATTCTGCTGACCGGCTTCACGCTTTTGGGCTACTGCGGCGGTCTTGACGCCCACACAAAGAGCCTCATCGCCTTTTTCGGCAATCCGATGATCGTCATGCTGGTCTCGGTGATCGTGGCGCTGGTGACGCTGGGCATTGGTCGCGGTCTAAAGCTGGTGGACCTGATGAACGGCTCGGGCACGGCCCTGCGCGAAATCGCCCCGATCCTGCTCATCATCGCCGGGGCAGGGGCCTTGAAGCAAATCTTTGTCGACGGTGGCGTCAATGACCAGCTCGGGGCCTTGCTCAAGAGCCTGCCGGTGCCGCCCTTGGTCCTGGGCTGGCTGATCGCCGGCGTCATTCGCCTGGCCCTGGGTTCGGCGACGGTGGCGGGACTGACCGCCGCGGGATTGGTCGCGCCGCTGGTTCATGCCAGCGGGGTCAACCCCAACCTGATGGTGCTGGCGGTCGGCGCCGGCAGCCTGATGTTCAGTCACGTCAACGATTCAGGATTTTGGATGTTCAAGGAATATTTCGGGCTGTCGGTGAAAGACACGCTTCGCTCCTGGACGCTCATGGAGGGATTGGTGGGCATATCCGGGCTCGTTTTCACCGTCATTCTCAGCCTTTGCATCGCCTGAAATGACTAGGCCTCGCCACCGCTTGGGACGGCGGCGAGGCCTCCTTGTAGGTCGGTCTATATCTCGCCGCCCACGGCAAGCAGGGCCTCGCGTTCCGCCGGATAAGGATCCTCGATCACCTTGCACTGGACATTGAACGTCATGGTGGCGCGCTGTGACGGGGTATAGGCCGGCCAGGCAGGTTGCCCCGCCGCAGCCGGTCGGCCGGTCTTGGCGAAGCTGGTCCAGAACTCCGCTACGGACCGGGAAACCTTGTAGCGGTCGGGACCGTCGCCCATCAGGCCCGGCGCGTCGGGCTGGTCGAACTCGGCGGCGATCTCCGTGGCATGGCCGGCGCGCAGCAACTGGTCGGTCCCCGGGATCTTGTGGTTGGACTCATAGTCATAGCGATACATGAAGACGGGCGCCGCCTGGGTGGCCTTGCGCTCGGCCAAGGTGATCGACTGGATCCACCAGGCCGAGTCGGAAATGGCCACATAGATATCGCTGGGCGTCGCTTCCGGACGCCCCTGGCGGATGGCCGGCAGCACCTTGTCGGCGAAGGCGTCGCCGTACTCGCGGCGCACCCGCGCAACCATCGTCGCATCGTCCATGGTGAACATGGCGGTGTCACCCGCGGCCATGGCGAAGAAGCGCGCCTCCTGGCGGTTCATGCCGATGATCAACGGCTTGTCGGCCAACCAGGGCGCAGGCGCCGGATCGAAAGGATTGCAGCTGACGACGGTGCCGTCCAGCACCGGGCTCAGGCCAATGCGCGTCGCGCCGACGCCGAAGCCCGGTCCACGCTGGCCCAGATGCACGTTTTGCTGGGCGTCGAGCAGCAACGGAAGCGGCACGTCGGCCAGCTTGTGCAGGTCTTTCGGCCCGATCTGCAGCTTGGCCAGCATGGCGTGGGCCAATTCGGTGGCGCCGTCGCGCGGATTGACCTTGAGCAGCGGGCCGCTGATCACGCCGATCTTGTGGAACAGGTCTTTCGCTTCGGGCATGGCGCATAGCGCACAGGTCTTCGCGCCGCCGCCGGATTCGCCCCAGATCGTCACATTGTTTGGATCGCCACCGAAGGTCGCGATATTGTCGCGCACCCACTTCAGGCCATCGACAATGTCGAGCATGCCCTGATTGCCTGACGTGGCGTAGTCTTCGCCACCGATATCGCCCAACCACAGGAAGCCCAATATGCCAAGGCGATGGTTGGTCGCCACCACCACCACGTCGAAGTCGCGCGCCAGGTGAGCCCCGTCGGCATCAGGGGAACCGCCCGAGCCGGAGACGAAGCCGCCGCCGTGGTTCCAGAACAGCACCGGCCGCTTGCGCCCGTCATTGACCGCGGGCGTCCAGACGTTGAGCACCAGGCAATCTTCACTTGGCGCCGGCTCCTGCGGGCCGCCGTAGGTGCCGTTGGCCGGCTGAATCGTCGGATGGCCAAGCAACAGGCATTCGCGCACGCCGGTCCACGGCTTCAACGGGGGCGCCGCCTTGAAGCGGTGAACGCCGGTCGGTGCGCCGGCATAGGGCACGCCCTTGAACGCGATCGCCCCGTCCTCATGGCCGCCGCGAATGCGGCCGTGAGTGGTTTCGGCTTCGACGAAGGGCGCGGCAACGACCGGATACCCGGCCGAGCCGCCCTGGGCGCGGGCCAGGCTGGGCAGCGCCAGAAGACTGGCGGCACCGACAAGCAGGCGGCGGCGATCGACGATACGTGCGTGCATGATGATCCTCTTGATCCGTGTCGTTGAACGCCGCCCGGCTACTGCGGCGCGGCCCGGTAAGTCTTGGAAAAGCCGTTGCGCAGGTTGGTCACCTTGATCTCGCCGTCGGCGGCGACGTCCGCCTCGATGGAGAAGCCTGAGTCCTGGGGGCCCGCCAGGTTGGCGACGTAGTCGGCCGGACCATCCGACTGCGGATGGGCGGCAGATGAATGCAGGCGCCAGAAGCCCTGCAGCCTCGGCGAATGGGCCACCACATCGATCGGGCCGACATCGCCGCCCTTGGCCGGGCCATTGCCCATGATGGCGACGACCGGCGCCAAGGCATCCACCGAGGCCGGGTTGCTCGACAGGTTCGAGCCGTGCTGCGTGACAATCAGAAGGTCAACCTTTCCCACCTTGTCGATGGGGCAGGCCAGATCCATTTCGCCGTTCCAGCTCAGATCCCCGAAGGCGGCGATACGCGCCTGGCCAAAGCCGATCACCGAGGCCACCGAGCGGATATTCTCCTCGCCGCCGTCGGCGGCCATCGGCTGCACACCCTGGCAGGCGGGATTGGGTTGGCCGGCGCCGGGCAGGGGGGTGTCGATCGGCTTGGCGTCACTGCTGACGAAGGTCAGCGTCATGGATCCGATGTGAAGCTCGGTCCCGGCGCTCACCGACAGGCGCGGGTGACCGTTCGTTTCCTCGAGATATTTGGCGTAGGTGCTCTGGGTGGCCCAGGACGAGACCGGATGGCCCGCCGGCACGAATTCGCGATTGGGCCCGTGATCGATGAAGGTTCCCACCGGGATCTGGGCCATCAGGTCGCCCAAACCGCCGACATGGTCGATGTGGTAATGGGTGATGATCACGTAATCCAGGTGATCGAGGCCCAGGGCCTTCGCCGCGGCGACAATGCGGTCGGCGCTGCTCATGGTCGTGCCGGGCGGCGGCCCCATGTGCGGCCAGCCGCCAAGGCCCGCAGGCCAGCCGGTGTCGATGAGCAGGGATTTGCCTTCAGGGGTGACAAACAGGGTCGCCGCCCCGCCTTCCACATCCACCGACACCACCTTCAGGTGGGGCGCCGAGGTTTGCGCCTGTGCGGTGCCAAGCAAGGCGCAAAAGCCCATCGTCAGGCCGGCCATCAGGCCGGTCATGGTTTTTATCGCGTGTTTGGAAGACTTCATGGACGTCTGCTTCGCCCCCCTGCCTGTGTTTTTAAACAACATTATCATTTTTTCCGCGAGGCTTTTGCGGCATTATGGTAGCGGTACCACGCTGCCCTGACAGCGTCAATGCAGGAGCGCCGCACGTCCCCAATCGACCGCGATCGGTGAACTGGCCGCGGCGTCGGCGCGGGCGACCAGTTCGACCATCGTCACGCCGGTGACATCGGCCGAGAGGTCGACATGCGGTTGGCCAAAAGAGACCGGGTCGCTTTTCGCCAACAGCCGCCCGTCGCCATAGACGAAGAACCGGACCGTACCCATCCGGTTGCGTGTCGCATTGTCCACGCCGACCTCGGCCAAAAATCGCCGGAATTCGCCGTTGGCGCGGACTTCCATCCGGGAGTTCGAGAGTATGCCGATGCCCGTCGCAAAGCTCTGCGGCCCCATCGACAGCTCGGTGCTGTAGGGGCTTGCATCCGCCTGGGCGCCGCCCCAGCCGGGATAGCTCGGCCACTCGCCATCGCCTTTGGTAGACCCCCAGCCCGTGCGTTGAATCTGGGGGTCGGCCTCGGCCTGGGTCACGCCATCCTCGGCGACATTGATGCGACCGGTCATTTCAGACAGGTAGAGCCCGCCCGGAAGCTCGCGCGTGCCCTGCGCGACGAACAGACGGGTCTCACGCGGCGCCAGCTTGAACGTGGCCTGGCCGACAAATGGCGACGGGCTTTCCTTGCTCCAGACGTCGGTGAGCTTAACCGGCGCGGCGGCATCGAATTTCAGTTGAGACGCCGTCAGTGTGGCGTCGAAGGGTTGCAGGCCCCGATTGAACAAGGCCACGGCCTTGCGCCCGTCGCTGAGCGTTTTCACCAGGATGTCGACATCGCCCGAGCGGTAGGCCAGCACGGCCTGGTTGCCGGCGCGGTCCTGGTCGATCGCGATCACATCGGCGTTGCTGAAGATGTCCAGCATGGCCTTGTCGGCGGTTCGCAAGTCGTAGCCAATGATCAGGGGCGCATCGAGCATGGTCCACAGGCTGAAGTGCGAGCGTGCCTCCAGGAGGTGATTTTGGTCGAAATCACCGGCGCCGATGTAAAGTATATCCGGATCGTTCCATGCGCCCGGATGGCTGTAAAGGGCCCGGGTGACCGCGCTGTCGTACGACTGCAGCATGCGCGACCAACGTGGATAGAGGTCGTCACTGGTGCGCCAGAGGTTGCCGACGTCCTTTCCCCACTTTCGCACGTCCGCCTTGCCCCAGCTGCAAATCGAGAAGACGTATTGATTGTCGGGTTTGTACTTGGCCAGCGCCGCGCCGACTTCGGCATATAGCGCTCGAACGTCGCCGTCCTGGCTCAGAGCCGGCTGATTGCGGAACATGATCGGCGGGAAGGGGCGGTAGCCCAAGGCCTTGACGTGGTCGCGGTCGGCGCCGTAGTCGGCGATGCCGCAAGCGTCGATCTTGATGTAATCGAACCCCCATTCCTTGAAATAGGTGCGGATGTCGCCGTCGACGTGGCCATACAGGCCGACCTCGCGTTCCGCTTGCGTGCCGCGCGGCAAGTTGGGCGTGGTCAGATTGTAAGCCTGGGAGCAGGTGTTGCGGCCGATGTCCGAATAGATGCCCGCCTTCAGTCCCATTTGGTGGATGCGCGTGACAAATGGCTTGAAGCTGGTGGGACCCGATCCGGCCGGTGCGGCGCTGGGGAACAGGCGGGTATTGACCTGCACCTGTTGGTCGGTTTGGCTGCGACCGCTCCACCAGCCGTCGTCGATGTTCACGTAGACATAGCCAAGCTTCGACAGGCCCGTATCGACCAGGGCCTGGGCGTTGCCCATAATCTTGTCTTCGCTGATGTCCATCGAAAAGGCGTTGTAGGGGTTCCAGCCCATCGGCGGCGTCGCGGCGCTGCCGCGTATGGACGCCGTCCAGCGACCCGTCGGCGCCAATGGGTCGGTGGCCGCCCAAGCCGGAACATTGGCGCCGGCCAAAGCGACGACGATCACACTGCAAAGCATCGATTTTAAGCGCATTTTAGTCCTTATGGTCGAGCAAAGCCGGTCGAAGACGCGCCGGTCATATCCGCCGCGAAATATCGTAATAGGGCTGGTTGGACAGGGTCTCATCGAAGGCCGGCTGGAAGGTTGGCGCCGCCGCTTGCCCGTGAAGAATGAAATAGTACTGCAGGGGGAAGGGCGAGGCTGTGTACTCGGCCGGAATGGCGCCGCGCAGCCCAGGGCCTGATCGTTGCATCGGTGCGCTGAGCCAGCGCTCACCCTGGTTGACGTGCCGATAGCGCAACTCCGCTGTCTCGACCAGGTCCGGTACCTCCAGGTCGAGCACGACCGCGGCGCCGGGCCGGAAAGCCGGCGGCGGAACGTGTCGGCAGGCGGCGCTCCAACGCGGCGCGACCGATGTGGCGGCGTCCACGGCCGCGCGAATCCGGGGATCGGATAGCGGCTTGGAGTCACGGCCGGCGCCCACGGCGTCGCGCATGGCCTTTAGGTCGACATCGAAGGCGGGCACGCGCGCCGCCCAGTGCAAACGCTCGAAATCCGGCGCGCCATAGCTCAAATCGGGCCGATATACGCCCAGAGCCCGGTCGGCCATCGCCTTCCAGGCATCGCGCGCGGCCTGGTAGCGCGCAATCGCCTGCATCCCCGCGCCCATGTCGCCGGTGCGAAGGAAGAGTTCGTAGAGAACCGTCGCCCTGAACTTATCGGCGAAAAACCGGCCCAAGCCGATCTGGATGAGAATGTCCTCCTCCCAGCGGCGAAAGCCCGGACCCGGCGCGGCGCCGATACTGGCGCGCGCCTGCTGCAGCGCCGCATCGGCGCGGTTGGCGCACCCTTCCATCCAGTTGGCGACCTCGACGGGCGAATAGCGCGGTGAGCGGGTCACGCCCAGCAGGGTATCGACGTGATCCCGGACCGATGAAAAAAGCTCCGGGTCCAGCGGGCTGACCGTCGCGGCGCAATAGGGCGCGGGCGTGTCATGCTCATAGGCCGGCTGGCTGCCCAGCACGATCGGAATATTTGTGTAGATCTCGTACAGCGAACCGCGGTTGGACGGGGTGTAGCAATGGGCCGTGGTGAACAGCAGGAGAATTCGGCTAGCCTCGCCCATGGCGCGTTCCAGCGGCTCGGCGGCCGCCCCGAACTCAAGCCGCAACACGCGCCGCCAGGCTTCAGAGTCGGTGTCCGGATCGTAAAGGGTGCGCCCCCACAGCCGGTAGCTGTACGCGAATTTCGTCCAGTCGCCACCGGACGGATTCATCGCATTGTCGATGTAGGCCAGCCGTCCCCAGGGGCGCCCGGAATCGTTTCGCCCCTTGAAGGTCAGCGGTTCGCAAATCTCCAGTCCCGCCGCATCGCAGAAATGCGCGGTGCGGCCATAGGCGGCCGCCTGGGCGGGATCGCCGTTCAGGGTGTGGCGCTGCGTGCCCGGCCAACGGCGATGCAGGATGTCGAACTTGCGCCCTTCCTGATAAAGATCGGCGTAGCCATAGCGCGTGAACCGGCGCGGCCCGTTGCTCTGGTTGAACGTGCCCGTCTCGTTGTCCTCGGGGTGAGGGATCTCCTGGGCGCGGATATCCGCCTGATGATAGCCCAGCCCCTGGTGCTCGGCGGAGTATTTGGGGCTGACCTTGACCGATTTGCCGGTGGCCGCGGCCATATCGATCATCGTCTGGTTGATGCCCTTGGCATGCATGTCGATTTCGAGCGGGCGAGGGCAGGCTTCGATCGCCTGGAACACCGTGCGCCAAAAATCATAGCTGCCCTCGGGAATGCCGCTTTCCCCGTGGACGCGCATGCTGACGCCTGTGATGTCGGGGCATTCCTTGAGCAACAGGACCAGCGCGTCACGGCAGTAGGGCGCGTGGGTCTGCGGCGTCAGGCCGACAATGCTGTGCTGCGCCTGGGGACTATCGACCCACTGATAGGCATGGGTCCATATGCCGAGCTGGAAATCCAGCGCTCGCGCGCCGGCCTCGCGCGTGATGTATTTGAGCATATCCATGTTGCGCTCGCGTTCGCCGGGCGGCAACGGCTCGACCTTCACATCATAGCCGGCGGGCTCGACGAAATAGGGATAGGCGAAGTGGAAGTAATCCTCGGTGACGCCCCTGGGGAAATCCCAGCCGAACCCGAACGCCATCTGTACGCGGTTGAAACGACTGGCGACCAGCAGGTCGAGATAGCGGCTCCATCCGTCCTTGTCGTAGAACCAGGTGGGATCTTCCACCTTGCTGCAAAAGGCGCGAAGCATGCTGCGTACCCGTGACGCCGGCCGGTCATTTCGCGGTTGAGGCAGGTGCAAGGCGGCCACCGGATCGCTGGACGTCTCCACGCGTTCGGCCAATTCCAACAGGCCGTAGACCAGGCCGCGCGAGCCACCTGAGGTCACCTGGGTCTCCCTCGCACTCGGTGACGCCAGCCGCACGTCCTCCGCGCCCGCATCCGGTTGACGGCTGATCCGCACAGTGTAGTCGGCCGGCGCGCGGGGGGCGAGCACCGTGGTGACGCCCTTCGCCACCAGGGCCGCGCGCAGTCGGTTGACCGCCCAGGCGACGGGACGGCTCGCCGTCGTGCGATCGTCCACGTCCACCACGATCGCGACGATCTTGCCGGCCGCCGCCGCCGCCGGCCCCGCGGTGAAAGCGGCACCCAAGGCGAAACCGGACAGCGTGATGAAATCGCGGCGGCTGAAGTTGCCGGAAGCGGGGCCAGAAACGGGAGATGTCAAGTTGGGCTTCCTCTAAGCGTAATCGAATTCGTGCGGATAATAGACACGGTTCGCGGAGGACCAACGCCGGCGAACACAGCCCAGATGCGGGAATCGCTAAGCTGTCGAAATCAGGATATTCGACACCCCTATGCCGCGCGTGCACGGGCCGGCGTATCCTCCGAAGTATTATCGTTATCCATTAAAACGTTCCGCTTGGGAAATCCCTCACGTCGCGCTCGCAATTTCCAACCAGCGTACCCCTAAAAGGGTGTACCCGAACAGGGCCTCAGTCCCGCCGCCCCAGCTTACTTTTCGGGATCCTTGGCGGTGAAGGCCGAGCAGCACGGCTTGCCTATAGCATGAAACTCCATGATCTCGGCGCGCGTGCCGTCCGGATCGTAGAGGTTCAACTGCCACTTGGCGTCGGCGCCAATTCTGGGGGTGGCGTTCGGCTTCTGGTCCTGCAGCCGTTCGCCGGTCCACAGGGCGGTGTAGGTGGCCTCGATATTGGCGACGCCCAGCGAGAAGTGATCGAGGTCGCCGGCCATATCCTGGTCCATCTGCGGCGGGATGCCTTTGCCGTCGGCGGGCTTTTGCATCATGTACTCGATCCAGTCCGTGCCGTCGGGCACCTGCTGCGAAATCCACACCGGCGCCGCGGCGTTGCCGGCGGTCCCGTACCAGCCGGCCCAGTAGGGCCGGAAGCCCAGCACGTCGTGGTAGAAAGTGTCCTCGAGCGCCCGGTTGTGGACGATATAGCCGACATGGATGATGCGGCTGGACAGCGGATTTATCGGCACGTTCGCCACTTCAGGAGGCCCTTTCGCCGGCGCCTGGACGAACTCGACCGTGTGGCCTTCGGGGTCGAGCGTGTCGAACCATTGGCTGCCGTCGCTGCCCCTGTTCACGTGGGTGGGCACGGCAATCTCTTTGGACGCCATGTAGACCCGCAGGGCTTCGGCGTTCGTCGTGGCGAAGGCGACGTGATCGAGGCGGTTCTTCGGATCGGCCTGGCTTGCCGGCAGCGGAAGGACTTCGATGAATTGCGTCGGCGAAAGATAGTAGCGCACACCCGCCGCATTTTCCGGATCGGCGCCCCGGGTCGTGCCCAGGTCATGGACATAGAAGCGCTCGGTCTTGGCCATGTCGGAGGCGTAGACGGCGATGTGCGACACGCCGGTGATCGCCGGCCGTTCAGGGGCTGCCGTGGCCGGCAAGGCCATGGGCGCCAGAAACGCAACAATGGCGAGTGAAGTCTTCATCGGTATTCCCTGTGTGGCCTATGTTATCGCTAAGACGTCGTGCGGAATTTTGCTAATCGGCATGACCGCCCACCGGCGCCGCCAGGCTGAGCCATAAGCGCTTGCCGGTGATGGCTGAAATACCCTTTCGCTTATGCCTTGAGGGGCCCTATACGAAAACGCGCCGGATGGCATGTCCCTCACATGAGCCTGATTTGTTTTCATAACATATTGATTAATATGGATTATTTTACGACGAGGCTTATCGGCCCAAACGTACGATGCGTTTGCCGAAAGCTTGCTTAGCTGCAGGCGGATTGGCTTCAATCAGACCGGGTCTTATTTGGCCAATGACATGCTTCTGGCGGGGCCTTTACAGGCTCAAATCGCATGGTTGAAAAGTCGGCGACGCAATGCGGCTGAGCATCCGCTCGGCCGATGTGACTGTGCGGAAGACGCCACACGCCTCCCGCTGTCGACATCAGTATATCGCCGTTGTGGTCGAAATCCGCCCAATCGGTCGTGGGCCACTTCAGCCAAACGGTGTCGTTCGGCAAAATGATCTCATAGTCGACTTCAACCTTGCCTGCACGTGGACGCAACTGCATCCGGAGTCTGACGCTGAATCGGGATGTTTTCTCATACAGCGGCCGGCGCTTGCGCGTGATGACAAAGCGACCCTCTTCGTCCAACAGGACCCAGCCGTCTCGTAACAAGCGCACATGATAGAGGTCAGCGCCGCGATAGGCTTCCCAATTCCGCCTGGTGACCGTCATGCCCTTGCGTAATTTGAATCCTTCCATGAGCGCCGGTTCTTTCGCCCACTGATTCAACAAGAGACTGTCGTCGGTCTCGAACAGGCCCCCGCCGCTTTCACTTTCGGCCTGAGGCCATAGCGCGAGTGCCGTGAAATAGGGCGGCCTACTGATCGCGGTCCAGGCCGGTGGCACGCCCGTGTGTTTGGACGCAGAGTAGACAAGAAAATCGCCGCGCGGAGAGATATCAGCGAAACGATCGTAAATTGATCCCTTAAACCATTGGCCGGCTTCGAAGGAGTCGCTAGCCAGATCCCAACGGATTAGCCTGGTGTATTTCCTGGGTCCATGCCGGAAAATTATGGCAACCCGGGCCTTACGTGCCATCAGCACGAACAGGCGACATATGTGAGGGCGGGGCGTGCTCCAATCGGCCATGGACGAACGGTACACCTCATTTGTAAATGCCTGGGAAATCCGCGCGATAGCTACTGAGGTTCTCGGGTGAATCATGCAAATTGCGACGACACACAACTATCTGAATTCATTAAATAAATAGCAATTTATTGCTGCTAACATATTGAAATTATTAGAAAATTAAACTTCGCTTAACGCGAACCGCAATGGTGGACGGCTGGCGAGGGATGACAATCGTCCTGCGGCTCGAAGATCACGATCGAGAAGCGATCTTAGAATTTCCTATGCCGTCATCGCGGCGCTCAACATTGCAGCCTCGGTTGCGGCGTCCTCAAATCAATCCGCGCATTATCGGGAATGGCGTTCGCTGTCGTGGAAAAGTTCCGGCGAAGCTCGCGATACAGTGTCGAAACGTGCCGCCCGACGATCCGGGCGATTTGCGTCACCGGAACCTTTCGCTCCAGCAGCCTGAAAAGGGTTTGGTGCTCAGGATATGCAACGTCACTTGGAGGACCTCCCACGAAAATGCGGGAGGGTGCCATCTCTAACTGGCACGAGTGCGACATTACTAAATGGCGGCTACACCATTTCCGCGCCTAATATATCTTATGGGAAATTAGAATATCGCAAAAGCCGGCATTCCGGTGAATCCGGCGGCCAGGAATATGTCGCGGCCACTCGACTTCGCCACAGGACGCGTTTGACTTCGCCGGTCTGCGGCGCCTGGAACGCCGAGATCGAATGACGCCGGAGCATACCTTGCGCGACACTTCCACCCTACCCCAAACCGGGCTCCGGGCCGTACGGGCCTACCCGAACTGTGCCGGGCGCCTACCCCAAAAGACGGTCAATCCTACCCCAAACCGCGCCCATGCCGGGCGGAAAGTCGTTTAGTTTCGCGGCAAGCTGGATCGTCCATTGTGAGACGCGTCAGAAAGCCAATCATTGTTTTGGCGCGTTCGGCGCCAGCCCTGGTGGCGACGTGTGGGGTTATATGACAAATAATAGCAATCGTCTTCGCCGGCGCAGCGCGCTCTTCCTGGCCTGTTCCGTTATCGCCCTCGCCGCCATATCCGGTTCGGCATGGGCGGCGCCGGTGTTGCCGACGGGTGGTGTTGTGACCGCGGGCTCGGCCACCATAAGCTCGGCCGCCTCGGTCCTCACCGTCAACCAGACCTCGGCCAAGGGCGTTATTACCTGGCAGACTTTCTCGATCGGCCAGGGTGACACGGTCCAGATCGACAATGGCACGGGCGTGACCCTCAACCGGGTCACAGGCGGCAGCGTCTCTTCGATCAACGGCCTGCTCAGCGCCACCGGTTCGGTCTATCTGATCAATCCCAACGGGGTCATCATCGGCAAGAACGGAGTGGTCAATACCGGCGGCAGCTTCGTTGCCTCCACCCTGGATGTAAGCAATTCGAGCTTCCTGGCCGGCGGCGGCGCGCTCAGCTTCACGGGCGCCTCCACGGCCAGCGTGGTGAACCTCGGCAAGGTCGGCGCGCTCGGCGGCAATATTGCCCTGATCGCCACGACCGTCAGCAATTCCGGGGCGCTTACCGCCTCGAACGGCACGGTCGGGCTGGCGGCGGGCTCGATCGTTACCCTGGACGACTCGGCCAATGATGATGGTGGCCTTCTGTCGGTCCAGCTTGGCGGCCCCACGACCAGCGTCACCACCTCGGGCCTGATCCAGGCCGCCGCGGTGGAGCTGCGTGCCCAGCAAGGCAATATCTTCGCCCTGGCCGGCAATGCCGGCGACGGCATCGACGCCACCGGCGTCGATGCCAAGGGCGGACGGATCTGGCTGGTCAGCCAGGACGGGACGGCGAGTGTTGCCGGAACGCTCGACGCCCGGGGCGCGAACGGTGCGGCCGGCCAGGTCGAGACTTCGGCGCAGACCCTCGACATCGGCCAGGCCGGCGTCAACACCCATGGCGGGACCTGGCTGCTCGATCCCAGCGACATCACCATCACCGGCGCCAATGTCGGCACGCTGGAAACGGCCCTGGCCTCCGGCAATGTGATTGAGGACACCAGTACCGGCACCGGCGGGTCCGGCAATATCACCGTCAACGCTCCGATCACCTGGTCCAGCCGCTTCGGCCTGACCCTGAACGCCGTCGGCGCCCTGGCCATCAACGCCCCCATCACCATCGCCGGGGCGGGCCAGCTGACACTCAATTTCAATACCGCCGCCTCGGCCACGGACGGGCTGAGCTTCGGCCTTACCGCCGCCGGCTTCACCGGTTCGGCGGGTTTTGCCGCCGGGGCCGGCGAAGGCATTGCCGGCCAGGCGCTGACCGTCAACGGCCAGGCCTACAACCTGGTCTACAGCCTGGCCGACCTGGCCGGGATCGGCTCCAGCTACGATCCCGCCGGCAATACGACCTATTACGCCCTGGCCAAGCCGCTGACCTCGACCACGACCTATACCGACGCCGTGGTCTCAAGCTTTAGCGGCACGCTGGAGGGTCTGGGCCAGACCATCACCGGCCTGACGATGACCTCAAATGATGACATGGTTGGTCTGATCGGCACGTTGAACAGCGGCGGGCGCGTCCGTGACCTCGGTCTCGTGAATGTCAACATCTCAGGTACGGACTGGGTCGGCGGCCTGGTCGGCTACAGCAATGGCACGGTCGAGACGAGCTATGCCACGGGTGCCGTCTCGGGCGACGACGTCATAGGTGGGCTGGTCGGGGGCAATTACGGCGGAATCATTGAGACGAGCTACGCCCCGGCCGCGGTCTCGGGGGCAGGTTTCTATGCTGGCGGGCTGACCGCTTACAACGGCGGAACGATCGCGACGAGTTATGCCACAGGTGCGGTGTCGGCCGCTTCCGACGCCGGCGGGCTGGTCGGGTGGAACGCCAACACGATCTCGACGAGTTACGCCACCGGTACCGCCTCGGCGGGCCAACACGTCGGCGGGCTGGTCGCCCTCAACGGCGGTGCCGTCTCGACAAGCTACGCCACCGGCGCGGCCTCGGGGCTGTCGAACGTCGGTGGGCTAGTGGGGGATAGCCAGGGCGGCACGGTCTCGACAAGCTACTGGGATACCCAGACAACCGGCCAGAACGCCAGCGCCGGCGGCGGAACGGGCCTGACCACGGCGCAGCTGCAAGGCAATTCCGGCGGCTACATGTCCAGTCTGGGCGCCGCCTTCGGTGGCGGAACGGGCGGGCTCTATCCCTATCTCGCGGCCTTCTTCCCCAATGGCGCCCAAGCGGTCACCGGAACCCTGACCGTCGCCTCCGCCTCCCAGCTCGGCGTCTATGCCGGTGGCGTCCTGCTGGACCAGGGGACAACCTCGGTCGGCGCCGACGGCTACTACTACCTGGCCGTCCCGGTGGGCACCTTCTCGACGACCGGCCCGAACAAGGTGGCCGTCACCGTGGCCCTTCCGACAACCGCCGGCGACGGCACAAGCGTGGCTCCGGTCAGCGCGTTCAGCTACACCGACACGGCCACGCTCAGCGGCGGCCTCATGACCGGGCCGGCGCTGACCACGGGTATCGCCGAGATAACCGGGGATGCGACCTATAGCGCGCTCCAGGCCGATCTGGCCGTGCCCTTCGGGGCCAGCACGTTGGCCGCTCTGCAGGCCCAGCTCGCCACCACGCAAGTGGACGTGGTCTCCACCAATGCCTCGGGCTTCACGGTCGACCGAGCCCTGAACCCGACCGCGAACCTCTTCATACAAACCATGGCGAGCGGCGCGCCGATCACCGTCAGTGCGCCGGTCACCGTGAGCGGAAGCAATGTTTTCGGATTAGTCGCCGATGGCAGCGTGAATATCGACGCGCCGATCAGCGTCACCGGCGGCGGCCAGGTCATCCTCGACTATGGCACCGATCCCAATACAGTCACCCCAGGCAGCCTGCCCGGCAGCCTGAGCTTCGACTTGACCGCCGCCGGCTTCAACGGTCCGGTGACCTACGCCACCGGGACCGGCGAGGGCATTGCCGGCCAGGCGCTGACCATTAACAGCCAGGCCTATAACCTGGTCTACAGCATGGCCGACCTGGCCGGGATCGGTACGTCGAGCTACGAACCCGCGGGCAATACGACCTATTACGCCTTGGCCGCGCCGCTGACCTCGACTGTGACCTACGCCGGCGCTGTGGTCATAGACTTCCGCGGCACGCTGGAGGGCTTGGGCCACACGATCACCGGCCTGACGATCAACTCAAGCGGCGGCCAGCTCGGTCTGATCGGTACGCTGGAGGGCGGTGGCGTGGTCCGTGATGTTGGTCTCATCGGCGACCGCGTGTCGAGCGACGGCTCGGGCAGCGCGTACATCGGCGGGCTGGTCGGGTGGAATTTCTCAGGCACAGTCTCGACGAGTTACGCCACAGGCACGGTCGCCGGTGGCCAGATCGTCGGCGGTCTGGTCGGCTACAACAGCGGTGCGGTCTCAACAAGCTACGCCACAGGCACCGTGTCGGGACTCGGCGACATCGGCGGGCTTGTCGGGCTTAACGACTTCGGCACGGTCTCGACAAGCTATGCCACCGGCGCCGTCCTGGGCGGCGGAGGCGCCGGCGGGCTGGTCGGGACCAACGACAGGGGCACGGTCGAAACGAGCTATGCCACGGGTGCCGTCTCGGGCAGCCAAGACGTCGGCGGCCTTGTCGGCTACAACAACAACGGCACGGTCTTGACGAGCTATGCCACGGGTGCGGTCTCCGGGCCGTCGGACATCGGCGGCCTTGTCGGCAGCAACGTCAGCGGCACGGTTTCGACGAGCTACTGGGACACCCAGACAAGCGGCCAGAGTACCAGCTCAGGGGGCGGAACGGGCCTGACCACGGCGCAGTTGCAAAGCAATTCCGGCGGCGACATGTCCAGTCTGGGCGCCGCCTTCAGTGGCGGGACGGGCGGGTTCTATCCCTATCTCACAGCCTTTTTCCCCAATGGCATCCAGGCGGTCACCGGCACCTTAAGCGGCGCGGCCGCCGCCCAGGTCGGGCTGTATTCGGGCGGCGTCCTGCTGGGCCAGGGGACGACCTCGGTCGGCGCCGACGGCTACTACTACCTGGCCGTACCGGCCGGAACCTTCTCGGCGACAAGCCCGAACAAGGTCGGCGACAGCCTGGGTTCGGGCACCGCGCTCAACTACACCGACTCAGCGACGCTGAGTGGTGGCTTCCTGGCCTTGCCGGCCTTTACCGCCGCGACGATGAGCGAGACCACGGCCGACAGCAGCTACAGCGCGCTCCAGGCCGATCTTGCCACGACCTTCGGCGCGGGCGCGCTCGCCACCCTGCAGACCGCCCTTACCAACGCGTCCGTGGCCGTGACCTCGACCAATGCCACGGGCTTCACCGTCGATCAGGCGGTAAGCACCGAAGGCCGTTTCAGCCTGAGCGCCGCCGGCGCACTCACCCTCGCCGCCTCCGGATCGGTTTCGGCGGGCGCCAACGACGATATCACGCTCAGAACGCCCGGCGCCTTCATCAACCAAGCCGGGTCGAGAGCCCTCTCCGTTCTTGGCCTCGGCCAGTGGCTGGTCTACTCCAGCAGCCCGGGTGCGGACACGTTCGACGACCTGGACAGCGATAATACGGCGGTCTGGAGCACCTCCGCCAACGCCTCGATAACCGTCTCGGGCGACCACTATGTCTTCGCCTACACGCCGGCCCTGACGCTCGCCTCCGGCAACGCCAGCAAGACCTATGGCCAGGACGACAGCGCGGCCTTGCAGTCCGACTTCACGATCACCGGCCTGGAACCGGGAGTGAGCGGCGCCTATCTGGGCGACACCGCGGCCGCGGTCTATTCCGGCACGCCGGTCGTCAGTTCCATCGGCTCCGCCCAGACGGCGTCGGTGGCCGGCGGCCCCTACGCCATCGTCGCCAACACCGGAAGCTTGTTCGCGCAGGACGGCTACATCCTGCTCCCTGGTCCGGGCGGCGCGCTCACCGTGAACCCGGCGTCCCTGACCATCACCGCCAACAATGCCTCGATGACCTATGGCGCTTCCAGTCTGCCGGGACTGGGTGTCACCTATCATGGCCTGGTGGCCGGCGACACATCGGCCAGCCTGACGACGGACCCCACGCTCTCGACCACGGCCACCGCCTATAACGG